>Ga0180432_10000083_pt1 | contig 139861 bp, 145 predicted proteins | sample SS_ome_10_FD_132414 | JGI IMG/M metagenome (GOLD analysis project Ga0180432, IMG submission 132414) | Hypersaline lake sediment archaeal communities from the Salton Sea, California, USA - SS_1_MS_2 metaG | ecosystem: Environmental > Aquatic > Non-marine Saline and Alkaline > Hypersaline >... | reverse complement strand
CGTAAAGCTTCAGACGACCCGGTGCGAGGAGTTTATCCAGATCCCGGAAGATTGCTTCGACGATGATGGCAACATTATCGTGTCGGATGCCATCGAGTACGTCGAGGTCTGGATGCAGGAGAAGCTGTTCTACGGAGTGGACCCTGTGATCGAAAGTGACGGCTAAGCTCAAAAAAGCCAAAGCTCTAATCTACGAAGCCATCGACGAGATCCTCTCGGGGGGATGCAAGGTGCAAATCTCTTTGCACCTGGAGAAAGTCCTGGAATACCTATCTGAGGTTGAGCAAGAATCCTCGAAGAACAACCCTCAATCCCAGGATCCCGACTAAATATCGGTATACGATACGGCGGCGCAATTTATTTTCTACGAAAAATCTAATTATGAGGTAGGGTTTGTCCTGTTTAAATTTGTTTGAATCCGGTTAAATCCGGGTTTGAATTCGGCGTGAAAAAAATCCCTTAAAGAATCAACGGCATTTCGCATTACTCGTACCTCGTAATGCTCATACCGTTGATTCTTTTTTTATTCTAAATCCTCTGTTTCTTTTAATTTAACTCTCTAAGGCTTTTTCTTATAATTTATTGACAAGATTTAACAAATCTCTGTGAGTCTTTGTTCAAACATCCATAATAATTGATCAAAAAGTACCAAATTACGAAATATATTAGACAAAGATCAAACGAATTTATAAGACAAAGATTCGCGAAAAAATTGACAAGTTTGCGCGCGTAGCGCGCGTGCGTTGTTCGCGCGTAGCGCGGGTACGCGAGACAAGGGGCTGTCGATAGATCTTAAATTTTCCGACATTTTTGGTGGTAGCTTGGTAGGATAATGGCAAGAACACTCTGGCGAGGTTTTGTAAATGGCCCACGACAGCGACCCTCCCTCAATGTCTGTGTCCGAATTGTTTCGCAAGGACACTCGCGAGCAGCTCAGGAACTTGTGGAAGAAGAAGGCCGACGATCCCGTAATGCAAGCGGAGTTCAAGCGCGTGGATGAGAAGCTCAAAGATCTGGAGGAGGAGTTGGATAAGGGGCATCAGTGCTTGAAGGAGGGGGAGTTGAGCAAGATTGTAGCCTCGGTCGAGACGGCGACGAAGCTCGCCGAGGGGAATGCGAGAGAGATCAAAAAATCCTATCAATGGTCTATCCGAATCCTTGCCGGATTGATTCTGTTCTTGATCACGACTGGGGTGGGTTTTGTGTGGTACCTGGCTGGCATGGCGTTCAAGCTGGAAGCCCACGATACTTCCATTTCCAGAATTCAAGTCAAAATGGATAAAATCGAAACAGAGCCCCAACAGATTGAAAATATGATAGATCGCGCCGCCCGGCGAGCGGCGGAGCGTGTTGTTCGGGGCACATCTACCCAAAATAACAACGAAAATCAAAAAAATTCCGGGAGCGCGTCTTTTTAGAACCCAATTTGGTAGTATAGCAGTGCAATGTCGGACGCGCCTGGCATATTGATTCCTGTTTGCAAGATCTGCCGACTCATTCGGTACGACCGGGAGGCGTGGGCCGATTTCCACTATAGAATCTTGGAGAAGAAGCACAAAACCTCGGAGGTGCGTGAATGGATGAATAGCAGGATCCGAGCAATCAACTACAGCTTGCCCGAGAAAGAGCAGCTCAGGAACATCACCAATCCGAACATCTATACTCACTTTGGTCGACACATACGAGACAGGGAGGACCTGAAGCGCGTGCTGGAGTTCCGTGGAACTATCGAAGATCTGTTCGTCCCGAGCATGAGGAAAAAGAGCGTTCCGGGTCGTAGTGCTCGTTTGGTGCATCTGGAAACCGACGAGCAGATTCTTCGGCGTCATACCGAACTCGGGGACCATCGGCGCAGCCAGGAGCTGATCATTGCCGTGGAACGTCGGTTGACTGAATTCGATGATCGGCTGAAGCAGAAAGAGCGCGAGGAGTCGGAAGAGGGAAACAAGGACTCTGTTCTGACGCTGGAGGAGATTGCCACGTTCCAAAAGCTCGTTGGAAATCTGATCAAGCTCAAGAAAGAACACGTCCAGACGCAAAAGGGTGCTAAGATTGTGGGGGCCGCGATGGAGGAAGTGGTTGAGAAGATCGTGGAGGCGGTTCTATTGCGGATTGCGGAGGTTGCCGTGGAGATTCACGCGACTCTCAATCGGGAAATTCCCGGATCGCGGTTGGCCGACCAGATGTCTGAGCTGGTTCGAACTCGGGTTGGCAACGATCTGAAAACGGTGGTTCCGCAGGTCGTGATGAACGTCATGAAAAAGTACGGTATCAAGTGAGCGCTATCCCAAAAACCTTCGGAAAAGACCACGTACTGCGAAGCGAGAAGAACACTCCGATTGCTCGGGTGGTTTTGCAAAGCGGTGTGGAGTTCGTCCCGGGGGAGCCGCTTCCAGTGGCCATGTTGACGGTTTCGACAACTCAAGTAAAGAAAGTGCCGGGTCGCGTTTTCTACGCGGATGGGCTTCCGTATCGAGTTCCCGCAGATTTGTCCCCTCTGAAAATCACGATTTCCGGGTCCAAGATTCTCGTGAACAACTTTTATCTCGAACCGGTGAAGTAGCGCGATGGGCAACTTCATAGATCGACTTAACGAAAAAATCGATTCCGAACTCGGAGATAAAAGCTTCGAAGAAAGATTGGATAAAGAAGCCGAGTTTCTGAGTCGACCTGCTCCAAATATCATCGAGTGGGTGACGGGGATTGATTACTGGAACGTGGCTTCTACTTTTGAGCATTCCCGTCAATATCAAGTTCTTCGCGACATTTTCGCAATCAGATGTCCAATCTGCAATTCGAACAAGCCCGAGGATATCGACTGTTGGGGCAAGAGTCGTATGCAGCTCGAATCCGAAGTGTTGTTCACTTGGAGTGAGGAATTTCAGGCGTTCATCTGTCCGAAGTGTAAAATTTCCCAGGAGGAATTCGTAGCGGACGGCGTCTTAACCCCCTACAACGAGGGGATTATTATCGCCGGGATGCGCTCGGGCAAGAGCTTCACTGGAGCCCATATCGGGGGGTACATCGAGCATTTCTTGAGCACCCGTTCGGTGCGCGGAAAAGGCTACCTGCAACGGATGCTCAAGCAGGAGCGTTCCGAGTGGTTCGAAGTAACTTTTGCCGCCAGTACCGCCACCCAGGCGCAGCAGACGATTTACGCGAAATACCGCGAGATGCGGAACAATTCTCCGTGGGTTCGACGCTATACCAAATGGATCAAGGAGCGCGAGGAGGAGCAGGTCGGATCCGGCTACGACAAATGGCGCTACCGTCTGCACGACGATGCCATCCTCGATGGGCATGCTCAGGTTCGGTACAACCGAATTGCTTCGGATTCTGCCGGTATCGCTGGCAAAACCAGGATCATGGGCTCAATCGACGAATGGGCGCGACTGATCGATACGGAGGGTACGCGCTCTGCTCTGGAGCTTTACCGTGTGCTCAACCAAAGTCTCAAGACTGTCAGGGCGGCTCGTGAGCTTCACAATCTGCCGACATTTCTCGGCTTGATGATGAACGTGACTTCTCCGCTGGCTCAGGATGACCCTGCGATGGCTCTGTACAACAAGGCGGAGGCGGGGGAGCTGAAGAGGGTTTACGGTTGGAAAGGCCCGACGTGGGAGTTCAACCCTCAGATGCCTCGGCACATTTTCGACGAAGAGTACGAAAAAGACCCCATCGGCGCTCAGCGGGACTACGGCGCGGATCCTCCAAACGCCGAAATGCCCTATGTGGACGACCCCCTTCGGTTCTGGAAGAGCATTGATTGGGATCGAAAACCCATTGCCGAGTTCGAGGAGATCCACCTGACGGACAAAACCGGAAAATCCTACGTCGGGCTGGCGCTCAGCCGTTGCGATCTCGATCAGGTCAACACCTACTACCTATTCGGCGATGCAGGGACTTCCTGGGACGCCTTCGGGCTCGTCTGCGCGCATCCAGAGTGGGTACGAGCCGAGGATCTCGACTTGTACGAAGATGAGGACGGGGAGTGGGAAGACGGCGATACCGAGCGTCCTGAGAAGCCTCGGAGGAAGCCTCCGGCTCGCGGTCGGATCAATCCGGTTACCGATCTCGACGTGGTGTTCGCCGAGGACATGGGCTCCTATCTGGGGGCGGACTTGCCGGTCGCCGCTGATGGCCCCATGATCCGGGAGGCGCAAGCGAATCGTCGACGGATGCTTGAATATTTCAAGCCGACACCGTCGAACTCTCCGTATGATCACCAAGGTGAAATGCTCTGCACTGTGATCGATTTTGCGATTCGAATTGTCCCTACTGTCGAACGCGATGTTTGGTACGATTCGATTGTATCAATCATCGAGGAGCTGCGAAAGCGGATCCGAATTGCCGCTATCTCATTTGACCGTTGGAACAGCGACTCTTCGATTCAACAGATCAGGACGATGGGTGTGATGGCTACGAAAACCATGCTGCGCCCCGAGCACTTCATGGGGTTTCTCAAGATGACCTACAATGGCCGAGTCTCTCTCCTCTCCCCGCATCAGGGGGACATGGTGGGGGTTTCCGACAAAGGGAGCTTAGTGATCGGTACGCCGCAGGAACAGATGCAAGGCCAATCAGTGGCTTTGGTGGAATTGCTCAAGCTGAACCGAACGCCCGATTTGCGGAAGTTCCACAATCCGAACAAGGGGAAAATCCGTGGTCGCGACTCGGATGATCTCGCTCGTTGCTATATCGGCGCGCACCATTTGGTTCAGGACAGCATTGTCGACGAGATGGCGAATCAGAAAAAACGGCGATCTGTCCGGAAGCGTCAGACCGCAACGGATACTAACTCAATCGGAACCATTTTTCGAGCCGGGCGCACGTATTGATCGATGGCCAAGCGGAAACCGGTGGAGCAGATCAAGATAGACAAAAAGGTTGATCTGATTAAAAAAAGCCAAGCTCCTTCGTGCTATAACAAACGTCAAGATTTTTGCAGGAGAGAACTTTGCGGAGAGTGGTATGAATCCTGTGTTTTCGAAGAGGAAAATGGGGATGATCACGCTGGACGAAGCGATTGAATCCGCCAAGCTGTCAGCAGGTTACGAGCGTATTCTGCGGCAACAGCACTACGATGATCTCCTTGCTCAGTTACCTCCGGAGGAGCACTATCCCTTCACGATGGCCTTGGTCGAGCTGGGGATCCACACCCGCACGGGTCAGCGACTTGGCGGACTCTCTCCTTCCGAGCAAGAGATCGAAGATCGGATTGTCGGCGCGGCCCGACATCTCGAAGCCGGATGGTGGGATGATTTGAAAACCAAGGTCAAGGAATGGACTGGTTGGGGTGACGATGCCGCCGAAGAATATGTGGAGGATCAGTACGGTGTCTCAGAGCCGACTCCGATGGAAGAGGAGATTACTCCCCCTCCTCCCGGGTTTCCGCCCGAGCAGGAAGTCGAAGAAGATCTTTCTCAGGTAGTTCCGGAAGAAGAAGCGGGAGAGTATGCAATTTTCGAAGGTTTCGAGCTTCCCGATGAGGGGGAGATGCCGGTGATGCATCCGGTGGAAAGCTCGAATATCGAAGCGATTGGGTACGACGAAGAGGACGAGATGCTCTACGTCGCCTTCACCGCCAAGAGAACCACCCCTCGAACTTTGTACCGATATTTTAATGTTTCCCCCGAAGAGTTTTCAAACTTCCTGGCGGCGGATTCCAAAGGAAAGTACTTCCACCAGAATATCCGAGAGACCAAGTTCTACGACAAGTTGGATATCGGAAATCTCGCCTACTAGCGATCCGTTTTTAATAATCCGACAATTTATCGCTTATAGTATCGTCGTGGAGTTGAGTTTTGACGACGAACTGGCCGTATCCGAGTAGTTACCCAACTGCTCTCGATGATTTTACCACCGCCTTGATCGACAATGTCGATGAAGTGATCGCCAATCATCCGAACTCACTGGCTTCCGCAGTGATGGCCCTCCAGCAGAAGGTGAACCTCGACAACGAGCCGATCCAGAACGTCGGCGGAGTCCAGTTCGACCCGATTGGGCGTGCTTCGAATCCAGCGTCTCCGGGAGATCCTTGTGTTTGGGTGGATAACTCAGGTGGGCCTGGATTTGATCTCAAGTATACGGATGACGCCGGAACTACGATTACTCTTGGAATTGGCATCGCGACTTTGACAGGATCCGGTAACCCAAACGGATCTGTTTCCGGTGTCCTTGGACAACATTACTGGGACACCGCTAATTTCATCATGTACGCAAACGAAGACGGCGCGACTGCATGGCGTGTCGTTTAAAAACCGAGGATTTTGAAACAAGGAGGAACTAGAAATGGCACTAGTAACCACAGCCCCCTATAACCAGCATGTGTTTATGGGGCGGTACGCGAACTCGGGCAGTGACTCTGCGGCGGAAACCGCAATTGTCACGGATGCTGGCTGGTCATTATCAGACGGCATTCAATACTACGACACTACGAATGATCGAATTCGTCTGAGACGTGACGGTGCATGGACGGATGTCTACAGCGACTCGGACTTTGTCACGACCTCGACTGCCGATAGTCCGGTGAAGCTCGACGGAAGCGGACTATTGAACGAGAACATGATGCCGGATCTGACGGATTATGCGAAGCTCGCCGGTCGCGCGGGTGGCCAGACTCTCATCGGAGGTACTGGAGATTCGGATGATCTGGTTCTGCAATCGACTTCCCACGTAAACAAGGGTGTTGTGCAGATCTCTGGCTGCAACCTGGATCTCGGGTCTAACAAGATCATCAATGTGGCGGCTGGTACAGACGGAACCGATGCGGTCAACAAGAACCAGCTCGACAACGCTATTAACGGACTGACCTGGAAGGATCCGGTTGATGTCTTGAAGATCAAGAGTGACGCTGATCAGTCAGGTGCAGATCCTACCGCAGGGGAAACCGGCGAGGCTTGGTTGGTCAACAACTGGCTGAACGAGACTGACGGAGACATCGTGGAGTGGAGCGGCTCCGCTTGGGTCGTCATCGTTGCTAACTCCGGTGGGGAGCCGCCCGATGGAACCCGGGTACTCGTCATCGATTCCGGAGCTGCGGGCTCTTTCGCTGGGGAGGAGTTCAGTTTCGGTGTTTACGACGCTACGGGTAATTCCTGGTCGTTCACTGCTCCCGTGAACGGGGACGCTGTACTGATTGCGGGTGGTAGCAGTGTCTACGAGAACCAAGGTTTCGTTTTCGACGATACTCCTTCCGATGCTTGGGTCCAGTTCGCTGGTTCCACTCTCTACACGGGCGGTACCGGAATCGACATCACGGGTTCGGTGGTTAGCATTGACGATTGGAGTCTCGATGCTGCTTACGATAATCTGGGATCTGGCGCGGGTCGTGTAATCACGGTGGATTCCGGCGCAGTCGAGTTCACAGGTTCGAATGCGTCCGACTATACGGTCGAGGTCACGAACTCTGCAAATGGCGGTGCGTTGTTTGTCAACAACAGCGGCAGCGGCAACACAATCGATCTTCAGGATAGCGGCAGCTCGGTCTTCACGATCAGCGGCGCTGCGGCCTTGACGACGACGAGCTTGGCGAGTGCTAACTTCACCACTTCGGGGACCTTCGAGGTGAACGCGAGCACCAACTTCAGTATCGAAGGCGCGACTTCTTCGGACGTGACGGTTGCTGGATCGGGCCAGACTCTGACTCTCGAAGCTTCGGGCGGAGGCGCTAATCAAGTTATCGTACAATCCGCAGGAACGGGAACCGAAGCCGCGAATCCGGCTATCTACCTGAATGCCACCGCAGGGGGTGTCAACATCAGCGCAGCGCTTGCATCGAGTTTCACGGTAGCCAGCGGTGATCTGACGCTCGAAGCCACGAGCGGCGATGTGGACATCATCTCGGCGGCGAGCAACATCGACTTCATTCTCGGATCCACTTCAATTGCGGCGGTTACTGACGAAAAAAGCGGAACTTACTCCGGAGAGAATGTCGTTGATGTCAAGAGCTACATGGTTTCTGACTGGGCAACCGACGAGACTCTTCCGTTGCTTGAGATCATCCAGACTCCGACAAGTGCTCCTGTTTCTCAGAAGATGATCAATTTGGAGGCGGCGGGTTCGAACTGGTCCGCTGACTTCAGCCAGGCCATCGTTTACGGAAAGGCTCCCAACGGTGTCGCGGTCCTACAGATTGCCGACACTTCAGGTAAGCTGGAGACGAGCGTCGGGACGATCACGGGCGCGACCTCCTCAATTCAGGGAGTTGCGTTCGACCGCGACGATGTAACAGTCCAAAACGGAGTGATCTGGACTATCGGAGGTGTCTCGGGAGCCAACATTGAGTTCATGATCGTAAATGTGGACGACGATGCGTTGGAGACCAATCAGGACTCCCGGTTGGACATCCTCGCTACTGAGTCCGTACTTCCGGTACTCTGCTTGGTGAACTACAACAGCACAGAGGCCCGAGCAGGCTTCGGAAATGACAACCCGGTTTGCACCATCGATATGAGCCCGGGAACGGGTTCTGCGTTGACGCATTCGAACATCGACATGCGCGTCAACTACAAGACTGAGTGGGACGATGAGGTCTACCACGACGACCGTGCGTACTTTGCGGACGGTGCAGCGGGAACTCCTTCTATCGCATTCCACGGCGATACGGGAACTAACACCGGTCTCTACCTGCCCGCGCAGGGAACAGTCGGAGTTTCGGCGGACGGTTCTTTGATCGCCTCGTTCGCTGCCGCAGAGATCGACTTTAGTAACATCACTGCGTTTGACGTGAACGCCTCGGGTGCGATTACGTTGGACGGTGGTGCGAGTTCGAATCTCACTGTGACGGAAGACACGGCGGATACCGATGTCACGCTCACCCTCAAGTCGGAGAACAACGGTACTCCTTCGGGAGCCACGAACCATTCGACGTTGGCCTTGGTTTCATACGGTGCGGCGACAGATGCGGATGCCGAGGGTTGGATCACCTTCGACGATCAGGCTCTTCAGGACGCGACAAACTGGGCGAATCCGATGAAGGTCTCGGAGTACAACGCGAGCAACGAGTGGGACGCCCTCTACACGGCTCTCGGCAATACCGAGATGACCTTGGTTGCCGCGATTACTTACGCGATCACTACCGGGACGAACCTGTGGCAGGTGGTAGCCAACCAGCTTACTCCGATTGCTACCTACTCGACGGTAGGTCTCGATATCAACGCGACTGGAACAAATGCAATTACCCTGGATGCGCAGGAAGATTCGAACTTCACGGTGACGGGATCAGCCAAGACTCTGACTCTCGAAGCTGCTGGTGGCAGCACTAACCAGGTCATCTTGCAGTCGGCTGGTACGGGAGTGAATGCGCTCTACCTGAATGCTTCCGCAGGTGGCGTCGACATTGACGCTTCGGGTGGAGTTACGGTGGATGCGGGAGGCGCAGTGAGCATCGCGGCTGCAAGTGCGTCGGACTTCACTGTCTCGAACTCCGCAAATCTGACTCTTGCCGTTACGGGTGGGTCTGTCCAACAGCTCATTCTCAATTCTGCGGGTACGGGGAACATCGATACGACCCCCGCGATGGACATCAACGCGACTGCGGGTGGTATCGACATCGATGCTGCTGGTAAGTCGGCGTTCACGGTTACCGGCGCTGATCTGAAGTTGGAGACGGTGACTTCCGGAACCGTGGATATCAACTCAGCGGCCAGCGTGACCATTGACGCGACGGATGTCACTATCGACGCTACGAATTCTCTCAGTTTCGATGCGGCTGCGGACTCCAACTACACGTTGACGCAGGCTACTACGGACACTGGACTGACGTTGACCCTCTTCGTCGACAACAACGGTTCCGGAGCTTCTGATTCGACTCTGATTCTTCGCGCAGACGAGTCGGGCAGCGGTACTGCATCGATTGCCCATACCATCAACGGTACGACAGAGGGGACTTGGACAAGCTCGGGACTCGCGTTGAAGGCGGGAACGAGTATTAACGAGTTCTCTATCGACGGTACGATGGCTGGGAACAGTGACGATGCGGTTCCGACTGAGAAGGCCGTGGTGACTTACGTGGGCAGTTACGCTCCGCAGGTTCATACCAATGCTGGAAATCCGGAAGGCGTAGTGACTGGAGCTGTTGGCGACATCTGCGTAGATACCACGAACACCATAGTCTACATCAAGGCTTCGGGCGCAGGTAACACTGGATGGTCAGTAGCCGCCTAGTCTGGGGTAGTTCGGCTTAGGGAGGACGGCGGTGTCCGATAACTACAGATTCCACCACTACATGGGTGAGTTTGCTGGGGACTCCGCCGTTCTTACCTTTATCCAATCCAACAAGTGGGATACCAACGATGACGGAACTGGAGATCCTCGGGCGGGGATGTCCTATTACGATACGGATGCAGATAAGTACAAAACCTACATAGGTTCATCCCCGTCCTGGATCGATATCACTAACCACTGGAATCGATCCGGAACCGTCATCAGCCCGCGCACTTCTGGGGATACAATTCAGGCAGGGGACGGGGCGGTAGGTTCCCCGTCCTATTCTTTCTCCTCGGATCCAGATACGGGGATTTACTACATAGGAGCGGGTAATGTAGGGTTCTCCTCCGGAGGCGGCACGGTGAGTGATTTCGATAGTGATGGAATGCACTATCGGGATGACAAGCGTATTTTTTGGGGATCTTCCGACGATGCTTTTATTGGGTGGAACGACGCCAACCAAACAGGCGCTGCGTTGTTCTTATGTACTCCTTACAATACTCCTATCGTAATTACCGATACGAATCGATGGAATTTCGATCTTTCACCTGCCAATCCGGGAAGTCCATCCCTTTTAATCCATAGCGGCAACGAAGACGCTACGCAATGGTTCAGGCTGCGTCATAACGGAACTGATGCCTACGTCGAGTGCGGAGCAGGTACTGGGCGATATCGTTTTACGGGGGCTACCTTGTACGCAGGGTCTGCTTTTGAAGCTTATCACGGAGCAAACGCTTACGTGAGCACTACCACCACAGGTTTTCAGATCCGAAACAGTAACTCAGCAGGCCGTGCCGAAATGTTCTTTCAGAACGATACGGGGTGGCCCGGTCAAGGGGGCTTCACTCTTCACGGAACCGCTAGCTCGGGTTCGTGGGGTGCTTGGTATGCCAATCGAGTAAATTTGTACACTTTCTCCACTGCCGTGGGGATTGGTCTCGTAGCGGACGGGTCCAGTCAAACCATTTCGATTTCTGCGGGAGGATATAATCCGCGACAAATCGTTGTTTACGCTGCTACCAACCATGTAGAAATCGGCTACGGAGGCTCTGCAAGCCACTCCCCCATGCTCTTTGTTCATGGAGTCGCGGAGCTTGACAACATTCTTTATACGTCCAATGTGATTCTTTCCTCCAATGGAAGTAACAGCGATCCTACTTATTCTTTTACAGACGATACGGATACTGGAATGTACCGTGTCGGTTCTGATAATTTAGGATTCTCTGTCGGCGGTTCTCTGCTGTTCGATATCAACAGTACGCGAGCACTGAGCGCGGTCGACATTGACTTGAACAACGCCAAGAAAGTCATCAATCTGGTAGATCCCGCTCTTGCCCAGGACGCCGCCACGAAAGCGTATGTGGATAGCCAAGTCCAGGGATTGGAGTGGCAGGATTCAGTTCTCGATAAAGATTTGTCGGCAGAGCCGGGGAGCCCTGCGACAGGTGCTCGATACATCATTGGCGACGGTACCAGCTCTCCTCAAGATATCGTCGCGGTGAACCAAGGTTCGAAAACTTTTTCCATTGCAGGAAACTACTCTGCTTCTCTTGCTGCAACGGACATTATCCGGATCAGTCAGTCGACCGCCAACGATACTTGGTACACGGTTGTCAGCGCTACCTGGAATGATCCCAATACGGATATCGTTGTCAGCGAATCTATTCCCAGCTCGACCGCTGACGGCAAGATGCATTGGGCGACCACTGGAGATAGCTGGGCTCAAGATAGCGGATCCGGACCCGGTACAATTGCTGAATATGACGGCTCTTCTTGGGATTACACGAGGCCGGAAGAGGGGTACGCTCTCTGGGTTGTTGATGAAGACGCTTTGTACGTTTTCAATGGCGTGTTTGTTTGGGCGAAATTCGGATCGACTATAGACCACGGAAGCTTGCAAGGTCTTGGCGATGATGACCACACTCAGTATGCTTTGCTCTCGGGACGTTCCGGTGGGCAGACTCTGTACGGGGGTACCGGATCCGGAGACGACCTGACTCTTTCGTCCACTTCTCATGCGACGGCGGGGACCATTTATCTGAACGGATCTACTATCGAACTCGGAACGAGCGCGATTCTTCAAGTCTACGATACTATTCAAAATGCTGCGGGACAGAATCTCGGTATCAACTCGAACGGTACCCTCGACTTAGTTTCGAGTGGTTCCATCTCGGTGAACGGGAGCGGCGTAGATTTTACCAGTGGTTCGACCGTTACTGCGAATTCCTACTCCATCACAAGTGGGATTGCTTGGGACATCGAGGTTAACCCTTCTTCGGAAGGTGCTCCCGTCGTCTTGCGACTTACCGCAGGAACCGACACCCGTTGGAACGGTGGTGCGTGCCTGGATCTCGTGTCGGAAGATGCGAGCGCCTATCTACTTCGCGGGTACTCGAACACGACGTTGACTCTCTACATTGATCGAAATGCGAACATAATCGCGGACGGTTCGTCTCAAGATCTCACTCTTGGCGCTCGTAGCGCAACCATTACCTTGAACGAATCTGGGGAGACTAGTCTCGATGGGGGGTTTACCGCATCTTCGATCATTGGAGCGCTGAACGAGCTGAAGGGTGCGATTCCGACCGTTTACTGGGAGCGCTCTGGAACGATTCTCAGTCCCGATACGGACGGAGATACTCTTCAGGTCGGTGACGGCAGTGCTGCCAATCCTGGGTATGCGTTTGAAAGTACGGAAGACGCAGGTCTCTGGTGGGACAGCGGCAATTCTAGGGTAACTCTCAGTACCAATACTGCCAGCGAATCTATTTACATTGATTCCGCGCATACCGTGAGTATTCATGGAAACAGTATCACCATCCAGTCTCTAGGGGATGCTCTGCAAAGCGGAGATGTTTTCCTCGAAGCACGCGGTAGCGGAACGGTTGGTGATGAGACTTCTCTATATGTTCGAGCTTACAAAAACGGTAGTAGCGAAGATGCCGTAGTGTACGTCAACGCCGAGACCGCCTTGAATATCGGTACGAGCGCAGGCGGTGCGGCCACTTACGATGAGCCTGTCAATATCGGAACGACCAGCACTAGTTCGGCGCGTACTGTCACGGTTGGTGAGGGTGATCTTACCGCCAATCGGGGATCCACCACTTTTGTAAACGGTCGAACTGTTCAAGTGTCTGCGATTGCCAAGGACGGTAGCTCGGGTAATCAATCCGTTACAGTCGTGGCGACCGGAGCTTCGGGGCACACCGGGACGCTTTCCGTTTACGTGGAAGCCTCTCAGAGTGGTGGAAGCGGAGATGCAAAAGTGTTCGTCGATGCGGACACTGAAATCAACATCGGCACAAACCAAGGCGGCGATGCCGATCTCAATATCGGGAGTTCGAGCACGAGTAGCGCACGGACGATCCTTGTTGGCGAGATGGATGCGGTGAACAACCGTGGCTCCACCGTGCAGATTCTAGGAATTGACTCCAGGCTGATTGCTCAAGGAGACAGCTCGACTTCGAGCCCTCTTACTGCTTTGGTCTCTTCGGAGTCCGCGAATGCCCAGACTGCAAATGCTTTCCTGTACGCGAAAAACTCGGGTGCGGGTAGCGGTAATCTTTACGTGGACGCGACCACGACTCTCAACATAGGGGCCACCGGTAACGCTGATTTTGATGCGGATATTAACATTGGAACCGCTACTGACTCTGCCGCAAGAACGATAATCATAGGCGAGTGGGACAGCGTGGCCAACCGGGGGTCTCTAATCTCGTTGCAGGGGTACGATGTGCGCGCTACAGCAGTCGGGGACGCCTCGACGAGCAGCAGCCTTACCGCTGTCCTCAGTGCCGACAGTGTCAACGCTCAGGCTGCGAACGTTCAAGTGTACGCGAAGAACACGAGTGGGGCGGGGAATCTCTACCTGGAGGCTACGACCGTAATCGATATCGGCAACAACGGAGGGGCCGATCTCGATGCCGATATAAATATCGGCACTAATTCGAACAGCTCTGCTCGGACCGTTACTGTCGGTGAGCAGGGAACCCGAGCTTCAACGATAGATGTCAAGAGCGACGAGACCACGTTTACGTTTGATTCTTTTTTGTCCATTGAGGATCAAGTCTACGTTCCTAAGAATGGGGCAGAGCTGAAGACGATGTTGACCACGGCAACCCCGATGATCATCGTCTTGTTGCCGAACGTTACCTATGATTTGGAAGATTCTATTACTCTTGGGGAAACCAAGAGCATTTTCGGGCCGGGAACGATCAACTTCAATACCGACAGCACCAGTAACTATCTGAATTGTGCTCACCCACTTGCGGTTACGGACGTTCTGTTCACTACGACAACTCGTGAGTCCGTTCCGTCCGTGACGACTGCTGGATTTATCAGGTTCGCAGCGGGAGCTGAAAATTCTCGTCTTTCGAATTGTGCGTTCGATTTCAATACGGGGGATGCTAGTTCATTCAACTCGGTTTATACGAGTTGTGATAAGGTGACTGTTGAGAACTGTCTATTTCTCAATACTTCAGAGAGTGCCACTGGTTCGTTGATCAAGATATCCTCGTGTGAGCATGTCCGGATTACGGGGAATCGATGTTACCAAAATGCAACGAATAGTTGGCCGGGGGTGCAGTGCAAGTACATCGTTTATGCGACGGGTGCCGAAAGATGTCAGATCACGGAGAACGTCTTCGAGGCTGGAGACCAGACTTCCTATTCCAACGCATCTTGTCAGATTTACTTAGATGCTTCCACTAAGAGGTTTTCCGTAACTGACAACGAATTTGAGAATAGCGAGGGGACCTCGGATAGCTTTATTTATATGGCTGAGGCCACTTCGAACGTTTTTCACGGACACAGAATCAGCAATAACTGTTTTAAAGCGTTTCGAACGAACAGCGGAAGTTACGATTGGGACTCGAACAACCACTTGGTTCTGATAGACCACGGAAACGTTTCTTTTGTCGGAAACACCTTGGAGGGCGAGTACATTGCTTACGATACTGCATATACTGGCTCGTTCATCTACCTTGGGTCCGAAGCCGACATGTGCGTGGTTATGGGGAACAACATCAACGGCGGAGCTACCAGCCAACGAGGTATCTGGGTCGGCGGTAAGAGCGGTGAGGGTAACAATCCCGCTAGGGCGAACATCACGGGAAATACCATAGGCGGTTTCAACCCGAGCGGCACTGGTGGAGGCTACGGGATCCTCGTAGACAACCCAGATGGGGATACGAACGGAGCCGATGGCGGTGTGATCTCCTCAAACACGATCATCGTAGCTTCCGGAGAAACTTGCATTTCTGGAAAAATCACTGCGGGTACTGGGGCTAAACCCAGGTATTGGGTAATCGTCGGAAACACCTGTTACACGGGGACGACGAAAATCGACGTTACTAGCTTTGATTACAGCACTATTATCGGAAACGCGGACGACACCACTTCCTTCCAAGGTTCGACGACGGGTTCGAATACGAATAACCAGTACGGGACCAGCAACACGGCGGAAGCCACCGGCGCGAACCATTAAGATCATTCAGGAGGATCGATTTTTCTACAAATCTGGTAGTGTAGTGGGGAACAGATATTTGGAAAAAGGAGTATCCTATGAAAGTCAAGAATGAAACCCTCTTCAAGCTAGAGAGACTGATCAATGTTTTTGATCAAGTCGCGTCCAGGTCCAAAGCCACCGGTCTCGTGAAGTTGAAGTATGCTTTGGCGAGAAACAAGAACAAAATCAAAGAGCCTTTGGAGGCTATTCGCGAGGCCACGACCCCGGGTGAGGACTTCAGGGAGTACGAACGAGCCTTGGGAAAGATCGCGGAGGAGTACTCCGAGATTCTTACTGACGATAGGGGGCGGGAGAAAAAGAAGCCTCCGAAAAGACTTCCCGATGGCCGAATACAGTACTTCATCGACGATTCCCGTCAAGAGGAGTACGATAAAGAAGTCGAAAATCTGAGAAACTTGGATGAACACAAAGAGGCTATCGAACGTCAGGAAGCTCGCGAGGAGGAATTTCAGAAGCTTCTCAAGGAGGAATCCGAGGTTTCTTTTTTCAAATTCAACCTCTCGCTCATTCCCGATGATGTCGAGCTGTTTACTGTGGATGATCTGGAAATCTTGTATGATTTGAAGATCATCAAGGAAGATGTGGACGTGAATGCGTCTCCCTCCAAGTCCGAAAAGTCCAAAAAGGAAGACTCCTCGAAATGAAGGTGAGGTTCCGGAATGGCGATCTTCAGGAGGCGGAACGAGCCTTGGCTCGCATTTCCGGACTCGAACTCGAAAAATCCTTCATGATTCTGATCGCTCGCAACTACCGCACGGTTAAGCGAGCGTATCAGGATTACGTGTCCGACGTGAGGTTTCCGACTGAGGAGCAGTTGGACGTTTCCCCAGAGTTCTACCAGTTTGCTGTGGAGAGGACGAAGCTGGAGCGTACTTTTCGGGGAGATGTCTTAGGATACGGAACCGCCTTGGATGCTCTATATGAAAAATATCCTAAAGTATTCGAGGAGCGGTGCAAGCACAAGCTTGAAGCGGATGTCTTGGGTCAGCGGGAAATCGAACTGGATCTCTTGCCGATACCTTTCGAAAAAATTCCAGATCGAGGTAAAGCACTCGACTATTCTCCTCTGCTAGACTTTATCACTGGACTCGATGCGAAGGAAAAAACCGATGGATAGTTTCGTGCCTAGACGGCGCAGATCAATGGGGAGCTTCAAACCCCGTCTTGTGAATCTCGGGGATCCCAGCTACCAGCAGCGGGAGATCGCGGCGAGCGTTCTACCCGCTGGGGCCACATTGTCCGTAGGAGGCCGTCGACACGCTTCTGGAGGGGCGGGGGTATTCTCGGGGGGTATGCCCTACGGGGTAACCCCTTACGGCGGCGGAGGAGGCGGTGGAAGCACGTTCTACCACATGCAGCGTCCCTATCTGCCGCAGGTGGAATCCCCAGACCGAGTTCAGTACCCACGGAGCCGAATCGAAGCTAACGAGGACTGGCGTCTTTTTCACCGGCTCGACCCTCTGTTCGGTACCGCTATCGACATGTACGCGGATATGCTCGTCTCGGATTACGACATCGTGCTCGGAGATGCCAAGGAGTCTGTCGAGATCAAGAGAACTTTGGAGTACATGTGCGAGAAGGTGAACCTGATTGATCGGTTGAAGTACATCGTGCGAGAGTACCTATCCGTGGGAGAGGCGATTCCCCACAATTTCTTCGACGACGAGCTGGGTATCTGGACGTACATCGGGTTCCACAACCCCGACTATATCGAGGTGCTCGACAGCCCGATCATCGACATGGAGCCGATCCTCAACTTTGTCCCTGACGACAATCTACGTCGGCTCTTGTCGGATGGATCCCGAGAATCTCAAGAGCTGAAGAGGCATCTGCCCCAGGAGTTCGTGAGTAAAATTCTGGCTCGGCAGCCGATTCGACTCTCTTCGTTGAACTGTTCGTTCATTGCCCGGAAACTCCACCCCTACGAGATCAGGGGAACCTCCATCGCGAGCCGCCTCTGGAGAATATTCATGGTGGAGGACGCGGTATACAATTCGACGATTGCCATATTTAGACGTAGCGCGGCCCCCGTAAAAGTTTTAAAACTCGGGGATCCCGCCAGTGGGTGGATCCCGGCTCCGGGTTCTGAAGCAAAATTATTAGAAATGCTCAACCGAATCGAGGTGGACCCGGCCAGTTGGTTAATCTATCATTACGGGATAAACTTCGAGGCTTGGGGCGCTCAAGACCGAGAAGTAAATATTAATAAGTACCACGATGTAATTGAGCGCGTGAAGCTGCTCGGTCTGGGTTTGTCCAAATCTTTTATGTCGGGAGAGCAGACCTTCGCCAGTGCGAAGAGCGGTCTTCAAGTCTTTCTCCGACGCCTCCTTTCGCTTCGTCAGTACCTGGAGACGGTTTGGCTGTACCCCAAGTTCTTCAGGCCGATTTCGGAGATCAACGAGTGGACGACTTCGACACCGTCCGAGGTGAACCACAGGTATCGAATCAAGCGCACCGCTCAGGAAATCGAGGAGGAACGTCTCCTCATCATGCCCACGGTCAAGTGGAAGAACAAGCTGGATCCCAGCGTCGACACCGATGTTCTCCAGGCGTACAAGGCGCTCAAGGACGCTTTCCAGATTCCGGTATCTAAGTCGACCGCTGCCGGTGCCGTGGGCCTCGATTACAAGGAGGAGCTGGAAAAGAGTCTTCACGAGTTCAAGGAGGATCGCGAGCACATCGAAAAGACGCTCGGGAAAGAGCTGGCTCAGCAGTACATTCAGCAGAACCAACCGGCCAAGCCAACACCTCCAGGAACCCCTGGCGCCGGAGCCAAACCTCCGGGAGCTGCTGGGAAGCCCCCTGCTGCTGCGGGCAAGGACATGACAGACGAGAGTGCGCCTCCCGGAAGTGCAGAATCTACGGGGCCGTTGAACGATACCATCGAAGCCCCTTCGGGGGGCGGTTTGCCGACCACGGCTGGTTAGGGAATGGTATTATAGAGACATGGGTAGCGAGATCGAAAAATACGCTCAGAAGCTCTACGATGCTTTTCCGAACGAGGAAGCTCTCCTGGAGTTCGACCCCTTTTTTGTGGGGCATGCTTCCGAGGAATTGGCGACAACTACGTACAAACCTTCAACTGCATGGCAGTTGACGGACGTGAATACGGTTCAGTCACTGCGCGAAAAGCCCGAAGAAAATGACGACGAAATTCGAGCCGAGGATGATCTTAATGATTTCGTTCTTGATAAGGTAGATGTTCGAGACGAGGAAGCTTTTGTTAAATTATTCTCTTTGTCGAAGAAGGCTGCGTTCGATATTTTTGGATTCCTGGATATCAAGTCTTCCTTCATGGGGGATGTCCCCCTTCGTGAGGAGGATCTTATTTTAGATGATAATGATTTGTACGTCGTTGATTACTTACAGAGAAAGCTCACCGATTACTTCGCTATCTCCAGTGTTGCCACGCTGATGGCCTATGACAACATGGGCATTCAGTTCGCAAAGTTTATCCCATCTGACGGCTGTCCGCTCTGCGAGGCTCACCACGGGCTGTTCTTCGAAGTTCGACCTTTGATCAATCTATTCAGTGGCGGAGATTTTCCGGTCCACCCGTACTGCTCGTGTCAGTGGTTCCCGATCATTCATCGGGAGTTTTACGACGGGGTGTTGAGCGATCATCTGAACCTTTCGAAAGCGCTTCATCAAGGCGTTGAAATGTCGAACGTCCCCGTAGAAATGAAGCGCAATATTTTTGATCAGGTCGCGACTACTGGCGTGAAGAAAATCACGTTTACGAATCTTCCAAAGTATCTGTCTGACATGGATGTGAAACGAGAAAACACGGAAGGAATCGTAGCTTTTCAAAACAAGGATATTCTCATCGTCCATAACAGCTATGTGGATCTTGCCGGTCCTGTGGAGTTTTTGAAAGCATTTGTTCGAGAAGAGACTGGGGAGAGTTCGCTCCCCTTGGCCGATCTCGAAGGAAAAGACGTGTATTTTATCTCAGGTCGGCGCGTTGCAAAACATCGCGGAAGTTATTGGGATTTGAAAACGGGGGAGAAGGTGAAGTAGAGATGTCGTTTAAGAAAACTGGGGAAGCAAAGCCATTGGCGAAGGATCCGGTCCCTGTCGATACCGGTAAGAAATCCAAGAAAAAGTCCGAAGAGAAGCCGAAGAAGAAGTGAGATATTTTCCGATAGAATCTAACGATTCTCCGGTGGCGGTGGTTGTCCATGACTACCGAAACGGAACGTTTTATTGTCGCTCTCGCAGCGAAGCCTTCCGCAAAGCTTTCGAGGCTGTATGCGCAAAGGCGAGTCTCAAATTTTCTCGGGAGGAGGACGCTGTCCGAGTTCATCGACAAGGTCCTCACGAGTTTGAGTGGATTGAGATCGTCCTTGATCAACTATGTGTTGGCCCGTGGAAACGGGGGGAATCCCGAAATCTTCAAAATATTCACGCAGAAGTGGATTCCGCGATCCGGGAATATCTGATCTCGTAAAAATCTTTTAACCTCTTTAATTTTCCAAAACAATATTGATCTATAATATCCAGTTAACGAACGGATTATTGTATCAAAATCATGGGCTTTCGAAAAACAGCACATCTCCCTGTCTTGGGATTCCAGTCGAACGGATCGTGGAAGAAGGCGTCCCGGAAAAAGATCTCGTCATTTTACATGGACGGTGGCGGCTCGATCAATATCGAAGCCGCTCTCGACAGTGTCGCGGATGCCTACTTGATCTCTCGCGATCCGGAGGATTATATTCTCATCCCGGTTCGGGCGAATTCAGCGGATCGCCCGAACGAAAATATGGACGCTTGGCGGCGCGACGAGCTGCTTCGGTTCGAACCCACTGTCGCTCGAAGGGTGTACCAGACCTACCTTCTCAAGCCGCATTTCGTGAATCACAATTCCGCCAACTACGCCCTTTCTCGGGGCGTAGTGCTCGATACTCACTACAACGATGCGAATCCCGCGAACGACCTGGTCAAGGAGGCCGTGTCCGAGGCAACTGGTCGGGTTCCCACCAACGATGAGTTTGTAGAGTGCCTCATTGCGATGGATACCACGAAGGATCCGTCTCTCGCGGAAGCTTACAAGACGGGGTCGGTTTACCGATTCTCGATGGGCTGCGATGTCGAATCTACCGAATGTTCCATCTGCAAACGTGTCGCTACGAACACCTTCCAATTTTGTGATCACGTTCGCGGCAAGTTGGCAAAGACCGCCTATCCCATTGAAGGGGGCGGTCGTCGGCGAGCTTTCGAATGGTGCTTAGGCACGATATTTGCCGAGCTGTCCGGAGTTGACGATCCGGCTGACAAGTCCGCAGAAGTCCAGGAGGGACTTCTACAGATCGCGGATCGAGATCCGATATCTTTAAATAGATTGACAGCTTCGGATATCCGTGAGATTTCTTCCTTTGTGGCAAGGTTCCCCCAAGAGATTCCAGAGTCGCTGGCGAAGCTGATTAACTCAGCGATGACGCAAGGTTAGGAGACGATCCGATGGCCAATCCCCTCGAAAGAATCCAGCTTTTCACCACAGTTAAAAATCTTCACGATGCCGGGACGGTGGATCTGACCCCGCAGGAGCGTCGTCAGATCGAGGCGGAAACTGCGGATCTTATCAAAAGATCGATTCGCAATAAGACCGCGATGAAGACTCCGGAGGGGTTCGAGGAAATCTTGGAGAAGCTCCGAGATGCCAAGGATGCTGACGAAGCTTTCACGTATGTCGCCGATTTTCTGAAGGACAAGGGGATTATCGAGAGCGAGGGGCACGAAGAGCGTGAAGAGGAGATTATCGAGGACATCGAGGGAAAGACCCAGGAGTTCCGTTCCGAGGAGAAGAGCGAGGAAAAAGAAGACGGGGGAGATAAGAAGGACATCGATCTGAAGGGCGTTACCCCACCCTCGGGATTTCCTCCGAAAAAGGAGAAAGGTCTGGGAGAGGGCTCTAAAAAAGGTCCTGGGAAAAGGACGAGAAGGACGAGAAGGACGAGACGAAAAACGGCGAAAAGCCGGACGAGATGAAGGAAGCCCGTCGTGAGCTGATTCGCAGGGCAATGGATCAGGAGCGTGGAAGAAAGGATATTCGAACTCTTCAAGACAAGAAAAAGGAAAAGGAAGAGTCCGAGATCTCTGCTGCCGAAATGGGCGTCGAGGAGGCCGAAGTGACGACAGGAGATTTGATGGCTACCGCTAGAGCGAAGAAAATCAAAATCGCAATCACTCCCGAAAGGAACCTAGTCGCGCAGCACGAAGACTACGGCCCTGTTTTCTATGCGGAGCCGCATGCTGCGGTCAAGCGGGATCTCGAAGCCCTTCGCAGATTGGCGAACAAGGTGTACGGCGTCGCCGTATACAAAGGCTTCAAGGTGGCTGCGCAGCTCTGCAATACCAAATTGCTCCGCACTGCGGGCGTGGACGAAGGTGTCGAGCTGGATTCGGACAAAGAAGTCGCTCCGAAGTCCGAGGGTATTTTGTCGGATTCCGAAACTGACGCGCAGGAGCAGCACACTGACGATTCCGATTCGTCTCTTCCGGGGAACGAGGTGGATACCCGAGAGAAACCGCCGACCGTTACGGATGTCAAGACGGACATGATCAAATCGGGCGAAAAGAAGAAAGCTCTTGCCAAGTCCCGGGCGAGATTCAAGGCGACGAAGAGTGGCAGGGATATTCTCGAAATGGCGGAGAACGTTACGAAGGACGGGCAGCCGACCAAGCCCTCCGGAAATACCCAGGACGAAGCTGTCAACGACGAGCAGGCCCCCGAGCCCAAACCTTCGAACGACGTTCTTTCTGAAGCTGATGACGACATTCGCCACTCCACTGCGAGAAATCTGCGCGATCTTTACAAGAAGCGCGCGGAGAAACACATCGCGGCGGAGAAAGAAGCGTTCATTCGAAAATTCACGCGAGCGATTCGGATTGCCGCAGCTCGGATGGCTCTCAATCACGATGAGCATCCGATGAAGGTTGCGGTAGTCGACGTGCTGACTGCTGGTGACATTTCGTTTTCGAGCGGCGAGAAGTACGCTTCGATGGATCTCGGAACCGCAGTCGAGCTTACCGAGCTTATTGCATCTGAAGGTCATGATCAGTTCGTTGGTCGACTGTTGTCGAAAGCTGCTGATTTACTCGAAAAGAGTGATGACTACCTGACCGATGTGGAAGCCGATCTGAAAGAACTCGCCCCCGTTCCGGTTGGTGGCGAAGTTTCACATATCGCGAAGTCAAGTTCCCGGAATCGACGTTCCGCCCGAGTTCGGAGGGACGCCGCCGAGGGGAATTTTACGAAATCGAAGAGGGCATCCTCGACCTCTATGCCCGCGAAAAGGATGTCAAACAACACAGTCCGTGAGGCTCTTAGTGGAGGTACCGCGCTCGGGAAAAGGCTCGGGCGCGCGAGGACTCTGAGCTAAGCGGCAAGGACGCATTAGGAGGCGAAAACCATGAGCTTGTTTTCACCACGCATGGAAGCCTTCAGGGTCAGTTCCCGAGCAATCGGAATTGATTTGATGCGCTCGGTCTACACCCGCAACCTGGGGATCTACGTTGCCAACGCAGCGACGACCTTCCGGGCTGGAATGCTGGTTCAGCTCAATTCCAGTCAGGAGATCATCGTTTCGGACGGCACGGAGCCCTTCGGGTTTACCAAGTACAACAAGGTCAACACGTTGTACGCGGCAGTCGTAGGCGAGCGGATCCAACTGAACGCTACCACCGCAACCAACCTGGCCCACGCGAATCTGTGGGTACCGGGTGCCTCGGGCGGAATTCGAGTGACCAACGATGACCGCACGGTGGTTTACGCAGAAACGACAGACTACACGGTGAACTACACCAACGGTCAGGTGACCCGTGTGGCGCTCGGTTCCATCGGCGATGGCGATTACGTCCGCGTCGATTATCAGTACCAGGTTACTGAGGCCGAACTGAAGTTCGAGGGGCGCAACTTCTGGAACTTCATCAACGACGTGGATCAGCAGGGCGGAAAGATCACAGTCATCAACGACTGGTCGATCATTTTCACGACCCAGTACGACCCGTCGCAAACCTACGCGGTCAACGACGCTCTGAACGCCGGGACCTCGGGAAACACCAAGTCGGGCCTCGTCACCAAGGGTGGCGGCGGCGCATTCATCGGAAACGTGTTCCAAGTGCCCACGGCGGACGACCCCTTCCTGGGCGTGCGGTACGTCGGCGGAATGCTGAGCTAGGCGGAGGTGCATCATGAATAATCCGTACAAAAGGATTTCCAAGAAGCGCCGTCCCGTGCCCACCAAGGCAGCTCGGCGAGGTGAGCCTACCCGGGGTAAGCGTCCCGCTCCCCGACAGGCTCGGAAAGAAGCTCCGAAGGACGAGCGGCGCAGACTCGCTGCACGTCCGAGGAGTCGGTTCGGATCGAAGAAGGACGAAACCCTGTTCCAGGGCGACGGTACCTTCAACCCGCAGCGTTACGATCATCCGTCGAGCCGCCACGCGACTCGCGGACGTTCGGATCGCCGCATGTTTGATTCGAGAGGCGAGGTCAACGCCATCGACCGTCGCGACGCGATGACGCAGGTGCATCAGCTCCTGAACGAGACGGTGAAGCAGAACGCCAACGCGCTCTCCTTCTACCGTCCGGACACGGAGTCGGGCATCTCGAAGGAAGCGCGTCGGGACATCTTGGCGGCGGCTCTCCAGGATCCCTCGGGTCAGGGCTTCCACATCGTCGGTCAGGAGCTGGCGCTCCCGATCAAGGCGATTCTCGACTACGAAGGCTTCTCCCGGAAGATCTATCGTGTACGCAAGCTGGCCCAGGCCGAGCTGTTCCGCGTGCCGCTGGATATCCGTTCGGTCGCCTGGGTGGTTGGCCAAGACGGGCAGACCCCCGAGTCGAGGATCAAGACGAAGTGGGTCACCCCGCCCGAGTGGAAGGTGACGAGCTTCCCGTCCATCGACATCATGGACATCTATCAGATGAACTTCGATGTCTTGGATCGTGCTCAGGACACCGCGCGGCAGGAGATCGAGCTTCAGGAGGACAAGGCCGGTATCGCCATCATCGACGAGGCTGCCCAGACCGAGAATACCGTGACCACGTTCGGTTCTCTTGGCCTGAACGCTTTCGAGGATGTCCGGTATCAGGTCGAGCGCCATCGTCTGATGGTCGAGAACTTCCTGATCTCTCGTGCCGAGCTGTCCGATGTCGTGAAGACGATGTCGGCTGCGGTGGATCCGGTCACCGAGCGTGAGCTGATCCTGGCCGGTTACATCGGCAATATCTTGAACGCGCAGATCCTCACCGCAGCCGGTACCGGTGTCGAGGAAGTGATCCCGGCAGGGACCTTCTACGCGACGACCGGAGCCGAATACATGGGCGAGATGGGCGTCAGGATCGAGCTGTTCTCCGAGCCGTACAACAAGTACGCGCAGCAGGAGACGGTGAAAGGCTGGGCCTTTGTCGAGATGATCGGATTCGTGATCCCGAACGCGCGTGCGTGCGCCAAGGGCTCGAAGTAGGAAAACTGAGGAAGAGGGGCGAAGACGGTAACGCCTTCGTATGGGGACGCTGAGCGTCCCCTTCCCTCCGACTCTTTAACCCCGCGTAGGCGGGAGATTGAGCGAAAGCTCTGATTCCCAACGAGGATAGTTGGTGTGTCGACGAATCGTGTTCCAGTCCTTGGACCTGATGGAACCATTTTGTCGGCCACCCACCCCGCCAGGGCGCGGAAACTGGTGAACCGGGGTAGGGCGCGAGTCGCGGGACGTCGCCCCTACGCCATACAACTGATCGAAAAGCCAAAGGAGGCTAATATGCCAAGTGCAGCGGGGGCGATCACGAACTTCACTAAGTACTTTAGGGAAGAGCATGATGTGTATGTCCAGAACAAGTCGAATACGCAGGTTTCCCTGATGTTCGAGATGGGAATGGGTCGAACCGAATCCGTGTTGATTCCACGAAACCCGGATCCAATCAACCTCACCCAGTTGGTGCCTTTCAGCGCGATCAAGGATTCTCCCGATTTTCGGAAGATGATCAATCGCCGTCCTCCGGCGTTGATCTTGCTGGAGGAGGAGGAGTATCTCGCTTACTACGAAAAGAAGGCGAAGAGCCGAGGTACGGATGCGCAAACCGAGATGGATGAGGCGCACCAAGGACAGGCCGCGATCCAGAACAAGCAGGCGTACACCAACAAGGACGCCGGGCCTCGCAGGACTATCGAGGAACTGACGGAAGAGCAGGCTGCTGCTCCTCAATCGCCGGACGACATTGTCACTGCTCGGGTGATCGGATTGTGCGCGCAAGTCGGCGACGATGTGGAGAAGGACAAAAGGATGTCCGCCAATCAGATGCTCGATGAGCTTCGGGCGATGGAGCTGACGAGGGCCGATCTTGAGTATCTGATGGGGAAAGGCTACTGGAAGACGGTCAAGAAGTTCGCGCAGAAAGAGCTGGAGTCAAAAATCGACGGCGCACCCGAGTAAATCGGAGTCTCTTTATCTTTCCGAATTTGTTTTATGGTATTCTCATACCAAACGGACCATTGCGTCTTATACGAGGTGATCGATGGGAGCTTTCCAAGAAACTGTCCGTACCGTAACTCTTGCAGCAGGTGCTGCTACTCGTATCTGGGCAGCTCCTTTGAGTGAGCCTTTTAAAGATATGACTATTTGGCTTCTCAATGGAGGAGTCCCGACTGCTGCGGGGAACCTCGATTGGGAGGTTTTCTACGGTGGCGGCTGGACCGGGGAGCCTTTCAAATCGGGCTCTACTCACTTGAAGGGCAAATCTCAGGCAAGCGGTGCTATCGCAGGCGGTACAGAGCTGTGCGACATGGTTTGGGAAGACGGAACACTTCTTCCTCCGAACCAGAACATACCAGCGGGAAGATCGGTCTCAGACAGTGCCTTGCAGGGCTTTCCGGTCGTCTTGTACCTGAAGAATAACAAGGCCGTACCGCTGACGTTGAATGCGGTTTTTGTGTGCCGTACCGTGGGCGATCACGTATAGGAGCGAGGAATGGGAGCTTTCAGGGTAACAGTACGGGAATTCGAGCTGACGGCATCCGGAGGCGCTCAGGATACGATTCGTCTTTGGGACGCCCCGGTGAGCGAGCCCATTCGCAACATGACGATTTGGGTTTTGAGCGGGGGTTTGGTTACCGCTGCGCTTGATCTCGATTGGGAGGTTTTGTACGGCGGTGGCTGGACTGGGGAACCTTTCAAGGAAGGTTCTACTCATGTTCGAGGAAAATCTCAAGGAAGCGGCAGCATCGCAGGGGGCGCGGAACTCTGCGATGTGATTTGGGAAGACGCTACGCTGCTTCCAGGCAACAAGAACATCCCTTTTGGGAGATCGGTTCAGGACAGCGCGCTCAAGGGATTTCCCATTGTAGTGGAGCTGACAAACCAAAAAGCTTCGCCCGTTTCGGGCAGAGTAGTCTTCGTGTCCCGCACTGTCGGTGATCACGTATAGGAGGAAAAGTCGATGGAGATTTTCGATCTCGTACAAGAATATGGCCCGTATTGCGCCCATCCGATCATCGTGGCCGGAGTGGTTCAAGGTCTGAAGGCCGGTTTCAAGAAGTTCTTCAAGCACCACGAAGTCGGGATCCGGTTGCTCCCGTTCCTTCCGATTATTCTCGGTCTCGTCGGGGGGCTGCTCCTGCCTGTCGAATCGATGAAAGAGCAGCTACTCCTCGGTGGCGCTCTCGGGCAGCTCTCCTCGTTGATCTACAAATTCTTCTCGACCAGCATCGCCTCAAAGACGAAGCTGGCAAAGAAGCAGGCGTATCACAAGGAACTGGAGGAGTAAGATGAGAATTCGAAGTGGAATCAGAGACGACAGTGTGGCGAAGATCGCCGAGCGCATGGGGCAGAAGGTTCCCGAGAAGAAGGCGGGAACTTCTGATGCTGTTTGGGATCTGTTCGAACAGGTTCGGGAGATGCTAGGGGATGCCACGCTTCTCGAAGAACTTATGCGCGCGATGTCTTCCCAAGAGGCTCAGGAGAATCTGGAGTTCATTATCCAGATGCACGATCTTCCTATTGGAGGCGACGACGAGTACTGATGGCCTGGTTGAAGAGAGCCTGGAGATGGTGCAAGCGCAACTGGCAAATCATTGCCGGAGCGCTCGGCATCGTTGTGGCTGCAATCGCAGCCGGGATGTTCCGGAAGGACATTCAACGGGCACTCATTAACAAACGGAAGGTTGAAGTTCACAAAAACAAAGTGAAGATCGCGAAGCTCGAAGGGAAGCGTGAAATCATCCGTCGTCGCGAGGGAGAGGTGGCTGACGAGGTAGAGGCGATTGATAAGGAGATCAAAGCCATCGATATGAAAATCGAAATCGATGGTCGTGAAATAAAAAAGATGAGTGCGAAACGAAAACTCAAGGAATTCAAAGATTTGGGTTACTAATTTTCGGGAATGAGTTGGAAATGAAACGGATCCTTCCCATAATTTTGACTTTCTTGCTGGCGGTTCCGCAGATCGCGTTCGCCGAGGAAGAAATTCCCGAGAGCCGAATCGTAAAGATCAAAGGGCATACTGGATTTTGGTTTGCGGAGGAGACCGCTACCCGAATGCTCGCGGATCTCAAGAAGCTTCCCGAGCTGGAGTTGAAGATCGAAAAGTATGAGCTGCGGGCGAAGCTCAGCGACGACCGCATCGCATTGCTCAAGGAGGATATCAAACTCACTCAGGAGATTGGACTTCGTTGGGAAAACTCTTTCAATCAACAGATCAAGATCAACGAGATGGAAAGGAAGCAGTATCGAGAGGATCTTGAGAGGTTGAACAAATGGTACAGATCGCCGCCTTTCTGGGCAGGCGTAGGCTTTGTGCTCGGGGCTGTACTAGCCGTTGGCTTGAGCTTCGGGCTTTCCAAATCGACAGGAGAGTAACATGTCCGAAAATCTGGTTATCACCGGTACGATGACGCTGCCGAACGCTCCGGGCGGATCGACGACCCAGGTCATTATCGGAGCCCCGACAGCCACCCCGAGCGCGAACTCAGCGACTATCGAATACAACGAGAAGGCGAATTACGAGCTGACCATCGCGGCGACGACTTCGAAGGTCGTTGATTTCGGGACCATCGCAGACGGGAAGTTCCTGTACATCGGGACCGACAAGGCCATCACGTTCAAGCTGAACGGTGGATCCGAGATTTTGAGTCTGGCTGACGAAGGCTTCATGATGATCGCTCTCGGCGGAATCACGGCAGTCGAGATTACCGCAGGAGCGGTCGAGGCGAAGCCCTTTGTCGTGATCGTTGGTGACTAAAATGAAGCTGCGGGGAATCAGTTCAGAGGGTCTGGGGAGGGTCCGAGCAAAGCTTGCTCTCACTGACGAGAAGGAGCGTTTGGCGGAAAGTCTCTTTTTTCATCTCCAGGACTACATTCAGGCAGGACCAGATGAAGCTTACGTGAAGATGTTGTCTCAGATTTTCCAGCCGTCCGACAATGTGTACGTCCTCGAAGGGGAGGGGCTCTTGGACCGGGATTTCTACTCCCCCGAGATGGAAACCGCCGTGGCGCGCATTTCGGAGGAGGTGGGCGACCGCATTGGATTCTTTCCAGAGATAGTTGACGCGAATACTCTGGAGTTTCGTCAAGCGGAGCAAAAGGCTGCGAGCAAATGATAATCGTTCCCGGATACGATCAACCTTCTGTCGCCAACATGATAGAGATGGCACGTACCGACTCGTTGCGTCGAGTGAACATTGAGTTGCAAGATCAAACAGGCGCATCAATCGATATTGAAGAGGGGAATCTTCCGAATGGGGATCCGACTGGGGAACTCGAACTCGAAGTAACTGACATCGCCGGGAACTCTCTGTACTCGGAATCCTACTGGCCGAAGCTTCCGACACAAACGGATCATCGAATAGTCAAGGTTGCTCCGGGAAAGTACTACATCAAGTGGGGTACTGGGGAGAACGAGACCGACACGAATCGAGCGGTCCTCTTCAATTGGCATTCTCGTCAGAACGCGACGACCGAGGATGCGTACCGGACTCAGATTCTGGAAGTGATTTCACCGAAAACTTTGACATTACTTCCTTCGTTTAGGTTGCTTCTGGATAAGGTGATCAAGCCTATCTTGCCGGAAAGACTCTGCTTTTTGGGTTGGAGCGATGGGCAGCTCATCATGCTGCTCAAGCTGGGGTTGCATTATATCAACGAGCACCAGCCATATCCGACGTTCTCGACATTTGATCTTTTTCCCATTACGACCCACAGCGATATTCTCATCAAAGCCGCGCTGTACCAGGGAATCACGAGTCAGCTTATCTTCGCCATCGACACGGACATTCCCTCGTACAACGATCAGGGCCATTCGTTCGTCCAGGTCCACGCTCAGTACTTGTCGGGCTATCTCAGCCATCTGAAAGGTGAGTTGGACAAGCTGATTCGGGAATTCAAGCTTCAATTTGTGGATAGCGGAACCGCGATGGTCGAGATGAGAATGGACATGGCGTATGGGTTGCTGCTGGCCTCGTCGCCGGTCGGGGCTCTGTACCGAGGGATCTGGGCTACGGGATAATGCCTGAGAAGATCGAAATAGACCTTTTCGATCCGAACAAAAAGGACAACCAGAAGTTCGTCAATCTCGTAGATGAAGCGAAGTGGAAAAAACTGATAGATGAATACGATCAAGGGCTCGGACAAAAATCATTGGCCGAGCTGTTCAAGGAGCTTTTGGAGTCGAGATGAGGCTTGGGATCCCAGAAGCAGCGTTTTCCAGAATCGCTCAAGCGGTCGAACCTGAGTTGACGTTTCAATCTGGGGGTGACGTTGTCGGCTCAGATCAGTACAATGGCTGGATTGCCGCGTTTGATTCGAAGGATGGAACTGGGTTGGGATATCTCGACTACACGGTCTATCAAGATGAGTATCAGATCAGCATGATAACCGTAAAACCGGAGTACCAAGGAAAGGGAATCGCGGAGAAATTGATTCGTGAATTGCTGAGTCGTGAGGAGATTCCGTATTCTGAGTTGGATTGGGGCTGGGTGACTGAAGAAGGGGCTGCGTTGAAAGAGAGTTTGGACAGGAAGTTTGGTCAATGAGCTGTGGACCGGAAGATAGGAACAAGGGTTGTAAGGTTCCAGGAGCCCACATGGCGGTCGGATACTGGGGTCGATCCGTGTACCGCGAGATCCAAGCCGCCCAGAAACTCGAACGAGAACGCGCCCTACTCGAAGACCAAATCCTCGCCCAATCGTTCCGGGCATCGTTTTGGCAGGGCGCGGGCAATGATGAACTGATTGTAGATCTCAGCAACAACAACGCGGTCCAGGGAGACTACACGGGGCAGCTCAACGTCACCGAGCACGTAAAGTGCGGTTGCTACAAGAAGTCGAACATCTCTGCGGATCGGAAGTGCAATGCCTGCTACGGGGTTGGAGTGGTTCCCGGCTATTACAAGTTCGGCTATCACACGCTGTTCATGTCGACCGTCGATGCCGACGTGACTCTTACGAACCTTCGGCCAACTCAGTTCAAATCTTCGAAGGTCGAGCTGACCGAGGGCGCAACCACGGGCACTCTCGAAAGCGGAGACAAATCTTTTGATCGGACGGCTTTCGGATCCGCTTGGGAGCAGCAGTCTCTTTACTATCTCCGTGAGGAGGCCGAGTCGAGCGTATCTGTTGAGTACTCGACGGATTCGGGGGGAAGCTGGAGCGACATCTCGACGTTGCCGACGATGAATCCTGTAGGTTCGGGAACGATCCGATTCCGCGCAACTCTGTCGAGAGATGACGCGAACGTCCTTTCGCCTCTTTTTGACATTGTTCGCGCGAGGTATTCCAGGATTCCTGTGGAGGGTCAGAAAGCCGATGGCGGTTATCAAAAAGGACCGTGGCTTCTCATCATGCGTGGACCGCCGAAAACAGGTTTTCACAAGCAGGACTACGGTTCGATTTCGGTTGAAGATGGGTTGACCCTCTGGACAGCGGGATTGAGCCTGTTCGATCCCTCCATCGAAACTGGAAGTCGTCAAGAGCTGATTCTCGGCCCTGACGCGATGTTCGAGATTCTCGACGGAGCCCGTGTAGGCAGTCGGTACTTGACCACGAATTGGCAAAGCTCTGACCCATTTGGAGAGATTGTCGTCTCTCAAAATTTCCAGATTCGGATTGTGGACCCGGTGGGTCCGCTGGCGGAGATTTGGTGATGACGATCAACGATTTCACAGGAAGCCGATCATACCGTTCTGCGGAGCCTTTCGATTCCGACGACCCGCCGCGCTTCGGGCAGCTCATCGAAACCGCGAAAGATGCGGTGGCTTCAGAGCTTCGTCGATTTTTTGATTATAGGTCGGACGACATTCGGGCGAAAATTAGGGAAATACCCACCATAGAGAAGTTTGCTCACGATAGCGGAGGATCGCTCGCGGCGAGCATGTCTACGGTGATCAATCTGATCATGTCTAGGGGCGATACACCCGATAGATTTCCGATGGTTGCGATCACGTCGGCCAGTGATCGAGAAAAGAGACTCGGGATTGGACACAACTTGGCGGCTATCGGGCAGTTCATACCGACGATTGTTTCGTCTAATTCAGGTCCGTATGCATTGCAGGACGGCTGGACGTTGGAATATCAGACGGATCCTGTCGGAGATGGGTCCGCAATTCAACCTACTACCATTCTCTTTAGCAGCGTTATGCTCCCCATCATTGGAAATTCGACGACGGAGCAGGTAGCAAATGCTGTAAACGTTCAAGCTTTGTATAGCAGAGCTTCTGTAAGTGCTTATAATTTCTTGCAACTTTCTGCCGGTGGTCCTGCGGCTCCCGGCATCCCGAACTCTATTGAGATTACAGGTGGCACCCCGGAATGTTTGAATGTTTTGGGGTTCGCAGTGGGTCAGAAAAGCGAATCTTCGAATTACATTCAGAATCCCCCCAAGAAACGGTACTGGATGGCCGGGGATGTGGTGATTAATCTCGATGTGGTGACTGATGATTTGAATGAGCGAACCGAAGTGGCGGATCTGGTTCGAAGTTTTTTTACTTTCTACATGGAGCGCCAATATTTTCAAATACTTGGAAGGTCGTATCAAGATCATTTGCTCGACCCTCCTGAGTGGTACCAGTTGATCTTGAAGGGGGAGTTTTCGTGGGCTGGGGAGTACCACACGCCGCGTCAAGGCGGAGAGCAGAAAGAGCAGGTACACTCCATTCGGGGATCGGTGCCGATGATTGCTGCCGATTTCATAAATCGGGATGCTCAGATCGTACAATCGGTGACCCAGAATGATCTGCTTCCAGACGGAGATTATCCGGGAACCAACTATCGAAACGAAAACAACAGATAGTTTCCTCGTTTTAAATTTTCCAACATCGACTCTTCTATAATATTTCGAGATTCAAGGAGGATTTCTATGGCTATTGAGATTTCCCGATATGTTGATCCCGGAACCTACATTGGAGAAGTAATTCAGCCAGGTTCCGTGTCTGTCACCTCGGATCGCGTTCTCGCGATTGTGGGAATCGCTCCGCGCACCCGTCGTTCCACGGACGAGCCCGTAGTTCGCGGCAAGATTTTCGCGGAGACTTTGTCGCTCGCGGCTTCGACCCCGTATATCGCGCAGCTCGTGAACATGTCGAATCGAGACAGGAACAACGCGACTCTCTACATGAATGGAAACTCTTTAGGGATCGCGGATTGGTGGTTCCTGCCCGCGTATTTGACGGGCAACGAGTGGGCTGGTGCGACTATCGACGTTTCGAGCGGTACGGGCACCGACCGGTACTTCACGCTGTCCCTCGACGGCAAGGATGTAGTCACTATCGACATGGATGCGGCGGTGACTGCTGTCGGTGGTACTCCGGCGACGGCTTCGGCGACCAACATCTGTGACGCCATCAACTACGAGCTGGGTAACAGCGCAGGTACTTACTACAGCAAGTACGGCGCGGCCTATGCGAACGTGGCGACTCACGCGACGGGTACCGCAAACGAGATCATCACGATTACGTCTCCGGATAGCACGTCCGCTTCGGACGTAAAGGTTCTTCTGTCTCGGACGGCGGACGGTGCGTCGCTGATTTCGAACGCTGCGTGGGTTCCCACGGCGTCTGCGGGCGTTCAGGCGGACAGTTGGATTCAGGTGCGCGACGAAGCGTACAACTCTACTGCGGTCTACACGCTCGACTACGTGGCGATTGACGGATTGACTGATCCCTTGGCCAATGCCACCGCGACCGATCCGCTGGTCAACTTGGCTCGTGTCAGCTCGTATCCTGGGGGCAGCAGCTACGAGAAGAGTGTGGACTACCAGGCGAGCGGTAACAATATCGAGTGGAGTTCCTCGACATGGGCGAATTCGACGATCACCGGTATTGCAGGTCCCTACGCCATCGTTGCGAGCACGAACGATAAGCTCTACCTGGCGATCAACGACAATTCCCCGATTCTGATCACGTTGACCGCTGGCGCTGCTCAAACCGCAGCGAATATAGCCACCGACATCAATACGGCGTTGGCGGCTTCGGCGGATTACGGTCCCGAGTATGCGCATGTGGCATCAGATTCTGGCGGCGCGGTCAAGCTCGATGTTCCGGATCCGTTCGAAAACTTCCCGACCGAGAAGGGTGCGGCCAGCTCCTTCGATTTCCTGGATACTTCGGACAATGCTTTTGCGACGTTGTTCGGCGCGATTACGTTGCCTTACGAGGTCCGTGGCGTCGGAGAACGTCCTGATTTTGGGACTGGCTACTACGCAACCTACGACTACCAGCGACCTTCCGCCGATTACGAAACTTACCATCGGTGCTACGACCCGGATCAGCTCTACGAGTACACGTCTCCATTGACGCTGGACAACTACACGAGAAACGCCCTCTGTGTGGCTGGAGAGATCGCATTCGAAAATGCCACTCCTTCGATTTTCGTGGTCCAAGTCAACGATCAGACGGTTGAGGGTCAGCCCACGTTGAACCAGATCCGTCGCGCAATCGATGTCTGCGAGGAGACTGCGCAGATAACGGACGTGGTCGTGCTCGATACTTCTCAGGAGATTGCGGTCTACCTGATGAATCACGTCTCTACCCAGTCTTCAATTTTGGAGAAACACTATCGGCGCGGCTGGTATGGGATGGCTCGGGACACGGATCCTGGCGATCCCGACACGCCGGATACCTTCGTGTACAGGTCGACTCAGACCTTGCAGCCGGGCGCGACTTCCCCGGGACGTGGTCGTCAGATCCTGGTCGCCGGTGGCAACGCTACGAGAACCCTGACGTTGGACAGCGGTCAGGAAGTCAGTGTGGACCTCGACGGTTCCTACATCGCGGCTGCGGTGGCTTCGGTGTTCACGGCGCTTCCGAGCCCCGCGAGCCCGCTCATCAACAAGACCATCACCGGCTTCGAGGAAGACGGTTTCAGCACCTTCTTGCGCGGCGAGCGTCATACGATGGCCAGTCAGGGAGTCACTGTTATCACGCTCCAGGCAGGTCGATTCGTCATGCTCGACCCGCTTACCACGGAAGCCGGTGGCGGCGGAGTGGTTCAGTTCGAGGAGCCTGCGGCTTCCGCCCAGAAGGACGCGGTTTCCAAGACGGTGGAGAATCTTCTCACTGCGAACATGGTCGGGGTGGTTCCGGATGATCTGGCGGACTTTATTTCCGATACGAAGAAGTGGATTCTTCTCGGAATCGAAGCGAACATCAACGCCGGTTCGATTGGACCGTACCGAGATCAGGCGGGCTTCCCGCGAGAAATCGATGCGCTGACTGACATTCAGGTGGCGCAAAGCACCACGGACCCGAGGAACTTCTACTTCAAGTACTGGTTTAACTTGCGTTACCCGGCGAAACGATTCTTCGGCGAGTACAGCGTCGACAACCCCTTCTTCAGCCCCGCGTAAGCTGAGAAAGGGAGGAGGAATTTAAATGACATTCCCAATTCCGGCAACAAACATTCGGACGAGCCATGCGGTCACCATCCAGTACAATTCATACGTTATTGGACAGATCCAAACGTGGGCTCCAAACCAGTCCCGGACGATCACACCTGCATATGAGTTGAAGGCGCAGACTTCTGGCGAAGTGACTGAGAACGTACCCGGGAACATCACCGGTCTTACGATTCAGGTTAGTCGCTATGATTTGTTTTCTGCGAAGATGGAGGAGATTTGGGGGAACCCGGACCTCAATATGCTCTCTCGACAGTCGAACCCCCTCACTATTACGGAGAAGTGGGTGAATCCTAGCGGGTCTCCTGAGAAATATGAGTACATAGGGTGCTGGTTTTCCCAGATCGGTAGAAACCTGCAAGCGCAGGGTGATCGAATCGTGATGGTGAACGCGACTCTCAACTACGTGCGGATCAAACAGACCGCATAACGAAATGCCAGTCCCGGAAACTACGGTTCGTACCAGTCATGCCGTATCCATTCGAGCTGGCGGTTACACCATCGGTCAGATCCAGACCTGGGCTCCGAGTCAATCTCGCGGAGTGGCTCCTCTGTACGAGATCGACGCAGTCGGAGTAGGTAACCCCCTTGAGCAAGTTCCCGCGACGGCTACGAACCTCACCATCCAAGTTTCCCGATACGATCTGTATAGGGCGAAAATGGAGGAGGTGTGGGGAAACCCGAATGCCTACTGGATGCTCACGAACCAGCACAACCCTTTCGACGTGGAGGAGAAGTGGATCCGCTATGTGGGGGATGTCGGTATCAAATGGTCCTTTCCTTGGCTGGACAAATTGGGCAATAAAACTTCTGACGTGGTTGACAAAATAGGAGAAGGGCAGATCAAGGCTTTGAATTTCGTCGGACTTACCGATGAAAAAATCGAAAAGATAGAGACCGGCACCGGAGATTTTGAGGTTGAAAAGTGGTGGTATTCGGGATGCTGGTTTTCTCAGATCGGTCGTAATTTGTCAGCGCAGGGCGACCGAATAGTGATGGTGAACGCAACACTGAACTATACAAAAGTTAGACCTATTTAAAAACCCGTTTTACCCCGCATTGCGGGAGAGAGGAGCGAAAGCCCCATGTCTACCGAACAGAAAAACGTAAATCCGAAACAAGTCCTGATGGATCTTGCCAAGGAACTGGACGGCGAGACCATCGAGCACACCTGCAACGTGAAAGGCTTCGAGTTCAAGATGCGGCTGCTCAACGAAGAGGAGTCGAACTGGAGAAACGGCTACATCAATCTCGGCTCGAAGCTGAGCGCCGTTAGCTCGTGGCGGCTCCCTACGTTGGCAATCGGAATTCGACAGATCAACGGCACTCCCGTTTTCGAATTCTTTCGAGAGGAATGGGACGCAACCGAGGAGAGCCGGAGGGCGCTTGAGATCGTGGAGGGAAAGGGGCCGTACTCTGCGAAGTACTTCACGGCGGAACACCTGATGAAGTTCCTCGCGGACCGTTTTCCAGAAGTCATTTCGGACTTGTGGGATGAGTGGCAGAGGATGGAGGACCGCAGGTCGAACGCTCAGGATGCGTTAAAAAAATCCTCCGGGGAGAGTTCGGACGAGGGTATCGACCCCTCTGGGACCGAACTTTCCCCTTCTGGAGAAAAATAGTTTCGCATTTGCAGATCAAGGCGCAGATCTTGACGCAGCGAAACATCCCGATAGGGGATCCTCGGTTGAGGAACATGAATGAAACGCAGTGGGCGTTCGAAGACGCTGCGATTCAGAGGAACGAGGAGCGCAGATACGACGAGATGAAGGCCATCATGGATGCGGTTCGAGACGAGGTTATTTCCGTTCTCGGGGTCAACTTGATGCCGGTCGAGGACCCTCATACGGGACTACTGCGCTTGCCGCAGGAAGGTGAGTATCTCCCGTTGATGCTGGGAATGGGTCGCGAGGACGTAGTGGCTGGAATCCTCAAAAAGCAAGGGGAGTACCATACCCAAGAACAAGTCCGTCAGGATCTCGAAGTCGAAGGCTCCGAATTTGTAACCGACCGAGAATCGGAACCGGAGTTGACTCCTGAAGAGTTAGAAGCCTTCATGGCTGAAGGTGATATCCAATTTGATAACGAGCCTGACGAGCTTCAGGAATCTCTTTCTTGGGGGGATCCCATGATGCAGAAGATGCTGGAGAGTCTCGTGGTGTCGAAGGAAGATCTCGATGCCGAGCAGATTGATCTGATGCCGAGAAGAGCCCGAACCATCGGACAAGCTAGAAGAGAGCTTCGCGAGGAGGCGAAACGAAAGAAAGATGTAGGAGAAACCGAGGAGATCCCCGTGAGGATCGAATCCGAAGGTTCCTTGGATGAAATTCCGGCGAAGCGCAAGCGAAGCCGCGTTGTAATCGAAACGGACTGAAATGGCGGTTGCCAAAGACTATCTGCTTTCGTTTGATTTTTCTGAGTTCGATAATCAGATCAACGAGCTGACGCGGGACTATACCGATTTCGGCATGGCAGTGCGTGAGGTAGTGAACGCTGCGACCACCGATACGCAAGCTCTCAGACAATCCACAGAAGGAGTTTCAGCCTCTCTGCAAACCATGATTCCGCAACTGGATCAATCGGCTCAATCGATTCAGCGAGGCATGGGCTCCACGGTCCGAAATCTTGAAAATCTTTCTAGGCAGAGCGAAACCGTAGCCGCCAACATGAGTCGCTTGTCTGGGATCCAGGTTGGCGGCGAAGCAGGCGTCGGGACTCCTCCGGAGCTTCAGCGCGTCTCGAAAGAAATCAAGGCAGTCCTGGAGATGGCGGATGTGGCGCGTGCCACGATGTCCGAAGTCGAGCAGCAGCACAAAGAGATGAAGCGCACGTTGAAAGACGAGCTGGAAGTGTTCAAAAAAGGTGTTGCGCAACTCTTACAGTACGCGGAAAGTGAATTGAAGGGGCTGAAACAGTCTCTTGGAAGTCTCTTGAGTAACATTCCAGGGGTCGGTGGGGGAGTCATCGGCACGCTCATCAACTGGATGATTTTGGGTAGGAAAGAGGACGCGCGCCTCACCGCGCAACGCGGGGAAATGGCCGACGTACTGGAAGCTACCGGTGAGCGACTTTCAGGCCCGGGGTCTCTCGAAAAAACCATTGGATGGTTCAGTGCTTTTCAAGAACACGCTCAGTGGTTTTACGGGATCAGCAAGGAAGAAACGCAGGGCGTTGTCAGTCAGATGGCGCAAGCTGGATATCGACGCGAGGATTTCGAAAAAAGAATTAGCGAAGACTTGGGGTACGTTGGTCAGAATGCCGTAGTTGCCACAATGGCGCTGGATGCCCATCTCCACAGGGCTCAGGGTACTGCGATGTCAAACGTGATTACCTTGGTTTCTGACTACGGTGACACGTTGGAGAAGGCGACTAAGGATTACATCGGTTTCGGGATGGCTGCGCAGCGCAGCGGGGCCGGAATCGACAAGTTCATCAACGCGGTGATGTCCGGTGCTTCGGCGATGCAGCAATACGGTATCGACGTTCGTGATGTTGCGAACATTATGGTGAATATCGAGCGGCACTATCGCCGAATGGGACTCCATCCGCAGCATGCTGGGGAAATGGCAGCTCGGTTTGTAGATAACTACACGGGCGCCGTAGCCAACCTTGGCAGTAGTTCCAAGCTTGAGCTAGCGCGTCGGATGTTCCCTGGCATGGAGGCGCATGCAGCATTCGTAAAGTACGAGGAGGGGGCTGCCCGAGCTGCTCGCGGTGAGGACGAAGGTTTCCTTGTCGAAGCGACCATGCACCTTACCGCGTGGGCTCTGGAGGGTCGTGGTCGTTCCGAAGCTATCTTGTTTTTGGAAAACCAAGGCATGCAGACCCAGACAGCAGCTACGTTGCTGGATGCGCGGGAGGAACTCAAGAAGTACAACGATTTTCAAAAGCTTGCTCCGGAACAGAAGCGCGCAGTTCAGCAGGCGTTCGAGATCAATAGAAAAGCGGTTTCCACGTTGGAACAGACGGAAAGGAAGCTTATCAACGCTTTGGCTGGGGTTGGGAACGGTCTTTTGAAGGTTTTGACTTCAATTTTGGCTATCCTGACGGTAGGCATCACTTCGTTGCCTCGTCTTATCAGCGCTACTTTAAGGGGAGGGGAAGAGGGGAATCGGGAGCTGACGAAGATCGGTGACGAGATGAAAATGCTCGTCGGAACTTTGGGGGAGGGAGTCGTCCAGGCAATGGAAGGGCTGGAAGAAGTTCCGGGATCAGTCTCAGAGGCTCTAGGCGGTCCGCTGGATATATTGAAACGAGCTGCGAGTGGAAACCTTGAAGGACCTCGTAGGGAAGATCAGCCGACGACTCCGAGAGTTGTGGGTCGCGGTACGTCCGGAAGCCCAATTGAACTGTTCAAAGGTGCCTGGAGAGCGGCGAAAGGGCTTGCGACCGGAGCTGCGGGGACCGTAGGTAAACGGATCCCCGAGTCTGCGACCCCGGAACCCCCTGCGGTAGCTCCTCCGGACTCGGCTACGGAAGAAAGCGAACCGCCTCCGAAGCATCCTGGAATGCCTCGCGGTTCCGAAGTCAAGGCAGTGCGTGACCAAGAGCGGGCCAAGCCAGAACCGTTAGCCAACGCCAAAGAGCGCGAAATCATGGCAAACCCTCGGCGTGCCGAAGTGGTCATATCTTCTGAAGCAATCGCCCAGGCGGATATCAAACACAAGGAGCGGACACTTCCACCGTCAGATTAATGGCTGAGGAAATACCAAAGGTAGAACTTGATCTTACTGGTTTGCAAAGTCAGGTTGCGAATCTTCAACGTTCCTATACCGAATTTGGAGCGACCGTTCAGGACATCGCGGTCGGCACCGCTCAGGATGTGTCTTCGTTTTACGATTTAACGTTGGGGATGGATTTGCCGATATCATCCGCTTTGGCAAGTCTCCCGGAGCCCGCCCCACTCGGAGCCGCCGACCAGGGGCGCATCGCTTTTTATCTGGAGGCTCAACAACGGGAGGCGAGGCGGATCGTAGAAAACCTTGCGACAATGAAAGAGGTGAAGCTCGATAAAGTTTTCAAGAAAAAACCGTCGCCGCAGGATCCGCAACATCAATCGGTAGAGTCTGCGATTGGCATGGCCGAGCGTGACATGAAGAGCGCAAAAGAAGAGGTCAAAGGGACTTTCAAGGAAACTATGAAAGCTTCCGAAGGTGTGTTTGGCGTTCGAAAGGAAGCCGCGAAGGAATCTCGGGAAGCCACCAGTAAAATTGAAGCTGCTGTTTTGAAAGCTTACGAAGGAATCGGAGATTTGTTAAAGAAGCTCCCCGATAAACTTTCCCGGCTCGGTGGAGGTTTTGTCAGCGGGCTGTTCGGGGCTCTTTCGATTGGATACCGGGAGAAAGATCGTAAGCGCGCTGAGCTAGGGGAGATGGCGAACGTTTTTCAATCTTCTTTCGATTCTTTGATGAGTGGGAAAACTCAACGAGCGGTTCGTAACCTGAGCAGCTTCGCAGAACACGCTCAGTGGCGGTATCGACTCGCGCGGAAAGATGTACAGGCGACTGCTAAGCTGCTCGTCGATGCCGGAGTAGAGGCGGACGATTTTTTGAAGGAATTTGACAAAGGTCTTGGCGGTGTCGGGGACAACGTAGTGAAAGCTTCCTTGGCGCTCGATAAGCACTTTCACGTCGCGGACGGAACTTCAATGCAGCGTGCCGTGGAGTTTATGCACAACTACGCGATGGGCGCTCACGAAGCACTTAAATCCTACATGAAAATCGCAGGGGCCGCGCAACGAAGTAGAATCGGTACTGAAAAATTCATTGGAGCCGTCTTGGATAGTGAGGATGCGCTTCGAAAGCTCGGCGGCAATGTTGAATTCGTGGCGGTCATGGTTAACCGAATCACCGATCATTACGAGGAGATGGGTCTCAATCGAAAATTCGCAGGACGACAGGCAGTGGGCGTGGCTGTAAATTTGTTGGAGGCATTTCAAAATATCGGAGATAAATTGAAAATCGAGCTGATGCGCGACATTACGGGGGATGAGCAGGCGCGCGGACTCGATCTCGTGCAGCAGTTCAAGGACGGTCTAAGTCGTTTGAAAGAGGGTGGGGGTAGTGACGAGTTTCTCGAAAAGCTTTTGAAAGCCTTTTCTAACGTGGTGATGCGTCAGTTGGCAGGAAGCCGTGCCCAGAGAATCATGGCGGTCAGCGATATTCTAAGTGTTTCGGTTGGCGACGCGGCGTTGATTCACGATTTGACGGAGGAACTGGGTGAAGTTGGTAAGTTGGCCGATCTGGATAAAAGCCAGGTTCGGAACCTGAAAGATGCGTTTGGTCGTGAGCGTGAGGCGGTTTCGACCTTGGATGTTACCCGTCGTGAATTGATCGATATGATTTCTGGTGTTTCGGAGGGTCTTTTTGGGATCCTTACCAATATTGTTGCTCTTCTCATCGTAGGTGTAAAAACTTTCCCAGCTCTTTACTACGGGTTCAAGTCAGGTGAGGTTGATCTGGTGATGGATCGTCTGTGGGAAAAGGTTTCTTCTATTTGGCGTGATATGGGGACCAACTGGCAGAAGATTGAGGATTCTTTGTACAATTCGTCCCAGAAACTCTCGGCAATGTTTCCTGGCACCGTGGGGACTATCTTGAATTTATTTTTTGGTAGGCAAAAGTACTACGAACCTCCGAGACAACAAGATCTGGATAAGTTGGCGTCGATGTCTCCCGAAGAGTTGCAGCAATCGGAAAGGGCTCAAGAGCTTGCCGAACAATACATGCGAGGTGAAGCCGCTCCTCAACGTGCGCCCGATTGGATGAAAAAGAAAACGGAAAGCGGGGATTTGGTTTGGATGAATCAAATTGCCATCGATCCCTACACCGGTCGTCGGTGGAGTCCCGGTGGTCGTGAGCTAGAGCGCATCTCAGGCACTTACGATCCTACTGCTGCTCAATCGGTAGAGAGCGCGTTGGGTTTTGCGAAGAATATGGGAGAAGTCGTTCCCGGTCTCGAAGTCCTCGCTCCTCCGATGACACGTTTTGTTTTGAACGAGACCGGCATTCTCAATGTGGAACGAGAAGGACGGACGCACGGGGAAATCATCCGAGACCGGACTCGCGATCATATAAAGGAGCAAGCGAAGAGAAGAGCAGAGCAGGATACTGAGGGTAAGTTCACTCTGCGCGACTATTCGGATGATACTACGGCGGGTTTGTCCGGAGATGCCGGGGTGCGTCTTATTCCGGCTTCTTTGGCGGTTTCGGGAAAGAAGGTTTTACCCCCGGGTTAAGAAATGGCTGACTTTGTCGACATAACTCAGCTCGATGCTGCCAAGCAGCGGTTTACCGATCTCGGAGTCGCGGTCGAGGATCTTTCAAAAACCAACTCTCAGCTTTTTGATGAAACTTTCCGCTCTATCGGACATTTCAGTTCTGCGGTGGGCGTTTTGGTGGGGAGTGAGGAGTTCAAAAAAGCGAGCCGATTGGTAAACTTGAGCGATCAATATGTGGCCAATGTAGCGGGGCAATACAGCTCCATGTCCAAGAACATGGAAAAATCTTTTGACAAGCTCGATTCCACCGTGGACGCGGCCAACGAAAACTTTGGAAAACTCTCAGGAGATGCTGTCGATCTTCTTCAGATGGCTCAGGAAGCTGGGGTAATTAAATCCGACGAAGATAAATCTAAAGAAAAGAAGAGTTGGTTGAAGCGAGAATTGACGGGACTGGCGCGCGCCCCGCTGACCATCATGGATACCGAGCTTTCCTCTTTTTGGAACAACATCAAGGGGATGCTTGGCAGTCTGAAGATTCCGTTGCCGGGCGGCGTACTTTCAGGAATCGTCAACTGGATGAAGGCTGGGTTTCTCGACAAAGATCGGGTACGTGCCGAAGCGGGCGAGATGCAGAACATTCTCGTCGCGGCGTATGATGGCGGGATGAACGCTGCTACTCGCGCGGCTACCCGGAATCTTTCCGGTCTGCAAGAGCATCTTCAACAGTATTATGGGATCCATAAATCAGAAACTCAGGGAGTTACGAAAGCATTCGTTGACGGCGGCGTCGCCATCGAACGAATCGAGCAACGAGTAGGGATCACCTTGAAAGGGGTCGAGAGCACGACTCAAACCGTTTCTCACGCCTTGGATCTTATGTTTGAGCTTCCCGGAGGTACGAGCGCGCGACGAATGGTTGACTACATGGCCAAGTATACGTTGACTACGGACGAGGCCCGGGAAGCTGTTACCGACCTCTACATGGAAGGTCGGGAGGGCATCGGACAGCCTTATTTCGTGAGAAACGTGGAGGCGGCTGCGGAGTCTCTGGCCGGTCTTGGTTATAACATTCGGGATGTGATGGATCTTGCCAAGACTTTGGGGAAGGCTTATGAGGACATGGGGGTTCCGAAGCAGTTTGCGGGCCGTGTTGCTGCCGAGGGGTTGCAGCAGCTCGCCGCTGGGATTGCTCAGATGGGCAATGATTGGGCGATCTTGGTTGGGGAGCGTCTAGGGCATGGGGAGGGGATTCGAGCCGCTCAGAGCCTCAAGGACGCTCTCCAGCGGGCTTTGAATCGAAAGGATACCAATCGGTTCCTGGAAGTCGCGAAGACCCTGTTCCAGATTGCTCTCGACGCGACTGGCGGTGATGAAACCTACGCTCGGGAGTTCCTGGAGGCCAAGTTCGGATACGAGGGTGCTCGGGCGATGGCCAAGCTCTACAATCTTGCGAAAGAGGGCAAGATGGTGGAAGCGGCGAAGGCGACCGAAGAGAGCATGGGGGTTTTGGCCAAATCGTTTCAGTTGGAACAGAAGAAAACGAGCCAGTTCGAGATCATGATGAATATCTGGAACAAGGGCATTGCGAAACTTGGTCAGGGTCTTTTGAGCCTCGCGGTCGAAACACTCGCATGGCTGATCGCATTCTTCAAATCTATTCCAGATTTTTTGAGCAATATTCTCCGTGGAGACTTCGACAAAAACGTCGAGCTGATGTCCAAGATTAACAATCTCTATGGAATGAAGGGGGAACATCGAGACAAGATGTCGCGCGGCGTTAACCAGATGGCTGCTGCTGCGAAGAGCATGGGGATGGACATTCTCGGGTCCTCTCTTAAAAATGTCCAGAGCGCGTGGGCATTTGATCCTTCGGCTCCGGTGCGGGAGGGAGACCGGGGCGCTCCGCCTGCTCCGGGGTCTTTTGCAGGTGTTGCGCGAGGGGGGATCCCGGAGCAGGAACTTCCACGACAAGGGATTGCGTTGCCTGGAGGTATGTGGCAACCGAGTCAGCCTACCGTGCGACCGGTTACGATGCCTTTGGTGGATCTGGCGACAGCTCAGCCAACTCGCTTCATGCCCCAGGTCACGATTCCGGTTTCTAAAGAGCGTCGAGAATCTCCGGGTTTTTCTTCGGATTATTGGGTCGGCGGCGGCATCAATTTGGAAGTTAGTAGTGTAGATCAAGAGGGGAATATTACGGTCGGAATCGTAGGAAACTGTCCTCGATGCGGTTTTGTGTTTGGTGCGGAAGCTCCGGAGGACCGACCTCTTGAGGTGGAAAAGGGCATTTTTGACAAAGATTATCAAGCGCGGGAGGTGGAAGCACTTGCGCGAATGCTGGAGACGGAAACCGTCCACAAGGCGTGGGGGGAAGAAGCGGAAGTCATTGGCTGGACTCTGTTGAACCGAGTTAAGAAAGAGTTGAAGAAGGGCAAGAGTGGGGATATTTACGATATTTTGACGCGCGGAGCCGGTTACGGGAAGCAAGGTCAGAAAAGGCCCTACGCAACCACTCATGAAGCCTCTCCAGAATCTCTCCGAATGGCTAGAAGATTGCTCGGTGGAGAAGTCGAAGATCCGACGCAAGGCGGCACTCATTTCTATCATGCCGCACGAAACTACGTAGCGAAACAAAGCGTAAAAGCTGGTATGGACCCGACGAGACCGTTGTTTGCCCAGGGAGATCGCATGGTGAACGTGATGAATCTGCCGAGCAATACTCCGGGGGCGGTTCTTCGGGTTTATTCGCGCCGTGGGGAAGAAGCCGAGGATGCGCAGCAGCTTAATCGAAAGTACCAAAGAATTTATAAGGCGCGTCAAGCGGCTCCTCGCGTAGTCATGCGTCCTGAAGACGAAGCGAAGGGCGGTGCATCTCAATTTGCCGCTCAATACATGGTGGGTGGAAAGGATCAAGGAACTGGGTAGGTAGCTATGGCAAGTAAATTTGGAGAATGGATGCGAGAAACTTTCGCCTCCGAGGTTGATCCGATTCCTCGTCCGGAGCGCGTCCTGGAGCGCATTCTCAATCCGTATGAGGACATCTCATATCGAGTACCTTTTATGTTCACTTCCGATATTCGCAAACGGAACAATATCCCCCCGGTGAGACTGCGCGTGAATCCGAGATCGGTGACTTTTTCCCAGAACAAGAGGATTACACGACGTGATACTCAGGCGGGGGCTATCTATTTTCACTGGGCCAACTCATTGGGGTCTAACAACGACGTAATTACCATCAATTTTTCAGGACAGACCGGGAACATAAACCTTCGGATGGGCGCGAATCGTCGTAATTGGGCATCCGAACAATTGAAGAAGCTCCGGGAGTGGAGCCAGGGAGTTACAAAAGACCAAGCTCTGGAGATCGAGTCTCTCTCCGGTGTGACGAAACTTATGAGCTTTTGGAATTTGTACACCATTACACGAGAACCGATGATTGATGTGCGGAATGGAAGCCCTGTTCGCTACTACGCGATGTACTCTAGCCCGATTTTTGCAAACGCTTTGATTCACTTTACGGGCCATTTTGACCGGGTTTTGGAATTCACGGATGACGCGGATAATCCTTTCAACAAGAATTATTCTTTCAGTTTCGTGGCGACCAGCTCGGATCCGCCGATGGACTTTATCTACAGGTATCTTTCCACGACGCTTGGTCGTGAGTTTTTCAACGAGTTGAGCTGATGGGCGACGGTTTTGAAAATCCATATTCGGGAGTAGATGCCGCTGAAGGCATCTATCGAGCGGCTTTTCCAGCTTTCCGTGTCTTCATCTACGGAATGGAGGTTTCTGGAGACGTTATTGATGCTCGGGTTAATCAGTCGGGCGGTAGCCAGGATCGCTCTCCGAGCACTTGTTCGATCACTTTAGCGAATTACAACGATAAGTATATAGTGAACCACACCGATATGCTGATTCTAGGAACTTCTCGGCAAAATCTCGATAGGAGGTTTGATGAAAATATTCAAGCGTACCGAGATTGGGTGGAGATGATTACTGAAATTGATCCGGGCGGCAGCGATTTCGATTCTTTCATGTCGAGACTTTCTCAGCTAGATGCGGAGGGGGCCGGTGCGTTTCAGGATCTTGGAGACCTTATCTCTGTGTATTCAAACTTGAAGAGTTCAGGTGGTTTTTTCGAAGGTTACTATAACGGAGATCTTCAAGTTCCTGACGGCATAAAATACACCGTCCTACAGAACAAAGCCCCTCAAGTTTTGTATGATAGCGAAGGGGCGATTAACGACCTGATGAAGGATGAGATTCTCTGGCCATACATAAAGTCCAAGCAGATTTATCTTTACCCATTTCAAGAGGGTGACTGCATTTTCCATCCGAACGATCCTATTCGCATTGTCTTTCGGGATCCGTTCAGTCCGAACGTCTGGTATTGGATGTTCACTGGTTTTGTGGATTCCTTTACTGAAAATCGAGGCGTGAACCGGGAGTCTACCGTCACAATTACCGGAACGGATGTCACCAAATCCGTTCGATACGCTTTTTTGCAGACTAATACGGATCAACTCGATCCTGCGATTCGAAAAATCTTCCGAAACAACCCGGCTTTCCAGGGTCCGTTCGGAGACAGTCCCGTGGGGGAGTTGAAGGCGAATTTTTACAATGAGATTTTTTCTGGATTCAGTCCTTATGAAATTTTAGAAATCCTGTTTTTCGGTTTGGACGATTTTCGTCCTATCCTTGACGACACCGTGATGGCGACCATTCGCGCAATGGACGATTCGGAGATCAATACCTATCTTTTAAATACTCTTGGTCGGTCTAAAGAAGAAGTTGCCTCGATGCAGCCTGCGGAACGCCGTAAGCAGCTTCAAAAAAGGCTCGTGGATGAAAAACAGGATCGTTTTCCAGGTTCTTCGATTCCGTTGATCACAACTCCTCGTGGGATTCCGTTCAAAAGGAAGACCGTTGAGCAAGGCGTTCGCGCGCTCTTCATCGGTGACGAGCTGAATCCTGTTGACGAGGCTCTCGGGGAGAAGATACCCATAGCGAATATTAGGGAACTGAACGATCTCTTGCATCATCGTGTTCGGGTTGAGGATTTGGACACGATGCTGAAATACGACGCGATCCCTTCTTTGGAGAAGGGCTGGACTCTGGAGGATGTCATTACGCAGATTGGTACTGACATCGAACGTTATCCCGTGGGTCACGGAAATGTCTACTACGTAGCCCCTGCCAATTTGGGGCCGAAGGTATCCAGGGGTATCCTGGATCAGTCTACGGCGGGGACTGCCCTTCAGCATTCCGAGTTCAAGGACAGGTTGTCGTTCATTTACGATCTTGCAGACGCCATCGACTTTAGGTTCTACGCCACTCCGAGAGGCGATGTAGTATTTGAGATGCCTTTCTACGACTTCAGCGTCGACATTATGGATTCTAAGGACCCCAGTGTTTACAATGACCGCATTCGAAAAGAGCTTGAGGATCTTACTACGAAGTATTTCGATTTCTGGGTGTCTGATTCCGATAAATACACGGAAGGTGATTTCAGGGAAATGATGGATCTTCCGACGAAACTTGAGGTTGCTCAGCAAGGCTTTGATGTTTTCTATCAGGACCTTTTGGATGAGTACAGCTACACTCGCGCCTTTACCATTGAGCATCACGAGACAACTGGGTATAGCAATTCATTGAACGATTCGGGATTGAAAACCGTAGGTCGCGCGATGCCTAATTTATTGATAAATTTTGCAAAAATCAACGACGAAGGGCTTCGAAGGAATGTGTACGTGACTGTTCCGGAGTTGGCTCAACTCTTGGGTTTCCGAATCGCTTCCTACCAGCCTTGGTGTCCTGTGGCCACCAAGGAGGGCGCTCAAGTATTCGCCTCCTTGATGTTGAGGAAATCAAATGCGGAAGCGAGAAATCTAGGAATAGGAACGGTTCCGATGTTCGGATTGATGGTGAACCGCCCTATTTATTGGCGCGAGAGAAACTACATGGCGAATCTCGTGAGTGCGCAGCATTCGATTGTGTGGAACAGCTCGTGCGACACTACAGTCAACCTGAACAATGTGCGTGGGTGGACGGGAAGCACTATTCAGGAGCACGAGATTTACGAATTTTTCGGAGGTAAGTATCCGTTTGACTATAACGATGTGTTGAGGAACCGGAGGTAGCGGTGGGCCGTATCAACGCAAGCGGAAAGTCTTCAATTCTGGATGAGCGGAGGTTGAACAAGGCTTTCTACTCCTCGATTCATCGTTGTAAAGTGAATGACGTAAACTTTAGCAACGGTACGATGGCTGTCGAATTTCTTGACGGCGGTTCGTACCTTCCGAATGTTCCCCTACCTCTCATGGGCTTTTCATTTCCCCCCAAGGGGGATCCGGAAAGCGCCGCGAAAGATCAAAATTTCAGAAAAACAGCGTGGGGAGTTTACTATCCTCAAGAAGGGGACATCACTCTTATTGGGTTTGATGCTTTAGGCGCTCCGTATTCCCTCGGGTACTACTCATTTGATTTCGGAGCGATGGATCGCGCCGACGAAGCGAATGAAGATCGAGGCGGCATCGGATGGGGGAACGCCTCGGGGAAGCGTCTCAAACCCGGAGATTGGCATTTTAAGAGTGGGCGCAACTGTTTTCTCTACCTCGGAGATCGTGCCAGAATCGCCAGCGGACCGCACTCGATCACGCTGGACAAGAACACCACGAACAGCGAGATCTCCATCCAGACCGATCATCTGCATACCTGGTATGGGAATGCGTCCGAGAAGCGGGAAGGCACTGCTCGCCGTCTGCTGGTCCCCGGCGTAGACTCCATAGAATCGCCCGTGGACGGTCTTTTCGGGACTCCGGCCCAGGAGTGTACCAATTACGTCAAACGTTCCTCTCTGACCGCCGTGGGCGGTCTCCTGATGGTCCACGACTCTCTTGGGGAGGTAGTGGATGACGACACCAAGCAGGTCATGGTCCCCTCAGTGGCTTATCCGGAGCTGACTTCTCTCGTAGGCACCTCGGTTCGAGCCTACCGGGCGATAAAAGACGATGCGACGGGAGTGATCGATCTTTATACCGAGGTGGTGGATAACCTGGGGAATAGGGGTTTTTCGGCGAAGACGGCGACGGGATTTCAATGGTTTACGCCACTCGCCATGTGGGATATCGCAAATCTGTCAACTAGCTGGACAGTGACTTCGACTTTTGATCTTACCGTAGGTGTTTCAGCTTCTATTTCCGCAGCGGCAAACCTCAAGCTCGAAGGGAAGGTCCTGGCCTCCCTAGTCTCTGATGTGGCGGTTCGCTTAGGATCGGAAGGGGCTACTGAGTTCCTGTTGAAGGGTACTTCTTTTGTTTCGCAGTTGTCTACATTTCTTACTGGTTTGGGGTTGTTCGTGGGTGCTATACAGGGTGATACTGGCTTGAAAGCGGTTGCACCTGCGACGGTGGCTGCGGCGGGGACTTTTGTTCCGATCCTTACTGCTTTTGGCCTATCTTTGAGTAGTATGCTATCGGTCAAAGTGGCGACGCAATAGGAGGATTTCATGGCTGTCGGACGAACCATAGCGCGCTGCATCCTTCGTTGGATTTATGATCAGATCGCCGCAGTTCTCGAAGCTCTCAAGCTGATCCTCCTAGCCGCGATCCAGTTCATCGATGCACAAATTTTGTGGCTTCGGGCTCTCTTGGCTCAGTACGATGTGCTTGCGATCATCGAAGAAGCGGCTTGGAGTGTCTTTGAAGCCTTGGTTCAAGCGATTCGAGACACCCTCACGGCATTTCCGGAGGGGCCGTTTGCCGATCTCTGTCCTGAGTTTTATCGAGCTTTGGTTGATCCTTTGGTTCAACTTTCAGATATCAACACCTCTGCCCTTACAGTATGGAGGGAGAGGTACAAGACAATGATCAGCTACGTGGACGAACTCGATTACCTGATCAGCTACTGGGACGCCATCAAGACGGACCTGGTTGCCACGGTCGAGGTAATCGATGATGCGATCTACTTAGCGAAGATTCGAGAAGCCGAGGAAACGCCGACATGAGCTACACGGTGAAGATCGAAAACGGCGACGTAGTTCGAAATCATTCGAACACCGGCTACGAAACGATCACCCGCAAGGACAAGCTTCGGCAGGACTGTCGGATGGTGCTGACCACGGGGATCCGCGCGGACGGTATCGGTTGTGGTCTCGACGAGGTGATCGGAAAGCACACGGATGGAGAGCCCGAGAATGCTTTCGGCTCTCCCGCGATGTTCGAGTTCCAGTCGCGCGCTTCTTCCGGCATCTCTCGGTTTCGCTACGTCCAGAGACACACGATGTTCAGTAGGCGCACGCCCGAGGAGCTGCTCGATTCATACACTCCGGTACAGATTTGGCCGGATACGGAAGATCCGAGGACTTTCAGGTGGAGGGTTGACTTCTACTCTTTCTTGGGAAAATACGCTTTTTCACTGGAAGGTCTGTTCTAGGAGGCGGAGATGGTCATTCGAGCGAAAACAGTACCAGAGTTCGAAAACGAGATTACCGAAGGAATCGAATCCCGTGATCCTTCGTTGGACACCAGAATCGGACCTATCAAGGATTTGTACATCACTCCTCCGTCCGAGGTCTTCAAGGACCAGCACGACAACATCGTCTATCTCAGCCAGCTCATGTCGCTCAAAAACGCGGCTCGTTTCAACCCGGAAGATTTGGACGATTTTGTGTACAACGAAGCCATTGTTCGTTGGGAGGGATCACCTTCCTACGTGACCGTTACCTTCGCTCGCATTCGTCCTCCAACTGCGGACATTCTGGTTCCCATCAACTTCCCCCTTTCGACGGTTCTCAATCCCGAAACCGGAGAGGTTGTGGATTTCCGAACGGTCGAGTCAAGAATCATGTACGGACCCCTGTCGACACCGGCGAGCGCCTACTACAACGCGGAGACTGAACGGTACGAGTTGAACGTAGCTTGTGCGAGCATCATTCGCGGCTCCACTACTCAAGTCGGTGCGTACACGATTACCGTCGCCAAAAGGCCTTTCCCGCAGTTTGACGAGTTTTACAACAAGTTTGCCACGACTTCCGGCCTCGGGCGCGAGACGAACTCGGATCTCGCCGCACGCTACCTCATGCAGGTGGAGGGTCATCAAACCTCTACCCCGGCTGGCCTCGCCAGGTTCCTCGAAGATACCTTCTCCGGCGTCATCGATACCTACGTGGTCTACGGGAACAATGTGAACCTGGAGCGGGAGCAAGATGATGCAGGGGCCGTGGACATGTGGATTCTCGGAGATACGCCACTGTCTGCTTCCTACGACATCGCGTTTCCCGGGGTCGAGACGTTGATCCCGCTTCCCCGGCAGCCGATTTCTCAGGTGAACTTGGTGACGAGCGCAGGACCGGTCACGTACATCGAGGGGACCGACTATGAAGTGATTCGTGGGGAGCGGGTCTACGGATACAGCAACCGGGCTCAGGGCGGTATCAAGTTCTTGGCGACTGGGAGTTTCCCTGCCGTAGGGACTTCCGTTCACATCGAATACCAGTACAACTCCCTCATCAACGTGATCACCTCCTACTATCGCCAATCTCGATACTTCGTGATGGGATCCGACGTTTTGTTCAGGTGGGCGCAACCGCAGCTTCTGTCAATCGAGGGGAACCTGACGGTCACGTCGGGAAATCCCGATTCCGTGGTTCAGCTCGTGCGCGACCGGATCACGAACTACATCAATGCATTACGTCTCGGAGAGGACGTGGAGGAGTTCGACCTAGATGCGGAGATCTCGAAGGTCTTCGGGGTTGGAAACTGGACCTGGACGACACTGGCAGTTCAGGGTGGTTCCGGAGTGGGTGACCTCGCAATCGGACCAAATCGGTATGCTAGAATCGAGGCTGCTGATTTGGTCGTGAACTTGGTGAGCTAAGGACCGAATATTATGGCAAAATTCGCCACCTTCAAATACGGGAGCGGAATTTTATATGGTACTGCTACGTCTATCGACGAAGTAAATCCGGACCGAGGGCCATCCCCCGGAGGAAATCGTTTCATCATGAAAGGCGTCGGATTCGATCCCAGACAGTGGGATGATCTGTTCGATGGCGTGAGTCTGGACACAGTACTCTGGACGGATCTCAGCTCCGGCTCGGGGTCCGTCTCGACAGGCGCTTTCCATCTCCAGCTCGACACCGGAGCCACTCCGGGTTCCGTGGCCGGAATCGAATCCAAAACCATTTGGGGCAATGTGCAGGGGGAGATTCGAATCAATCTACCTCGGATTGCTCAATATCCGTCCGACGTTGTCCAGCTCGTTGCGCTATCGCTGTACGTGAGCGCTACGGAGTACGCGATTGCGTACATCGAGCTGACGCCCAGCGTTCTTCAGCTTCGTTGCGAGGTCTATCGAAATGGTGCCTTGGCCGACGAGCTTATCGTTCCGCTGCCGTGGACCACGGGCGTCACGATGCTCAAGATTCTCAGGTTCGGTTCGGATGTGTACTTCTACGCCAACGGCTCATTGGCCTATCGGAGCGTTCGATTTAGTTCGACTACGGCGAAGTTCCGGATTTTCTCAACCAACGGATCCACGTCATATTCATTGGCCGGGATCCGGGTGGAATGGTTCTACTTCAGGCCCTTCGTGGTGTTCCAAAATCAACCCGTTCACGATACTGTTATCGTTTCGGATACGCGATGTCGAGGTATCGTGCCCGCGAGCCGAGATGTGAAGCACACCGAAGGCGCCTATCAAGGTTTGGTCGATGTGTCGATGATTGCGAATGGCGATTACACGAAGTCGAATGCCTATGAATACTACTTTGTGGAACAGTTCCGAGTGATCAATAGTGCCCAAGCGCAGTCGAAACTCTCGTTTATAAACGATCCTCAGTTGTTCACCCCGGAAGGTGAGCAGAAGGGGCTCGGAGGCGGAGAATAAAATGGCCGATCCTCTCGCGAACACGAATCGGTATGCCGAGCTGATCAAGGCGATTGTCTCGGGGAATTTCTACGCTTCGCGGGCGTCGATTGTCCCTTACCGTCTCGGTAACACCGAGGTTCGGCTGGAGACGAATTATCCGAATTCCAACTTTGGTCTCTACATCAACGAGGTTTTCTCAGGTTCCGTCGTTTCCGATGCGGAAGGCAATGTCGTCTTTGCTCGCCACTTTGATTACGGCGACAATGAGCTGCTGCTCATTCATCAGAATACTGCCCGGCGTACTTCGAGCTGGATCACGGTGCGCGAGTACGCTTTGTGGCTGATTTCCTACGCGACTGTGTTTGATTCAATCGATGCTGATTGGCTCGAAGCCTACCGCGACATGTTCATTGAGACCGCCACCATCAACGGTATCGAGGATGTCTTTGGTCGGGCGATTCAGACCTATCGAAATCTTGGCCAGGATCTCGATACCTATCGTCGGATGCTTCACGAGCTGCGTCTGGCGTACCGGCAGCACGGCGGAAAGTACGAAGGTCTCGACAAAGCCGTTTCCGAGTTTACTCAGGTGCCTCCGTTTGGATACGCGCGTCGTATGTGGGGACCGAACTGGGTGTTGGATCAATCGATGTTGATCAACGACCGCTATAAGGAGAGGTCGCACACGGTAGCCTACGCCGGAGCCGGAATTTCAGGAGTACAACTGGAGCGTGTTGAAGCCGATCTTCCTTCAGGATCTCCTGCGGCTGTGATCGAGTACGATCCGACTCCGGACGCGCTTCGTTGGCAGGTCGGGGGAAGTTGGGGTCCTTATGTACCTGCCAACAACGGAGCGCTGTTCCTCCCCGGTCCGCCGTCGACGGTACCTGCATTCATCCTCGGACTTGCGGGACCGTTTTTACTCAGCGCTTTTGAAGACAAGCTCTACCTGGACATCGACGATGTCGGAATCGTAGTAGTCACCTTGACGACAGGTTTCCCGACGCCGACCGTGGCGAACGTCATTGCCGACATCAACGCCGCCCTCGGGGCTGTAGTGGCTTCGTCTTACAACGGCAAGCTGCTCCTTCAAAGCACAACGGTCGCCGGTTCGAGCGTGAAGATCGAAAGCGGGCCGTCCAATGCGGCTGCGGAGTTGTTCGGGATCAAGCCGGGAGATCTCAAGTTCGATGAGAATATCTTTGATGGTGTTTTCGGCGTGGAGATTTTGGGGGTCAAAGACATTCACTCGAACTGTGAATTTCAATATCGCTATGACGGTTCTACCGTTCCACCTACCCGGGAAATTCGATGGCATTCTGGCGGCGCTCTATTTTCTCCGTGGACTCCGATAACCGAGGATATCGCGGAGTATGTTGTATCGGATAGCGTGAGCGCGACCATCAAAGTCAAGTGCTACCCCGATGAGATGGCCGCTCCCCCCGGCCCCTACCCGACCATAGCGGCAGCCCGTTCGTTCAAGGTGGCTTATACGAACGTGAACCGAAACTTGGAACAGACGAAAGGAGCTTGGGTTCTCGTGGATCGAACCCAGCTTCCCGCGATCCTCACTTCCGATAACGTGGATGTGGTCGACGACGCTACTTTCGGTAACCCTGAGTTGCCCGACAACTGGTGGTTGTTCAGCCCTCTTCCGAGCACGGTTTCGACAATCCTTCCATCAAAGGTGGTTACGGACAAGCTGGAATCGTATGATCCCTCCCCTCAGTTTCTAATTCAACTTCAGGATCTGTCCGCGAGCAGCCATGCCTTGATCTCCCGGGTTCTCCAATGGCCTATGCCGAGGCCAGGACCTCGGGGAACCAATTTCCCGCAACAGAGCCCTGGACTGTTCTATGATTACGAAGGCTACCTTGCCACATTCAGCGGTTGGATTCTCAGTGGTACCGCAGGGCCTACCACAGCTTCCCTGAGCTTCTCTTTCGACGGAGGTGCTACTTGGGTCGCAGGACCTGCTGTGCCGGTTCAGCAGGACTCTGGGGGCTCCTGGTACGAAGACTTCACGTTCCTGGATTTCAGCGTTGTCATTCCGGCTGATCTGGTGGACAACAGTGTTCTGGTCGCTATCGAAATCACGGATGCTGGTTCCGTCGACGTGATGATCGATAGCTTCAATGTAGATGTCGAGTACATTACCTCGCGTGTGCTTGCCAACACGACGATTGCCCGTTATCGACATCGACAATATTTTGGGGAGCTTCTCTGGTGTTGGTCGCCGGATCCGCTTTCCCTGACAGAACAGGAGTACATCGGCTTGCCGCACAAGCGAGCGACTCCCCCTACGGTTCTCTCAGGCGTGGAAGTGACGAGCATCTCACTGGATACGAATCCGGGAAACGGCACTTTCGAGTACGAGTACAACAGCGTAGGGGATCTTCGTCGCCTCCGGTGGACGCCCAACGGAACGACTTGGACTCCAGGTGTCGGATGGGTTTCGGTGACCAGCTCGGGCTACTACCAGCTTCTCGCTCCGGACAGCTCCTCGATCCAGGTTCTCGCGGATTACGACCTGTTGCCGATTCTCAGCGGTACTCCCCCGGCGGCGACGGAAAGCCGAATTGTCGAGATTTCAGACACCTCTGTTCAGCAGGGCCATGTGCGGAAGATCTCTCCTGCGCATTCATCTATCGACATTTTCGACGTGACCGAATACGGAACGGCTGGGGAGCCTCTCAATTTGAAGGGGCCGATCACGGAGGCCGATTTTTCGAACTGCACTTTGGTCAATATGGATGTCAATCCGGATACGCCGTTCAGGTACTCGTTCGTCGGTCCGAATGTGCTGCCGATTGAGGGGGAGGAGCTTACGTTTTCCGGATCCGCCCCCTACGTTGCCGCCCTCCTGTACGATTCGGATCAGGATCAGGAAGCCGCGATGTTGTTCGAGGACGGTGTTTTGGTTCCGAACGACAAGTGGCATTTCAATTCTGCCTCTCAGATTCAAGTTGACACCGCCTACTACAACTCGTCGGCGCAGTACACGTTCAACTACAATCCGATTTATCGAATTACAACACCTTTTATTGATTTGGGCACCAATTTCCAAGATTACATGTGGCTCGTGGACTATATGTTGTGGGAAAGGTTCGATCACAACGAAATTTCAAAAGAGATCACGGTACCCATCTACATCAATCCGGATACGGGACGGGCTATTCTGGAGAATCGCTCAAACAGAGATCAAAGCACTTCGACGCTGTTCTTGGAAGACGAGGATGAAACGAGAATCATTTCTCCGGCGAACTGGAGGTACATTGACTCGAAAACAGTCGAACTCGATGTCTCTCAGTATGTCGAAGGCGTTCTTTACCAGCTTACTTATGAATCTGTAGTTCTCTACGACCAACGGAGAATCAATCTCACCTTCGAGCATCGCTCGGGACCGACCTCCACGGCTTGCGGATCCGCTTCATGGAATGTGGTAGAGAAAAATGAGAACGTGAATGTAACACAGACCCCTTTAGGGCATGTGATCCATCAATTGCGCTTCTCGGCCAGCAACATCCGAGATCTGCGCGATTTTCGGTTGAGATCGATGGTCATGAAGGGGCTTCACCTGTTCGGCTCGAACGCGAACGTACCAGGACTGACAAATGTTTAAGAAAATCGCCTTTTTTCTCGGGTTCTTGTGGACCCTTCCGGTCTCTTTGGGTTTTTGGATTTTCGGAATCGTCTTGCTCGTGACTGGGCAGATCCAGAAGTTCAAAATGTACCCGGATTTCACTTTTCTGTGGGACCTGACCAATGAAGGATGGTTCTGCCGGAAGGCGTTTTCCGACCGAGGTTGGGGTGGCTGGAGTTGCGGTAATAATATAGTGGTGATCGATTCGGATACGGAGAGATGGGAACGTACTGTGAAGCACGAAAACCGACATTGTCAACAGCAGTACGCTTGCGGTCTCTTCTTCTATCCGATATACATCATCAACTCGATTTGGATTTGGTTGTTCCAGCGCAGCAAACACAGCTACTACGACAACTGGTTTGAACGTGGTGCCAGGTCGTATGCGGGCCAGAAAGTCGAGATCCCCAAGGAACAGTGGTCTCAGGGCATGACCGACCGCTGGGCTTGGTGGTAGGATATTGTAGGAGGATGTCATGAGAGGTAGCACCTATCCGGACGGCGTTGTCGTAGACCACGTCGCACTTCGTCGAACCGAAGTCACAAAGGCCGAAGAGATTCTCAGAAATCGCGTCGACTGGACTTCTCGCGGGATCTTCACCGGAGGCGAAATCACGGTCAATACATCGGGGTCCGCTCCGTATCTGAACATCGACGTGAAGCAGCTCTCGGGTTACGCTCCGAACGGCGAGTACATCGAGACGACGAGCGACTACTACAATATCGCCCTTTCCGACTACACCTCTGGGGTGGTGAACCGGGTTTGTGCCGTCTACACCGAGGATGAAGACTACTACCAGCCCCACGAGAGCGACAATGAGAGATATCCGACCCGAGCGCAGGCCGCGTGGAGGATTCGAGTTTTCACCGACGCGGAGTTCAACGCTCTCCCCGCCACGGACGACAACCTGGCCAATGATGCCCAGGATCGCTGCCTCTTGATTGGGAAGGTGACGGCGCAAGGAGCGACCACTTCCCTGACCCAGAGCAACATCGAAGGACCGACCACGTTCAACAACATCCTCTATTCGACCCCGAGCACCCTCATTCAGATCACGGGCGTTACCGTGCTCGAAGTGTCTCCGAACACCCCGGTTGGCGATGGGAGCTTGGAGTACGACAAGCCCGGCGCTCCTCATGATTTCGAGTGGACCACTTCGAACGGTACGGGACCTACCGTGTCCATCACTTCGGACGGAATCTACAATTTCACGGATGGGGCCGGGGAGTACATTCGGTGTTTGGTGACGCTTTCTCTTCTCCCTACCAGCGGCCTACCCATCACCGAGACCATCACGGTCACGAATCTCTACTACCAGGCGGTTCCGAGACTCACCGCTGCGGATCTTCTGCATCGGAATCTTCGAGGGACCGGTGTCGTCAGTCCTACCAATCCGCACGGGCTGTCGGTAGAGGACATCGCAGGAGAGTCGTTGCCTTACCTGGAGCAGCACCAGGACGTGATGCACTGCAACGGGATCTGGAAGGGATCCTCATCGAATATTTTTCAGGCCACCATCAACACCGGTAGCACGGGTGGCGATACCTTGAACATTCAGGATCCCAGTTCTGGAGATTTGTTCTATATCAATGGGAAGCAGTTCGACTCGATTTTGAACAATCAAATTTACTTTGATCCAGGTAGCTGGGACGCCAATTGGGGGAATTCTACATCTACGGGTCTTTTGGAAGTATACGTAGACGATGAATCGAATGTTTTTGCAAAAAGGAAAATGAGTTATCCTCCAGGAACTCGGAATGTTCAAGGAACCTGGATTGTGGATTGCTCGAAAGATTACCCCGCTGCTTCGGGACTTATTTTAAAATATGAAGTTTCAGGAGGTAACTACATATTCACTTGGGACGGCGGGAAACCTTTATCCATCGCTTCTTCTGATCTGATAAGTCAAGTGATTCGGCTGTATGCAAAGAATGGAATTGATTGGATTGATTTGTGGGTAAACGGGAATGATACTCCCACTGCTGCGGACGATACTCTCCCATCAGGGGCCGGACCTTATCAAGATAATATTGACGTTCTGGCTTCTCCTGATCGTGATCAAAATATGCAAATTGCCTCCCTATCTCTTTGGTATGATTCAGTGTCTCCAAAGAGAAAGCTAGGGTATGCTCCCTATACCGGTCTTCGTCGCACTATTGACAAAAGATCGTGGGGAACTCTGTGCGTCGAAAACATGGCTGATTCCGCGTTGCAGGAGATGATCTATTCCCCAAACAACGAGTATCTCTCCTCCGGGATCGTCTTCAACCGGAACGGCTTCGCTAACGAGTTCGAGCTGTACAATATCGCAGCTTTGGCAGCCGACATTCGAGGTGGCGCGTACTACTGCCGAGGAAAGCGTATCGAGACTACGGGGGCCACGTCTTTAGGGTTCGCAGACAACGCGACGAATTTGGTCTATGTCGATTTTGAAGGAAATTTCGACGTTTTGGACGTGACCAATGACTTTAGCGGAAGTGTAGTCAGTGCGTTGAAATACGTGGTCGGCGCGTCTGCGTTGACACCCCGGGTTGACGACGAAACTCACTTCTCGGTGGCTTCCACCGGGGAAGAAGACCAAACGGATCCGCCCGAGCGCGGTGTGGCACTTTGGTTGGTCGATGCTTCCGGTGGGGCAGTGACGGACACTGTGGACATCTCTAAGAACATTAACAATGTGGAAGTTGAGTGGTCGGTTGGGAATCGCAGGAGTTCTTCCATATTGTCGACTTTTGCAGCTACTTTCGACAGCTTGGAATCCGCTTTTCTGTATGCGGAGCTGGCTCAGCAGTATCCTCATTTTGCCGGATCCATCGAGGTGATCTTAGTAGCCGAAAGCAACATTTCCAGACGTATTGTGCAGCCAACTTATGTGAATGTGCGAGGGACTGCGGGCCACGATGCGTCTCCGGAAGGAAGCACGGTATACATTAACTACGGTAGTGCGGATGGTGCATGGGCTCTCTCGGAGCGTAATGTTCTGGAGAATTTATGCATTCACTCGCAGAGCGGTGCGGGTGCGGCTTTGAGAGTTGCAAACGGCATCGAGATACGTGGATGTAAGTATACGCATGCAAACCCTACTCAATATTTTATGACTCTTGATGATTCTAGTTGGGTAGGTGTGTCGAAAATCGAGAATGTCACTATTCGGAATTGTGAATTTATTTTGAACCGAGCTACGATTTTTGCTAATGCGATTTCTCTTGCAAATGGATATCAGAATTTTCAGATCGCAGGGAATCATTTTCGCTCTACTGACGATGTTTCGGTCTTACGTTTGGAGTACTGCCAAGCCCCCATCGTTAGTGAAAATCGTTTTTTGTGTTCTGGCGGTACTGGTTTTGTAAATCCGGTTTTTTTGAAGGATACCGATTATGCCAAGGTTTTTGAAAATCACGTAGAGCTAGGTGATAGTACGGGGGATGTAGAAGTTGGTTTTGAAATTCGAACTGTCCTGAATTCTGTTTTTAAGGGAAATTCGATCAAGCGTGTGGACGGCTCGACTTCTATCGATGGCACTGCTTTTCGTGTTTATAATAGCGATTATTGCAATATTGGAGAAAATACAGTTAAAGATCTTGGAGAAGGAGTTATATTCCCTAGCAATTTAGGGCGATATTGGGTTCTGAACAATAATGATCTTAAAGTATTTAAGGGGGGCATCATAGCGCGAGTAACCGACACTACCATCGACGGAAACGTAATTTATTCTGAAAGTGTTGGAATTCTCGTTAAGCAAGATCGTTCGATTGTTTCAAACAACGCGATACGTATTGTTACGGAACGCGACAATCCATATACCAGTCTTGGAGGTTTGTTGGGTGGCTATGGAATTATAGGAGCGGATAACAGTGCTCATCTTACGATTCATAGTAATGAAATTTTTATGCAGGGGCGTAGTAGTGACAATTTACTGTTGGACAATAGTTCTTGCATTGCGTTAGGATCTTGTTCTCATTTTTCTATTCAATCGAACAAAACTTATATAAGTTGCGATGGTCTTGTTAGCGGAACTGGGCAGCATATTATTGTTCGCGATTACGCGAAATACGACAAAGGTCATTTTGCGATCAAAGACAACGTGATTGATAACCATAGTGCAACGCCTACTCCCGTGGCCATTCACGGGCTATATGTGAGTGAAACAGGTTACGGAGGTGGGTTGATTCATGGGGCTGCTTTTATCGAGGGTAATCTGATTTTGGACAACAATCTGAGTACCGGGTCTTACTACGCTCTCTATGTAGAAACCTCCGCAAATGCGAATTTTAAGTTTTATCCTGTCGTTCGCAACAACGTGATGAGCGTTCCAAACTTGAGCGGGCAGCCAAAAACTCAGATGGGGACCAAGGTGATTACGGTTGGACTTACTCTTGCGCCTACCAACATTCGGATGGATGATGGAGGTCTGGCGACCGTTTTCTAGCTCCACTCTTTGCTATATTGACAAGAGTCCAACTCCTTGGTAAGGTAGCTTCAGGAGGTGTGCCATGACTTGTTGGATTTTGGCTTTGAGCTTTGTGTTTCTGGGCTGCAACGCGGAGCTGGGGGAGCCGGGGGAGAACGCAGACACCGACACTGATTTTCAGGCAGCGGTCGATTCTCAGGATTCCGAGAAGTCTGTGCATGGACCCGGTTCGGACGGAGATGCGGACGGTGACGGGGACACGGATTCTGACGCAGACGGTGGTGCAGACCTGGACGCGGATGGAGACTCCGACTCGGATTCCGATGGGGATCTCGACGGAGATGCTGATCTCGATGTGGATGGCGACACGGACGCTGACTCAGATACCGGAACTGGCAGCGATACCGGAACCGGCTTTGTGTGCGATCCTGGGGAAACTCAAATTTGTACTTGCCCTCCTGCGGATCCGGGTACGCAAGAATGTCGACCGGACCGGATGGGTTGGACGGTGTGTGAATGCCGAGAGCCGTGTCCGCTGAACTCGGGGTGGCCGTGTGCGTGCAATCCTCGCGGTCAGGATTGCAACGACGGGTCTCCTTGTATCGGCTTGGTTATCACACCTTCTGATTTTGGGGTTTGCGCTCGGGAGTGCAAGGATCCGATAAGCGGGGATGTGATCTCAGGTTGCGAACATTCATACGATGCTCAGGGAGAGTGTGCGTTGGTGACCGGTCGGAACTGTACGTTAAAATGCGGCCACGACGACCAATGCCCTCCGGGTCAACTTTGCAGGGACCTTCCCGCAGACCCGTTCGACATCTGCCACCCCTGATTCGGATTCCGATACGTATTGGCTAAATTTTTTCTTTCCGCTATATTGACAGACCCCCGGCTCTGTAGTATATGAAGAGGCTGAGTTTGAGATTTCGCAGGTCTCCGGAGCTACCTGTTTGGTATTGTAAGGGTATGGAGGCCGTGCAATCGTAAGCAGTCGTATGGGTAAAAATGATTAAGATAGACCCGCTATTGAAAAAGCCGCTTCCCCCTCTGAGGGCTTCCGCCTATCGGAAGCTGAAAGAGAGTATTCAAAAAGAGGGGCTGAAAGAACCTCTCGTCGTATGGAAAGCGGATAAGGACAGTGACGATCTTATAATTCTTGAAGGACACGAACGTTATCGGATCTGTCAAGAGCTGGGAATTGAGCCTAAGATCGTGATGGCCCCTGACTACATCATCACCTTCGACGACGCTCAGGACTATGTCATGGCGGCTCAGCTAGCGAATGGGAAAATTACAGAGACTCTCGACAAAGATGCGTTCAAAGTGGCGGTAGGTCGTCGTCATAACTTGCTCAACGCGAAAAATCCCGGGATTTCCAAGAAATACGTGAGCGCCATTATTGAGCGGGGTTTTCCTGAAAAAGTAGTCAGGAACAACGGGACGGTTACCGAACAGATTAGGGCTCGCTTGGGGAAATTTTACGGAAAAGGTCCCATGTATGCGGAGCATTGCGGTGTTCGCGTGCGCGATAAAGTAGATCCGGATCCAATACTACAAGATCAAATTTCAAAGAGAAAGTCACCTGGGTATATTGCTGCGTCCAAACGCAGGAAGAAGAAAAGAGAACAGTCGATGAAACAATGTACTGCACCTCTTAGAGGACTTGGTTGGGCACGACGCGCGATTGATTCGATGTCCCGGATTGAGAATGGCGATCCGGAACGTAAAGCTGCGTGGGCTCTTCTTCGAAAATGGTTGGACGAAAACGAAGAGAAGAAAAAGATCATCTTAGCGAAGGAGTCTTCTAATTTCGAAGATTTTATAGTGCCTCCGTATAAAGAAGTCAAAGGAAAAAAACGCATGTTGCAGAACTTTATGGAAGCGTCCGGATTCGATAAGTCGAAGCCGGTAATCGTGAAATCTCGGGAAGACGGAAAATACGAAGTTGTGGATGGAAAACATCTGTTTGATGTGGCGAAGAAGCTGGGAATTCCATTTTGGTACAAAGTGGATGATTTTTTCATCGACTCTTCTGAAACTGAAGAAGATTCGGTGGGGGAAGTTTGCAATGAAGAATCAAACGAAAGGGAGTGAAGAAGATGGGAAATCCAAAGGAGAGAAGCGACGCAAGGGCAGAAGTGTCCGACCTTATGGCACGGCAAATCGAGAGTGCCGGGCTAGCGGGGGAGGAGCCGTGGATTGAGGAAGTTGGCGGTGTTTTCAAGACTTGGGATTACGACCGTTTCTTGTTGGGAGAGAAAAACCGCGTAGAGACGATCCGAGCCGAATTGTTAAGAGAGTCCTTCGATCTTCATGGGCATCTCAAGCGCCATCCCATAGGGGTGAAGGCTCTCGCGGATGGTCGCTTGGAGATCGTATCCGGACATCACCGATTCTGTATTGCCCGAGAGATGGCACTCCCCATCTGGTTTGTGATTGACAATACCGAGGTGAGCACTTACCACGAAGAGGCCACCTCCAAGGCATGGAGCGCTCCGGGCTTCTCAGGAGCGTATGAGAGAGGCGGCAGTGAGGACTATCACAAGCTTGAGGCGTTTGTTGCTAAGCACGGGTGTGGCTTCAAGGTAGCCTCGTACCTACTTGGCGGTGTCGGGGGGATGGTTAACGACACAGTGCGCAAGGAGGAGTTCGTGGTGACGGATGAGGCGTTCGCAAATCAGGTTGGGGAGTTGCTTTACGCCTGTAAGAGCGCCGCCGTGCTGGCGGTGAAGCATCCAAAAAATGCTAAATTCGCTACCGGGATTGAGTTTGTGCGCGCACTTGTCGCACTGGCGCGGAATCCCAAGTTTCGTCCTTCTCGGTTTCTTGAGAAGGTAAGCACTCACCACCACTTGATGGTCAAGCAGCCTGATGGAGATTATTATCTCAAGCTATTGAATAAGATCTACAACAACTATAGCAAGGAGCACAATAAGGTGAATCTCCTATCTTACTCTAGAGATCATTATGAAGCGGAAGAGGGTCAAATAAGGGAGTTGCAGAGACAGTACAAAAGGGAAAAGCGCCTAATGAAGGAGGCGAGAAACAGGCGCGTGGAACTGCGTCGCAAGGCTTTGAAAAAAGGAGAAATCGGTCTGAAATCGAAGTGATCGGGCGTGCCTTGGTAATTTCCGGTGTTTTGACTTTTTGAGTCGACGCCGAGATTTTAAGGTGGATCCCCGAGTCTTGTTCTGGTAGAAATCCTTACAGAGGATTTCCGAAAGAAAAACAGGGCGGGGTCCTCGGAAGGAGCGCGCATCGATGCGAGTCGGACTACACACACCTGATAAGCCAACCCCTATTTCTAAAAAAAGGAAGAGAGACGTATTCCCCAATCTGGCGTTGATGAAGCTCTCTGCGTGGCACAAAGCTCGCGGGGACTCGGTCGGGTGGTTCAAAGGTATTGAAGGGTTCATTCCGGCGGATCCGGGGCCGTTCGACCTAATCTATTCCAGTCGGGTTTTTACGTATTCCGAGGCGGACCCGGACCTTCCCCCTACAGCTCGTTGTGGAGGATTCGGCTACGGCTACACGGAATGGCTTCCCGACGAGATTGAGCATATCTGCCCGGATTACGACTTATACAAAACCAAGAGTTCGTTCGGTTTTCTCACGAGAGGTTGCGACCGCAAGTGCAGTTTCTGTTTCGTACCGGAGAAGGAGGGGAAGCTTCGAGCGCACGCGGACATCGAGGAGTTCCTGCGGCACGATTCCGTTATCATTATGGACAACAACATCCTCGCCAGCGATCACGGCATCGCCCAGATAGAAAAAATCGCGAAGCTCGGTGTCAAAGTGGACTTCAACCAGGGTCTTGACGCTCGCTTTATCGACGATTCGATGGCGCGGTTGTTGGCGAAGGTGAAATGGCTCGAACCTCTCCGGATCGCGTGCGATAGCCAGAGTCAGATCAAGTACGCGGTGAAGGCAGTGGCGAATCTGAGATGGAATAACGTAACTCCGGCCAGATATTGTTGCTACATGTTGGTGAAGGACATCGAGGAGGCGTTAGAGCGGCTGAAGGTTCTGAAGACGCTCTACGTGGACCCTCATGCGCAGCCCTACATAGATCGAGAAGGAACTCCGCCCACGAAACTCCAAGCCCACTTCGCACGATGGGTGAATTTCAAGCCAGCCCTTAAGAGCATGAGTTGGGAGGAGTACAAGGAGTCTCGATATCATGGGGAGTGAACGAGAAAATGCCTTTTAATTTCAGCGATCACCTTTTTGTAACTATTGACAGGATCTACTATTCTGGTATATATGTGGTAGTAGCTGTAGCGAGAAAGTAGATGACCCGAAAAAGTATCGACAGAGTAAACGTAGAGCGGATCCTAATTATTTGGGCGATGGAAATTCTCTATGATGAGGAGTTCCTATCGTCCGAAATGCTAGCGCACTACTTCAAAATGTGTACGCGCCGTCATTCCGGAAGAGTTTCTGCGAATGATATGGACGTGCTTATCGAAAAATTAAACACTTACTATTCCACCATCTGGAAAAAGCGTTACGAAGGCGTCGACCGGCGCAAGATCGGTAGTCGGAAAGAAGTCTCCGCCGAGGATAGAAAATTCATCGAGGAGGCAATCGCCCACTATTTCAAGATGAACGAAAAAATCCCGTCTCCCAAGGAGCTTGGGAATAACCTACGAATATTGAGGAAGCTTGGAGTAGTTCGGGGCTTTGAATCCGGCTCCCGGCGTTCATGGGAGTTGACCGGCGTTCTGTACGAACCTGAAGAGTTTCAGAATATGTTGTTGCCGATTCCGAAAAGTATCCACGATATGCTTAGGAGGTTGGCGAAGCTTGCCGGGGTCTCCATGACTGCGTTTGCTGTAGATGTAATTTCTCGTTCAGTTCTACGTAGGTGGAGTCAGAGAAGTAAAAAGTGATATGGGTTTCTGGGGGAAGAGATTCCCCTCTCTGTAGTATGAACAAACTGCCATCCTAAGTTTACAGGAGGGTTTTGGTATGGTAGATGATGTGGTCTCGCACTTCGCGGAAAAAGCTCTCGACTGGATCGTAGGGCAGAAGGAGAGAAGAAACATGTCTACCCAAGTTTGTAGTATCTGCAAGAAACCTTTCAAGTCAGTGGCCGGTCTCAAGGTTCACATGGGGAAGGTCCACAAAGAGGGGATCGAGCTTTCGGAGGAGGTGAATGACTCTGCCTCCCCTGAAGGTTCTTCTTCCGAAGCCGCTCCTCCGGAGATTTCCCCTCCGGAAAAGCCGGAACGTGAGCAGCCCGAATCGTCTGCGAAGAATCTTTCGGAAGATAGTCCGGTTCCTCCGGTTGCAGAGGGGCTGCCGCCCATCACTCCGGCTCCTGTCGAGGTTCCCCCGAAGTTGACGGAGATTCCGGAAGGCTCGATCATCGAGCTGACTGGAACCCTCTACTGGAGGGATCCTGCGACCGGAAACTGGAGTCCTCAGACCGCCGACAATCTCCCCCCGGCCAAGGTGGTACAGCGTTCAGTGACCGGGGATGGCTCCGTTTCCCTGCTCTGCGCTGTTCGCGGCGGCAGCGCTATCTGGGCGGTTCCGGAAAAGGCCGTGCTCCAGGGCAGCTTGCGTGTTCTGGAGGTGCCTGGAATGGTCCCTCAGATTGCACCGCCTCCTCCGGTGATTCCTCCTGCGGCTCCCCAGACGGATCCCGCAGAAGAGGAGAGCAAGCGCAAGGAAGCCGAACGCGCGAAGAAGAAAGAGGCGGCTCTGAGGAGCTACGAACCGAGCATCAAGCGGTTTGGAGAGGCGAAAAAGGCCAAGTCCGCCGCCGAGAAAGAGTTCAAACAAGTCAGCAGCGAGGAGCGCGGATCCATCGAGAGTTTTGTGCGCGAGTATGGTACCGAGTCCGAGCCCGAGAAAGGCGATTTCGTCGTTCAGGAGTTCGGTTACAAGGCTCACTTGATCCGTACCCCCGGGCAGCCTGCGATCAAGCGCGATACTCAGAAGATCGAGGAGTTCCTTACCAACTCGGCTGAGGATTGGGCCTCGAACTGTCTGCGCTTCACCCTCGATGTCGAGAAGTGGGAAGAGGCCAAAGCGAAGAAGCTCGTTCCTGACGAGTTCATTCGCGAAGTCGAGGAGATCGTTCAGAACGACGACACTTTCGCACTGAGGGTCGATCCCATTTAGTGATGCGAAAGCACGGTGAGGCGTTTTCTAAGTTAGGATTGTAATGAGTAAGTACAAGTGGGGCGGGGAGGATGCAGAGCGGCGATTGGAAGCGACGAAACGTGTCCAGGCGCTCTTGGACGCCGCTACTGCCGAGATGGTCGACGCGGGCGTACACAACGCTAAGATCTACAATGCGCTGGATCTCTGTAAGGTGGAGCTGGCAAGCTTCCGACGCGCAACCAAATACGCAATAAGCAAGCGGCGAGAACGAGAGAAGTCCGCAAGAAGGAGACATGATGCCGACGATTCAGCAGCTCGTGAAACACGGGCGTAGGAAGAAGATCCAAAAGAGCAAGTCCCCTGCGTTGGGAAATTGCCCGCAGAAGCGAGGTGTTTGCACTCGGGTTTACGTGGTGACGCCGAAGAAGCCGAACTCGGCTAATCGTAAATGCTGCCGGGTGAAGTTGACCAACGGTAAGGAGGTGGTTTGCTACATACCCGGCATCGATCACAATCTTCAGGAACACTCCGTCGTCCTGATCCGTGGGGGCCGTGTGAAGGATCTTCCGGGCGTCCGGTACCACGTCATCCGGGGGGCGCGGCGCACCGACTGCGAGGGGGTCCGACAGGAGAAGGATAAGATCATGCCGCGCAACCAGGGACGCTCCAAGTACGGGGTCAAGAAGACGAAGAAGTAGAGACAAGAGGACATTTCCTCCCCAGAAGGAGAATAAAATGACTGAATTGACCAAAGAAGAGAAGTCTTTACTGTTGTACTTCGAGACTAGAGCCACTGATTACGGGGGCACGGTTGACGGGGCCAACATGAACGGAGCGGATTTCTCGAAAGCCCAAGAATGGGACAAGGCTGGTTTTGTGAAATTTGGGCGAATTTGCTCCGAAGATCTCGATTCTAGAAGACGTGGTGCGTATTGGTGCCGCTTATCTTCAGATGCGGTTGCAATAGCCCATCAGTTGCGGGCAGAACGCGCAGATCGGGTATGGGAAAAACGCCGCTGGAGAACTACAGAGGAATATCGGGGAGGAAAGTGACTATCTCCACCTTGTTTGGGCTGTTTTTGTCTAATTTAGATCATTTTTCAAGACCAATTCGGTAGATTAGGGGTATGCCGTGTGTTCTACTGGTAGACGGAAACCCTCTTGTCTGGCGAGCGGCCTATGCCGAACGCAAGAGTAGCCAGGAATCCCGTATCGCCGGGGAGGTGGTGCGTTACTTCTACGAGATCCTGGAGCGTTTCCGTCCTCAAGAGGTTGTCATCTGCTGGGACAGGGGAAAGTCCCGCTGGCGTTCGCTGATCTACCCCGACTACAAGGCCGACCGACTGGAGAAGAAGCGCGAGGATGTCGACTTGGCGCTCGTGAAAGAGCAGATGGGCTACGTCCGCCGTTACTTCAACGCCGTAGGGGTTCGCCAGATCACTATTCCGGGTGTCGAGGCCGATGACGTGCTCGGGTGGCTTTCCGAGTACTACTCACTCCTGTACAACAGGCAAAATCCTCGGATAGTGATTGCGACCGGCGACCGCGACCTGTGGCAGCTCGTCAGCTCCCGGGTCCTGGTTTACGATCATCTACATTCCACCTTGTTCAACGAGCAGGGCGTCGAGAGCGCCTTTGGCGTGGAGCCCGAGCGCGTAGCCGATCTCAAGTCGTTGATGGGTGACGCTTCGGACAACATCCCTGGAGTCAAGGGAATTGGGGCGAAGACCGGTGCAAAGCTCTTGGCGCAGTACGAGCACCTCGGTACCTTGTGCTTCCCTGACAAGGATCAAATCAAAGAGCTGTCGAAACGCAAGACCACGGCTCGGATCCTGGAAAGTGGTGAACTTATCGCCGAGACCTATCGGCTTGTGAAAATCCCCTCCCTGCGGGAGGCGATTTATTACCTTTCCCCTGCCGAGATGCTCATTTTCAAGGAAGAGGTCGAGAAGCCGCTCGCTCGGGAAGATTTCCGGGTGCGGATGATGTACGAGCGGTTCGGCAAATCCTACGCTGAGCAAGAGAGGCTGCTCCCTACGTCCTCCGCCGACCTGAAGGGTATGGTGAACTACATGGAGAACTGCGCGCCGTCTGAGAGGCCCTCCTGGGGCTCTCTGCTGGAAGTCGATAATGCAATGCTGGAGTGTGCCCAATGCGAGCTGAGGTCGCATTGTGCCGAATTCGGCCCCACGCTTCCCTCGGGGCACGAAAACTGCGAGATCATGATCGTCGGTCGGAACCCGGGTGAGCAGGAGTTGATAAATCGGAAACCGTTTTTTCCGGGGGCTCCTGCGGGGAGTCGTCTCGAAAAGTTCTTGGCGAACGTCGGGCTCATTCGCGACGAGTGCTGGGTCACGAACACTTGCAAATGCTACTCACAGGACAACCGACCGCCGACTTTCGGAGAGATCAAGGCGTGCTCCAGGTACTTACGAGCCGAAATCGATCTTTTGCGCCCCAAGTTTATTATTGCGTTCGGGAACGAGGCTATGATGCAGCTTACGCCGTATCGAAGCCGTGTGCGCAAGCACTGCGGGGAAATACTGGAGAGCCCGACTGGTATGATCGGGCAAATCGAGGCGAAAGTGGCGGTTTGCGTTCATCCGTCTTCAACGTTTCGCAATCAGCAGGACGAGAAGAATATGCAGTATGCCGAAAAAATGGTGAAAAACCTCTTGGACAAGGTGACGGAAGATGCCTAAAAACGTTTTGAAAATCGACAGAAACTCTCCGGGGAATGAAAAGGGACATTATTCCGGGATCTATCAGCCTATCGACTTCATCGAGTTGTGGGGTCTGGGATTTGCGGAGGGGTCTATCGTTAAGTATCTCTGTCGCCATCGGAAGAAGGGGGGTCGCGAGGATGTAGCCAAGGCCAAGTGGTACTTGGGGGTTCTGGAAGCTCGAATGCGAGCCGGTCACTGGACACCGTCGCTCCCGGAGGGTTCTCTTGACGTGATGGCGTTTCTCGAATCACAGGATCTTGAAATCCAAGAGCGTAACGCCATCTTCAATTTGATCGAGTTTTTGAGGGGTGGTTCGAACGGTGATATCGCTCCTCTGCAAATCGTTAAAAAAGAGATCGATAAAATTCTGGAGTGGTACGATTGGTCCAAGATTGATCGGCAGATTGACTCTAATTTTGCAGGGAAGGGGGGCGATCTTATTGAGCCTGAGAGGTTCGATCCTCCTAAGTTCCTGCTCGAAGATAGGATTTATTACAGGAAACCTTCTCCGAGGAGTTGCCCCCCTCCCCGATGGTTTTCTTTGGACGCTGAGCGCCCTAGTCGCACCGTGAAGTTCAAGCTCGGGGATACGGAAGGCTACTTTACGGTGAGTTGCTTCTCGGACGGAACGCCTGGAGAGGTGTTTATCGACGTAGGCAAAGAGGGTTCGACCGTGGCGGGCTTGGCCGATTGCTGGGCCATCGCGGTTTCGATGCTACTCCGCTACGGAGTGGAACCGGCGCACATCTACGAAAAGTTCTCGTATCAAGATTTCGATCCAGCCGGATTTTCGGGAAACCAGGTGGTTCCTATGGCCAAGTCCATCGTGGACCTCGTGGTTCGCTGGATGAAGGCGAGCCTGCCCCCGACTGCGGAGCCTGGGAAGGTCTTTGACGACTACTCTCACGCCATCGAAACGGCGTCTGAATGAAAGTTATCATCCAGATCGGATACATCAAGACTTTTGGTCGCAGACGCGAAGGTCAGAGCGTCCGTGCCTGGGTGAATGATATCGAATGTTCTTGGAACGATGGAAATGGCAAGTACCTGACTTCTCGGGCTGAAGCCACGAAGGGTTTTTTGTGGTATCTGTGGTCCGGGGAACTGGCTGATCAAGACACTATCCGGTTTTCGGCCAAGACGATGCTTCTTGGGGTCGGTCCGGACGAATCCCGCACGTTCGAGGCTCTTTACTACGTCGACTCTTCGGCATCCGTCCAGACCATCAAGGTCTCGGGAGTTGGTCAACGGGGTTACCCCCTACTCAAGGGTCGCGTGGTCGAGCTAGGGAGCGTCTCCGAGAAGGACAAGCGCGAGTCCGAGATAGAAGAATTTCTGAGGGACGGGTTTTGATAGACGTTTCCGTAGAGAGTCACCGGATTCACGTCGAGCTGGATCCGAACTACCCCTACTATCAACGGGCGTACATTCTCGTGCGCTCGTTGCTCTCTTCCTACGAAGTTGACCACAATAAGTGGGCGGTCAGCTATCAGGATTTCCTGACTCTCCACCATCACCTCGACATGCTCGGGCTCGTCGAAGGTCGCACGATGACCGAAGATGCGTACCAGTGGATCGAGTATCTGAACTCATGTCGGCGGATAAACGAATCTCTGAAGAGCGGTGCCGAAAATCAGCGTATCAAGCAAGATCTCGAAGGGAAGCTCAAAAGTGAGCTGTACGAGGACCAGGTTACCGCTGTCGCCCTCGGGGTTCGAAATCGCAGGTGGGGTATCTTTGATGAGATGGGTTGTGGAAAATCAGCCCAGGCGTTGGCAACAGTGGTTGCCCTCGGAAACCTCGTCGGAAAAACTCTGATAATTTGTCCGCGAACGGTTCATATCGATTTCAGCAAGGAGATTCGAAAACACACATACTTGAAGGCTGAGGTCATTCCCGCTGGTCGAAAACGAGCGCTGGAATGGCTCCAGTTGAAAAAGAACTCCGACTTCGACGTTCTCCTCGTGCATCCGGAAAATCTGGTAGGAGGGAAGGGCAAGAAGAACGTCTTTGGAGATCTCACTCGACTGCTTCGTTCGATGACCTGGGACATGGTTATTGTCGATGAATTCCACATGTATAAAAACGTAGAAGCGAAGCGTACCCAGTGCGTTCTTTCTCTTCTTCAGGATTCAAAGGACCGTGCCAACAAGCGTCCCCGTGCTCTGCTGCTCACTGGAACGCCGGTTCCCGAGAGCCCGATGAATTCTTACGTGGCACTTCGGATCCTCAGCCAGGATGTGATCCCGCATATCTCCAGGTTCGAGAATCACTTTGTCGTTCGACAGCAGATTCAGTACGGAAAGAAAGGCAAGTTCGACAAAATCACTGGCTATCAGAACCTGGACGAGCTGAAGCGGCTCATCGAGGTGGTCTCGATCCGCAGAACCAAGGACGAGATGCGCGGATTCCCGGAAAAGGTGTTCATGGTTCGCAACGTTCATCTTTCGGGTAAGCAGTTAGCGCTTTATCGAGTGATCTGCGGAGATATTCTTGCGCAGCTTCCGGAGGATTCGAGAATCAACATCGACAAGTTCCTGTCCTCGGCGACTCAGACCCTCAGATTGCGCCAACTGCTCAATCACCCCGCTCTTCTCGACGAAAGCGGGGATTCGGCGAAGTACGTCGAGCTGGACAATATCTTGGAGGAGCTGCTCGCCGATCCGGAGCAAAAGGTAGTCGTCTGGACTGAATTTCGCAAGGCCGTTGAGCTGCTCCAGGAACGCTACGACAAGCTCTATGGAGCGGTGAAGGTCTACGGAGGCGTCTCCAACGAATCGTTAGAGGAGATTTCTTGGAAATTCGTGAATGAGGATCATCCTCGAATCGTAGTGGCCACTCCGGCAAAAGCAGGCTCAGGTGTAGACTGGCTTGCCCGCGCCCGTACTGGTATCTATATCGAGAGGCCGTACTCGTTCACGCTGTACACGCAGAGCCTGGACCGGCTCCATCGCCGCGTCGTGGAGAATCCGACCTCGCGGATCGAGCGGATCCGGGCGAAGCCTGCAACTTTGATGTTCCTGGACGTGCCGAACTCCGTGGACGAGCTGGCGAGAGATTCCATCCAGGCCAAGCAGAATATGTCAGATGCGTTGACGACGAAAAACGAAAAACTGGTAGAAATGGGAAGAGAAGAGCTGCTCAAGTATCTGAGGTAACGTGGACAAACAAACTCTGAATGCGATGGTGCGCTCCGACCGCACCGGAAGGCCCCTCGTCACAGCTTCTGAGTTGGGATTGTCGCCGATATACATTGAGCGCAATTTTCACATTGGGGACTGTTTCGAGGGCTTCCTGGAGATGTCTCGGAAGTTCTGGACCTACCGGGGGTACACCGGGCTCGGGCATCCGTGGCACGACGGGGACAACCCTAGAAGGACGTTCAACTACTTTAAGAAGAGCTTGACCAACTGGTTGAACTTTTCGGAGATGACGGACGTTCACTGGAAGACCCTGTTGGTACTGTCCCTATGTATGTTGGATTATCAGTACTACGACCGTCCGTCGCTCCTGACCGGAAATGCCGCGTTCCGAAATCGTTTTAAAAATCTTCGTCAGTACGCCGGTTCCCGGCAGCGAATGGACGACATCGCATTTTTCATGATGGAGTTTATTCAGCTTCAGATCGAATACATGGGTCGCGTCAGGTTGCCGGTTGTCAGTGATTTTTTGACTAACGACCCAACCCACTACCATTCGTGGTCGACCAAGGTGAAGAAGAAGAAAGCCCCCAAGAAGGTGTTGGGGATCTATCGGTCTGTTTGTGACCGGATTGGGCAGTTCGAACAGCTCGGGGTCGACTACGCCGATTGGATGCGGGCGAAAGTCGACAACTTACGTCAGAAAGTGGGTGCGGACGAGTTCACCTTACCTTTTATTCTCAACGTCAATTCTCTCGACCCTGATTTGGAGAAGCTACGTACCCAGATTGCGGATCCGTGGAGAGAGATTAAGAAATTCTTGGAATTGCCGGATCATTGTTCGATGCCGGATGGCAGTATTCCGAAGGGGTGGTTTCCTGCAACGGAAGATCAGGAGAATCGTCGGAAAATCGTATCGATCACGAAAGACGGTTACTACTATTATGCTGATGGCACTCAATGGCGGGGAAAACGCCACTATGCCACGAACAAGTACCTGGTCATAAAATGTACTCCAGAGAACTTTCACTGTTTTCGAAGTAGCTGGTACGACAATCGACTTCTCACGGGAAAACCGACGTGGGAAGAGTACAACACTTGGGCTGCGTATCCTGGTATTTGGGACGAAGCAGGTCGCAACGTCTCCACTTATCGCGGAATCAAAGATCTAAAATGGAGGAGACCGTGAGTACGCTGCGAGACCGAATTATCGGACGTTGCAGGACGTGTGACGGCAGCGGTATGTACGGAGACTCTCTCTGCGCCTGTTCGATCAAGTTTCGGGTGTTTAATCGATTGGTCGGAGGTGACTTCCGAGAGGAGCTTCTCGATCTTGTCAGCTCCTATTCCTACGAAGTTCCGCTTATCGAGGACGGAGAGGGATCCTTGGGGTATTTCATAGAGAATCCGTTTACGGTTTTGGAAAAGGGCCTGAGCTTATTCATTTTTTCTCGGGAGAACGGTCGGGGGAAAACTACCTTGGCGCACTATTTGGCGTATTCTCTGGCATGGCCGTGCTCGCACACGGAAAACTACAAACGCGACCGAACCTATGGTTTTTCTGACGTTCACAAGCTGTTCGAGGACGACAACTCTTTTCGGGAGACCTCGGAAATCTGGAAGTCGACCTTTTACGTGTTGGATGATCTGGGAAACGAGGAGAGAAGCTCGGACTGGAAGAAGCAGTCGTACACGTCCACGCTCCACAAGCTGTTGCACTACCGACGAGGCAACCGGTTGCCGACTATCATTACTTCGAACTACGATCCACGTACTTTGTCCTCTTTCTACAACGGATATCTCGATTCAGTGTTGGAAATTCGCCCGGACGGTCGGATCCACGGTGAGTTTTTCCGACAAGTCGAGGTGGGCGGCGCGGAAGACTTTCGGCTCGCCAACGCGGAGAAGAATTGGCCTGCATAGATGGAAATTGACGTAAAAGTCGAGGCTGAGTTCCTCTCCGCGATTCTCCAAAAGTCCGAGGCCGTGGATTCGGAGCTGCTCTCGTATATTGAGCCCGAGTACTTCCAGATCGACTCCTATCAGTGGTTTGCCCGAGTTCTCAAGAACAGAGACTGGGAGCCCATCGCCTTCGATTTTCTGGATCAGCAGTTGCTCACAATTGAAGACGAGGAGAAGCGCAGCAAGTACCGAAATCAGCTTTATGCGCTGTACGTTCGTCAACTGACGTTCGAGGCAGACGCTGCCGACAAGTTCAAAGCTTATGTTGCATTTTGCACGGTGAATTCCAAAGTGCGGGATGCTTTTCAAGGTTTTCAACGCACTGACCGCATCGATTTCTTGATCAATGATGTGGCCGAAGGCATCGACATTGCTCGAAGCGTCATCACTGAAGGAAAATTGCCGGTAGTTGACTACGTCGAAAGCTATCAGGATCGGCAGCATCAACGAAAGATGGTTCGGGATAATCCGAATCTGAATCCACGGATCCTGACCGGCATTGTTGGACTAGACCAGCAATTCCGCTTGAAAGCCCCGATGATCATTGACTTCATCGCCCCGTTTAAACGGTACAAGAGCATCGTGCTCAATGCGCTCGGGTACTCGTTTCTTCTTCAGGGTTGGAACGCGATTCACGTTACCTACGAGAATTCCCTCGAACTCACGATGGACCGGTATGATTCAATGTTCAGTGAGTTGAACTACGACCGCATCTCGAACTTGTTGATTACTCAAGAAGAAAAAGATGCAATGGACGCGACCTTCGAGTGGATGCGTAGCTGGAAAAACCGACTGTACGTTATCAAGGCGACCCCACAGGAAACAACAGTGCCGCAGATAAACGATGAAATCAAACGTATCCAAGACAAAACCGGAGAAACACATGACGTAGAAGTGTGGGATTATCTGAATATCATCGCTCCTTCCAAAGATTTTAGGGAAGAACGACATCAACAGAAGCAGATTGTTTGGGATTTGAAGAATCACGCCGAAGAACATGGGGTGGCTATCTTCGAGGCATCCCAATCGAATCTTGAAGGGGCAAAATCCGAGCGTCTCGACATCGGCCATCGTGGGTTAAGTACCGATATTTCTCGTGGAATCGATATTTCCATTGCAATTGATCAAACCAAAGCGGAACGAGCTGAAGGGATTATAGTTCTGAGTCCGTTGTTTTTTCGAGCCGGTCCGATTACTATTCCGGAGATCGTCTTAGATACTGATCTTCCACGTATGGTAATTACACGACAATTACATAGGCTTTGGCAGGTGGCTGCAAGTAATAATCCTTATATTTAGGGTATTTAGAAAAAAACGCACTACTGAACGGATTTTAGGTGGAAAATAAGGTTGACAGGGTTTTTTAGGGCTGCTAAGGTCTCTTTCTGTTCGTAGCGATTGTATGAATTTTTGTATGGGGTTTGGTAGTGGATCCACGTTCGTATATACTGGAAAAATTCCCGGACAAGTCTCCGAACTCGTCTGGCCGCATCCACACGAACTGCCCCTTTCATGATGACCATAGCCCCTCGTTCAGTATTGACGTAAACCGTGGAGTATTCATCTGTGGATCGCCAAAATGCGGGGTTCGGGGAAATTTTGTTCGGTTCTACAAACTCATGGAGGGTATTGAGACTTGGGCGGAGGTATATAAACGCTTAAAAGTAACGAAAATTGCTAAAGATTTTGACGATTTATTTGCTACTCCGCGCAAGAGTTCCAAGTCACCCTATCAAATCAGTGATTTCCCCCAACCCCCCGATGTTGAACCTATTGTGGGAGTTCGGTATCTGGCGGATCGGGGCCTGGGTCAGGAAATTGTCGATGCTTTTGGCCTACTCTACGGTGTGCGGGGTGAGTACTCCGGAATTCACATCGATAATTCAATCATAGTCCCTATTTGGGATCTCAACGGGTCGTATATTACATTTCAAACGCGCAACTTGCATCCTAGCGGTCTTCGGTGGAAGTCGCCCGCAGGATCTCCGTTGCAGAACCTTCTCTACGGGGGCTGGCTCGTGTCGGAGCGTACCGGCCAGCTCTGGATTGTCGAGGGGGCTTCTGACGTGTGGAATTTCCACAAGTACGGGATCCAGGCGGTCGGCATCTTCACCAAGGAAGCGAGTGCTGCGCAAATCAATAGGATTCGAGAGCTTTGCCTCGACTTTGGCCTTCAGCCAATCGTGTGTCTGGATGGGGATGCAGTGTTGAGGGAACCTCCCTTCAGAGATTTTGGGAAAAAAATTTTCGATGAGCTTTGTGCGTTTGGTTTGGAACCTCATTTGGTCCATTTGTCCGCGCACGAAGACCCCGGCAATTTATCTGCCGACCGAGTTCGGGAAGTTCTAAGTGGAGTACGACGTTCGGAGGGCCAAGGCGATGCAGCTCAAAGCTCGTATCGAGGGAATGTTGATTTCCCTGGGGAGGACGAAACCTGAGTTAGCGGACGGGATTAAAAGGTGGCAGAATTATATCCTGAAAGCGGTTTCGAAGGTTTCGAGGGTAACCGGCAGGGACGAGGAAGACGTTCTCGGAGAGATTTTTCTCGGAGTGGTGAAGGTTGACGAGATCAATAATTCGTCAATGTGTCGCTACGAAGGGCATAACTACAAAATCGTAGGTTACGACGGTCCTCTGGTGGCTCATCTTCAAACTTTGAGCTGCAACGTTCGATTGCACGAAGATTTATGGACTTCGGTTTCGAATCTCAAACTTATTCGAACGGGTAAACTGGAGTCTTCGATTTACCGAGAAATTAAAAACCAATGTACTGATATGCTAACTTCGAATTTCACGAAAAAACGGGGGTATACTCGTAAGAAGGTTGGAACCCGAATTTCAAAACGTACTGGGCGCAAGATGCCGATGTACGAAGTGGTGGGATCCCCGTATTTCGTAGATGTAGATGAATCCTTTGATTATCCTGTGAAGGGGTTTAATCCTGGCCGTCCTTCGATTTCGGAAGTTTCCCGGTATTTATGTAGTCAAGGATCAAATCCGGAGGAAGCGGTAGCGTTGAGCGAATCGATATCGGATCTATGGGGATTGCTATCCTCTTCCGCAGGGACGGTCTTCGGCTGTATGTTGGAGAACCCGACGTTGTCGGACGGCGAGATTGCGGAGAAGTGTAGGCTGACGAAGAAGTCGGTAAAACTGGCGAGGGAAGAGATTGTACGTGGTTACGAGGTGTGTATTGATCGTGAAGCACCGCTTGATATCAATGCGCGTCGCTTTATTCGCTTAGGGGAAGTGTAGAAATGTTGCTGCGCGCAGTTGGGAACTCTTTGCTGCTCAACTACGAGTTCTTGGTCGATTTGTACAAATCTATCGAAAATATCGATAAAAAAGTCAAGATGCTCTATTTTAACTCGGACGGAAAGAGTTTCTCCGTCTATACCAGCTCTTCGATTGCTTCCGTGATCGGAGGGGTGCAGATCGAAGGACTTTCGACGTTCGGTTTCGGTCTCGACGCCGCGAGATTCGTCGCTTTGGTAAAAAAGCTTCACGGCCAGAGCGATATCCGAATGACGTTGCTCAAGAACGCCGTACTGATCCAACAGGACAACATTTCCGCGAAATTTCCCACTTCGATACTCATCCAACATTCCGGAGTTCCCAATTTTGAAGTTATGGATACGGAGCTTGCCAAGTGGATGTCGCGACAAGTGGCTCAGTGCTCGAAAATTATTCCGAATAGTCGACGATATCCGGGGATCCTGATTGACAACGATTATCGGAATATCACAAGGCTCATTCAGTTTGGCGATAACGCATTTCGAGTCGCAGCTTTTCCAAAAGTATCGCTGGCGCACTCTCGAATTCTCATACCTCCGGAAATTTCCCAGGCGATTCGCTCTCTCTCGGATCGAGTTCAGTCATTTTTGTATCGAAAAGATCATTTTGGCGTGGTTTTGGAGAGTGGTTTGTATTTCTACATGCCGACTCTAGTAGATTCGCATCCGTCCGAGTACGGGTCTTACCTACACCTGGAGGATAGTGTTGCGCAGCTCGCTCCAAGTCGGGAAACGTTTGTCTTCGATAAGCAACAGCTTGTCGTAACTTTGGAGATGATTTCGTCAGTGATGCGCGAGGAGGAGACCTTGGTACGCTTTGATTTTGTCGGAATGTCCTCTTCGAAGCTTCCGGTCTGGAAAATCAGCGCACAGTCCGTTACCGGTTTCGATCTTTCCGAGAATCTCGAATGCGTAGATGGCAACGAGTCTGAATTGCCGTCTTTTCGAATAAATAGGAAGATTTTCTTGAACACGGTCAAAGAATGTGATGGTAATCCAGTGCTGCGCGACATGGACAATATGTTTGCCCTGTCTGACGGTAAAGAGCGGTGCGGCGTGACAATGCTGATGAAAGATTTGATCTAGGAGGAGAATGTGGAGGAAATAAAGCCAAAACTTACTCTGGATTCCGAAATGCTCAAACGTATCAACAAATTCTACTCTTGTGCGCTGGGCGATGAAGTACTCGGGACTGAATGTTTCTCGGATCCGAAGTTAGATTCGCACTACTGCAACCCTCAAGCTCCTGTGGAGGGTGGGAAATCCTGCGAGCATTGCGGTAATATATTAGGGAGGCAATGCAAGATCACTTGTCACATAAACTACTTCTGCTTGGGAATGTACGCTTTTCGTCTCGGGATAGGCGCATCCAAAAAGAACAGCATTCCGAAGGCGATTCAGCACAATCTTGGGAGCTTGACGTACAAAAAACTCTACCAACTCGTGATGGAGCGTTGTACTATTCCTTCGAAAAAGGAGAAAACGTTGCAGGATCCCGTCATTCACGACGGAATGCAGTTGGAGATCGAAGTCGAGCCGGAACCGAACGGCTCAGATCAACCGGAAAAGAAACCCAAACGGCGATTGGGTCCGCTCTACGACGACACCGGTCGCGAGCTGCTCTCGATCACGGAAGCGAGCCGACTTTACGGATGCACCTACGTAAACATGTACTCTCACGTCAAGCGTGGGAACTTGCAGCGAATCGTAATCGATGGGTGTAACTATGTACTCCGAGAAGAAGTCGAAAAATTACGAGAGTCGAGAAAAACGGTCGTCGAGAGCTAAGAGGAAGGTGAACTCTATGTCTACACGACCTTTTAAGGTGGCGGAATTCGTGAAGGACAACGCCACCGTAGAAGTTTACCAGAAGGCCATCGACAACCGATCAAAGTCGGACTTGATGATCGTTTTCGACGTGTTTTGCACTGCGGAGATGATCTTGGACGGTGATCGACGCCTTTCGCATTTTATCCCCAAGGATCAAATCCCCTCTTTAGTGATCGCCGTAACCGAGGCCCTGGAGTTCATCTCCAAGCGTCATAAAGAGATGAGAAATTCTCGCGAACGACGAATCGATAATCATGAAGTAGTGGGAGAGCGGTTCGGGGTCATTCCTCGGGAAGTTGACGAGGGGATCGAAGGGCGAAAGAAGCTCACCGAATTTAAACGTGGGAGCGTGCTCGTCGAAGCGTACAACCGCTCCGTAGATGGCGATTTGGCGATTCGATGTTGCCACGAGTTCGTCTCTGAGGGTGAGCGCAGGCTGTCAATGTCTATCCAACAGCGTAGTCTTCGGGATCTCTTGATTTCGGTAGGTGAGAGTTGGCGATATCTCGAAAAATTTGAAAAAGAAAATATCTCACAGTCCGAATCGAAATCTGAGAATTTTGGAAATACTGCTGGGATCGAAGGCGGCTATTATTCCGAAGAATAATGCTCTACTTTTTAAAAGATAAGATTCCAGCTACCTATCATCTGATTGATAATCCGAAGAAGCTTTCTTGGCTTATTCGAGAGCTGGAGAAGACTACTGAGTTCGCGTTCGACATTGAGACGAACCATCCGACCTGGAGGGGGAAGCGGAAGCTTCCACCCGAATTTGTACATTTAGTCAGCGGGGTGTCCTTTGCCTGGGGCCGTACTGAAGTTACCGACCCTTGGAAACCGGGGAACGCTGCTTACATCCAGCTCCACCGTTCTGACGATTCTCCAGCGTGGGGATCCCGGCAAGAAGCCGTTCTTAAGGCAGTTCGGGAGATCTTAGAAAACGATGTCCCCAAGATCGCGCAAAATGGAAAGTTTGACTGTAAGAATCTCAAGAGATTGCTCGACATCGAGGTTCAGAATTTTACTTTCGATACGATGCTTGCCCATTCGTTGCTCGATGAGGACCGGCGCACTTGCTCACATGCTTTGAAATCTGATTATGGAAAAGAAGGTCAAGTAATCAAGCTCGGAATGTCCGATTCGTACCTTGATGCGCAGTCGAGCTTGTTCAAGACTGGTCTGGAGAGTGCTCTGGAGCATTATGATCCTCATATGCGTCGATATTCGAAGGTTCCTCTTCAGGTGCTTTACCCTTATGGTTGCGCGGACTCCGATTTGACTTTGTCCCTCAAGCTCGTGTTCGAGCGAATGCTGGAAGAAGAGGGGATGTTGCGTCTGTTTCGTGAGCTGGTCATGCCGTTGCAGCACGCTTTGATGCTGATGGAGCTGCACGGTGTTCCTCTCGATATGGCAATGGCTCGCTACGTCCGCGATGACCAAGCTCGTGCGATGGCCGAGGCGGCGGAGAAGATCCAGGAAATCTCTGGGCAAAAGTTCAACGTGGCCTCCAGTTCCCAGCTCGGCGCGATTCTCTTCGAGGTGATGCAGCTTGCCGGAGGCAAGAAAACCAAAGATGGTAAGTGGGCGACCGATGCCGACTCGATGAAGAATCTCAAGCATCCGATTGGCGATCATGTGCTCAAGTTTCGACGAGCCGAGCAAATCCACGGACACTACATCGAACCGGCGCTCGAAGGGGTGGTGGAGGTTACTAACAATGGCGCTATAGGTTGGGTCCACCCCGAGTACTGGATGGACTCCCGTACCGGTCGGCTGAAGCTGACGGATCCGAACTTGACGACTCTTCCTCGCCCTGAGAATGGCGGCATGATCGTAAAATCCGTGTGGTGTACGCCCGAAGACTATGTTCTCATTTTCAAGGATTTCAGCCAGATCGAGCTTCGAGTCATCGCGCACATGTCAGGTGAGCCGGTGTGGATTGATGGTTTCAACCAGGGTTACGACATGCATGCGGCGATGGCGCACCGCATTTGGAATCTCCCGTGCGATGTCAAGGATGTCAAAAAACTCTACCCGGATAAGCGTTCGAGCGCGAAAACCGTGAATTTCGGGATTGCTTACGGAGAGTCTGACTTTTCATTGGCGCAGAGGCTCGGAATCACCGTTGAGGAAGCGCACCATCTCATCTATGATGAGTATTTTGGGGCAGCTCCAGTCCTTCGTCAGTGGATTGAGCAAACCCATCAGTTCATCCGAGAGTACGGATACGTTATCAATCTTTTTGGTCGCCGTCGCCACCTTCCCGATGGAATGTTGGAGCCCCCTCCCGGGATGCAATGGCCGGATGAGGAGTATCGACCAAGCTGTTACCGGGACGGTCCTCAGGTGCGCATGATGGGGATCGACCCCGATGATGTGCTCGACATCACCGCACCGCAGCTCAAGAGTCATCTGAAGGCCAAACATTACTACCCACACAGCAAACGCTGTCCCGATTGTCCTCATCTGCATTCCTGTTTTGTCAATACTGAAGTCAAGTACATAAAAGGTCGCGTGAGCCGTGCGCTGCGTCAGGGCGTGAATGCACCGATTCAGGGAACTGCCGTGGATATGGCGAGTTTTTCTTTGATCTGGATTGGCGAGGAGTTGAGGGGGCAAAACCTCGACGCGGCCCCGATTCTTCATATTCACGACGAGTTGGTAGTATGTTGTCATCGGTCTTGTCTGGAGCAGGTAGATCGAATCATGGATTATTGCATGGAGGACCGTCTTCAGGAGTTCACTCAGCTACGAGTTCCGATTAAGGTCGATACGGGAATCGTTCAGAGGTGGTCGGACAAACACCTCAAGGAAGAGGAAGAAGCTGCGTAGGAGGAGTCATGGGCAAAGTTCAATGGGTAAAATGGAAGAATCACCAGGGTGCAAAGCATCGAGGGTCTCTCAAGTACGATCCTCCGCAGCCGTGGGACATGTGGGACAAGATTATGGGCGTTATCGCCAGGTGCGAAGGTAACCACGATACGGTGGTCTCCTACGATGCGACGGGAATCACCTGGGGGTTCATGCAGTGGACCTTCACCTCGGGTCGACTCCAGAAGCTGCTCGAATCGTTCAAGTCTATTCCGTACTACGATCTGGACACTCCCTCCGAGGTGCATCACACCCTGTTCGATGAGGTCTGTGAGCTTGAGGAAGACGTGCAGATATTCGAACGTTGCGGGTTTTGTATCCAAGGCGGTAAGTTTGTCGAGTTGGCGACGGGGAAGAAGCTGGATCCTCGAAACAAGAGTCAGAAGAAGAGGATCGACGATGTGTGCATGGGGCGCACGCAGTACAAAACCCTTAAGGACCAAAAGTTCCATGCTCTCAAGCTTGCGAAGATTTTCGTCGATCTCGCACATCAGTTCGCGGTGCCGGAAGCTCAGATCCAGTTCGCCATCCAGGAGTTCAAGCGCGAGCTTCAGTTCAAACGTTCTCCGCTCGGCGGCAAGTCGATTGCGTGGCTTCTCGACGGGACGTGGGACACGCCAGCTCCCGCTTTGTTTTTTAATCTGTGGCAGAACAACCCCGGAGCTGCGTACCGGCTGTTCAAAACGGTGAAGAATTCGGGTGTCACCGAGGAGCGCTATTTCGGGCTGGCGTGGAAGAAGGCGTGCCGGTCCAAGTTCGGAAACTGGGGCTACGGAAAGCCCGAGAACAAGTCTCCTCGGGTGGTTCGGATCAAGAAGGCTATGAAAGAGTTTTATGGGATCGATCTGAAGCTCTACAAGTAGGGGAAGATCATGATTACGCGAAAGACTCTGGATGAAGCGGTGTTCGAAGCTCAGAGATTTTTGAAGAGAGCTAAGAAAGTCAAAGAGTTGCTGAAAAAAAGACAAATGGGCCGCATTTTCAGGAAGTCGAGAAACTGGAGATCTAAAACGGGCCAGTATGGATTTGTCACGGGCGTTAGTAGAGCTGAGAAGACGAGGTCAATAGGTAATAAGTGCAATTGTCGGTGAAATACCGACCTCAGCGGTTTGCTGAGGTAGCGGGACAGTCTGCTTCGGTGAGAATCTTGATCAACTCGATTCTGATGGGTCGGGTTCCGGCAGCTTTGCTGTTTTCGGGGATGCGGGGCGTAGGGAAGACCACGCTGGCGCGGCTGTACGCCAAGGCTCTTAATTGTCCGACTTTCTCCGAGCAGCAGGAGATCTGCGACCAGTGCGAGTCCTGCGTGGACGCCTCCCGGGGTGCGAATCAGTCCATTTTGGAGTTCGACGCGGCTTCCTACTCGGGGGTCGAGCACGTCCGCGATTTCGAGGTCCTCGTCAAGCACACGATTCTCCATCGATACCGGATCCTCATCCTGGACGAGGTCCATATGCTCTCCAAGTCCGCGCAGGCCGCGTTGCTCAAGATCCTCGAAGAGCCGCCACCCAACACCGTTTTCATTCTGGTGACGACGGATCCGCAGAGGCTCGAAGACACGATTCGTTCCAGATGTCTCCAGATGCCCCTCCAGCCGCTTTCCGTGGCGGACGTGGCCTCGAATGTGCGCTCCCTCCTCGAACGAGAGGGGCACGCGGCTGAGGACGCCTTCGTGGAGAATCTGGCCCTCCTCGGCGGCGGATCTCTCCGGGACGTGCAGCAGGTGCTCGAACGTCTGATGCTCGCCGCGCAGGGCGGTGAACTGTCGGTGAATTTACTTCGTGATACGGTAGGAATTGTCTCTGTCGAGGAGTACGGAGACCTTGCAGATGTCCTCGACCAGAGAAATCTCCCACTTTTTTTGAAAGAAATTTCCAGATGGTATTGGGAGGGCCGAGATTTGGTTCAGCTCTATATTGACGGAATCCCTATACTTTTGAGGGATTTTTCGGTGTATTTGAGCGGTCTCGGACCCGAGGTATCCTACTTGACTGGAATCCCCTACGAATCCCTTTCTGGTAATTTAACCTTGTCCCTTGAGGATGTGCGAAGGATTGACGGGTTGTGGGAGAAGAGCTTCGAAGCTATGAAGTACGCCACCTATCCGAAGGTGGTTTGGGAATTGTTTGCAACAAGGGTATGCGGTCAATGAATGGAAGATCAAAAAATTTACAAAAGTCAGTGGCATCTCGACGAGAGGTGTCCGCGCTGTAGGAGGTGGTTGAGGTCCAGAGGACTGATCGTTACGAGTGCGTATCGAATCGAGAAAGTTTTTTGCGGGAATTGTGGGTTCTACCAGAAGCGCAAGGTTCCTTTGGACTCGATGGGTTCAAAAATTGTGAAGGAGGAAGCCGAGAGAATTGAGAAAGGAACGGCGAGTAGGGTAAGAACCGGGGGCGAAAGTCTCGGTAAGCAAACGTATGGTCGCAATCGAGTGCGCCGGGCGATGGCGCAGCGGATGCGCGAGCCAGAGAGTGAGAATGAGCGATTTCGGGATCCAGATAACTCCGAACGGGGTAATGGCGACGGTGAACGAGAGTAAGGAAGAGGCCGATATCGTCGAGATGCTTCGTTTCGATGCGGAAGATATCGAAACTCTTCTGAGGACTCAGTCCTCTACGCAAGCCTACTGGGAGGCGCTGACAGTTCGGTTGAAAACCCGCTACGAGAGATTCAAGGAAGGCTGGATGAAAAAATGGTGGGCTCATAATAAGAGGTTCGCGAAATATGTTTTAACTTCTTATGGAGAGTCTAAACCCACCGTGGATTCCATCATCGATACTACAGTTATTCTCTATTCCGCCGACACAACTCAGAACGAAAGAAATAAGTACGGCACGACAGCGTTTGGAGTGGCTTCCACAAAAAAGCTTTACGAGTCCGAAGAAGAATTTGTGAAATCTATGTATAAATATCTTTATTTCGACCCTCCTTGGTACTACGAAACCTTGATGGACACCGCCCACTCGCTGCGAGAGGGCTTGGAATTGGTACAAATAACAGCAGAGAGGTTGCATTCGAGGTCGTTCCATCTGGATCTGTACGCTCGGATGCTCAGAGCGAAGAAGTCGAACGTCGAGCCTTTGGATGAACGGAGGCTCATTGAAAACATGGAAAGTAGGAGGAACGGATGAGCAACTTCAATATGCCTTACCAACAAGACAAGGAGTCGATGGACGGCGGGAAGGGATCTTGGTCTCTCGATTTCTACCGACCGCTTCCCGACAAGGCGAAGCAAACAAATCGAAATCAAGTGATCATTCCGTTGTTCTCTCCGAACAACTGGGCGCTGTTCAACCCCACAGTGGAGGACGCTCAGAAGTACGGAATCGCGGGCGGCGGGGGGTTGGTCTCGCTGGACGCGAACAATCCTTTGCAGACGTTTTACCTGAGAATCGCGGTTCATCAGGTTCGGAAGTTTCACCATAAGGATGGCAAGGTTGGTCACGCGAACGTCATATGTCCCATCGAATTTAACAGGTACTTGACTGAGACTCTAGGTAAGCAACCGCTGTACGACATGCCTCGTTGCGCATTTTGCGAAGAGGCTTCCCAGATGTGGGATAGCCACAATGAGCGTTGGGATTCCATCGGTGTCGACAAGAAGGGTCTCAGTAACGAAGGCTATTGGGACCAAATCAAACGGGATCCCATTCTTAGCGCGACACATCGGACCGCCAAGGAGCTGGGTACAACCGACCGGTGCATCGTGTCAGTGTTTGATCATGACAAATTCACCGGGGTTCGCAAGCTCGATGACGGAGAGGAGGGGGTCCACCACCAGATTTGGTACGCCCCGAAGTCGGTCTACACTGAGTTGTGGAACCTCTATGAGATGACTCCTGGAGGATTCCCCTTCTTCGAGCCCACGCCTCAAGGCTGGCCGATCATCACCGTCACGAAGGATACCAGCGAGTGCGAGGGCAACAATCTGAGAAACACGAAGTACTCGGTTTCTTACATGGGAAAAATGCATCTCTATCCGCAAGAATGGACGGACTACATCAGGAACCAGCAGTCTCAGGTGGACCCGACGCAGTACCTGCATCAACTTTCCTACGAAGAGGGCCGTTTTTACATTTCTCAGCTTCGGGAATCGGCCAACGTTCCGCAAGGACAGCAGACGCAGGTTCCGCAGGAGTACAACACTGCTCCGGCTTTTTCGGGCGCTCAGTTGCCCCCTGGAGCGCCTCCGATGGGAGCTTCCGGATCTCTACCGCAGCAGCAGGGGGCGCCTCCCGCTCCGCAGGGCGCTCCCCCCGCTCAGCCTGCGGGTACTGCCGCAATGGCTCCCCCTCCTCCCGGCTCGCCTCCTCCGGGGGCGCAGATTGGCACACCGATTCCGGGCAGCCCGCCTCCTCCGGGAACTCCTCCAGCGGCTCAACCTCCGGCCCCTGCGGGTTCGCCCCCTCCGGGAGCGCCTCCGCAACAGCAACTTCCGGCTCAGACGGCTCCGGCTCAGCCCCAAGCGCCGATTCCGCAGCAGCCGCCCGCAGTGCAACCTCAGCCGCCGATTCCGACTGCTCCGGGATTTCAGCAACCCGCTCATGCGCAGCCTCCGGACAGAAGCGCCCCCCGGGAGGAGATCAACCTCCGGGAGCCAAGCGTAGGAAGTGGTAGAGATGGCGAAGAAAAAAACAAAGGAAAAAGAACCTAAGAGGGAATTGAGCCGTACCGCAGAAATTCTGAAGAAGATTCAAGTAGGATCTGAGTTCGAGGATTTCACGGTGGCGGATGCCAATAAGATCGAGAATATCCCCACCATTCCTTCCGGACTCTTGAGCGTCGATCTCATTTTGGGTGGGGGTTATCCGCAAGGTCGAATCGTGGAGTTGTTTGGATCCGAAGGTTCCGGAAAAACCACGTTGGCTTTGCAAGCTGTCGCTTCTGCTCAATCTCGGGGCGGCGTTGGTGCTTTCGTCGACGTAGAGCATGCAGTCAGTCTTCCATATGCGCAGGAGCTAGGGGTGGATGTTTCGAGGCTTCTTTTCGGACAGCCGGATTCCGGTGAGAAAGCTCTGTCAGCGGTCGAAGCCTTTTGTGAGAACATGCAGCCGGGCGACATCATTGTGGTCGATTCTGTTGCCAATCTCGTTCCTGAGCTGGAGCTGAAGGGAGAGATGGGGGATCAGCACGTAGGATTGCAGGCTAGGATGATGAGCCAAGCTATGCGGAGGCTCACGGCGATTGTTTCGAGATCGGGCGCGACTGTGATCTTCATAAATCAGCTCAGGCATAAAATTGGGGTGATATACGGGTCCAACGAAACAACCACAGGAGGTCGTGCGCTCAAGTTCTACGCGAGTCAGCGGATTGAGGTAAAGCCTGCCGGAAGGATTAAAGGCCCGAAGGACGAAATCGTAGGGCAGAAAGTCCGACTGAAGGTTGTCAAAAACAAAATCGCAATGCCCTTCAAAGAGGAGATCTTGGAGCTGTATTTCGGGAGCGGCTTCTCTCGTACCAAGGATCTTCTTCAGCAAGGAGTCGAAAACAAAATCATTTCGAAGAATGGTGCTTGGTACTACTACGGGGACAACACTCTCGGTCAGGGATCGGATAAGGCCGCGTTCGCTCTTAGCCAATATCCCGACGTGATGAGCTTCATCGAGAAGACGGTACTGGAGAAACATGGAATCGACGCTCGATCCCAGTAGCACAGCCTACTTTCACTTGGTTCGAAACCAGCTCATCCAGCTCGGTGAGGATCTCCTAATCGAGGATATTGATCTGATCTGTAAGTACGTCGTTCTTCGTTTTCTCAAGACTTCTCCGCACGCAAACCCATCTTCAACTCCAGAGGCCGTAATGGATGAATTGGAGAAGTTCACCAAGGCAATCTACCCGTTCCTCGTGACCTTCATCACCGTCACGAACTCCCCTTCTCTGTTGGCCCGGAGCCAGGCATGAAACGGATCCGTTTTCTTGCTTATAGCGATATTCACCACGACCGGAAGGCCGCGAGGTGCATTACTCTCGACGACACGGTGAACCTGGAATCGCAGATTCATCACTATATTCGAGACGGAGGTTTTGACTTTTCGGTGTTCGGAGGTGACCGCTATCTGAAGCGCGAACCCGAGGATGAGGTGAAGGTTCGGGCAGACGTGGCGTTGCTATCTGCGCGGCAAGGGGAGCGGGCAGTCCCTCATTTTCATTTAGTGGGGAACCACGATTGGACAAAGAACGACCGTGGGTGGCACACTTCCGAGTCCTTGAAGTACTTGATGGATTCCGATCAGTACCTTTTTGTGATGGACACTCCTGAGTCGATTACTTGCGGGAACGCAGTTATCCATTCCCTTCCTGCGGACGTACCCTTCGACATGGCGAACTACCAAGTCGATCCAGAGAGATTCAATCTGTTCATCTTCCACAACGTAGTTCGGGGCTCATTCATCGCCGACAACAGCGATGCGGTTTTCCAGGACGGAATTGCGGTATCGGAGATTGACCGTCCGGAATGGGATTTTGTGCTCGGCGGCGATGTCCACGTTCCGCAGCAGATTCCGTTCCGGAACACGAGAGGTGGTTACCTCGGAGCTGTGCTTCAGCGCACCAGGGCAGACGCGGACCAGGAACGTGGATGGCTCGAAGTGACCGCGACCAATAACGGATCCGGCTGGGAAGTCGAGACCGAGTTCAAACCCACCCGGAACTTCTTCCATCGGGAGACCTGGGAGGTCGGTCCCGACACCAAGTTCGAGGATATCCGGATCGACGAGCGCTACGTGGACGACCAGGCGGTCGAGGTGAAGCTCGTCGGTGACCGCAAGGACGTAGACCGCGTGGCTGACGACCCGAAATGGGCGAACTACACCGATATCATGATGGCGCGCAGCATCGAGATTATTCGGGATTACAAGGTTCAGCAAAAAGAAGCCGTTGTGGACCTCACCTCGTCGACGAACGCGGTCGACGACCTGGGGATTTACCTCGGGAGCGGTTTCGCCAATATCGGTAACCTCAACCAGGACAAAATCTTCGAGGTCCTGCAACGAATGCTTCAGGAGGGTTAGAGATGGTAGGAATCCCACATCCGAAAACAATACAGCAAATCTTAGAAAACGAAATTAAACCAGCCAAACTGAAGAAGGAAAATGCGGAACTTCGTTCTGTCATTGACGAGCTTCATCAGCAGATTGAGAAATATAATAGGTATTTACAGGAGAAGATCTGGGTAGACTTGACGCCCGATGAGGATCTTGTAAGGCGCATTCTCGAAGCCTATATCGACGAGTCCTACGATACCGACAACTTGTTGGGGCTTCCCCCTGAAAGCTGGGTTTGTCTGAAGATGAACGAGAATCGAGATAAGAGGAACCGAATACTTCGCGATTTTCTCTCTGGAAAGGGGTGTGGAAAATGAAGCTGGTCAACTACAAGTGCGACAAGTGCGAGCGCAACCGCGAAGAGCTGTGCAACGACACCGAAGACTTCCCGGAGAAACTCGACGAGAAGTGCGAGTGCGGGGGCACGTTCCAGGTCTTCAACCGCAAGGACAACTGCCATCGGTGGTCCTTCAACGACAGAAACGGCCTATGAATCGAGTATTCATAGAACCTCCGAAGATTCGGATTTTAGGTTTTGAACCGAAAATAGGGCACTCCGAATATTGCTTAATCGAAGCCAAGTTCCCGATTCTGGATGAGGATAAGAATTTCAGTCATTATCGAGCTGTCGTCTTGATGGTTTGTCCCGAGGATTTGTTCATGGTCCCTAAAGATGGAGCGGTTCCGTGGCTGCGTATGCCTTCGGCGGCTGACTTTGACATGAGTTACGGCGCTAATGATGTGCTGGCCGTTTATCCAGGCAAAAAAAATGTTGGTGATTAGATATCTCAATCCCACTGGCCTGTTTTCGTTCGGTCGTTCGGAGAACATCGATCTCCAGCAGCGGGGGCTGGTGAACCTGCTCGGGGAGAACGAGGACACCGGAGGCGACTCGAACGGAGCTGGCAAGTCTTCCGTTTTCAACGCCCTCTGCGAGATCCTCTACGGGGAGAACCCGACCGGCGTAAGCGGGAACGGAGTCGTCAACCAGGTCTGGAAGTACGGATTCGCCGGTCGAGTCGAGTTCGTCTCCTGGGAAGGAATCTACTATCGAGTCACCTACTGCCGGGACTGGAAGGACCCGGAGATGTACCCCACCGACAATGACAATGGAACCGTCTACAAGGGGACCGAGCTGTTTCTCGATAAGTTCGTGGACGGATCCTGGCGGGACTCGCGGGGCTCGAAGATGAGCCAAACCCGACAGATCCTTATCAATGCGCTTGGGGTCTCCTACGAGCGTTTTGTCGCCACTTCCTACCTGAGCCACCGGGTAGGTTCCAGGTTTCTCCGAGGCACGAACAAGGAGCGTGTGGGCATCCTCACGGGGGTCACCGGCATAGAGGAGTGGGATCAAGTTCTTTCTCGATGTCGGTCCGAGAAGAGCAATCTCCAGTCGACTGTCCAAGCTGCTCAGGAGGAGATCTCCTACCTCAAAGGAACCTTAGAACAGTTGAAAACGTCGAAGAGGAATCTCGAACAGACCGACTGGGCGCAAAAAGAGAGTGAGTACGTAGCTGCCCGAGACCAAAAACGCAACGATGCCGCCGCATGGGTTCAAGAGGTTGAAACAAAGGAAGATCAGATTCAAAGACTTTTGCAAAAACAGCAGGAGAAATATGCGAGCAGCGGCATCGGAACGCTCACGCAGGAGATCGCGGATTTGGAGGTCGAGGAAAGATCACTTCGGAACTCCAGAGCCCTCGAACAGGATCTTCCATCTTTTGATCCGATTCTGCGACAGCAGGTGATCGATACCAAGGCGAAGCTTGATCAAGCGAAGGGAACTCTGCAAGCTTTTCTTCGAACCGGAGACTTTCGAAACATCGATGAATGCCCGACTTGCGGGTCGAAAATCACCAAGACGAAAAAGGTGCAGATCGAAAAACATATTGGCGAGCTTCAATCGGAAATTCAATTTCAGGATGGACAGTACGCCGATCTTCTTCGTCAGCAGCAGGCGAAAGAGGCTGAGATTCAAAAAGCCCGGGAGGAAGCTTACCGAGATCGTCAACAGCGAGTCACCGAGATTTCTCAACAAGTCCAGGAAAAGAAACTCCAAATGCAGAAAAGCTCGTCTGAGTACGAGCAGATTACTCAACAGGTTCAGGTCTTTCAAACCGAGGTGGCGCGAATAAAAGGTCTCGTTGCTGCGGCGGTTCGAGAAGCCGAGCAGTACGAGGAGTGGGCTCAATCGTGCCATCATAACCTCAATCAGCTTGCGGAGATTGAGGGAAACATTCAACGCGCTCAGGACGATGTCCTTTCCGCCGAACAGAGAATCGCAGATCAGCTTGCCGAAGTCGAAGTTCTCGGTTGGCTGATTCAGAACATCCCCTACATCAAGTTGCACAAGTTGTCCGTAGCCCTCGGGATGCTCTCGGAGCAGATCAATCGATATCTTTCCGAAATGGGCGAGACCGTTCGGATGAATCTCTCCTCGTTCGATGAGAAGAAGGTGAAGAAGGGCGCGGGCGACATCAAGGATCTCCTCAAGTCCGAGGTGAGCGTCGAGGTGATCGACGGGGAGAAGAACATCGATCCCCGGCTCTACTCGGATGGGGAAACGAGTAAACTCTCTAACGCTCTGATCAGAGCGCTTCACGATATGGCTGTCCAAAATGGTCAAGGTTGTAATTTGATCTTACTCGATGAGATATTCGCGTTCGTCGATCAGAGCAACTCGGAGAAGCTCGTGGGCAGCTTTACGAACATCCCTGCCGGGACGATTCTGATCACGGACAACTCGGGGCACGTAAATGATCTTCTCAGTTTCAATGAAACCTGGGTAGCTCGGAAGAAAAATGGTATTACTGCGATAGAGGTGGCGAGATGACAGATGAACGGAAAGATCAAAAAAAGGATGTTGATTTCGGAGCGTGGATCGAAGAAACCTTCGGATTCGCTCCTTTCGTCAATCCGATGATTGAAGATACCTACATGGCTCTGCTCACTGTGAACGGGCGCATGATGATGGGTGGTATCGACGACTTACCGGATCCGGATGCAGGATTTTTGGTTCTGTATGGGCCGTTGCTCTATGCGGAAGTTCCGATGCAGCAGAGCGAAGACGGTCGTTCCGTGGGCATTGCTCCTGCGTTCCAGAAGCCTTCTTTGATCTTGCAGACCCTCCCTTATCAGCTCGTCCATCCTGAATCTATCTACATTTTTTCTAAGGATCGACGTTCGGATAAAATGCTCACTCAGCAGTACGAAGGCGCGCTCAAGTCTCATCAAGGTCAGGATTCGGGTATCGAGGTTATCTCCGCCATGCCACCGAACATAGGAAGAGCGCATTGATGAACAAACCTGCTTCTATGGCTCGCCGCGAGAAGGCGCACGAAGCTGCGAAACGGCAGCAGAAGCAACTAAACCTCGTAGGCTACCAAGTTGAGGGAGACGACATTCTCTTGACTAACGGACCTTACGGAGGACGGAAGGTGCGCGAACTGTTTGTTCAAGGTCCGATTGAAAGGGACTACATCGTCAAGAACCTGTGGTTTCGGGGAGATGATCGAGTAGTTCAGATCATCAACAGCTTGGTTTGCAAATGACATGGTCCGCCCGATTCATTTTCCAGAGCGTCCTACCTATAAATTTTTGATCTTGGGAAAATCTTGGGTCCAGAAAAACAATCTGGAGATTATGTACCGGAATCCCCGCAGAAAGATTGGGCCTTTTGTCGATCACTCCGCCGATATGCGCGCGGCGAGGGATGCGGCATCTGTCGATCTCCATCGGCAATTCAAAAAACAAGGGGGTCGGAGACCGATCAGTTATCTAATTTCGGTCGATTTGGTATTCTATGTAGAGCGGGTCCATGAGCCCGATTTGGACAATCTCCCCGCATTCATCTTTGATGCGATGCAGGGGGTCCCGGTTCGCGGGAACCGTAGAATGAAGGTGGCCGTAGTTATCGAAGATGATCGTTTGGTACGTGAGGAGCACAGTAGAAAGGTAGTTAAAGGAGATATGGATTATGACGGAGAACCTCGAACAGAAATCATCGTCCGACCTTACTGAGGATGCCCAGGAAGAGGGCGTTGGTGCAGAGCAGGAGGAGGAGTCCGAGCGCGAGCCCCTCCCCCCTATCGTAGTCGAGCCCTTGGCGCAGCCTTATCGGCTCGTCTGCTGGTTTTACTACGAGGACTTGAAGGCGAAGTTCGACTTGTTCTGGGAGAAGAACGAGAAGAAGCTTTCCCGGTTGGCGAAGAGTAAAAAACAAAAGGGCGGTAAAGCGCGAAATGCGCGCAAGATCGTCGAGAAGCAGATCGGCGTCAAGCGCCTGTACTCAGAGGTTCTGATCAACGAGATTCATGATCATCTCAACGATGAAATTATGTTTATTGACGGTTATGAGCTTTTCAATTTCGAACCTGGCGAGCAAGTTCAGTTGGGGGCCGTCGTCTACTTCACTCCGAAGCTGAAACCGAAAAAGGAGATCAACTTTGCATGTCCCTATCCACCGGTTTTGAGCGAGAAGGAAGAGTGGGAACGTCGCTGCAAGGAAATTCAAGCAGATCAGAAAACTCATGTAGCAGTTCCTGAAGGTGAGGATCAGATCAAGGAGAACCACGATCTGAATCTTACGATTCTCGCGGAAATCGACGGAGAACCTTACCCCAACGGCACCATCCGAGATCAATGGATTGAATGGCGGGAAATGGTCGTGCCTGAAATCCAGGAAGCTTTACTGGAGCACAAGAGGGGGGACGTGTTCGAGCTGGAGTTCGAGCCGAAACACGACCCCGAGGTTTTGGGGAAAACCGTGCAGGTCGAGATCACAGTTCATGAGATAAAAATCGTGAACTATCCGGAAGTCGACGATGATCTTGCGAAGAAAGCGGGTTTTGATGATCTGAAAGCTTTTCGGAAAAAGTTCGTTGAAGATTACAAAAGGTACAAGACGAACGCCGAGCAAGCGACCGCTACCGATCATATTCTTGGACAGATTATCCGAAATTCTCCAATACCACCGCTGCCTCAAGAATGGTTGAAAAAGAACATCGACCGGATGATCGACTTGCACCTCGATAGATTTCGGGGAAATCAAAAGCAAGCGATGTTGGCGGTCGGGGTGACCGATGAAGAATCGTTTCGAAATAGATTCAAAGGTCAGATTTACCGAGATTACATGCAACGTCTAGCGATGCTCTGGTACGGGAGTGAGTACGATGTGGATCCCGGTGGTGCGGAGTTTATCGATGACGTTATGGAAAGGATCAAGTGGACAGATGCCGATGAAACAAGCGTGGAAGAATTGGGCAGTCGATCTGATCAAGAAGACGAAACGCTGCCCGGGTGAGTGTCCGTCGTTCGGCTCACCGGACGATGTGATGACCGAAGAAGAGTTCCAGATGACCGTCCGCTCTGCGGGTACGCACCCGTACCGGGATTGTCATTGGGTGGATGAGGTGATCGGAGTCCCGATGCCGGGGGATATGAAAGTTCTTGACGGACACGCCGCGAAAGAACCTTCCGAGGAGGATTTGCAAAAGGTTTCCAATCTGGACAATGAGCAGACGTTGTCGGTTCTCCGGCAGAACCTTCACGTATACGTAGATCAGATCAGATTTACGAAACCAGAGACTTCGGATACTCCGGCGCTCCTGTACATTCCCCCGGCGTTGCTCAGTTTGGAGGGTTACGTCAAGAAGTTTTTCGATACGGATGAGGATTAGTTTTGTATGAGAGAGTGCGACACTCCCTACTGCACCCAGTTGGTTTCGGGAATTTCGAACCGGGAATTGCAGGGGCATCTGTTTTGCGACAAATGCAAGGCAGCGCACTCGTACCGCGTCCTCATTGCCCAGGTCGAGCACGAGATGCCGATTCGGGACATTCTTCTCGACGCCGCGATCTTCAAATCGGCAGGTGGGATGGCCGATTACATCGGAGTCAGCTTTGTCACCATCTATCATTGGATCAAACGGTACTTCAACCTGCCGTTCCAGGAGTTTCGTCGGAAGTACATCTGCAAGTCGGACAAGTGTTACCTTCTCGATATCCGGCGAAGCTCTTACAGCCGCCACGACTACGTCCTCAAAAAACTTCGGTCGAAGAGGTTCTGCGCCTGTTTGAACGCATTGGATCAAAACTACATAATGACGAACGCACCGGTGTCGGTGGTTCAATCGATCCTGAGAGGAAGACCGAGGATCGAACAAATATCGGACGACAAGTTTGCACTGGCCCCTTCGCCGATACATTTCGGCGATTGCCATCCGGTGTATTTTGATCTTCGTTTGAAGAAAAAAAGGAGAGTGAAGATGCCCGAGTATTCGCAAAACGGAAATACGACAGTACAAAAGAAGAAGCGGAAACGACACGTGGAGGGGCCGGTGTTTTCCGACAAGGTTTTGATGGCCCTTCACAAGATGGGCGGATCCGCTCGGGTAGATGAGTTGGTGAAGAACCTGACGACTTCGGACGGGACGACTCACCCCAGAAAGAACAACACGAGACGGGAGGTTTACAAAAATCCCGAGCTTCTTCAGCTTCATCCCACCGACAAGCAGACGATGGTTCTCACCCCTGTCGGCCAAGCCAAGGCTCAGGAGCTGATCTCCAAATACGGGAAGTGAAGATTTTCGGAACCTACGGATTCAAGATCGCAAGTAGCTGATCTTTGCTTTTTCCTACCTTCCCTTTGCTTAAAAATATCTAAAATATTTATGTTAATATAAGATCGGCATGAGACCAGAAGCCGAAAGATTTCTGAGGTTGATCTTGGAGGACGATACCCTCCTTCGAAAAACCTCGCAAAATCCTTTGGCCAATACCTACTGGGGTACGCTCGTTCGTGGGGCGTTGAAATCCCTGGAACAGGTAGCTAGCTGGTCGATGGATTGGCAGTTGACTGCGATCACAAAGCTGTTACAATCCTGGGTAAGTGATCGGGAGGCAGATCAAGTAGAATCCGAAGTCGATAAATCTTACGATTACTTGGTCGCCCCGTACTTATGAGACGAAACATGGAGGCAAACGAAATGCGACGTTCCGAAAATCCCCGAAGAGATGCGCACCACATGTGGTCCGCCGGAAGGGGCGAGGATGGTCGAGTCCATCTTCGGCGGAGTAAGCAGGAGAAGGAAAGCTTCGAGCAGGAAAAACGTCGGGCGATGCTGAAAGCTGCAAGCAAGCGTCGTGACGAAGCCAAGCGGAAGCAGGAAGCGAAGGATACCTGCGCCGCGATGTGGGGTCTCTTCGGAGCCGACCTTGTAGACGACTCCACTTTCTCTACGGACATCCCCGTGGCGGTGGTGCGTCGATTCAATGCGTCTGACCGCAGGGAGCAGTCTCCCCGCGTTCCGAGCTGGGAAGAGCTGCGCAGAGCTTACGGATCCGAAACCGTGCAAGAGATTCGTCAGTCGGTTGCAGACGGCATCCGGACGAGAAGCGCTTCAAAGTATTTGAACCTTCCCTTCATCATGACGAAGGACGTTCTCAACACCTGTAAGGATGTTCCCCCCGCTGTGCTGCGAGAGACGGTAGATCTCGTGAAGCTGGGACGGGTCCGGGAAGCCTTTCTGAAACATGGGGGAATCGCGCAGAAGGTCTCGAAAGTTTTCCGCGATTTCGCGGACGCCAGTTCGAGAAAAATCGCGGTGGACGAGGCAGCCAAATCGTACTACGAAGAGTACTACGGGCTGTACGGCCAAGATCTCGTTCAGGACGTGAAAAAGCGCGTCAAGGCGGATATGGCGGGTGCCTGGATGAGGAAGAACGGAGTGGACGATGTAGCTGCGGCTTATTGGGAAAATTACTATGGGGCATACGGCTCTGCTTGGGTGTCTGTAGTACCCGCCAAGCTCTCCCCTTCCAACGTCCGGAAGTAATCCGTGAGCCTTCCTCCCGAACTCCAGCAAGCGCTGGAGAACGTCCCCGAGAACCTCAAAAATCTGAACAAGGAAAAAGTCCAAGAGCTGTTCGAGCTTTTCCAACGGGCCAAGCAGAGTAAATCCGAAGAGGAAGATCAGGACAAGGGGGATCCCTGCGTCGAGGACGAAGACGATTGTGACGAGGTTCGAAGTCCATGTTGTTCCGCGCAGATGGAGACGATCTTTGGTACATTACCTTTAGAGATCAAATGCTTGGAGTGCGGGAAGGTTCACTTGATGCGAGATATCGGCAAAGCCTTGTAAAAAATCTGAAAAATTCCTTTCCCAGCCTTTAGAGCATAGCAAACATCTTATGGTACAACTGTTTTTCAATATGACAATGGAAACCACCGAGGAGTATCCAAAATGAATAGATTCGGGCGTAACGTCAAACAGGACCTCGCGGATTTTTCCCAGCAATCTGTCGGTGATCTTCGAGTCGGCAGGCTTGCGAAACTCTACTCGGGAGCCGTCGCTCGCCGTCAAGCTCAAGATGAGGCGAATTCCCGGGAGTTCCGGTTGAATATTCCCCATGTCGAGCAGGTTCGGAAGAAGATCGCCGAGGAGCTTGATCGAGAAGCGGGGCAGATCAACGGAAATCTTCCCGTAGCTTCCGTCTTCGACGCCTATCGAATCGTGAAGGCGCGCAAGGACCTCGGGACTGATCACGGTCTTCGGGCTTTGTACGGTCATCTGGAGGGGATGTGGAAGAAGAACCGCACCGGGTCCATTACTGCCAGCTCCTACCTCACGCTCCACGATCACTACAAACGGAACTTCCCCAAGTCGGCGGCGGCGGAGGTGATCGTCGAAATCGGTCAGAAAGGTTACGCGACTCTCCCGATCAACGACCTCCAGCGCATCGCCTCTCAGATCGAAACTCAGGAAGACTACGACCGTCTGATCCTAAAGCACGGTTTGAACGGTCCTCTCCCACATCAGGTAAAGGCTCGCCGGTTTGTTCTTTCAATGGTAAACGGGGAAGAGCCTGACCTGGAATATGGCGAGGAGACTGCCGACTGGGTGCAGAAGAAGATCAAGCACGAGGTCGGGGGTGGTGATTCCGGGGAGTTCCGTAAGGAGAATCCTCCCCCCAAGCGCAAGCGTCAAGGTCCGAATGCTCGTCGAGGGGGTGGGAAGCGCCCTTTTTACCGTAGGGACGCTCAGGCGTCCGGCAATGAACCGGGCGTCAAGTACATTCAGACTCCGCGAGGACCTGCAACGGTGCAGCAGGATGCGCCATTCGCGAAAACACCGGAAGAAACATTTTCGGATCCTTCACAGAGATGGTTAAGTCCCGAAGAAGAGCGTGCGATGAGCGGGGCACCCGAATGGGCTACTTGGAATCCTCTTGAGGATTACTTCCCTTCGGATCCTTTAGGGGAAGATCCTGCGCTCAACATGCGTCCGGGTGAAGCAATGGGAGATCTCCTCGGTCTCGAACCAGATCCCTCCCTTCCCCCTCGACCTCAGTCTCAGCAGCAAGCTGAAAAAGAATCTCTCCACGAAGTCAAGAAACCCAAGCGCGGACCTGGTCAGGTAGGAAAAGGTAAAGCGCAGGCGGGTCCTGAAGCTGGTCCTGGTCATGGCGGGATGGGTTCTGGAGCGGTTGCTCGTCGCCAAGCTCAGGGAGACGATTTTGAGCCCGACGAAGATGATGTTTTCATCCAGTCCGCTTCATATCTTGGGGGCGAAGATGTCTACTTCGCAGGAAAGCATCTTGGAGAGTTTGTCGAGTGGGATGGCATTGAAGATGCCATTCGAGAAGAGGGGAACCGTCAACAGTATTGGCCAAATATTTGGCACGTTTCCGATCACGGGAACTTCCACCTCGTCGAGGATTTCGATTGGGACAAGCCCTCCCGCGAAGAGGAACCCCCCGAGGGTGAGCTTTGGGGTCCTGCTTGGAGGGGATCTCGTCGTCAAGCTCAAGAAGAAGAAATCAAGCCAGATCGGGGGCTTGCGGAAGATCTTCTCAAATGGCACGGAGGGCAAGGATCTGCACTCTATGCGCTGGGATCTAACTGGTCCGCAGGGCATCCGGTAGAAAAAGACGTAATCGAAGCCGCGCATGAGGAGCTTGAGGACGCGGTTAGATGGTACGAGGTGAATATCAAGCAACCTGACGTAGTCGCGGATGAATCAAGAAAAGGGAATACCGGGAAGCTCTGGATGAAGGTACGGAGCTTTTGTGGGATTTGAAGGATGTGTTAAACCTTCTCGGAACTCCTGGACACGAGGCTCGTCGTCAAGCTCAAGCGGGTGAACCGGATCCTACTATTGTCGAAGCGATGGCTCGCGCCTTCTTTGTCTCTTCGTGGGCAGACGAATGGGAGGAGGCTGACCGCCTTGCCGATGAAGTGGATGTCGAAATCGAGTCCCCGAACTTCATGGGGGCCGAGTTGATGAACATTGCCCCGGAGACTCCACCCGAAGCTATCGAATTTGCAACCAACTTCTACCGAGATATCGAGCGCTCCAACAACGTCGACCTGGAAACCTTCATTCCTCCTGGTGAGGATGAGGACTTCAACCGCGACGAGTTCGGTCACTACCTCGCGATGGAGGGAATGGGTCACGGAGTAGGGTGGTACGACAGTCACGAGCATCACGGGTTGGAAATCCCACATACTGCGGGAATGGAGACGGAGTTGGCCTACGCGGGAGACCCTGAGCTGCTCGAAATTCTGAACGACCTTGCCGAAATGCGCGAGGAAGAGGGGTTGGAAAGATGAGACAAGTACTCCCTGACGAAGCATTGAAGAGGATCTCCAAGAACGTCAAAGCTCAGGAAGGCAAGAGTGACAAACCTGACATTATCGCCAATCTCGGAGATGTGAACTTCATTGACTACGGCGGTCTCTTGATTGTCCAGACCCAGTACGGTCCCGAAGGCTGGTACGTCGAGAACGATCTGGACTGGAATCCAGATGCGGAGAACGAGTACCAAGCCACCTGGACCATCTCTCGATTTGACATCGAGAAGTTCGCGGAGATCGACGGTTATCTAGTTCCCGACGTTGCCTTGACATTTAATCGAGGAGTTTCCCGCTTTGATGAACCTTTCTGGGCGAAGGATTTGGAAGGGGTTGCCGATAGTGTAGGGTCTTCTAAAGAAGAACTCGTAAACGAATTGAAGTCGGACGACCCTGCCGAACGTGGGCAGGCTTATCGAGATCTTATTTGGTACTTCGGACCTTTCGAGTTCGACCAATACCCACTCACTCTCAATTACAAAGAGGTTCACGAACTCTTTGGAGAAGAGTACGACACGGACTGGGACAAACCCGAGGAAGAAGAGTTCGAGGACGACGAAGAGGACTTCGGACGTGAGGGTCGGAGAAAGAAAGCCAACCTTGACGCTCTCCTCAGCCAGTATCCAGTCAAGGACATCGTCGATCAAGACGTTTTCTACCCCCAAGATGCTGATTCCCCCGTCTCCGTAGTTGGGGTTTATGACGGCGACGAGATGGAGGCGGACTCCTACGTCGTCATTACGGGACGGGGTATCGATCACGGTCTTGAAAAGGCTCATGACGCTTTCTTCAATGACAAACTTTCCGAAGAGTTGGACGAAGGTCTCTGGAACGAAATCAGGGAAGAGTTCGGTCCCGACGCAGATCAATACCAGATTGAAGAAGCTTATATGAACGCGATTACCGAAGGGTGGCAATACTGGTCTGAAGAGTTTGATACACTTGAGGATTTTGTTCAAACTCTGAGAGCGTCCGAGCATCCTGAAGCGAAGCTGTGGTTGAGGGGTTTCGAGGACGACGAAGAGGATTTCGAATAAAAACTAAAAACCTTTTTCACAAAGGAAGGTCGAGGAATAAAATGGCAAAGGAATTGAATCCGAGGCAGGTAAAGAGCGCACTCTTTGACGGTCAGACTGTCGAGAATCCTGGCGGCTGGTTGATGCGAATCAACGACAACGACGATGTAGAGATCTGGCCACCCGAGGGCGATGGCTTCGCCACCCATATTGGCCGACTCGATGAGGAGGTGCGCCGGTTCTGCAAGGAAGCCGACATGCCCATCCCGGGTGTGAACGAGACGCAAGGACCTTCTCAGAGCCTTCCTTCGCCTGCCGAAGTTCTCGAAAAGGATACCTCGACCAAGGAATATCCAAAGTACAATCCGACCGTGAACGAGACTCCGAAGGGGACGGATTCGAAGGGTACTTCGACCTCGAACCCACGGCTCGGTCCAGATACTTCGGATCGAAATCCTCGAAACTTCGACCCGGCCATCAACAAGCGTCCTCGACAGGACGAAGGACGTGGCGGTCTTCCGGACACGAGTCTCGGGAAGGATACCGGTGGCGCGGATACAAACTGGGGTGATCGAAGGATGCGGAACGAAAAGGATGCTCGTCGCCGAGCCGAATCGGGAATTCATTGGTCGGAATTAGAAGTATACGACGATGAATCCAACTACATAGGGACTTTAGGGGACCTAGTCGAGAATGCTCCCGAAAATTTGGATAATGTCGTAATCGAAAACGGAAAAATCTCGGAGTGGTCTGATTATTTCATCGCCGCTCCTGGAGAGAATCCCGATTGGGATACTCCAAAAGGTCCGGTAGATTGGACGTCCTTTGAGAATCGACTTCGTTCATACCCGGGTAAGGGTTCTCGTCGCCGTGCCGAAGACGGCGGTAAAGACCCCTTCAAGGTCAAGGTCCAGGAGGAGCCTGGCAAGAACCTGAACAAGGGCGAGACTCCCTCGGATCCGTCGAAGGTCATCGACCAGGAGAAGGGTGAGGGCAAGGATCTGCGAGATGAGAAGGAAGGTCGTCGCAGGGCGATGGACGAAGAGGAGGTCGCTCGTGGGATGCAGGAAAAAGGTTACAACTACATCTTACTGATCCCTGGTATAGAACCTTTGTATACCAAGACGATGCAGCACGCTGCTGAGTTGATGCGTACTGACTACAAAGACGTTTCCGGCATTCAGCCGATGCTCATTTCCAAGTTTTTAGGGGAAGAGCGGGAAGGTTCCAAGATCGTCGACTCCTTCGACTCACCCCCCGATGCTTCCCATATCTACCGGGAAATGAAACGGGCACGTCCGAGCGAGCAGCTTCTCCGGGACATCATGGATCCGGACAAGTGGGCTGCGAACAACGTGTTCCTGCCGACCGAGAAGACTCAGCGCCACGCTCGCCGTGCGATGGATGAAGCCGGTGGCAACACCGAGGCCAAGGTTCCGAAGAAGTGGGAGAAGACGGTCAAGGAGATGAAGGGAGATCCCGAGATCGACAACCCATGGGCGTTGGCCAACTGGATGGAGGGCGAGGGCTACACTCCGGGTGGCAAAGACAAGAAGAAAAAGTCCGAGTTGATTGCTTCCATCTTGCGCGGTGATCTGGATGTCACTGACGACTTCATTAAGATTGCTTCGCGGCTCGTTGCGGAAGTTGATGAGTTCAAGCTCGACGATCTTAAAGACTTCGCTTGGATGCTCGTCGGGAACGGGGATTTGAAGCCTGGCGCGATCAACTGGAAGGTCGCTGGCCCCAAGCTCCGCGAGAAGTGGTCTCCCGAGGGCGGCTACGGTCGCGACATTGAGGCCGAGTCCGCCGAGGAGCTTCACGCCCTGACGATGGCGTTTGGCGGGGAGGAGGTGGACTGGAGTCCTTTTCGCCCAGCTCAACCCGAGGAAGGGAGCGAACCGACCGGCTCGGGTGAGGTAGAAGGTCAGGCTCCGATGGAGCAAGCTCCTGCCGTTCAGGCTCGGAAGCAGGCCGCGTTCATGGAGCCTTTCGTTGAACATGGTGAGTGGGTTGAGGTAGATGGTCCGATGGGTGGTGAATCTGTTTCGGCTGAGTATGTCGATGGAGAAGAGATCGAAGAGTTGAAACGGGAGATCGAGAAAGATGGGAGGGCGAGCGTCGAGGGGACTTCCCTTCGAGACTATCTGGAGAATAGCGAGATTCACGATATCGAGCTTCGTCAAGGTTACGGCGCTTACATGTCCGCTCCTGGCTATATGGATCGAACTGATTTGTCTGTTTTCGATACAGAAGAGGATGCGTTGGACTACCTTTTCGAAATGTACATGACAGATGGAGCTGACGAACTTCTCGAAGAATACGAGGAGTACCGTGAGGAGTACGAAGAGTACGTTAAGCGACAAGGCTGGGATAAGGAATCTCGCCAAGCCGCAGCCGGGTGCCCAAGCTCCAAGAAGGAAGAGTCCGCTGGCGGCGAGATGGAAGCATCAGAGATTACTCATAGATACGATAAAGATCTCGGTCGCATGGTTCAGATTGTTTCTCCTGAAAGATTGCGTCGTATTCTGGACGAGGAAGGTTCCGACTACGATCCTCCAAGTGACTTTGGTCCGGAGGATGAATGGGAAGTTCGTGAAAACAATAAAGTAGGTAGGTATGGCAATTCTGCTGGCGGCGAGATGGAAGCGGTCGACGAATCCGCCAAGGAGTACTGGCAGGGCTACGCGGGCGAGTACGGGAAGCAGCTCACCGAGGATGGGGATGTCACCAAGCCGAAGCCGGAGAAGAAGCTTCCCAAGGGCAAAGGTGAAGGGAAGATGCGGGGGAAAGGCAAAGGCCCGATGGGTATTCCAAAGGGACTGAAGGGAAAAGCCGGTCGCAAGAAGCGCCGCGAGGCATGGATCCGCGCCAAGCGCGAGGCCCAAGCCGCCGCTCCGATGGCCCAACCGGCTGCTCCCGCACCGGCGCCTACCGCTCCGGCTCCCGGACCTGCTCCTGCGGCTCCTCCAGCCGCTCCTGGTGCTCCGAAGGCTCCCGGCGCTACAGGAGCCCCCAAGGCCCCCGGAATGTCTCCGGGAACGGGAGACGAGGGTCTCCAGGCTCTCGGGTGGACTCCCGAGGACATCTCGCTGATGGATGACGAGGACAAGAAGAAGGTCCTCGAAATCAAGCTCAACAAGCCCGGGACCAAGAAGAAAGGTCCCGAGAAACAGATGCCAGGTGCCCCGAAGGCTCCGGGGCCTGCTCCAGCCACGCCCGGCCCATCGGCTCCGGGGCCTGGGGTACCGGCTCCTGCCGCGCCTACGGGACCTGCGGTGTCGCCCCCGGTCGCCAAGCGGATGGCGCTCCTGATCCAGAAAAAGATCGACAAGCGCCGGGCGCAGATGGCCCCGGCAGCTCCCGCAGCTCCAGAGACTCCCGCGCTAACCCAACCTGCGGCCCCGATGCCTGAGTTCGGGGAGGGGATGCCGAAGGAGATGCCCGCCGAGCAGCAGGCGTTTCAGATTCTGGCAGAAGTTCAGTCGATGCCGGTGAACGCTACGAGCCCGGAGCAAGTAACCACGCAGAAGGTGGCCGAGCTATCCCGTCGTCTGCTCCTGGAGCTGGGGCTCAATCTGTCGGACGCCCGCAAGCTGTTCGGTCTTCCGCAGAACAAATCGATGTCGGCCCTTTTTGAATAAAAGGAGAGATTCATGACTGAAAAATTCGTAGTTTTCAACCCGGGTCAAGGTTCGGTGAGCTTCACGCTCTATCCGAAAGTGGACCTTCCCGACGAAATGTCTCGGCACAAGAAACGCAGATTGCTACGTTCCTCTGCGATTCCGGTGGTGGTGACGAAGCAGTCCTCGGTGGATCTGGTTGAGCTTACGGGAATGAGCGTGGCGGACCTGAAGGAGCAGCCTGAGCTGCTGCATATGCTCCATTCGAGGGTGCCTAAGCTCTTTGAGAAGAAGGATTCCGAGGAGAAGCCGAAGAAGGCCGAGAAGAAAGCAGCCTCTCCGGAACCCGAGCCGGAGACGGAGCCTGCGCCGAAAGAGGAACCCGAGCCTCCAAAAGAGAAGAAGTCCAAGAAAACGAGGAAGACTCGGAAGAAGTAATGCTGGTCAAGTTGCACGCACGGCAGTTCGAAGAGGACTACGGCCTCCTGATCAACTGGGACGGGCCGCCGCATGTCCACATGTTCGAAGCCGGAGTTGTGCGACTGACGGATGATCTCAAACCTGTTCCGGTAACCCACGTCACCGCGATGTGGCTGGACAAATCGATCAAAGTTCATTGCGATGTCGCCGATACCCTCGAAAAGAAGAGAGTCGGCTTGCAAAACTACGATTGTCTGCCGGAGGATTGCGGTCTGTACTTCCCCTATCCGGGATATCACGATGTCGTGTTCCATCAAGGATCCGTGAAGTTCCCCCTAGACCTGTTGTTCCTGAAAGATAGCGTTGTTTCCAAAGTCCAGAGAAATACTCAGGTCAACTCGAAGGAGAGGTGGGGCTGCCGAAATTGCGATGGAGTGATCGAAGTCAATGGCGGATTTTGCGATCTGAATGAAGTGAGCCCCGGAGACAAAATCGCCATTTTCGCTTTTTCCGAAATCGACGACCGAAATTTAGAGCATGAACGAAGGTCCGACAACATCGTTCGCGCATTGATCGAGGATGAGCTTTGATGTCGAGCTTGGTTCAAATTCCCGAGGTTCTGTACCCGTATCGTTTGTTTTGTTCCGGAGCTACGTTTTCGGTGTTGTGCGAGCATAAGACAATCGACGAGCTGTGGGCCGATATTCGATCCGGGAATGACGAGATTCCGTTTTGGAATCCCAAGAAATCGGGCGGTTATGCAAACATAAGAGTAAAATCCAGCTTGATTATCGGAGTGGACAATCCGTTTGGCTCGGAGCCGGTACAAACGACTCGGGACCAACAAAGACAGAACGACAAAGATCGGAGACGTAAGATTAGAAATCCGGCTCCTTCTCCGATGACTCAACCCATACCTAGACAAAGTCCGAGGTAATCGATGCCGACTTTTGAGGAACTGAAGAAAAAAAAGCACGTTGCCGAACATCCTCTGTTCGACGATTACGACAGGCGCATGGCCGCAATGCGGCAGAAGATGACGAAGACTTCGGAGAAAGTCGATCTCGATGACATCTTTTCCAAGGTCAAGCAGGTCGGTATGAAGTCTGGAGTGCGGGATCTGAACGCCTACATTCAGGAAGCTGCGATTGCCACGCAGGAAGTGGTGAACGTCCTCGACTGGCCGTTGGTGCCGAGGGTCGAGTTCCGCCAAGCCCGCAAGCTCAAGTACGCCAGGCACGACGAATCCCAGCTCGTCTCTGGTGAGCTGCTCTTCAATCTCCGCTTTGCGACGACTTCAGGTGCTGTTAGGAATGCGACGATTTTTGTGCCCGTAGTATCCGGAGCAGTGGTTCCCCCCTCGACGATGATGTTCGAGGATCGACTGTACGTTCTCGGACAAGGGGCTATCGACGAGATCATCCGTCGCAATAGCTCGTACTTTCTGGATCCCCTTCGGAGGCAATACCAAGCCCCGAACCAAGGGGAGGAACTCGACATCGCGGTAGAGCGACGAAACGAAATGGGTTATCAACCTCGGCGCGTTCCGATGGACGAAAACTACAACCGGAGGACCTACCGGAGAAAAGAGGAGCAACTCTTTCCCATGATGGGGCAGGAGCCTGGTGGTGTTCCTTACGAGATCGGGGATCTCGTTCAGTACGAGGTGAGCCCGGGCGAGTTCACGACCGCCATCGTCACCGAACGTCACCCCGAGCTGTGGGGCGGCAAGCCCGGTTTTTCGGGGATCGATCCCGCGACGGGCATGGAGACCTCCGGGTTCGAGGAATCGATTGTCGAGGTGGTTGAGAAGGGAAAGGGAGTTCAGAGGTCTGCTCAGATCAACACCGACATTTCGGAGCCCCCTTCGGACGAGGAGAGTCCCGAGGTTACGCCGACACACCTCATGTACCCGAACACCAAAACTCCCATTGAAGCGGGAGACTCGGTGAAGTTCAACGGTCTCGATGGTTCCATCCGAGGAAAGATTGTCGAGTTGGACCCGGACGCGAACACGATGATTGTCAATGCCAAGGGAATGGAATACCGGGTGACGGTAGATGATATCGAGCCGCTTCCGAGGACCTTCAAGAAGATGTGGGCTAAGAGGGAAGCTCAAGAAACTCGCGTCCTCTCTCCCGAGCAGGGCGGTCGTCCTGACGTAGCTACGGATCCCACGATGGTGCAGCAGACGGACATCTATGCACCGACAGAACAAACCCAACCTCAGTACGGAGCCGCCACTCCCACTGCGGATATGTACAACCAGGTAGTCCAGCAACCTGAGATGTTGAGTTACATCGAAGCTTCTCTTGCTCCTCCGACCTTCGAGGAGCAGGTCTCGATGGTCTATGATGCCGTGCGACCTCTTTCGATGCAAATCTACCCGGACCAGGAAATCGACTGGCATCAGTTGACTCAGGATCTCGTGACCTACGTGGGTCAGTCCGGAATGCAGACGGCAACGGGTCGTAAGCTCGCGGCGAGAATCATCGCTGAGTACGTAACTGGCGTTAGAAAAGCAGGTGATAAAATGGATAAAAAAGCTCAGCAGTTCGATCCCTTCGACCCCACTTCGAAGCGTGAACCCGAGCTTCAGAAGTTCACTCCGCCCGGTTATGATCTGGTTCTCGGGGACATGGTCCAGGCCGAGGAGGAAGGTCTCGACACGTTCCCGCGTTCCTACGCGCACGTCGAGAAAAACTACATCCTGAAGAGGCTCTCCACTTGCTCGTCGCATCACTGGATGGTCCACCTGACAAACGATGGGTTCATCATCAATCCTTACGGCAGCAACCGAGGACGGATGCGCCCGGGGACGGAGAGGATCGCCTCGAAGAAAGTAGGTAAGTACGTGCTTAAAAGAAATGAAGACGGCATGTATGTGTCTCGTCCCGGTTCTTTAAGTTCTTATACTAATGATCGAGGTCAAGCGGCGGAATATGACTCACTTGAAGAGGCTCAAAGAAATGCTTGCGGGAACGAAAGTATTTTCGAATCCTTTGGTAGGGAGACTTTGGTTAGCGGAGGCGCGGTAGGGGAAGCGGAAGAAGGATGGGAAGTGGAAAGCGCCTCGAAGAAGAAGGCTCAAGAAGAGCAGAAGATGATGGATCTTCGTATCTACCTGATGGACGATACGGAATACTGGACTTCTCTTCCTAAAGGCATCAAGAAGGTCTACAGCGGTTACCTGTTCGATGCAAATCTCGGCGTTCACGTCGCAGAGTTAACTCCGTCTGCCGAACTGCATCTGATCGATACTGTCCCTGTTTTCGAGGATTTTGTCTACGAGGACGACGAGCTTCGGGAACAACTGTACGACTACATTATGGAAGGTGCTGCGGATACGGAACCGGTGACTTACGTACACCTCAAGTCCGCCATAGCGAACTCGCATCCTTACGATGAGGTGCCACGCCCTGAAGATGAGGAGGAGCAGCAGGAAATCTTCGAAGATGCTTTGGAGTCTCTTCGAGGCAATCAAGGTGTTTGGGAGCAGTTTATTTATGAAGAAAAGAGCGCCTCGAAGAAGGGGGATAAGCGCCCTTTTGATCGACGGGGGGCTCAGGTATCGGAAGACGAAATGGTCCAGCAGTACATCGAGCGTGCGGAATCCGAGCGTGCTGCTGGCGGTGAAGTGAATTACGATCCGAGTCTCCCTTCAATCGACATCAAGCTCAGCAACGGCGAGGAGTACCATTTCCGGGAGTGGAGCGCGGACGAGCTGTTGAAAGAGCTTCCTCACTTCATCGCAAAGGGGTCAAAGGCGCTCATCGAGGACGTTCTTCTCGCGATAGCGCAGAACTGGTAGAGATGGGACAGGACACTTACACCACGCTTATCCGGGGTTACGACGTGACGGTTTCACCGTCCGATGTCCCGGATTCTTATCACGTCAATGTGTCCGAGCACGGAAGCTTAGGATGGGAGACGGATGTTCCCGTTGATCTTGATAATTTACAAGGGGAGAATGAAGAGCTTGACGGCTCCGACGCTCTTTTGAACTACGTGAGTAACGCAGCCGTGGATCTTTACGAGTCCGAAAAAGGCACTTTAGGTCAAGGAGCTGCTGCGGAGGTACAGGCGATGCGGAAAAAAGGTTATTTCGATTCGATGCAGTGGGAGGACTGGTTCATGTCGTTCAAAGGCACTCAGTTCGAAGAGGAAGCCGCTGCGATGCTCCAGACCTACTTCGAGTTGGGGATGCAGGAGACTGAGAACCAACCGATCAACGATCTGTACCGCCAAAAAGACAAGATCATGTACGACCTCGACATGCTCAATCTGGAGCGGATGAAAGCCACCTCCTCCGAAGCCGCTGCGGTCATCGTGATCTCAGCCAAAAAGAAGAAAGCGTTTTGGGGTTGGTGCGACATCGAGGACTACCTTGCTCGATTCGTCGGGGATCCGCTCGAACCTCAAGCGATTGCCAAGATTCGTGAGCTGCTCGATCTCGAAGATGCCATCGTCGAAGCCCAAATGAACTCAGATGATAGCTGGATGAAGCGCGAGAGGCTCGAAACCCAGATGCACGAGCTGACTCTGACGTGCCTCCAGCAGAACGTGGTCGAGCCGACCGGGATGGACGCGGCTCCGAACATGGCTGCGGATCTGGCGAGCCTGATGGAGGGTGTCGATCTCTCCACACCGTTGGAGCCCATCGTCTCTTTCACTGTTGAGCGCCACGCAAACTTGGATCCGAAGCTCGTCCGCCGTCGCCTCCGGGCTCAGTTCTGGTCTTACACCCCTTCTGACGAGGAAAGCACAACCAAGGATGACGTGACCTACTACCTCATGCAGAAGGGTTACGACGAGGGCATGGCGGGGAACGCCGTCGCTGCGTACTGGGCAGGCGATACTCTGGATGCGCAGACCACGATGGACATCCAGGAGGCTCTGGAGGCCGTTCAGTTCGGTTTCGTCGCCAAGAAGCTCGGACAGCAACAGAGCTGGTCGTTCGATTGGGGCGAGGAGGACACGAAGCTCTCCGTCATCGATGCTTTAATGGCTGCTGGCTACGACGAGATGACCGCCTCGCAGCTCGTCGATGCGTATTGGGCGAACCAGACCCTCGATGCCGAGTCCACGATGGCGATTCAGCAGGCCCTTCAATCCGTGCAGGGAGGTCAGGTTGCGGCTTCGAAAAAAGCTTTCGAGGAAGCAGAGACCGCCGAGGAGCGCATTGAGGAATTGGGGGAGAACGTTGAGCACGAAGCTTTTCCTACGCAGAGCTTTAACCAGAACGAGAAAGTGAAAACGAAGCGCGAGCTGAAAGTTCCTTTCGGATGGGGCGGTACCAAAACAATTCCGAAAGGAACGATAGGGTATGCTGAAAGTCTCCTTGATCGGTGGGGAAACCGCTATCTCGTGCGCCTCGAAGATGATCTTACTTTGATCAAAGTTCGGTGGGATGAGATTGAAGTAGCTGCTCGCTGATGAAGCTCTTCATTATCATTCTCTCGCTGTTTGTCATCGCAGCTTGTACCCGAGATCCCTACATTTGGTACATCAAGCAGAAGTATCCTCATTGCGATATATTGAAGATTGAAGATGACTTTCCTCCCTATAAACGCGCCATTATTCAATGTCCCGGAAATCGAATAAAGAAGATTCGAATCAAGGAAAATTAACTGCTATCTTCTTGACACCCTTCTAAACTCTCTGCTATATAACAGAGAGCAAGGAGGGCAAACCTTGACCGACGAGAAACGCCAGAAAGTTATCGAGCGGATCCAGCTCCTGTTCAATCGAGCAGAGAGCAAGGTCGAAAACTCCAACAACCCCGACGAGGTCGACCACGAGGCGCAGGCCGCGCTGGAGATGGCGCGCAAGCTCATGATCCAGTACGGGCTGGAGATGGAGGACATCGAGACCGCCGAGCACGGAAGGCCCGCTGCGGCTGGGATGCCTGCGGACTCCTACGTTGTCGAGTTCAAAGCCAAGAGAACCGCCAAGTGGGCGCTCATGTTGGCGGTCACTGTTGCCGACTACATGAACGCGAAGGTGTTCTACTCGGAAGGCGGATCTTGGCAGGGAGCCTCCTTAGTGTTCTACGGGGTGAAGCTCAACGCCGAAGTCGCTGCGCACGCATTCCAGTCCCTGTTAAACCAGATCAGAACCTTGAGTCGGAAACACAAGGTCACTCGGGGTGAGTGGGAAAACAGTCGACGACACGCGGGACTGTTCCGGCGCTTGATGGAAACGCAGGGCGTCAAGATCAACGAGTACTCCTCGTTCGAGACCTACCGAGCCGCTGCCAAAAGAGAGTACAGAGAAGGACTCGTCATCGGGTTTGGCCGTTACCTCAAGGAACTGAAGGAGCGCGAGGCTGCTTCGGCTGAGGGTTCACGCATCACTGCTCTTGCGATTCAGTATGAAGGCATTGCGGCCTCCTGGTTGGAGCAGCAGGGCATCGAGACCCGAGAACGCAAAGGGCGCAAAGACCGTGGGTCGAACATGGTTAATCCGCGCCACCTCGACGAAGGCGTTCAGGACGGAAAGAATCTCCGCCTCCACAAGGGCCTCTCCCCAAATTCCGAGAATTAAAACGGTTATTTTTCTCAGTTTTTACTCTCTGCTATATTGACAAGAGCGCTGGTTCTGGTATGATTGTCTTATGGAGGGCAAGATGACAATGACGGAGGTTGCCACCGAACTTCAACATGCGGCGGCTTCCCTCTCTGCTGTCTGCGACGGGGCTGCGCTCAAAGATGGTCATGGTTTTAACAAGAGCGATCAGAGCTTCGGCAACTACATCGCCATCGTCCCCCCGCACAAGTGGGATGACGAGACCTGTTATGTCGTTTGGGAGATGCTCCGAAAGTACCGGGGTCAGCTCACCGATCATGGCATCGACTATGCCGAGCTGCCCCGTCCGCAGATCAAGTGGGAGAAGGGGCCGAAGCGTGGCGAAGTCTCCAAGAGGATGAAGGCCAAGGCGGAGCGGGAAGAATGCTTGAAGGTCCTGAAGGAACAGGGGGTTCGAGCTGCGATCTACAAGTTCAAGAAGCAAATGATCGCCGTCTGGAATCCCACTGGTGTCTGCTTCGAGTTATACTCACCTCGCAACGCCAATCTTATCGCCGCGATCAAGTCTCTTCCTTGGAAAGGGCGCAAGTGGACGGGCTCTTGCTGGACGGTTAGTGGTCCTGGTTTGATCGGTCTCAAGGCGATCCTCGACGAGTTTGACTTCATCATCTCCGATGAGGATCTCACGAAGCTCGAAGGATTGATCAAGGCCGAGCATCGACTTCAGGAAGAACGCAAGATCGAAGAGTCGAAGGCGCACCACCTCTCCATCGAAGGCAAGCGCATTGTTGCCAGGACCCCTTACAATGCCTCCGCCATCAGCTCGATGCGAAACGTCCAGGGGCGTAAATGGGATCCGGAGAAGAAGGTCAATACCTTCCCGATCAACATCGAGTCCGCGCGCAAGATCATCGACATGGCTGACGAGTTCGGCTGGAACTTCGCTCCTGGCGTCAAGGAACAACTCCTCGATCTCGAAGGCGATGCGAAGAAAAAGGTCGAGGGCAGCATGGCGCTCGACGCGGAGCTGGAGGTCGACGGGCTCGGGGACGATACTCTGAAGCTGCGCCCCTTCCAGCGCGGTGGGGTTGCCTACGCGATGAAAGCCAAGCGCACTTTTATCGGTGATGAAATGGGACTTGGCAAGTCGATCCAGGCCATCGGTACTGTCCAAGCCGAGAACGCTTACCCCGCTCTCTTCATCATCCCCTCTCCGGTCAAGCTTCAGTTCGCCGCCGAAGCTCGTAGGTGGGTTCCTGGCAAGTCCGTGAAGATCATCTCGGGCAAGCAGGAGCAGTCCTACGACGCGGACTTCGTGTTCATCAACTACGACATCCTGGCGAGCCACGAGGCTGCTCTTGCGAAGATCGAGTGGAAAGCCATTATCCTCGACGAGAGCCACTACATCAAGAACAAGAAGGCGGCTCGTTCGATGGCGGCGATGGCGCTCTCAGCGCTCCCCTCCGCCAAGGTAAGGCTCTGCCTGACCGGCACCCCAGTTCTCAACCGCCCGGTCGAGATGGTCAATCAGCTTGCGTTCCTGGACCGTCTGGACGAGTTCGGCGGGGCTTGGAACTTCATGAAGCGTTACTGCGACGCCACCAGGACCAAGTACGGGTGGGATATGAGTGGCGCTTCGAACCTGGAGGAACTCGGTCGCAAGCTGCGGGCGAGCTGCTTCGTGCGCCGCGAGAAGAAAGATGTGGCCAAGGAACTGCCGCCTATTCAGCGGACTCGCGTGCCCATCGAGATTGACCGTCCCGAGAAATACAGGGATGCCGTCGCCAACGTCATCGAGTGGTTGAAGGATAAGAAGGCGGAACGCGAAGGAAACAGGAGCTTTGATCAAAAGGCGTACTCAGTGGAGGCATTGGCCGAGATCGAGGGACTGAAGCAGATCGTCGTCAAGCACAAGCTCAGAGGCTGCGTAGAGTGGGTCAAGAACTTCCTGGATTCCGATGGTAAGCTGGTCCTCTTCGCGCATCACAGGGACGTTCAGGAACATCTGAGTAGGGAACTGAAGGACTACAACCCTGCCAGGATCTCGGGCGGTGACGGTGACGAGAGACGCGCTGAGGAGATTGAGAAGTTCTGGACCGACGATTCTTGCCGAGTTATCGTGACCTCTCTCAAGTCGGGGAATGTCGGACTCAACCTCCAGGTCGCCTCGAACGTCGCGTTCGTCGAGTTCGGTTGGAACCCTGCCGACATGGATCAGGCCGAGGCCCGCGTCCACCGGATCGGTACCGAGGCCAGCAACATCAACTCCTACTGGCTGTATGCGGACGGCACCTTCGACAACGACATCATCGATCTCATCGAGTCCAAGCGCGCGATTGTCGACGCAGTCACTGCCGGTCAGGAGCTGCCCGAAGATGTGGATATCGTCTCCTGGTTTGAGGCGTTCGCCGAGAAGTGGGAGAAGGAACCGATATCGAAGATGGATTTGATCGAACAAGATCTGGACAGACATTAAACCAAGGAGGGCAAACGAAATGAGATGGAAACGAAAAATGGGCGCTTACCGACTGCAACGGGGATATCGGCAAGCGCGAGTTCGCAAGATCAACGTGGAGGCGCGTATCAAACGTCTGAAAAAAGTTCAAGGAAGAAACTTCGTCGAGCTTCCTTGGATGGAGCACAAGCTGAGCTGGGAGATGCGGATCCGAAGAGAAAATGGCCACTGGAGCGAGCCGAAGATGTTCGCCACCCGCGAATCCGCCAAGTCCACCGCCGAACTCAAACTGTAGGGGGTTGCGGTGAAACTCAAGAACTCAACAGACTTCCCTGACTGGTTCCTGCGACGGATGATCGGCTGGATCTGTCGGCAGAAGCCAATCGGCTGGAAGGTCAAGCACATCGAAGAGGCGGCTTTTCGGAAAGTTCGTCAAGACTCTCATACCCGAGTAAACGGAGTGGCGGAGCCTTGGTTTCGGAAGTTCCGAGTCTCGATCTCTGATAGTGTTTTTCCGTGGAGTTGGGGCGGGGCGACCGTGGGCGCGATGGGGAGGATCAAGTCCCTCGTCGATGTCACCGCTCACGAGATCGCTCATTTGACTCAATCTCGGGAGGTTCTTAAGGGGCGCTACAGGGAGGGGGACGCTGATCACATGGCCAAGCAGGTTGTGGAACTCTTCGATGCTCAGAAAGGCCCCCTCGTCGCTCAGTGGATGAAGGCTCCGAGTTACGCCACCCGCGAGCCCAAGCCTAAGACTCCCGTTCAGCAGGTCCGCGCCGACCGAGCCCGGAAGAATCTCACCAACTGGGAGAAGAAGCTCAAATACGCTCAGAACAAGGTCAAGAAGTACAAGAAGCAGGTGAAGTACTACGACACGGCCCTGTCCTCTGAGTAACCTTCCTTAACTAGGAATCCCCCATATCCGGACCGCCCTCCTTTTGGGGGGTTCCTTTATTCTCAATTTGGTAATGTATAAGGAAGGAGGCAATATGGCACGAGATCCATCGAAGAGCGGACGCGACGACTACATCACCCCGTACCGCTTCGCAGACTACGCCGTAGAGCGCGGTCTCCAGATCCTGAACCCACCCAAGCGGTCGGACGACATCCTCTTTTTGGAGCCAGGCTGCGGCCCCTACGCGCCGTTCTCTCACGCCGCGTATGAGCGAGGGTGTAACGTCCTTGCTATCGAAAAGGAGACCTCCTCGGCGACTCTCGATCCGAAGCTCACTGCGGACATGGTGAAGAGCGGGAACTTCTCCAAGATTCACGGCCTCAACTACTTCTCGGACAATCGGTACTTCGAATCGGTGAAGGAGGACGGAGGTTTCCATCTGATAATCACGAACCCTCCGTACAGTCTCGCGGAGAAATTTATCAATCGCTCTCTGGAGCTGCTCAACCCGTGGGGTGTGCTGGGACTTCTCCTGCGGATCCAGTTCTGTGCTTCGAAAGGACGTGTGGCTCTGTTCAAGTCGCGCCCCCCGGTGGAGATCGGAGTATTCGTCCGAAGAGTCTCTTTTGAACACCTCGACGAGTCGGTCGGTGGCGGTACCGATTATTCCGAGTACTGCATGTTCTACTGGCTCGGTGACAGTCTCGATGTGCTCTATCGCAAGCATAATGGAGGTCAAGCGCCTACGAAATTTTACTGGATCGACAACAGCAACCCAAAAGAACCTATCGAAACTTTTGGTTTATGAGGGTATTCTACAGTCCTACTGTATTTAAGGATTCCCAAACAGTCTCGCGATAACATCAGCGTCTGATTCAACAAACGAAGGAGAGAACCATGAAACGATTGTTATTCCTTTTTTTCCTACTTTCGATTGCCGTCTGCATCGGCGCTCAGGCAAATGACTTGGAGGAGGCTTCCGCGTCCCCGGAGTTGATCACTTCCGTCGACAAGACATCCGAAGAATCTAAAACCATCGAACCGGAGCCAACGCTGTATGATCGTTTTGTTGCCGGGATCCTGAAGTCGAGAAGTGTGAAAGTCGAAAAACAAAAAGGGGAGCGCTACAGAAAGCCCTATTGGTTTGAGTGCGGTAAGCGTGTGTTGGAAGATGAACGTGAGGAGCGAGCGGGCGAGTGGGCCACTGCGGTTTTGGACGCCGTCGATTCGGCAAAAGAGGAGTTCGGCGTGAAGATCAATCCGTGGGGAGTTCTAGCAACCGTCCACAAAGAAGGTGGCTTCGACATGTGCGCTCTCGACAAAGATTCTCGAATATTTGGATGGCACGTAGGTGCTGTGAAAAAGTACAAAATGTCCTATTCAAAGAAAGAGATACGAAAGATTATTGTCAAAATCCAAAAAGTATCAAAGAGATGGAGGTTCGATGCGGGACCGCTCCAGGTGCGCAGATCGGCAAAAAAGACTTTGCAGAATCTGGACGACATCCTTTCCCTCAATCCCGGGGTCCACAAGGGGGTGCATGAGATGGCGAATCGAGCGATCCAATTTCCGAAAGCACGTCAACGTCCCTGGAAGCTCTGGCCGACCACGGACCCATCCTCAGAGAAATCTCGGAAGTACGACAAGCATATCAGAGGCATTGCAAGATTCCTCGGAGCCCGGATTGACGAAATTTGAACACCAATTTTAAGAATCCCAACCGCCGTGTAATAAACTGTGCTCCAGGATTGAATCACATGGAGCTTTATTCACAACCATCTCGCACGGCTTCCCGGATTCGAAGGCGACCTCGACGGTCCACGGCGGCGCTATCGGAGATATTCCACCGTTATTCTCAGGAGTTAACCACTTCCGTAATGGACCCGTCCCAGCTCCAAGTCGGCCAACCTCTCTACGACAACACCGGGAAGGAGTTCCTTGTCGTAGAGAACGAGCCCGAAAAGGGGAACACTGTGTTGATGCCTGCGGATCAACAGGGCGCGCAAGTCCCCGAGGGCGTCACCTCAGTCGACGACATGTCCATCCAGACCGAGTACTCCGTGCAGCCCGCTGAGGGTGCTACGGCGGCTCGTAGCGCCGTGATCAAGAAGCTCAAGGAAGAGGACAAAGACTCTTCGAAGCCTGCCAAGGAGCAGGTCTGGGGGCTCTACACGCACGATGGAAAGAAGTTGCTTGGGAGGCATCCGAGCGAGGAAGCCGCGAGACAGCAGGAAGAAGCGATCAAGTCCAAAGGAGGACGGAGATCGGCGGGATGGGCTGATCTGGCGGATCCCTACTTCGAGCTGGGCCGCGACACGACTCAGAAGCGGGAGGATTGGCCTGATCTGAATGAATGGGAGCGCAACCGAGAGGACGATTGGATCCGAGTTCCCGAGGGCAAGCCTCGTCGTTTTGATCCGAGTCACGAGCCCAATCAGGAGCTGAAGACCAAAGGACCGGACCTGAGCTTCAACAAGGAAGAATCTGGCATTTGGGAACAGGAGCCCGGTGCCCCCGAGGACCCTCCCCCTGTCGTTCCGTCCTTCGGTCAAAGCCAGGACATGACAAACCTTGATCAACGCTCCAGAACGAGTATGATCGAGGATGAGAAGTGGCGAAAGCTGATTGATACTTGGATCGACATGGGACCTGGTAAGGCAAAGCGATATCCGGGGCGTTCCACCGAGAAGCCCCGCGAAGCCTCCCACATGGACATCTCGCCTTGGATGGGTGAGGGTGACCGGGTGCAGACTCCGAAGGAAGAGGAGGCCCTCCTGCGCATCGGAGAGGATGGTTACGGCGAGATCATGCAGTCGATCCAAGCTATGGTCGACTGTGGCTACGGAACCATCGATGTGATTCTCAACATCGGAGAACTCTATCCTCGCGACATCGGTGAGCGCGTGCTGGCCGAAGCGAGAAAGAAGGGGATTTTGTAATGGATCTCTACAAAGAAATTACCAGATTCCGTCAAGACGTTAACGATGCTGGCTTGTACGGAGACGAATCTGCTGCTCGATTTCAGTTGCATTATACTGATATTCCTGAAGGGGAAGAAGATCAATGGGCAATGCTCGAAGGCACCCAAAAAGGGATGATGACGCATCGTGACATATCCAACATGGAAGTCGTTCTGGAAGCTCTTGAGAAATACCCGGATCAAGTCGTTCGCGCTCGTGGAGGCGAGCGCGCGGTCAAAGTCTTGGAACCTGACGGCAGCTTGACGCCTGCGGGCGAAGAGCTTCAAGGCTTCATGGGCGCTCTCATGGATTACCCTGTCCTGGATGACGAAGAAGTCTCTCGCCGAGAGTACGAAGAGACTATCGACAACATAGATCAAGAAGGATGGGGATCGGTACGGGAAGATGCTCCTGAAGACTGGGCGAAGCAAGTTTTCAGTTGGTTGTGGGAAAACAATCAAACGGCTTTGGAACCCGATGAAACGGGGGTTGCTTGGGTACCGGAAGAAGAGATTCGAGAGGCTCTCGATGCGCTCGGGTATCTCGAACGAGACGAAGAAGAGCCCGGCCCCGAGCCGGTTGATCCTCGGCAAACGGGAATGCCGGGAGTGGAGTCGAAAATGAAAAGTGAACTGAAGTTTGACGGATCCGGAAGAGTTCAAAAAGGTCTCGAAGGTTCGAGCGTTGCCAGAATCGCCAGCGCAATGCAGAAGCAGGCTCAGGCAGGAACTCACGAAGGCTACAAGAACTACGAAACCTGGGCAGTCGCCTTGTACATCAACAATGATCGAGGCGAGTACGAGTACTGGACAGAGCAGGTGGAGGATCTCAAATCCGAGGGAGGTGCTCCGTCCGAGGTATGGACTCCCGAAGAATCCGTGAAGTTCGGGTTGGCCGACCTCATGAAAACTTATTTCGAGGAGATGTTGGAGGGTGTCGACCTGATGTCACCCTTCTCGGAACTTCTCAACGGTGCTTTAGGTGAGGTTTATTGGGATGAGGTAGCCGAGGATTTCTTGGCTGAATAGAAAATCTCCCTCACCTAACCTCCCGAAATCTCTAGCTTTAGTTTATCCGTAACTTTTCTCTTGCAAATAATCTGAACTCTGTGCTATATAACTAGATATGGCAACGCGGAACAAAAAAGACGCAGGTAGCGGCCCCCGCCAGGGTGGTTCCGGGTTGAGCGCAGGTTCGATTCCTGCCGTTGCCTCCAAGATACACCCGTTCACTCAGGCTTTAATGGACGACCCGATTATGCGGGAGATCGAGAAGCACCTCAGTTCGAAGATCTGCGTGCGAATGTTCTCGAAAACGTACCGCCCCGAGGAGCAAGAGAAACTGGCCAAGGCCGACCGGATCCTCGCGTTCTATAAGAGCAGGTATCCGGAGAAGTGGGTGCGGTTCTACGAGCTGGCGGAGAAGCACAAGCGAGGTGAGTGGTGATCTTGAAGATCAATCTCCACGAGCTGTTCAACGCTTTGGACCATCCAAACGTGAAGAAGCACCTCGCTGATCCCAAGATGGTCGAGTTCGTAGAAGCGGTCGCGGGTAGGGGGCTCACGGATTCGTTCGCTGAGCTGATTCTCCAGGTTTATCGTTCCGAGGACGGTAACCAACGCAAAGTCGAGTTGTGGTCCGAGTACGTTTCGTGCGGGCCGGTAGACTCCGATCATGAACCGCCTCAGACCGATGTCATTACTCTCGATCATCAAGGGGAAGGTTCCGTAATCAGGAGAGGCTCCGATCTCGTAGCTGTTCTGAAGTTGTGTGCTGGAGAACCTTGCTCCTTTCGTAGCGACGTAGATTGCTTCTATCGATGGGGTGAAGCAGAAAGTGAAAAATGGTGTGCTTCTTGTCGTGCTCGGGCAGCTTTGGGATGGAGCAGGCGAGGGGAAAAATCCGAAACAAAAAAGGAGGGCAAATGAAGCAGTGTGCAGAGTGTCGGGACGGAGAGCATGACAATCTGACTGACGATGTCCGACTTGTCGTGATACGTGATCCTGACACGAAAAAGCTTGTAAAACGGGCGTATCTGTGTAGCGATCATCTCGAATGCTATGCAATGGACGGCTACGAGATTATTGAAAAATCAAAGGAGGGCAAATGAGTTCCAATATCTGTACCGGAAAATCGCAGGTGGTCACACTCGACGATCTGCGCAAGTTTCCCGAGCCCGAGCCGCTCGGACCTCGGCACAAGCCGATTCACCCCGCGTCCATCGTCGACTCGGTGATCAATGCGATCCACCGGCACGGCTACGAGGTTGCCGACCATCGCTTCGCGGTCAATCCCTCGAAGACGAAGCTGATCGGTACCTTCGACTTCGAGCCCGACAGCGAGAACGATGAGCGCACCTGGTCGGCGGGGATCATCTCCACCATCGACTCCTCGGTCGCGTGCAAGCTCTCGGCTGGAGCCCGCGTCTTCGTGTGCGACAACCTGATGTGTACCGGCGACGTGGTCCAGGTCAGGAAGCACACCAAGGGCTTCGACATCGGGCAGGAGATCTACGAGATGACCGGCAAGGTGATCGATGTCTGCAAAGGCGAGCAGCTCCTCATCGACCGGCAGAACTCCGTCGAGCTGAGCCACGGGGATGCCTGCTCAGTGCTCGGGAACGCCCTCGTCAACAACCTGCTGCCCGCTGCGACTGTCCGTGAGGCCGGGAAGCTCTGGTTCGACGACGAGTACGAGGATGTCCATCCCCGGAGCCTGTGGGGCCTGCACAACGCCTTCACGCGCCAGATACAGACACTCGTCCCGACTCGTCAGCTCCCCGCCTCCGTGGACGTGGGAGCCTTCTTCCGCAACCAGACGAACGCAGCCCTCGGGGACGCCAACGACCCCTGGAATCTGCACATCCTGGACTGGATCGACGAGAATCGACCGGTCGAGGAAGAAATGGAGGAGTAGGATGCCCCCGAAGATCGAAGTTCGCAAGATCGGTCACCGCAACGAAGACGCCGTCAAGAAGGCGGAGCTGATGGGTGCGGTCATGCAGACGGGTGGGGACGAGGTCCTGTACGGAGACGTGATCACCGCGACGTGGGCTTTCTTCCTCAACGGCCACTGGAGGCGTGAGATGCCGACCCGGCCCGGCAAGTACCCCATCGCCAACAACCAGGGAACCCAGGTGGGCTACATCACGCTCATCATGGCCCCCGGTGGCAAGCTCAGAGCCGCCGAGCCCCATCTGAACAACGGATGGGACGGATGGTTCTGGACGCGCGCACAGCCGCCCTCGATGCCGCTCAGGCCCCCCTCGACGTGGGAGAAGCCGGATCCGAAACGACCGCCCTACTTGAAAATCGTCCCGGACACGAAGTAATCTTTTCTTTTCAAAAATTTTTGGTATACTCAAGCCGTCCTAAAAGATCGGGGGTGCGTTATGGTAAAAACGGTATATTCGGTAAAGGACTGCCTAACGAAGGGTGTGATCAGGTTGAAAGGTGTCGTGGATGAGAACGGGATTTTTCGTCAAAAAAATCCTCTCCTCCCCACAAATCTTGTACTAGGCTGCGAGGCGTTCTACGCCAAGCAAGAGGCTCTGGAAGCTGCCGAAGTGATCAAGCAAAATCACATTGCTCGCTTGCGTCAGCGGATCCGCTTTTTCGAGGAGATTGAGTTCGCATGATAGCTCAAGAACTTGTCCAAGCTCTCGAAGGGAATCTCGATGGGGAGTTGGTAGTCGAAGTCCCGTTGGAGAAGGGAAAGCTCATGTGCGAGCTGATGGAGATTCGAGTCCGAAAGAGGGAGACCGAGTTTGGTGAGGCCGTGACGACCATCTACTTACGCACGGAAAAGTCTTGATGGACCCGGGAGGGGTTCACCGGGGGGATACGGTTCACTACGTCGAGTATCCTAAGTACGAGAGTGATCCTCCGGCCCGGATTACCCATGCCAAGGTGGAGGCGATCCTCTATCCCGGAACGACCCATGAGAAAGTCGTCATTCACAAGCTCGTCAACGGTGAAGTGGAGAATCGCATGATTCCCCACGAGCTGTACTTCCTCAGCCGAGCTGAGTGTTTAGGCTGGGCGAGGCTGAACCTGTTCACACGCTTGCGCCAGCTTCAGTCGGAAGCCAGATCCCTCGGTTTAAATTTGAAATAAAGATTTAGACGTATTTTAAACCGCTTTTCATTTCCGAAAACATACTTGTTATAATAGGGAAGCAATGCAATCGGAGGACAACGGAGCAGATGTTGGAGTGGACTATTTCAGGATGGGTCATTGCCGGTTTTATCGGGTTTCTCGCAGGTCTTTTAACCGAACGATACATCGGGAAAAAAGAGAAGTTCTACCGAGAAGTGGAGCGGGGTTATCGAGAGTTGAAGAAGCTCAAGGAGGAGAATCCAGATGAAGACACGAAGGTAATCATTGCGAAAAGGCTTAGAAATAAAAAGAAAACTTAAACCGAGCTTTTCTGAAAGGTGTCGAAAAACTTGCATTTAGGTCGATCAAAATCTATGTTGATCTTCATGTTGGTCTATGCTATATCTCCGAGATGTTGCTGATGCGCTTGGGGTTTCACGCGGGATCCCTGCGGAGCTGGGCGCTGGCGATTTTCTTGGCGGCGTTCGTCATCGCGCTTTTTTACTTTGGCGTTCGCCTGGACGTGAAGCACTATGAGAGCTGCACGTTCGAAGACGGTTGCGGAAATACTTGGGTCATCCGTGGCCGGAGCGCGAGAGCGATCTTTGAGGCGTGTGCCTCAATCGACTGTTCTCGGTATAGTAAGGAGGAGTATGGGAAAAGTCCCGAGTATTGGATAGTGCAGGCTATCTGTTGCTCGGGAGATTTTAGGAAAAAATCAAAGTAACGAAGGAGACCGACATGACTGAAATTTTGTCGCAGATAAGGGATTTGTATGCGCAGGAAGTGGAGGTGGGGCAACGTGTTCTTGCAGTGATCGAAGAAGCCATCCGAAAGAAAACGGAGATCACTCAGGAAGTCGTGAACTTGGTGAAAAGCAGTTCCATCGCTTTGCCGATACCTCAACCGCCAGATCCAAAGAAGTCAGGAAGGCCGAAGAAGAAGAAAGTAAAAACTGACGAGCCTTCGAAACCAAGAAAGGCGAAAAAATCGAAAAAGACACAAAAGAAATCCGTTGAAAAAACAGCTCAAAAACCCAAGAAAAAGACCGAGAAGAAAGCTTCTTCGAAATCTTCCCGAGTCAAGTCCGCCGATTTGGCGCGGTTTGTCCAGGAGATTCTGTCTGCTCCCGGGATGAATGAGACCGGTATGAACGTGGAAGAAGTGGCCGAGGCGGCTGCGAAGGCGAAAGTGATTCCGAAGTTGACGGATGGTTACGTCGGGGCGGTTCGACGGATCCTCAAGAAGTTTTCCTGGGCTTTGAAAGTCGAGGGGGCGAAGGGGCGCAAAGCACTTTGGTATGCGACACCGCACGTCGATTCAGTCCCGGCAGGAAAACCGGAAGCTTAATTTTAAAGGTTTTTAAGAAACCGAATCGTACTCTCTTAGAATAATATTGTAACAATACATAGGAGTACGTCGTGGAACTTGTGCGCGAAGCCTCGATGGAAATCAAGAAGCTGAAAGATCGGAATCTGGTAATTATAAGGTGCGACTGCGGCAAGCTCCATCATTGCCCCGTCACCCAATTCAGGGTGGTCTGCCTCTGTGGGAGAATGGAGACGTTGCAAGAGATTCGAGAACGGGAAAATCAAAAGGAGTGATCGATGTATTTGAACAAAGAGTGGGAACCTTTTAAAAAAATTATTCGTAAAAGGGGAGTGGCATCTCAAACCAGATACCTTGCGACATTTGAAAACAAGGTCCTTATGCTGGCGTATGGCCTAGCATTCATGATTGCTCAAGTAGACAACGAAATCGAGCAGAAGAAGATCAAAAATCCGATCTTGATTCAAAAGCCGGGGCTCTTTGTTATTTATACGAGTGCCGTAACTGCTCAATGGTAGACTCTGTCGGGGATTGTTCGGTCTTTTCATCGAACAAGAGAAGCCTCGAAAGACTGATGACCGCCTACAGAAAAGTTTACAAAAAGCTCGTCGACTAGTATTGTTCCTGGATGGGACGTCCGAGGAAAGCATTCACCAAAAAACAGCTCAAGAAGCTGGCGAAGCGTTCGCTTGCCGAGCGGATGGAGGTGGACCTTGAGGAAGAGATCTTCGAAGCTCGGGTAAAAGTTACGGGTTGGCTCGAAGATTTTTCTCAAAAAACCCGAGAGAATTTTCTTAGAAAAGCTTTTCACGAAAAAATTCCTGCGGATTAAAACCTTCAATCTGGTAGAAATACAGTAACAAGAAAGGAGAATAGTCATGGACGATTTTGCCCCTCCCCCTTCTGGATTGCCTCAAACAGAGAGCAATGTCGAAGCGCCGCCTGCGGGGATCCCGAACATCGGGGCTCCCCCTCCGGGAGCGCCTACTGAGTCTCCCCCTGGACCGAACGGCCCTCCGGAGGTTCAACCCCCGGAGCCCTCCTCCGAGGTCGTGGCGACCCCGATGCCGGAAACTTCAGAGGAACCGTCACCGCCTACAGCCCCGAAGAAGAAATCTCGGAAATCGAAATCCAAAGAACAGAGTCTTGATCTTTCGGAACCTCAGATCTGCGAGCGCTGCGACTTCTGGAAGGTGAACAACCCCCCGAAGGGGTTCTGCCGGAAGGAGCCGCCGAAGGTGATGAACTCCCACGAGAGCCTGTGGCCGATGACCCAACGTAACGACTGGTGCGGAGCGTATCAAAGGACTGCTAAGTAGAAGACAGACCTCGACGCCGTTTGAAGTCGAGGCCCTGTTTCGAAAGGAGTTCTCGATGGAATACGAGAAGCGGACAAGGCGGAGTGTAGCAAACGGCTGTTGGATGTCAAGAGGTAAAAATGAGCACATTGCTGATTGACGATGTTCGAGACCTGAAAGTAGACAGAATTGCTCGAAATTATACAGAAGGACTCGAAGCTCTTCTTGAAGAAGAATGGGAAGTTCTCTACCTCGACTATGATCTTACGAGCTTTTCGTCTTCTGGCTATGAGCTGACGGGATATGACATACTTGAATGGATCCTGGACAACCCCGAACATGCCCCCGGTCGAGTGGAGGTCGTCACTCAGAACCCGGTAGCAAAACGGAGAATGGAGGCTCTCGTTTCCCAAATTGAGAAGCTTCCAAAAGCCAAATGGGTTCGGTACAAGACCTCGGCCCTCGTCGGCGGAGATTGCGCGATTTGTAAGAAACCCATCAAACTTTCTGACCTTACTTTGGATTCATCAGAAACAGATAAAGCGGTTTTTTTGAATCTTCCTCGGCACGGTTATGCGCATCTCAAACATGCCGGAATAAGTGACTTGTTTGCTAAAGTTATCAAGGACTTAGAAATTGATGTTTCTGAGAAAGCAGATTTTCTAAAATAAACTTTTCTTGAAGTAGATGGGAATCTCTGCTATATTTTTAGATGCTCAAAGATGTATATCTGAAAGTATAAAGGAGAAGATGATGGCTGACGGATATTCATTCTGTGAACCCACGCAGGCAGGCCCTTGCGCTCTCTGGTGTATTCGACCTCTTACCAAGGTCGGGCTCAAACCTGGGGGTGGCGTTGATACGGCAAGTTTGTGCGGACGGGTTAAAAAATCCTATGGGTGGGATGTCGAGGTGCCCTTGACGAAAGGCCATATCGAGCACAGCGCTTGTCCGAAGTGCGTGAAGATCTGGAAGGAACGCGGTGGTCGACCCTCCGACTAAAGCCTGTATAGGATGTGGATGGTGTTGTCGAAAGGCTCGCTGCATTTTTGGAATCTCTGCCGCAGAAAAAAAGGGGGAAAACGGGAAAGGACCTTGTACTTTGCTTCGCTGGAACGGCGAGCGGTGGATCTGCGGATTCTACGAGGACGCTCCCGAATCAATGAAAGCGCAGATCGCGACCGAGCTGTCTTTCGGCGCGGGCTGTTGCGCCAGTCTCAACGACTACGCTCGCACCGGGCATGTTCCGACTCCTGACGAGATCGATGATGAGCCGAAGAAAAGCGGGTAAGAAACCGAAGAGGCGCAAGCCGAAACGGTATGCTAGGTACAGGTGTTGTGAGTGTGGAAAGGAATGGGTAGGGGAACCTGGACCGCAACCTCGGGATCCTCTACTTCGAGGAGGAGATCCTTGTGAGTGCGGGTCTCTGTACTGTGAGTGGCTGAACTACGAGGAGTTCGCACTATGAGCAACGCAGCTAAACTCGGTCAGTGGATCTTTGACCGCGTTCCCAAGAACGATGAGTTGGAGGTGATTTTTCAACGGAAGGACGGGTACAAAACTCTCGGAGGTCGCTTCCTTGTTTGGAGTCACTACGGAGGCGTTCGTATCAGTATGTTCAACCGACCGCCTAAGAATGAAGAGAAAGGTGGAGGGTGGTATCCTGGCTACTGGGATGACAGTACCGTTCAAGCGTGGATGCCCTTACCGAACCCTCCTCTCGTGATTCCGGACGAAAAGTAGTGCGCAGTACGATTGATCTTGGTTAGCTCTTTCCTTGACATACGGCACTACTCTCTGCTATATAGCTTAGGTAAGTATTTGAGGAGGGCGAGATGGCGGAAATTATGAACCCATCACGGACTCGAACTTGAGACGCGACGGTAAACTGGAGAAGAGCAATGCAAGACTATATCAACAAATTGACGCTTCGATTGCAGCCTGGACTGGTCTTTGGACCGAACAACAGCGAGACAGCCTGTTTGGACCGTGGCCGGTCGCCGGGTGAGTGGATGTTGAAGCATGCTGGTCGTGTCCGATGGGGCAACTCGACCGAGATTCAACAAGACATCGACCACTTCGAGACGTTTGGGAATCTTCCCGAGCGGAAAACAGGAGGGTTTTAGGATGAGAGACTTTTACTATGTGGACGACGGTGGCATCCTTTCGTACCCTGATGGTCGCCCGATGTCTCCCGCAGATGCTGCGGCGAAAATCAACAGGCTGGTGCAAGACAACACTCGGTATCGAAACAGGCTCCAGATAGATCTTGGTGGTTCAGACAGGATCGACGAGTTACAACAATCGACAGAGTTTCTTCGCCACGAAATAGAACACCTGAAAGACCACCAGCAGAAAACAACCGAGGCATGGCGCAAGGCCGAGGAAGAAAACCACATGTGGCGAGACGCTTCTGGGCTTGAAAGCGGAGGCGACCCAGATGGCGTTACGCCTGCTAAGGCCAAGAAATTCTGGGATGCTGAGGCGAAGAAGGTTGAAGCATTTCAAGCCCAAGCCATCGAACACCAAGCGGATGTTGTGGCCTATCAGCACGATATTGAAGTAGCCGAGCACGAGCGCGACCAAGCCCGCAAGGAACTAGAAGACTGGAAGCGCCTACACTCACAGCCCATCCACAATCCGCCAGAAGCTACGGGAGAATATGTGGATGTGATGGGTGAGATGATCATCCCATTCACCGTACAACTACCCGTCGAGCTTTGTCGTGAACCGATTGCGTGTGACGACCCGGCAATAGAGGCCGCGCTGCAAGCCGTCTCTGGACACATCTGCACGTACATCTGGGGCGAGGATAAAAAGCCTGCCGTTGTCTATTGCGATGTCGGCGACCAAAATGTCGAGATCGAAAGCGACGACAGGGAGTGCTTAGAAAAAGATTCAACCCGGTTAACAGACAATTTGGTTAACAGCGGAACGTGTAGTGACGGTGACTTAGCTCCGAAACGCAAGCGGAGTTGAACGATGAATAATGCGAATGCCGTAGAGCGGAGTCGGCAGCTTCGAAAAGGCGCACTAAGAATGAGAATTCTCATTGTCGACGACAACAAGCTGCTGTTGAAGATCCTCACTCGAACATTTCAAAATCTCGGGGCGACGGTAACGTGGTTCGACGATTCCAACGATGCCATTTCCCAACTACGACAAGTTGGGGCGGAGTTCGATGCCGTCATCTCCGATTACGAAATGAAGGAGAACCCGGACGGGTGTTCGGTGCTCCGCGTCGCCCATGAATCCGGCGTGCCCGTGCTGGCTCTTTGTACAGGTCGGGAAATCGACGATTTTGCGAAAGAGGACTTGGAGTTCTTCCGGAAGATCGACGCTATGATTTTGCTGAAGCCGTTGGAGCCGAGAGACTGTGCGACCTTGTTGGAGAGTTGCAATTTCAAAAGGAGGAGCGATGGAAAAACTGACTAAAAGCGATCTTGCTCTCCATCTCGAAGCAATCGAGATGAACCGAAAGAAACGGCAAGCCGAAATCGAAGATTTCAACAAGCGATTGCGGGATCCGGACTGTACGTTCACCTTCGATGAGGCGACCGAATACGGCTATTGGCGTGTTCCGGGCGGCGTCATGCGGCTTCTAAAGTTCAAAAGCGGCTATCACCCGACTTGTGATCGGCAGGATTTTTTGGACGAGGAAGTGGAAATGTTCGCGCGGCTCTCAAAGATCGAACCTCGGGAGCTGGAGAAAGAAACGACCCTCAGCCCCGAAGATGCCGAGCTGCTGAACAGCCCGGGGCTCCGATAGAGAAAGCTATGGATAAGCTAGCAGAGTGGAACGAAAACTTCGGTCACAACAAGGTGATTGTGCGCTCGAACGAGAATGAGCCTGCAAAGGTGGGTTTGCTGATCGGTTTCGAGCAAATTTGCGGTTCGGACGTTCCCAAGGTGTTTATCAAAGGCTCCGAGCGTTTCTGCTTGGGCTTGGTAATCCCGTATACCGATGAAATGGCAGAGTTTTTAGGAGACCTGCAACCTCCCGTCCAATGGGATATTCTCCAAGGGATTGCCTTGGCGATAAAGATCAGGAGTAACGGAAAACGATGTACCTTCTGAGAGCCGCGAGAATCGATTCTGACGCGATCAAGGACTACCCCCTCCGAGGATACGCCCTGGTTCGAGAACGTCAGGCAGGCGGTCTCGTGCTCGACGAGAGGATCGATTTGGTATTATAGACCTGGTAACGCAGGAGAAAGGAGGATCTACCGCAATTTGGTAACAGTTCCAAGGGCCTGCCAGGTTTCGACGTGAACTGGAGGTCAAGTTTGCGTGCTCCGCTTTGAGAAGTCAGCGGATTAAAAAGGCTTTTCACCTATAACTGCCGAAGAGCAGCTCCAGGAGGCCGCGTAGCCTCCCGTCTCGCCGGGGAGTTCCTGCGGCCCCGGATGAGACGCCGTTAGTGGGATAGCTCTCGATCATCCGCTTTCGGGATCCTGAGCGAAACGTAGAAAGCAAAACCTCTTCGTAGGTGCCCGGACCAGCGAAGTTGTACGATTTCCGGGCCACGCACGTAACGAGGGCTTGACTGAAGGTGTCGCGGACGGGGTTTCGATACCCCCAGGTCCACTGGACAGGTGGCGGAAGAGAGACGCAAGCACGCAGACAAGAGCGGTTAAAAGGTCTGGCATGGTGCGCGCTCGTTGCAGGTATCGAACCCTGCCCTGTCCTCAAGGTCCCGGGATGACCTTAAACTCGCCCTGGTGGAGGCGTCGTGGACCTGGGCAAGTCCATAAAAGGCCCTATTTTGATCAATGAGCGACGAGGAAAAAAAGCAGAAGTTCGGGGTCTACGAACCCAAACCTGAGATACTCAGGGAAAATGATCGCCGGTATGAGAAAAAGACCTGCAAGATCGAAATAGTCCTGACGGAGTATGAAAATGAGTTACTGGAGTTGCTCAGATTCTCCAGCAAATCCTCACCTTCGGAATTGTTCGTAGAGTGGATCATGTTCCAACTGGCCAAGAATACCCACCAATTGAAGAGAACTCTAAAAGAAGCGATCAAGGCGGAAAAGATCAAGATCGTGCCTCCCAAGGAGGTTCGCAGACGGAAACAAATGTTCAAAGGCGAGGATCCGTATTGGGATGGCGAAAAAGGAAAATGGGATCTTCGAATTCGAAAAGCCAAATTTCGAGAATGGGACAGGCTCAAGAAACGCCGGAGACTAAAGAGGCTCAAAGCGCAGCGAAAAGAGGAACTCAAGCGCCGGAAAGCCGAGGTCTTGAAAAATCGAGAGCGCAAGCTCGAAGAAGTTGAAAAAACGAAACAGGAAAATCCCGAAGCGGAACCTTCGAAATGCCACCCTTCCTTCGGTAGATGGCAGACCGGGACTCTCGGCCCTGCTTCGAAAGTGCAAAAAAAGGGAAAGAAATATGAAAAATAGAATCCACGGGAAAATGCCGGAGGCTGCTGATGAATGATTGTGCGTGCGTTTATGTCGGGGATTACGACGGCCCTGAGTTCGTTAGTGAAAAGATCGTAAAAGCCCGAAAGATTCACAAATGCGGAGAATGCGGTAGGGAAATTTCACCCGGAGAGAAGTACGAAAAAGTGGTGGGAAAATGGGAGGGTGATCTATCAAGTCACAAAACTTGCGTAGATTGTCTTAGCATTCGGGACAACTTTTTTTGTAACGGCTGGGCTTATGGTGGGATCTGGGAACACCTGCAAGAGCATCTTTTAGAAATGCAGGGGTCCGTATCCTCCGACTGTTTGATCGGGTTGACCCCGAAAGCCCGTGAGTCGGTATGCGAGCACATCGAAGATATCTGGGAACGTTATTTCGACGATGAGGAATAGAGGAGAGAGTTCGCCGATGAACAATGAAAAAGTCATAGATTTGGGGGAAGAGAAGTACTCCCGTCTTACTCCGGAGGAACGACGAAGGGACGTTCGATCACAGTTTATCGAAGACTTTCACGATTTGCTCAATTGGGTTCTTCTGGAAAGACGTGAGGAAATTCCTGCTGAGGAAGTTTTGCAAAATCTCTTACCGGTAGTCCTTTCTATGGGGACAGTGCTTTTGGATCTGGTAGAGGTGGATTGAAAAGTGAAAGATCAATGAAACTTTCCCAATACCATCAGAAGCTTCTCAAGAAATGGACGAAAGAGACTAACCGGATCCTGGACCAGCTCGACGCTCACCCAGACGGCACCGAACTCACTCCATTCTTGTGTTCGATTGTCTCGGTTGGCCCAGCGTTGATCGAGAACTTAATTCATTTTGAAGACTATGAAACGGCATTGATATTGGTGGATGAGCTGAAGAAAGTGGTGATGTGCGAGATCGGGTTGAACGAGAAGAAAAAGATGCTAATGGATTTTCAGAAACCCAACTGAAGAGGGTTTCGAACTCAAACCCACGGTCTCGCTGATGGCTAAAAAGTGTTAACTATCGCAAGAATTAGCCATACGGATCACGATACATCCCGCCATTGGGTAGGATAGTAGAAGCTGATCAGGAGAAGAAAGATCATGAATGAGATTCGAGCATGTGACAACTGTGGTGGTGAAGCAGACGGCGAGGTCTATTGTGGGGAGTGCGCCGGAACGTGGTTGAAGAAGATCGACGAGCTACGCGCCGAGTTGGCGCACGTCCGAGAGCAAGAGGAGGTCGCATCAGGCTTCAACGCCGATCTTACTGCCCGCGTGGCTGAGCTTGAGAAGTATTACGACGACCACGAGATTTTAGCCAAGTGTGATGCTCTCGCCGCAAGGAATCGAAAGTTAGCAGAAGAGTGCGCGGATTACAAAAAAGAGTATGCGTACCATGTTGCCCAGCACGCCAAACAACTGACCCGCGCCGAGTCGTACAAATCGCAGCTTGAGCGGGGGGCAACACTAGTGCGGCAGATGGAATACAACTGGGGGAAGGGCAAGGCGCTCTATGATTCATCGGAGTTTGGGGAATTAGTTGAGATAGCTGACGCCATCCTCAACGGTGACGCAACCCACCAACCCGAGCAGCTACCCGAGCCGCCGAAGGAGCGGACGATGACTGAATACAGGGCTATCACGTTGGAGAAGCTGTGCTTGGAGTGCCAGTGGGCGGATGGGACTGACGAGATATACTCCTGCACACATGTGGACAACAAAACCCGTCAGCCACACGGTGCTGGTTTGGCGATGCCGGACCACTGCCCCCTGTGGGCTGAGCTGCCAGCTATATCCGAAATAGAAACAGTTGGGCACTGGACGCGGGAGCCGCCGACGAAACCGGGGTGGTATAAGGTAATTCCGTGGAAGCACACACTGGATTTTAGTCCACTTCAGGGCGGTATTGTGCATGTAGTGTACAATCAACCCACAGATGAACTTGTGGTTTTATTCCCCGGAGTGCGAGGAGGTTCTCTACTACCCGTTATCGCGTGGTGGTGGTCCGAACCCGAGCAGCTACCCGAGCCGCCGAAGGAGGGAGACGATGAGTGAGTGGAAATGCCGTGGATGCGGAAGCGCCGACGCAACAAACGCCTGGCACGACTGGTGCGGGACGTGCGCGGAGGACCCGGCGACCATCATCGAAGCGCTACACGACGAGTGCGAGCGGCTAAAGCGAAATGACCTCGATGCGATTGACGTGATTCATGACTTGGGTGCCCGCGCCGAGTCCGCCGAGGCCCGCGTGGCTGAGCTTGAGAAGGAAAACGAGCGGTTACGTAGGCGTGAAGAATCATTTCGCGTTGCCTTCGAAGACGGTTCGCTGGGTCTGGACTGGCTCCAGAAAAACCTTCCGACCAAGTATCTCGGTAAAAATGTCATCAACGCGGCAGCCGATTATATCACTGAGCTTGAGGGTGAGATTCGACAGTTGCGGACGGGCAGCATTGCGGGGGTCGCCAAGGGGCACATTGATGGGCTGAAAGCGGAAATGGTCCAGATGCAGAAAGAGAATGAAAAGCTGCGCGTTGAAGTGGCGCAGATTGAGAAAGAGCGCGACTATTTTGCATCCGAGTGCGAGGATTACCGGGTGAACTATGTGCCCAAGACCCGCGTGGCTGAGCTTGAGCAGAATCTCGCTCGTGCAATCGGGAATACGGCAAAGCTCGGAGAATTAGAACGTCCGGAGGGAGCGACACTAGAAGAAATAGTCGACGCTCTGAATCGAGCGAATCCTTATTACACATTCTACATCGCAGATAACCGGATTGTAGGAGGCCGGACCGTAGAAGGCTCCGAACCCGAGCAGCTACCCGAGCCGCCGAAGGAGGAAGCACAATGAGCCAGTGTACACACGGAGTTTTGGAAGGTTCTTGTTACCTCTGTAGTGAAGAGGCGCAGTCGCCGAGTAAAGTGGAACCGTTGAACTTGACGGTTTTCTTACCGAAGGACGAGCACGCGGCCTTCGAGCGGGAATTCCAGGAGTTCGTTGAGTCCAGATCTCAGGGTCACTGGACCAAGACACTGCCGACGAAGCGGGGGTAGCATGACGAAGTCCATCCAGCACTTCCAGGACATGTTCTCAGGGAACCACAAGGAGGTCCTCCAGTCCGGAGCGGCCCTTCTGCGGGAGCTGGCGGACAGGGTAGAGGAGTACGCCGCGTACACGCCCTTGCAGATGGTCGTGAGCATATCCATGGAGAGTTCTCCCGAGTTCAACAACTGGAACATCGAGATCAAACATCTTCCCAGTCCGGACGGCGGTACGGCGAGGATGTTGCAGTCAGCAGTCAACCTTGAGAAGGAAGATCAAAAAGAGGAGGAAGATTCAAAATGAGAGTACATCACCAGGACGAAAACCAGGACACCGAAAACATTGTAGTGCTCCTCGACGGGAAGCTGATGGCGCTGTGCTACGAGGCCGACGACGAGGAGGGATGGTGCAGGGCGTTCGACGAGGACGCTTACGTCCAGGCAATCCGCGAGTACCATCAGCCCCACCCCAAGGACCGGGGAGACGCCCCCGAGTTCGAGGACTACCTCAAGAAGCTCCACGGGAAGGTGGAGATAGTTCCCAAGACCCCCGAGCACGCGGAGCTGCTTTACCAGATGGCTTTGCGCCGAGCCCATCGGATCCGAGACGCCGCCCACGGCAGTCCTGAGCTTCCCCCTCCTTGGATTCCAATACGACCTCCTGCGTGAAGAGAATCCCCCCGAGCCCGCCGACAGGGGGAATCCGCTTGCGTTCTTCTCAAACTCTGTGTTATACTACTCAGAGCGATTGGAGAGCGAGCGATGGAGAAATCCGGAGAGGAGTTGGTAGATCTGGAGGGGCTTTTCAAGTGCGTTGTGCCCGGCTGCGAGGCCAAGGTACGTTATCCCGATCTTCACGCTGGGCATTGTCCGGGTCATTATCAAAAATACATAAATCGTTTCGGAAAAAAACAGTCTTCGTTGATCGGAAAGTTTACTTGGTTGGCCAAGCAAGCGCCGAAGGAGCGCATTCGATATTTCGAGAAGTTGTTGGACGATTTGGATTTCGAGGCTCGCGCAAAGATCGAAGGGAGAGAAAAAGCCGCTAAGCGGGCGGAAAAGGAAGCGGAGGAGGTTCGAAGACGGCAGGCGCGAAAGGAAGCGAGGAAGGCGGAAGTAGCTCGGCAGTTGAAGGAGCTGGAGGAGAGGCGGGAAGCCGAGCGCATCGAGAAGGTCGACAGGGTTCTGGATCTTCTCGAACTCGGCAAGACGCGCAAGGAGATCTCCGATGAGACGGACATGTCCGTGGCCGCCATCAGGGAATATCTTCGGCACGCCACGTCCGAGCAGCAGGCGCGCGAGCGGAGAATCGAGGGGGATCTGAGGCGGAGGAAAGAGGAGGCGCGACATCAGATCGAGCTTCGGAAAGCTTGGAAGAGGAGGGAGCGCAAGAGGAAGAAGGGGGAGCGGCTGAAAAAGATCGCTCAGTACCGGCAGGAGGGTCTTTCACACGAGAGCATCGCCCGAAAGCTCGGCGTCTGCGCCACGACCGTTCGCAGATACGCGAAGGAGCTGTTTCCAGGCGAGTTCGAACCTTCTGAAGCCGCCAAACCCAAACCCCAGCCCCAGCGGGTGCGGGATCCGCTCGATAGGGAGAGGCGGGCGGAGCTGCGGGCGGAGCGTCTCCGATTGATTGTCGGGTACATGGAGCGGGGTTGGACTCAGCGGGAGATCGGGGAGGAGCTTGGGATATCGGATTCGTATGTTTCCGAGATTCTTCGGCGGGGCACCTCGTTGGAGAAGAGGCGCGATTTGTGGGGGAAGGTACGGCAGATTCGGTTCGACGGGAGGGTTGAGGACGAAGAGGCGCGAGAAGAGATGCAGCTTCTCGGGGGCGCTGTGGTGGATTTTACGAGGTGCGACGGCTGCCACGAGGTCGTTCGGCGTTTGGTGAGGGTCCGGGAGCGCGGTTTTGTCGCAACTGTTTGTACGAGAAGGACAACTTTCACGAGAGCCCGCAGTTGATCTCCGCCGCCATCCCCTCGGTCTCGCCCGCCGTCAAGCGCGAGGTCCGCGAGGCGCTGATGCTGGCGGAGGGGGATCTGGAGTTCTCTTTGGGGTATGCGAAGGAGCCCTGGAGTACCAGGCTTTGCAGGAATTGCGGAGCGCTTTACACGGCTGCCGAGTTTTCGAGTTCCCGTTATTGCCCGAAGTGTTTTCCTCGAAACAGCGAAGATCGCAAGAATCTGTGCGAATTCATTGTCGAGTGTATCGAGAAGGGGCTCACCCATGAGGAAATCGGAAAGGTTCTCGATCTGCCGTTCAAGGTTATCAGGGTTCTCGTAGCCCACTATCTCGACCGCGATCAACGAAGACGTGTTCGAAAGTATCGGAGCCGAGTCAAGAAGAAGAGCAGACAGCGGAACCAACGGGTCGTAGATTTGATCATCGATTACATCGAGCAGGGCAGAACCTACAAGGAGATCGGGGCTGAGTTGGGAATGAGCAAGAATGAGATCGATAATTGCTTTCGTTACCACGCCACCCCAGATCAACTGGAGCGCAGGAAACGCTTCCGGGAGAGGAGCCGGAAGAAAGAGGAGGTCGGTTCACATGGTACGCAAGATCAAAACCAAAACCAAGACGCTGCGGGAGATCCTCGACACGGACTACAGGTTCGCCCAACATCTCCGGGAGAACGAACCTGAGCTGTACGCGGAGTACGTGGATTTCCTGGGCCAGATTGCTCAGTATCTCTGGGAAGCTATCGGCAAGTGCTCCTCGTACCAAAGCCGGTTCAAGGAGTTCAGGGTCCGAAAAGCTCAACGAGGAAAAAGAGGTGTTGTAGTCAAGGTGCGGGGTTAATCAATCTCCATACGATACAACCGATGTCCTGCGGTTTGGTAAGGTAGGGGAAGAGGTTGATCGGAAAAAAGGTGATCGGAAAGTGAGGAAGAGGAGATGAAGGTATCGGATGAGCAGAAGAAGTTGTTCATGGAGTGGCAAGCTCAGTGTACGAAAACCGCGAGGGAAATCCACCAGATGGATCCCGACCATCCGAACATTTACATGTTTCAGGGGATTCTCATGGTAGGGGCCGTTATTATGCAGTTGGTAGTTTTCAAGGATGATTTCGACAAGGCCATCGAGCACGCAAGGACGTTCCTCGCTTTGCTGGAGAAAGCTGGCTCAGTAATGAAACCATTCGATCCATCTATGTTGAACTGAACCCATACATCAATCCCCACCCGATACATCCCAACCCGGCAATCCCCCCAATCCCCAATCCCAAAGGTAGTCAGGTTCGAGATCAACCCAAACCCCAATCCTAAACCCCCGAGGATTGAGATGGGTTGAGATGGAAGGTGACCGGCGAGGAAAAACGAAGGAAGGATTTTACCGGATGACCCGGAGGGGGAGGGATTAAGGTAAGCAGAGAGGGAGATAGATAGGTAGGTAGGTAAGTAGGTAGATAGGTAACCCATAGACCAGTACACCAGTAGACCCACAAACCCCCAGGAAGCCAAGGAAGCAAACCCTCCAGCAAAACCCTAGAGGATTCTCAAGGAAGGATTCAGCAGCCCCCACAAACCCTCAGCCGGGATCCTCAAGGAAGGATTCAACAGAAACCTAGCAGATTCTCAGAAAAGGGTTTAGCGGGAACCTAGCAGATTCTCAAAGAAGGATTTGGCAGAATTCCAAGGGCCGTAAGCAAGGTTTTCCCCCAGCTCGACAAACCTCGAAGGATTGCCAGGAAGGATTGAGGAGAACTCAGTAGATTCTCAAGGAAGGATTCAACAGAAACCTAGCGGATTCTCAAGGAAGGATTCCCAATCTAATGCTCCAGGATTGCCAAACCTTGCCCAGTAGGTTGGGCAGTAAATTGCCCCGTAGATTGGGCAGTAGGTTGGGCAGTATTTGGCAGGGATTGAGCAGGGGTTTGGGGTTCTAGGTTATACTGCATGATCGAGGACCTATAGCGCGATCCCCGATCCGCGATCAGATCACGATCCGATCAAAATCCAAAATCCGCCAAAAATCCCCGATCCATCTCCCCACGATCTACGATCCATTCCCGGGGATCGTCCGGGATCGCGGGCGCATATCTATCCAATCTTGCCCAATTCTGCACGATCTCTCGTCCCCCACTGTAGCCCCACGTAATCTCCTTTGCGGATCCTCTCGGATCGCCAACCGATCCAAAATCTTGACAAGTCTATTACGATCTATCTCAAATATCGAGGAGTTATCGGCCCGGAGCTGGCCAGAGATTCCTCAAGGTTGAGAACTCCTCTGGAATCCTCGGCATTGACGATTCGTCAACACCCTCGAAGCCAAAGCCATGACAAATCGTTTCATGTATTTGTACCCGATATATCTGAGGTTTTGCAGGAGGGTGCGGAATCCTTGAAGGTTTGGGGATTAGGTTTGAGATAGGCCCGAAACCACCCTTGACGAATCGTTAAGGCGGTTCAAAAGTTTCCTTGATTAATCGTTAAGGCTCTGTCCTGGCCTGCCCGAGCTGCCCCCGCATTGCCCAATCCTTTCCCAATGGATTGGGAAGTACTGGGCAGGTTTGGGCAGATTGTGGGCAGTTCCTGCTGGGGATTGCGGATCGTATCGGCAGGGATGGTCAGCCCTTGACGGATCGTTAAGGGTCGGCCCGGATCGTGGATGATTGTACGACAATCTGATTCGGATTGCCCAGGATTGAGCAGGGGTTGATGAGGATCCCGCAGGGATTGTAGCGGACTCCGGCAGAGATTGGCCGAGGATTCTGGCCAAGGTTTGCCGAAGGTTGTAGAATCATTGGGGAAATCTCTATAAGTATGCGAAATGATTGTATAAGGGATCGCGGATCGGGGATCGTGTAGGGATCGGGGGTGCGATCTGATCGCGATCTGATCGGGGATCGCGGGTTTATGATCACCCCCAATACCCGAGCAACCCCGCAAAATATATCGGCATCCAACATTCTTCCCAACCTTTTGCAATACTGCTCAACTACTGGGAATCATTCACGAAATCTCCAAAAATCCCTTCCCAAATTTTTTGGTCCCATCTGCCTCAAAAAACTCAACCTTGCATTTCCCTGTCTAAAACCCTGCTCTAGTTATATAGGTAGGCTGCCATCTATCCCCAAATCTCCTCACATAAACCTACATAAACTCACACGAACCTCCCCAATCCCCCCAACCCCCAACTCCGACCCCGGCCCCGACCACCCTTGCCGAATCGTCAAGGGTCCTCCTGAGCGGTAGTAGAGCTGCGCCACGACCTCCCAATCCTCACCCAATCCCTACCCAACCCTTCCGAGTACTGAACGCCCAATCCCGACCTCTGCCAAACCCGTCCCGGCCAAATCCCGGAAATCCGAAAAACCCTCTCGGAAAAGAATGGGTCCCATTGGGTAGGTATTGGGGATCCTGCTGTCTCGAAAAATTCCCACCTGCATCGTGCTTCAAAAATAGAATCGTT
>Ga0180432_10000082_pt1 | contig 140486 bp, 97 predicted proteins | sample SS_ome_10_FD_132414 | JGI IMG/M metagenome (GOLD analysis project Ga0180432, IMG submission 132414) | Hypersaline lake sediment archaeal communities from the Salton Sea, California, USA - SS_1_MS_2 metaG | ecosystem: Environmental > Aquatic > Non-marine Saline and Alkaline > Hypersaline >... | reverse complement strand
CCGGATCGTCTGGAACCGCGACGCGTCAAACGCAGACCGAAACCCTACACGTTCCTGGTCAAACCACGATCCTGGTATCATCGCCAAGGAGGACACGTATGCGCTTAGCTTCATGCCATTCGTACCTGACCCCTTTCTCACATGTGGCGGGAGAGCAGGTTGACGAAGAACGCTCGAATCCAGTCGAGGGCCGATACGTTCTTGAACCACCGCCGATCGACGTGGACGATCCACGCTTGCCCAAGATCGGTCGCGAGCATCTCCCGGACAGCGGCTACCTGGCCGGGCTCGGTCAGGACGACGACGTTCTCGCTGTCCCACCGGTAGCTGCGATTGGACATGTTGTAGCTGCCGACGATGGCCACGGCGTCGTCGATGAGCAGTGTTTTGGCGTGCATGGTGTGCTCGAAGCCGGCCTCCCACAACAGAATCTCCACCCCGGCATCCAGCATTGGCGAAAACGTCAGAAGGCTGGGCAAAAAGAGCGTGTCCCCCAGATCGTTGGACGACCGTCCGTTGGTCATGACCGTGACGTCCACGCCGCGCTTGACCGCGTTGGCGAGCAGCTCCTTCACCCGGTCGTTCGGGATGAAGTAGGCCGTCTCGATCACCACGCGGCGGGTTGCGTTGTCGATCAGCAGCTCGACGAGGCGGTTGATGTCCAGATCGTCGTGCGCCGGCCGCTGATCGACGTTGCGGATCTCCCCGGGCCCGGTCGGCTCCAGCGGCGGGTAATAGCGGGTCAGGTCGGGCACCCCGTCGCGCCAGCCGTTGACCTCGATCCAGTCCTGAAGGAACTCCTCCCGGATGTCCTTGACCACCGGCCCGGTCACCAGGATGTTCGTGTCCCGCCACGCGTCCTCGGCGAAATACCGCGTGCCGTAATTCATCCCCCCCAAGATGGCCTCGCGACCGTCGGCCAGGAGGATCTTCTTGTGCAGCCGGTACTTGACCCGCTCCATGGAGACCGTGCCATGCTTCCAGTAGAAGCGGTACTCACCCCCCGACTCCTCGATGAAGTTCAGCATGGCCAGCTTCCGCGGCAGGAAGTGGTAGAACGGGTCGACGATCAGCCGGACCTCGAGCCCACGCAGGGCGGCCTCGGCAAACAGGCTGGCTGAGTCGCGCCCGTACTCGTTGATCTCAAACACCAGGGTCTCGACGTGGATGTGGTCGGTCGCATCGTTCACGAGATCTTTGAACGCCTGGTACGCCGCAGGACCGTCGATCAGCAGCCTCGCGTCACACCCCGCGTAGCGCCGGCTGTGGGTCTCCGCGTCGAGCTGTGCCTGAAAGGCCTCGTCGAGGACAGGCACCGTCCCGTACTGGCCCCATGCGGTCTGAGGCAGGATCAGCCAGCCCGCCGCCACAGCGAACCCCAGCAGACCCCGCCGTGATCCGTTCGATGTCGCTATCACAGAACACTCCCTAGTCCGGTGCTTCTCCGTCGGACCGTCCCGCGATCCGGTCAAGGTACTCGTCCAGCAGACGTCGCACCGCCGCTTGTCTTTCGGACCTTGTGACCGACGTGTCGGCCCGCAGCCTGGCAAACTGACCCTGCAGCCACTGACGGTGCTCACGATGTCGCGCCAGTTCACGTCGGGCCTCGTCACTGTCCTGAAGTCGGGTCAGCTCGGCGGAGCCCTGGTCGCCGAACAGGTCGGTCGCCATGTCCGTCAGAAACGCCTGCCGGGGTGGGTCCGGCGCATGGGAAGAGGACATGATCGCCGCCCAGGCTTGCGTCAAGCGCCGGCGTCGGGCCGCCAGATCGTCTGCCTCGACAGGCAGCTCCGCAAGCCTGTCGGCCCTCAGCGCCGTAGTCGCGGCGCGGTCCGGCCCTTCGAGAGGCAGGCCTGCGATGGGCCCAATGACTCGTTCCCTCACCTCTGATGTATCCGTGTGAGATTGATCGGTCGCGTCACGCGCGGCAAACCGCACCGGCCCGGTCGGTTGTTCCGCGGAAACTTGGTTTGACGCCGGGGCCGGCTCGACGCGCTCATCGGCCCTGTCGTGCCGCTCAGGCATCACGCACCAAACGGCCAGCCCCCCGAGGGCGCAAGCCAGCGCGGGCCACCCCCATCTCGCCACCAGTCCGCTGGCACGCCGCCTCTCTCGTCTCTGGGATAACAGGGTGCTACCCCTCGTCTCGTGAGCCCGAGGTCTACGATGAATTCTAGCGGAAACAGACGCCAAGGCAACCGCTCGCGGTTTCCGGGTCGCCAGCCGACGTGACCGCCAGAACCAAAGCGCCCTCCATGAATCGACCGCATGCAACATCGGGAAGCCGCCGAGTCCGTGCCTTTGCTGCTGATCTGCCCCAACGGCCTTGATCCGATGCGCCGAAGAGCGCACTATACCCCCGACACGTGCCAGAGCGCGTTTGCACAGAGCGCAAGCCCGCCTGGTGGCGCCTGATTAGGAAGCGAGTTGGCCATGCTGGAATCCCTGCTGATCCCTCAGACAGTAGCGGTGGTGGGCGCGTCGCGGACGCCGGGCAAGGTCGGCCATGACATCCTGGCCAACCTCAAGAGCGGCGGGTTCGAGGGAACGATCGTGCCGGTGAACCCGTCGGCCGACGAGATCCTCGACCTGCCGTGCTGCAAGGAGCTCCGGTCGTACGACGGCAAGATCGACCTGAGCGTGATCGCGGTACCCGTGCCGGCCGTCCGCAGTGCGATCGAGGCCTCGATCCATGCCGGCGCGAAGGCCATCGTCGTGATCACCGCCGGGTTCAAGGAGGTCGGACCCGCGGGCGCCGAGGTGGAGCGTGAGATCACCCGGATCTGCAGAGACAGCGGCGTCCGACTACTGGGCCCGAACTGCTTGGGCCTGATCAACAGCCACCACAAGATGAATGCGTCGTTCGCCTCGCACATGCCGAAGCCCGGTGAGATCTCGGTGATGTCTCAGTCCGGGGCGCTGTGCACGGCCATCCTGGACATGGCGGCGCATCGGCATCTGGGCCTGGCCAAGGTCGTCAGCATCGGCAACAAGGCCGACGTCGATGAGAGCGACCTGCTGGCGGCCCTGGCCGAAGACCCGCAGACCAGCGTCATCGTCGGCTATCTGGAGAGCATCGGTTCGGGTGATCAGTTCATCAAGGTGGCCGAGACGGCGGCGTCGGCCAAGCCCGTCGTGATCCTCAAGGCGGGCACGACGTCTTCAGGCGTCAAGGCGGCCTCTTCCCACACGGGGAGTCTGGTCGGTGCGGACATTGCCTACGGGGCAGCGTTCAAGCGTTCGGGGGTGATCCGGGCGGACAACTTCGAGACGCTCTTCGACTGTGCCAAGGCGCTGGCGATGCAACCCTTGCCCAAGGGCGACCGCGTGGCCATCATCACAAACGCCGGCGGTCCGGGGATCATGGCCGCTGATGCCGTCGAGCATTCCGGCATGAAGGTCGCCACGCTGGCCCGCGCGAAGGCCACCGCGTTGCGCAAGTCGCTGCCTGCTGCGGCGAGCGTAGGCAATCCCATCGATGTGCTAGGCGACGCGGACCCGGAGCGGTACGTGGCCGCCCTCGAGGCCGCCCAGGACGACGGCTCGGTCGACGCCATCATCGTCATCCTCACCCCCCAGGCCATGACCCAGCCGGCCGACACCGCCCGCGCCATGGTCAAGTGCCTCCGAGGCACGAAGCCCGTGCTGGCCGCCTTCATGGGGGGGCAGGACGTCATGCCCGGCCGGGAGGAGCTGGTCGCCCACAACCTGCCCGACTACCCGGCTCCCGAGCGCGCGGTTGCGGCGTTGCGGGCGATGTGCGACTACGCCGCCTGGAAGGAGCGACCACCGCGTGTGGTGACGAGATTCCCGGTGAACCGCCGTCGCGTCGAGCGGATCATCGCCCGGCATCTGAGGACCGGACGGACCCAGCTCGGCGAGGTCGAGGGCAAGGAGATCCTGCGGGCCTACAACTTCACCGTGCCCGAAGGCGCGCTGGCCACGACCGTCGACGAGGCCATCGACGTCGCCGAGCGCGTGGGATTCCCCGTGGCGATGAAGATCGTCTCGCCCGACGTCGTCCACAAGTCGGACATGGGAGGCGTGCGGCTGAACCTGGCCGATCCGGAGGCCGTCCGCGACGCCTTCGATCTGATGATGCTGCGAATCCGACGGCAACTGCCCGAGGCCCGTCTGGATGGTGCCTACGTCGAGCGGATGTGCTCTCGCGGTCGAGAGATCATCATCGGCATGAGCCGCGACCCGCAGTTCGGCCCGATGCTCATGTTCGGGCTGGGCGGCATCTTCGTCGAGGTGATGAAGGACGTAACGTTCTACCTGGCGCCCATCACGGCCGACGAGGCCATGCAGATGCTGATGGCCACCAGGTCCTACAAGCTGCTGAAAGGCGCGCGCGGTCAGTCGGGCGTGGACCTGAACGCAATCGCAACCGGCCTTCAGCGAATCAGCCAGCTGACCACGGACTTCCCGCAGATCTCCGAGCTGGATATCAACCCCTTTATCGTGGGTGAGGTGGGGACCGAGCCGTTTGTGGCAGACGCGCGGATGACGTTGACCGAAACGGGTGGCAAGCGATGAGCACGAAACTGGACAGAAGCTACGACCCGAACTGGCAAAGCAAGTACGCGGGCTTCGTCGAGTCCTCGGCGCAGGCGGTGTCGCGCATCCGGCATGGCCAGCGTGTCTTCGTCGGGACCGGCTGCGCCCAGCCGCAGGAGCTCGTTCAGGCCCTGGCGGATCGATCCACCGAGCTGGCCGACATCGAGATCGTCCATATGCTCACCTTGGGCGAGGCACCCTACGCCGACGAGGAGCTTGCCGAGAACTTCCGCGTCAACAGCTTCTTCATCGCCGAGAATGTTCGCGACGTCATCCAGGAGGGCCCGGGCGACTATACGCCCATCCTGGTGTCGGATATCCCGCGGCTGTTCAGTTCGGGAGAGCTGCCCCTCGACGCGGCCTTCATCCAGGTCACGCCACCCGACGAACGCGGGATGTGCAGCCTGGGCATCTCGGTGGACATCGTCAAGAGTGCGGCCGAAAACGCCGGGCTGGTGATCGCCCAGGTCAACCCACAGATGCCCAGAACGCGCGGCGACAGCTCGATCCACGTTCACGACATGGACATCCTCGTGCCGGTGGACACGCCGTTGCTCGAGGGCGTCCCCCCCGAACCGACCGACATCACGCGGAGGATCTGCGAGAACGTCGCCGCCCTCATCGAGGATGGTTCAACGGTCGCGATGGGCATCGGCCGGATCCCCCAGGCCGTGCCGGAGTTCCTCAAGGGCAAAAAGGACCTGGGCATCCACACCGAGATGTTCACCGACACCCTCATCGACTTGGTGGAGTCGGGCGTGGTCACGGGTGCGAGGAAGCACATCGACCGCGGGAAAGTTGTCACCAGCTTCGTGCTCGGGTCGCGAAGACTCTACGACTACATCGACAACAACCCGGTGTTTGCCTTCCACCCGAGCGATTACGTCTGCGACCCGCACCTGATCGGCCGACAGTACAAGCAGGTGGCCATCAACGCCGCGCTGGAAGTCGACCTGACCGGCCAGGTCTGTTCCGATTCGCTGGGCACGGAGTTCTACTCGGGCATCGGCGGACACGCCGACTTCCAGCGGGGCACGGCCCGGTCACCGGGCGGCAAGGGCATCATCGCCCTGCCCTCGACCGCCCAGGGCGGTGAGGTCTCCCGAATCGTGGTGACGCTGAGCCCGGGCGGCGGCGTGTCGACGACCCGCGCCAACGTCCACTACATCGTCACCGAATACGGGGTGGCCTATATCCGCGGCCAGAGCGTACGCGAGCGAGCGTTGGCGCTGATCAGCATCGCCCACCCGAAGTTCCGCCCACAGTTGCTCCTCCAGGCGATCAAGGCCAAGTACGTCGGAGCCGAGTTGGCCGACGTCGAAGGCCGCATCGCCGCCACCGCACCCAGCGAGCTTCGGGCGACCATGGTCCTCAACGATGGCACGCAGATCAACTTCAGGCCCATGCACCCGACCGACGAACCGCGCGTCCGCGATCTGTTCTACGCCTTGAGCCAACAGACGGTCTACTATCGGTACATGACATACATCAAGCGAATACCGCAGAAGCAGATGCAGCATTTCGTCTACGTCGACCACCGCAACGAGGTGGCCATTGTCGCCACCGTCCCCGAGGCCCACGGGGAGGACATGATCGCCGTCGGCCGGTACTACCTCGACGCCAAGACCAACCGGGCCGAGGTCGCCTTCGTCGTCCGCGACGAATGGCAGAACCGCGGTATCGGCAAGTTCCTGCTGCGGCACCTGATCACCATCGCCCGCCGCAACGGCATCGCCGGCTTCACCGCCGAGGTCCTCCGCGAGAACAAGGCCATGCAGCACCTCTTCAACCGCAGCGGCACCAAGGTCAGCAGCCGCCTCAGCGACAACGTCTACAGCTTCCAGCTCGACTTCGAGTAAAAAAGGGAGTAAAAAAGGGGACATTCTACTTTTTCAGGGGCCACCGGTCCACGTCGATAATGGAAGGGAACAGGGGAAAGGAGAATGGGGACCCCCTGGCCTACAACTGCGCAATCCAAGCCAGCCAGGCTCAGACTGGCAAATATCTGCGAATCCTAAATCCGTCAGGCAGGGCCCAACACGAAGGGACCGGCGTTCCCGGTCTGAGATTCGCAGGGCTACCCGTTCCTCGTTGGTCTAGGATATGTCCTGGCTCCGTCTTCGGGCCAGATGGACGGATAACCTCAATCGAACTTCTGAGCGACGGGTGCCTCCGGCACCGTTCCGGGCGTTGCGTCGCGATGGTCAGGGGCGGGCTCCTCGGAGCGCTTCCCTCCAACCAGCGCCACCAGGTCGCCGACCATACCTCGGACCGCGCGGGCCTGGGCGGATAGGACCTCCGAGGCGCTCGCCGACTCTTCGGCCCCGGCGGCGTTCGACTGCGTCACCTTGCCCATCTGCGCCACCGCCGTGTTGACCTGATCGACGCCCTGCGCCTGTTCCTGAGACGCCTGTGAGATCTGCGCCACCAGGTCCGCCACCTTCGTCGCGCTCCCGCCGATCCTCGTGAAGCTCTCCGTCGTCTTCTGGTTCAGCTCCACACCCCGGCTCACACGCGACACCGTCTGCTCGATCAGTGAGCCGGTCTCGCGGGCCGCCTCAGCGGCTCGCTGGGCCAGGTTCCGCACCTCGTCGGCCACCACGGCAAACCCCTTGCCGTGCTCACCGGCCCGGGCGGCCTCCACCGCCGCGTTCAACGCCAGCAGGTTCGTCTGGAACGCGATCTCCTCGATGACCTTGATGATCTTGTTGATGTGATCGCTGGCCTCGGAGATCTCCCCCATGGCGGTGGAGGTCTCCTTCATGGCCTCGTCAGCCTCGCCGATCACCTGGCTCGCCTCGGACATGAAGGTGTTGGCCTGCTTGGCGTTGTCGGCGTTCTGCCTTGCCATGGCGGCCATTTCCTCCAAGGCACTGGACGTCTCTTCCAGGCTACTGGCCTGTTCGGAGGCTCCGTCGGCTAGCCGCTGGCTGGCGGTCGAGACCTGAGCGGAAGCATCCTTCACCTGTTCGGCCCCGTCACTCAGCCCCGCGATGATGCGGCTGAGAGCCCGGCTGACACCCCGTCCCACCGTGAAGCCCAGGCACAGCGTGATGAACGCTGAAATCACACCGACCAGCGCGAACAGGCGGGACGTCCATCCGGCATTCCCGCTGACCTCCACAGCTACCTGCTCGGCGCGGGCTTGCTTGGCCTTCATCGCCTCGAGCCCCTGCGCGATCCGTCCTTGCAGCACCTCTGTCATCTGATCCAGAATGACGCGCATCTCGGCAAAGGCCTTCTGGACCGATACGTCGTTGCTCATCTTCCGGGGGGATTGCACCTTCCCTGCGGCACCTGCATTCTGGACGACCTTCCGGGTCTTCTCGGCCCACACATCGAATTTGGCCTGGAAGTCGGCGTAGAGCTTCTCGATCTGGTCGTCATCGACCATCGCACAGGCGCGTTTGGTTCGAGATGCAGCCTGTTCGATGTTCTCCTCGCTGGTCTGGCGAATCTCAGCAAGTTCCTTGTCCTCCGACGCAGCCAACGCAGCCTTCTCGGCAATGACGGTCTGGTGTACGTCCCGATCGGCCTCCAGGATCAACTGCACGCTCTCTGTGAACGTGTTGACCGCCTTGACGTCTTCGTTGATCAGCGGCAGGAACTGGTCCTGGACCAGGCCGTGGGTCGCGTTGCCCATGCTTGCCAGCATCTGCCAACCCAGCACAACCAAGATCGACGTTGCCGTCAACGGAACGGCAACGGTCAGCACGACCTTACCCCTAATCGTCATCTTCTACTCCTTCCGCTGTCAGATCGGCAGAGCGCCCGGCGCGGCATCTCTTCTCTGGGCACCTGTCCGGGCACAACCTTCCGTAAGGTGCATCTCTTCGGCGCCGATGTCTGGCAGGCACGGATGTCTACCTACGGCTTCGACAGCATGTCTACGCCGATACCGTAGCAGGCTGACCCTATCACATTGCCCGCGTCGTCGATGATGGGCAGAGGTACTTTCGGTTGTACGACTCGTGCTATTCGGGCTCCGGGGGTGTGTTTGGCACCCCGCGCGTCGATCCCTGTCGGGGACAGGCCACACTAGGCAACTGCCGAGGTCGCCACCACTCCCCTTGATCCAGAGCTGTTGATTGTTGACGTCCCTTGCCGACTTCTGACTGCAGGTCTGAGTTTCTCGCTGAGAAGAAGCGCGTCCGGGTCTGCATACCCCATGTCCACTGCGTGCCCATTCACCTCCTCCCACGGTTAACAGCCGAGGGATTCCCCGCGGGTGACGTTGTATCGGCGAGAATCCCGCTGGGATTGACCTATCCCAATCCTGAGAAAGGGGCTCAGGCTGAGAAAAGGGGAAAAGAGGAAGGGAACGTGCTACTTTTCAAGTGTCACCGATAAAAGGGGACATTCTACTTTTCTAGGCTCACCGGTCCACGTCGCTGATGGGGATCTTCGGCTCGAGGCCAGAAACGTGCTCGTGCAAGGCCAGCAGAGCGAGGATCAGCGTATCGGGACGGGTGATGGCCTCGTAATGCCTCGTCCTCGAGCTGGCCCTCGGTAGCGGGCCATCGCCGTCCCAGAAGACGGCGATGGCTTGGTCAGCCAAGGCACGGGCGCGATCGAGATAGGCTTGGTTCCCGCCCAGACGGTAGGCAGCGATCTCAAGGAAGATCGCCATCCCGTATTCGCCCGCCCACAGATCCTGGCCCCTCGGATCGGGCGCAAGCCCCCGGTACAAATCGGCCGCCGCCAAGACCAGACCCCGGTAGGCCCGGCCAGCAGGCGTCTTGCCGAGATGCGCCTGGCGCGTGTGGCAGAGCAAGCCGTACATCATCGTGCTCTTGGCGCCGTATCCCATGCCCCAATGGCGCGAGTGGCCATCGCCGCCCTTGCGCGGACGCAGCTCGCCGCTATCGGTGTAGACGCAGTAGACGAAGCCCCGCTTCGGGTCTGCCGGCGCATGCGGTAGGGCAAGGAACCCGCGATCGAGCCGCCCCGCAAGTTGACGCAAGACCTTGGCAGTCTGGCTGTCGACCCGCGTGGCCGCATCATGGCACTCAATGGCCAGGCCAAGGTTCTGAATCGTGATGCAGTTGTTCTCCCGCTCCGGCCTGGTGGTCGAGTCGAAATCCATGCGATCATGATCGTTGAGCTTGCCCAGGTAGCGCTGAGCCAATACCCGGATCGCCTCCAAGAACGTACGATCGTGGGACTTCTGCAACGCCCGCGACCAGCAATCGATGAAGTAACTCCCCTCCTTGGGGAAGTCGTAGTCCTTTCCCGGCCCGTGCGCATCGTAGCGCGCGTGGCGGCTGAAGTTGCCGGTCTTGTGATCGGCGATCTGGTGTTCCCAGAGCCCCCTTGCATAGGCGAGCGTACGCTCAGGCTCGGCCGCATACAGCAGATCGAAGAACTGCACCTTGCGCTTGGGCTCGTGGATCAACTTGGCGCCCATGAGTGTGCCCGGGGTGTCCGTCCTGCAGTCCCAGCAGAGGTGTTCGCCCCAGGCCAGCAACCCGGTGTCGGGATGCTGCGCGAGTCGCAGGAAGTCGATCAAGGCCTCACGTGCGGCGCGGGCGTAACCTGGCTCCCCGGTAAGCCGACTGAGGTGCAGCCATGCCACGTAGAGGTTCTGTTGAAGGTTGGCGTTCGAGCCGAAGAGCGTTGTCCGGTCCGCCTTGCGGATGCCCGCCGGGGCCTTGGGCAGCTTCGTTGGCGGACGAAGCGTTCTCCGGTCGAGCATGGACAGAATCATGCCCGTCCGCTGCGGCCCCAGATCGTCCCGGCCGTGCTTGATGAGCGCATCAGCGCAAGCGCGCGCAATCTTCAGGTACGAGGTTGACTCTCCCCCGCTCGCCGCCGACCCCCGAACGGCAAGCACGGACACGACGACCGCCAACCGACACGACCTCGCGAACAAGCCGAACCGTCCTCTGGCCTTGCGCTCGCGCGGGTCGTGCACTCGAGCCACGCGTCACCCCTCGTCCAATTGGCGAATGATGCCGTCGCATGCTTGAAGGACTTCACAGTTCTTGCCCAACCTCAACGCCGAATTCGATCGCCAGAGATACTGGATCTGAGTGACCACGTCACGGCAGGCCGGGTATCGAAGCTTTTTCAACTCGCGTAGTGCCTGGTGGAGTCTCATGTGCTTCTCACGTAGCTCCCCTCGCTCGTTGGAGTTGTTCCACCAGCCTCTCTTCAGGCCAGGTGCCTTCCAGGACCAATACCCAAGCTCCTCGCGCACAATGTCGGTGAGGTCTGCGGCAACAGCCGGGCCGCCAGCCCTTGGCATCATGTGGACTATCTTCCAGTGCCAGCGTCGCACCGCCCCCTCGCTCGCCAGATCGCGAAGCATGGGCAGACCGTGCTCTCGCATGCCACCCAGCGCCTCTATGGCCTTTTCGGTCGCGCGAAAGAAACCCATCTTGTGAAACGTCCGAATCGCCTGCGCGACGCCCGACGGATTCTGCTCAGCGAGGGCACCGTCGAGAAACGAACGGATGGCGTCGAAGGCCCCGACCCGCGCTCTGAACTCGACTTCGGTCCCGACGTTCGTAATCATGCTCGGGCCGGGATTCTCGACCTGCCCAAGGCCGTAACACTCTCCATGTTCTATCCAGGCCACCGAGGTCTTGAACCCGCCGGCATAGCTCGCAGGCAACCAGCGACTGACCTCCGGCTTGGTTGCTTGCGGGCGTAGGGCAGCCTTCTTCAGGAACAGGAGCATTCTCGAGCCGGTTACGAATCTCGGGGGCGCCCCACTGGCTGGCCAACGGTCCATTCGACGGGAATCCCTGCCTGAGAACGCAGCCAGGTCCGGCAGGACGAGGTCCGCCCCTTCCACAAGGTCGCCCCTCCATGACTCAATGACCTCCAGCCGTCCGTCAACCACCTCACCTTCCGTGGCGAGCACGATATGCGTCGCCTCCCACAGCACGTGGTCCAGCAAGAAGGACGGGCGGATCCGTGCCGTTGCACTGGACGTGGCCGCAAGGACGAGCGACACCGCAACGATATCGGAAGAAAAAGGGGACATTCTACTTTTCCTGGGAATCCTCACGGGCGAGACGCCCGTGCCACAATGGGGCGGATTCATACGCAATCATATACGCGTGGCGAGCCGCTAGGGTCGCACCTTCCCCGCCTCGGCAAGCATCTCGTCGGTGATGAACTTGCCCAGCAGGAAGTGTTTCCGGTCGGGGTACCAGTACCAGCGCTTGGCTTCGAACTCGAAGAAGCTCGTGTAGACGGCAACCGAACGGCGGCCCGTCGGCCCCCACGGCTTGACCTCGTTGTCCAAGAACATCACCGGCGGCGTGAACCAAACGGGCTGGTCCTTGTCCAGCATCTCGGTGCCCACGCTGTAGAAGGCGGGCGAGCGGTTGTAGCGCCAGTCCCACGGATGTCGCCCGCCGTTGGCCGTGCCGTCGTTGTTGTGGAACGTCAGCAGGAACCGCCCATCCCGCAGCGCATACAGCGGGCAGGAGGCCGTCGGCTGCAGGACACGCGGACCACCGTCTCGGTACACCAGTGGGCGCGCCTCCGACCACGTCTGGCCCTGATCGGTCGACACCGCACACCCGACGCACCCGCGATACGTGCGGAAGACGCAGAACCATCGCCCATCGCTCAGCCGAACGACGGTGGGCTCCTCGGCCGTGCTCGCACGGGACCCCTCGGTGTTGGGCATGCGGATGCCGTGACCGCCGTCGGGCAGGAGCGTCACGCGAATCTTGGACGGCTCGTCCTCGGTCAGGATGTTGTCGAACCGCCAGAAGAAACACTCCGAGCCCGTCAGCGCCTTGGGGTCCTGCTTGGCCATCAGCGTGCTGGCCCAGATCGTGCCGCAGCCAATGATCTGGCCTGGCGTGAGTTCGACGGGCTGCTGCCAGATGATCCAGTTGGGCGGGTAGTTGGGGTCGGGCGACATGATGGCCGTCCGCCGCATCGGCACGTCGTACTCCCGGCTCCAGGTCCGCCCGTCGTCGTCGGTGTAAACGAACCGCATCGCGCCCGACAGCCCCGGTTGGGGGTCGTACAGGCCAATCCCCTTGTTGTAGAAAACGTAGACGCGGTTCTTGTCAGGCACGTAGATGGGGAATCCCCATGAGGCCAGGCCCTCGTAAGTCCTCTTGCCGTCCTTCTCGACGACCTTAGGACCAGCCACGGTAACCGGCGGCGACCAGGTGACCCCACGGTCGGCGCTCTTGCTAAAGACGATGTGCTGGTTGGGGTGGCTCTCGTGATAGGCCGCGGTCCAGAGGGCGAAGAAGTCACCGTTCTTCAATGGGAACACGATGAAATGCTGATTGTCGGCCCTCGGGCCGCGTTGCGCATCGGGGAGGTACACCACGAGATCGGGACTCGTGCACTGCCATTCCTTCGTGTACGCCTTGGCGTGCCGGCCGGCCAGGGACTTGCTGACCCGATACAGCGGCGGCTGCTTGAACAGCGCCAGGTCGACCTGTCGGTCCACAGACGCGGGCTTGCGAAGCGCCGCGTAGTGCGATTCGAGGATCTCGCCCGACAGCGGCCGATCGTACAGCGCCACCTCGTCGATCGCCCCGTCGAAGATCTGCGACGCCTGAGCTGCGCAGCCCAACCACACCGTCCGCACGCCGACCGGCTCGCGACTGCCTGTGCGCTTGGCGTCCTGGACGGTGTGGACGAGCGTCGCGCCGGCCACGCCCACGGGGGCGATCCAGGCGTTGATGACGAATCCGCCCGTCCGACGGCTGTGGCTGTACGTCACCGCCAGGTAGTACCACCGGCCCAGCTCGAACGACGGCGTCCCGTCCTGTCTGGCGATGACGACTTCGGCCTTTTCGTGGAACGGGCTGCCCGACCCGAACCCCGCGATCACCTCGTGTCGGTCGCGGAAGTGGCTGACGCCGGCCAGGTACAGCCGGCTGCCCCCAACCGTCGAGGTGAAGGCCATCCATCCCTTGTTGAACTCACCCGGCGGGATGGATCGGGCGCAAAACAGCAGCTCGACGGTCCCTTCACGCTCGAACCGTACCGCCTCTGTGGTCTGCGCGACGATGCCGCGGTCCTTGCCCTTTCGGGCAATCGTCAGGCCGCGGGATGTCTTGTCGGAGCCGTACTGCCGCAGGTCCAGCTCGGCAGGCTTGCCCTGCGGCTGGGCCACGCCGCGCAGGCGGCGTTGGCTCTGTGTGTCGATCAGGCAGCTGCGGGCCTGGTTGCCCTCGAACGTCCAGTGGTGGATCAGCTCCGGGCGCCTGGCGACCAGCGCGCGCATGTCCGCCACACCGCCCAGCGCGTATTCCGTCGCGACACAGAGGATGCCCACCAAACCGATTCGAGGAAGGTGGCGTACGACCGAGTCCGTCATGAGACGACCTCCTTGGCTGATCGATCCCTTGCGCGTGCGCGCATCACTGCGCCGGCGCCTCGACCACGACACCACCGCCATTGACCGAAACCGCACCCGTCATCGGAATGCCAAGCCGGTCAGGTTTCGCCCCGGGGACCTCGACGCGCAGCCCAACGACGTCTGCATCCGCGTCCGTCATCTCGGCATGCACCGTCGGGGCCGGCCCCTTGGCGGGCACGATCACCCAGGCGAACGTCGCGGGCCCGGCGATCTTGGCCGTGTATACGGCGGTCGGACTCGGACGCTTCAGGTTATAGCAGCGCGAGTACCACCCCTGAATGCTCAGCTTCGTCCGTCCCTTGACCAGCTCCACCCCCCACTTCAGATTGGAGACGGGGATGACGCGCAGGTTCCCCTTCCCGGGGTCCGTCGTCGTCACGGCGCTTCCTTCGACGACAACCCCGCAATCGGGGTGGAAATGCCACAGCGGTTGGATCGTCCGGGGCCGGTCGGTCGCAATCCGGTCGACGACAATCCAGTACCTGCCCCGCACGTACAGCACGGCCCGCGTGTGCGTCGCCCTACCGGACACGTCGCGGAATCCCTCGTCGAACGTGCCCCGCGCAAGGTCGAACCCGGGCGCGACCGCATAGTTGCCCGACATCGGCTCGGAGACGGCGCGGACCCCCGTCTTGTGGCCCTTCCCGTCGATCAGGATCACGTTGTGGCTCGCCGAACCGACGAAGTGTCCCCGGAACGCCCCGCCCATGTACGTATAGCGTCCGCTGTCGACCAGCAGGTCCCGCCCGAACGCCGCCACGGACAGATGCAGCTTGTCGTGGTGCCAGTGACCGATCCCCAGCGGCCCGACGTCGAAAAACGCCCAGTGGGCGTCCGCGTCCCAGCCGCTTCGCATGATCAACTGTCCCGCATAGGGGAACACCACGGACGGCAGCCCGTCGGGTCGCGAGCCTCGCTTGCCGCGCGTGGCGATGTAGATCCAGTCGGTTCGGCCATACACCTTCGCTGCGCTGATCACGAGCGACCGGTGGTCGCTGAGGTCCGAATCGTTGTTGAGCGGACCGTGCCCATCCGGTCGGATCGTGGAGGCCATGTAGTTGTACATCCGCGCCAAGCCCTGCTTGAACGCGGCGGGCGCATCCTTCCCCGAACGGGTCAGCACATCGGCAAACCGCTCGAAGCTCCGCAGGGCGACGTAGTGATAGCTGCTGGTCAGCTCCTTCTGTGCCCCGTCAGGATAGACCTGCCGGCTCATCTCGGGGAGCATCCGCTTGCAGGCGTAGTCGAGCCACGCATCCGCGTCCTCAAACTCCGCCCAGGCGACGGCCGCCGTCGCCAGACCGCACATCTCCATCGTGATCCAATTGCCGCCCCGCGCGTGGAAGCGCCTCAGGTAGTCAGCGTGATCGGGAATACTCGACAGGATCAAGACGCGGGCAGCCGGCGAGAGCTCGTCGACGTGCTGCAGCTCGAAGAAGATCTCTGCCCACCGCGCGACGCGATGGTAGACCTCCAACCCCCGCCATTGAGGCGTGCGGCTCTTCTTGGCGGGATAGGGGTTCGAGGTCACCCAGTCGCGGAGGTGGCGGTCGATGCACCGAACGTACGCCAGGTTGCCCGTCCTGCGATAGGCGCCCAGCAGGGCGCTGAGATGGAAGTGACGATTCAGTCCCCACCCCCACTCCCGGTCGCCGTTCGGACCGTTGTAGGCCCAGTCGAGCCCGCCGTCCGACCGCCGCGGCACCTTGGCGGTCAGGCGGTAGCAGGTGATCGTGTCCTTCAGAATCGCCTCGGCCGTCGGATCGGTGCCCGTGCCCGGCTTGGCGACGGGGCTCCGAAGCCACCCGCCCGTCTTCCCCTCACGGTAGTAGATCAACAGCGCCCGGCACGCGGCAGGCCAGTCCTTGCCGTCCACCGCCGCCTTGACCGCCCCCAGCTCCGCACGCCCGAGGTCGAGCCACTCAAACAACCTCTCGACCCGCTCCGGACACCTCCGACAAACGTCCTCGACCGAGCCCACGTCGCCGACGGATCGTCCCACGCCAGCACCCATGACGACCGCGATACCCACCACCCACTGAGCGTTGTGTGCATTCCGCTTCATCATCCCTCCAGCAAACGCCACGCGTCCCTGTAACGCCCCCCATCCATCGGAGAACAGCCGGGGAAGCACCGCCCCTGAGACCCTACCCCGGAACACGCCCCCCTTGATACCCGCTCAGCGGACACGCGCCAAACCCTCCTCCCTCGACCGATGGATGCCCCCCCCTGCCCCCCCAGACCCGGAACCCGGACCCCGCTCCCCCCTCTGGCTTGACACCAACTCACCGATCCACGATACTCGCTACGGAACAGGCATATGCGTTCTTCCCCGGCAAACCCCTTGGCTACCTCCAGATCAGGGGAGCAAGGGTCACCGATCTCGGCGGTCCGATGAGGGGCCCCTTCGTCTTCCGCGTCGGCCAGTGTGTTGAGGAATCGTAAATGGCGTTGCTCTATATAGTTGCCTACGTGTGTGTCGCTGTGTGTCTGGGGGCCATTTTGATCCGCGGGGTCCGCGCCAAGCGCATGCCCGTCCACCTCCGCTGGGAGCTCTATCCGGTGGCCCACGAGAAGGGCAAGGCCCATCACGGCGGGTCTTACTTCGAGGAGCTCGACTGGTGGACCAAGGCCCGCTCCAAGTCCCGCATCTCCGAGATGACCGCCATGGGGGCCGAGATCCTCCTGCTCAAGGGCGTGTGGGAGTACAACCGTCCGCTGTGGTGGCGATCGTACCCGTTCCACTTGGGGTTATACCTGCTGATGGGCTTCCTGGGCCTGACCGTCCTCAGCGCGATCCTCCAGGCGGTGGGCATCTGCCCGACGGACGGGACGTGCCCCGTCGACCGTGCGCTTGGGGTGCTGATCCTCCTTTCCGGCGTCATCGGCCTGGACCTGACGGCGCTGGGCAGCCTGCTGATGCTCGTGTGGCGGCTGACCGACCAGAAGGTGCGCGACTTCACCAAGCCCGCCCACATCTTCAACCTGGCGCTCATCCTCATCGTCGTGGTGGTCGCGCGCGTCGCCGTGGGGCTCGAGGACCAGGCGTTCGCCGGCATCCGCGGGTTCACCTACCGGCTGATCACGTTCGACCTCGCTCCCGTGGCGGGCGGCCTGATGGCGGTGGCCATCCTGCTGGGCTGCGTCCTGATCGCCTACATCCCGCTGACGCACATGGCGCACTTCTTCCTCAAGTACTTCACCTGGCATCAGATCCGCTGGAACGACGAGCCGAACGTCCGCGGCGGCAAGCTCGAGGCCCAGATCGTGGACCGCCTCGGCCAACCGGTCACCTGGTCCGCCCCCCATTACGGCGCCGACGGCAAGAAGACCTGGGCCGACCTGGCCACCAGCGACGTGCCGGAAGAGAAGAAGGACAAGGACTGAGCGGCAGGGCGCGGCGCTGCCGGGGGACTTCCCGCTCCCGGGCCGTCTGCTCAGGCAGCAATATCCTGATTCAGCTTCGGCTTGTACGGAATCCTGAGGTGTGTGGTGGGGAGGGCTGCTCTTACTCGTATCGGATTCCCATGCGTTCAGCTTCTGCCGGCGTGAGTCCCATTGCCACGCTAACGAGCAGGGCGCCGTCGGGTCCCCGTACCTCTTCGTACGCATCCATGATGATTTCCGACCGATCTCGCTGGCTCAGGTCACCCCAGGCCCGCCAAATGACATACAGATGGGTAGGGAGGTTCTCAGCGTGCGTTTCTTCGATGATGACGGGCTCCTCGGCCTCCTCGCTCGGGTCGCGCCATTCCTCGACCAGACGGCGCTGCAAGTCCGAGGTTTCCGGCGTACGCTCCGCGGATCTCCTGTTGCGCAAAGGCATGGCTACCTCCATAGCGCTACACGGTTGTCGCGAACCCAGGTAGCGTCGTCGTATACGGTCTGCACCTCGAGTGACCGGGAGGAATCCCGGCGATAGCGCATCTCGACCCACCAGTGCTGGTACAGCCGTCGGGTACGTTGCCGCAAGCGCGCTTCGATCCGTGCGGGAAGCGGGTCATTGCGCCAACGCCTCTCACAGATCAGCAGCAACGACCAGAAGTTCAGGCTATGGTAGTTCTCCCACGGCACGTCGCGGGGAATACGGGCCCGCCCTCGTCTCCTGGCCGGACCGAGACGCGGACCAACCAGATCTGCTGGACGAGCCCCGTCGTATCGGAAGAAGGCAACCTTCAACAGCATCTCAGCAACGTACCCCATCAGATAGATTCCGGCGCCCCGGTACCCCGAAGCCATCAATTCCAAGGCCTCGAAGTACTTCTGCTCAGCCGCCAGTTCGAACTCCTGAACCGTTTCGGGACTTGATTCCAGACGCCTTCGCAGCGACATCAGCGAAGTTCCCTCGCTTCAGGCAACACGCCGTTGCAGATGTCCCCGAGGACCGACGCGTTAGTCAACGTCTCTGCCTGGGACGGTCCACCGGAACGGACGCGATCGATTCTCCCGATCGCGCGGCGCCAACCTCGCCATCCGCGACTCCGCGCGTACCCGAATGCAGCGCTGCCTAATGCCACTCCCACTCGATGAAGCCCGGCTTGACGTCGGCCATTGCGTTGACGATCAGCTCGACCAGGCCGCCGTAGAGGAGGCGAGACTTCTCCCACAAATCGTAGTAGTCGATCATGTCCCGCAGTTGGCCCTTGCAGTTGCTGCACGGGGCACAGAGGTACTTGGGCGTCTCGGGGCCCGGGCAGTCGGCGAAGGCGTTGAGGATCTGCTCCATCTTCTTGCGGCCCGAAACCTTGAACCGCCAGTCCGGGAAGTTGCGCGGGGACATGATCGCGAACCCGCTCCCACCGCCGCAGCAGTAGTTGTGCACGCCGTGCGGCGTCATCTCCCGGAACTTCGGGCACAGGTGCTTGAGGATCCGGCGCTGCGGCTGGACCACCCCCATCAGCCGGACCATGTTGCACGGATCATGCAGCGTGACCGGAAAGTCGTTCCGCGACGGGTCGAACTTGATCTTGCCCGAAAAGACGATGTCCTCGAGGATCGTCATCGCGCTCTCGCGCCGGACGTTCAACTCGCCCGTCAGGACCCGGTCGGCGACGACGCTCAGGGCCTTGTGGGCGTGGCCGCACTCGCCCACGACGATCTTCTTGACGCCCAGCTTCTTGGCCGCTTCGGCATGCTTGATCGCCACGCGCGCCAGCTGGAGATCGTCGTACCACAGCCCGTAGTTGATCCCGTCGTAGGCGACGATGTCGCTCGACAGCGTCCAGCTGATCCCAGCCGCCTCGAGGATCACCGCAAACGCGCCCGGGTTCTCTGGCCAGGCCATGATCTCCCCGGCGTTGTGGATCAGCAGGACGTCGGCGCCCTCCTTGTCCCAGGGCGTCTCGATCGTGTACCCGATCTTCTCGCTGGTGTCCTCGTCGATGAACTCGATGTTGTCCTTGACCACCAGCGGGCTCATACCCGTGGAGGAACCGACCTTGAGCTGAAGCACCGAACCGCTCTCGTGCAGCTCCTTGGCGGCGATGCCCAGCTCCTGGCTGAACAGCTTCCGCAGCTCGTGCGTGATGAGCCCGTTGTCGACGCCGATCGGACAGGTCTGCGCGCAGCGACGACACAGCGTGCAGCGATAGCTCAGCTCGAGCAGACGCGAGATCGTCGTCCAGTTGATATCAATGTCGCCGTGCTGCCACCGGCTCAGCAGCCCGCCGCCCTTGACGTGCTTGTAGTACAACCGCCTGAGAATCTCGGACCGGAACGTCGGTCGGTAGATGTCGTTCTTGCCGCTACTCTCGTAAATCGGGCAGGCGTCGTTGCACGTCTGGCATTTCGCGCAATGCTCCATGGACAGGACCAGCGGCTGGAGAAACGTCCAGTTGTTCTTGTCGTCAAAGAGCTTCTCCAGCCCGGTCAGGAACTTGGCGACCAGCGCGTCCTCTTCTTCCTTGCTCGCCGGCTTGGGGATCCCCACCGCCACGGTGTCGTCGAGCGTACACTCGATGCTCCCCCGGACGTCATCCGATAGGGGCTTCCACTCGGGCTCATCTTCGGGGTTGTCCAGCGGCGCCGGCAAAGGAGGGATATCTTCGGGCGCCACGTGCGTCAGCTGAGCCGACGGCTTGCCGAAGTCCTCGACCGTGACGCGCTTCTTGCGAGTGACCACGCTGTTTCCGGCTTGGGACGCTTCGGTTGCCTCCCGGTTTGGGGTCGACTCCATTGGTCTCTCCAGGCTCACCTGTCGATTCAGAACGTCCGCGTCCACGCGAAGGGGTACGAACCGTATTGTAGCGGACAGTCGGCAAGGTGCAAAACCCGGCGCCAACCCCTAGGCAGTCGTCTTGACTCGACTCGGGATTGTCAGTATCAAGAAGCATAGGCGGGCAGTTTCGTCGATCGCGCTGCCCACCGATACCAGGATGAGGGGCGAGGGGGCATGCCGAGCAGGTCTTGTTCCGCTGCAATTGGGTTCATCGTCGCGTCTGCGGCCCTCGTCCCGCCACGCTGCGCCGCGACGGGGGATTCGTTCTCGTTCGCCGTCATCGCCGACCCCCACCTCTCGGGAGGACCCCAAAGCGACTCGGGGCAGAAGCTGCAACAGTGCATCGATTGGATCAACGCAAACCGAACGCAAGAGGACATCGATCTGGTCTTCGCCATCGGCGATCTGGGGTTCGGCGACGACGGCGCGGACCTCCAGACCGCCAAGTCCCTCCTCGACGACCTCGAGGTCCCCTACGTGCCCCTCATCGGTGACAACGAGATCCAGTTCGGGGACGAGGAGAACTTCGCCACCCTCTTCGATCCGGTCTATCAGTCGCTGGCGACGCTGGCGTCGGACCCGAATTCCGGGCTGTCGAATTGGGACAAGGCCCCTACCCAGGTGTGGAATCCCCAGATCGAGGACTGGAGCTACTTGCAGAACTTCGCCTTCGACTACGGCGGGGTCCACTTCTCGTGCCTCGATTGGTGTTCGCGGGACGACGATCTGGGCGAGGACGCGGACCTCCACGACTTCGAGGGCGGCACGTGGTCGTGGTTCACCGACGACATTGCGCAATGTCCCAAGGACAAGGAAGAGAACATCGTGATGATGTCGCACAATCCGATGTTCTCGCTGAGGGGAATCCTGGGCGAGATCCTCTCGAACGGAGGGGCGCTCACCGCGGCCGAGTTCGCCCAGTTCAGCGCGTTCCTGGAAGATCCCAACCACGACTACGGCGCGCACGTCCACGCAGCCTACGCCGGCCATTTCCACTACCAGGGGTTTCTGCCCGAGGATGCCGATCCCAATCGGATCGTCCTGCCCGTCCCGGATGTCCCGTACGACCCCAACCTGGTAACAGACCCGAACCTGATCGAGATCTTGCCGCTGCCGGGCTACGACCTGCATGTCATCGGTGCCACCCATCTGGACCCGGTCCGGTTCGAGCTGGTCACGGTGACCGAGCGCGAGACCGACTTCGCCTACACGTCCAGGTCGATCGTGCTGCCCGAACCGTCGACGGTCGGCCTCCTACTCGCGGCCGAGGCGCTCCGTCGACGACGACGTCGGAGCATCCGGGGCGGGGGCACACCCAATCACTGACCACCTCTGCGGAACGAAGATCGATGATAGGTACGAGCGCGTGTCCATCGTCAGGATCGTGCGAGGTTCTCTCAGAAAAGCGCCCATTCCCTGCCGCGTTCTCGAGCCAGGCGCGTTTATACTCATGACCGATCATGACGGCCCATGAAGGGGATCTCAACGGCAGCATCAGGAACGTGTCGGATCTCGGCCCCGGTGCGCGCCCGGTCGAGGGAGACCGGATCTCCCAGGCAAGACGCGATCCTGCGGCGTTCGCGGATCTGTGTCAGCGGCACTACGACCGTGTGTTCCGCTACTGCGTGCATCGTCTGTTCGCACGGGACACTGCCGAAGACGTCACGTCGACCGTCTTCCTGAAGGTCGTGGGAGGGTTTGACGGTTTCCGGGGAGGCGAGCAGGACTTCGTTCGTTGGCTCTGGCGAATCGCGACGAATACCGTCAACGCGCACCTCAGGAAGACCGCTCGTCGAGAGCGTCTGCTGGGGACCCTCGCGAGCGAAGTGCGGACAGAGAACACCGGGATCCCGGTGGCGGATGAGGCCGCGGAGACCAGGCTGGCGTTGAAGAGAGCCATCCTCGGACTGAAACCCAGGCATCAGGCGATCATCGCACTCCGCTTCTTCGAGGACATGAGCGTCTCGGAAATCGCCGCCCTGACCGGCGGGAGTCCCAGCACGGTTCGCAGTCAACTGTCCCGGGCCCTGGCGAGACTGCGCAGGGACATGGCAAGAAGCGGCGTGGGTCGGGAGTTCGGATAGGATGTCCGACAGCAACCATGACATCGAGGCCTTGCTGCAAGACCTTCCTCTCGACGATGTGCCCGATCCCGCACACAGAGCCGGGCTGCGGGAGATGCTGTACCGGGCGCGCGTCGAACATGTCACTCGAAACGCCGCCCAACCCGGATTGGCCGCACGAGCGGGTGCTTTGCTCCGAAGACGAACCGGCAGGCTTGCCACGGCCCTTGCAGCAGCCGTCGTGGCTGCGCTCGGCGTAGGCCTGCTGACGCGCTCGCCCGACGGGGCCGGCGTCGCCTGGGGAATGGAGAACGCCATCGCAGCCCTGCAGGATGTTCGCACGATTCACATCAACGGGCTGACGAAGTCCGGCGCACCGTTCGACTGCTGGGTCAAGGCCGGAGACGATCGGTCAGGCTCGGACAGCCTACGGTATGAAACGGATTCCGAAGTCGTCGTCATGCGGGACAACGTCACCTACGTCTACCTCCCGAAGCGCAACGAGGTCCGCATGATGGAAGGGCGCCTCCTGCAGGGCGTGAGGGTATGGCAGCTGGCCCTGAGACTCAGGCTGTGGGTGGGCGACAATCTGCTTGGTGAACTCATGGCGCACGCCGATCGATGGGAGGTGTCCCGCAGAAGGGACGAGCAGACGGGACGGAACGCCGTCTTCGTGACGTGCGACTATCCGCGACTGGGGATGTCGTTCTGGTTCGTCTTCGACCCAGCCACCCAACTCATCCAGCGTGCCCGGCAATGGCACACCTCCGAGCGACGAGGCCGTCCGGATTACGAGGCCATCAGGATCGCCTACAACGAGCGTGTCCCCGACGAGCTGTTTGCGTTCCAGATCCCTAAGGGGGCCAAGGTAATAGACGCGAGCGGCACCGAGGATAGAAGGTCCCTCCTTCACGAGGCCGAAAGGCTGTACGAGAATCGCGAGCTCCCCAGCGCGATCGCGGTCTACCGCCAAGTCTACCAGCAGTATCCCGAGTGGAGCTACGCCGCACACGCCTTGACGATGATCGGGATCTGTCACCGCCTGTCGGGACAGGACGACAAGGCCACCGACTCGCTCGAGAGGACCGTCCAGGAGTATCCCGACCTCAGGGGATGGTCGGAGACTGCATGGTTCTACCTCGGCCGCCAATACGCCGAATCAGGACGTAAGACGAATGCCATCGAGGCATTCGGCAAATGCGTGGCGCTCTGCCAAGGCGTGCGAGAACCGGGCAAGTTCCCTTGGAAGGCAGCGCGCGAGGCCGTCGAGAAGCTGACCGGGCCACCATAGAACCGTTTCAGAACGCCGTAGACGCTTATGGCTGCGGAGGTACACCGATGATACGCCGATTCGCCGTGTTGGCGATGCTCATGCCGACGTGCCTGTCCGGCGCCGGCGTCTTGCACGAAGCAAGCGCGCAAGCAGTTGACAAAGACCGTGCGGCCAGAACCAGCACGGCGGATGCCGCGATGAACCTGGCTCGAGCGCGCCAGGCCCTCACCGGCAAGGAGAAGAAGCCAGACGCCGCCCGACGCATTCTCCTCGATCTGGTCAAGGGCCCCGCCACGACGCTTGCCCCCGGCGACCAGTGCATGGTCTACATCTATCTGGGCTACATCGAGGATCGAGCCGGAAACCGCGAGGCCGCGATTGGATGGTACCGCAGAGCCTTGGCGGTCGACGGGCTCCTCCCACGAACCCGGCAGCTGGCGAGATCCGGAATGGGCAAACCCATCACGTGGCTGCGCCACCTCGACCACCAGCCGGAAACCGCCGCGCGAGCTGACTGGACCAAGAATCGTCTCGCCAAGGCAACCCCCGCCCAGCGTCGCGCACGGGGTAGTCTGCTCGAGGCCAGGAAGCACCTAAGCGGCAAGCACAAGGATGTCCCCTCGGCCCGAAGGGTTCTGCTCGACCTTGCCATGAACCGCGCATCGGACCTGAACGCGACCGATCTGTGCACCACGCACGTGTACCTGGGCTACATCGAAGACCTCGCCGGCAATAGGGACAAGGCCGTCGGCTGGTTCAAGAAGGCCGCTCCCCTCGAGGACCCGGGCGTCCCAGGCTCGAGCATTAAGGGAATTCGAGAAGTAGCCAGACTCGGGCTCACCAAGCCCATCACCTGGATACGTCATCTTGACGACGCGCCGGAAGGCCTGCACAAGTCGGCCTGGAAGCAGAACGTCATCGACCGGATCGGCAAGGGGTTCGTGACGCACCACCGCCCCCCCAACAGCCTTCAGCCAAAGGTGGATCTGTCGAAGGCCCAGCGGCTGGAGAACTTCGACATCCTCTGGAATGCGATCGACAGGACCTACTCGTTCTTCGAGCACAAGCAAATCGATTGGGGGGACGTCCGGGCACGCTACCGACCGAAGGTAGAGGCGGCCGAAACGACCGACGAGTTCTATCGACTCGTCTACCAATTCGTCCGTGAGTTGAGAGACTCGCATTCTTGGCTGTGCAACTACAAGCGCGGGCTCGGCTTGCCGAGGTCCTCCCCCGACGTCTCTACGGCGTTAATCGAAGGCAAGGCGGTCGTCACGCACGTGGGCGCAAGATCCCCCGCATTCAGGAAGGGGATCCGACCGGGCTGGACCATCACCGAGGTCGACGGACTGAGCGTCAAGGACAAGATCGAGGCGCTCAGACCGCTCTTCCGCGTCTATTCTTCCGAACGGCACTTCATGGACGCCGCCCACCGTCGGCTCCTTGACGGGGCGGCAGGCAGCAAGTTGTCGCTGAAGTGCGTCCCGCCATCAGGGCAGCGCGCCGTGGAGGTGGATCTCCGGCGCGCTCGTACCAAGCCCCCCGCCGTCGCGAAGCCGGCGTTTCCCGTCAGCCAAGGCAAGTACATCTGGTGGGGCGTTCACCCGTCAGGCTGCGGCTACGCTCGCATCGCGTCGTTCAACGGGCGGATGGAGATCGCCCGGGAGTTTGACAAGGCCCTCGACGAGCTGAAGGAAACGCCCGGGCTGATCATCGACATCCGAGACAACCCCGGTGGTTTCGGCACGGCTCAGCGCCGGATGGTGGGCAGGCTCATCACGACCAAGACCAAGGTTGCGATTGCCTACACCAAGAGCGGCCCGGCTCACTCGGATTTCCTGAGGCGCGAGTCGTACTTCGACCCGGCCGGTGAATGGCAATACACCAAACCCATCGTGCTCCTTCTGAACACCAGGACCGGCAGCGCCGCCGACCTGTTCGCGTGCTACCTGATCAGCACCGGTCGGCCGATCACGATGGGGACGACCACGCATGGCAACCTCACCGGCCAGGGCGCCTACGTCGTACTGCCCTGCAACCTGGTCGTCCGCGTGTCCAACGGCTACGTGTCTGACGCGATGGGGAGGATCATCGAAGGAAGGGGAAACACTCCTCAGATCCGTGCCGAACGGACCATCGCCGACGTCGTGAAGGGAAGGGACTCGGTCCTGGAACTCGCGGCTCGAACGCTGATGCGATCCGCGGCATCCACCCGTTGAGTGGCGGCGATCTGCGGATCAGCAGCCTAGCCCTGGAACATGTCGACCACGTCCTCGATGTCGGGGGTCTCAACGCCGCGCTGGGCGTAGAGCAGTTGACTGGCGAACTCGAAGACCTTCAGGCCGGTCGGGATAAGCCACACATCGAAGCCCGGGGCGAAGATGTCCGCGGTCCGATGCGGGAGGGGATCCCGGACCAGGTTCGCGTGCCCGTCGTAGTACGCGACGTACCCCAGCCGCGAGGCGTCGACGCCCTCCCATGGGACCTCCCTGCCCATCGCCCCGTGGTAGGAACCGAGCATGTCGCCGCAAATGCAGTGAACGCACTCCGCGCCCTGCCAGAAGCTGTAGATCTGGCCGCCAATCGCCCCGTCGCCCATCCCCAGCTGGTCCACCGGGGCCGCACAGTTGTAGTCCCACTGCTCGTCCATCAGCATGTACAGCTCCGCGGGCGAATAGGCGCCGCTTATCCTGACGATGGGGCCCGGGGCGATGCTCTCGTCCGTGTCGCCCCACAGCGCCGACAGGATCTTGCGGCACGTGATCGAGCGGGTGTAGTTGAAAGCGTCTTGCGACTTCTCCGAATCGGCGACGCGCTCGAACTCCGGACAGCGGTAGAGGTGCTCGAAACGTGTGTAGGCGAACAGCGACCCGTTGCGGACCGTGGCGTCCTCGGGCCACTCGGCCTGCTCGTCGAGCCAGCACTCGGGCATGCGGGGGATCACCCAGTTCTCCTGTTCGGCCCAGTACCAGTTGTTGTGGCCCCAGTAGTTGGGTTCGCTGTCCCCTGGGTCGATGTCCTTGATGTTCTGGTACCCCGTGCCGAGGAACGGCGGCGTCTCGTCGTAGTCTTCCGCGTAGAGGAGAATGGCTTTGATGAGCTGTCCGATCCGTGTCCCGCAGACAGTCGTCCTGGCCTGTCTGCGGGCGTTGGCGAGCGACGGCAGCAGGATGGCGATGAGCAGGGCGATGATGGCCACCACCACCAGAAGCTCGATCAGCGTGAATCCACGTCCCCCTCGCCGGCTCCTGTGCACGCTCACGCCCCGCTCTCCTCTGGACGTTCGAACCCCGCCGGATGAGTCCGTCTCGGGCCCTACTCCCCTCCGGGGGACGCCCAGGTCGCTGTCCACGTTGACGTTTAGACATGCCCAGCCCGGGATCACCGCCCGGGCCAAAACGAACTTTCAGAACAGGTCTAACTCATTGTAAGATGAGCCTAGGCTCCGGAAAAGGCCCGTATTCCCGGAATCGCAGGTTTTTCGTAGGGTTGGCGCGTGATGTCCGATTGGGTCTCGGCGGGCATGCCGGCGACATTATGGGGGCTGGCGCAGATCACGTTCGCGGCGCCGGCGATGCTGTGGGGCGCGCTGGCGGCCGCCGGACCGGTCTTGATCCACCTCGTGCTCCGCGCCCGGTCCCAGCGGGTCGCCCTGCCGACGGTGCAGTTCGTCATCAAGACGCAGCAGCAGACCGAATCCTGGCGGCGGATCAAGCACCTGCTGCTGCTGTTGCTGCGAACGCTCGCGATCCTGCTGCTCGTGGCGGCCCTGGCCCGGCCGACGCTGAAGACGGCGGCGTTCTCCACCATGACCCGAGGACCCGTCGAGGCCGTCTTCTGCCTGGACGACTCGGCCAGCATGGGCGTCCGAAGCCAAGACGAAACCCGGTTTGAGCTCGCACGAGGAATCGCAGCCAAGTTGCTGCGAGACCGAACCCGCTTCCCGGCGAACTCGCGACTGGCGCTGCTGACCGGATCGCTGCCGTCCGGGGCGACGCGACTGAGCCCCGACGTCGAGTACATCCGACAGCAGGTCGAGCAGCTCGAGGTCGCCGACCACGATCGCGGTGTGGGCGGGATGTTGGACCACGCCTACGAGCTGCTCGAGGAGGGGGCCCTCGAGACGCGTGAGATCTACGTATTCGGCGATCTGACCCAACAAGCATGGCGAAGCGTTCCTGTGGGCGTGTACGCGTCACGCAAGGACGTTCAAGTCTTCTGCATCGACGTCGGGACCGAGACGAATACGAACGTCGTTCTGCTCGATCCCGTGCTGCCCGATCGCACCGTACCGGCGAGCGCAGCAGCGGAGATCGCCATCGGCCTGCGGGCCGGGGATGTGGGGGGCAAGGCGTCTCTGGAGGTAACACTCGACGGAGATCCACGGTGGCGTCTGGGGACGCTGTCGCTGAAGCCTCGGGACGTCGTGCACAAGACCGCGGCGCTGACGAATCTGCCGCCCGGACTGCACCAGGGCGAGATCCGGCTTCGCCCGGATGACGCCCTCAGCGCCGACAACGTGCGGTACTTCAGCCTCCACGTCGGGCCGTTGCCCAGAATCACCGTCATCGGCAGGCCGGACAGTCAGGTCGTCGCAATCGTGTCGGCCATGATGGCCCCGTCCAGTCTGCCGGTTGAGCACAACCGCGTCGCCCTGACCCAACGTGGGGTGGATGAACTGGCGGGCATGGCGGATCTGGCGGATCAGGTGGCCGTGGTGCTGGCGGACGTGGCGTCGGTCCCCGCGGCGGCGTTCGCCAAGCTTGCTGAGTACGTGGCAACGGGGGGCCAGCTGATCGTCATCCCGGGCCCGTCGCTCGAGGCCGGCGGGTACGCCGACGGCGAAGCCGTGCTGGCCGCCCTGCCCGCCGAGGTGATCACCCCCGCCCAGACCGTCCACGTCGCCCCGTTGGACGATCCCCACCCGCTGCTGGCACCGTTTCGGGCCGGATCGGGGCTGTCGCTCTGCGAGCCCGCCATCCGCCGCTACGTCCGATTCGATGAGCCGTTGGGCGGCGGCCAGGTCCTCGCACGCACCGACGACGGCGCTGCCGCCATCATCGTCCGACAGATCGGTCGGGGCAGGTCTGTCGCGCTGGCGTTTTCCCCGGTGCGGCAGTGGAGCGATTTCGCCATCGACGCCGGGCCGATGTTGGTCCTCCTCAACGGGCTGATCGCTGAGACGCTCCCTCGCGTCTGCCTGGCAAGGAACCTCCGGGTCGGCCGATCGACGCGGCTCGGGTTGCCAGAGGCCGCCGGCAAGCAACGTAACGGCGGGAATCCCCCCTCGAAGGGCCCTGTCCTCGTCACCATCACCTCGCCAACCCGACGCGGGTCCTGGCCCGTGGCCGTCCACCCCGATGACGGCTCCGCCCTGGCCGTCACGGACCGATGCGGCCACTACCTGATCCGCTCGGAAGCCCGCCCAGAACGGGGCGCCCTCGGCTATTCGGTCAACACCCCGGCCGAGGAGTCGGACCTGACCCGGGCATCGGTGACGGCCATCGCGTCGCGTTTCCCGCCAGGACGGGTCCAACGGGTGCAGCGGCTTGACGAGCTCGTGCTGACGGGGCAACCAGGCGCCGCCACCCACGCGCTGACAGGCTGGCTGGCATTGGCGCTGCTGGGTCTCCTGCTGGCCGAGAGCTTCCTGAGCAACCGGTTCCATCGGCAACCGGAGGAGGAGCAAGCAGGGCCCGGCACGGAGATCTAGCCCTCCGCGCCGTTTCCCAATCGGGTGCCCCGGCTTTTGTATGGCAATTTGCCTCGCCGTCTGATATGTTCTGGCGGACGGAAGACCGGGTATGGAACGCCGCAAGCCGTCGTGCGGCCTGTCAGTCGGCTGAGGAGGAATACATCGTGGAGGATTACGAGCGCCTCAAGAAGTTGGTCGAGCAATGTGCTGAGGACGTCGCAAAGGCCGAGGGGGGCAATAAGGCGGCCGGCACACGCGTCCGCAAGGCCATGCAGGACATCAAGGCGGCCGCACAGGAGGTCCGCAAGAAGATCCTGGAAGTACGTTCAGCAGCGGACTAGCCGACGGCAAGGGCTGGGATGGACCGGTTAGGCCTCAGCGAGGCCGAGCGGGGTTCTGTGCGCCGGCGAGGCTCGTCGGATGCGGCGTCGGGATGACGCGGAGGTAGGGCGGCGCACATTAGCCAAGCCGCCACTCGATCCGCCCGTCGAAGGGCAATATGCCGCCTCCCCTACTGTTTGACCCGAACCAATACGATCTGACGCGCGTGGTCCTCACCCGCGAGCAGATCTACGAAGCCCTGCCCCACCGGCATGAATTCATGCTGCTGGATGGGGTCGTCATGATCGACACCCAGGCGGGCCGGATGATCGCCTTTGCCGACATCCGCCAGGACGCCTGGTGGACGGCCGGCCACATCCCCGGTCGCCCGCTGCTGCCCGCCGTCTTAATGATCGAGATGGCCGCCCACGCCGCCGCCTACTACACACACGCGCATCTCGGCTGTTCTGAGTTCCTCGCCTTCACCGCCTTGGACGACTGCACGTTCCGCGGCACGGTCGAGCCCCCCTGCCGCCTCCACCTGCTCGGCGCGGGCGCCGACGTCCGTCCACGCCGCAGCATCTGCACGTTCCAGGGCCTCGTGGACGACAAGATGGTGTTTCAGGCCAAACTCACCGGCATACCAATCGGGTAGCCAGCAGAGAAACGTCGAAACGTCAAAAAGTCAAAAAGTCGAAACATCGAGAAGTCGAAACGCCGACTTCTCCTCGTTTCGACGTTTCGACGTTTTGACTTTTCGACGTTTCTCTAGGTCGCCTTGGCGACCGCGTCGACGAGGGCGCGGATATGGTCGGGGGTCGTGCCGCAGCAGCCGCCGATGAAATCGACGCCGATCTCGAGCAGCTCGGGGACGTGAGCGGCGAACTCCTTGGGCGTCTCTTTATAGACCACGTTGCCCTTGATCAGCTCGGGGAGCCCCGCGTTGGGCTTGACCCAGACGGGCAGGTCGGTCGAGGCCCGTAGCCTGGCGAGCGGAGCAGCGACCTCGGCAATGCCCACGCCGCAGTTCATCCCCACTGCGTCGGCTCCCGCCTCGGCCAGCCCATCCGCAGCCTTCTCGACGCTGTCGCCCATCGACGTGAAGCAACGGTCGGAGCCCGAATCGAAGACCATGCTGGCGACGACAGGCAGATCGGTCCGGTCCTTGGCGGCGCGGACCGCGATGAGGATCTCGGCCAGTTCGGTCGACGACTCGCACAGGAGGGCGTCCACGCCCCCTTCGGCCAGGGCCTCAGCCTGCTCGCCGAAGGCGTCCGCCAGTTCCCCCGGTTCGATCTCCTCCATCATGACGATCTTGCCGGAGGGACCCATCGACCCGAACACCCGAACGCCATCCCCAGCTGCCTGACGGCTGATCTCAGCCCCGGCGCGACTCAGCTCGGCCGCCCGATCGGCCAGACCGTGACTCGCGAGAATCACCCGGTTGCCCATGAATGTGTTCGTCAGGATGACTTGCGAACCGGCGGCGACGTAGCGGTCGGCCACCTCCCGGACCAGCTCGGGTCGCTCCACGTTCCAGCGCTCACGGCAGAAGCCCGGCGGGCACCCCAGGCCGTCCAACTCCGTCCCCCAGGCACCATCCGTGACGGTAACGCCGCGCGTGCGGTCAAGCGAGGACATGGCGGCCTCCTCCCGAGACCCTACCGTACCGCGAACCTACCAGGCCTGCAACGGATGCCGTCACCCGCCAAAAACAAAAGGAGGCCAGGAAGCCAGCCCCCGAAAAACAAGGGCCGGCTTCCCTACCTCCAAGCAGTCTGCTCCGCACCTCGCTCGATCGGTCAGCAAAAATGGAGTTGACAGCGGCCCCGAGCCCGCAGGCCAGTGACGAAATCGGTCACATTGAATTCGCTCGCCCGGAACACCGGCCTCCCTGCACGCGCTGTCAAACTCCGTCCTCCATGATAAGACGCTACAACCCGACGGATACCTGCCGGCTAGCCGTGGCGCACGGCTTTGGGGTCTGCCCTTGCCGAGTCTCCGCCCCAACTGATCTTCCGTAGCCGCCTTCCCCGATTCTGCTCAATCGAACAGCGATCGCTGCCCTGGCGTCTCCCCGCGGGACAGGTCGCGGACGTCGTGCACCTCGTCGATGAACTCGTGGATGTCCTTGAAATCGTGGTAGACGCTGGCGTAGCGAACGTAGGCCACCTGGTCGAGCTGCCTGAGCTTCCGCATCACCCGTTCGCCGATGAAGTGGCTCTTGACCTCGCGGTCGAAGTTGTGGAAGACCTCCCCCTCGACCTCCTCGACCAGCGTCTCCAGGGCATCGACCGAGACGGACGTCTTGTAGCAGGCCCGCTGCAGCCCGTCGAGGATCTTGGTGCGGTCGAATGGGGCGCGCGTCCCGTCCTTCTTGATCACCTGGAGCTTGACGGCATCCTCGACACGCTCTCGCGTCGTGAACCGGCGTCCGCAGGACAGGCATTCTCGACGACGACGGACCACCCGACCACCTTCGCTCGATCGGGAGTCGATGACCTTGTCTTCGTCCTCTTTGCAATACGGGCACCGCATATACCAAGACGCCCATCAACCGACCAGCAGGCCAGACCAGCACATCAATCCACCCCCCCACGTCCCCGCTAGCCCAATATCTTGAACGACTCGTAGCATAAGTCGCAACATCTAGTACGTCAAGGGAAATCTCGTCATCTTGAGTGTGTCGATTCCAGCAACGCGGGCGGGCCGATTTCGGCTGAAGCCTCCCCGCCAATCCTGCCGAAATTTCTGATAGTCGGCGCGCGGTTATCGGACCCTACCCCCACGCGCCAATCGAGCGAGGAACGCACCACATCCTATGCGCAACAGACAGCCATCGCCGGGCGTTCGCGCATCGGCCCTGTGGGCCACCATGGTGCTGTGCGCACCCGTCATGGCGGCAGCCGCTGCTCCGGCCGCCGGGCAAATCAAACCGCCCCCCCACCCCTGGGTGGTCAAGATCACGCCAATCTACGCAGAGACGCTCCAAGCCATCGAGATCCGCTACCGGCACCATCGCAAACCGTTCGTTCTGCGTCCCGGTCCCGGCCAGAAGGTCACGATCAGGCCCACGATCCACATCGAGCCGGTCGCGGGTGAGGCCCACTTGGGCCTGGACACGGATCTGGCCTGGGAAGGACGGTGCTCGGCGACGGGTCAGTGGCTCGTGATCGATGCCGATCGGTCCGGGCCGGCACTGTCGACGGCCAATCTTCGGTACAACCTGAGGACGCGGCGCCTCATCATCACGAGCGGATCGGCCCAGGTCTTGGTCGATCTGACCGACGGCAGCGTCCACGGGCCCGCCAGCATGGTCGGCCGATGCGGCGGCGGCGAGGGCGGGAATCTGCGGGACCACTTCCTGCATCAGCGCAACCGGCCCTTTTGCGTGAGGGTCAGCGATCATCCCGGTTGCAGCGGGGTCGTGTGGATCTTCGATGATCTGGCTAGCGTCGCCGTCGGCCCGGCAGACGCATCGTGGTTCGCTCAGGCGAGGCTATGGCCCGACGATCGATCCACGGCCCTGTGGTCTGAGTCGCGCAACCCGGCGGGGCTCGAGGTCCAGGGGCTCCGGACACCCCCTCCCCTGCTCAAACCGCCCAGGCCGTCCGCACGCGGCAACTCCATCGGAAAGTCAGTGACGCACCAGTTCGGATCGCCGTCCTTCCAACCGGTCCGTTCCGGCGCGGCAAGCGCAGACCGACCGAAACGACTTTCGAGTTGGCCGGGAAAGGCACTCCCCCCTCGTCCGACGGCTCGCCTCACCCCCGAGCAGACCGCCTGGGCCGATCACCTCATGGAAACGCTCACCGGTCACTGGCAGACTCGTGTCGATCGGGTCCAACGCATGGTCCAGACGGTGGAGCGGGTCCGAACCGGCCTGCGCCTAGACCCCGTCGACAATGCCTCGGTAGACGCCTGCACGCGGTCGATTGCCAAGACATGCGCATTCGAGCACGTATCAGTACCAAGCGCGATCAGCACGAACGGCCAAGCGAGCTTGGCGAGCTTTCCCCGCCGCCTCCGTCAGTTGGACGATGCGATCGACAAGGCCCTGGCCGACGTTCGACACGCAATCAGAAAGGCCCGCAGCCTGACCCAACACGCAGCCGACCTGGCCGAGGCCGAAGCGAGCTGCCGCACGCTGGCGGTGGGCACGTCGGCCGGAGATGAGGTCGTCTGTCTGCTGATGGACCTGGCCGCCGATGACGAGCCACTGCCCGACCACGAACAGATGGCGGCGCTGGTCGCCCGACGGGTGTTGGGACAGGCCCGCCAGGACGCACTGGCGAGTCTGTGGCGCCGCGCCGATGTGCTGGCGTCCGCGCCCCTCCGGGGCGGTTTGGACGATCCGTGGGGACGGATCCCAGCCATCATGGACGGCCGACACGTCGACGGGCTCAACCTCGACACCGCAGCGGATCGGGTGTTCGCCGCACTCGGCTCGGCCCTCTATGCAGACCCCCTGGCCGCCAGACACTTCCAGCGGCATCTGGCCCGACGCTTCGGCGACCGATTCGCCATCACGCCCGTTGCCGTGGGCCGGCTCGTCGAGGAGTTGCGGACGTCCGCCGTCCTCGATCCCGAAGGGCTCGAGCAGCTTCTGTCGATGTGTCGTAGTGTCCGACGAGAACGCCGACAGCAATTGACAGAGGCCATGGTCAAGGCCCAGGCCGCCTGGCGATTGGTGGGGAAGGCGGACGGCTTGATTGACCAGGCCATCGCTCGGCACGCGGCCGTGCGGACCGCCTCGCATGACGTTGATCGGGCCTACCGGGCCGCATCCGCCCGACAAGAACGGGAGGTGCTCGGGCTTCTGGAATGGGTCTGCCGCACCTATGCCGATCAGATCTTCGCCCCCAAGAAGTTGACCCCGCAGCAGCGCAAACGCTTGATTCTGTCCACCGCGGGGTGGTGGGCCAGACAGTGGCAGATGGATCTCTGCTGGGTGGACATCGCCTTCGACATCGAGATCAGGCGACGAGGGGACTCGTACGCTTGGCGGGTCCACAACCTGCGGATCGATCTGCTGGACCGCCCGGACCCCGAAGCCGTCGTCGAGGAGCGCCTCGCCCAAACCCCGCCGCCACAGGCGTTCCCGCCCGGTCCGATCCAGGTCGCTCCGGGACAGCTGATCACCCCCCGCTGCCTCGCTGACCTGGACGCGGCCTGTCCGATCCCGTCGGAAGCCGTGGCGCGGCGCTCTGTTGATTCTGAACCCGACGCCGCGCCGCGCAAAGCTGTTGTCGTCAAGGAAGATGCGTTGCGGATGATCCTGCCCGGGCAACCCGGCGCGATCCTCGCCAGCGCCGAGCTGCCCGACGCCGGGTCGAGATCAAAGCCCTGTGGCGCCCCAATCCATCGCGAGACGCCCGCGCCTGCCGAACCGTTCGGCCCACCCGCCCCCGCGACCTGGCTTGATCTAACCCGTGTTGCCGACCCCCAGCCGCCCGTTCCCGGCGCCGAGCTGACCGTCCCCGTCGAGCTTCGCTCCGGCGTCCAGACCGAAGCGCGGCACCTGGCGGTCCGCGCCGGCCAGCTCGTGACGTTGATGGGCAAAGTGGATCTGGCGGATGCGCCCAATCGCGCCGTCCGCCTGTTCGTCGACCTTCACGCCGACGATCCTGCAGCAACCGACCTGCAGATATCCACGACACCGACGGATGGGGGCCCGCCTGTACCCGTCACCGTTGAACTGCCCTCGGGGCGATGGCTGCGCCGAGCGCTTCCATCGCCCAAATCGACGGACATCTCGAGATGGTTTGCCGTGAAGTTCCGCGCCCCCGCGCCCACCCCCCAGTCCAAAACGCTGACGCTGGTCCTGTCGGCAGCCGCTGTCCGGACGAATGGCGTCGCGCCCCTCGCCGAGCAGACCTACGTGTTTCACCTGTCGATCGGACCCGGACCGGTTGCGGCCTCGACGGGCAGGTGAGGTCGGCTACTCCTTCTGCTTCTTCTTCTGGGCAGCCTCGGCCTCCTCGACCGCCTTGCGGATGAACTCCGGGACCTTGCTCGGGTCGTACTTGCCTTCGCGCTTTCGTCGGAGCGCCACCTCGACGACCCGGGCCCGCTGCGCGCTGTAGCCGCAATGGGGACACTCGTCCCGCCACGAATCGGGGAACACCGCGCCCTTCGACCGGTCAAGCACGAAGGACTTGCCGCACTTGGAACACTTCAGGCCAATCGCGCACGCGAACTTGCCGCACTTGGGACACTTCACCAGCAGCTCCTTGCCGGGATTGGCCTTAGCCGCCTCACGAATCAGTTGCCGTGCCCTATCCGCGGAGACCGTGAATCCCGATTCGCACGCCGTGCAGCAGAAGTGCTTGTCGCTTGCCGACGAGCCCGAACGCCGACCCATGCTCAGCGTCTTCGGTCGCTTGGCCGGCGGCGCGGCGGAACCCGCACGCGTTGACGCCTTCTTCGGCCCGGGCTTCGGCGCGGCCGTGGCCGGCTTGCCGCCCTTTCCCAGGCTCGCCTGGTCGAACAGCTTGGTATCCAGAACGATCTTCTTGGGCACCTTCTGGCCGGACAGAATCTGGGTCGCGACGTCGATCGCCTCCTTGCCCCCCGTCGGATACTCGAACGTGGCGGTCAGGATGCCCTGCCGGACGTACTTGACGCCCTCGTGGGGCAGCGCGTCGATGCCGATGAACTTGAGGGTCTTCTCGCGCCCCTTGCCCTCGGCCTTGGCGGCCATGTAGGCGCCGTGGGCGCTCGGGTCGTTGTGGCCGTAGACGGCGTCGATCTTGGGGAAACGGCTCAGGATGCTGTTCATCTCCGCCTGGGCCTTCTCCTCCAGCCACTCGCAGTCCGGGTCGGCCAGGATCTTGATCTTGGATCCCTTGATCCCCTCCATGAAGCCCTTGTGGCGATCGATCCCGGGCACGGACGTCATCAGGCCCTTCAGCTCGACGATGCCGCCCTGGCCGCCCAGCAGCTTGACCATGTACTTGCCCGCCTCCCGACCGATTTTGACGTTGTCGGCCCCGATGAAGCAGGTGTACTTGTCCCCCTCGATGGCCCGGTCCAGCACGATCACCGGGATGCCGGCGTCCATCGCCTCGCCCACGGGCCGCGTCAGCGGTCGGGCCTCCTTGGGGCTGATGATCAGCAGGTCGATCTTCTGACGGATGAACTCGCGGACCTGATCCTGCTGCGTCGACGACTTGTTCTGGGCGTCCTTGAAGATGACCTCGAGCTCCGGGCGCTTGTCTGCAGCCGCCTTGACGTCGGCGTTCATCTGCACCCGCCACGGTTCGGCGTTGTTGCACTGACTCATACCCACCACCCAGGGCTGCTCCCCCGTGCCCCGCGCGGCCTTGGACATCGCGTCCTTCTCGCCCTTCGTCTTTGGCTTGGCGGGTTGCTCCTTCTGACAACCGGCGAGTGCTGCTGCCAGCGAGACCGCCACAACCACCCCGAGTCTTCGGAATGTCGCTTGCATGGGTACTCTCCTTGGCTTGCGAATCCACTCGGCTCGCGGCGAGACGTACGAGCGCCCCGCCGGCGCTACTTCCGCGCCCCGCGTCCCTGGATCAAGACGGCCACCACGATGATAACCCCCTTGGCCATCAACCGCGCCGGCAACGACCAGCCCAGGATGCTCAGGTACTTCTCCACGTATCCCACGATGAGCGCGCCGATCAGCGTCAATCCCACGCCGCCCCGACCGCCCATCAGGCTCGTCCCACCGATGACGACGGCGGCGATCGCGTCCAGCTCGAACGTCCCGCCGGCCTCCGGGTCGCCCTGGTCGAGCCGGGCCGCGTTGCACAGGCCCGCCAGACCCGCCGTCAGGCCACAGATCGCGTACGCCGCCACCTGGTTCAGCTTCACGCGAATCCCGCTCAGCCGCGCCGCCTCCTCATTGCCGCCGATGGCGAACAGATGCCGACCGAACCGGCTGTACCGGCTGATCAGCCACAGGAGCACGATCGACAGCGGAAACAGCAGCGCGGCCACGGACAGGTTCAGCGGCAGTCCCCCCATGTCGAAGCGCAGCCACGGCGTATAGGCGATCTGCGTGAAGATCCACGGCGAGCCCTCACCCAGCCCGGTTTGCACCTTCGCGCCGTTCGAGACGATCTTGGCCACCCCCCGCGCGAAGACCATCATCGCGAGCGTCGCCGCGAACGGCTGCATCCCCCCGTACGATACGAGAAGACCGTTGACGGCCCCTGCCAGCGTCGCAACCGCCAGGGCCGCCGACACCGCCGCCCACGCCGGCCAGTGCCACCAGCACACGAAGATGCTGAAGCACATCGCCGTCATCCCCAGCAACGATCCGACCGACAGATCGATCCCGCCCGTCAGGATGACCAGCGTCATCCCCGCGGCAAGGATGCCGTACTGCGCACGTTCAAAGAACACGTCCTGTTGCTGCCGCATGTCCGGCCAGATCGCCTCCCCCGTCGCGTCATGCGGTGGGTACGCCATCCAACCGATCAGCACGACCAACAGCGCCAGCAAGCCGCGATGTCGGCCTGTCCTGCGCAACGCCCGGCGGACCCGGCTCACCTGCGTCTCGGACTCAGTTCGATCTTGTCGGGTCGTTGCCGTCATTGTCTAGGAGCTTGGTCACCTCGACAGCGATTGAGACGAGGATCGGGCTTGGCCTCACATCGCGGCGGCCATCACGCGCTCCTGAGTGGCCTCTTCGCGGGTCAGCTCAGCCGTGATCCGCCCGCGACCCATCACCAAGATCCGGTCGCTCATGGCCAGCAGCTCGGGCAACTCGCTGGTGATCAGCACAATGCCGATCCCCGCGGCGGCCAGCTGGTTCATCTGCTCGTAGATGTCGTGCTTGGCCCCCACGTCGATGCCCCGCGTCGGCTCATCGAGCAGCAACACCTTGGGCTGCGTCATCAGCCACTTGGCCAACACCACCTTCTGTTGATTCCCGCCGCTCAGCGTGCCGATCTCGTCCGCCACCGACCTCAGGCGGATACCCAGCTGGTCGACGAACGGCTCGCCCAGTTGACGCTCGAGCCCACCCCGCAACCAGCCATGCGGCGCGGCCCGACGCAGGGCCGCCAGCGTCATGTTGTGCAGCACCGACATCGGCAAGACCAGTCCGCTGATCTTCCGATCGTTCGTCAGCAACGCCACCCCCGCGCGAATGGCCGACGACGGCGAGCCAAAGGGCAACGCCTCACCGTCCACCTCGATCCGCCCGCGCGGCACTTGGCCGAACCGTCCGAAGATCGCACCCAGCAGTTCGGTATGCCCGCACCCCATCAACCCGCCCAACCCGACGATCTCCCCCCGGCGCACCGTGAAGGATGCATCGTCGACCAGCACCTTGCCCGTGCCTGGTTCTCGGAACGACAGACGCTCGACGCGAAGGATCTCGTCGCCCGGCGACGCTGCCTGCTTGGGGAAAAACTGGTCGATCTTCCGGCCCACCATCCAGGTGATCATCTGCTCCTGCGGCAACTCGTCGGACGTCGCCGTCCCGATCAGGTCGCCGTCGCGCAGGACGGTGATGCGATCGGCCAGCCGGTAGATCTCCTCCATCTTGTGCGAGATGTAGACCACGCCGGCCCCGCTCGTCTTGAGTTGAGCGATGATGCCGAACAGCCGTTCCGCCTCGGCGTCGGCCAGCGCACTGGTCGGCTCGTCCATGATCAGGATGCTTGCGTCCCGCGACAGGGCCTTGGCCACCTCCGCCAGCTGCTGCACCCCAATGGGCAGCTCGCCGATCGGGCGCCCGACGTCGATACGCAACCCAAGCCGCTCGGCCAGCAGTCGCTCGGCGTCGCGACGCATGCGGCGATGATCGACGGTCCCGAGGCGCGTCGTCGGCTCGGACCCCATGAAGATGTTCTCGGCCACCGTCATGTCGGGCACGAGCGACAATTCCTGATGGATGATGGCCACGCCCGCTCCCTCGGCGTCCCGCGGCGAGCCAAACCGCCTCGGCCGGCCCTCCAGGAGGATCCGCCCGTCGTACTCGGCGTGCACGCCGCACAGGACCTTCATCAGCGTGCTCTTGCCCGCCCCGTTTTCCCCCACCAACGCGTGAACTTCCCCGCGACGCAGGTCGAAGTCCACGCCATGCAGGACCTCCACCCCGCCGAACGCCTTGCGGATGCCCGCCATCCGAAGCAACGGCTCAACCGAGTCAGGCTGACTGTCCTGTGAAGGCAAGAAGGGCCCTCCGCCGCACGCAGCGCGCGTCATCATAATCGAACCGACACTCGATGAGAACCGAGCCCTCTGGGTACGGATGTCCGGTGCTTCCGCGTCCGCTCAGGCCAGCGCAGTCACATCGATCAGTCGCAGCACCCCGCGCCCGGCCGACCCGTCCACGTGCAGAAGCCATCGGCCGGTTCGGGATAGACAAGGATGTGGATGCAGCGGCCCTTGGGACACCATCTGCCCGTCGGGCATCCAGGCCGGCGTCACCGTCCGGTGCTCGCCGCTGTCGCGATCAACGAGGCGGACTTCCCCGTCGTACAGGTCGGCCGCGATGATCTCGGCGTCGGCGGAGGGGCAGGCGTGCCAATAGCAGCCCTCGGCCACGCGCCGCGCATCCCGCCCGTCGGCGCGGACGATGTGCAAGCCCTTGGCGGGCTGGGCCACCGTGAAGGTCACCCATTCGCCGTCGCGGCTGAAGCATTCGTGCGTCACCCACTCACCGGGCCGCTGGGCGTAGAACGGAAAATGCTCGCGCCCGTCGGTCCTGACCGTGTACATCCGCTGCCAGTTCTCGGCATCGTGCTGGTCGGCGAACAGGATCAGATCACGCCGCGTCGGGTTCATCTGCAGGTGTCCCAGGCGTCGGTTGCCCTCGAAGCAAGTTCTGCACTCCCGGGTGGCCAGATCAACGTAGCAGACCCGCCGCATGAGCTCGCCGACCTCGACCATCAGCGCGATGCCGCTGTCGGCGGCGTCGGGGCTGATTTCGGTCGGCTTCAGCCCGGCCTCGACTTCGTAGAGCACATCGACGTCGCCCTCCGCCAGCAGCGGCATCGTGCAGAGCTGCTGGCCTCGCACAAAGAACAGCCGGCGACCGTCCCGAGAGACGTGCAGCGGACCGATCGGGCCTGTCGTCCGAACCGACAGCGGGGTCGCCTCGCCCGACGCGATGTCCAGGTACCACACCTCGTCATCCGTGTGGAGTATGAATCCGGCGTCGTCGGCCGACCAGCACTCTCGATGGAAATACGGATGCCACACGTCGCTCGAGGTATGGCCGACACGAACATAGTGAACGTCCGTCTCCGTCTCACGGTCGGGCTCGACACTGATCGGGGGCGCCATTGCGTTCCTCCGGCGGCAACGCCGACATCCGAAGCGTGCCGCCTCACGATGAAACATTCTATTTCTCCACTCAGGTGGTATAATACTCATCCAGCCGGGACGCGACCCGTCGCGTCGGACGCAAAGCCGCGAATGGAGCACGTCTGGGGATCTCCCCACACGCGTCCAACGGATGCGAACGGGTCAGGCCGGAAATCATATCGCTTCGTCCACCATCGCCTGTCAGGAGGTCAGCTGAGTGCTGAGCCACAGAGCACCGTGCGACGAACAGGCCCAACACGCAGACGCGCGCCTTTCGCCTTAGTTGCCGGGCCCCATCCCACGATTGGGCCTGAGCGGGTGGGTTCATCATGAGCGATCACGAGAAGCCCGGGGGCGAGTTACTGGCCGAGATAGCGGCGCTCCGCGCCCGTGTCGCCGAGTTCGAGCGGGCCCAGGCCGACCACAAGCGGGTGGAGGACAGACTGAAGGTCTCTGAGAGGAACTACCGCGAGATATTCAACGACAGCAACGAGGCCATCTTCGTTCATGACATGGCCACCGGGAAGATCCTCGACGTGAACCGAACGATGCTGGAGATGTACGGCTACTCCTATGAAGACGCGTTGTCCCTCCAGGTGGAGGACTTCAGTCTAGGCGAGCCGCCCTACACGCAGGCGGACGCGGAGCGGAAGATCAGGAAGGCCATCGAGGAGGGACCCCAGACCTTCGAGTGGCTGGCCAGGCGAAAGAACGAAGAGGCGTTCTGGGTCGAGGTCAATCTGAAACGTGCCGTCATCGGCGGGGAGGAGCGGATCCTGGCCTTCGTGCAGGATATCACCGACCGGAAGCAAGCGCAGGAGCAGCTGAGGGTCTCTGAGAGGAACTACCGCGAGATATTCAACGACTGCAACGAGGCCATCTTCGTTCATGACATGGCCACCGGGAAGATCCTGGACGCAAACCGAACGGTGCAAGAGATGCTCGGCTACTCGCACGAGGAGATCTTGTCCCTGAGCGTACAGGAGATCAGTCTAGGTGAGCCGCCCTACGCGCAGGCGGATGCGGCGCGGAAGATCAGAAGGGCCGTCGAAGAAGGCCCCCAGACCTTCGAGTGGCTGGGCAGACGGAAGAACGAAGAGGCATTCTGGGGCGAGGTCAATCTGAAACGTGCCGTCATCGGCGGGCAGGAGCGGATTCTGGCCTTCGTGCAGGACATCACCGAGCGCAAACGGGCGGAGGAGGAGATCGGCCGACTGGCGAAATTCCCGAGCGAGAACCCAAACCCCATACTCCGAGCTGGTGGGGATGGGACCATCATGTATGCCAACAGTGCCAGCCGGCCCCTGCTGGATGCTTGGCGATCCGATGTCGGAGGAGTCTTGCCTGATGAGTGGCGGCAAGTCGTATCAGGTGTTCTGAAGAACGGCACGAGCACGGAATCGGAAGTCGTATACAGCCATCGTGTCATCTCGTTGACGTTCGCGCCCGTCGTTGTCCCTGGATACGTCAACGTCTATGGCTTCGACATCACGGACCGCAAGCGAGCAGAGGAGGCATTGCGCGAACGCGAGGCGCTGCTCAAGCAGATCGCTGACACGATTGAGGACGTGTTCTGGACAACGGATTGGTCCAGCAAGCGCACGGTGTTTGCCAGCCCGGCATACGAGAAGGTGTGGGGACGCTCCCTGCTGGATCTCTACAGCAACGCCGAAGCCTGGGCGGACGCGATCCATCCGGATGATCGCCAGCGCGCCTGGGAGACCTTCCTGCACATGGAGCAGGAAGGTACCTATGACGAGGAATACCGGATCATCCGTCCCGATGGGTCGACGAGATGGATTCGCGACCGTGGGTTTCCCGTCCGCGATGATCGCGGGGAGGTCTACCGCGCCGTTGGCATTGCCCAGGACGTCACCGAGCGCAAGGAGGCCGAAGAGGAACGGCAGAAGCTGGAGGCCCAGGTGCAGCAAGCTCAGAAGCTGGAGAGCCTCGGCATCCTCGCCGGCGGCATCGCCCACGACTTCAACAACCTGCTGACCGGCATCCTCGGCAACGCAAGTCTGGCCCTGATGGACCTAGCCGAGGGCGCTCCGGCGAAGTCCAGCCTCGAGCAGATCGAGAAGTCGGCCTTACGCGCCGCAGAACTGACCAATCAGATGCTGGCTTACTCGGGCAGAGGGTCCTTCGTGGTAATCCCGGTCGACCTCTCGAAGCTGATCTGGGAGATGATGGAACTGCTGGACGCATCGATCTCGAAGAAGGTGACGGTCCAGCACAAGCTGACCGAGGATCTCCCCGCGGTTGAGGCCGACATCGCCCAGATCCGGCAAGTGATCATGAATCTGATCGTCAACGCCTCAGAGGCCATCGGCGACGAAGAGGGCGTGATCACCGTGGCGACGGGCGTGGTGGATGCCGATCGAAGGTTCCTCACCGAAACCTACATGGGCGAGAACCTGTCTGAGGGACGGTACGTGTACCTCGAGGTGTCCGACACGGGGCGCGGGATGGACGCCGAGACGAAGTCCAAGGTCTTTGACCCCTTCTTCACGACGAAGTTCGCAGGGCGGGGGCTCGGGCTGGCGGCCACGCTGGGCATCGTTCGAGGCCATCACGCGGCCATCAAGGTGGACAGCACGCCGGGAATGGGCTCGATCTTCAGGATGCTGCTCCCTTGTTCAGATAGACCCGCCGAGGATCTGTTGGCTCCCGCCACCGCCACAAAGGACGGCCCTCTCGAAAGCGGGACCATCCTGGTGGTGGACGACGAGGACGCCGTTCGCCAGGTCGCAACAAGGGCACTCGAACGAGCGGGGTTCACGGTGCTGACGGCCAGCAACGGACGTGAGGCCGTCGAAGTGTTTCGGGCACACGCGGACGCCATCACCGCCGTACTCCTCGACCGAACGATGCCCGCGATGGATGGCGAAGAGGCCTTCGATGAAATCCGCCGGATCAGACCCGATGCGCCCGTCGTCCTGTCCAGCGGGTACAGCGAGAAAGAGGCCAGCGAGAGGTTCGCGGGCAGGGGATTGGCGGGATTCCTCCAGAAGCCCTATCGGGCTCGTTCGCTCGTCGAGAAGTTGCGTGAGGTGTCCCGCGGCGCCGATCGGACGTAAGACGCCGTCAGCACGCCCTCGTGGCACCCCCCAGCCGCTGGAACCCTATCTCCAAACGTGGTACCGACGCCAACAATACGGAGGGGGCTCTACCCGCCTCCGGTCTGACGGATCCTCAAACGGAACCTGGTGGCTCAGCGCTCCACGATGCGACATGAGATAGCCGGCAGTACGCCCAAGGGAATTCTCCGGCTCTTCTTCGCCCCCTTCCCGCGCTGTTGCCGCCCCGCCATCTTCGCGAAGGCCTCGATGATCACGTTGTCTTCGAGCCCGATCCGAGCCGCGTCGCCATCGGCCTTCAAGACGAGCGCCAGGCCCTCGGGCAGAACCGTCACATCCTGAAGGGTCACGCCCTTCGGCGGATCACTGAGCTCCAGTTGCACATGGCGGAGCATGGGATGCCTCGGAGCCCGGATCCGCACTCGCGCCGTGCCGCCCTTGGGAATCCGAACGGGGCCACGGTCGGCCAGCCGGACCGCTCGCCCCCGACCTCTGGCGCCCCGGACGTCGACCATGAGTTGCTGCGACGGCACCAGATGCCGATAGAGAAACGCCTGCATCATGTCCTCAGCGGGAACGACCGGACGCCTGATCGTTCTGTCGCCCACCCGGGCCCGGCCCTCCAGCCGGAGGACGACCGGCTGATCGAACTGCCTTCGAGGTGCGGTGAGGGTCATACGGATCCGGTCGCACCCGCTCGGAATCCGCCCGCCGTCCAGCGAGAAACCATCGGGCGCGTCCTTCAGGACCACGTCGATATCGCCCGAGAATCCGTCCTTGCGCAGCACATGTACACAGAACGGCGCAGCGTGACCGCCAGTCACGTTGATGCTGGACGGCGTCATGCGCAGCGCGAAGCCGGGCCGCGGAGGACCGATGCGCAGGCGGTAGCCATAGGCATCCCCACCATGACGCTGCGAGTCGGCCAAATGCACATAGTAGGTTCCGTCCTTGGGCAGGCGGACACGAACGAAGGAATCCGCATGGTGCGTGAGCAGCCCTGACGCCTTGTCCTCCTCGTCGTCGCTCCACGCCAGCACCTTCCCCGATGCATCGGTCAGCCGCAACAGCGAATCGAGCGGGGAGTGCAACCTGCGGGCGATCACCTCGGCCACCACTTCCTCCCCGGAGCGGCCCTCGAACCCGAAGACATCCACGTCCCCGCGCTCGGCGATACGCCCGTTGATGATCCGCGGCAACTCGACGCGCTGGGCGTCTTTCACGCTGTTGTCGGGTTCGGTCTCACTGCTCTCAGGCAGCGTGTCCACGGCGTAGTACACGGGATTGGAGAACCACTTGCCGCGCCGCACGGACGTCCGCCGGATGCAGTCGGCCTCGGCGTCGGTCTGCAGAGGCAGTCGCTTCTCCGATAGGTTCCAACCCGCGATCCTGGCGACGGCCTCAGTCTTCGCCCGACCCCCCAACGGGAACATCCGCGTAATGAAGGGCTGTTCGGCCACGGCGATGCGGTAGACGAAGTCCTCCCGTCCGCGGTAGATGGCGTCGCGGACCTCCAACGCGTACTCCCCGTCCTTGGGAACCTCGTAGAACAGGACCGGGTCGGGGTCGAAGCGGTAGTCGTCTTCGGCGGCCACCTCGTTGCCGCTGGCATCGCACAGCGTCAGGGTCGCCTGGAACCACCCGGGAACGGCATCGGCCAGATAGGGGACCAATCGCCGAGCATGCGCCTCGATCACGAGCCGCTGCCCCCGCCGCGCTCGAAAGCGGAAGCGATCGACGTCTCCAGGCTTGATCTGTCCGTTCAGCAGAACGGGCAGGGCGAGGGGCGGATCGTCGGGCCGTTTCCTGTAGCGCCGCGGGTCGTTGGACTCCAACTCCTTGGTCTCTGGCAAGGACCCGACCTGAAAGCACATCGGGTTCGTCAAGCCGCGCGGGCCCCGAAGCCGAAGCTCTCGGTCGCCCGGGACCGCGTCGCGATCGATGGTGACCTTGACCAGCACCGTCTCGGCGATCTGCGCGTTCGGCTGCCGCCTCCTGAAGTTGAGGAGTTCATGCCTGACGTGCTCGAGCTCCCGAAGACTCAGGTCGTCCAGGTTGCGCAGGAGAGGATGGCTCGGCAGGGCCGCGGGAGTCGCTTCCGCCTCTGCCTTGGCGTTCTTCTTGCCCGGATTGGACCTGGCAGCGCCCCGCCTGCCGGGCCTCTTCTTGGCAGACCCGCGACGTCGGCCTTCCCCGGGACGCTCGGCCAGCCGTTTGTCCCTGACCTCCTTCATGCGCGCCACCAGAGCGTCGCGCTGCTCCTTGTTGATGTTCCGAAGGGGCTTGTAGTGCTGGACAACCGAGGCCCGGACGCCCTTGCCGGAGACGTACGCGCCCGTGACGCCACGGAGAAACTGGCCGCCGACCCAGATCTCGACGACGGAGCCTGTCTTGGCCCCAGCGGGGTAGACGTAGCCGATATGCGGTTCCCACTTCTTCGACTGGCCCCATGCGCCCGCGGCGCACACGCCGGACGCCAGGAGCACCAGTCGCACGGACAGCGTCATCGTCGCCCTCCTCGGATCACATGATCTCCGTCAAGCGACCGTCGCCCTTCGCCCCGTCATTCGCGGGTGGCAGGACCTTCACGGCAAGACCCCTCGGGTTCGGCATCGGACCCTCGGGATCGATGCCCAGCAACGCGTACATGCTGCGGATCAGGTCTCGTGGATGCACGGGACGCTTGGCCACGTTCTCCCCCTTGGCGTCCGAAGCCCCGACCACACGTCCGCCCTTGAACCCTCCGCCGGCGACGACGGCGGAGAAGCATTTGCCGTAATGCGAACGACCGCCGTTCCAGGGCGGCTCCCATTGGATCTTCGGGCCCCGGCCGAACTCGCCGCTCCACCAGACGATCGTGCTGTCCAGGAGGCCGCGGTCGGCCAGCTCCTGCAACAGCGTGGCCATGCCCCGGTCCATTTCCGGCAGCTTGCGACGCATCGTCTCGAAATGTCGTTTGTGGGTATCCCACCCCTTGTAGTTGATCGTCACGTAGGGCACGCCACTTTCGACCAGCCGGCGCGCCATCAGACAGGACTGACCGAACGTGTTTCGGCCGTACCGTTCTCGGATCTCGTCCTTCTCTGCAGACAGATCGAACAGCTTCCGGACGTCTCCGAACATCATGCCGTAGGCCTTCTCCTCACACCGGTCCAGTCGCTCGAAGTGCCCGTTCCCCGGCATCGCCTTGCCGAGCGAATCGAGCGTGTGCAGGAGCGTGCGCCGCGCCCGTTGGCGCTCATCGGAGATCCCTTCCGCGACGATCCCCTCCACCACGAAGCGACTGCGATTGGGATCCCCGCCGGTAGCGAACGGCTTGTAGCATGGTCCCAGAAAGCCCGCCTCCGAGAAACGGCCCTGAGGCTGGGTCAGCACGATGTACGGCGGGGCCAAGCCCTTGTAGCCGTGGTCGTACCCCTTGAAGAGCGACACGACGGCCCCAACACAGGGGTAGACCAACCTGCCGGGCTCGCGGCCGGTCTGCACGATGTAAGACGCCGTCTCGTGGGCGTTCACGCCGTGGGTCATGCTGCGAATGATGGCGTACTTGTCGGCCTGCTTCGCCAGCAACGGAAGCGATTCGCCGATCTGTATCCCGTCCACGTTGGTGGGAATCACCTTCTTGAGAGGGCCGCAATAGTCATCTCCCGCGTCCGGCTTCGGGTCGAAGGTGTCCAGGTGTGACGGGCCGCCCCACATCCAGATCTGGATGACCGCCTTGGCCCGCGTCTGCTTGCCTGCAGTCTTCGCAGGAGCGCCGCGAGGATCCAGCAGCGCCAGTCCGGCCGCCCCGACGAGCCCTCGCTTCAGCGCGGCGCGCCTGGTCATGACGTCTCTGGTCGTCTGATGGCTCATGCCCGCTTCCTCGTTTCTTTTCGACCCACCGTCACAGCAGCATGCGTCCGGCTCAATGCCGGTACAGGAATTCCTTGGTGTTGATCAGTGCCCATGCCAGATCGTGAACGGCCCGTTTCAGCCCCAATCCCTTGGTTCTCGTGTAGCCCTCCGCGGCGGCAAGCTCGGCCTGCGTTGGCTGGCGCGAGAGGATCGTCATGTAAAGGGCGTGAATGACGAAGCGGCGGTTCCCCTTTGCAGTCTGGATCAAGTCGTTCAGCCGCCAGCTGCGTTCGATCTTGCGCTGCACGTGGCTCGAGTTGAGCAGGTGAAGCCGCTGGGCATCCGTGGGCTGGCTGTTGCGCTCGGACACAAGCCCGGTATCGCGGGCCGGGCGGCCGAACATCTCCAGGAACTGACTGGTGATGCTCCCGTCCGCCAACGCGATGGTCCGTTGGTAATTCGGGATGAACGTGAAAGGCTCGGGGATGGGGCTCGAATACGCCTCCCCGCTTCCGAAGATCCAGCACAAAGCGTCGATCAGCACCTCCGCATCCAGGCGGCGGACCATGTAATGTGCAAACAGGGCCTCGGCGTCCGGATGCGTGCTCCGGGGAATCGAAGACCGCTGATACGTGCCCGAATTGAGGATCAGGCGGTAGATGTGTTTCAGATCGTAGTCGGCCTTGACCAGTTCCTTCTCGAGGCAGGCCAGCAGTCCGGGGTTCACCGGGGGATTGTCCGGTCGGATGTCGTCCGGTTCGTGAATGATGCCCCGACCGAGCAGCCAGGCCCAGATGCGGTTCACGATGTTGCGCGCGAACCAGGGGTTGTCCTGGTCAATCAACCAGTCGGCGAAGACCTCGCGCGGATCTTCGCCCGGCGGAATCCGCACAGAGACCCCGTCGGGAAGAACGGCCTCCAAGGGACCCGACGGCGCCGGATCCAGGTACACGATCTCTTCCTTCCACTCGGCCGTCTTCTTGTACGCGACCCGCGAGAAGAAGGCCGTCATGTTGGACCGACGGGCCTCCGGCCAATGCTTCAGGCGCACGCCCATGAAGGTGAGGGCCACCCCCTCGGCGATGGCCGCCGGCTCTTGGCCCTGGATCGCGCGGTAGAAGTTGACCGGCGGCACGCGGAAGTTGCTGCCGCTCGAGGTCAACAGCGCGCGGGCAAGTTGATCGTAGGGCTTGTTGTCCCGCAGAGCGTCGCGAATCCAGCGATGATAGGCCTGGACCGCGTTTGGCCACAGATTGATGGGAAATTCCGCCTTGACTCGCAGCAGATCGCACCACTTCATCGCCCAGTAGTCGGCGAACTCCTTCCGTGCCAGCAGGGCGTCGATCAGCGTGGCGCGCTTGCTGCGGCGACGGTCCTGCAGAAACCTGCGGACCTCCACGGCCCTGGGCAACGTCCCGATGACGTCCAGGTACACCCGCCTGATGAAGACCTCGTCGGAACACGGGTTCGCGGGCTGGATGCCCCGCTGCTTCAGCATGGCCAGCACCGGGCCATCAATGAGATTCGTCGATGCGAGCCCGCCAGTGCTCTCAAAGGGGCGCACGACCCGCGGTTCCGCACGTAGCGCGCCGGGGGCCGCCATGAAGACCGCGATCACGAATAGAAGCCTGCCCATCGGGTTCCCCGTGGGGGGACGCTGCCCGTGGCGGAGCGCCGATCGCCCCTCCGCCAGGGCCTGATCACTCGAAGTCGCCAGCCACCCACTCAAGAGAACCGGCTCGCACACGTCCAGAGCACCGATCCCCAGGGCCGACCCGCGCAGACGCAGGCTGTGGCCTTCCTCGAGGCAACACCCCCCCTCCGCTGACGACATCAGGCACAACGAGCCCCCACCCAGCCTATTGCACCCCGTCTTCATCAGTGTAACACCGTTCCGCCTGAGCGGTGACCGAAATCCATCCCAGAACCGTCACCGGAAGGACATGATCGAGTTCGAAAAGGAGGAACGCCCGCTCGTCTGCGCGGCGGAGGGCGGATCTGACGGACAATGCCTGTCGGGCGGGCGGGCGCGGTCACAGAATCATGGCGTTGGAAGGCCCCCCAGCGCCTCCAGGTGGCGGCGACGCTCGTGCCAGGTTGGAGCAGCCAACACCCGAACCGTCCCCCCTGTGTCGAGCTCCAAGCCGGTGATGACCTGGGTCCACACGACGATCTGCTCCACCTTGCCCTCCAGGGGCCGCACCTTCGCGTCCCAGAGCCGGGCGGTCTTGTCGAAACTGCCGGTCAGGACGTGTGAGCCGTCCGGGCTGAAGGCGACCGCGGCGACGGGACGCTCATGCCTCAAACACGGACCGATCGGCTTGCAGGTCGCTGCATCCCAGAGCCGTGCGGTGTGATCCGCGCTCCCTGTCAGGAGGTGCAGGCCATCAGGACCAAAGGCCACGGCTGCCACGGCGCCGCCATGGACCAGGGGATCGCCGATCGGTTTGCCGGTGGTTGCGTCCCAAAGCCGGGCCACGTTGTCCCAAGTCCCCGTGAGGATCCGGGAGCCGTCGGGGCTGAAGGCTACGGAGCAGAGCATCCCCTCGTGGGGCAGCGGGCGGCCGATGGGCCTCCCTGTGACCGAATCCCACACCCGGGCGGTGTGGTCGTAGCTTCCAGTGAGGATGCGGGAGCCGTCAGAGCTGAAGGCCACAGCGTGGACCGCCCCCTGGTGCTCCAAGGGCTTGCAGATTGCCTCGCCCGTCGTGGCATCCCAGAGCCGAGCGGTGTGGTCGTAGCATCCCGTCAGGACCCGAGCCCCGTCGGGGCTGAATGCGACGTCCCAGACCCAACCCGCATGTCGGAGCGGCTTGCCGATCGGCTGCCCGGTGGCGGCGTCCCACAGCCGCGCCGTCTTGTCGTAGCTTCCCGAGAGGATGCGCGCGCCGTCCGGGCTGAAGGCCATCCCCGTCACCTTGCCGCCATGCCTGGGAAGCTGGGCAGAGGGCTTGCCGGTGCCTGCGTGCCAGAGCCGCATCGTGCCATCGAGGCATCCGGTCGCGATACACGATCCATTCGGACTGAAAGCGACGGCACAGACAGGGCTCTCGTGCTGAAGCAGCGCAGCGGCGGCCTTTAGAGGGACGGCATCCCAGAGCCTCGCCCGCGTGTCGAAGCTGCCCGTCAGAAGACGATCACCCTCCGGACTGAAATCCACGGCGTACACCAATCCCTGATGCTCGAGCGGGGCACCGATGGGACTGCCCGTGACCGCATCCCAGAGCCGAGCCGTGTTGTCCCAGCTTCCCGTCAGGATCCGCGTGCCGTCCGGGCTGAACGCGGCAGCCGCGACCGGCCCTTCGTGCTTGAGGAGCACACCGGTCGGCTCACCTGTGGCCACGCGCCAAACGCGCGTGGTGGTATCTGAGCTTCCCGTGAGGATGCGTCGGCCGTCGGGACTGAATCCGACGGCACGCACGGCGCTCTCACGCTCCAAGGGCTCACCAATGGGCTCGCCTGTGGCCGCGTTCCAGACCTGGGCCGTGCCGTCGTCGCACCCCGTCAGGATCCGCGCCCCGTCGGGACTGAAGGCGACTGCCCAGACCATTCCACCGTGCTGGAGTGCCTCGCCGATCGGAGATCCCGTGGCGGCGTCCCAGAGCCGAGCCGTCTGGTCCGCACTTCCCGTCAGAATACGCGAACGGTCCGGACTGAAAGCGGCGGCCCAGATGGGGCCTTCGTGCTTGATGGCCTTGCCGATGGCCTTGCCTGTTGGCGCGTCCCAGAATTGAGCGGTGCCGGCGCCGGTTCTGGTGCCAACCCGCAACCCGTCGGGGTGAAAGAGCACGGCCCCGACGGCGCCTTGATGTCTGAACGGCGCGCCGATCAACTTGCCCGTAACCGCATCTTAAAGATGGGCGGTCCTGTCGAGCCCCCCCGTCAGAACACGCGAGCCGTCTGGGCTGAACGCGGCCGCCAGAACCGGGCCGTGGTGTTGAAGCGGGGCCCTGAGCGGATGGATCCTGCCGCGCCAAGCCCCCAGGTTCTCCCGAATGGCCCGTCGAAGGTCGTCCGACTCGACCGGCGCGATCTGCAGGGTCCGCGCCAACCAGAGCATCCCGTGGCCGACCTTCCCCTGCTCACATAGGCCGAAGCCCCGGTCCAAGGCCAAGCCCAGCGACAGCCGCTCCGCTTGCCGACGCTGCTGGTCGGCCTCGAGCTTCTTGTGGTCCGCGAGTTCCCGCTGCTCTTGCTCGGCTTGGCGCGCCCGCCTTGCGGCGTCACGCTCCCGGGCAATCCTGGACGACTGAACGGCCATGGTGATGGCGAAACCCGTGATCAACACGACGAATGCGATGGCCAGAGATGCGGCGGCTCTGTATCGGGACAACGCCTTCTTGAGGATGTACACCGCGCTGTCGCGTTTGGCTTCGATCGGTTCTCCGGCGAGGTAGTGGTCCAGATCCCGGGCCACGTCCCCAGCGCTCTGGTAGCGCCTTCGCCGATCCTTGGCCAGCGCTTGGAGCACGATGGTCTGTACCTCGTCGTCGATGGGGCAGCCGCTCTTGGCCACGCCCTTCTGGTCGACGCGACGCATGACGCCCGAGTCACGCCGCCAGGCCTTGCTGGGAGGCGTGGGCGGCGTCTCGGCGATGTGTCTCAGGACGTCGACGACCTGTCCTCCGACCGGATAAGGGTGACGACCGGTGAGGATCTCGTACAGGATCACCCCGAGCGCATAGACGTCGGTCCGGATGTCGATCTCGTCGGGATTACCGCGGGCCTGCTCAGGTGAAATGTAGGGGAGCGTACCGACAATCTGGCCCGTGACCGACACCAGGGCTTGCTCCGGACCGCCAACCATCTTGGCCAGCCCGAAGTCGAGCACCTTCGGCACGCCCTCGGCGTCGACGAGAATGTTCGACGGCTTCAGATCGCGATGCATCACACCTCGCTGGTGGGCGTAGTTCACCGCCTTGCACACCGTTGCGAACAACTCCAGGATCTCCTCCAGCGCAAGCCTGTTCTCGCGCACGTATCGATGGAGGGGTCGCCCACGGATGTAGTCCATCACGCAAAACTGATGACCGCCCTCCGTCGTCCCGGAATGGAAGACGGCGATGATGTTGGGGTGCTTGAGGCTGGCGACCAGCTCGATCTCGCGCTCGAACCGCTTCCGCGACCTCTCGGAGGCGTACGGACCCTCCGAGAGGATCTTGATGGCGACCTTACGCTTCGTGGAGCGTTGAACGCCCTGGTACACGACGCCCTGCCCACCGCGATGAAGCTCGCCGACGATCTCATAGCCCTCTATCGCAAGACGTGGGGAGCGCCCGGCCTGGGGAGTTCCGCCGGGGAAACGCAGTGCTGCAGCATCCTGCGTGGCCGATGACACAACCGGCCCATCCGCGGGCTCGACGGCCCTGATCGCCTGAAGCCGTTCGCCGAGCTCCGGCATCAGGTCAGGATAGGCCTCGGTGATCTGCTCGTCGGAGAGGGTCTGGCCCGCCTCGCGACGGGTCATACAATCTTCGACAGCGCGCGCTATCCGTTCCGCTCTACTCGCGTTGTCGTCGTCAGAGGATGCGTGCGGCATCGTCGTCGTAGGCCTCCGTCCGATGCAGCCAGGGCATGCCTTCTTGAGCGATCGCGGGCTTTCCGGTTTGAAGCGTCCGCATTCATCGATGATGGGCTTCCAGCCATCTTATCATGAAGAACTCCCACCGGGTAGGAGGCTCGGCAGTGTATTGAGAGACCCGTAGAGCGCTTGTCGGACCGGACATATCTGATTCTTGACACTTCCAGACCCGAGGCAACAATACGGGCGTTGGAGCAAGTCTAGATCCTGGCTGAAAGCAGCATACCGATAGGGAGATTTCCGATGCGGGGCTTGAGGACAGCGTGGGTATGGCCTGGGGTCGTAGTGATCGCAGTCGTGCGATCCGGGGCAGCAGAGCAAGTCACCATCCATCGCGACCAGTGGGGCGTGCCCCACATCTTCGCCAAGACCGAGGAGGGCGCGTGCTTCGGCGCGGGGTACGCCCAAGCCGAGGATCGGCTCGAGCAGATGATGCAGAACTACCGCCTCGCGTGCGGAACGATGAGCGAGGTCTTCGGGCCGAGGATGTTCGAGCATGACCTTCGCCAGCGAAGATGGCGGCATGCCACCATCTCGAGAAAGCTGTACAGAACGCTGTCCGCCAAGACGCGCGCATGCATGGAAGCGTTCCAGAAGGGCGTCGAGAAGTACATGGCCGATCATCCAACCGAGGTGCCCCCATGGGCTCCCAAGCTCGAACCTTGGATGCAGGTGGCGCTGAGTCGGATGATGCTCTGGGTTTGGCCTATGGGAGAGGCCGCCGACGACCTCAGCAAGGTGGGTATCGAGCTGCCTCCTGGTCCCCATCGCGGCTCGACCGAGTCGTTGAGTCCGGGGAACCCGCCGCCGGGCGTTCCGAGGGGCACGTTGCTGGCCCTGATCGATCCGCATATGGAATGGTACGGGCCGACGCGATTCCACGAGGCGCGGATGTACGGCGGCGACCTGCAGCTTTCCGGGGCCTTCATCGTGGGAGGGCCGCTCCCGATTCTCGGGCATAACGCTCATCTTTCCGTGGCGATGACCACGGGGGGACCCGACACGACGGACGTCTATGTCGAGACGCTCAACCCCAGGAATCCCAAGCTGTACAAGTACGACGGCCAATGGCAGGACATGACGATTCGCACGGTACAGATCCGCGTGCGGGAAGGGCAAGACGTCAAGACGCGGCAGGTGCAAATCCCCTACACCCGGCACGGGCCGGTGGTCACGACAAAGGACGGCAAGGCCTACGCGGTGGCGACCTCATATGCTCACGAGGTCAGACTCATCGACCAGCTCTACGCGATGATGACTGCGCGAGACGTGACGGAGATGAAGCACGCGCTGAGCATGGCGCAGTTGATGAGCATGAACGTCATGGTCGGCACCGTAACGCGCGACATGTACTACCAGCGAACGGGGCGCGTGCCGATCCGCCCCAAGGGCATCGACCACACCCGCCCGATCCCCGGGCACCTCTCCCAGAATCAATGGCGCGGCATCCATGCAACCAAGGACCTCGTCAGCTGCCTGAACCCGAAGGACAGATACATGGTGAACTCCAACTCGGTGCCGGCGATGATGATGGCCAACAGCCCCATGAAGCCCGAGGACTATCCCAGCTACATCTACAACGACCTGGCATGGCAGAAGCGCCAACGCCAGCACAACGCGCTGAAGCTGTTCGACGCCCACCGCCATCTGAAGCTGGAGGTCGCGAAGCGACTGGCCTTCGACACATCGGTGTACAACGCAGAGAGGTGGCAGGCGAACCTGGCGAGGGCGTGGCAGCGCGCCGACAGGCGTGTCAAGGCAAACCCGAATGTCGCCCAGATGTACAAGGCGATCAGCTCGTGGAACCGCCGTTGCGACGCCGACCAGACAGGCGTTCTGGCGTACAAGTTCTGGAAGGAATCGATTCCCGAAAAGCTGCGCGGTGACGACCGCACGGGGGACCCGCCGCGACGCGGACTCAAGCCGTCCGCAATGATTGAAGCGTTGGCGACCGGGGCACGGCGATTGGCAGCCGCCCACGGCTCCGTCCAGGTCAAGTTTGGCGACGTCTACAGGATCGGACGGGAAGGCGGGAAGCACTTCCCCGCCTCCGGCGGAGACCTGCCGGGCCTATCCACGCTGCGAACGCTGTACTTCGGCGAGGCCCGGAATGGCAAGTTCTATGCCTACGGCGGGCAGTGCGCGGTCATGCTCGTCCTGCTGACGAATCCGATCCAATCCTGGTCCGTCACGCCGCTTGGCCAGAGCGATCACAAGCGCTCGCCCCACTGGGAAGACCAGATGGCGGAGCTCTTCAGCAAGCAGAAGATGAAGGACACCTACTTCAAAAACACCCGCGAGCTGATGAAGCACGTCAAGAAGACGACGAAGCTGGCCTTTGGGCGGTGAGAGATTGGGCCAACAGAACGCGATTCAAAGCCGGCACGAGCTCCTCGAGGGGAAACATGCTTGGGGAGAAACCCGCCAGTGCATCCTGCCCTGCCTCGGCCCGGCGCAGCGCGCGTCGTGGCGTCGGGCCGCCTTTGCTTTCGAGCTGGGATACCCCCTCCCCGCCGAGAATCGATAGAATGGGGCACCGCTGGTAGTGCGATCCCTCAAGACGGAGGACCAACATCCATGAAGCTGTTCATTCCTGCGGCCGTTGCCGTCATGGCCCTTGCCTCGCCGGCCGCACACGCTCGCGGCGCCTCGAGGCTGCCGAACTTCGTGATCATTTTCATCGACGACATGGGCTACGCCGACATCGGACCGTTCGGTGCCCGCAGCTACCGCACGCCCAACCTCGACCGCATGGCGCAGGAGGGCCGCGTCTTCACGGACTTCTACGTCAGCCAAGCGGTGTGCTCTGCCTCACGTGCCTCGCTGATGACCGGCTGCTACAACGTGCGGATCGGCATCCTTGGCGCCCTCGGCCCCAAAGCGAAGCACGGCATTCACGCCAACGAGATGACACTTGCCGAGGTTTGCAGGCAGAAGGGATACGCCACCGCCTGCTACGGCAAGTGGCACCTCGGCCACCACCCCAAGTTCCTGCCAACCCGACACGGCTTCGATGACTACTTCGGGCTGCCGTACTCCAACGACATGTGGCCGTACCACCCGGCCGTGGCGACCCAGCCGATGGCCAAGCGCCTCGAACGCTGGACACACTTGCCCCTGATCGAAGGCACGAAGATCATCAACCCCCAGGTCACTGGCGAAGAACAGAAGATGCTCACGACGTGGTACACCGAGCGAGCGGTCAAGTTCATCGACACCAACAAGGACCGGCCGTTCCTGCTCTACGTCCCGCACGCGATGGTGCACGTCCCGCTGTACGTGTCGGACAAGTTCGCCGGCAAGACCAAACGCGGGCTGTTCGGCGACGTCGTGGCGGAGCTGGATTGGTCGGTAGGACAGATTCTCCAGGCCATCCGGCGCCACAAGCTCGACAAGCACACGATGGTGATCTTCACCTCGGACAACGGCCCATGGCTGAGCTACGGCACGCACGCCGGATCGGCCGGTCCGCTCCGTGAGGGCAAGGGCACGATGTTCGACGGCGGCTGCCGCGAGCCCACCGTGATGTGGTGGCCGGGGACCATTCCGGCCGGCACGGTCTGCAAGACCCCGGCGATGACCATCGACGTCCTGCCCACGATCGCCCATCTGATCGGAGCCACCTTGCCGGACCACAAGATCGACGGGAAGAACATCTGGCCGTTGGTGAAAGGCCAACCCGGGGCCACCTCACCCCACGAGGCCTATTACTTCTACTACGGTCGTGAGCTCCAGGCCATCCGCATGGGGCGGTGGAAGCTGCACTTCCCCCACCGCTACCGCACGCTCGGTGGGCGCAAGGGCGGCACGGGGGGCAAACCCGCGCCCTACGAAAAGGCCAAGATCGGCCTGGCCTTGTTCGATCTGGCCAACGACGTCGGCGAGACCAACGACGTCAAAGATCAGCACCCCGATGTCGTGGCCGCCATCAAGAAACTCGCCGACCGGATGAGGGAGGACCTCGGCGATTCTGCCAAGAAGATGGCCGGATCCGGTCGGCGGCCAGCTGGTCAACTCCAAGAGGGCGACCCGCGCTTCGTCGTGAAGAACGGGCTGCACACCGCTTGCGAGGAGTAGCAATCTAAAGGCCACTGCGTCCGACGAGGAACGAGCCACGGCGATGCCTCAGGGATTCCCCACGGCCTTGCGGATCACCGGCAGGAGCCGCGAGCCCTTGTCGATCACCTCGATCACCTTGCCGTCCGGGCCGATCAGGATCGGCGGCATGGCCTCGATCGTGATGCTCAGGGGTAGGCCGTAGGCTATCTGCACGGCCTTCTCCTCCTCATCGTCGATGGCGATCTGTGGCCAGGTCATCCCGGCCCGTCCGGCCAGGCGCTTGGCCATCCTCCTCGAGTGGAACGCGCCGCCCAGCATCTGGAACTTCGGGTGGCTGGCAAACCTGCGGTGGATGGCGATGAACCGAGCGGTTTCTTGATCACGGGGCATCTTCCAGAAATGCAGCAGCACGACCTTGCCGCGGTAGTCGGCAAGCCGGGTGGGCTTGCCCCCCAGCGTCTTGCCACTCAGGACGGGCGCCTGCTGGCCGGGCACGAGCTTCTTGCGCACATGCAGCGGAATGTCACCGAGATCGAGCGGCTCGTCACTGCGTCCGCCGGGGATCCGATCCACACGGAGGCGATGTCGCACCGTGCCGACTTCCTCTCCCATGAGGAGCGGCCGGCGCGATCGCCTTCGATGAACGTTGACCTTGAGGACATAGCGTCCAGCGGGCACGTCCTCCGCACGAAACCGCCCGTCACGCTCGATGGCGACCAGGATGCCTCGTGGTACTTGTTCAGGATCCATCCCGAGCATGAGCTGCTCGGAGCTGTTGGGGCGAAGGGCTGGGTTCACCTGGTTGTGCAGTGTGTTCCAGACGAGCCGGCGGGCATCGACGTCGTCCGGCAGGACGATGCGCCCGATCACCGGCCGACCCCGCCCGCCCAGCGTCACGCGCTTCGTCTTGCCGGCCGGCAAGGCGATCTCGGAAAGATGCGACAACGGAATGTGGTGAACGGGCGGTCCGGGACGATAGCCGATCCTACCCTCCCCAGGCAGAACGCGCTGGAAGACGAAACCTCCCTGATCATCCGTCCTGGCGGTACACTCGTGCATGACGTGGGGCAGGGCGTCCTCACGCGGTCCGTCTGTGGTGACCTCGACCTCCCGATCCGCCGCTGGCTTCCCGCCGATTCGCACCTGGCCCTCAACGCGAGCCCAGGGAACGAGCACCAGCTTGCAGGGCGTCCGGTTGCCAAGCTTCTCGCCGCTGACGATCAGGCAGCCGGCCTCGTGCAAGACGACCAGCCCGAACGCCTCGGGCAGCTTGGGGACGGTGAACGTCCCATCCGCTTTGGCGATCGCGTGCCTCAGCTCCCCGTGGGTAAGGGAACGGTCCAGCTTGCGGTTCTTGATGTGCACCCACGACTTCGCGGATGCCTGAGCCACGATGGCTTCGCCGGCAGGCTCACCGTCGGGTGTGCAGACGACGCCGGTGATCCAGGCCTCGCGCCTCAGCTTCACCTCCAGCGTAACCGTCTCACGGTTCAGTTTGATCGGTTCGGTCGTATGAAGCGCGTAGCCGTCTGCCTCAATGACGAACTGCGCGGGCTCGTCTTCCAGCATGCTCGGCAAGACGCCCAAGCCAATGCCGATCTGGCCCGGTTTGGCGGGATCCGAGTTCCATGCGTCGCCCCCGAGTGCGTGCACGAGCGTGGGGGTCATCCCGTCGCCGGTCAGGCGAATGCGGAAGTCCTTGATGGGGCTGCCGGTCTCAGCGTCTTTCACGGTCCCACAGATATGGAGCGGGCTCTGCAGCACGACGACGTGTTCGGTCGGCCCCGGGGTGAGGGTCTTCTCCGACTGCTTGTACTGTGCGGAGAACGCCAGGAACGTCGCCGCGGCCTCGGTCGGCGCGTGCCAGACGAGCCGGCCCTGCGCGTCCGTCCGGAGACTGTCCGCGGCCGACGCCGGTTCATCGGTGGTGACGAGGACATGGACATCCGGGACGGGCTCGCCTTGGGCGTTGACGAACCGCACGCGGATCGGATGCCCGCCCTCGAGCCGGATATCGACCGGGGCCATGCCCGGGCGCAGATCCAGTCTGCGTTCCACTCGCCTGAACCCGGTTGTCGATATGATCAGTTTGAGCTGACCCGCCTTCATGCTGCGAAGCGTGAACCGCCCCTCTGGGTCGGTCTTCGTGGGCCTCCGAAGGATCCGAGCCAGGAGCCCCCACCGGGCCTTGCGCCCGGCGACGGTGATCCGGGCACCTTGGACGGGATTGCCCTGGTCGTCGACCACACGAGCCCGAAGCGTCACCCGCGCAGGACGGGACGTCGCCCGCGTCGTTCCGGTCGGCCCCGGACGGCTGGCCGCACCCCCCTTCGATGCGATGGGCAGGGACGACGCCATCGCACGCAGCGACACGGGAATAGCGCCGGTCTCACGAGCCAGACTGGGCAGCCCACCCAACGTGACCGCCAGCCCCATCAGCGGCACGGTCCGCGCCAGCCCTCTCCACCGAAACAAATGCGTCTGCCCCAAACCGTCAGGTTCGCCAAATCGTGTCATGGCTCGCCGTCCTTCTTTTTGGATATTTCCCATCTATCTCACGTCAGCGAGCCAGTTTACCAACGCGGGTCTTCAGGTCAAGCGAGACCATCGCGTCCCGCCCCGCCTCCTTGGTGTCCGATCTCGTCTGCAGAGGAATACGCCGATGGTACCCGTTCGGGCGGGTTCCGCGAACTGGCCCGCACGACCGAAACGTACGCCCGCCAGGCCAGCTACTCATCCCAAGAGGACATCCGCAAGGATGCCTCGTGAAGGTCGAACCGTCCTTCCCCCTCTCCCTTCGGCCAGGGAGGTCGCATAGTGGAAGCCGTGGTCACCTTGAGCGTCGACATCCCGAATGAGCTGAACGAGCAGATCCAGGAGATCTGTCGGCGGCAGAACTGCACGCCGGGCGAGGCCCTGCGGGAGCTGCTTCGCCGCTGGGTCGCGGTCGAGCAGTTTCGGCAGGACGCCGGAGAGGTCCGACAACTCGCTCAGGCTGCCGGCTTCACGAGCGAGAACGACATCTTTGAGGCCATCTCGTAAAGGTCGTCCTCGATGCCAATGTCCCGTGCGGACAAGAGAAGTGACCGGCTGGCTGGGCCTGACCCAATGAGGGCGCTGGGACTCGAACCCAGGACCTACGGCTTAAAAGGCCGTTGCTCTACCAACTGAGCTACACCCCCACCCACGCCATCAACGCGGGATGGCGTGGGCAATCCATCTATCATGCAAGCGTATCTCTTGGGCCCACCGCGGTCAAGCACGGCAGGCAAGGACGCCACTTCACGCACCCAGGCGCGCTGCGCGGCTCGTTTGACGACCCCCGGTGGGCCCCATAGAATCTCATGAGGCTGCGATGTTCCGGTCGGCAGGGCGAGTTTGGATGAACCAGAGACTGACCCAGCGGCTTGCCAAGGCGGTCGAAGCGATCCGCGTCTGGCTCCCAACGGCTCCCCAACAGTTCCGCCAATTCATCGAAGAAGCTCGCGAAGATCCGCGGGCACTGACCAAATCGCCCGCGTTCCGCGTCGGTGTGATCCTGTGCGGCGGGCTGGTCGTGGCGCTGATCCTCCACGGCGTCGGACAATGGATCGCGCCATCGGCCGACATGGGCAGTCCCGCCGAGCTGGTCCCCGTCACCGTCCGCTGCGTCAGCCCAAGCTGCAAGCGGCTCAAGGAACGCGTCACGATCATGGTGGAACGCGACTTCGACGACTGGCCCGCCGAGTGCCCCCGGTGCAAGCAGAAGACCCTCTACCCCCTCGTTCGCTGCCACAACAGCAAGTGCCGCCAATGGGTCACGCCCAAGATCAAAGAGGACGGATCCTGGTGGTGCCCCAAGTGCGGCAGCAGGCTGTAGCCCCGTCCCCTTATCTCTCCGTCGGCTCGTAGACACAGAACGGCTCTTGGGCGAGGTAATCGCCAAACTCGTGATAGGCCCGCGCCCGACACCCCCCGCACACGCCCTTGAACTCGCACCGCCCGCACTTGCCCGTCAGCAGCTCCGGGTCGCGGAGCCGCTCAAACACCTCGCTCGACCGCCAGATCTCGGCGAAGTCCTGCTGCAGTACGTTGCCGGCCACAACGGGCAGATACCCGCACGGAAACACCTCGCCCGTGTGCGACACGAAGCACACGCCCGTCCCCGCCAGACACCCCTTGGTCATCGCGTGCATCGGATGCCCGCCCCGCGACCGACCGGGCGGATCCGCACCCCGCCCAGACCGGCTGCGCCGCTGTCTGACGATGCGGTAGTAGTGCGGGGCGCAGGTGGCCTTGACCTGCAGCGCGCTGGTCGCGCTCAGCTCGTACAGCTGGCCCAGTCGCTCCTCGGTTTCCTCGTCCGAGAGCATCTGGTCGGCGGCGATCTGCTCTCCGCAACCCACCGGGACGAGCAAGAAGAAATGGGCGGCCACCGCGCCGATCCGCTCGGCCAGCTTCATCACGTCGGGAATCTGATCGGCGTTGTGGCGAGCAATGGTGCAGTTGACCTGTGTCGGCACGCTGACCTCGCGCAAGTGCCGCAACCCGGACAGCGCCTGGCCGAACGAGCCGGGCAGCTGCCGGAAGGCGTCATGCGTAGCGGCATCCGCACCGTCGAGCGAGATGCTGACCCGATCGAAACCCACCGACGCGATACGGTCGGCCATCGGCGGGTCGATCATCGTACCGTTGGTCGCCAGCGCCGTCATCAAGCCATGGCCGCGGGCCCGACCGGCCAGGTCGAACACGTCGGGCCGCATCAGCGGCTCGCCGCCGGAGAAGACGAGGATCGGCTTGGCGAACGCGGCCAACTGATCGATCATCCGCTCGGCCTGGTCGGTGGTCATGTCCGACTTGCTCAGCTCGCGGGCCACGTCCAGCCGACGGCAGTGCACGCAGGCCAGATTGCAGGCCGCCGTCGTCTCCCAGAACACCAACCGCGGGGTCCATCGTGCCTCTTTGGCGGGGCGATCCGTCATGTGCGACTCCTAGCGCGCTGCATCTTCCTATATGATAGGTGGACTTGGTGTCCGGATCGACTGCAACCGACGCCGATCCGACGGGTACCAAGTGCTGACACGGATACTGTGCGCCGTCACGCTCTCCATGCCGCCTGCCGATCCCGAGGCCGGCAGCGTGCACGCAGGATAGCCTGGCGGACCATGAGGAGGCCTGCGCCTTGGCAACCCCCCCCTTGTCGAAAGACCTGGCCGATCGGCTGGACGGTCTGCTCCGCGGCATGGTCGACCGGGAGGCAAGCGACCTGCACCTGGTGGCAGGTCGTCGCTCCGTCTACCGCGTGCACGGCGAGCTGCAACCCGTCGACGCCGAGCCGCTGAGCGCCGAGAACGTTCGCGGGATGGTCATGAACATCATCCCCCCGCGCCTGCGAGAGCGGATGCTCCGTGACGACCTGCGCGACATGGACTTCTCGACCACCGTCGATCACGAAGGGGGCGAGGTGCGGTTCCGCGTCAACGCCTTCCAGTCCCAGGGGGCGATGGGCGCGTGCTTTAGACTGATCCCGGGCGACATCCCGTCCCTGGAGTGGACGCGGTTCCCGCCCGATCTCGCCAAGCGCATCATCCACGAACGCAACGGCCTGGTGCTGGTGACGGGCGTCGCCGGCTCGGGCAAGACGACGACGCTGGCCGTGCTCGTCAACATGCTCAACGCGTCGGGCCACTGCCGCATCGTCACCGTCGAGGAGCCCATCGAGTACGTGTTCCCGCCGTCCGAGGGAAGCGTGGTCACCCAGCGCGAGGTGGGCGTGGACACGGCCAGCTTCTACGACGGCCTGCGCTCCGCGCTGCGGCAGGATCCCAACGTGATCCTGGTCGGCGAGATCCGAGACCGCGAGACGGCGCAGATGGCCTTGAGCGCGGCCGAGACCGGACATCTCATCTTCAGCACGCTGCACACCCGCGATGCGAAGGGCGCGATCACGCGGATCACCGACTTGTTTCCGCGCGATTCACAGGACGACATCCGGACGCAGCTGGCGCTCAGCCTCCGGTTCGTCATCAGCCAGCACCTGCTGCCGTCCGCCGACCCCGCGGAGCGACGACAGCTCGCCCTGGAGGTGCTGTACGTCAACGCACCCGTCCGCAGCGGCATCCGTTTCGGCAAGATCGAGAGCATCGACACGGCGCTTCAGACCGGACGGCGCGACGGGATGATGACGCTGGATGAGCACCTGACCCGCCTCGTCGTCGCCGGCAGAATCACGAAGGATGTGGCCCTGGGATATGCCAACGACCCGCAGGCCATCGAGCGGGCCGCACCGCTCACCTCGTTTGGAGAACGCTGAATGACCGTGCGTGAATCGGCGCTACTGTGGCACGGGCGTCTCGCCCGTGAAGGTCCATGGGCAAGATGCCCATGCCACGTGCCCGCCGTAGGTCCGGCACCTGATCCCGCAGAGTCATTGGGACCCTAGTTCGGAGGTCTCCCTCACATGCTGGTTCGAATCTGCACCGTACTGATCCTGGTCTGCCCGGTCTGGGCACAGGTCCATCGAGACGCCGACCCACCGTCAACGTCTCCGCCCCTCGCCGGTCGAGCCAAGGGACAGGACCGAACGAAGGCGCGCAACCGGGCCAAGGGCCGCGTCAAGCCAAAGCCCCCCGAAGCGGTACAGCGTCCGGACAAAGCACCAGACAGCCCGAAACCCAAACCGCCGGCCAAGAAACGCAGACCCCGACGCCAGGCCACGCGACCCGCTAAGCCGAAGACCAAACCAACGCCCCGAACGCGTCGTTGGCTCGTCAAAGCCGAACGTGGCATGCTGGCCAGCGACTCGATCGACGCGTCCAGGGCCGGGGCCGAGATCCTCAAAGACGGCGGCAACGCCATCGACGCCGCGGTCGCCACCTCGTTTGCCCTCGGGGTGACCCGTCCCTACAGCACGGGGCTGGGCGGCGGGGGGTTCGCGGTGATCTACCTCAGCCGGGCCAAGGAAACCATCGCCGTGGACTTCCGCGAGACCGCCCCCGGCGACGCGACCTGGGACATGTTCGTCAAGGCCCGTAAGAAGGACCCGAACGGCCCATCCCCCAGTCAGTTCGGCGGGTTGGCCGTGGGCGTGCCGGGCCTCCTGGCAGGTGCGGACCACCTGCTGGAGGAGTTCGGCACGATGCAATTGAGCCAGGTCATCGACCCCGCCATCGAACTGGCCGAGCGGGGATTCAAGGCCGACAAGGACTACGTCTCGGCGTGCGCCAAGGCCCTCAGACAGTTCCGAAGTCACCCCGACTTCGCGCAGACGTACGAAACCCTGCACCGCACGCTGCTCAACCGCGGCCAGCCGATCAAAGGCGGTCAGCTCATTCGACGCCCCGAGCTCGCCGCGGCGCTGCGGCTGATCGCGTCGGTCGGCCCGCAGGCCTTCTACGACGGCCAGATCGGCGACGCCATCGTCCAGGCAGTCAAGAGGGCCGGCGGCGTGATGGCGATTGAGGACCTGCTGGGCTATCGCGTCCGCGAGCGCCAGCCCATTCGGTTCAAGTACCGGGACTACCAGATCGTCTCCATGCCGCCCCCCTCCTCCGGCGGCATCGTGATCGCCGAAGTGCTCAACATCCTGAGCAACCGATCGATGGCCGACCCCAACGCCGACGACCCGCATCAGGCCGCCCACGTGTTCGTCGAGGCCTGCAAGCACGCCTTCGCCGACCGGTCGCGATGGCTGGGCGATCCCGCCTACGTCAACATCCCTCAGCGCCTGCTCACCGGCACGAAATACGCCGCCTCGCTGGCCAAGGGCATCGACCCGAAGCGAACCAAGTCGCCCAAGAGCTACGGCTCGGTCCACCTCAAGGACGACGGGGGCACGAGCCATTTCTGCGTCGTCGACGCCGACGACAACGTCGTCGCCTGGACCGAGACGATCAACCTGCCCTTCGGCTCGTTCGTCGTGACCGACCGCTTCGGGATCATCCTGAACAACGAGATGGACGACTTCTCCGCCGAGCCGGGCAAGCCGGACGCGTTCGGCCTGCGAACCAGCGACCGCAACGCCGTCGCGCCGGGCAAGCGCCCGCTATCCAGCATGTCGCCGACGATCGTCCTGGACGACCGGGGGCTGCCCATCCTGACGCTCGGCGCGTCCGGCGGGCCGAGGATCATCAGCTCCGTGCTCAACGTCCTCATCAACGTGCTCGACTACGAAATGACGCTGGGCGAGGCCATGGAGGCAACACGCATCCACCACCAGTGGTCGCCCAACGAAATCCGTTTCGACGTCGCCCCCGATCCGGACCTGGCCGCCGCCTTCAAGAAGCGCGGCCACCGCATCGGCAAGCGCCGGGCCAGCGGCGTCGTCCAGGCCATCGAGTGGGCGCTCGACAACACGCTCCTCGGCGCGAGCGACCCCAAGAAAGGCGGTCGCCCAGCAGGGCATTGACAGAGATGTGCGATTGGGAGGCCCGCTACGGCGGCGGCCAGCCGCCGAGGGCCTTGAGGTCCGTCGAGACGCGGTCTTCTTTCGGGTTGATCCGATACGCGCGGGTCAGCGAGGCCAGGGCGTCCTGGCGGCGGTTGATCCGCTTGTAGAAGCGTCCGAGCTCGGCGTGGGCCCAGGCGTTGAGCGGCTCGACGACGACGGCCTGCCGGTACGCGAGCAACGCGTTGTCGTGATCGCCCCGCTCCTCGTACTGGCGGGCCAGCATGACCTTGTGTTTGGCCGACGGGCCGAGCAGCTCCCCGCTCTTTTCGATGACGGCCATCGCCTTGTCGTATTCCCCCCGCAACGTCAAGGCCCGCTCCTTGCCGCGAATGGCCTCTTCGTAGTTGGGAAAGACCGCGATCGCCCGGTCGAAGTAGTAGACGGCGTCGTCCAGGTTGCGGCGCGCCATCCGAGCGTTGCCGGCGCGGAACCGGTCTTCGGCCAGGTACATGTAGCTCCGCCCCAGGTAAAACAGCGTAGAAGGTCGCGTGATGTCCTTCTTCAGGGCGGTCTTGAACAGGCCGATGGCCTCGACGTATCGGCCGGCGTCGTGCTCCTGCAGCCCTTCCTTGTTGATCTCGCCGACCACTGGGCCGCAGCCAGACACCACCGCCGCCACACAGACCCCCAGCGCGGCGAAGCAGACCGTTCTCATCGTGCGATACCTGTGTTCCCAGAAAATACCAACCCGACCCCCATCCTAACGCCAACCGCAAACCGACTGCAAGGCACGTCCTGCGAGTGATCCCCGGAGAACGAACGTGACGCTCTGGGCGGAGCGGTGCCCCATCCTTTTCGAGTGGCCGCGGAACGCGGACATTCGAGAAGGGTGGGGGACGGAATGGAGCGCGAACCGTCCCTCCCAACCCCCCCTTCCCCCCCCCCCCCGCTCCCCCTCGCGTTCCGCGAAGGGAAGCGAAAAATGGGGCACCCCGCCGCCACTGTAAGACACGCCCTGGCAGCGATCCCGGCGGACAGCAGCTACGGTGTGCTTGGGGTGCGCTGGTCGGCGGGCCCCGGCCGACGACCCGGCGAGCGCGAACGCTCCATCAGGAAGCTGAAGCGATCGATCACGTCAGCGTCGACGGCCTCGCGGAGGTAATGACGGGCCTGCCGCAGGGCAGTCCGCCTCGACAGGTGCGTCAAGACGATGTGCGGGCTTTCCAACCGGCGGGCCAGGCCGGCCAACTCACACACATGCAGGTGCTTGCCCGCCCGGGCCCGACGGACGTGATCGGGCTCGAAGAACGTGCATTCCAGCAAGACGACCCGGCTGCGCCGCACGAACTCCAGGTCGAAGTGCGGCCCGTCGGCCGTGTCGCCCGGATAGCACACCAACGGCACCTCCAGCTCATACTCGATGGTCGTGCCCTGCTTCTTGAGTTCGACGAGCTGCGGGCCGCTCAGGTCGGCAAACTCGGGCTTGAGCTTCCGCCGCGTCTCGATCACGCAGTACCCCAGGGCGGGCGCGCCGTGTTTCGTACTGAACGCCCGGACGACCAGATCGCGCCGGACCCGGTGGTCCTGACCCGGCTCGAGCCCGATGATCCGAGCGGGCGAAGGATGCCCTTCGATCTGGCCCCAAACGCGAACCAGATCGTGGATCGGTCCGACCAACTCGGTGGGCACGAGCACCGTCCCCGGCGAGTTGCCGACGAAAGCCCGCTGCGAGAAGTAGTAGGCCAGCCCCGCAGCGTGGTCCATGTGCCCGTGCGACAGGCAGACCGTGTCGAGACTGATGATCTCTCGCGGCGCCCGCCCCACGTCGAAGCACAGGTTCAGCTCCGGCGCCCCCACCACCGTCTCCTCGCCCGCCAGCGAGAAGCCCACCAGCAGAATGTCCCCAACGCGTTTCTCAACCATCGCCGTCGGCATGATCCGAGTATGGTACTGACCGAGCACCGGCAAGGCGAGACCGAACCGAAAGAGAAACCCACGCCGCAGGTCGTCTGGCCTCATCGATGGAACGTGCATCCAATCATTGGCTGTACCCGCATTGAACATCTGTTGCGTATCTCTTGCCGGCTTAGGGGCAAGAACGCGTCGCCCCCAAAGGACACGGGAGCGCAGCGACGGGGCCGACAGATCGCTGTTGGTGTGTGTGACATCTCCGTTCGATCCGTCCTTCGATTCCTTGGATGCACCCGGTGCGCGACGCCTGGTCCCATGCCGCTTGTACGTCCCAGGCGCGTGGCTAGAATGGCCGTCGGGAAGGGCGTCCGATTCGACGCATGCGACGGCGATGGACTACGACGAATCACTTCATCAGACCTACGTCCAGGGGCGTCGCCTCTCAGCGGAGAAGGTCGACCTGTGGATGGACGCGCTCGCAACGCACCTTCGTTCGCCGGCAAATCCGACGATTCTGGACCTCCGGTCCGGGGTGGGACGGTTCAGTGTTCCGCTGGCCGAACGGTTCGGGGCAACGGTCGTCGGGGTCGAGCCGTCGGCGAAGATGCGTCAGCAGGCCCAGGCCAACGGCGCCCACCCGCGCGTCCGCTATATTGCGGGCACGGCAGAACGCATTCCCACCGCGTCGGGGGCGTTCGATGCGGCCCTCCTCTCGATGGTCGTGCATCATTTCCAGAGCCTTCCCGACGCCTGCGGGGAGCTCTCTCGCGTCGTCCGGGCGGGCGGGCTCGTCTTCGTCCGGAACAGCTTCAAAGGTCGCCTGGACCCGTTCCGTTTCTACGACTTCTTCCCTTGGGCAAGGGCCATTGACGAGGCCCGCTTGCCGGCCATGGATGCCCTGACATCGGCGTGCCGAGGGGCAGGGCTGAACTGCATCGCCCACGAGACCGTGCTTCAGGAAGATGACGACAGCCTTCGTTCGCATTGTGAACGGATCAAGCTGAGGGCGCTGTCATCGCTCGCGCTGATCTCGGACGAGGAGTCTGACCAGGGCGTTGAGGCCATGGAACTGGCTGCCGAGGCCGAGACCGAACCACGCCCCGTCATGGCACCGATCGACCTGCTGGTGTTTCTCAAGGACCCGTGCGTCACGAACCCCGGGAGGCCCTGATGTCAGCGGCGCCGAACTCCCCGGAGCACGTCAGGGCTCAGTACACGGATCCGGCGAACCTCGAGGCGCGTGCGGCGCTGCACCAGCAATTCGGCACCAACCCGCGCGGGTGGTATGCGTGGGTCCAGGATCAGTTGGCGCTGCCTGACCGCTGTCGGGTTCTCGAGCTGGGCTGCGGAACGTGTGGCCTGTGGCGGGCCAATCGCGAGCGCGTGCCGGTTGGATGGCAGATCCTCCTGTCCGACCTGTCGCCGGGAATGCTCGGGGCGGCAAGGGGGGACCTTGGCGGGAAGGGGCACACGTTTACGTTCCAGGTCGCCGATGCGCAGGCGATCCCCTTCGCCGATGAGAGTCTCGACGCCGTTATCGCCAATCACATGCTGTATCACGTGCCGGACTTGGAGCGCTGCCTTGTGGAGATCCGACGCGCCCTGAAGGTCGGCGGGCAGTTGTACGCGGCCACCAACGGCGCGGGACACCTGCAAGAACTCCGTGAGCTCACCGGACGGGTGACGCGTCGGCTGCAGTTCAGTGATCCGGATCGATCCAGGCTCTTCGGGCTGGAGAATGGGTCGGCGCTGCTCGAGCGGCACTTCTCGAATGTCGTGTTGCGTCGTTACGAGAACGCCTTGCACATCACCGAGGTCGAGCCGCTGATTGCCTATCTCTTGTCGACGATCGGTGCGGACGCGGTCCTCTCAGACGAGGGCGTCGAAGCGCTTCGGCGAATCGCCCGGGAGCGGATCGCGACCGACGGTGCGATCCGCGTATCGGGTAACACGGGCATGTTCGCAGCCCAGAGGCCGGCGAAGCCGTGAAGCCTGCAACGGCGGTCTGGCTGCCCGATGCTTCTGTGTCGAACAGGCCCGCAGGGGTCTGCCTGCGGGCCTGCCGGAACGGGAAGAGGGCCTTCGTCGGGTGGTTGCCGACCCCTATCCCCGTCGTCGTCGCAACAGGGCGAACCCGCCCATCACCAGCAACGCCAGCGTTGCTGGCTCTGGCACCAGCAGACTGCCCGTGGAGGGCGGCCAACTGGTGCTCAGGCTGGCGATACCGATGCTGTCGAACGGGGCGGGCGGGCCCCCGCACGCGTTCTGGTAATCCTGGATGATGAACCGCCAGGTCTCACCGTACTCCAGGAGGTTGTCCCACCGCATGCTCTCGTAGACCAACGGCCGATTGACCCCGACGTGGTCGATCTTGAAGGCCTCTTCCGCATCCAACAGCCCCAGGTTCCCGATCCACCCGTCGTAGTTCGTGAGGGTGGTCTCCGGGTCGGCCACGTACCAGACCGGCACGGGACCGTTGGGGTCTGCGGGGTCTACACGGATGTCGACCCGCGTGATCTCGACCAACACATTGATGATGTTGGGGTCGTCGTACGGCCACGCGGGGCACGCGGTCTCGCACGTTGTGGTCCACGAGGAGAGGATGATCTCCCCCGGCGGGAACGGCCCGGCCGAGTTCGGCCCATCGCCCACCTCGTGCACGTCGACGGGGATGAACAACGGGTCCTGGGGACCGTCCTCATAGTAGACCTGGAGTCCTACACCGAGCGCGGGCGAAGCCCAGAACGCCAACGCAACGCCCGCTGAAAGTACGTAGGGGAGTTTCTTCATTCTTGGCCTCCTTTCCCCCAATACTTGGGGTCTGATTCCAGAAACTCCCGTGAACATTCCCCCTTGTCCTTAAACAAGTTACGGTCTATAGCACCACCTCCTCTCTTCCGCCGCCGCGACACACGCCGACAGACGCGGCGAGCAGGATTATCCTTCTGTTGGGCTTTCCCTTGCAGCTGTGCTGTTTCTGATATGCTTCGGGAGATGCGTCGCCGACCCGGAAGAGCCGGGCGAACCATCTCCCTCCTGCTTCGTTCACTCCGCTCAATACAAGTATACCCCGCGCATCAGCCAGAAACAAGATCATTGTGCATTTGTTGGGAGTTAGTTACCAAAATAGATGGGCAGGACTGAGTTAGGGTCGAGGGCCTGGCTCCGATTGGGCGCGACTGTCGATCGCTCGCGGCGAGCGCTACCCGTAGACCATTGCATCTCGACAGACCTGGGTGAGCGCCGCTTCGTCGACGGGTCGGGGGCATACATCCAGGACGCGGCGTTGCGGGAGGGTCGCGGCCACCAGGGCGGGGATGTCGTCCTCCGTGTAGCCCACCGCGGACAGGCCGTTGGGCATGTCGAGCGTTTGCATGAAGTGGATGATGCGGTCGGCGAGGATGCGGCCGGCGTCGGCCGGGTCGGCGCCACTGACGTCGGTCCCTAAGGCTTCGGCCGCTTGGAGGTGTCGATCGGGACAGGCCGACGCGGTGAAGCGGAACACGGCCGGGGCGTTCAGGACCACCGCCATGCCGTGCGGAACCATCGGATGGTCTACGGGATAGCCGGCCGGCCTGAAGTCGCGGACCATGCCGGCGACGGGATACGACAGCCCGTGCGGCAGATGGACGCCGGCGTTGCCGAAGCCGATGCCGGCGAACGCCGCCGCCAGGAGCATCCTTCCGCGGGCCTCGTCATCCCTCGGGTCGGCGACGGCGCGGGGCAGGTACTCGGCCATCATCCGCAGGGCTTGCAGCGCCCAGATGTCGCTGATCGGGTTGGAGCCCTGATAGGCGGGACGAAGGATGGGTCGGTCCGGCCTGGGGCGTTGGTCGTGCGGGATGGCGGTGTAGGACTCGGCGGCATGGCTGAGGACGTCCAGGCCGGTTGAGGCGGCGATCTGAGGTGGGAGCGTCCGCGTGTTGTCCGGATCGATCATGCCCAGCGTCGGCTTAAGTCGCCGATGGGCGATGCCGGTCTTGGCGTGCATCTCGGACATGTCGAAGATGGCGACGCCCGTCGTCTCGCTGCCCGTTCCCGCCGTTGTCGGGATCGCGATTAGCGGCTTGAGCGGACCGGGCACGGGCTTGCCCTTCCCGATCGGCGCGTTGACGTAGTCCAGGAAGTCGGCCGGATACGTCGTGTACAGGTTGGCGGCCTTGGCCGTGTCCATCGTCGACCCGCCCCCGACGGCGACGAAGCTGTCAAAGGGCTCGGAACGGGCGAACTCGATCGCCGCCTTGAACGACGTGTCCGTCGGCTCGACGTGCACGCCGTCGAACAGGGCGTACGCGATCTTCTCGGCCTCGAGCGACTCGCGGACGGTGGCGACGGGCGGGAGGTTGGCCAGGTGCGGGTCGGTCACGACCATCACATGCTTGAGCCCCATGTCGGCCAGGTCCATCCCGACCTCGCGCGTCACGCCCGGCCCGAAGCGGATGCTCGACGTGGCCATCTCGAACGCGGTGTCGTGTGACATGTCGGGCCCCTTGTGGTTTGCTGTCTTTGCGGATTGACCGGGACGCGTCGGCGTGTCGCGCCGGATTCGTCGTGGAACGCGCCCGTGTCCATCCAGTCGACCGGATTGTCAGACGGTCGTCAAGAAGCTGGAGAATGGCAGACGCCGGCGAGTCGCGCACTATCTTTGCTCAGGGCGGGGCCGGGTTCCGCTGCGAGCGTCCTGAGGGTCGAGTGCCCCGAGATCCGGCCGGCCCCAAAGGGTGAGACACGGTTCTGCCGTCGGTCTGCCGATTAGCCGGCTGGCCAGGTAGCCGACCAGGAAGCTGATGCCGAAACACGATGGGAAGTAGTAGACGAAGTGGACCTCGGGCCCATACTTGAGCCAGAGCGTGCAGGGGATGGCGACCAGCGTGCCGGCCACCCATCCCGGAAAGTTGGCCCGTCTCGTGAGGATTCCCAGCAGGAAGACGGCCAGGATCGGGCCCGAGAACAACCCCAGGAACAGCGAAGACGCCCTGAGGATGCCCTCGATGGTGCTGGCGTAGAAGGCCACGCCGGTCGCGAACAGGCCCAGCGCGACCGTCAGGATCCGCGCCAACCGCACGTGGCTCTTCTCGCTCTTGGCCGCGTGTCGCAGCGGCTTGACGAAGTCGTTGACGATCACCGTGGCGAGCGAGTTGATGCCCGAGTCCATGCTGGACATCGCCGCGGCGAAGATGGCCGTGATCAGCAGACCGGACACGCCGTTGGGCAGGCCGTGCATGATGAAGTAGGGCAGGACGCGATCGCTCGCGATGCCGTCCGCCAGCCGGTCGGCGAAGATGTGGTAGTAGGCGAACAGGCCGAGACCCACGAAGAGCAGGAGCGGCAGGATGACCAGATCGAAGGCGGAGTTCAGCAGAGCCGCTTTGGCCATGCCGCGGAACGTCCTGACCGCCAGCAGCCGCTGGACGGTGACCTGATCGGTGCCGTAGTCCTGCATGAACTGCAGGAAGTAGGAGACGGCCACGACGATGCCCGTCATTTCGTAGAGGCTGACCTTCCAGTCGAGGACGCGGAGGTGGTCGGTCTGTGCCGCCGTTTCGTAGATCGACGAGACCCCACCGGGGATCGACGTCACCAGCGCGACGGCGACCCAGATCGCGCCGCCGACCAGGACGATGAATTGGATGACGTCGGTCCACAGCACGGCTGACAGTCCGCCCAGCGCCGTGTAGGCCGTCGCGAGCAGGCCCATCAGCAGGATCGCCAGCGTCACGTCCACGCCCGTCACGACCGACAGGGCAAGGGCGGGTGCGTAGATGACGGTGCCCAGCCAGCCCAGGCGGGCCGCGAGGAACAGGCCAGATACCACGAAGCGCGCTCGCGGGTCGTAGCGTCGCTCCAGGTACTCATAGGACGTCGTGACCTGTAGGCGTCTGTAGAAGGGGTAGAAGATGAGGATGATGAAGGGGGCGGCGATGGGACTCATGATGGCCATCGCGAGCAGTGCGATGTTTTCCCTGTAGGCCGTTCCGGGGATGCCCATGTAGGAGATGGCGCTGGTGAGCGAGGCGAACATGCTCATGGCGACGATGAGCCAGGGCATGCGCCGGCCGGCGAGGAAGAAATCCTCGGTGGTTGCCTGCCTTCGCGAGAACCACAGGCCGATGCCGAACATGACGGCGAGGTAGATGCCGAGAACCGTGTAGTTCAGCGCGCCGAACGTGGGGGGGTCGCTCATCGATCAGCTCATCAGCAGGCCGCCGTTCACCTCGATGATTTCTCCGGTGAGGTATCGGCCCTCCGGGGCGCACAAGAGGAGCACGGTGCCGACGACGTCCTCGGGAAGTCCGGCGTAGCCCAAGGGGATCCGGTCGACGACGGCGCGGAACTCCTCGGGCGGCGTGCCATATCGGTGTAGGTCAGTTTCGATCACCCCGGGAGCAATGGCGTTGACGGTGATGCCGCGTGGGGCGAACTCCTTGGCGCAGGCGCGGGTAAAGTTGCTCAGTCCGCCCTTGGCGGCGGCGTAGGGGGAGGCTTCGGGCCCGCCGCCTGTCCGCGCGGAGATCGAGGTGAGGTTGATCACGCGACCGATTCCGTCAGGCAGCAGGCCCCAAGCCGCCTGGGTACAGAAGAACGCGCTGTCCAGGTTCAGGGCCAGACAGCGGCGCCAGACCTCCTCGGGCATGGTGGACAACGGATGACGATCGGTCGGGCCGCCGGCGTTGTTGACCAGAATGTCCACGTGGTCGCCGAACCGCTCGCGGACGGCGTCGAACAGCCGGTCAACGTCGGGTTTGCTGGCCACGTCGGCCTGGACGGCGTGCGCTTCGCCGCCGCCGTCTGAGATCATCGCGACGGTCTGGTCGGCGGCTTCGGCATTGGTGTGGTAGTTGACGATGACGTCAACGCCGCATCGGCCCAGGCCGACGGCGATCGCACGTCCAATTCCGCGACTGGCGCCAGTGACCAGGGCGGTCCTGCCAATCAGATCTGCTATGAGGGACGCCACGTCGTTTCTCCTTCTGGCCAGGCAGGGCGAATTGCGCGGCTCTGCCGATGAACAGATGCCGACCCGTCTTCGCGTTTAGGCCCCGAGAATACGAATCTAGGCGGGGATGGCAAGCGAGTTGGGTGCCTCAGACAAGGGAGAAGCAGTAGCGGGGGATTGAGTCTCTGCACACAGGCAGCAGGGCGTGGCTCCTTGGGATTACCGAGGGGGCACGGCGACGGCTTGGTCCAGCGCTGCGGCGGTGTTCGAGAAGAAGTAGGCCACCACGCCCAGGACCGCGACAACGAAGATCCAGCCGAGCAGCACGCAGACACTGCTGGTGATGCCCGTGGCCGCCCAGCCCATGCCCGCGACGGCCAGGCCGGCGCGGCGGGCCCGTCGGATCCGTCGAACGGCGACGATGCCCAGGATGAGTCCGGCGACCTGGGATACCACCGGGATGAACGCCGTCAGCCCGCAGATGGCCGACATGATCGCCAGGCTGTCTGTGGGCGGTCTGGCGGTGTGGGCACCGGCAGCCAGGGGGAACGCGCCGGCGGCGCCCGCCATCGGCGAGGTGTTGACGTGTCCCGGCACGACCGACGTCTGGATTGGCTCTGTGAGCGGCTTCGCCGAAGGCAATGCGTGCTGGGAGGAGGTCAGTTCATTCATGGCGTGATCCGACGGGCTGGCTTGGCCACAGCCCATTGGTAGATCGACCGTGTCGCGGATCGGCTTGACCTGGCATGTCGACAGGCGCGCCGGGGCCGATAACGTCTTCGTCGGAACGTGCGTGCGACCTGTCCCCGCCCGGGAATCCGGGTATGATCTTCCTGGCGTCTCGTCGAGAGAATGAGACAACTGCAACGACGGAGGACAGGAACCACATGATACGTGGACGAGGATGGCGGGTCGTCGTGCTGGGGGTGATCTCGACGGTGATGGCCGAGGGAAACGCCCGCGCCGCCGATGCGAAGACCCAGACGGTCGATCGAGAGAGCACGCGAGTGTTGGACTACGAGATCAAGCTGGACACGGTCGTGAAGGGAATTCACAAGGACTTCTGCTGGTTTCATCCGCGGGTGGGCCCCGTACCGGGTGCCGGCCGAAACGGTCGTCCCGCCGTGGTGATGACATTGCAGAAGCACCTGCACATCAGCGACTTCTACTCGGGGTTGTCTTCGTTGCGGACCGACGACATGGGCGCCACCTGGACGCCGCCGGTGGAACGTCCCGAGCTGGCGTGGCGGAAGGCGGCCGACGACATGGTCATCGGTGTCTGCGACTGCACGCCCGGCTGGCACGCGAAGAGCGGACGGCTGCTGGTGATCGGCTGTTCGGTCTACTACCGGAAGGGCCATCAGGTCGATGCTCGCCCGAGCAGGACGAACTACACGGTGCACGATCCGAAGGCCGGCACGTGGTCGACCTGGCGCGAGATCGAGATGCCGGACGACAAGACGTTCTTCATGTGCCGATCGGCCTGCTCCCAGTGGCTGTCCGAGCCGAACGGGACGCTGCTGCTGCCGATCTACTTCGGCGGTCGCGGCGTCAAGGCTGCCTCGGTGGCGGTCATGCGGTGTTCATTCGACGGCAAGGAGATCAAGTACGTCGAGCACGGCAACGTGATGAAACTGGACGTCGACCGCGGTCTATGCGAGCCCTCGATCACCTTCTTCAAGGACCGGTACTACCTGACCATCCGCAACGACCGGAAGGGGTACGTAACCGTGTCCGACGACGGGCTGCACTTCGCGCCGATCAAGCCGTGGACGTTCGACGACGGGTCCGACTTGGGCAGTTACAACACGCAGCAGCACTGGGTCACGCACAGCGACGGGCTGTTCCTGACCTACACACGGCGCGGCGCAAACAACGACCACATGTTCCGGCACCGCGCGCCGCTGTTCATCGGGCAGGTCGACCCCGAGAAGCTCTGCGTGATTCGCAAGGGCGAGCGGATCCTGATTCCGGAGCGCGGCGCGTCGCTCGGCAACTTCGGCGCGATCGCCATCGACGAGCGTGAGACCTGGGTGACGGTCGCCGAGGGGATGTTTTGGCCCAAGCTCTTCAAGCGGGGCGCGGAGGGGGCGGTCTTCGTGGCGCGGGTGGTTTGGTCGAGGCCGAACCGCCTGCTGTCGCGGCTGAGGTAGCGCGGATGCCGGGGGGCGTTTTACCTCGCTGCGGGTGCGAAGCACCACAGGTTGCCCGCGTAATCGTGGACGAACAGCAGGTTACCCGACACGACTGGGTCGGTCTTGACCGGCGTGCCGAGGCGGTGTTCCCAGGCGACCGTGCCGTCCCGTCGAACGGCGCGGATCGACGTGTCGTCGTGTCCGACGTAGGCGAACTGGCCGGCCACGATCGGCGTCGAACTGCCCGCCATCGCCTGTCGTCGCGAGCGCTCGAACCGGTTGGGGTCGCGAGCGCACTTGACGATCCAGCGCTGCTTGCCAGTCCCCAGATCGACGGCGGTCAGGTCCTTTCCGTTGACGAGCACGAGGTCGTCCCAGACGACCGGAATGGGGTTCCGGCGCCCGACGTTGGGGACGGCCGTCTGCCAGCGGAGTCTGCCGGTGGCGGCGTCGAGGGCCTTCACGGCGGATGAGGCCGTGTAGAGGTAGACGCCGTCGACGACGATGCCGGCTGAGGTAGAACGTGCCTTTTCCTCAACGGACCAAACCTGCTTGCCGGAGGGCAGTCGCAGCGCCATCGCCCCCCCCCGCCGCGCGGCGTACATCACGTCGTCGAAGACGGTGGCGAAGGCGACGTAGTATCCGACGTTTCCATTGATCCGGGCGATCTGCCTGCCCGTCGTCGCACCGAGCAGGAACTGCGGCGACTGCCAATCACTCACGAGAAGACCCAGCGGCGTCGGGACGGGCGGCGTCTGGATGATCGCGAGGGGTCGGCCGCGTTGGTATTCCGGTTTGAGCGGCCTGGCCCAGAGCGAGCGACCCGTCACTGCATCGAAGGCGGCGACCCATCCCTCCCCGCTGATGGCAAAGACCCGTCCCTCGTGCACCGTCACCGGCCCGCGGATGTCGCCGAGCGGCGTCCGGGCTCGCCAGATCTGTGTTCCCGTCTTGGCGTCGAGACAGACCACGCCGCTGCCGGGCGTCCCTGCGTTCGGGTTGGTGACCACGACGTACAGACGCCCACTCGCTACGACAGGCGAGGCATGCAGCACGTGGACCGAGCCGGTGTGCCTGATCCACAGCGGATACAGCGGCGCGCCCGGACCGCGTGGGATCCGACGGGGCGGGCGACCCGCGAGCAGCCAGCCGAAATCGTCACCAAGGCGCGGCGCGGTCGAGCGTGCATTGACGACGCGAACCGACTGCCGCCGTTTCCAGACGGCGCCGGTGCTGTCGGTGGCCTCGAGCTCGAATCGCCAGTCCCCCGCGACGTCAGGGGCGAAGGTGCCGTGCCAGGACCAGCCCCCCTTCTGCGTCAACCCGGGGGATTGCGAGCGCCCGTCCGGCGCGATCGCGCGGCAGCTTACCGAACGGACCTTGCGGGCCGAGTCGTAGGCCAGAACCATCAGCGGGCCGGCGCCGAGCCGTGCTGTAGGGCCCGGCGCGACGACTTCGAGTCGTTGATACTGCCCGGCGATTCGCAGCTCGGTCCGGACGCCCTTTGGCGTGACGTGGACCCAACGGTACGCGCGGGAGTAGGCGCCCCAGTCCCCGCCGCGGGCCGGTGCGCTGATCAGCACGGGTACGCCGCCGCGACTGCCCGCCTGGACGACATGCCAGTGGCCGGCGAGTTGACAGAGCACATTGACGCCTTCGGCCCGCCGACGGTCGAACCACTCTGCGGGGAGGGGATAGTGCGTGGCGACGATGACGGGCGACCCCTTGGGGACGGCCTTCAGGTCGGCGGTGAGCCACGCCTGCTGCCGGGCGCGGGCTGCGGGGGTCAGGTAGTGTAGCTCGGTGACGAACTGGACGAAGTGGACGCCGCCGTAGTCCCAGGAGTAGGAGGACGGGCCGATGCGGAATTCGTAGTGGGCGGTGCCGCGGGGGGTAAGGCAGTTGCCGTCATGGCCGCCAAAGCCGTCGTAGACACGAATCTTCGAAGCGCCGCGGATCCGGTCGTACATGTCCCATTGGTAGTGCGTGCCGGACATCGTCAGGTCGCCGACGGTCAGGAGGAACGCGGGATCTCCTGGCGTGTCGGTCATCTGGGCGTAGTCTTTGGCGGTGGGGATCATTTGCTCGGGGCAGGTGAACTGACTGTCGCTGGTCACGATGAACCAGAACTCCCGCCGGCCTGCGTACGGGCATTGGGCGAAGCCGAAGTCCGCACGGTAGGTCGTTTGCGCCTCGGCGAACGGGATCCTGAGGAAGAACGGACCGGTCGGGCGGTAACCGGTGGGGCGTGTGGCGACGACGAAGCGGCAGTGGACCTCGCGGTCCATGTCGAACCGGAATGCGTAGCTGCCGTCGTTGGCGGTGCGAGTGACGTTCTGGCCGTCCGTGACGAGAACCTGCGCCAGGCCCGGTTCGCCGGGGTCGAGTGCGCCGTTCGCGTTGGCGTCGACGTAGACGCGTCCGGTGACGTGGACGCGCCGGGGGACGGGGGTGCCGAGTGGCGGGTCGGGCCGGGAAGGGGTCGCCCGTTTCGCGGCGGCGAGCTCGGCGTCGGTGAATCCGCGGAGGAGGTCCCGCGTTCGGACGTCGGCGGTCTGCCCCACGGCGACGCCCTGCGCGAACACCACGAGAAGGATCACGGTTGGTGCGCGTCGGCTGAGACAGGCGTTGGATCGGTGCATGGGTCGGACTCCTTGTGTCGATCGTTCCGTCCCCTACCCTTTTCGAGGGCCCGCGTCCCGCGGTCACTCGAAAAGGATGGGGCACCCCCCGCGTCAGGAAGGACCGCGCACGGGTTCATTCACCGCGAACACTACCGGCACGTGTCCGAAAAGCCAACGGCGGATGGCGTGTGGTCCGTGGACGGACGCGTTGCTTGTTTGCCTTGCAGCCGCCCCATAGAATCGCCGCGCTGGAGGTCTCCAATCATGCGTCACTGCGTGCTTTGCTATCTGATGGTGTGCGTCCTGTCCTCCGTGGGATCCGCAGCGGGCGACCTGCGATACGAGGTCGCATGGAAGGTCCAGGGCAAGGTCGGGTTCTGCGGCCCGAACGAGCTGCGGGACTCGGCCAAGGGCAAGACGCTTGGGATCGTCATTTGCGAGGTGGGGCGGGGAATCGTCTGCTTCACGCCGGACGGAAAGCGGCGGTGGACGTACGCCCTGAGGCCGCCCGTGACCGCTTGTCCGGCCGTCGGCGACATCGACGGGGACGGGGCCGAAGACGTGGTCGCCTGCGGCGGCCACGGAGCGGTGGTCGCGTTGGACGCGAAGGGCAAGCCGAAGTGGACGGCACGCACACCGGGAGCCGTCCGGGCGGAATCGTGCCCCGCGATCGCGGACCTGGACGGCGACGGCGCGCCAGAGATCCTCGTGGGGGACATCTCGGGATGTCTGTCCTGTTTCAGTAGCACGGGCAAGCTCCGCTGGTGGTTTCGGGGCGACGGCCAACAGATGGGCCCGACGCTCGTGGCCGACCTCTACGACACGCCGGGCCAAGAGATCATCGTGACGTCTCACGATGGTCACATCTACGCGCTGACGGCGAAGGGGGACCTGCTGTGGGACCTCTACCGTCCAGACGACCTGTTTCCCAACACCACGCCGATCCTGGCGGACGTGGACGGCGACGGCGTTGGCGAGCTGTACATCGGCGGCGGGCTTCACCACTTCTACCGGATCGACCTGGCGACGCACCGGATCGCGCTGGCGCAGAACGTCTACCTGCACGTCAACGCTGCGATCTGCAGCACAGACCTCGATGCGGACGGGAAGGACGAGGTGGTTTACGGCAACAAGGGCGGGGCGATCCGGTGCTATGGGGCCGGTGGGGAACGTTGGAAGCGCGAGGTGGCCAACTGCTGCCTGGGCTCTGGCACGTCCCCGATCGCGATCAACCTGGACGACGACGCGGACCTGGAGATCATGTTCTGCTGCCACCGGCTCCACGTGCTCGATGCCGACGGGGGGTCGCTGCTGGACATCCCCCCGCCCGTCACGACCGACTCGCCGTCGCTGGCGGGGGACTTCGACGGCGATGGATGCTTGGAGACGATCGTCGCCGCACACGGCACGCACGTCGGCAACACGCTCGCGTGCCTGAAGTGGAACGTGCCCTATCGACGCGACGCTCGGGCATGGACGGTCTTCGCGGGAAACCGGGCTCATACGGGACGAACGCCCGGCGCCAAGGCGTACCAGCCGCTGCCGGCGCCGGTCAGGCAGGACGCGCCCGCCAAGGTCGGTGGGGCGGGGTTCGCGCCCTATGGAGACGTCAGTCTCGTCACGGGTCCGAATCGATGGCGGTTCGACGTGACGAATCCCCAGAAGCAGCGTCTGGTGCTGCTGACCGACGTCGTGCATCCGCGCGGGTCGGTGCGGCGGTTCGCAAATCACGTTCTCGGCGAGACCCGGCGCGTCGTTCTCGACGTTGATGTGCGGGACGAGGGCACGTATCGGGTGCAACAGAAGCTGATGGACGCCGACCGCCTGGCCGTGCTGGCCTCCCTGAAGATCGAGCGATCCTTTACAGGATTGGCGGGCGACCAGGCGTACCTGAATGACGTGTTTCGTCAGACGGCCGAGGACCTCGAAGCTTGGCGTGCGACGAATCGAACGCCCGCCGACGGCATGGGCGTCGAGCTGTTGGCGTTGCGGGGGCTGCTTCGCAGTCTGGCAGCGGGCGAGGGCGAAGACGATCCGGGGTTGCTGCCTTCGCTGGTGGCTTCGGCGGCGCGTCTCCGCGCATTGGCGCGGGCCGGGCGGGCGATCGCGCCGACCGGGTCGTTCTGCGCGTGGGAGGCCTGCCCGTGGGGCTACTTCGGGCCCCGCGAATCGGTTCCCACGCCGCAAGACCGCACCGAGCGCCTCAGCACCGCACTGTGCAGGGGCGAATACGAATCGCTGGCGCTGAATCTGACGAATTTGGGCCCGCGGACGCTGACCGTTCGGGTGATTCCGGCAGACCTGGTTGGGGCCAAGACGTTTCCCGGAGATCGGCATCTGGCGTTCCGACGGGCCGTCACCGTGCCCACTATTCGCAGCGAACGCGTGGCCGACGCGCTGCCCCTGCTTGACCAGGGCCAGCTCTCGTCCATCGCGCCCATGGAATCCGAGCAGCTGTGGATCACCGTGAACGCGACCGGTCTGGCGCCGGGCGACTACGTCGCCAACCTTCGTCTCAAGAGCGTCGAGCCCGAACCGACCGAAGTGAAGATGCCCATCCATATCAAGGTCCATGACCTGGCGCTGCCGCGTCCCCGACCGTTGCGGTTCTGCGTGTGGGCGATGTCGCCCTCGGTGCCGGACTACGAACTGAAGGACCTGGTAGATCACGGCGTGACCGTTCACTTCGGGACGTGTCCGACGGCGACGTGCAACGCGCAGGGCGAGATCGAAGGCGAGCTGGACTTCGCCAAGCACGACGCGACGGTCCGGCGGCTGGCCCGATATGGCGTGATGCTCTTCATGAGCCCCCAGGGCGCGGTGCGCGGCCAGCCCCTGTTCTCCAAGCCGTGGCGCAAGGCGTTCGTGACCTACATGCGTCGGTGGACGACGCACATGAAGGCGATCGGGATGGGGTACGAGGGCTGGGCGCTGTACCCGTATGACGAGCCTTCGACCCCCTACGCCGAGACGACGCGGAACCTCGTCGAGGTCGCCAAGCTGGTCCGGCAGGCCGATCCGAACATCCGGATCTACACCGACCCCACGAGCGGCACGACGATGACGTCGGTCAAGATGCTGACCGGGCTGGTCGACATCTGGTGTCCGTCGTCGGAACTGCTCGAACGGCTGGGCGATGAGCTGATCCCGGAGGCCAAGCGGGTGGGCAAGGAGGTCTGGTTCTACGACGCAGCGGGCGGCTCGCGGACGCTGTCCTGTCTGGGGTTGTATCGGTGGCGGTTCTGGTATGCGTGGAATCTCGGGCTGACCGGGGCGGGTTGGTGGGTCTACGCGTCGGGCGATTACTTCTGGGACGGGCTGAACGCGACGGGCGACTACTTCTCCACCGTCTACCGGGCGCCGGGCGCGATCGTGACCAGCAAACGGTGGGAGGTCGCCCGCGAGGGCGTCGAGGACTACGAGATCCTGTACCTGTTGAGGGATGCGATTGCGCGGGCCAAGGAGAAGGGCATCCGCCATCCCGCCGTTGCCGACGCCGAGAAGCTCCTTGCCGAGCTGCCCGTGTCGGTCGCGGCTACCCTCGCAGGGACGGGCCGGCGGCTCGACCTGACGCCGGACAGTGTGCCGGTCTCCCAGCGCGCAACGGCGGTCGTGCAGGAGGCCCGTCGGAAGATCGTGGCGGCGTGCATTCGTTTGAACGAGCAGATGAAGTGACGCGAGCAGGTTTGACCTCGGGGTGAACGGGCGGAGGACGGTATGTGTGAGGAAGGGCACTTCAGGTCCCACGACGGCCTGGACCTGTTCGAACGGCGCTGGGAGCCCGAGGGCGAGGTCCGGGGTAACGTCGTCCTCATTCACGGCTACGGCGAACACTCCGGCCGATACGGCCACGTCATCCAGGCGCTGAACGGCATCGGCGTCGGCGTCCACGCGTTCGACCAGCGCAACCACGGTCGGTCCCCCGGCAAGCGGGGCTACATCCGGGACTTCGATTTGTTGGTGGAGGACTTGGGCAGCTACCTGCATCACATCCGCGGGCGCCTCGACGGCACGCCCACCTTCGTCATGGGACACAGCATGGGCGGACTCATCCTCGCCTCCTACGTCCAGACCCGATCCCTCGACGCCCGAGGCCTGATCTTCAGCAGCCCCTTCTTGGCGATCAACGACGAGGTCTCTCCACTTCTGGTGGCGTTGGCGGGTGTGTTGGGGACGCTGACGCCCTGGCTGCCTGTCGCCAGCATGGACACGGCCGGCGTTTCGCGGGACGCGGAGGTCGTCCGGGCCTACGACGCCGATCCCCTGAACTTCCATGGCAAGATCGTCGCCCGCACCGGTTCCCAATTCAACGCGGCCATTGCCCGCGCCCGCGCCAACTTCGAACGAATCACCGCGCCGGTTTACATCATGCACGGCACCGCGGACCCGCTCGTCCCCGACGAGGGCAGCCGGCTGCTCCACGACCGCTGCCGATCGGAGGACAAGACGCTGAGGATCTACGAGGGGGGGTATCACGAGCTGCACAACGATCTCGAGAAGGAGACTGTCATCGCCGACCTGCGTGCCTGGATCGGCGCACGGCTGTGAGGAGGAGCTCATGGACATCCCGACGACGAGGCTTGGCAGGTGGGTCTGCGGCGGTCTCGTGTGTGTCATTGCGCTCTGTCCGTTGGCGTACGGCGAGGACGCGCGTACGAGACCCAAGCGTCGGGTCGTCTACAACGACGACGCCCAAGGCCTGGCCGAGGCGCCGGCCGGTAAGGTCGAGACGTTCTTGCGCGAGTTCCTGCGCCGCGAGGTGTCGCCCGTCCCGATCACGACGTTCTGCTTCCTGGCGGCCACGCCAGACGTTTGCACGTACGACTCGAAGGTGGGTGAAGTCTACGGCGATCGGTTGGGCAAGGCGGTCGGATGGGCGCCGGCGATCCGCGCACTGAGGGCCAAGGGCACGGACGTCCTGAAGCTGGTCATCGACGAGCTGCGACCGCGGGGCCTGGAGATCCTGGCGGCCGTTCGGATGAACGACACGCACCATCGCAAGCTCGACCGCGCGAACCCGGGTTGTCCGATGTTCGCCATCGAGCATCCCCAGTACGTCATCAAGCAGCCCGACGGCAGGACGAACGAGACGGCGTTGGACTACAGCTACCCCGAGGTCCGCGAGCACCGGCTGGCGATCATGCGCGAGCTGGCGGAGGGCTACGACCTCGACGGCCTGGAGCTGAACTTCTGCCGATGGGGCAAGCACTTCCCGCGCCATCAAGGCCGTCAGAAGGCGCCGATCATGACGGCCTTCATGGGTCGGGTCCGCGAGATGCTCGACCAGGCCGCTCAGAAGCGCGGACGCAAGCGCCTCACGCTGGGCATCCGCGTCCCCGAGACGATTCGCGCCTGTTGGATCGCGGGGCTCGACCCGCGGACGTGGGTGGCGAAGGGCTGGATCGACTACCTGGTCATGTCGACCTTCAACGAAACCGACCCGCAGGTCCGCGTCGAGTCGTTCGCGTCGTTTGCGCGCGGGACGCGGTGCGAGCTGCTGGTGGCGATGGGCAACATGATGGGCGGGGCCTGGCAGGGCAAGCCTCGAATCACCGGGCGCGGCGTGGCGCAGTTCCGCGAGGCCTATTGGGGAATGCTCCTGACGGACGCGGAGGCCCGCGCCTGCGCCGCGAACTACTACGCCTGGGGGGCGGACGGCATCTCGTTCTGGAACATTTCGTGCAACATGGGCACGAAGGGCAAGTTCAGCAGCCCGGACCAGCGCAAGCGGATGTGGTCGTGGATGAACGCGGTGGTCGATCCCGAGCGGGTCGGTCAAGGGCCGCGGCGGTATCACTATCTACCGTTGTACAAGGGGGTAAGCAAGAAGCGCCCCCCCGCGCGGAACTACGCGTGGTACGGCGAGGGCATGAGCCCGCTGGGGATTGCCAAGACGCAGATCCTGCGGTTCGCCAAGGACCTCCCCGGACAGCGGCAGGTCTACCACTTCCGCATGGCCGACGGCCGAAAGGGCGAGAAGCTTCGCGGCTCGATGCGGTTTGCGGTTTACCACGTCACGCCCGACGACTGCGTGACGGTGGACGTCAACGGCGAGGTCGTCGATCCCGAGAAGATCGAGCGAACCGCGCTCGACGCGGAGAAGGTCGGGCTGCCGGGGGTGGCGTTCGAGATCGCGCTGGAGGCGTGTCCGCCGTTCCGTGGCGACAACGAACTCGGCATCGCGCTGGAAGCGGGCGCCGCTCGCGAGACTGAACCCTACATGGAAGAATTGGACATCCTCGTACAAGAACGATGAGCATGAAGGGAAACACGATGAATCAAGATGGGGGCCTCGAACGACGTCGTTGGGCGAGGGGCTTCGCGTTGGCGGGTGCACTGACGGGCGGTTGGGTCCCCGGCTTGCTGTTTGCGGCGAGCCCTTCCGGCGGGGACCCGCGGTCGCCGGTCGAGCTATTCTCGGTCAAGCGGATCTGGGACAAGGGCGCCCACAACGCCTTCACCGACCTGATTCGCTTTGGGGGCAAGTTCCTGTGCACGTTCCGCGAGGCCGAAGGCCACGTCAAGGGCGACGGTAGGCTGCGGGTCATTGAGTCCGCCGACGGCGAGACGTGGCGGTCGGCCGCGTTGCTGGCCGAGGAGGGCATCGACCTGCGCGACCCGAAGATCTCGATCATGCCCGACGGTCGGCTGATGATCGTCGCGGGCGGGTCGGTCTACCGGGAGGGCAAGTTCATCGGCCGGCAGCCGCGAGTGGCGTTCTCGAAGGACGGGCACGCGTGGACGCCGACGAAGCGGGTGCTCTCTGAGGGGGAGTGGCTGTGGCGAGTGACGTGGCACAAGGGCAAGGCCTACGGCGTTTCCTACAACGGACCGGCGTACAAGCGCAAGGCCATCAAGTGGTGCCAGACGTTGTTCGTCTCTGCCGACGGGCTGAAGTACGAGAAGATCTGCACGCTGAAGGTCGACGGCTACGCGGGAGAGACGACGCTGCGGTTCTTGCCCGACGATACGATGATCGCGCTGGTCCGTCGGGAGTCGGGCAACAAGTGCGGGTGGATCGGCCAGAGCAAGCCACCGTACACGGAATGGACGTGGCATGAGACGAAGCACCATGTGGGCGGGCCCAACTTCATCATCTTGCCGGATGGCTCGATGTGGGCCGGCGCCCGTAGCTATCCGGGCGGGGCTCGGACGGTGCTGGCCAGGTTCGGCCCGACGACGTACGAGCCGGTCCTGACGCTGCCGAGCGGCGGCGACACGAGCTACCCGGGCTTCGTCTGGCATGACGGGCTGCTGTGGATGAGCTACTACGCGTCGCACGAGCGCAAGACGAGCGTCTACCTGGCGAAGATCCGACTGCGTCGCTGATTGTCTCGCGATGACCGTCGCGGACATCATCGTAGGCTACCGGGACTGACGACCGTTTCGTCTCCGCCGTCTCCGCGACAGCAGGCCGAGTGCACAGAGCGCCCATGCGCTGACAAGTGATGCGGGCGCCGCGGGGCAACACGGTCCGCTTGTCGATTCCTGGAAGACGGCCTTGACGGACATGTCCCTGTTCATGGTAATCTGTGTGGACGTGCTTGTTCCGCTGGCGTCGTTCCCCCACTGGACAAAGGTCCATCCTCTGGACGGCTTGGCCGTAAGGCGAACCGTCTCGCCGAAGCGGTAGGTTCCGCCGTCGGGTTGGACGGTCCCTTCCCCCTGGACACTTACCGTCAGCGTGCACGTACTGTCCTCGAAGGTGGCCGTCACTGTGGTATCGGCCTTCATCGTGACCTTCGTCTCGGCTGCGTAGACGTTTGCGACGTTGGCCGTATAACCCGTCCACTTCGTGAATCTCTTGCCCGTCGGCACGGTCGCCTTGATCTTTACCGACGTGCCCGATGCATACGATCCGTCGCCGGTCCCGTTGTGCACCGTTAGCGTGTACCGGATGCTTTCGAAGGTTGCGGTCACTTCGGTGTCGTCGTAGATCGTGATCCTTGTCTGGGCTGCGTAGACGTTCGCGACGTTGGCCGTATCCCCCGTCCACTTCTTGAACTTCTTGCCGGACGGTACCGTCGCCTTGATTCCCACCGACGTGCCTGATGTGTACGATCCGTCGCCCGTACCGTTGAGCACTGTCAGCGTGTGTCGGATGGGCTCGAAGGTCGCCGTCACTTCGGTGTCGGCCCTGACCGTCACGGTCGTCTCCGCTGCGTTCAGATTCGCGACGCTGGCCGTATCGCCCGTCCAGGCTTTGAACTGCTTGTCGTCGGGAACCGTTGCCCGGATCGTTGCCGCCTGGCCATGGGTGTAGGTGCCCGAGCCGGTGCCGTTGTGGACCGTCAGCGTGTAGGTGAGGTCCTCGAACGTGGCGGTCACTTCGGTGTCCGACTTCATCGTCACGGTGGTCTCAGGCGCGTTGACGTTGGCGACGTTGGTGGTGTCGCCGGTCCATTTCTCGAATCCCTTGCCGGTCGGCACCGTTGCCTCGATTGCCGCCTCTTCGTCCTGGCGATAGGTGCCCGAGCCGGTACCGTTATGAACCGTCAGCGCGTAGGTGATGTCCTGGAACGTAGCCGTCACTTCCGTATCGCGGGCGATGAAGACTTCCGTGGCAGCAGCGTTCTCGTCCGTTACGTAGCGTGTATCGCCGGTCCAGGCCACGAACCGCTGGCCGGACGGCACGGTCGCTTCGATCGCTACCGTCCGCCCATAGAAGTAGGTCCCGGAGCCACGACCGTTGTGAACGGTCAGCGTGTAGGTGTTGTCTTCGTGGGTGGCTCTTACCAAGGTGTCGGCCTTCATCGTCACGGTCGTCTCCCACGCGTTGATGTCCGCGACGTTGGCCGTGTCACCGGTCCAGACCTTGAATCTCTTGTCCGCGTAGACGTTTGCCCTGATCGTGACCACTTCGCCCTCTGCGTAGACGCCGTCCCCCGTGCCGCGCTCGACCTCCAGAACGTAGGTGCGCGTGGCGGTGTAGTCGTGGTTGGTTTGATCACCAGCGACGTCCGTATAGTCGCGCGCGATCGGGTCGAAGACGTGGTTCTCCTTGGTTGGCGTGACCGTTCCCGACCAGCCCAGCCCAACGACGACGCTGTATGCTCCTTCTGCGTCCGTCATGGGGTCGCCGGGAAGGCCCTTCATCTGTACGTCAGGCACGCCACTACCGTTTCTCGTCACGCGCCCGGAGATCCGGACGCCCGTCGCCGTCGCGAGGTAGTCTTGGCTCGTCTGATTGCCAATGACGGTCGTGTAGTATCGATGCGTCGGGTTGAACACATAGCCCGTCCTTGTGGGGACCACTCCCCCTGACCACCCCCACGGAACCGTTGCCCGGTACCACCCGTCCGCGTCGGTCACCGCGCTCATCGGGAGACCGAGCAACTCGGTCCCGCCGACCCCTTCTGCGTCTGCTGTCACCCGCCCAGAAATCCTCGGCGCTGGTGATCGAAACGCCGCGACGAGTGACGCCGTGAAGTTGATCGTCTTCGCGTGGTCGGCCGCCTCCGGATCCCCCTCGGGGATCCCGGTGGGGTTCCCCTCATAGAGAACGTCCGGATTGGAGAAGTATGGGATCCTGGTTGCCGGGAGTGAGACCGCCATGACAGTCCTGTAGGCAAGCCCGTCCTCCCAAGCCCAACCATAGGAGTAGGGAAAGTAGCCCACAGTTCCGTCGACTCGGTCGTGGCCGCACCCGAGATTGTGTCCCAATTCGTGTGTAAAGGTGAAGCCGACGCCCGTCGCCCACTGGCGCTCGACAACGTTGAAACCGCTACTCGAGTTGCCGCCTTCCAAGAACAGGTAGGCCTTGCCTCGATAATCGAAGTCCTCTACGAGCAACGTCACGACATCAGCGCCGTAGGCATTCCGCCAGTCGTGGACTTCATCCATATACCCGTCAGTCTGCGTTCTCAGGCGGGTTAGGTCGGTGTCTGAATCATGGCTTTCGGCGTAGTCAACGAGCGAGGCGAAGACGACGTTGACTGTTGCATTGACGAGGCTGTCCTCGAGAATCTGGTTGGCCTGGGCCTCCATTTCGGCGACCTGGGCATCCATGCCGTCCTGACCGCCGGCGCCGTTCAGGGCATCCTCGGTGTAGACGACCACCACGTCGATCTCTGGCGTTGAGCCGTCTGCTGCGGCGGGCGATCCTGGGCCTGATGCCGTAGCGGATGTTGGCTGCAACGTGTGTGGCGGTTCGGCCGCTTCCGCTAGCGCCGAGCAGCCACACGGAGGTGTGTCGGTAGGGTCTTGTTCTACGATTCTGAGAGAGTCTTCCGTGCCTCGCAGCAAGAAGACGCCTCGAGACGGCATGTGGACGGTGCCGCAGACCGCCTTGCCCTTTCGGGTGATGACGAACAGACTGTGCGTCTGGCCCGTCAGCCGACCGCGGCAGACCCGAGCGCCGCAGGCGCCGATGCCAGACCGCTCAATTGAACCCACACATGCCGTATCGTCGAAGAGGTTGAAGAGGATCTCCGCAGAACGCCGCCACGAATCGAGCGTCAGGGCCTGTGGCGTCAGCCTCGTCGTGCGTTGTCGCTTGACGCCCCCTCGAAGCGCCGCGGGCCGAGCCGGGCCGGACTGCTCCAGGAGGACGACGGGATCTGCCGCGGTCGGTGGTGAGAAGGCCAAGACGACCAGCAAGATCGCGTGGGCTGCTCGATGAAAGGGATACGTCCTGGATCGGGACATACCGCTCCTCCAATGCACTGCCGTTCCGTCCTTGGCTGTCTCTTTGCAGACCTGAGAGTGCCGCGCGAGTCCCCCGCGCTGCTCCTCATTCTCCCTTGCGAATTCGCGCAAGACATGCCGCCGAGGCGCACTACGAACGTCAGCGGGGACGTCAGCCGTCTTTGTTGTCTACTGTGCCAGTCCCTTCGCCTCTCTGCCGTCAGCAAACCCAATGTAGCAGACCGGCAACACGCGTCAAGCAAGAAACGCCTTCTGCGCGTTTAGGTTACGGACGTTGGCGCGGGTGTTCCATCTACTGAAGCCAAGTCGACTGGGGGATGATGGCACTACTGCTTTCGCGTGATCCCCTTCCCGCACATTGGCAGGATCTTGCGGGCCTCGTTGACGCTGTAGTTGAAGACGGTGAACCCGCCGGTCTTGAGGCGGCGGGCGATGTTGATCTGATCGATCAGCTTGCAGACGTCCGGCTGCGGTCGCCAGACGCTGAAGCCGATGCCCGGGTAGCAGGGGACCTTGCCCGCCCACACGAGCTGCCGCTCGATCAGCTTCTCGAACGCCGCGTTGTCGGACGTGTAGTTCATCGGGCAGACGAAGTCGAGATAGCCTTTCTCGCACCAGAGCTTCCAGTCCTGGCCGATCGTGTCGCGGTACGTTGTCCAGTTGTTGAAGACGGCGGCGGAGATCTTGACGGTCGGCCGGGCCTGGCGTGCGGCCTTGGCGACGCCGGCGACGACGGTCGTGATCTGGTCTCGGCGGAAGTCGAGCCAGCGGGCCTCGAGCTTGCCCTTGTTGCGGACCTCGTTGGGCCAGTTCTTGACCTTCTGACCGATCGCGTTCTCGAACCGCTCGCGACACCCCTTGCAGAAACACCCGTGCGCGCCGGGATAGCGGATGTAGTCGAAGTGGATGCCGTTGACGTCGTACTTCGTGGCCACCTCCACCATCGAGTCGATCTCCAGCCTCTGGTTCTCGGGATGGGACGGGCACAGCCATCGCGCCTCGGGTTTGCCGTCGAAGCGGACCTGCGTGCGGCCCTCACGTTTCATCCGTTCGGCGAATGCCTTGGGCGCACGGCTGCTCATGTTGTAGTTGACCTTCCAGACGTGACAGGCCACGCCGTGCTTCTTGCAGGCGGCCAGGCACTCGGTGATCTGGTCGCCCTTCTGCCTGATCGCATCGGCGACGGGCAGGACGCTGCTGTTGTAGTAGGCCGTCCCGCCCCACAGCATGTTCGGCAGGATGGCCGTGAAGCCGTTGTCGGCCAGTGTCTTGATGGCCTCGTCCCACGTCATCCCCGCGACGCCGAACGCGCTGTGGCACCAGAACGCCCGGTGCTCTCCTTTCAGCGGCGTCTGGGCGGCGAGGTGCGCGTCCAGGAGTAGGCGGTGGGCCTCGTCGGCGGCTGAGATCGCCTCGGGGAACTTGCCGTCCGAGCAGAGACGGCTTGCCCTGCCGCGGAGATCGGTCGCCCTGTCCATCATCTCCAGGACGGGTCGGTTCTGTGATGCCATGCGGCGTATTGTCTGCTGGGCATGGTCGAAATCCCGGTAGGACCCGATCCTGCCGATCCGCTCGACGCTTCGTCGGATGGATCGCTCCCAGGCCTCCGGCATGAATTGGCCCACCATCGCCAGGAGCATGCGACGCTTGTTGGACGCGTCGTCCTCGAGCAGGACGTGGGTCATCTGGATGCAGTTGTCCGAGGCGACGATGGCCGCGTGTCCCGTCGGCTTGTTCTGGTCGTCATGCCATCGGGCCACCACCCGGCTCTTGCCCTCGACGGGCTTGGCCTCGCTGATGTTCCATGACCGCTGTTGCACGATCACGGGCGCGCCGGGCAGCGCCTCGGGCGAGATGTGCATCGACGCGAAGTGCCCCGGACGGGTCTGTTTGATGTGCCGCCCGCCTGTGATGCCTACAACCGCGCGGAGCTTGGCGTGCAGGCTGTAGAAGCAGATCAGCTTGCCCCCGCGCTCGAGGAACCCGCGGATTTGGTCGGCGACCTGGTCCGGCATGGCCGGGTTGTGCGGCAGGATGATGAGCGTTTTGCCCTCGAGACGCTCGGCGGTGAGGTCTAGATCGCTGATCGTGCAGTGCGCCAGGCCGAGGTCGCTGAGACATCGGCCCATGGCCTGCGAGAGCGTTCGGACGGAACTCGCTTCGCTCGGTGCGGTCTTGGCGGCCGACTTGGCGCGGACGATGGCGATCGGAGCGCCCGCCCCGAGCAGGCCGAGGTCGGCGAGATACAGCGTCGTGTCGACGTCCTTGTTACGCCACGCCGAGATACGGATCGTCTTGACCTGGCCCCATCCGGCCGGCGTATCTTCTGTTCGCGTGGCGTCCTTGTCGATCGTGACGGTCTGCCAGCCGCCCGTCGACGCGGCGGAGAAGCCGGCGGCGTACCAGCCGTTGCCGCTCTGGAAGTAGCACGTGCAGCTTGATATCGGGGACGCGTCCGGACAGTACAACCGGAACTGGATGCCCTGGCACGCAGCCAGGTCAAGTGCGACCGATCGGTCCCACGAGGCCCGTTCCGCGTTTGTTTCCTTGAAGTTGCAGGGCATCTTGAGCACGTTCCTGCCGTCGATCTTGCTCACCGAAACGCCGCCGCCTCCCCACATGGATCTCCACGCCGCCCGGGCCGCCTGAGCGCTCGGGTAGCCAAAGTCGTCGACCAGCCGGTAGTCCGGCTTGGGCGGAAGCGAGGGGACCTGTCCGACACAGGGAACGGCCGCGACGAGCATCGTCACCACGGCGGACATCGGGCTTGTCATGATGTTCTCCTCTGCAGGGCATCTGGCGCGAGCACACCGGTGAGGTTAGGCCTGGGTGGGGTGCTGAGCAAGCGCAGAATCGTCTCGGGTCTCGTCGTTCCGTCCGGCATGTGATATGGTCTGGGCGAGCGAACGTCGTCTGAGGGGTAGTGCCATGGGGACAGACGCATGAAGATTCAGTTTGCGCCCAGCGTTTACGAACATGCGGCTTCGCTGATCGGACGGAGCCCGTGGGAGGTCTCGCGCGACGCGGACCTGATGTTCGCCGCCCAGCGGGAGGGGTATCTGGCTTACGGACACGCACCCGTCGTCGTTGGCATCGACATCTACAACCTGGAGGCGGAGGCGTATGGCGGTGTGGTCGTCGAGCCGAGCGGCAACGGCATCCCGGCCATCGTCGAGCCGCTGGTGAGCTCGGCGCGGCAGGGGCTGGACCTGCCGCCCTTCGACCCGCGCCGGGACGGTCGGATCGCGATGGCCGTCGACGTCGCCCGCCGTCTCTGGCAGGAGTTTCCCGAGGCCGACGTCCGGATTCCGGTGAGCGGCCCGTTCTCTATCGCCGTTAGCCTGCGGACCGTCACGGGGCTGCTCGAAGACGTCATGTTCGATCCGGGGTCGACGGCCGCGTGGCTGATGCAACTGGCCGGGAACCAGGCAGCGTTCTGTCGGTTCGTCGTCGACGCGGGTCTGGACGTGGCCTTTTTCGAGTCCGCCGCCGCGCCGCCGCTGCTGAGTCCGACACAGTTCCACGACATCGAGCTGCCGGCGCTCGAGCGGGCCATGGCCGTGGCAGCCGGCATCACCGGGCATCCGGTGCCGTGCGTGATGGGCGGGGACACGACGGGCATCCTGGAGGACATCTTGTCGACGGGCACGGGCTACGTCGTCTGTCCGTTCGAGGCCCCGGATCAGGCGGCGTGGTTGGCGATCACGGCGGACCGGCCCGAGGTGGTCGTTCGCATCAACATGGACCTGCGGATCGTGTCCGGCGGATCGCGGGAGGCGATCCTTCGCGAGGTCGACCGCGTGCTGGCCCTGGCGGCCACGCGGCCCAATTGCGTCCTCGGGACGGGCGCCCTGCCCTACGAGACGCCCCCCGCCAACGTCAAGCTGATCAAGGACTATGTCGATTGACCTGCTCGTCGTGGCGCTGGGGCGGCGCGGCCGATGGGCAGCTTCTATGCGTCGGCCAGGCGATCCAGCAACTGTCGGGATCCCTCGCCGTGAGCACGACACGCGAGTCGGCGAACGGTCTCGCCGGTGGGCTCGATCATGATGGACAGATGATCTTCGGGAAGCAGGTCGGCTGCGCGGTCCGCCCATTCGACCGCCACGACGCCTTCGGCGGCGCACATCTCATCGAAACCGATGGCCGACAGTTCCGAGGCCGAGACGCGATACGCGTCGACGTGATACAGCTTCAGCCGTCCGGGGTGTTCCCGGGCGATTACGAACGTGGGTGAGCTGACCTTTCGGACATCCTCGACGCCCAGCCCCGCGGCGATGCCTTTGACCAACTGCGTCTTGCCCGCGCCCAGCGGGCCGATGAGCGCCACCACCGAGCCGGGCTCCGCGTGTTGGCCCAGTTGCCGACCGAAGCGCTGCGTGGCCTCGACCGAATCACTTCCGTAGATCAGTGCCTGTTGGTCGGGCATGATGATATATGGGGGCATTCGACCTCTGGGGGTCGGGGGGTCTCACTGACCAAGGGCTTGCATGTACGCACCCATCACCGCCGTCCGGGTGATCGTGCCGACGACCTTCTTGGTCTCGCCGTGGGTCAGGGCCAGCGCAACCACCTCGTGGGCCACGAATTTGTTGAAGACCGAATCGAGCGGCTCGTCGGGCCGGACGGAGGGGATGTTTGCCCGCATCACCTCGCCGACCACCAACAACGGAACGGCCTCTCGCTCCAGCAAGGCCATCTGGATGTCATCGACGGTCAGCATCCCCAGATACGTGCCCTCCTCGTTCGCCACGACGAAATCGATCGGGCCGTGTTGCTCGAGCTGCTCGACGACGTTCTGGAAGGGCTCGTCCGGCCTGACGACCGGCACGCGTCCAGGCCTGACCTGATCGGCTGTGATCTGCCGCAACACCGTCAGGTCCATCGTGGTGGAGAACTTCACGCCCCGGCGGATGAGCTTCAGCGTGTAGATGCTCTCGTGCGTGAAGAGCCGGGCCACGGCCGTTGCCAGGACTACGGCCAGCATGAGCGGCAGGATGATCTTGTAGTCGCTGGTCAGCTCGAAGATGATCAAGATCGCCGTGATCGGCCCGTGTGTGGTTGCGCCGACCACCGCGCCCATGCCGACCAGGGCGTAGGCGCCGGGACCGGCTGTGCTGGCCGGCCAGGTCGAATGGACCACGGCACCCATGGCGCCGCCCAGCATCGCGCCGATAAAGAGCGAAGGCGCAAAGATCCCTCCCGATCCCCCGGACCCAATCGTGATTGAGACCGCCAGGATCTTGATCGCCACGAGGGCGAGCAGGATCTGCCAGGCCATCTCGACGTTGCCTCTCAGCGTTTCCTCGATCGCTTCGTACCCCACGCCGTACACATGGGGGAACCTCAGGGCGATGACCCCGATCACCGCGCCGCCCAGCATGGCCTTGACGGGTGGGTAGAGACGGATGCGGTCGAACAGATCCTCGGATGCGTACAGGAACTTGACGAAGGCCAGCGCCACCACACCGGCCAACAAGCCCAGCAGGGCGTAGGCGAACAGCTCGTTGGCGTGCACGAGCTCGTACGTCGGGACCCTGAAGGCGGGGACGTCATGCAGGAAGTAGCGTCCGACCACCGTTGCGGCCACGGATGAGATCACGATGGGCGCGAAGTGCGAGACGGCGAAGTCGCCCAGGATGATCTCAACCGCGAACAACGCTCCGGCCACGGGGGCGTTGAACGTGCCCGCGATCCCCGCGGCCGCTCCGCAGCCCACGAGCGTCCGGAGTTCGCGCTGGCCGACGCGGAGCCACTGCCCCAGCGTCGAGCCGATGGCCGAGCCGATCTGGACGATCGGGCCCTCGCGGCCGACCGATCCGCCTGAGGCAATGCAGATGCCCGATGCCAACATCTTGACGATGACCACGCGAGGCCGGATCCGCCCGCCCTTGAGCGCCACCGCCTCCATGACCTCAGGAACGCCGTGCCCTTTGGCCTCGCGCGCGAAGTAGTAGATGATCAGGCCTACGATCAGCCCGCCGATTGCCGGAGCCGCGATCTTCCACCAGAACGGCAACTCGTTGATGTAGGCGAGCGTATACTCGGACTCTTGCCACGCGAGGTAGTTCCCGAAGTTGATGAACTTGCGAAACCCCACCGCGAACAGCCCGCCCAGCAGACCGATGACGACCGACAGTAGCACCATGTAGATGTACGTCGTCTGACGGAAGTAGCCCAGAAGCTGTGCCGGAATGCCCGAGCTGCGACGAAACATTCGTGCCACCAACGTCGGGGCGGTTCGTCCCGAAATCCCCCATCCCAATCGCGCCGTAGTGATCGCCGTCCCGCCAGGATCATCAGAGCGGCTCGTCCCAGCCGCCACGGCGGAAACGCATCAGGATACTCCGAGAGGGGCTTGATCCACAAGGGGAACACGCCGATTCCACATCGGCAAAGAAGCGACGGCGCGAACGCCTCCCGAGCCGTTGAACGGCGACGCCCTTCGGATATAATGGGATCGACAATACGTATGGCTCCGGCGGGAGTCTCACGATTTGCACAAGGAGTGTGTTTGATGGCGGCTGAAGGAGATGGGGAGTTTCCGACGGTCATCGGGCCCGATGCGAAGTTCAAGGGCGATCTCGATTTTGAGAAAGGCGTGCGCGTATTCGGCGAGTTCGAAGGGACCGTCAGAAGCAAGGGCCAGCTGCACGTGGCCAAGGGCGCTCGGATCAAGGCGGATGTAACGGCCGGCAACATAGACGTCGACGGAGAGGTCAAGGGCAACCTGTCGGCGAGCGGAAAAGTGCAGTTGAAGGCATCAGCCAGGTTGGAAGGAGATCTTCGGACCGCCCGATTGGAGGTCGCCGACGGAGCGACCTTCATTGGCAATTGCGTCGTCGGGCCTGATGAAGGGGGCAAGCCATCGGGCGCCAAGTCGTCCGATGCCCAAGCGCAGCCCAAGCAGGACGCGCCCCAGCCGCCCCAGCCCAAGAAAGGCTAAAGCGCTTCACGCGGCCGGGACGATGCTACCCGTGGCGCGGTGACGTCCGCGCGCCGGGAGGATCAGGACGCACTGCCGGGAGGGTCCGAAACGCCGGCCATCGACGGCGGTCCAAACAGGCCTGTGAAGAATCGGATGTTGCCGGCCGAAGTGTCGGGCGGTTGAGTTAGACATGGCCAAGAAGCCCACCAAAGGCGAGAAGCGGACGGTCTGTTGCACCTATTGCGGCGAGCCGATCGAGGTCTCCCGCAAGGCCCTCTCCGTCTTCTGTCCCCACTGCCAGAAACGCATCGTCTGTGAGGACTACACGATCAAGAGCTATCACGCGGTCCGGAGCTTCGCAACGTGCGGCGACATCGTGGTCGAGAAGAAGGGCCACGTCGTGGCCCCGATCCGGGCAGAGTCGCTGATCGTTCACGGCCGGGTCCGGGGGAACGTTCAGGTCAAGACCGTCGTCAAGATCGAGCGCACCGGCAGGATTGAGGGCAACGTGGAGGCCCCCCGGTTGGTCATGCGTGACGGCGGGGCGCTGATCGGCGCCTGTAAGATCGTCACGAACGGGACATCCACGCCGAACAGACCCGTCAGCAAGAAGAACGCCGCAGGGACGCGAGCGCGCAAACCAGCGCCGGTCTCGCCAAAAACGACCGCATCCCACCAGGCAGCTGGGGAGCGGGCCTGACACCGTCCCGTGGCCGTCTGCCTCGCCACCCCCCGATAATGGCAACCTGCGGGGCCCTACCGCGATCACAGTATCCCCCCACCTTTGCTATCTTCTCCAAGTTATAAAAAAACGATGACCCCGGGTTTGCCCAGAGCCCGATTGTTTCTTATGTTGGTATTGCGTTTCGCCGGTGGCCATGTCTGACTGCAGGGGGGGATGGCCATAACACAGCGCCTGCCAGGCAGTTCTCACGACGCGTTCGACCCGGTTGGGGTCCTGACGCGGCCTCCAAATATGAGCAGAGCCAACGGTGACGGACACCGTTGGATTGGGACTGGTGGAGCCTACGGCTCCTTGGTTCAGACAATCGCCCGTAGCCTGCCCTAGACGCGGGCTCCGGCGAGCTGTTGTCCATCCATAGAGACTCCTGAAAGGAGATTACGGTAATGAAGGCCTTTTTCGATCGTGCAAAGAGCTTCCTGGTCAGTGAAGACGGCCCGACTGCGACCGAGTATGCGGTCATGCTGGCCCTGATCATCATCGTGGCGTTGACGGCCATTACGGCCTTGGGCGAGAAGGTCGAAGACATCTTCACCAACGTCGAGGCCGAGCTGCCTGATGGTGCCGTTGGTGGTGGCTCCTAATCCAGGCGGAGTCTGCTAGATGAATACAAGGCCGTGGGCGGTGCTCTCCGGGGGGATCGCCCACGGCCTGTTCAATGGTCCTGATGAACTTTCGGGGCAGAGATCCGGGGCAGAGAGCAGCGTCGAGGGCGCGCCGGCGACGGCAAGACAGGTGCCTGGCACCGCCATCGATGGCTAAAGGGAGACAAGGGAGGCGCGACCATGCAGTGGGATTACTGGCAAGTCACGTGTGCGATCCTGGTTCCGGGGGTCCTGCTGGCCTCATGGATTGACTACAAGGCCAAGAAGGTTCCCAACTGGTTGAACGCTGCGTTGGCGTCATGCGGTTTCGCAGTGCAGTTCTCGTTCCACGGGACGGATGGCCTGAGCGCGGGGGGATTGGGCCTGTTGGTGGGCTTTGGCGTGCTGATCGTCCCCTGGGCGATGCACGGCATGGGCGCCGGGGACGTCAAGCTGATGGCCGCGATCGGGGTCTGGTTCGGTCCGTGGATGACCCTGGTGGCCTTCTGCACCGGTGCGGTGATCGGCGGCGTGGTGGCCGTCATCATGATCCTGGCAAGCGGCAGGCTCTGGAACGCCGTCGCCAACCTTCAGACGATCCTGGTGAAGGTGAGCAACACCAAGACGGCCTTTAGCGAGTATGGGAGCGCCAAGAGCTTCGGCAACAGCTCACAGTTGCTGCCATACGGGGTCCCGCTGACGGCCGGGTCGCTCATCGTGCTGTGCGGCCAGTGCCTGGGATGGTGGGCCCTGTAGCGCCTGGGGAAGGGAAGGTGAATCGTGGACGTATCTGGATTCTCGAGACGACCGGTCAGAGCTCGGCTCAGAGCTGGCAAGCAGCGACGGGGGGCGGCCATTGTCGAGATGGCGGTCGTCACGCCCGTTCTGCTGACGTTGGTTCTGGGAGTGATCGAGTTCAGTTGGGCGATGTCGGTCCAGCAGTCGCTGACGAACGCGGCTCGGGAAGGATGCCGCACAGCCGTGATCAAAGGGAGCACCGACCAAGACATCCTTGACCGCGTGAACGGATTCATGAGCCCGACGGGCTTGACGTGCTATTGGGTGGAGATGACGCGGGCGACGGTGCCAGATCCGACCGAGTCGGTCACGGTGTCGATCTACTATGCCGACATCTCGCTGGTCGCCGGCTACTTCCCGGGACTGGAGGAGAAGATCCTGACGGCGACCTGCTCGATGCGGAAAGAGGGGTCCTGATCCGTCACCGGCGCTTTCCGAGGGGAATGGGCGAGTGGGAATGTCGTATTGGGGCCTATAGCCCGAAGCGGCATTCGTCCGATAAGAATAGCGCTGGGTTAGTGCGCTTGCAGTGAGCCCGAAGCGCACCTGCCCGGTGGTCGCGCTGACCCCGACACGGGGAGCAAAGGTGATGAGATGAAAAGCAAAGCCATCATCCCGCTCGCGATCGGTCTGACCGTCGGCATCTTCGCGGTCAGCAGGGTCCTGAAACACATCAAGTCCGTGCAGGGCACGACGGGGACGGTCCAGACGACCCAGATCGTCACGGCCAAGGCGGACATCCCCCAAGGGATGCCCATCAACGAGACCATGGTGACGATCCAGGAGGTGCCGGAAGACCTCGCGCCGTCCCAGCACTTCTCGGATGTCCAGGAAGTGCAAGAACGTGTCACCGCCATGATGATCCCGAGGGACATGCCCATCCTGCCCACGATGCTCGCGCCGAAGGGGACGGCCCCGGGCCTGGGTGCGAAGATCCCGGACGGGATGCGGGCCGTGGCCGTTCGGGTGGACGAGTGGTCGGCGGTGGGCGGGTGGCTCAAGCCGGGCGTGCACGTCGACGTAGCCGCAGTCTTCTCGGTCAAGAGCGGCAGACAGGGCAAGACGATCAGCAAGATCATTCTGCAGAACATCGAGGTGGCGGCCGTCGGCGCGACGATGGGCCAGAACCCTCAGGACACCGGCCCGAACGTCAGCCGGTCCGTTACGCTGATCGTGAAGCCCAAGGATGTGGCCAAGATCCACCTGGCCAGCTCCAAAGGCAAGATCCGACTGGCGATGCGTGGTTCGCTGGACAAACAGAGCAAGGTGTTGGCCGCCCAGGACGAGGACGAACTCTTCGGCGATGGCACGGGCGACAACAAGAACGGGTGGAAGGCGTCGATCAGCGGCTTCTTCGAGCGGATGTTCGGGGCAGGCGAGCCTGAACCGGTGCAGGTTGCCCAAGCGCCCAAGCGCTACACGGTTGACCTGATCAACGGCGGCAGACGCGTACGGAAGGTCTTCCGCGGTCCGGACTCGATGGAGGAAATCGGCTTCGAGGGTTCCACCGGTGCGATGTTCGCAGGTCAGGCGTCCCCGTACCAGCGGCGCCCGCAGCGTCGTCAGCAGTGGGCCGCGGGGTCGGCGTCAGCCGGGCCCGACGACGGGGACATCGCCTACACTGAATAGTGGCGGGCTGCCCGGCAGGAAGCCCGGGCGGATCCCAATTGGCAGGGAGGTCAGGGATGGCTCAAGACAAGGATGTTCTGCAGGGGGGGCGTGGGACTCACCAATCCGTCGATCGCGCGTGGCGAGGATGTGTCGCCGTCTGTCTGGCGGGATGGGCGTGCGCCCCGCTCTTGGCCGAACAGCCCAAAGCGGGCGGCGAGAGCCAGGCGAAGGACCAGGTCCGTAGGATCGTGGTCTTTCGGGGGGCGATCCTCAAAGAGTCGACCCGAAGACTGGCTCTGAAGGTCAATGAGCAGGTCCTCATCAAGAGCGACATCGCCTGCGAGCGGGTCGACGTGAACCCGCAGGGGATTGTCCTGGCCGAGCGGCTCAGCCCCTATGAGGTGGCGGTGCTCGGCAAGGCGACGGGCAAAGCGGCCCTGCGCCTGTTCACCGAGGACGGCAAGACGCCGGTGTTCTTGGTCGACGTATCTCCCGAGCCGCCCAAGGTGGTTCGAAAGGGCCAGCCCCAGCCATTCAAGGCCTCGGTACGGGCTGCGCCGGCGCAGCGGATCTCCCTGAAGATCAACAAGAGCATGCTGATCCAGACGAACGTTCCGTGCCGGCGGGTTCAGGCGCTGTCGCCGGCGCTGAAGGGCGCCGGGGATCAGATGCAGACCGTCCGGGAGACAGAGACCAAGGGGAAGAAGACCAGACAGGTCACCCGACAGGAACCGCTGGAAGCCGAGGACAAGCACAAGGACATCATCCAGGCCGAGATCCTCACGCCCACGGAAATCCTCATCATCGGCAAGTGGTTCGGCATGACGCAGCTCCTGCTGTTCACGGAAGACAAGCAGATCCAGATTCTGGAGGTGACCGTCGAGGCGGACGTGGAGCAGCTCAACGAGGTGATCGCCAAGGAAGTTCCCGACGCCGAGGTCCGGGCCACGAGCGTGCTTGGGGCCATCGTGCTGGAAGGCGAAGTCCCCGACGTCGACGCCAAGCAGCGGATCCTGGAGATCGCGCAGGTCTTCGCGAAGGGCGAGGGGCAGGTCAAGGATCACATGGCGCTCTGGGAGGACCCCGTGGTGCAGTTGGATCGGGTCCAGCTCAAGCAGCTCCACGAGATCATCGGCAAGATGGCCCCGACCGCCAAGGTGCAGGTCAAGAAGGTTCTAGACACGTTCGTTTTGCAGGGCCGGGTGCCCGACGTCGAGACGGCTGAACGGGTCGAGGAGATCGCCGAAATCTACGCGGCGAAGGACCCCTCCGGCCAGGGCCAGGTCAAGAACCACCTGCAGGTGGCCGGGGTGCAGCAGGTGCTGTTGCGGTGCACCGTGGCTGAGGTCAGCAAGCAGGCCCTGCGCGAGCTGGGCATCAACGGGTGGCTGGCGGGCGACAACGTGCGGGACATGTTCGTGGTCAACCAGATCGGGGAGATCAACCCGGCGAACATCGGTGCGGCCGCCGATGCCCTGGTTGCCCCGGTGGCCCCGGGGATACCGGCCCCCCGGGTGCCGTTTCTCACCGACCAGAATGGGATTCCCCTCCAGCCGAACGTCCCGCTTTCGCTGGGCTTTCCTCGCATCCAGATGCAGCTGTTCATCAGTGCCCTCCGCCAGAACAGCCTGATCCGGATCCTGGCAGAGCCGAACCTGGTGGCCATCAGCGGTCAGACGGCGAATTTCATGGTTGGAGGAGAGTTTGCGTACCCCGTTCCTCAGGAAGGCGGCGTCCCAGCGGTGGAATTCAAGGAATTCGGCGTCCGACTGGCCTTCACGCCCACGGTCTTGGCCGAACAGCGAATCAGATTGCGGATAATGCCGGAGGTCAGTCAACCCGATGATACTATCGGGACCGTCATCCAGAATACGGCCGTTCCGGGCAAGTCGACCCGGCAGCTGGAGACGGTGGTTGAGATCGGGAACGGTCAGACGCTGGCCCTGGCGGGTCTGCTGCATGACAGAGTCCGCGGCGTGGCCCAGAAGATCCCTGGGCTGGGGGACATTCCGGTACTGGGCGCGCTGTTCAGCTCAGTATCGTATCAGAGGAACCTGACTGAGCTGCTGGTCCTGTGCACGCCGGAGTTGGTCTCGCCGCTGAACCCGGACCAGGTTCCCCCGGTGCCGGGCGAAGAGATGACCAGCCCGAACGACTGGCAGCTGTTCGGCTTGGGTGAATTGGAGGGTGTGAAGCGTCCGGTGCCGAGCGCCCCGGAACGGGCCCTGAAGACGGCCCCGCCGGTGACGGCACCGATCCGACAGTCCCCCCCCGCAAGTGGGATGGCACGGCTTCAGCTGCACGGGCCATGGGGGGCTGCGGAGGGTGAAGAGAGCCACTGATCGGGCATCGACCGCTCTTGCTTGTCGCTGGGCGGGCCTTGCCCGGCGATGATCGATAGCGAAGCGGCCGGACTCGCCCCGGGAAGGGCGGGAGGCCCGAGGACCTCTGGGGGGCCTCAAACGCACACCGGTCAACGGTACGCTCGTCGGCCGGGGGGCCAAGCGCACGGTCGAGTGCACCTCGCTGGAGATCCAAGCTACCCGGGGTTGCGACAACCCCGTCCGCCAACTGGGGTGTGGAGCATCTCATGGCCATTGGGACGCGCCTGATCGTCTTCAATGCCGACGAGGAGTACGCACCCGATCTGCGCGCGGACCTACTCAGCATCGATGACGTCAAGATCGTCGCGGAGGTAGACGAGCTGGGGCTGCTGCCGGCCGCCGTGAGCCAGTTCGCGTGCGACGTGGCCGTGATCCATCTGGACCCCCAGCCCGAAGCCGTTCTCCACGTCGCCGGGCAAATCGCCCAGGAGCGTCCCGATCTGCCCGTGTTCGGGATCAGCGGGTCCCAGGACGGCCAAGTGGTGCTGGCGGCCTTGCGGGCCGGTTTCAGGGAATTCCTGCTCAAGCCCTTGGATGTCACGCAGCTCGCCGAGACGTTGCAGCGTATCGCTCAGCAACGGCCGGCCTCGCCCAAGACGGGCAAGCTCGTGTCCGTGATCGGCAGCGTTGGCGGCGTAGGGGCAACCGTTGTGGCCAGCAACCTGGCCGTCGAGCTGGCGGATCTGACCTCGACGCAGGTGGCGCTGGTCGATCTGGATTTCCGCTTTGGGCAGGTGGCGACCTATCTCGACGTCCAACCGAACTTCACGATCGCCGAACTGACCGATTCGCTCGAGCAGTGCGATCAGTCGATGATCGAGAAGGCCATGGTCAAGCATTCGACCGGCGTCCACGTCTTGGCCAGGCCCAACCTCTTCGCACAGGCGGACAACATCTCGGCGGCGCACTGCAGCGGCGTGCTGAGCATGCTTCAGGAGCTCTACGACTACGTGCTGGTGGACGGCCCCAATCGCTACGACTTGGGCGGCAAGACGGTGCTGGACATGGCCGACGTCAACCTCCTGATCGTCCAGCTCCTGGTGAGCAGCATCCGAAACACCGACCGGATTCTCTCTGGGCTGGGCCAGGCGGGCTACAACCTGTCTCGGATCAAGCTCGTGTGCAACCAGGTCGGGCGCGAATCGAGCCACCTGACGGTAGACCACATCGAGGCGACGCTGGACCAGCCCCTGTTCCACGGCATCGTTGACGATTGGAAGGCGGTCAGCGGGGCGATCAACATGGGCGAGCCGCTTCTGTTGCACGCCGCCAAGAGTAAGGTCCGGCAGTGCTTCCGCGAGCTGGCCGAGAAGCTCCACTCGCCCGCGGCAGGGGAATCCAAGGACGCGACAGCGAAAAAGTCAGGAGGGTTGTTCAGCAAGATCTTCAGCGACTGAGCCACGATGCTCGCGCTGAGGGCGCGAACTGGAGGTCGGTGGCGACAGCAAAGGGACGCAAGGCGGCCGCGGTTGCCGCGGTGACGGCCTCCTTGGAAAGGAACAGACGCGTGTTTGGCAGATTCAGCAAGCCGAAGCCCCCTCTCAAAGTGACCCCCCCGTCCGCACCGGTAGCGACCGACGGCCCGAGCGCGCCTGCGCGGCCAGGAACTCCCTCCGCCACGAGCAAACCAGTCGCGCTGAAGGCGCCCGCCGCGGCGACGGCCATTGCCGAGAAAGCGCCCCCTGCCAAGGAGAAGACCGCAGCGAAGAAAGAGAGCAAGGTCAGGAAGGAGCGGTTGGACCAGTGGAACGAGCTCAAGACGACCATCCACCGCAAGCTGGTGGACAAGCTCGACCTGGCGAGGATGTCGGGGGACGACGAGGACATCCGCGAGCAGGTTCGCGAGGTCGTCACCGAGTTGAGTGAGCGTGAGAACGCGCTGCTCAATCACACGGAGCGACAACGGCTGGTCGAGGAGATTCTCAACGAGACGTTCGGGCTCGGACCGCTGGAGGTGTTGCTCAACGATCCTCTGATCAGCGACATTCTCGTCAACGGGCCTCAGCAGATCTACATCGAGAAAGGGGGACAGCTTCGACTGACGGACGTCCAATTCAAGGACGACGCGCACCTGATGCACGTCATCGACAAGATCGTCAGCCGGGTGGGTCGCCGGTGTGACGAGGTCAGCCCGATGGTCGACGCGCGTCTGCCCGACGGAAGCCGCGTCAACGCCGTCATACCGCCGCTGGCCATCGACGGACCTTCCATGAGTATCCGGCGGTTCGGCACAGATCCGATCACCTGGGATGACTACGTCAACTTCAAGAGCTGCACGCCCGAGATGATCACCTTCATTGAGGCCTGCGTCCACGCGCGGCTGAACATCATCATCGTTGGCGGAACCGGCTCGGGTAAAACCACGCTGCTGAACAACTGCAGCAGCTTCATCCCCGAAGACGAGCGGATCGTGACGATCGAGGACGCCGCCGAGCTGCAGCTTCGCCAGCCCCACGTCGTGCGGATGGAGTCGCGCCCGCCCAACATCGAGGGCAAGGGCAGGATCACCATCCGGGATCTGCTGATCAACAGTCTGCGAATGCGTCCGGACCGAATCGTCGTGGGTGAGTGCCGGGGCCCGGAGACCCTGGACATGCTGCAGGCGATGAATACGGGGCACGACGGTTCTCTGACGACCATCCACGCCAACACCACGCGGGACGCGGTGCAGCGAATCGAGACCCTGGTGATGATGGCCGGATTCGAGCTGCCGCTCCGCGCGATTCGCCAGCAATTCGCCTCGGCAGTGGATCTGCTCATCCTCGCCAATCGGCTGACCGGCGGCCCTCGGAAGGTCTGCAACGTCACAGAGGTCCAAGGCATGGAGGGCGACATCGTCACCATGCAGGACATCTTCAAATTCGTTCAGGAAGGCATCGATTCGAACGGCAAGGCCTTCGGGCACTTCGAGGCGACGGGCATTCGCCCGAGCTTTCTGGAACGCCTCAAGGCCCATGGCGCTAGTGTGGATCCTGACATGTTTGAGCGCGCGGTGCTGATGTCGGACAAGGACGATTAGGCCCGGTCGCGCGCTGAGCGCGCTTGAAGCGCCAACGCCTGATGGCGGTGGAGGATATGCGATGTTAGCGGCAGGTATGGCCAGCAGTATCCAGGGCGTGATCTTCGTAATCCTGCCCATGGCTGGGTGCGTGCTGGTGAGTTTCGGGCTGTTTCAGCTCTTTCGAGACCTTCGCTCGGCCGGCGAGAAGAAGCTGATAGACCGGCTCAAGGGCGGTGGGACGGCCCCAAAGGACGGCAAAGACGAAACGAGCCGGGAGAGCATCTTGCGGCGACGGGCGATGGAGCTCCAACAGGGCACGCTCGACTCGGCCGTGGGAAAGCTCGGGTTCGTTCCCAAGATCCAGCGGATGCTGGATCAGGCCAACGTCGACTGGGACGCCAGCCGGATGCTAATCAACCTGTTCGGGCTCAGCTTGCTTGCCGGGTTCGGGATGTACCTGCTCAAGATGGGCATCATCGCGGCGATGGGAGCAGCCGGCGGCGCCCTGGTTCTGCCGATCCTGGGCCTCGTGTTCATTCGCAAGCGACGGATGAACAAGCTGGTCGAACAGCTTCCCGACGTGTTCGAGCTGATCAGCCAGGCGTTGCGGGCGGGGCATTCGTTGGCCAGCGGGATTCACCTCGTGAGCGAGCAGATGCCCGATCCGGCCGGTACGGAGTTCGGGCGGGCCTTCCACGAGCAAAACCTCGGCATCCGGATCGAAGAGGCGCTGCGGAACATGGCGGACCGCGTGGGCTCGCTCGACGTTCGCTTCTTCGTAACCGCGGTGCAGATCCAACGGCAGACCGGTGGTGATCTGGCGGAGGTCCTGGACAAGATCGGCTCGATCATCCGCGGTCGGATCGAGCTGTTCGGGCAGGTCAAGGCCTTAACGGCGGAGGGCCGGCTAAGCGGCTACGTGCTTCTGGCCCTGCCGATCGTCGTGTTCCTGGCTGAGACGCAGATCAACCCCAAGTACGCCGGCATGCTCCTGTACGACGAAACGGGCAGGATGATGCTCTTCGGAGCGGGCATCATGCAGCTCATGGGTTTCGCGATGATCAAGAAGATCGTCAACATCAAGGTGTGACCGAGTCGCGCGAACGGCCCGCCGGATTCCGCGGGGCTGTTAGGAGTCATAGAGATGGCTGAGCTGTTAGTGATCGGCGTGATGGTCGTCGTGAGTGCCGCGATGATTGCGTACGCACTTTGGCCCTCCCGCGATGAGGAGGAAGACGCGGTCCTTCGCCGCATGAAGGGAAAGCAGGGAACCGAAGGGAGCCCGGCCCGAAAGGAATCGAAGCACTCGACCGCCTCGGATCTGGTCAAGCGGGTCGCCCCGATTGCTGTCAAGCCCATCATGCCCAAAAGCGACGAGGAGATGAGCAACCTCCGCGTCCGGTTGTCGAACGCGGGCTTCCGACGGGAATCGGTGGTAACGTTCTTCCTGGCAAGCAAGACGACGCTGGGCGTCGGGCTGGCGGCGGCGGCGCTCTTGTTGACCTGGGGCAGCGGGCATCCGACGCAGCACATATTCGGCATCGGTGCGTGTGCGGCCGGGATCGGGTTCATGTTGCCCAACATCTGGCTGTACCTGGCGACCAAGGAACGCACGCAGAAAATCCGCGAGGGGCTTCCCGATTCGCTGGACCTGATGGTGATCTCCGTGGAGGCGGGCCTGGGGCTCGACGCCGCCATCCAACGCGTCGGCGACGAGATGGCGATGGTGCACCCGGAGATGGCCGAGGAATTCACGATCACCACGCTCGAGACGCAGATGAGCGTGCCCCGGGCCGAAGCGCTGGACCACATGGCCACGCGAACGGGCGTGCCCGAGATCAAGAGCCTGGTCGCCATCGTCACGCAGGCCGAGCGGTTCGGAACCAGCATCGCCAAGGCCTTGCGCAACCAGGCCGACAACATGCGCGTCAAGCGCCGTCAGGCCGCCGAAGAGCGTGCCCAGAAGACGGCCGTCAAGCTGATGCTCCCGCTGATCCTGTTCATCTTCCCCGCGATCGGCGTCGTCCTGGCCGGCCCGGCGGCGCTGCAGATGATCCGCACGCTGGGCAACACGAAGGGGCTGTAGACGAAGCCCGAGGTGGGAGGGATGCTGGCATTCTACGCGCGGAACGCTGAGCTTCGATGCCGGCCTCACGCAGCTTGGCGATGATCTGCTCCGGGGAATGCCGCCTGCGCCCCATGCGTAGCCTCCATGCCCAATGCCTGGACAGCAGAGACTCTCATAGCGACTGGATCAAGTTCCGGGGGGCAGGCCACTTCCACAACGCGCGGAGGACAGCGATTCGTGCGGGGGTGCGGAAGACTCGTTCGAGATCGATGCCTACCGTGGGTCACCTTATGCCTGTTCAAGTAGGCATAACATGCCACAGAATGGGCATGTGTCGAGACCCATTCTTGCCGTCCCGAACCTGTTGGTGTGCCCAAAGCGGCCACAGTCCCATCGTGCATCGGGCAGGTTCAGGCACGACCCAGCGGAAAGCGTAAGTCCTTTTCGGCGAATAACAACGGGGTTCTGGGAAGGGCAGCTCCTCGCCGGTGGTGATCATCGGCCAACTATTTCCTAACGTTAATAATTTACATGTGTCTACTATTGTGCCGAGGCATGGTGCCTGCGGCCCAACAGCAAACGGGCGGGATGACGGACATGCCCGGTGCTCTTGCGCAACCGGAAGGGCAGCGAACAATGAGAGCCAAACGAATCACATGTGTCTGCCCGCAGTGTCGCAGGTCCTACCGCGTGTTGGCCAAGACCACGGGACGCCGCGCCAGATGCGGGGAATGCGGCATGGTCTTCCGCGTCGCAAAGAAGATCCCGCCGCCCCCGACTGAGGATGACATCCTCAACTGGCTCAGCGAAGAGGAGGGTCAAGACGAAGTTGCAGCCGAACGCTCACAGGGCGCAGCCGGTGCATTGACGGCAGGTTCCAGCGGGGAGTCGAAGGACTCTTGCTCACTGGAACTCCGTTTTGCCTGATCCGAACGAGTGATATCGCAGACGGAACCAGCCTGTCGTGCACCGGGCTCGTTAGGGACGGCCGAAGGAAACGCATAGGCCCTTTGCGATCAACGGGGACGGGGTGGTCGGGAAGGACGACCTCAAAGGGCAGTCAGCGAAAGCGAAGGAGAAACCGAGAGGGGGGACGACAGGCGCCCGGTTGATGCCCGTTGGGAAGGAGACTCCAATGAAACTGTTACGTTTGCTGCAAGCTGCTATCGTTGTTGTTGGCGCGGTTGCCTTGGTCGCCACGACGCCGGGGTGTGGTAACGAGCGGAGGGAGAGGATGATCATCGTGCGGCACAACCATGACTGCGGCCGTCACCGCAACCGCAAGGTCGTCCTCGACAGATGCAGGCACCCGCACAGGGACCTGGACCGGGATAGGCACCGTCACATGGACAGACACCATCACCGTCGTTAGTCGCATTGTCTCAGGCCCCAAGTCGATCTTGCTCGCCTGCTCGACGATGGGAATCGGCGCGCTCGGCAGGCAACGTCTCAGGCTGCGATCCTTGGGATGCCTACAGGAAGACGGCAGGGCTCACCGTGAAGCGCTTGGCCAGCGTACGGATGTGCCCCTTGCTCAGTCCCCGTTCGCCTCGCAGGATCTTGGAGCCCAGTGAGCGATTCCCGAGTAGCTCGCCGAGCTGAGAGGCGTTCATGCTCTTGCTGTCGAGCAGGTGCTTCAGGATTTCGAGCGGTGATTGGCCGCGGTCGAGGGCGTGCTGGTCGTTCTCGTATGCTTCCACCAGTACCGAGAGCGTTTCGAGATACTGCTGCTGGCCCTTGCTCGGACGTCGCAGCGGATAAGGGGAGCGGATAAGGGGACATTCTACTTTTTCAACGCGCCCTCTGGAAAAGTACAATGTCCCCTTTTTTTGCCGCTCTGAATCACCCCAACAACGAGTTCACCGCCTCCGCCACGGCATCATTGAATGACCTTGCTTCCAGCTCTAGATACTCAAGGCCGTATCTGCGGGCCTCACTTTCGATGTAGCGGCTCATCTCTGCCACAAAGGCCGCGAACGCACCAGCATATTCATCGCTGGCATGGCGCATCCAGTCATCCTGGTTCTGCTTGGCACTTGTTCTGGTGTTGTGCTCTTGCGGATGTGCCTGATTTCCCAGAAACACCGCCCGGTAATCAACGCCCACAAGCTGATTGACCAAATGGGGAAGAACAGCAACGCCTTCGGCAACCAGATCTCGACCTTCCTCTTGTTCCCTCAAGACAAACGGCTCTACGGCTCGCCAGACCGCTGCGCTCTCCTCTAGCTGGTAGTCGATACGCTTGCTCGGATTCCCTACCAGCAGTTCTATCCTGTCTGCTTCAGCCATCTCATTGAACCGGCTGACGGCGAATAGGCCTGGAACTGCCTCCGGGTCTACAACGGCTTCCAGTACGGCCCCCAAAGAGTCAGTCGAAACGGCGCTGATGCCACGCCGCCTCGTAATCTCCGTGGCTACGATCGATTTGCCGACCCTTGGGGGCCCACCAACGAAGTAGATCACATGACCATTCCTTCCTTGCCGAACGGTGAATCTGCGGATCCGCACAACTCCCCGATCGCTGCTGGCTCGCAGCATAGCAGCGCAGCAGCCACGTGCCGAGATCGCCCAGTAGCCCGTGCATGCACACCATCGTCGCCTTCACGCCCCAGCGGCCCCTGACAGGGCCAAGCCGAATCTGATTGGGGCCCGACTCCGTTCCCGTGTCAAGGGGTAGCATGATCGTCGGCTGAGGAATCCCTCGATGTTCAACGGTGCGGAGAAGATCGCTTCCCTCACCCCACCTTCGGCATCTGGCTAGATAAGGGGACATTCTACTTTTTCAACGCGCCTTGTGGAAAAGTACAATGTCCCCTTTTTTGCTGCGTTCTGCGCATGCGCATCATTGTGGTGGGCTATCCGCGACCCGCTCCGCGGTCGCGGGCGACCCGCCCTGTCGGCCCCTGAGGCGCCGGGAGATGATCCCGCACAGCAACGCACTGATTCCCAGCAGCGGAAGCGCCTGCTCGGCGCCGCTGCCGCACTTGAAGACTGCGACGACCTGGCGGTCGGTATCCATCGCCAGGCTCAGAACGTCGTTGGCGTCGAGGGCGGCGTGGTTGGCGTCGCCCGGGTGGTTGGCGTCGTAGATCTCCCAGTGCACGAACGCCTTGCCGTCGTCGGGGGTGGCGGTCAGCTGCACCTGGGCGCCGGCGGGATACTGCATCAAGTTCGGATCGTCCGGCTCTGGATCGCACGTCACCTCTCCCCACCCGCCGTTTACGAACTCGAGGCTGAGGGTGACCGGTGCGTTCCATTCGTAGTAGAGCGGGTGCTCGGCGTAGCCGCCGTAGCCCCAGTAGCTGTTACTCGCCACGTAGAGGGTGTCGGGGATGTAGGGCGTGTAGGGGGGCACGGTGGGCTCTGGATTCGTGAAATCGTAGAAGGCGGCGGATCTGTAGTACTCGAAGATGCTGAAAACGCCGTCGCCGTTCAGGTCTTCCATCGGCAGCTGCCCGTCGATGGCCCTGAGCAGCTGCAGGCCGAAGAACCCCGTGGTGATATCGAAGCCGTCGCCGCCGGTGAGGATGGCGACATGACGGGCGTTGGGCCAGGTGGTGCCGCGCAGGGCGTGGAAGTTGTCGCGGAAGTCGTCGATGAGCCCGCCACCAAAGCACATCGTCAGCACCAGATCGAGCCGCTCGATGGGACTGCCGCTGGGACCGATGTTGATTTCGTTGAAGCAGTCGGACACGAAGTCGTCATCCCAGATCATCCCGTCGGCCAGTTGCACCTGCATGCTGGACGGGTTTGACCCGATGCCGTCTCCACCATGACCGGCAACGATGACCACGAGGTTGTCCGGGGTGCACGGATCGCTCCACATTCGTTGGCCGATCGTCTGGAACGTGCTGGCCACGTACGCCTCGGTGGCCGGCAGGTCGTCGAACAGGCCTTGGGTCCAGTTCCCGACGTTGGTGCCCCAATCAACGAGGACCCAGACGTTGTTGGGATCGAAGTTGAGCGTGTCGGTGAGGGTCAGGTAAGCGCCGAGCAGCATCGCCTTGATGGTGTCGTCGATGATGCCGTATTCCACGTGGCTGTTGCCGCAGATCACGATGCCGTATCCGCCGGTCGGGTACTGCTGTGAGTAGTTCGGGTCCAGGCCTGCCCGGGCAGGCCCGGCCGCCAGGACAACGACCAGCCCGGCCGCCAGGACGGGGAGGCCCTGATGAGATTCGCGCGATCTGCAGTACATGCAATCCACCTCCATAGCGGGTCAAAGCCACATCATTCATCGGGGCGGCGCCATCGACGCCACAGGCGGGGCCCCCATCGGCCACCATGCAGTTTCCCCACATCCCCTACTGGATCATAGCCGTGGATACGCCCGGTGTGCAAGCGATGATCCTGACGAATCGCGGATCTGCCGTTGCGGCCCTTGTGTCGGCACAGGCGTTGGGGTTGCGGCTGACCAGCTGATTCTGCGGGGCTGTCGATGGCTTCGGCTTGACCTGGGTCGGCTGCGTGATAAGTTGGTGTTAGGTGCTGGGGGACTGCTGGCCCGCGCACGCCACCGGCGAGACCCGGATGGTCGGCACCGGCCCGTAGCGGAGACAGGACAATGCGCTGTTCCTACGTTTCATGTGGATTGGTTGCCCTTCTGGGGGCGTGTTTCGTGGGGGGCTGCAAGAAAGAAGAGCCCCGTCCCAGCCCGCCGCCGAAGGCCGAGACCGGCGAGAAGGCAAAGCCCGAAGCCGCGCCTCCGGTTGCGGCGCCTCAGGACGCGTCGCCCAAGACGACGGCGCCTGCGCCCGGCCCGGTGTCCACGTCGCCTGCGGCTGCGTCCCAAGCGGCGACCCCTGCGCCCGCAAAGGCTGCGGCGCAGAAGCCCGGTCCGATGAGGCTCGGAGAAACGCGCAAGCCTGCGCCAGGGGCGGGCCAACCCAGTGCTGCCGGGAAGGCCGCCCCGGGCGGAAAGCCCCGTCCCGGACGAGTCGGTAAGTCGTCGAAACCTTGGAAGCCCATCCAGCCTTCCGATCGGATGTACTACTGCCTGAGCTGCAAGCAGACCTTCACGCTCAGCTACAAGGAGGCCGCCCCGCAGCTTCGTGAGGCCGCCAAGCGGGCCCCCCGAAAGCGCCCGAAGCTGAAATGCATCAAGTGCGGCAAGGTCGAGGCCGTTCCGGCGATGAAGTGCGTCAAGTGCGGTGCCATCATCACCGGACCCGAGGAGATCCCCGAACCCAAGAGCATCTTCCAGGGCACGGGGCCCTTCCCGGACGAGTGCAAGAAGTGCGGGTACAGCCAGATGCGCGAGGGCATTCTCAGGGGGGTTCGCCAGCGGATGAAGCAGGGCAAGCTCGATATGGAGAAGCTGCCTCCGATGGTGCGCCGGGCCATCGAGGACGCCAAGGCCAAGGGGCAGTGGGAGGAGAAATAGGTCCCAGCCTTTTCCAGAGACGCGACTGGTCCACCTCCGGGTTCAAAAAGGGGACAGGCACCTCGCCGTCATCTGGTCCTTCCTCTAATGACCGTGTGTAATCGGCTCGGAACCAGTCCCCTTTCTGAACCAGGCCCACGATATTCCCTGTGCAGTTGCAGGCATCTCGCCTCAGTCAGATGGTTCAAAAAGGGGACAGGCACCTCGCCGTCGACCGGTCTTTCCTCTAATAACCGCGCGTATCCGGCTCGGAGCCAGTCCCCTTTTTGAACCAGGCCCACGACATTGCCTCTGCAGTTGTAGGCATCTTGCTTCGACGGCGGATCACGGAGCGGACGCCGATGTCGACGGGTCCGCCTCGGCCTCCCCTGCCAGCGCAAGCCGCTTCGATATGGGGGGATGGTCGTAGAAGAATACCTCGATCGGCTTCGACGGGTCTGGATCAGCCAGGCTCATGTCGCCGAGCTTCCTGAAGGCGGATCGGTACGCCTCCGGCCCGGTCGCCGTCAGGGCGTCGCGGTCGCATTGGGTTTCGAACCCGCGGAGGATGGCGTTGACCACGGGTCGGGAGAGGAACCCCACCGCCAAGACCACCAGGAAGACCTGAGGCAAGACGGCGACTGCGGTCGACCACTGCGTCGCGTCGCTGCCGGCGTACGGCCCAAGCCGCCAGACGATCCCGGCGATCACCACGGTTGCCGCGAGGGCCGACAACACGATGCCCTTGTGGATGTGGCCGCGGACGTGGTGGCCCAACTCGTGCACGAAGACGGTTTCGATCTCGGCGGGTTCGAAGGCGTCCAAAAGCGTGTCCGACAGCAGTACGCGCCGCGTCGGGCCCAGGCCCGCCAGCATCGCGTTGGGTTTCTTGGTCTCCTCCGACAGGCTCAGACGGAACACACCCGACAGCCTCAGGCCCGTTCCCTCGGCCAGCTGGTGCAGTCGGCCGACGAGCGACTCGTCTTCGATCGGCGTGGCCTTGTAGAAGATCGGCAGGATCAGCACCGGGAACAGCTGCGTCAGCCCCACGGAGAGCAAGATCCAACCGAACCACAACCACAGCCACCACAGCCGACCACCGTACCAGAGCAGGCCGTACAGCCCCGCCAGCAGGATCGCGCCAAGCACCGCGCCAACGGCCAGCTCCTTGACCTCGCGGATCCCCCAGCCTCGGACGGTCTCGTTGCTCAGATCGTAGCGGTGCTCCAGGACGTAGCCGCTGTAGAAGGACATCGGCAGGAGCAGGACCTCCTGGGCCAAGAACACCACGCTGGCCACACACAGCAGTGCCAGCCATCTGTTCCCAAGGGCGGGGGCCAACCGGTCCATCCATGCGGGCGCGATCCAGCACCAGACCAATGCGTAGGTGATTCCAAAGACGATGCCCAGCAACCTGACGGCGTTCTTGCGACGGTGATACGCTTTGGCGTCGGTGCGGTCTACCATGAGGGATCCTTGCGCGACGTCATGCTAGCGGCCGCGTCGCGGTGGCGTCAAATGTCGGCGATGCCGGATCGAATCGATCCGGGGCCACCATCCCCACGCCGGTGCGACGCAACCCCAGATGGCAAGATGGGCAATGTGGGGGCACAGGTGCCGCCCCCCCCGTTTCGCTGTCGGCGCTTTTGGGCAGGGCGCCCATCGTGTGAACGCCCTTCGAGGATCCTGTTTGTAAGTGGTTATTTTAGAAATGGTTGTATTGGCTCCGCTTCGCCCAGGTCGACGGGGCTGCGGGTCGACACAGGCGGGGCGACGGCGATTTGCGATTTGTCCGGATTTCCCCTTGAATCCGTCGTTCTGGCAGGCCTACCAATAGGGTGACGGGGCGAAAAAAAAGAAGCCCCGCGTACGAGAGCTGAGGCTTAGTTCCCCAGTAATCTACTCTCCGTGTGGACCCCGCTTCCCCCGAGCGGGGTTGTTTTTTGCGCCTGGTTCAAAAAGGGGACTGGCTCCGAGCCGGGAACGCATAGTCCTACGAGCAAGGACCCCATGACAGCGAGGTGCCTGTCCCTTTTTGTACCCTTTTTGAACCGTCAGTGCGGGATCGGAAACCGGTCGCACAACTCGACGACTTGCTTGCGGACTTGCTCGATGGCGATGGGATTGCCGTGTGCGCCCAGGATGTCGTCGATCCAGCCGGCGATGACCTGCATCTCGGTCGGCCCCATCCCGCGCGTCGTGACGGCGGGGGTCCCGATCCGCACGCCGCTGGTCTCGGACTGCTTGCGCTCGTCGAAGGGGATCTTGTTGCGGTTGACGATGATGCCCGCGCGTTCCAGCCATATCTCGGCGTGTCGGCCCGTGACGGCCGGGTGGTTGTTCCGCAGGTCGACCATCATCAGGTGATTGTCCGTCCCGCCGCTGACCAATCGGAAGCCGCGTGACCGCAGCGCTTCGCACATCGCCTGGGCGTTGGTCAGGATGTTCTGCTGGTACGCGCGGAAATCCGGCCGGAGCGCCTCGCCGAAGGCGACCGCCTTGGCGGCGATCACGTGCATGAGCGGCCCGCCCTGAATGCCCGGGAACACGGTCTTGTCGATCGCGCTGGCCCAGGACTTCTTGCACAAGATCAGGCCGCTCCGCGGACCGCGGAGCGTCTTGTGCGTCGTGGTGGTCACGAAGTCGCACCACTTGACGGGCGAGGGATGCAGGTCGGCTGCGACCAGGCCGGCGATGTGAGCGATGTCGGCCATCAGCAGCGCGTCGAACTCCTCGGCGATCTCCGCGAAGGCCTCGAAATCGATCGTCCGCGGATAGGCCGACGCCCCGGTCACGATCAGGTCGGGGTTGTGCTCGCGGGCGATGCGGCGGATCTCAGCCATGTCGACCTGCTCGGTCTCGGGGGCGACGCCGTAGCTGACGACGCGATAGAGCTTGCCGCTGAAGTTGGCCCGACTGCCGTGTGTCAGGTGCCCGCCCTGCGCCAAGTCCAACGCCATGACGGTGTCGCCGGGCCGGAGGCAGGCCATGTAAACGCCCATGTTCGCCGAGCTGCCGCAGTGCGGTTGGACGTTGGCGTGTTCTGCGTGGAACAGTTCGCGTGCCCGTTCCCGCGCCAGATCCTCGATCTGGTCCATCTGGTCGCAGCCCCCGTAGTGACGGTGGCGGGGATAGCCTTCGGCGTACTTGTTGGTGAAGATGGATCCGGTTGCCTCCAGCACGGGCGCCGAGACGTGGTTCTCCGACGCGATCAGCTCGATTGTCACGTGCTGGCGACGTCGTTCCTCTTGGAGCGCCGCCCACACCTGCGGGTCCGCCGCCTCGAGGGGCGTGGCCGTTTCGGTATCGGTCCAAAGGTCCGTCACTGCGGGGGCCTCCCAACAAGCGCGATCCCCTTCCGCTGTGCTCTGCCCCTTAGGGTATCGGCACCCTCGCGGGGATGCAACGCACAGGTTCGTGCGCTTTGGCGTGCTTGCCCCCTGAGCGGACCGTCGCCGATAATGCAGACGACGGTTCTTGCCCGTTGACTCGGGACGCGATGGTCCGGGTCGACCCATTCCTGGCAGCGGAGGCGTATGCGAACCACGGTCCCCGCACAGCATGGCCTCGGGCGTTCGCCCAAGCAGATTCTGCTGGTCACGTTGATCGTCCTGGTGCCCTTCGCCTTCCTGACGTATCGCTTCAACTGGCTCTGTGACGATGCGTACATCTCGTTTCGATACGCCAAGCATCTCGCTGAAGGGCATGGGCTTCGCTACAACGTGGGCGAGGACCCGCCCGTCGAAGGCTACAGCAACTTCCTGTGGGTGCTCGTCCTTGCGGCGTTGGAGGCGATCGGTTGGGGGGCGCCGGTCTGTTCCTGCGTGATCTCGGTCGCTTGTGGCGTGGTCCTGCTCTGGCGGATCGTGAGGCTGCTGAATCGCAGTTTCGGGCTCCGGTCGGCCCTGCTGACGCTGTCGGCACTCTTCTTCGTCACGCTGCCGCCCGTGGCGATCTGGGCTACGTCGGGATTGGCCACGCTTCCACAGACGCTTGTGCTTTTCCTGGCGTTCGAGCGCCTGCTGGGCGACCGAGACCGGCTTGGCGGCCTTTCCGGCGGGATCGCCTGCGCCGTGTTGATCCTGATCCGCGCAGATGGATTCGTGTGGGTATTGGGTCTTGTCGGGTTGGCGGCGCTGGGCGCTATGGTGCGGCGCGACCGCGCTGCTGTTGGGCCGCTCGTGCTCTGCGCGGTCATCACCGTCGTCGCCTTCGGCGGGTTGATCGGCTTTAGGCTCGCGTACTTCGAATGGCCGTTGCCCAACACCTACTACGCCAAGGTTGGCTTCTCGGGCATGACGCTCGAGCGGGGCGGTGATTACCTGCTCAGCATGCTGTTCGTCTTGCCTCATCTCGTGCCGATCCTGATCGCAGGCGCCGTTGTCGCCTGGCGGGACCGCAACGATGGGCTGATCTGCTGTCATGCGGTCCTTCTGACCTTGTGGACGTTTGCGTACGTCGTGGCGGTCGGTGGAGACTTCATGGCCATGGGACGGCTTGTGGTTCCTGCACTGCCGTTTGTGGCGATTCTCTTCGGCGCGCTGGTCGCGCGGCTTTCGTCCCAACCCGTCGTCGCCGTCGGCTGTGGACTGGCGGCCGTTGCCCTGTCCCTGCTACCCGCGTGGAACGTGCACGTCGTCCCGAGCGACGTCCGCGAGAAGCACCGGTTCCGCTGGGGCAAGCGAGAGCTTGTCAGCGAGTACGAGCAGTGGGAGTCGATGCGGGCAAACGCCAAGCGGTGGACGTTACTGGGGCGGGCCCTCCGGCAACACTGCAAGCCCGACGAGTCGGTGGTCACCGGCGCGATCGGCGCGGCGGGGTACTACAGCGACCTGGTCATGTACGATCCGCACGGTCTGGTCAGCCCGGAGGTCGCTCATCGCAAGGCGCCTCGCCGGCGAGCGACCGCGGGGCACGACAAGGGCGTGCCGCACGCGTACTTCCTGAAATACCGGCCGACCTACTTCATTCCCGTGGTCTGTGAAGCCCGGTCTAAGCTGCCAGCTCAGGCGCGGGGCAACGGCTACGTCTTGTCCAAGATGCCGGGCGTGTATCGCAACGTTGCGCCTCAGATCAAAGCCCGCTACGTCCCCGTGGCCTTCCCCCTCGAGCCGACCGACGGCGCCGGCCCCGGCAAGCTCCTTGTCGTTCTAAAGCGCAAGGACCGGGTCCGCGACCGATCGTGATCTGTGGTGGTCAGGATCCGGGTAGGTTCCCGCCCTCCCGCCCGGGCCTACGAGTTGGCGTACCGGATCCGGCGGACGCCCACCAGGCAGAGCACCAGATAGAGGAGCAGACACAGGCCGCTCAACACGGCCCAGGCGGCGATGGCATACGGTGCCAGGCCTCGACGGGTGAACGCGAGGACCCAGAATAGACCCATCGCCGGTGCCACGCAGAGTCCGCACACGAGGGCGAGGAAGACATAGAGCCCGGCAAGGTAGCAGAAGACCTTGGCCACGCCGGGCATGACGTTCTGTTTCCACAACAGTCTGCAGGCAAATCCGACGACGCTTGCGGCCGACAAGATCCAGACGCACGTGAGCAGGACGAGGAGAAGCGTGTGAGGTCCCACGTCGTTTACGTCCGTCCAGTGCCTTCCGTCGAGGATGGCCTCCGCGATGGCGCTGACGGGCACGACCAGGGCGGTCAGGCCCAGGTGAATGACGAGGAATGTCCTGGCCCGATCCAAGCCGCGCCGCGTCTGCATCGTGCGGAAGAAGCGGCGCGGGCGGAACGCTGCGGCCAGGCTGTATCTGAGCAGCGCGCTGATCGGTCGAAGGCCCCGTCCCTGCTCCCAGTCGTTCGGCTGGCGGAGGCCCGGCTGAACCGAGTCACAGACCGGGGTGCCGCATTCTGGGCATCGGCTGTCGGAGGGTGTGTGCGATAGGTTGTAACCGCAGACCTCGCAGATAGGCGGCCGCGACGGGGAAGTCTCCTCCGGTCCGGCCGTGGCGGCACGGAGCAGCACGCCCAGGGCCCAGCAGCTGAGGATCCCGATGGCCAGGGCCATGACGTCGTCTTCATGCCGGATGTGCCACGGACGCGCGTCAAGCCACATCTGGCGTTGAGCCAGGTTGGCGTTCCAGGGGGTCCTCCTGTTCCAAGCGGTTGCCTGGAACTCGAGCTCGAAGAGCACCGGCATCAAGACGATCAGGAACGGAATGGCCGTGCCCGTCCACAGCCACGTCGTCCGCAGGGCGCGCCGGCAGGTCTGCCGCAGCGGCTCATCGCGTGCCGACAGTGGGATCAGCAGGAACGCCACGAGGACGAACGCCGCCTCGATCGATGCCAGGAAGATGCCGATCTGGATCAGGCCCGCGCGAACGTTTACGGTTCCCACCCAAAACTCCCAGAGCGTCTGGCACAGAAGGTCCCAGGCCACTTGTGATATGAGCGTGCGGCTGCGGGCCGAGAGGGCCGCGTCCATGAAGGCGACGCCGATGAAGGTGATCGCCAGGGCCACCCCGAAGGCGAGTAGATGCGCCAACCAGGCGGCCCAGAGCGGCGTCTGCCGACAGCGCATCGCCGTCCGCCGTGGCGCGAGCCAGAGCATCAGGATTGCGCCGAACGCCGCCGCGACGGGGCGCGTAGAGGATGGGATGTCGCTACGAGTTGGCATATCGTACCTGCCGGACGCCCTTCAGGGCGACGTACAGATGGATCACGAGGCACAAAACGACGAAGGCCACGGCAGCCCATGTGATCACGCTGACGGCATCGGCCCGGCCGACCCGCCAGCGTTCCATGGACGCCGTCCTGATCAGGGTGGTCATCGGCCCAGACGCCACGCCGCAGACGAAGGCCAGCAAGATCAACAAGCCGTTCAGGTAGCAGAACACCTTGAGCACGCCGGGCATGATGTTCTGCCTCCAAAACAACCGACCCCCGATTCCTACGAGGGAGGCCGCCGACAAGGTCCACCACAACGTGAATAATCCCCAGAACAGGCAATCGGCGGTTGACGGCAAGATATCCGGCCACCCGTCCCACCAGGTTACCCAGGACCCCAGGGCAGGGCAGAGCAGCATGATCAGGGCGAAGTGGACAACCATGAAGGCCCTGGCCCGTGGCAGGCCGCGTCGCGTCTGCATTCGGCGGAAGAACCGGCTCGGGCGGATGGCGGCCGCGAGGCCGCATCGGACCAAGGCACCCAGTCGTGGGAGTCCCTCGGGGCGTTCCCAGGCTGTGGGCTGGCGGACCCCGGCGCCGATGGATTCGTCGACGGGCACGCCGCACTCGGGACATCGGCTGTCTGCGGGCGTGTGCGAGAGGTCATAGCCGCAGGTCTCGCAGACCGGCGTTCGGTCGGGGGGCGTGGATTCCCGCGGGGTTGCGCCCGCTCGGAGCAGGACGAACAGGATCCAGAGGACCAGCGCGGTGACGGAGACCGCGATCACCCATTCGTCGTTTGCCGCGAGCCACGTCTTGGTGTCCCACCAGAAGTAGTAGTCGCGCAGTCCCAGCCGCTGTCCTAGGAAGTACACGGTCTTGAACCATTCCCGCACACAATGCCGCAGCGGAATGAGCACGGCAAACAGCAGGACCAGGAAGGGGATGAACGATCCCGTCCAGAGCCAGGCGGTTCGAAGCGCGTGACGCCATGTCTGTCGGAGGGGTTCATCCTGGGCGGACCACGAGACCAGGATGATCGCCGCGCCGAGAAACACGGTCTCGAGCCGAAGCAGGTCCGCCAGCATCAGGACGAACCAACGACGGGACAGCAGGGGTTCGGCCCATATCGTAGCCAGGGGTTGCATGATCGCATCGACGGCCGACCCTGCGACCCTCGCACCGGGGGTTCCCAATCGAGCGCCCATGATCGCCAGCCCGCCGACGACGACGACGACGGCGATGAGGGCGGCCAGCAGATGGGCCAGCCAGGCGGCCCAGAGCGGGGTGTGCTGACAGCGCGTCGCCGTTCGTCGTGGTGTGAGCCACAGCATCACGATCGCGCCGAACGCTGCTGCGACGGGGCGCTTGGAGGGCAGGATGTCGCTACGAGTTGGCATATCGAATCTGCCGGACGCCCCTCAGGGCGACGAACAGGTAAATCAACGGGCACAGGACGGTGATGGCCAGGCCGATCACGACGATGACATGGAAAGCATAAACGGGACCGATCCGCCAGCTCCACCGGTCTGCCGCCACGGCCAAACCGATCAGCGGACCCCACATCGCGCCGCACGAGATGGCCAGCGCAAGGAACGGGGCGTACGTGTAGCAGAACACCTTGAGTACGCCGGGCATGACGTTCTGTTTCCAGATCCACCGGCAGGCGATCCCGACCAGGGATGCGGTCGTCAGCAGCCACCACAACGCGAGTAGGGCGAAGAACAGCGAGACGCAGGTGAGCGGCACGATCGCGTCGGATTGCATCTCGCCGCCCCACGTGGTCATCCAGAATCCCAGGACTGGACTGACGAGAAGCGACAAGATGAACTGAAGGACCAGGAAGGTCCTGGCCCGGGACAGGCCCTGTCGGGTCGGCATGGTGCGGAAGAACTGACCTGGCCTGAAGGTGGCTTCGAGACTGCATCTGATCAGGGCGCTCAACGGCGGGAGTCCTTGGGCGTGCTCCCACGCGTTGGGCTGGCGAAGCCCGGGTTCGATTGATTCGCGGACGGCCACGCCGCACTCGGGGCAGCGGCTGTCTGTGGGCGTGTGCGATAGGTTGTAACCGCAGGATTCGCAGATCGGTGGTCGATCGTGGGCCGGTGATTCACGCTTCGTCGCGGCCGCGCGGAGCAGAATGAACAGGAGCCATGCGACCAGCATCACGGTGACGACAGCGATGACATCTTCGCCGTTTGCGGCGAGCCAATCCCTGAGGTCCCACCAGAAGCCGTCGTAGCGGAGGTCGTGGAGGCCGGCGGCGCTGAGCGTCCACGCACGTACCCGCTCGTAGCGCCGGAGTTGAACGAGCACGGAGAACAGAAGGACCAGAAAGGGGAGTGCGGCTCCCGTCCATAACCAGGTGGTCAGGAGGGCATGGCGACAGGTCTGTCGGAGCGGCTCGTCCTGAGCCGACCACGAGACGAGCGCGACGGCCACGGCAAGAAACTCGAGCTCGAGCCAGAACAGGCTGACCAGCGCAATCATCATCCAGTATCGGGACTGCGGGGCTTGGTCCCACAGCTCGGGCAGCCCTTCATGGATGTCGTTGATCACCAAGCCGGTGAGGACCGCCAGGCCTGCGTTGAGGCCCAGGGGGGCGCTGGCGGCGTCCATGAAGGACACGCCGACGGCGATGACGCCCACTGCGATCAGCACGACCAGCAGATGGGCCAGCCAGGCCGCCCAGAGCGGTACGTGCTGACTGTGGCGAAGCGTCCGTCGCGGCGCGAGCCAGATGACAAAGACGGCCGCAAGGGCGGCGGCCACAGCGTTGCCAGCGCGTGGTCTCTTGTCGCTCACGAATGGGAGGTCCCGCGCGTTGCCCGGGCCTGTTCGTCAGTCCTCGCTCGTCGCGTCGCCGAGCTTCTCGGCCCAGTTCGGGTGGTGATGGTGCGCCCAAGTCCGCGTCACGCGTCCGGTGAAGATGCTCCGCAGCGTGCCCGGGTTGGCGATGGTGGTCAGATACAGATGCACCACCGCAAAGGCCATCAGCAAGACGGCCGCCAGGTCGTGGAGCGTGTAGGCCAGCGTGCCCCAGCCGCCGTCTCCGCCCGGGCAGAGCCACATCGTGACGCCCGTGGCCGACAGGAGCAGCGCGAGCGCCATCGCGCCCCAGAAGAACATCTTCTGGCCGAAGTTGAACTTCCCGGCGGGCGGATGGCCTTTGATCCACAGGTACCCGCCCAGCATCCGCACCCACTGCCAGTCGTACTTGGCGGGGATGGCCGTGACGAACCACCGGAGGGTTCCGATGACGGCTGCCGCGGCGAAGACGAGCCCGGCGATCTCGTGCAGCTCCAAGGCCCAGTCGCTGGTCCAGAAGCTCCCGCGCGCGGTGGGCAACTTGGCCAACAGGAAGCCCAGGCCCGTCGCGCACAGCGCGACAAAGGCGCCGAACAGGAACAGGTGCATCCATCGCTCGATCGGGCCGAAGCGCTTGAGGGCGGGCTCTGGATCGTCCTGGCCGATGTGTTTCGGCCCGAACGTCACGTAGTGAAGCAGGCAGAGCAGCGCGGCGATCGGGATGATCCACACCCAGCAGGTCTTGAGCGTCCCTTCGCGCCAGCCGCCGAGCCCGACCAGGCATTCCTCGACCTCCAACAGCTGATGCGATCGCAGCGGCGGATCGGGTTCGGTCGCGTCGTCGACGCGGGTCTTGAGCGTGTAGAACGGCGCGTCGGACGCGTGGCAGTCGCTGCATCCGCCCGAGCCGAGGGATGCCCGCGCGGGCCGAACCGGATGTGCGAAGGCCCAATAGTACGGCTCGCCATCGCTACGGGCCGACCACGTCAGCTCACCCGCCGAGTTCAGCGCGTAGACGCCGCCCCGCGCGACCAGCACCGCTTGTGTCTTTGTGTCTTCATCGCCCAGCTGTTTGCCCAGTGCGGCCAAGACGGCACGGATCTCCGCGTCCGTGTTGACCTCGGGCTTTTCGTCCTCGTCGTCGTCCTTGATCTGCTCGCCGGCCTGCTTGATCGCCCCGGCGACCGCATCCGACGCGAGAGGCGTCACGCCCCTCTCCGATAGCTTGCCCCACCAGCGAGGATACGCGTAGCGGAACAGCCCGATCTCGCCCCGGTCCGGGCCGCGACACCACACCGGTGCATACACGGCCGGCAGGGCGCGTTGGGTCAGGTCGTCCTCGGTGGACAGGCCGAGCCCGTGTCCGATCGCCGTCAACTGGGCCGCCACCTCGGGGCCCGGCTCAAACCCGCTGTGGCAGGCGACGCATCGGATCCGCTCCAGGTGGAACGCCGGCAGGCCCGGATGGTCGGGCTTGGGCGCCCCTGCACGCCCGACGGTGTGGCAGCCTTCGCAGGAAAGCGTGGCGTTGTCCGGATCGCGGGACAGGTCGGCGGGGCTGCCGTCGCCTCGTGCGATCCGGTGGTCGATGTCGTTCTTGTGGCAGTCGGTGCAGCGCATCCCCGCCTCGAAGTGAACGTCTTGGGTTCGATGATGCGCTGAGCTTGACCCGTCGCCGCGGAGACGGGTGTAGTGGCAGAACAGGCAGTTGGTGGCCGGGATGTGACGGGTGATGTCCAGCGTCACGAAGTTGCCCTTGTCGAACCGCTGGACGGCGTAGCTCACGTCGACGCTGACCCCGCCGGATGTCTCCTCCGACGCTCCTCCCACGTCGAACGGGTCGTCGGATTCCTCCTCTTCGGCCTCACCCGCCTTGCTGGCCTCCCCGACGACCAGGCCCAACCCCGCAGCGGCCGTGGGCGCCCACTTGAGATTGTGGACGCGAATCTGGTCGGCCCGCATCTCCGGGTTGTACCCGGTCCGGAGGTGGCACATCAGGCAGTCGATCTCCATCACGCCGGTCTTGTCCCACGGCTCGCCGGACAGGCGCTTGACGTTGCCTTCCTTGTCGAGCGTGTTCTCCAGCATGCCGCCACCGGGATGATGGGCGCCGAACCGAAGGGCGAAATCGAACGGCTTGATCCCCAGGTCCGCCGGCGTGACGCCCCGCGTTCGCGCCCAATTCCGGTGGGAGGTCGGGATCTGCGTGTTGCTGACCGGGTCGATGACGAAGAACGGCTCGCCAGGATGGTCGTCCGCGTCGACGGTGCCGGCGCCCGCCTCGGTGGGTGGCTGCACCCCCGCCTGGAAGTGCCAGCCCTTCGAGATGCGTCCGTAGTCGTGGCACTTGCCGCAGGTCTTCTTCGGGCTGTAGGGAACCTTGCTCTCGACGGTGATGAGCTTGCCCGCCTCGTCGAAGAGCTGGATGCGGTGCACGTAGGTGGCGCGGCTGCCCGTGTGGATCGGCGCCGCCGCCTGGGACACCCCTGTCCAGACCATCATGATCCCAAGCGATACCCATCCCATCTGCCTCATGACGCCCGGCCCCTTCATTGAACATTCTCTCTGGCTGTGGGCCCCTGGTCGACGACGCGTATTGCGCCCCGCTCGGGTCCAATCACACACTCATTCTTGCCCGCGGCCCCGCAGCGGTGCCCTAGGCTGGTCGCATCGTCCTGGCCCTTGGCGGGTCTGTCAAGCGAACAGCGATCCTCTCAGTCCGATGGCCGACTTCGAGCCGTGAATGATCGCTGATTTGGGCATTGAGTTCCTGTGCGTTCCAGGCTATAAGCTGGCCCATCAGACCCCGGGGAACCGTCCCGACGTTCGGCAGGGATGGTGCCGGTCGGAGCTTTGCAGAATGAACATCTACTTGCCCATTGCTGATCTCAGCATCAACCTCTTCCTCGTCATCGGTATTGGTGCCCTGGTGGGCTTCCTGTCGGGCATCTTCGGTGTGGGCGGGGGATTCTTACTGACGCCCATCATGATGATGATCGGGATCCCGCCACCGGTGGCGGCGGCCTCGGACTCCAACCAGATCGTGGCCAGTTCGGCCTCCGGCGCCTTCGGTCATTGGCGGTTGGGCAACGTGGACATGAAGATGGGCCTGATCGTCCTGGCGGGCGGCGTCAGCGGCGGGACCGTGGGCGTGCAGGTCGTCTACTACCTGCGGCAGCTCGGCAACTTCGAGTTTGCCATGAAGCTCCTGTACGTCCTGGTCCTGGGGTTGGTCGGCGGGGCGATGTTCTTGGAGAGCCTCAACACCATCCGCAAGAGTCGCAAGCAGGACGACACCGGCGCGATGCCCGAGATGAGTGAGCCGAAGCTGAGCAAGTTCTTTGCCAAGCTGCCGCTCCAGATGAACTTTACGAAGTCCCAGATCAAGGTCTCGGCCATCTTCCCGTTCGCCATCGGCTTTGCGGTCGGGTTCCTGGCGGCCATGCTCGGCGTGGGTGGCGGGTTCATCATGGTACCGGCGATGATCTACATCATCGGCATGCCGACCATCACGGCGATCGGCACGGACCTGTTCCAGATCGTGCTCACCTCGGCCAACGTAACGTTCATGCAGGCCATGACCAACCATACGGTCGACGTGATGTTGGCCCTCTCCTTGCTGATAGGGTCGACGCTGGGCGCTCAGTTCGGCGTCCGGGCGAGCAAGCTTTTCAGGGGCGAGCAGATTCGAATCCTGCTGTCGACGCTCGTCCTGGGGATGATGATCAAGTTGCTCTTGGACCTGGTCGTCGAGCCGGACAACGTGATCAGCTTCGCGAAAGGCGTGGTAGGACACTGATGAACGGACGACAGAATCACTGGCTCAGCCGGCGGCGCGCGATCGCGCTGGCGATGCTGGGGTTGCTCATCACGGGGGTGGTCGTGATGCGGGCCCAGGCCACCACGAGCATCACGCTCAAGCCCCGTCAGCTTGCCGCTGCGTGCGTGGCGGCGGCGTCGACGCAGCCCACGACGTCACCCGCCGCGGGAGAGGGTCCCGCCCTGGGCGGCGTCGTGACCGACAGCTCCAAGTCGACGATCGACATCGGGCTCACCTACGACGGCGAACAGGTCGAGTTCTTCGGCGCCCTGGGCGACGGCGAGGCGGACGCCGTCATCGTCAAGATTACCAGTCCGGCCGAGGACGCCAAGCTCAACCAGAAGGGCCGGGTCGGTCCATTCTGGATGAGCGTCAAGCAGCACACCGTGCACAACGTGCCCTTCATGTATCACATCAACGCCTCGGACAAGATCGACGCGATCGTGTCGCCCGACGTGCGCCGCAAGTACGGGATCGGGTTGGAGGCGGTCCGCGCCGGCATGAAGATCGAGACGACCAAGGGAACCTTTGAGCCCGAGGACGAAGAAGTCGTCTTTGGGGGCCTGCGGCGGCTCAAGGAAAACCAGGGCCTCTATCAGATCAACGACGACAAGCGGGTTGCCATCAAGCAGGGCCGGTTGTTCAGGCACACCGTCGATTTTCCCTCGGCGGCCAAGGAAGGCGACTATCTGGTCGAGACGCTTGCGTTCAAGCAGGGCCGACTCGTGGGCAAGGCCACCGACCACGTCCAGCTCAGGAAGGTGGGCTTGGAGTCCAAGGTCGTTCATTGGGCCCATCACTTCCCCAAGGCCTACGGCGTCTGTGCGGTGATCATCGCCCTGGGGGCGGGGCTTCTGGTGGGCTTTGTCTTCAAGAAGGGAGGGCATCACTGATGGCCGCCGTGCTCAAACCGATCCTCGTGGCGACTGATGGCAGCAAGGCGGCGGAGCACGCGGTGCGGTACGCGGCGACGCTCGCCAAGCGGCGTGGCACCGAGTTGGTCATCCTCCACGTCGTGAGCCTCAAGAAGGTCAGTCACTGGGGGTTCATCGACTCGCATTTCACCAAGGAGCTTCGCATCGCGGCCGAGAAGGTCCTGGACGCAGCCGAGGCGGTCGCCAAGGAATACGACGTTACCTGCAGGCGGATGGTCCGCGAGGCCGAGAGCTTTCCACATCGGGCCATTGCGGACGTGCTGGCCGAGCTGAAAGACGTCTGGGTCCTCGTGGTCGGCGACAAGGGCGAGGACCTCGAGGCCCGCCACGCCCTCGGCTCGACGACCAACGGCGTGCTCCACGAGCTGTCCAAGCGTCAACTCCCCGTCCCCGTCCTCGTGGTCCCGTCCGTGGCGGACGTGGAGCTGACGATCTGAAGCCAGGGGGATGTGTGCCGGGAGGTGTTGCCGCCCTGGTCGTCGTGTTCTCGACGGGCTCAACCCCTGCCCATTGCCTGCCCGATGGCGTGCCCGTAGAATTGTCTTGAGGGAGGGCGGCGCGCCGATTCGGTCCATGTCTGTGTGTGGCCAACCTTGCGAGGTGAGATTGGGATGTGGAGCCAGGTTATGAGGGTCGACAGACCCGTTTCGTGTCGCAGCAGGGGCGGTTTCACCCTGATCGAGCTGCTGGTCGTGGTGGCCATCATTGCCTTGCTGATCTCGATTCTGCTTCCTTCGTTGAACAAGGCCCGCAAGCAGGCGCGGACGACGGTGTGCGCCAGCCGGATCGGCCAGCTCGGCAAGTGCATCCTGGGGTATTCCGACGACTACGAGGAAACCCCGCCGTTCATCGGGCTGGGGTTCGACGATCTCAAGGACCTGGGCGACGACACGTCCACCGCCCCGTATGACCTGTCGCGGATGGAATGCTACGAGTGGGCCCTTCACGAGGCGTGGGTCAGCAAGCCCATCGTCAAGGACTACCTGGGCGGGCCCAAGAACATGATCTGGTTCACGGGCGAGGAGGATTGGCAGTCGGAGGCGGAGGGCGTGGGGTTGCAGTGGGTCGACGACTGGGTGCCGTCGACCGGCTCGCTGTTCACGTACGCCCGCTTCGCCAACACGTACCGTTGTCCCGACTTTGAGCGGATTCCTGCCAAGTGGCAGTCCGCGTTCAACTACACCCGGTCCGTTCTGGGGCGCAAGTGGATCCTGCCGCCGTGGGTCAGGACCGAGCCGGATTGGTGGGAGCCCGAACCCCTCACGCTTCAGATCGGGGCGCCCGGGCCGATCATGCGGCTGAGTCAGGTCTATGCCCCCGCCAACCTGGGGATGTTGTTCGACGAGTGGTGGTTCCGTAACGTCGCGGGGGATCCGACCACGGTGATCAACGACGCCCACCCCAACGAGCTGGCCACGGGTGGCTGGATGGGGTGCGATTCGATCTGGTATCCGATCGGCGACGAATGGGGGCGCTACCACGGCGCGAAGGTCGCCGGCGAGCCGGTCATCGCTGGCGAGCCCACCATGATCGAGCAGGCGAACATCTGCTACTACGACGGCCACGTGGCGCTGCGGCGAGACGTCTGGCCGGACCGGATGTTCGACGTCTTCGACTATCCGAAGCTGCTCGTCTACGTCTTGGGGGAGATCTTCGCGCAGCGCGGGATCCACGAGAACATCACGTTGCCTTGAGACCGCGCACCGGGACGCTGGCCCTGACGGTAGTCCTCGCACGGGTTGCCAACCAGGTCCAACCACTTGGTCGACGTCGCCTGCTCTTCCGTCATCTGAGGGGCAGCGGTACAATCTGGGCATGGCGGATGAAGATGGCACATCGCAGCGCCCGACGGCGGCCAACCCCCTTCCGTTTCCGCCGGACCCGGTCATCGAGGCCTACAAGAAGGACGTGGACCGGACGCTGATCCGGGAGAATCTCAAGCTGACCGTGGAGGAGCGTTTGCTGAAACTCGGGAAGTTCGTGGAGTCTGCATAGGAGCTCCGCGAAGCTGGAAGGGCTGCACGTCGGCGGGATGCCCATGGCAGGGACCGTTAGATGGCCACGGATTTCGGGCGGATCATCTCGGTTCTGGCTGCGGGGGTGATGTGGCGTTCGTCGTGATCGGGGGTCTTGCGGTCACCGTTGCCGGCTCTGCCCGCGCCACCTCCGACGTGGATGTCGTCTACGCGCGTGATGCCGAGAACATCGAGCGCCTGGTCGCGGCGCTGCGACCGTACAAGCCCTCCGTTAGCGGTGCCCCGCCCGGTCTACCGTTTCTCTGGGACGCTCAGACCGTTCGAACCGGCCTGAACTTCACGCTGGTGACGGAACTCGGCGCGCTGGATCTACTGGGAGAGGTTACAGGCGGCGGGACATACGAGGAGTTGCTCCCCTACTGCCAGAGAATCGAGGCCTTCGGAACCCGGCTTCATCTGCCTGGGTCTGGAGGAGCTTATCCAGGTCAAGCGCGCCGCAGGGCGCCCCAAGGACTTCGAGGTCATCGCCGAACTGGAAGCCATCCTCGAGGAACGCCAGAAGCGAGAGGCGTAGACTCCTGAGTGGGCGTCATGGCGTCGCCGTCCCTCACGACCGAGATGGGGAAGCTGCGTTAGGACGCCAGCCACAGCCCTCCTGCTTGAACACTGGACAGGGCCCGTACGATCAGGCGGGGACTGCGAACTCGCGGGCCTTTTCGTCCACGACGCGGATGACGGCCTGGATCTGATCGACTTGGCTGTCCTCGAAGTAGGCCTCGCCGCACTGGCTGCAGATCCAGGCCGGCACGGCCTGAAACGTCAGGTGGTAACCTTCGCGGTCGACCTGAAACGGTGCGGCCTGCCGCACCATCGTGCCGCGACAGTGGATGCATCTCATGGCCGCCTCGTCGTCTTGAAGTCTTCGCCCCACTCCTCGGGACTCGCCAGATACGCGGTGATGATCGCCAGGAAGTCATCCTTGGGCGAACAGACTACGTGTTATGGGCCGACCTCCTGCTCCATGACCGAGAATCAGGCAACTGTGTCCTCTCGCATCGTCGGGGTAGTCCTCGACGAGCTCGCATTCACGAATGACGCCACGGACCTCGTCCGTCGTAATCATCCTATCCGGACGAGACATCTGTCCTACGGCGTGTGGCAGGAACAACAGCTTCTTCGCCGCGGAGCGAGCCACCAAAGCCATTGTATCCGGAGGTGCGGCCATGACAGCATACACCCAGCGGGCCACACCGTGGACAACGCGTTGATCTCCCCCGTCGCGCTCGGACAGACGAGACCAGCGTGACGTCGGAAAGCTCCGAGCCCCCCTTGCTTCCCTGCCCTTCGGACCATGCCTGTGTGTCTCGGGTCTTCTCCCCGGTCACAGGGCATTGCTGTGGGCTACGCCTTCATCCCCGTCAGCATGACGCCTTGGATGAAGTACTTCTGGGCGAAGAAGAAGATGACGATGACGGGGGTGGTCATGATGAGGCTGGCGGCCATCATGGCGGCGTGGTTGCCGCCGCTGACCGTTTGGAACGCGAACAGGCCCAACGCCAGCGGGTACAGCCGTTGGTCGTTGACGTAGATCAGCGGGGTCATGAAGTTGTTCCACACGCCCATGAACGTGAAGATCGCGATGGCGGCCAGCGTCGGCTTGACCAACGGCAGCATGACGTGCCAGTAGATCCGCAGGAACCCGCAGCCGTCGATGCGGGCGGCGTCCTCGAGATCCTGCGGGATGCCCTTCATGAACTGCCGCAGCAGAAAGATGAAGAACGCGCTGCCGAAGCATGCCCCAATCCACATCGGCGTCAGCGTGTTGTACCAGCCGAGCGTCTTGATGATCACGAAACCGGGGATCATCGTCACCTCGGCCGGGATCATCAGCGTGGCCAGCAGGATCACGAAACACAGGTCGCGCCCGGGCCATCGCAGCCGCGCGAACGCAAACGCGACCAGGCTGCAGCTCAGTAGGTTCAGCAGGATGCTCAGGATCACCACGGCCGCGCTCGTGGCCGCGTACCGCCAGAACGGAAGATAGCGCAACGCGTGGACGTAGTTGGCCCGCGCCTTGCCGTACCAGGCTTCCAGGTCGCCGGACTTCTCGACCACCGCCCGAATGCGGATCACCCGGTCGCCGTGGTCATACTTCTCGCCTGTATCGGCCACATACAGGTACTCCCAGGTGCGAATGCGGAAGCTGTCGTCGACGGCAGGATCATATGCTCGCAGCTGCGTCTCGCCCCACTGGTAGCCCTGCGTGTAGATCCGATCGCGGGTCTCGAACAGCTTGCCGTCGGTCTCGACGTAGAGGCGCATCTGGTGGTAGGTCTCGTCGTCACACCGGTTGATGCGGATGGATTGGATGCCGTCCCATTCCACATCTTCGGGCAGCCTGAACGTGGCGGCCACCTCCAGCCGCGGGTGGGTGGTCAGATCGTAGCTCAAGACGTGGTGCTGGTCTTCGGACTCACCGGCCGGCAGGAGCCTGACGCTGCCGTCGAGGACCCGCCAGGCCTGTCCCGGGGTCAGGTTGGGATCGACCGGGTCGAGCTTGAACTGGCGGAACTGCTTGGTGCGGACCTGGACGTTGCCCAAGGCGAGCCGTCGGTAACAGCCCTCCAACGCGTCTCGGACGTCTTGCGGGCGGGTCTTCGTCCGGATCTCCTCGACGATTTCGTCGACGGATCCGGACCGCCAGGCCTCCTGGCTGATCTGGGTGCGAAGCTTGCTCCACAGGCCCTCGAGGAGCTCGGGCTCGACGATCGAGGCGTCGACGCCCACGGGCCAGGTCGGCGGCGGGTCCTGGCTCGATGACGTCGTCGTCTGGGTGGTCGTCGGCGAGGCGGGCTGGATGTGACGACGGGCGACGGTCCGGACGGTGCTGCGAACCTTCCGCTTCCACTCGGTCCAATCGTCGCGGCTGACGTAGTCGGGCCGGTCCATTTCCGGGAAGTGCCGATCGTCGACGTAGGGCGAGTGCGTCCGCGGGATCGGCCGCCGCGGCATCATGTGGAAGCCCTCGCCGAACAACTCCTTGTCGGCCATCAGCGAGGTCCCCACCATCCACATGAACGGCAGCGAGAAGATCACCGCCCCCGCCAGCAGCAGGCCATGCAGCGTCATTCGGACGGGTAGCGGTTTCTCGATCGCCATGATTGGTCACGTCGACGGAAGTCTGGGTCGACCCTCACGCGGTGCGGACCCCAAGAACATAAGTTCTCGGGCCCAAAGGATCAACTGGCGCGGTGCGTTGGCGTCGATCGACGGGCACATCCGAGAAGCACAGCCACGGGTTCCGCTCCCCTGCGGCGAACCTCACCCATGGACAGCGCTACTTCTGTCCGCGAGCCCTGAAAACGACACCGAGAACTCGGTTGGCGCGACATCGTGCGAACCAAAGAAAAGACGACTTGGGTGCGAACCAGCGCTGTCGTGCTACCGTCCTGTGCCCCGGGGCAACACGCACTTACCCATAGGCCGGCAAGAGACACACGAGAAAGGTTCGATGCGCCTGCAGGCAGAGATTCGATGCGCCCTCGAGCGCCGTCGGATACTCAGGCAGCGCCTTGACAGGGGCAATTACTTCCGCGACGCCGGGGACGGGCGGACTTTCTTGCGGGAGACCTTGCGCCGCGGTTTCCGCTCGCCAAGGATAGCCATGCCCCGCTTGGTGTCGGCCACCTTCAGGATGGCGCACGCACGTCCGCCGGCGACGCCGGTGGTCACGTAGGCGTAGTTGACGTTGACGTGGCTGGCGGCGAGCCGACCGCAGACGTCAGCCATCGCGCCGGGGCGGTTGGACATCTCTACCACCAGGACCTCCGTTTCGGTCATCGGGACGTCAAGCCGCCTCAGCACCTCGCGGGCCTTCTCCGTGTTCTGGGCAACCAGTCGCAGTACCCCGTGCTCGCTGGAATCCATCATCGTCAAGGCCACGATGTTCACCTTGGCCTTGGCCAGCTCGTCACACACTTGGGCCAACACGCCCGGCTTGTTCACCAAGAACACGGAGAACTGCGTTTCGGTCTTCATCTCGTCCACCTCTTGGATGTCGCCTGCAAACCGAGGAGTCCTGTCACGAGCGCCCGCCCTGCGCCGAACGCATCCGCTCAGGACACGGTCAACCGACTGGTGCGCGACGCCGCACCATCGACAGCGCCCGCTCGGGCGCTTATTATACCACCCGGTTTGTGAGAAGGTACGACAATCACGCCGATTCACGGTGCTCCCATGGCCAAAGAGGTCCGCCTGGCATTGGTAGGTGACGTCACCGACGTCCCGTCGCCGCTGCTACACGCAAGCGCGACCGAAGCAGCGCGCTTCGAAGCCGTCTGCGATCCGAGCGGCTCGCAGATCGAGAAGGCCGCGCGGATCTGCGGGGCCCGCTGGCCGTTTGACGATCTCGAGCAGATGCTCCGCGAAGCCGAGCCCGACGCCGTCATCATCGCAGCCCCCCCCGACCAGCGGACCCAATGGGCCAAAACGTGCCTGCGACGCCGAACAGCCGTCCTCATGCTGGGAGCGCCCGGCTCGACCCCGGCCGCCTGCAGAACCCTCTCTCGGCTCGCCCGACAGGTCAACCGCCAGGTCATGGTCGGCGTGCCGCAGCGCTTCAGCCCGGCGGGCGTTCGGGCACAACGGTTGCTCGCCTCCGGCAGGCTGGGTCCTGTCGTGGCCGCGGACGTGGTCGTCACCTGGGCCAGGCGATTGGATCGAGACCCGTCGGGCGCGTCCGCCTTGCCGTTCGACCTGGTCTTCGAGGCAGCCGATCGGCTGCAGGGCCTCGACGTGGTGCCGGAGCGGGTCTGGGCGGTCGAGCGTCCGAACGGCCATCTGGCGGCAATCGCTCGCACGGCCGACGGGGCGGTCGCGTCCCTGGGGCTCCATCACGCCGGGCCCCCAGAATCCGCCGGCAGTCGCCTGGAGGCCCGCAGTGACGAGGGCGGCCTGCTGATCATCGACGACGACGTCAACCTCATCTGCACCGTGGGCAGCCAACTGGTCGCCAGGCACCGTCCGAGACTGGGCGTTGGCGCCGATCCACGCGTCGAATGCGGCTATGCAGGGATGTTGGGAGCCTTCGTGACTGCGGTTCGCGACCGCCAAGGGGTCCCGTTCGGCCTGCCTTCGGCGACAGGGTCGGTGGCGTTAGCAGCGGCCATGCTCCGGTCGGCGCGGACGGGCCGGCGCATCGACGTCACGAGGCCTTCGTAGTCCGCCGCGGCGTGCTGGGAGGCGACGGACCGATGGCGGCGTCTGACCCTTCGGATGATGACGGGGGGGGCAGCTCCTGGTTGAAAACCCGCCTGCAAATCGCCGCCAGACGGGGCATCGTGGTTCCCGCACTGCCTCGCTTGGTGGCCACGTAACCGTAAGCCGCCTCAGCGTAGAGCTGAGGGGTCAGCAGCATGACCGTCGGGTTCTCAAGCGCCATATCGCTGGCCAAACGGCGAAGCAGACGCCGGTCGCCGTAACTCAGAGACAGCGCCCGCAGGACCTCGCGGAACAACCCGTGAGCCCCGCCCTTGTCGCGCCACTTCTTGCCCTGCTGTACTCGGTTGAGTATGAGCAGGACCGCGATGGCGACCACGCCAACCAGGGCCACGCTGATCATCCCCGACCACGTTCCCGCGTCCGGCTCGTTCTTGCTGGTGAACCCGCGGCGCATCGCCTCGAGCTTCTCGGCCCGCCCCAACGCGGCCAGGATCACCAAGATCATGACGCCACCTCCTCAGCGGGCCTGGTCGCCGGGACGGTTCTGCTGCCCTCCTTCTGCAACGCATCCGTCAGGACAGTGACCGCCTGGAGGGCACGACGTCGTACAGACGGGTCCGGATCGTGCTTGGCCAGCTTCAGAACGCGGGCCGAGACGGTCATGAGCTTGAGGACCTCGGCCACCCACAGCGCGCTGAGCCGGTGGGCCGGCTCCTCATGGTCGAGCATCTCCAGCAGCATCGCCCCCGCCTCGCGGGACTGCAAAGACAGCAGCGCCTTGACGGCATTCGCGCGTGTCCGGTTGTTCTCGGAGCTGAGGTGCGCGCGGACCTCCCGGAAGCGATGGACGGCCCGCAGGCGATCCAGAGATTCAATGCTGTTGGCCTGAACGCGGTCGTCGCTGTCGTTCAACCCGTTTAGGAGAATCCTCTCGCTTGTCGGGCCCGGCAGGTTCCCCAGCAAACCCATCACCGAGCTGCGAACGAAGGAGTCGCGATCGTAGGCGGCGCGGTAAATCTCGCTTTCGAGCTGCTTGGCGATATCCAGCGTGCTGACGATCTGGATCACCCGCAGGCGGTCGCTCGGCTTCGAGCTGGCCAGCTTGCCGCGGAGGTGCTGCAGCAAGTCCTTCCCGGAGGTCAGCAGAAGCCGCCCGAGGTATCGGCGGTCTTCCTCATCCAGCGCGTCGAAGCTCTGCCAGTACTGGTCGAAGTCATAGTGACCCATCTGCTCGCCGACCATCTGACGGATGGCCGCCGAATCGCCCGTCCCCCGATGGGCCAACAGCGAGGACAGATCCTGGGGGCATCGGCGCATGATCTCCCGGATGGCGACCCCCGACAGCTCCGGGTCCTTGGAGTGCACCACGGTGCGGATGACCCGGGTGCTCATGTCGTCCTCGATGGCGACCAGTCCCCACAAGCCCGCCCGTTGGGCCGCGGGGCTGTCGGCCAGGACGAGGTCCCGGCAGATGGCGACCTTCCGCTCGGTCGGTATGGCGGTCGCCAGCACCAGATCGACGGCCCGCCCTTGGAGCGACGCGTCGAGCTGGAGGATGCGCTGCCCGCCGCGACCCAGCCAGGCCAGATTGCGGATGGCCGCCACACCCCGGCGAACCCGTCCGTGCGCCACCAGGAATCCCCACCGAATGAACTCCGTCATGAAGACATCGTTGAGTTGCTCGGACACCGTCCGCGCCGCGGCCGACCGGAGATCCCGATGACACAGCGCCTCATACACGAAGGGAACCGCTCGCGGATCCCGAGAAGACTGCACGACCTCTGAAACCGCCCGCCCGCAGCTGCTCAATCGGCTGGTCACCGCTCGCAGAAGCGCGTCGTTGATGTAGTTGGCGAACCACACGACCACCTCGGCCACCTCGCTGCGACGGTGCACTTCGTAGTCGTTCACCGCGTCGGCGAGGGCGGCGATCAGGTAGCTCCGCTCTTCCCCCAGCCGTGCCAGCGAGAAGGTCTGAACCGCAGCCTGCTTGGCGTCGTACGTTCGCTGGCTCGTCAGGACCTCCAGCGTAATCCGCTCCTGCCGGAGATACCGATCCGCGAGTTCGCGAAGGGACTCAGCCGCCCGCTGACGAATGCCTGCGATCGGATCGTGTAGGGCAAGACTCAGAAGGTAGGCCAGTCGATAGCTGCCGATGCGGCCGATCAGTTCGACCGCGTTGCGCCGCGTCTGGGACTCCCGGGCCTTGATGCACACCCGCAACACGCCGAATAGCACGTCAGATTGGTCCAGCACCAGCCGCTGGAGTTTCGCGTCGAACCGGTGGAAATGGGCCACCAAACCGGCCAAGCCCATGTTCGATCTGCGAGCGAGGATCGCCTCGGCCAAGGGCCGCCGGTGGTCTGCTTCCACGCGAGCCAAGCCATCCACCAGAGCATCGTCTGCGCGGGCATGCTCGCTGCTCTGAAGGATTGCCAGTACAGGCAGCTTGATAGACATAGGCGCGCTGGGCTCCCGCTGGACGGACCACAGTCCCTTTTGGTTACATCGGCATCCGGGCGTCGGCTCATGAGACTACTGGACGACCAGGACCTCATTGAGCATGCGTGGCCCGTGGATCTCCCGCAACCCGACCCGAATGCCCCGGCCCCGGAGCCGGCGGGCGTTGTCCAAGACGTACTTCCTGACCATCGTCTGCCCGGGATCGAGACTGCGAAACACGCCCGACTGTCGAGCCCGCCCCGGGGCAAGCACGTAGCCCTCGACGTCTATCCGTTCCCCACCGTGGTTCGTGATCGTCTGTCGGACAATGACGTTGCCCCGGTCGACGCGGGCGAAGCTCCGCACCTCGAGGTCTTTCAACCCAAGCTCGAACGGCGCCAGCGCCGTCAGCTCATACGTCTGGTCGGCGTCGACGGTGAACACACCCGTCATCAGCTTGTGACCGCCCACCTCGTTCGACGGGAACCGAACCGTCACGCGGGTGCGGGATGCCTGGCCAGGCGTCAGTGAGAACCGGATCCGCAGCGGACGGACCTCCCAACCGCGCGGAGGCTTGAGCCTCAGGACCCCGCTGATGGATGTCCCCCGCGGGTTGACGAAGCGAATGACGTGCTCGTGAAGCCGGTGGCTGCTCTCGATCATCGGTGGATCGAGCGCGAAGCTGGCCCGCATCTTCAGAGGCCATACCTCCGCGCCTCGCACGAACGTGGGCGTCGACAGCAGACGGATCTTGTGACGACTCCCCAGACGTTCCAGCGGCCGAGCTCGACCCCACATGTCCACCTGCTCGGGCGCGGCGCCCAGGTAGGTCGCGTGAATCCGCCCTTCATGGCCAGCCCGATCGTCCCATGCAACGAGAATACCCACGCCATCCCGATCGAACGTGCGGACGTGAACGCCCGGGCCGAGATACAACTCCCCCACCGGTCGGGATCGGCTGAGCAGCTCGACGGCAGTTCGGAAAACGATGTACTCCTCGCAAGGCTCGATCCCAGGACCAACGGGCCGCTGCACCGGCTCCCACGGGCTGGGGAGGTAGACGACGTCGACCCCGCTGGCGTGCGCCTCGACCAGACGTTTGGTCAAATCGGACAATCGACCCATCCGCTCGTACCGACCGGCTTCTAAGGGCTGGACGACCGCCCATAGATCCTTGGGGCGGGCCTTCCTGAAGATGCCAATGCACGAAGCGAGCCCCTCGGGCCTGACCGTGTTAGGAACGTAGAGTGAGACGAAGTCGGCCTGGACGGCGTCCTTGCGCAACTGATGACTAACGGACCAGGGAATGGCCATCTGGGCGGCCGGCGACAGCCGACTCAGTTCGTCCCGGGAGGACTCCAGCGACTTGGCGAGCCCTTTATCCCACGCCAGCCCCCCGTCTTCGTCCGCGCCGATCTGCCAGGCGCGGGCGAAACCCGCGTAGCGAACCACCGACCGCGTCAGCCAAGGCCGCCACGCATCCGGCTTGCCGCCCAGGTCGGTCAGGAGAGACCGCCCCGACCCCGTGACCGGACGGACAGACCCCGGTCCGCCTGCCGGACCTCCCGTCAGCATCGCCACCGCCCCGACGCGGTTCCGCCACAACTGTTCGAACAGCTTCAGCGACGCGTCGGGCGCGGAACCCCGGGGCCGATGCTTCTCATCCCTCAAGCCGCCGACCGGAAGCTTCACATGGGGAAGGTGCAGAAGATCGATCAGTCTGGCCGTCGCTTCGGCTGACGCGTAGTCCCCCTCGGCGACCACCACCCCGAACCCCTCGTTCAGCCCCCCCACGCCGTTCAGGCGCGGACCCAACTGCGCGAATCGCACACGGCACTCGGACAGCTCGAGCTCCCCCGACCGGACGCTCAGCCGCCCCCGATACAGCCCGGGCAACAACCGGCCGAGATTGATGACCTCCGGCCCGGCATTCTTGCCGTTGCCTACGGGGATCGCCCCGTTCATGAGCTTCTCGCCATCGGCCGAGAGGACCTCCACGTGGGCGGTCAGGTCATCGCCCTCTGGATCGCCCACTTGGGCGTGTAGAATCGCGTCCTCCTCAACTTCAAAGACGTTGCCCGCCCGCACCGTCGTCAGCGATGCGCGAGGCAGACGAATGACCTTGATATCGTCGAACCATGCCCCCCCCTCGAGGTCCTGACGATAGATGTAGTGCTCGTCGGCGTCTGATGCCGACGGGCGCGCCGGTTGAATCACCCACAGCGACAAGCCGACATGGCGCGCCGCGACGTCGCCGCCGGGCAACTCGAGGGTCACTTGCTGCCAGTCCTGCAAGCCGTCGGACCCGCCGACCAGCCGGCTGAACCGTTCCGAGCCGCGCAGCTTTCGTCCGCTTCGATCACAGTAAAAGACGCTGGCGCACGCGCGAGCGTGCTTGAGCCGATCCGGCCGGACCCACACCGAGACGACGTAGTCGCTGTGGACGTTGACCGGAATGTCCTGCGCCCGGTAGACGTAGCCCAGGCTGCCGCCCTTGAGCGCGAGATAGAAGCTCGGCGGACCGTCGTGACCGGTCTTCAGATCGAATTGCCCAGACAGAAAATGCGGAAACCCCTCCCCCCGATGACGCCGCCAGTACATGGGCACGTCCTCGACGTTGCCCAGCTTCCGCTCGTCGAAATCAAACGACTTGACCACCCGCCGACGCATCCGCCCCCGGATGTCCCGCACGACGAGGTACCCTCTCCGGCGTGCCCCGTCCAAGGACGCTCCGTCGGCCCGCGAGGTGTCCCGCACCGCAACTGCCCCACCCGATGCAAACGTCGGCGTCAGCGCCCCCTGCTGGCCCTGCACCGGAGACCCCAGCGCCGCAAGGAGGCAAACCATCCCCGCACACCCCGCCTTGAGCATTCGGCCACGCCGCGGCCCACCCCCAGCCTGTGCGCACAATCGCCCCGTCATTGTTGTCGTTATCGGCACATCCAGCCCCCCGATTCACCTGCGCCCTCAACAGCAAGGCCACAAACGCGTCTAATGTCCACCAAACACGACCCCGATAATCACCCGAACCACCTCGAAAGCGCGAATGAAAGGGGACTGGCTCCGCCCCAATGCCGCCCCCGCATCTGACCAAGCCATCCATGCGGCACATGACCCAGCGCGCGAGACCCCACCCCCAGGCGGTGCCTGTCCCCTTTCCGCCCGTACCGAATCCCAAGCCCACGCCCGCGAAAGAAAGGGGACTGGCTCCGCCCCGGAAGTCGCCCCCAGCGCTGACCACGCCAT
>Ga0180432_10000081_pt1 | contig 140755 bp, 136 predicted proteins | sample SS_ome_10_FD_132414 | JGI IMG/M metagenome (GOLD analysis project Ga0180432, IMG submission 132414) | Hypersaline lake sediment archaeal communities from the Salton Sea, California, USA - SS_1_MS_2 metaG | ecosystem: Environmental > Aquatic > Non-marine Saline and Alkaline > Hypersaline >... | reverse complement strand
GGGTACACACACCTTTACAGACGAAGTGACTTTGAAGACAGCCGGCGAGCAGTCGGTAACGGTAACGGACGTCCCCGGCGGCGAGACGGGAAGCCAGACAGGTATAACGGTAACGGATACCGGTGTGTTGGACCACTTTACTGTAACGGGTATACCCGATCCGCAATCCGCGGGTACTTTGAGTTCGCCCGTAGTTACCGCCCGGGACGAATATGGCAATATATTCGATACATATACCGGTACGATACAGTTCACATCGAGTGATGTCCAAGCGGACCTACCGTCGAATTACACGTTCGTCGGCGGCGACTCAGGCCAGCACACGTTCACTGACGAGGTAACACTGAAGACAGCCGGCGAGCAGTGCGTAACGGTAACGGACGTCCCCGGCGGTGAGACGGGAAGCCAGACAGGTATAACGGTAACGGATGCCGGCGTGTTGGACCATTTTACTGTAACGGGTATACCTGATCCGCAATCCGCGGGCACTTTGAGTTCACCAGTGGTCACGGCATATGACCAATACAACAATGTAAAAACGGATTATACCGGTACGATACACTTCACATCAAGCGACGCCCAGGCGGACCTACCGTCGAATTACACGTTTGTAACAGGTGATTATGGCACGCACACCTTTACAGACGATGTTGTACTGAAAACGGTTGGAGTGCAAAGCGTGACGGTGACAGATGTGCCTGGCGGTCAGACGGGCTCACAGACAGGTATAGACGTGGGGCCGGGAGCGCTGGGATCGTTTACGGTGGATCAGATAGCCGACCCGCAGACAGCAGGCGACCTGACCAGCCCGAGGGTGACCGCACTGGACATCTACGGCAACACGAAGACGGATTATACGGGCACGGTAACGTTCACATCGAGCGACAGCGGCGCGAGTACGGTCCTGCCGAGTGATTACACGTTCGTGGGCGGAGACTCAGGCATACACACATTTACTAATGAACTCCAGCTAACGACAACGGGCGTCCAGTGGGTAAGAGCGACGGACACGGTAGGCGGCGAGACGGGTGTGCAGACAGGTATAGACGTTAACCCGGCGGCATTGGGTTCATTTACGGTAGACCAGATAACCGATCCACAGGCCGCGGGTACGCTGTCCAGCCCGCGTGTAACGGCACTTGATATCTACGGCAACACGAAGACGGACTACACGGGCACGGTGACATTCACATCGAGCGATGGCGGTGCAAGTACAGTACTGCCGAGTGATTATACATTCGTAGGCGGCGACAGCGGTGTACACACATTCACAAATGAACTCCAGCTTACGACGACAGGCGAACAATGGGTGCGGGCAACAGACACGGTCGGCGGCGAGACAGGCGCACAGACAGGTATAACGGTAACACCTCAGACCGCGCTTGACCATTTTACGGTAACGAACATACCGGATCCGCAGACCGCCGGTTTATTGAGCACTCCCATAGTTACCGCGTATGACCAATACAACAATGTGCTGACGGATTATACGGGGACGATCCATTTTACATCGAGCGATGCGATAGCGGTGCTTCCGGCCGATTACACGTTCGTAGCCGGGGATAACGGGACCCATGTTTTTCCTGACGGTGTACAGATGAGAACGGCAGGCGAACAGAGCGTGACAGTGACGGACACGGTAGGCGGCCAGACAGGTTCGCAGACAGCCATAACGGTCGTTCCCGCGTTGTTAGAATATTTCACCGTCACGAGTATTACCGACCCCCAGACAGCAGGTTCCTTAAGTTCGCCCGTGGTGACCGCATATGATCAATTCGGCAATGTTAAGACGAACTATACGGGTACTATTCACTTCACGTCGAGCGATGTGCAGGCGGTCCTGCCGGCGGATTACACCTTCCTGATAGGGGAAGGCGGCACGCATACATTCACCAACGGAGTGCAACTTAAGACCACCGGTGAACATAGTGTCAGCGTGGATGACCTTGGGAGGATAGGCGCGCAGACAGGCATCACGGTAAACCCGGCGGCGATCAATTACTTCACCGTAACAGGCATAACTGATCCACAGGCGGCGGGTACCTTGAGTTCACCCATTGTTACCGCCTATGACCAGTATGACAATATAAAAACGGATTATACGGGCACCGTGACGTTCACATCGAGCGATGGCGGTGCAAGCACGGTGCTTCCGAGTGATTACACGTTCGTGGTCGGTGATAACGGTGCACACACGTTCACGAATGAACTGCAGCTCACGACAACGGGCGTTCAGTGGGTAAGGGCAACGGATACAGTCGGCGGCGAGACAGGTGTGCAGACAGGTATAGACGTAAATCCGGCGGCACTGGGCTCGTTCACTGTCGACCAGATAGCCGATCCGCAGGTTGCGGGCACGCTGACCAGTCCGCGTGTAACGGCACTGGACATCTATGGCAACACGAAGACGGATTATACAGGCACCGTGACGTTCACATCGAGCGATGGCGGCGCAAGCACGGTGCTTCCGAATAATTACACGTTCGTAGGCGGTGATAGCGGCATACACACATTCACGAATGAACTGCAGCTCACGACAACCGGCGTCCAGTGGGTAAGGGCGACGGATACGGTTGGCGGCGAGACGGGCGCGCAGACAGGTATAGATGTAAACCCGGCGGCGTTTGCTTCATTTACAGTCGATCAGATAAGCGACCCGCAGACAGCGGGTGACTTGACCAGTCCGCGTGTAAGGGCGCTGGACACGTATGGCAACACGAAAACGGACTATACGGGCACCGTGACGTTCACATCGAGCGACGGCGGCGCAAGTACGGTGCTGCCGAACAATTACACATTCGTAGGTGGCGACAGCGGCGTACATACATTCACGAACGAACTGCAGCTAACGACCACGGGCGTCCAGTGGGTGCGTACGACAGACACAGTAGGCGGCGAGACGGGTGTGCAGATAGGTATAGATGTAAATCCCGCGGCGCTTGCTTCATTTACAGTCGACCAGATAACCGATCCACAGGTCGCGGGCACGCTGACGAGTCCACGGGTGACCGCACTGGACATCTACGGCAACACGAAAACGGATTTTACGGGCACCGTGACGTTCACATCGAGCGACGGCGGCGCAAGCACGGTGCTTCCGGGTAATTACACATTCGTAGGTGGCGACAGCGGCGTACATACATTCACGAACGAACTCCAGCTCACGACAACGGGCGTCCAGTGGGTAAGAGCGACAGATACAGTAGGCGGCGAGACCGGCGTGCAGACAGGCATAGATGTCAACCCGGCGGCACTGGGCTCGTTCACAGTCGACCAGATAGCCGATCCGCAGGTCGCGGGTACGTTGACCAGCCCGCGGGTAACCGCACTGGACATCTACGGTAATACGAAGACGGATTATACGGGGACCGTGACGTTCACATCGAGTGACGGCGGCGCAAGCACGGTGCTTCCGGGTAATTACACATTCGTAGGTGGCGACAGCGGTGTGCATACATTCACGAATGAACTCCAGCTTACGACAACGGGTGTCCAGTGGGTAAGGGCGACAGACACAGTAGGTGGCGAGACAGGCGCACAGACAGGCATAGATGTCAATCCGGCGGCTTTGGGCTCGTTCACGGTCGATCAAATAGCCGATCCGCAGGTCGCGGGCACGCTGACAAGCCCACGGGTGACCGCACTGGATATCTACGGTAATACGAAGACGGATTATACGGGGACCGTGACGTTCACATCGAGTGACGGCGGTGCAAGCACGGTTCTTCCGGGCAATTACACATTCGTAGGTGGCGACAGCGGCGTACACACATTCACGAATGAACTCCAGCTCACGACAACGGGCACGCAGTGGGTAAGAGCGACAGATACGGTCGGTGGCGAGACCGGCGTGCAGACAGGAATAGACGTAAATCCCGCGGCACTGGGCTCGTTCACGGTAGACCAGATAGCCGATCCGCAGGTCGCGGGCACGCTGACAAGCCCGCGTGTAACGGCACTGGATATCTACGGTAACACGAAAACCGATTACACGGGCACGGTAACATTTACATCGAGTGACGGCGGTGCAAGCACGGTACTTCCGAGTGATTATACGTTCGTAGTCGGCGACAGCGGCGTACACACATTCACGAATGAACTCCAGCTTACGACAACGGGCACGCAGTGGGTACGTGCGACAGATACGGTCGGTGGCGAGACCGGCGTGCAGACCGGTATAGACGTCAATCCCGCGGCACTGGGCTCGTTCACGGTAGACCAGATAGCCGATCCGCAGGTCGCGGGTACGCTGACAAGCCCGCGTGTAACGGCACTGGACATCTACGGTAATACGAAGACGGATTATACGGGGACCGTGACGTTCGCATCGAGTGACGGCGGCGCAAGTACGGTGCTTCCGAGCAATTATACATTCGTAGGCGGAGACAGCGGTGTGCACACATTTACGAACGAATTGCAGCTCACGACAACAGGCGTGCAGTGGGTAAGAGCGACAGATACAGTAGGCGGCGAGACCGGCGTGCAGACCGGTATAGACGTCAATCCCGCGGCTCTGGGCTCATTCAGGGTCGACCAGATAACTGATCCGCAGGTCGCGGGCACACTGACCAGTCCGCGTGTAACGGCACTGGATATCTACGGCAACACGAAGACGGACTATACGGGTACGGTGACGTTCACATCGAGTGACGTGGGTGCGAGTACGGTGCTTCCAACAGACTATGCATTTGTTGCGGGGGATAACGGTGTACACACATTCACGAACGAACTCCAGCTCACGACAGTCGGCACACAGTGGGTGCGTGCGACGGACACGGTCGGCGGCGAGACGGGAGCGCAGACAGGCATAGACGTCACTTCCACAACAATAGGTTATCTTGCCATAACGGGTAGCGCCACTATGACCGCGGGCACCTCACAGGAACTCACGATAACGGCATATGATACGTTCGGCAATGTGGATGTAACCTATACCGGAGTGAAAAGTGTGACCTTCACAGGCCTCAACCCGGCCCCGGACGGAACGGCACCAAACCTGGAAGGCGCTGTTTTCGGCACGGCCGCGAACGTCACGTTCACCGCCGGCATCGCCACTGGAGGGGCGGCGACCCTTACCGCGTACAGGGCGGAAACCGGGACCGTCCATGCCGATGACGGTACGATCAATTCACTGGGCCATGAACTGACCGTAACGGTCGATCCGGGAACCGCGGCCGACTGTACGTTCACACAGCAGCCGACCGATACGCCGCAGAACAATAATATCGCACCCGCGGTCGCGCTTTTGCTGAGAGACACCTGGTGGAACAACTGCGTGAACGACAATACGACCGTAGTGGCCATGGCTATCGGCACTAATCCCGGCGGTGGCACGCTGAGCGGTACTCTCAACCAGACAGCCGGCGCCGGGGCGGCGACCTTCAACGATCTGAACATTGACCAGATAGGCACGGGGTATACCCTCGTGGCTTCCGTCGGGATCGTCCCGTTCGGGACGTCCGCGACGTTCAATATCACCAGGGGGCAGGATGATGACGACGGTGACGGCGAATACGGGGATATTGACCGGGCCAGCCGGATAATCTATGAAGGTGTCAATATTTCCTATGTGATCCCCTCCGCCGAGTACATCGCCCTGGGAGATGAAATGCTCGACATAATATGCATGGAAGAGTTATATGGTTTTGACCTGAAACTGGTAGATCAAAACCTTGAAAAGAAATACATGAAAAGGTACATCAAAGGCAAATACCGCACAAAGGTGAAGGTCCACAAGGGCAAGGTAGTGGTGGCCATTCCTTATGACGATGAGGGGCCGCAGTATGATCTGGGCGTTAACCTGATGGAGGGGCAGGAGATCTGGCTCGAAAGCATCGACGACCGCCGCTAACCCTTAGCGGGCGACGCTTCCGTTTTTTCTTCTTTTGATCTTTTCTCGGGGGGGGAGTTTCTTGTCTATTCTTTTGATGTTCTTTTCGGCCTCTTTAACAAGCCGTTTGAGGCTGTTCGCGTAGGAGGGCATATCTTTTTCTATTGTTTCCTGTCCGATCTCAACGGATGTTTTACCGACCGGGGCTTTCTGGGCAAAGGCGCCGCCGAAAGAGACCATGGTTATGAAGACGATGACCAAAAATATTTTCGCCGCGCGCATTGTTCGTTTCCTTTCGGTTCGCCAAAAAGATTATATCATATTTCCAGCGCCAGGGGTTTGATGGCCGCTCCGTCTATGACCTTTTCCCACGCATCCCTGGCCTTGTCGAACTCTTTTTCCCTGTAATATCTTTTTGCCTGTTTGTCCAGGTCTTTGAGTGCATCCTGCTGTTTGAAGCACTCCTTGACGTAAGTGTGTGCCTGTCTGTAAAGCGCGTTGCCGCTTTTGACGATCCAGCCGTACTGTTTCTTTGCCTCTTTCAGGTCACCCGCTTTGTCGGCCTGCATGGCAAGATAGAGATGGCGGTGCATCTCTTTTTTGATAGGGCTGGCCGGGTCCTTCATCTGGTCATCAAGCAGTTTCCAGGCGATATTTTTTGCGTCATCCTCCCGCAGCGTTCTTTTCAGACGCGCGAACTCCCTGTGGAGCTGGTCCTCGAAATCTATGGAGACATGGAACCTTGAGTCGGCCGTCTCGGTCACCGGGTTGTCGCCGATAACGAAGCCCCACTCAAGCCTTGCCAGTACCTGCTGGTAAAGACGTATCCTGACCCCGGCTCCGATGCTGGCCATGTTCGCCTCGCGTTTTTCGTCATGGTTCTTCCCGCGTCTTATGCCGTAGCCGTAATCGATGAACGCCACCCCGGTTATTATGTCTTTCAGCGGCCGGTCATCGTAGGGGAGTGTCCAGTCGTCGGGGAGGAAGAAAGGGGGCACCAAAAGCTCGAAATTGGTCTGAAAAGCGTTGTCCGCCTGGAAGTCGCCGTCGGGGTAACCCCTTACAGAGTTTATGCCGCCGAGCGAATACTCTTCCTGCGGCATCAGTTTTTCGGACGCGAACTGAAAATTCGCTCTCCAGCTGGCCTGCATGTCCGCGATGGGCAGGGCCCGCCTGTGGCTCAGGTCCAGCTCGAATTTGGTAAATGTGTTATCCGCGCCTCTTGAGGAGAGATCGCTCCTTCTTTTGGCCCCGAGGCCGTTTATACCCTGCGAGATCTCGGGGTTCATATATGTAACGCAGCCCGGGAAAGTATGCGTTATATTGGCGCCCCAGCGGAGTATCCTCAGCCTATCACGGGTGGTGGTACCGGCGATATTCCGGAGCCTTTTATCTTTGGCGTCGAGCCCGAACGAAAGATTGCCGACATACTCATATTTATAGAAGACATCCTGATAGAGAAAGATGCTGTATGTCCGCGACCTCGAATCGACCTGGAGGTCCGTGAATTCCTTTTTCGGATATGCCTTGTTGTCGCTGTACCCGTACATGATGGACGTGCCGCAATTCGTTACGGGGATCGAATGATAGGCGTATTGGCTGCTGAAATCCCTTCCGAAGCTGATCCCGGCCATGAGCGTATCATCGACGAAAAGGAAATTATTGTCCTTAATCCCGAGCCCCCAGCGCTCTCTGCCGGTCGTGAACGGCCCTTCCCGGTCGAACGAACCCGTAACGTGGATAGGGAACCATGTTTCAGAGTCGAGGATCACGTCGGTCGTGCCCGGCGCCGTCCCGGCCTGGAGCGTGGCCCTGACGAGCCGGTCGGGGTTCTTGTTCATCTCCTGGAGGCTTTCGGACATCAGGTCATAACGCAGCGTGTCGCCTTTTTTTATCCTCCAGTAGAAAGTAAGGATGTCCTCATCGAAGAGCCTGCTGTCCTGCCGGATCTTGATGTCGCCCATTTTCGCCTCGACGACGCGAAGCGTTACGATACCGTCCTTTATGTCCTGGGGCGGGACGAAGCAGGCGGCGATGACGCCACGTCTTAAGTATTCTCTTTCGATCTCGTTGGCCAGTATGTTGAGTTCTTCAAAGGAGACTTCCTTGTTCTCGTATTTTTCGATGATATAACGAAAATCTTCAGGGGGGAACGTTTCAGTGCCGTCCAGCCGTATTTCCTTTATGAAGAATTTGGGCCCCTTGATGGCCGGTCTTTTCTTCTCCTCGACGACAACGGGCGGCTTTTTAGGTGCCTCTTGCATCTTCTTCTCGACCTCTTTCCTGATGGGACGGTCGATCTCCCGGGCAGCCCTGTCAATGGCCGGCTGTGCTGAGGAACGAGAAGCGAACAGCGACAGGACGAGAGAAAAAAACACCAATATGCCTAAACGGAAATAGTTCGTTTTCATATAAATGGCACCTTTCGAACGTTCTTTTATATAAGTTTAGTAATAAGAAGGGGGTTTGGCAAACATTTTTGCAAGTTTTATTTGATTTTCGCCGGTTTAGTGTATATTATAGGTGCTATGAACATTCTCCGGAAAATATGCATAATCCTGGGCATAGTGCTTGTTTTTACCGCCACGTTCTACGCGGGCGCCCAAAAAGCGCAATACGCGGCAAGGATAATCGAGTTGAAGGGGAAGGCGGAGATAAAAGGTCCGGCCGCGAAGAAGTTCTCGCCAGCGAAAGCGGGTATGCAGCTCCGCGAAGGAGACCTTCTCTTCACGAACAAGGACTCGATGGCCGTCGTCAGCATCAAAGAACGGAATACGGCCGCAAAGATCACGCTTTACGAAAATACACAGCTTCGTATGGTCGAGCTTTCGATCGACAAAAAGACCGGTATCCAGAAGACCCTGCTTGATCTGGGGATCGGGAAGGTAGATATAAAGACTTCCAGACCCAGAGCGAAAAAGAGCGTTTTCCAGGTCAAGACCCCGACTTCCGTCCTTGACATTACGGAAGCCCAGCTTACCATAGAAGTGGAAGCCCGCCCGTAACCCTTTACACACCCGAAGTGTACACATCGGGAGCGCAAAAGACGGCTCAAAAAATTTGATTTGAATTTGCCTGAATTACGGCTATAATATGATTAGTCATTTACCACATAATTACTAAGATCCGCGCAATAAAGGAGCACTCATGCCAAGAAGGAACGATATCCACAAAGTCCTTATCATTGGTTCCGGTCCGATCATAATCGGTCAGGCCTGTGAATTCGATTATTCAGGCACCCAGGCCTGTAAAGCCCTGAGGGAAGAGGGTTACGAGGTCGTCCTGGTCAATTCAAACCCCGCTACCATAATGACCGACCCGGGGATGGCCGATAAGACGTATATAGAGCCCCTTACGGTCGATAGCATCGAGAAGATCATCGAGATAGAGAAGCCGGACGGGCTTCTTCCTAACCTTGGCGGGCAGACGGGACTCAATCTTTCGTCCGCGCTTTACAAGGCGGGTATCCTTGAAAAACACGGCGTGGAGGTCATTGGCGTTAAAACCGATGCCATCGAACGCGGTGAGGACCGCATCGCTTTCAAAGAGACGATGAACAAGCTCGGTATACCTATACCGCGTTCGAAACCTTCGTTCTCGGTCGAAGAAGCCGAGAAAATAGCCGAAGAGCTCGGCTATCCGGTAGTGCTTCGTCCCGCGTATACCCTCGGCGGCACGGGCGGCGGGTTAGTATATAACGTGGAAGAGCTCAGGACCGTTGCGGCGCGCGGCCTGGCGGCAAGCCTCGTAGGACAGGTGCTTGTCGAAGAATCAGTGCTCGGCTGGGAGGAGCTCGAACTCGAGGTCGTACGGGATGAAAAGGACCAGAAGATAACGGTGTGTTTCATAGAGAACATAGACGCCATGGGTGTGCATACGGGCGACAGTTTTTGCTCCGCGCCCATGCTCACTGTTCCCGAACCACTCCAGAAAAAGATGCAGGACCTTTCCTACAAAATAGTGGACGCGATAGGAGTTGTCGGTGGTACGAATATCCAGTTCGCTCATAACCTTGAGGATGACCGCCTGGTCGTTATCGAGATAAACCCGCGTACGTCCCGCTCGTCAGCGCTCGCTTCAAAAGCGACCGGCTTTCCGATCGCCCGCATATCGACGAAGCTGGCGGCGGGCCTCAACATGGACGAGATCCCGTACTGGAAAGAAGGCACTCTCGAGAAATACGAGCCGAGCGGCGACTACGTGGTCATCAAGTTCGCCCGCTGGGCGTTCGAGAAGTTCCCGCAGGCGAAGGACGTCCTGGGAACACAAATGAGAGCGGTAGGCGAGGTAATGAGCATAGGAAAGACCTACAAAGAGGCCTTCCAGAAAGCCATCCGTTCGCTCGAGATCAAGAGGTACGGCCTTGGCGTGGAAAAATTCAAGGCGCTTTCGCTCGAGCGGCTCAAAGAGCGGCTCGCGACCCCCTCGAGCGAACGCATATTCCTCATGTACGAGGCACTCCGCAAGGGAATGTCGGTCGAAGAACTCTACAAACTTACGCATATCGGCAGGTTTTTCATCCAGGAGATGAAGGATCTGGTCGAATATGAGGAGGAAATGCTGACCCGTTCCTGGAAAGAACTTCCCGATGACATGCTGGCAAAGGCGAAGGAATGGGGATTCTCAGACCGTTACCTGGCAGGCCTTTTCAACGTTAAAGAGGCCGAGGTCAGGAAAAGAAGGATAACAATAGGTAAGAAGGGCCGTTTTGACATCGTCCCGGTGAGTGGTGTCGACAACGCGGCCTACTACTACTCCACATATATAGGAGAGGACAGGGTACCCGTATCGTCCAACAAGAAGATCATGATACTGGGCGGCGGCCCCAACAGGATCGGGCAGGGGATCGAGTTCGATTACACCTGCGTGCATGCCGCTTTCACGCTGCGTGACGCCGGGTACGAGTCGATAATGGTCAACTGTAACCCCGAGACCGTCTCGACCGACTATGACACTTCGAACAAGCTCTATTTCGAGCCCCTGACGGTCGAGGACGTACTGACCATCTATGAGAAAGAGAAACCCGAAGGCGTCATTGTGCAGTTCGGCGGACAGACACCACTCAACATCGCCCAGGAGCTGAAAGACAACGGCGTGAAGATACTCGGGACCACACCCGAGAGCATCGCCTTGGCGGAGGACAGGGAGCACTTCAGGAAGAAGATGATAGCCCTGAAGATACCCCAGCCGGAAAGCGGCACTGCCCGTTCACTGGACGAGGCCATAAAAGTTGCCGACAAGATCGGCTACCCTCTGATGGTGCGTCCTTCTTTCGTTCTCGGAGGGCGCGGCATGGAGGTCATCTATGACGAGATAATGCTCCGTAAGTACGCTGAAGAGGCCATACAGGTAAGCCCCGAGCACCCGATGCTCATCGACCGCTTCCTGGAGAATGCTGTTGAGGTAGAGGTCGACGCGCTTTCGGACGGCAAGGAAACGTTCATAGCCGGCGTGATGGAACATATCGAGCAGGCGGGTGTGCATTCCGGCGATTCGGCCTGCGCTATCCCCGCGAGGACCATAAAACAGGAACACCTGGATATGATCGAAAAATATACCGCCGCCATAGCAAAAGAACTTAAGGTGGTCGGTGTGATGAATATCCAGTATGCCATTTGCGACGACGAGGTGTACATACTTGAAGCGAACCCGCGCGCATCGCGTACCGTTCCCTTGGTCTCCAAGGTCACTCAGGTGGCTATGGCCCGGATAGCTACCGAGCTCATGCTGGGCAAGAACCTGAAGGACTTCAACCTGAAGAAAGCCAACGTCCCGTACGTCGGCGTCAAGGAAGCGGTCTTTCCGTTCAACATGTTCCCAGAAGTTGATCCCTTGTTAGGGCCCGAAATGAGGGCGACGGGCGAGGTCATGGGCCTTGCGGATAATTTCGGTACGTCCTTTTTCAAGGCGCAGGAAGCGACCGGGTCCAAATTGCCGGTAAAGGGAAATATTCTCCTCACGGTGACGGACAAAGATAAAGAGAAACTTGTGCCGCTCGCCAAGAAGATCAGCGAGCTCGGGTTCAATATCCTGGCTACCGAGGGAACAAGCCGTTTTCTGACGGAGAACGGCATATCGAATACCCAGGTCAACAAGCTCCATGAAGGCAGGCCTAATATCGCGGATTCGATAAAAAACAAAGAGGTGCAGCTCATCATAAACACCCCCGTCGGGCGCAGCAGCAAGTTCGATGACAGCTACATCAGGATGATGGCCGTTCAGTACAAGCTGCCGTACATTACTTCCATGGCTGCCGCCGAAGCCAGCGTAGAGGGTATCGCGATGGTGCAGCAAAACGCCATAGGCCCCAAGGCGCTCCAGGATTATTACAAGGAGCTGGGCTCCGTGCAGCAGGCCGTGTGACCCGAGCCGCATATCACCGATAAAAAATACACCCGATGTGTAATACATCGGGTGTATTTTTATGGTTGCAATATATTATCTAATGTATATAATATGTTCTGATGCATCCAGCCCGACGTCGCGCTGAAAGGGACAAGGTTGTCCGGAAGTACGGAGGGATTGTCTTTAAGGTCCCCTGAGCGAATCCCGGTAAACCTGTAACCAAGAGGGCTTTTTTAGAGTGAAAGCGTTCGTTGTTTTTGAAGATGGCAAGATTTTTGAAGGACGGACTTTCGGCGCGGTAAAAGAGACCACCCTGGGCGAGATCGTCTTCAACACCAGCATTTCCGGATACCAGGAGATCATCACCGACCCCTCCTACAAAGGCCAGATCGTCACCATGACCTATCCCCTGATAGGGAATTACGGTACGAATGAAGAGGACGTCGAGTCCTCGAAGCCGCAGGTAGAGGGTTTCATAGTAAAAGAGCTTTGCAGGTACCCCAGCAATTTCAGGTCCACAAAAACCCTCGATGAATACCTCAAAGATAACGGCATAATGGCCATCGAAGGAGTTGACACCAGGGCCATAACCCGCCACGTCAGGATACAGGGCGCGATGAAAGGCGCCATCACCACACAGGCCGATCGCCTGGACGAGATCGTTAAGAAAGTGCAGGCATCACCGGGTCTTGTGGGCGCGGACATGGTGAAAAAGGTCGCTCCCGAAAAAGAGCTCTCCTGGAGTGAAAAAGGCGGTATAAAAATAGCCGTTCTCGACTGCGGGGTGAAGTACAGCATACTGGGACGTCTTGAAAAAAGAGGATGCGCAGTGGTCCGTTACCCCGCGAATGCGGATGCCGATACTATACTCGCCGCGAAACCAGACGGCATACTCCTCTCGAACGGACCCGGTGACCCTGAAGGCGCTCCGTACGTGTTTAAAACAGTAGAAAAACTCCTCGGGAAGAAGCCCATATTTGGTATATGCCTCGGCCACCAGATGCTCGGCCTGGCGCTGGGAGGGAAAACGTACAAATTGAAATTCGGACACCACGGGGGTAACCACCCGGTCAAGGACATGCGCACCGGGAAGGTCAGCATCACGGCGCAGAACCATTGTTTCTGCGTGGATTACGATTCGGTCAAGTCGAAGGGCGTCGAAGTGACGCACATGAACCTCAACGATGATACGGTAGAGGGCATGGAGAGCGAGAAGCTGAAGTTCTTCAGCGTCCAGTTCCATCCCGAGGCCGGCCCGGGGCCGAACGATGCGACCTACCTGTTCGACAGGTTTCTGGAAAACGTGAAAAAAGAGACGTAAAAGATGCCGAAAAGAGAAGACATAAAAAGTATACTGGTGATCGGTTCAGGCCCTATAGTGATAAGCCAGGCCTGCGAGTTCGATTATTCCGGGACCCAGGCGTGTAAGGCCCTAAGGCAGGAAGGGTTCAGGGTCATCCTTGTGAACTCCAACCCCGCGACGATCATGACCGACCCCGAGACGGCCGACCGCACGTACGTGGAGCCGATAACCCCGGAGGTGGTCGCGAAGATAATAGAAAAAGAGAGACCGGACGTTCTGCTCCCGACCCTCGGCGGCCAGACGGGTCTCAATACGGCCATGAAACTGTACGAGATGGGGGTGCTCGAGAAATTCAACGTCAAGATGATCGGTGCCGATTATAACACCATAAAAAAGGCCGAGGACAGGGATGATTTCAAAAAGGCCATGGAGAGCATCGGCCTTGACCTCCCGGAAAGCGGACTGGCCTACACGCTGGAAGAGGCGATAGAGGTCGCCGAACGCATAGGTTTCCCGCTGATCATACGGCCGAGTTTCACCCTCGGCGGGACGGGCGGCGGCGTGGTCCGTAACATGGACGAATTCAAATACCAGGCTTCTCTCGGGCTCCAGAACAGCATGATAAGCGAGATATTGATCGAAGAATCCATAATCGGCTGGAAAGAGTACGAGCTCGAGGTCATGCGGGACAAAAAAGACAATGTCGTCATAGTCTGTTCGATCGAGAACCTGGATCCCATGGGCGTCCATACCGGCGACAGTATAACGGTGGCTCCGCAGCAGACGCTTACGGACAAGGAATACCAGGCTATGAGGGATGCCGCTATAGCCATAATCAGGGAAATAGGCGTGGAGACCGGCGGGTCGAACATCCAGTTCGCCGTGAACCCCGCCGACGGCAGGATGGTCGTCATCGAGATGAACCCCCGGGTCTCGCGCAGCTCGGCGCTGGCGAGTAAAGCAACGGGGTTCCCGATAGCCAAGTTCGCGGCAAAGTTAGCCGTGGGGTATACGCTCGACGAGATCCCCAACGACATAACAAAGGAAACACCGGCTTCGTTCGAGCCAACGATAGACTACTGCGTCGTAAAAATCCCCCGTTTTACTTTCGAAAAGTTCCCGCAGGCGGACCCGACACTGGGCATTTCGATGAAATCCGTAGGGGAGACGATGGCCATCGGGCGGACGTTCAAGGAAGCGCTCCAGAAAGGCCTGCGGGGTCTCGAGACCGGGAGAGCCGGTCTGGATACCCTTAAAAAATCCTCTTCGCTGGGGGACAGCGCTCTCGAGGAAATGCTCAAGCGCCCGAACGCCGAGAGGATCTTCCATGTGAAGGAAGCCCTTCGCCGCGGGTACGAAATACAAAAGATCTATGAACTTTCCGGGATAGATCCCTGGTTCCTCGACAATGTGAAAGACATGGTCGAATATGAAACGGAACTCCGGAAAGAACTCGGCGGTAAAAGCCTTATAGAATCGGTCAAGAACGCCTATCTCATCGACATGGTCAGGAAAGCCAAAAAATGGGGGTTCAGCGACAAGCAGCTTGCCGACATGATGGGCTATGCCGAAACGGAATTCCGGACCTTTCGGAAAACGGCAGGCATAATACCGACCTATAAGCTTGTCGATACCTGCGCCGCGGAGTTCGAAGCTTACACGCCGTATTACTATTCGACCTACGAGGACGAGTGTGAGGTGGTGAGGTCCGACAAAAAGAAAATAATGATCCTCGGGGGAGGGCCAAACAGGATAGGGCAGGGTATAGAATTCGATTACTGCTGTTGTCACGCGTCATTCGCCCTCAAAGAACTCGGGTTCGAGACCATAATGGTGAATTCCAACCCCGAGACCGTCTCCACGGACTATGACACCTCGGATAAACTTTATTTCGAACCGCTGACGTTCGAGGACGTGATGAACATCGTGGAAAAGGAAGGGCCGGACGGGGTGATAGTCCAGTTCGGCGGCCAGACACCCCTGAATCTCGCTAAAAGGCTCAAGGATGCCGGCGTGCCGATAATCGGCACCTCAGTCGAGTCCATTGCACTGGCCGAAGACCGCGAACAGTTCAAGCAGCTCCTGCACTCGCTCGGCTTGAAACAACCGGCCAACGATACCGCAAATTCCGCGGAAGAAGCGCTCCGTAAAGCGGAAACGATAGGGTACCCTGTAGTGGTCCGGCCGTCTTACGTTCTTGGCGGACGCGCGATGCGGATAGTGTACGACCGCAGCGCCATAGAAGAATTCATGAGAGAGGCCGTGGATGTCTCCCCCGGCCACCCGGTGCTTCTCGATAAGTTCCTCCAGAACGCGATCGAGGTCGACGTCGACGCGCTCGCGGACGGCGACGAGGTCGTGATCGCCGGTATAATGGAACACATCGAGGAAGCCGGTATCCATTCGGGGGACTCGGCCTGCGCCCTGCCGCCATATACAATGGCCGACGCAACGATAGACAAGATCAGGAGCCAGACCGAACGTTTGGCAAAAGCCCTTGATATAAAAGGACTTATGAATATACAGTTCGCCGTCAAGGGCGGTGATGTCTATATACTCGAGGTTAATCCCAGAGCTTCAAGAACGGTCCCGTTCGTTTCAAAGGCGACGGGGCTTCCCATGGCGAAGGTGGCCTCAAAGATCATGGCCGGCGTAAAACTAAAAGATATGGGAATAAAGGACCCGATGGCGTCATTGGATTACACAAGCGTGAAAGAATCCGTTCTGCCGTTCTCGCGTTTTTCCGGCGTTGATATCATACTCGGCCCCGAGATGATGTCCACCGGCGAGGTAATGGGAATGTCCGATAATTTCGGCAACGCGTTCGCGAAAGCGCAGTCAGGCGCGGGGCAGATGCTGCCGCGGGAAGGAAAGGTGTTCATCTCGGTACAGGACAGCGACAAGCGCAATATAGTGTTTCTGGCAAAAAAACTTTTCGACATGGGGTTCAAGCTGATCGCTACGGAGGGCACCGCGAAGATCCTGAAGAACAACAACATGGATGTCGAGGTGACCAGAAAGATGCACGAGGGCAGCCCGAACGTCATGGACATGGTCAGAAAGGGCGAAGTGGACCTAATAATAAATACGCCGTCGGGTAAGGAGCCGCGGAGTGACGGTGCCCTCATACGGAGCGCCGCCGTCATGCGCGGGATACCGTGCATAACGACGATCGCCGGGGCGCAGGCTTCGGTCAACGGGATCGAGTCCATGAAGAAGATGGATGTCACGGTCCGGTCATTGCAGGAATACTATGGTATGTGATCCCGTCGAAAAAAAAGAATATTGCGGGGTTTTTGGTATATTCGACCATGAACTTGCCGCGGACCTTACCTACCTGGGCCTTTACGCCCTCCAGCACAGGGGCGAAGAATCATGCGGTATAGCCATCTCGAACGGAAGACGCATCCGCCAGGTGACGGGTATGGGACTTGTCTCGGACGTGTTCGACCTTAAGAAACTAAAGGACCTGAAGGGCAAAAGGGCCATCGGCCACGTGCGCTATTCAACTACCGGCTCCAGCATATTGAGGAACGCCCAGCCGTTCGTTATAAGCCATAACCGTTTTTCCGTTTCCATAGCGCACAACGGCAACCTGACGAACGCGGTGAAACTCCGCCGCCGGATGGAGAACGACGGCGCGATATTCCAGACGACGATGGATTCGGAAGTGGTCCTGCACCTTCTGGTCAGGTCGGACAAGGAAAAAGTGGAAGACCGCCTTATAGACGCCCTCACCCAGTGTGACGGCGCTTATTCCATGCTTTTTCTCACGGAGAAGAAACTTATCGGGGTCAGGGACCCGTATGGTTTCAGGCCTCTGTGCCTGGGGGTAAAGGACGGTTCGTATGTGCTCGCCAGCGAGACATGCGCCCTGGACCTGATCGATGCCGAATTCCTGCGCGAGGTAGAACCCGGCGAGATGGTCGTTGTCTCCGAAGACGGCCTGGGATCGATAAGACCTTTTCCTGAAAAGCCGGCGTCGTCCTGCATTTTTGAGCACATCTATTTCGCCCGTCCCGACAGCCACATTTTCGGCGACAGCGTCTACCAGGTCCGTAAACGCCTGGGGATGAAGCTCGCCCAGGAAAGCCCCGTTGACGCCGATATCGTCATGTCCATACCGGATTCCGGCAATTATGCGGCCCTCGGGTACGCGGAGAAAAGCGGGATACCCTTCGATTTCGGCATCATAAGAAACCATTACATAGGAAGGACGTTCATCCAGCCGTCGCAGGAGATGAGGAAACACGGCGTCAAGATCAAGCTTAACCCCATGAAGGAGGTCCTGAAGGGGAAACGCGTGATCGTCGTCGAGGACTCGATCGTGAGGGGCACAACTACCGGGGGCAGGATAAAGGCCATACGGGAAGCCGGGGTCAAAGAGATACACATGCGGATCAGTTGCCCGCCTATCAGGTTCCCCTGCTTCTACGGCATCGATTTTCCGAGCAGGAAGGAACTTATCGCGAACGAGCTTTCGGTGGAAAAAATAGCGGAATTCATAGGTGTTGACACACTGAAATATCTAAGTCTGGAGGGGATGCTGGAGGCGGTCGGCGGCGGCAGCGGGTTCTGCCACGCGTGTTTCAGCGGCAAATATCCTACAAAAGTGGGCAAAAGCGCGGCAAAGACGCCGTTCGAAAAATAGAAATACTGGCGCGTGGACAACGGTGTCCGCCGAAAACACAAAGGAGTGTCAGGTGAAGCGTACGGGTTTTGACAATGACAAGTATCTCGACCAGCAATCATCCGCCATACTTGAGCGGGTAAAGCTGTTCGATAACAAGCTGTATCTGGAGTTCGGCGGGAAGATCATCTTCGACTACCATGCCTCACGGGTGCTTCCCGGCTTCGATCCCAACGTTAAGATGCGCCTCCTTCAGAAGCTGAAGGACAAGGCTGATATAATCCTTTGCATATACGCGGGGGATATAGAAAGAAGGAAAGTGAGGGCGGATTTCGGGATCACGTACGACGTGGACGCCCTTAAACTGATCGATGATCTGCGCGACTGGGATATAGACGTGACCGCCGTGGTCATAACGCGTTTCAGCAACCAACCGGCCGCTAAGATCTTCAAGAACAAGCTGGAGAGACGCGGGATAAAGGTGTATACGCACAGTTTTACGAAAGGGTACCCGACCGACATCGACACGATAGTGAGCGACGAGGGTTACGGCGCGAACCCGCATATCGAGACCAGCAAACCGCTCGTTATCGTCACGGGTCCCGGCCCCGGGAGCGGCAAGCTGGCAACGTGCCTTTCCCAGCTTTATCATGACCACAAGAAAGGCATCAACGCGGGCTACGCGAAATTCGAGACGTTCCCGATATGGAACCTCCCGCTGAAACACCCGGTCAATGTCGCGTACGAAGCGGCGACCGTGGACCTTAAGGATTTCAACATGGTGGATTCGTTCCATCTGGAGTCTAACGGCGAAATGGCGGTGAACTACAACCGCGACATGGAGATATTCCCGGTGCTCCGGAGGATACTGAAAAAGATCATCGGAGACGGATCGGCGTACCGGTCTCCCACGGAGATGGGGGTGAACAGGGCCGGGTTCGGTATAACCGACGACGCGGTAGTGCGGAAAGCCGCCAAGCAGGAAGTGATAAGGAGGTATTTCCGGGCTTCCTGTGAAAATGTCATGGGGCTTCTCGACAAGGACGCCGTCCAGAGGGCGGAACTCCTGATGAAGGAACTGGGAGTGAAGCCCGAGGACAGAAAGGTCGTGGAACCGGCCAGGGAAGCGGCCGAAGAGGCCAGAAAGGGCAACAAGGGCAACGAAGGCATATATTGCGGCGCGGCCATGGAGCTCCCGGACGGGACCGTGGTCATGGGAAAGAACTCCACGCTGATGCACGCGGCATCGAGCGTTGTCCTGAACGCTATCAAGAAACTGGCGGGTATTCCTGATAAGATCCACCTTCTTTCGCCGAAGACGCTCGAGTCGATAGGAAACCTTAAGAAAGATATGTTGAATTCCAGGAACGTGAGCCTTGATCTCGAGGAGACGCTCATAGCCCTCAGCATCAATGCCGCGACTAACCCCACGGCGCAGGAGGCTATGGAAAAACTTAAGGAATTGAAGAGCTGCGAGGTGCATATGACGCACATGCCCACTCCCGGGGACGAAGCGGGCCTGAGGAAGCTGGGCGTTAATCTTACCGCGGAATCGAATTTTGCTACGCAGAACCTTTTCATAACCTGAGGGAGAAAGATGACCAAGTATATCTTCGTTACGGGCGGTGTTGTTTCAAGTCTGGGGAAGGGTATCGCTTCGGCGTCCATGGGAAGGATCCTGGAGTGGAACGGTTACAGGATAGCGCTGGTAAAGTGCGATCCGTACATCAACGTAGACCCCGGCACGATGAACCCGTACCAGCACGGCGAAGTATATGTGACCGATGATGGGGCAGAAACTGACCTGGATCTGGGCCATTATCACCGCTATACCGGGTCGCCGCTTTCCAAGGCGAGCAACGTGACGACCGGGAAGGTCTACAGGAACGTCATCGAGAAGGAACGCCGCGGTGACTTCCTCGGGGGCACCGTCCAGGTCATCCCGCATATCACGGACGAGATAAAGGACCAGATACGCCTGATAAAAAAAGAACACAAAAACGTGGATATCGTCATAGTGGAGATAGGGGGTACCGTCGGCGACATCGAGAGCCTGCCTTTTCTCGAGGCGATAAGACAGATGAAGAACGAACTGGGCCCGGGCAACGCGATAAACATGCATCTCACGCTCATGCCGTTCATAAAGAGCGCGGGAGAGGTGAAGACCAAGCCGACGCAGCACTCCGTCGGCAAGCTGCGAGAGATAGGCATACAGCCCGAGATACTGATGGTGAGGACGGAGAAGCACCTCGACAGGGCCGCTAAGGCCAAGATAGCCCTCTTCTGTAACGTGCACGAAGATTCGGTGATCGAGGCAAGGGACGTGGCCGACATCTACGAGATCCCGCTCATGTTCGAAAAGAACGGCCTCGATAATATCGTTCTGGAGAAACTGCGCCTCAAGCGGCGCGGAAAAAAGGACGCTAAAGGCTGGAAGAAGGTCGTCCATATCAGGAAAACGGCGAAGAAAGAAGTGAAAATAGCCGTGGTAGGCAAGTACATAACCCTGCAGGACGCGTACAAGTCCATCGACGAATCCCTGAAGCACGGCGCGATAGCGAACGGCCTGAAACTCGATCTCGTGAAAATGGAATCGGATAACCTCGAAAAAAAGAAGCGTTCGGAGTTCAAGAAGATGTTCGAGGGCATCTCCGGCATACTCGTGCCGGGAGGGTTCGGGGTGAGGGGGATAGAGGGCAAACTTGTGACCGCCCGGTTCGCCCGTGAGAACGGAGTGCCTTATTTCGGGATATGCCTCGGCATGCAGATAGCCGTAATAGAGTTCGCCCGCGACATGTGCGGCATGAAAGGCGCCAATTCCACCGAATTTAACCCAAAGACGAAATACCCGGTAATATCCCTTCTTACCGAACAGAAGAAAGTGAAAGAGATGGGCGGGACCATGCGGCTCGGCCAGTATAACTGCAGGTTAAAAAGAGGGACGCTCGCCCGCAAAATATACGGCAAGCCCGAAGTGTGGGAACGTCACCGCCACCGTTACGAGTTCAACGGGACATACAAGGAAAGATTCCAAAAAAAAGGCATGGCCTTCAGCGGTATCCACCCCAGGGGCGATCTGGTGGAGATTGTGGAGATCAAGGACCACCCGTGGTTCGTCGCGGTGCAGTTCCACCCGGAGTTCAGGTCCAAACCGGACAGGCCGCACCCGCTTTTCAAGGATTTTGTGCGGGCGGCGGCACAAGGCCCCCGATAGGAGACAAAATGCCCAGAGGGGCAGGAGACAGGTTCCAGCGCGAAACGAAGTACATCCGCGGAAAAATGCCGGCCGGCACGCCTTTCTGGGAGGCGCAGCCCGGGACATACAAAGAATACCCGCGCGCGAAAAAAATAAAGCTTCCCGACCTTGTGTCCCCGGGGCGTGTTTCCGTTCTTGAGCTTCTGAAAAAAAGAAAAAGCGTACGGGATTTCACCGGCAAACCTATCGCGCCGCAGGACCTGTCATACCTCTTGTGGGCCGCGTGCGGCGTGACAAGAATAGAATACGGGCACGAGTTCCGTACGGCGCCGTCCGCAGGAGCCCTTTATCCCGTCGAGACGTACATCGTCATAAATGACGTGGAGACCATCCCGCAGGGCGTGTACCATTACTCGGCGCGGACGCATTCGCTTGATGAATTGAAAACAGGCGATTTCAGCGGCACGGTATCCGGCGCCGCGCTGGAGCAGTACATGTGCGCGACGGCGGCAGTCGTATTCATGTGGACCGCCGTGTTCGGGCGGTCAAAATGGAAATACGGCGAAAGGGCCTACAGGTATATCTACCTCGACGCCGGGCATATAGCCGCTAACCTCAGCCTGGCGGCGGTCGATCTCGGTCTCGGGAGCTGCCAGATAGGCTCTATCTTCGACGACGAAGCGAACACGATAGTGGATGTGGACGGCGAAGGGGAAAGCGTCATCTATATGAGCGCCGTCGGTTATCCTGCTACCCCTTGAATTTTCCCTACTAAAAGTATATAATTAACGCTTAATTCATTTAGGTGCTAAAACAATTTTTAAGGAGTTCAGATGGCCAACTCTCCGAAACTGATAGAAAAAGCGGAAAAGCATTTCACATCCCTGGTACAGGACCAGCTCGACCGCATAGAGCGGATGAAAAAAGACGAGGACTGGATCGATTTTAAATCCCTCAAACCGGTGATAATCGGCATCCTGCCGGGAGACGGCATCGGGAAGATAATATCCGTGCATGCCCGGCGCGTGCTCGAGCACATGCTGAAAGAGGAGCATTCCGCGGGCAGGGTCGAGTTCAGGGAGATAGAAGGGCTTACCATAGAGAACCGCGCCAGCAAAATGAAGGCCATCCCGGATGACGTACTCGCCGAGATAAAGAAATGCCATGTGATCCTCAAGGGACCCACCACCACCCCGCAGGAGGGGGACAAATGGCCGAACATAGAGAGCGCGAACGTCGCCATGCGGCGCGAGCTGGACCTTTTCGCTAATGTCCGTCCGGTCAAAGTGCCGTCTGAGGGGATAAACTGGTGCTTCTTCCGCGAGAACACGGAAGGCGCTTACATACTCGGTTCGCGCGGTATAGACGTTACCGAGGACCTCAGTGTGGACTTCAAGGTGATAACCGAACAGGGCGCGGAACGCATTATCCGCATGGCGTTCGAGTACGCGAAGAATAACCGCCTCAAGAGGGTCACCGCAGTGACAAAAGCGAACGTGGTCAAGACCACGGACGGAAGGTTTTCCCGCGTCGCCAAAAGGATAGCGGGGGAATACAAAAAATACGGTATCGAGCAGGACGAGTGGTATATAGACATCATGACGGCAAAGATCCTCGACCCGGCACGGCGCGCCGATTTCCAGGTCATAGTGCTCCCGAACCTGTACGGGGACATCCTTACCGATGAAGCGGCGCAGCTCCAGGGCGGCGTGGGCACGGCGGGAAGCGCGAACATCGGCAAACGCTGGGCCATGTTTGAGGCCATCCACGGGAGCGCGCCCCGGATGGTGACCGAGGGCCGCGACATCTACGCGGACCCGTCATCGATGATACGGGCGAGCGCCATGCTCATTCGGCACATAGGTTTTCCGGAAAGGGCCGACCGGCTGGACATGGCCCTCGAAGTATGCGGCCTGTTCGAGAAGAAGCTCGCGATAACCGGGCGCGACACAGGCGCGACAGGCGAGGAATTCACGTCATATCTTCTTGACTGGGTCGACAGTCCCGAGCTTGAGGCGAAATGGAAGGGATACGTTAAGAGTAACCAGCAGCAAGCAGCAAGGGAAAAGTAACAAGGAAAAAGGAACAAGTATCGAGTAGCTAGTAACCAGAGTTGTCTGGGAGCCGGTTGCAGGAAACGGGTTACTTGAAAAGTATAAGAACCATGACAAATAATAACAGAAAAGAAGGCATACTGGTGATCGATTTCGGGTCGCAGTACGTGCAGCTTATCGCCAGGCGCATCAGGGAGAACCGCGTCCATTCCATAGTAGAGCCGCCTACCATATCCGCGGCGAAGATAAAGAAGATCAACCCGAGCGGCCTTATTTTTTCGGGTGGCCCCTCAAGTGTGTACGACAGGGGAGCGCCCGGCTTTGACCCGGGGATATTCGATCTCGGGATACCGATCCTCGGCATATGCTACGGCATGCAGGTGGTGGGGAAGCTGGCTGGCGGCAGGATCAGAAAAAGCGGCAAAAGGGAATACGGAAGGACCCTCGTGCGTTTTAAAAGGGGAAATCCGCTTTTCAAGGGTCTCAGCGCCGAAAGCGTCACCTGGATGAGCCATCGCGACAAAGTAGAAAAACTCCCGAAGGGATTCCGCCCGATAGCCAGAAGCGGCAACACCCGCTGCGCTGCGTTCGCCGAAACAAAGAAGGAGATCTACGGCGTACAGTTCCATCCGGAGGTCGTCCACACCGAAGAGGGCAAAAAGATACTGAAAAATTTCCTGTTCGGTATCTGCGGGTGCAGGCGGAGATGGACGATGAAGTCGTTCATCGAAAAGAAGATAAACGAAGTGCGCGAACAGGTGGGCGATCAGCACGTGGTGCTGGGCCTGTCGGGCGGTGTCGATTCTACCGTGAGCGCCGTGCTCCTGCACAAGGCACTGGGGAAACGTCTCCACTGCATCTTCGTCGACAACGGGCTTCTCCGCAAGAACGAGGTGGAGAGGGTAAAGAAGCTTTTCACGCGGAACATAAAACTTGACCTGCGGGTGGTCGATGCCCGGCGCCGCTTCCTTAACGCGTTAAAAGGGGTCCGGGACCCCGAAAAGAAAAGAAAAGTGATCGGCAGGACCTTCATACGGGTCTTCGAGGAAAGCGCAAAAAAGATAAAGAACGCCACTTTCCTCGCGCAGGGAACGTTGTACCCGGACGTTATAGAATCACGATCGTTCTTCGGGGGACCGAGCAAGACGATAAAATCCCATCATAACGTCGGGGGCCTTCCCAAAAAGATGGGGCTCGAACTCGTCGAGCCGCTCAGGGACCTTTTCAAGGACGAGGTCAGGGAGGTAGGAAAAGAGCTGGGACTTCCCCCGGAGATGACCGGCCGGCAGCCTTTTCCCGGCCCCGGCCTTGCCGTAAGGGTGCTCGGCCCGATCACGGAAGCACGTCTGGACATGCTGAGGGACGCCGACTGGATCGTCATCGATATAGCGAAAGAAAAAGGCATCTACAACAAGACCTGGCAGATATTCTGCGTGCTGCTCCTCGGGAAGAGCGTAGGTGTCATGGGAGACGCGCGCACGTACGAGAACACGATAGCTATACGGGCCGTCACGAGCGTTGACGGCATGACGGCGGACTGGGCGAAGATACCGTATGATGTCCTGGGGGACATATCCAACCGGATAATCAACGAAGTGGAAGGCGTGAACAGGGTGGTGTTCGATATCAGCTCGAAGCCCCCCAGCACGATCGAATGGGAATAAGAAAGGTCTCAGGTTTCAGGTCTCAGGTTTCAGGTTATGAAATACGCAAGAATAGAAGTAAGGGACAAGAAGGGGATATATGACGCCGTTGCCGAGGGCCTGAAGAAGGACATAAGGGATCTGGGCATAACGGACGTCAGCGACGTCGAATATTTTCAGGTGTATACGCTCCGCGGCGATCTTTCGAAAAAGGACTTAAGGCGCATAGCCGACGAGATACTCGCGGACAAGGTATCCCAGGAATTCAACCTTACCGGCGGCTTCATCACGAAAGAGACCAAAAGCACCCGTCTGGTGGAGATCGCCTACAATCCCGGCGTCATGGACCCCGTGGAAGAGAGCGCCATAAAGGCCATAAAGGACCTCGGCGTCAGGGGGGTCAAGTCGGTCGCGACCTCTAAAAAATACGCCATCAAAGGGGCCCTTACGCGCGCGCGTCTCGCCAACATAACCGAGAAGCTCCTTTACAACAAAATAATACAACACGTGGTGACTTCGCAAGAGGACCGGAAGGAGCTCAAGAACTACAGTTTCCGTGCCGTGGAAATAGGTTTGCTGAACGCGGACGACCGGCAGCTGAAGCGTCTCAGCAGGGAAGGACAGCTTTATCTCAGCCTGGCAGAGATGAGGACGATACAGGAATACTTCAGGGGGCTCGGCCGCAACCCTACCGAATGCGAGCTTGAAACGCTCGCGCAGACATGGAGCGAACACTGCAAACACAAGACGATGATGGGGACTATTCAATATGGCGGCAGGACATACAAGAACCTCCTGAAAGAGACCGTCATGAAGGTCACGCGCGATCTTGACAAACCGTGGTGCGTGTCGGTCTTCAAGGACAACGCCGGCATCATAGAGTTCGACTCTAAGCATAACATCTGTTTCAAGGTGGAGACGCACAACCATCCCTCGGCGTTAGAGCCCTACGGCGGGGCCGAAACGGGTATCGGCGGCGTTATACGCGACCCGCTCGGCACGGGGCGCGGGTCGAAACCCATCATCAATACGGATGTCTTCTGTTTCGGCATGCCCGACATGCCGCGTTCGGCGGTCCCTAAGGGCGCGCTCCATCCGAAGAGGGTGATGAAGGGCGTGGTGAGCGGCGTCCGTGATTACGGCAATAAAATGGGCATCCCGACGGTGAACGGCGCGGTCTGTTTCGACGAAAGATACACGGGCAACCCGCTTGTTTACTGCGGGAACGTCGGCATAATGCCGAAAAAGTTCTCTACAAAGAAGGTCTCCCCGGGCGACCTCATAGTCGTGATAGGCGGCAAGACCGGCCGCGACGGCATACACGGGGCCACTTTCTCTTCGGCCGAACTGACGACCGAATCCGAGACCATATCGTCGACCGCCGTCCAGATAGGCAATCCCATAACCGAGAAGAAGATGGTCGATACGCTCATGAAGGCGCGCGACCTGGGCCTGTACGACGCTATAACCGACTGCGGCGCCGGCGGGTTCTCCAGCGCCGTGGGCGAAATGGGCGAAAAGACCGGCGCGGAGGTGCACCTGGAAAAGGCTCCGCTCAAATACAAGGGGCTCGAGCCGTGGGAGATATGGGTGTCCGAGGCGCAGGAACGGATGGTGCTGGCGGTCAAACCCGGAAAGCTCAAGAAGCTCATAGATATCTTCGAGAGCGAGAACGTGCAGGCCACCGTCATAGGGAAATTCACGGAAACGAAAAAGCTGCGCCTGTTCTACAAAGGGCACAAGGTAGCCGATATCGACATGTCGTTCGTGCATGAGGGCCTGCCGCGCCTTACGCGGAAAGCCGTCTGGAAAAAGGTGAAGGAAGACAGGAAGAAGCTTCCCGGGAAGAAGAAAGACCTCACGGGGGATCTTTTGAAAGTGCTCTCATCCTGGAACGTATGCAGTAAAGAATGGATAATCAGGCAATACGACCACGAGGTGCAAGGCGGGAGCGTTCTTAAACCTCTCGTCGGCGTCGATGACGACGGCCCGGCTGACGCCTCCATAACAAGGCCGCTCCTGAACTCTAAACGCGGCATAGTCCTCTCGAACGGCATCAACCCCTCTTACGGTGATATCGACCCGTACTGGATGGCGGCAAGCGCGATAGACGAGGCGCTGAGACAGATAGCGGCCGTGGGAGGCGACGTAACGCGGACGGCGCTGCTGGATAATTTCTGCTGGGGCAGTACCGAAAAGGAACACCAGCTCGGAGGCCTGGTAAGGGCGTCGCAGGCCTGCTACGACATGGCAAAGGTTTACGGGACCCCCTTCATATCGGGGAAAGACAGCCTCAATAACGAGTTCAACTTGGGGAAGAGGACCGTATCGATACCACCGACACTGCTTATCTCCGCCATCTCGGTAATGGACGATGTCACCAGGTCCGTGTCATCGGATATCAAGGAAGCGGGAAATTCGATCTATGCCCTCGGCAGGACCAGCCAGGAAATGGGCGGGTCGCAGTATTTTCGCGTGAAAGGCCTCAGGGGCGGCGTCGTGCCGCGCCTCGACCCGAAAGCGTCATTGAAGCTGATGAAGAAGCTGAACTCCGCGATCCGTAAGGGTTTGGTGAGGTCGGCCCACGACTGTTCGGAAGGCGGAATAGCGGTAAGCATGGCCGAGATGCTTTTTTCGGGAGGGCTCGGCGCCGAAGTATCGCTTGGAAAAGTGCCCCGCGAGAGGTCGATCAAAAGGAACGATGTCATACTTTTCGCGGAATCCAACTCGAGGTTCCTTGTCGAGGTCGCCCCGGCGAACAGAAAAGCTTTCGAGGGTATCATGAAAGGCGTACCTTGCGCTATGATAGGCGAGGTCAATAAGGGTGATAAGCTTGTCGTCCGGGGTATCACGGGCGGAAAGGTCATAGAAGCGGGTTTAACGAAGCTGAAGAGCAGTTGGAAAAGACCGCTGAACAGGTTAATGCATGGGTGAGTCAGGGTTCAGGTCACAGGTCACAGGTTGCAGGTCTCGGGTGACAGAGGACAGAAGGAAGTGTCATAGTGTCATCGTTCGTTGCAATCACTAGTGTCATAGAAAAGTTTGACACTTTGGCACTAAAAAGCAGCCTGGAAACTGGTTACCGAAAACTAACGACTAACGACTGGAAATGATGAAAAGGAAAGTAAAGACACTGATACTCAGGACGGCGGGCACGAATTGCGACAAGGAGACCGCGTTCGCTTTTGATCTGGCGGGAGCGGAAGCGGACCTGATGCACATAAACGCACTTATCCGTGACAGGTCCGCGCTGGATAGATATGACATCCTGGCGATACCGGGCGGTTTCAGTTACGGGGACGACATCGCGAGCGGTAAGATACTCGCCAATGAGCTCCGGTTCTCTTTAAGGAGCCGTCTTCTCAGGTTCGTGAAAGAAGGCAAGCCCGTAATAGGCATATGTAACGGTTTCCAGATACTGGTGAAGATGGGGTTTCTGCCGGACCTTTCCGGCGACCCGGGAAGCCATATAGAAGCGACGCTCAGCCTGAACGATTCGGGAAAGTTCGAGGACAGGTGGGTATACCTAAAAAAGGTCTCAGGTGCCAGGTCTCAGGTGTCAGAGAAATGTATCTGGACGAGGGGGTTGCCCGAGGTGATCCAGGCCCCCGTGGCGCATGGTGAGGGAAAGTTCATGCCGAAGGACGACAGGGTGCTCGAGAACCTCAAAAAGAACGGCCAGATAGTGTTCCGCTACACGGACAGGGAAGGTAACATCGAAGGCTACCCGCATAATCCTAACGGCTCAGTGGACAACATCGCCGGCATCTGCGACACGACGGGGAGGATCTTCGGCCTTATGCCGCACCCCGAGAGGCACGTGACTTTTCTGCAGCACCCGAACTGGAGGCGCTCTGACAGCGAAAAAAAAGCGATGGGTATCGGCCTGGAGATATTCAAAAATGGTGTGAAATTCGCGCGAAATTGTATATAATAAAGTGATTTCATTTTGAACGAGAGGAGAAAAAGCCTTGAAAAGAAAACATGTCATGGAAAGCCTTCCAATTGAGGAGCCCTGGCGTGTCTTCAGGATCATGAGCGAATTCGTGGACGGGTTCGAGGCTATGAGCGGCGTGACCAACGCCGTGAGCATGTTCGGCTCCTCGCGGATGAAGTCAAACAACAGGTATTACAAACTCGCCGAACGGACCGCGGAACTTTTTGTCCGGAACGGCTATTCGGTCATCACCGGCGCCGGGGGCGGCATCATGGAAGCCGCTAACAAGGGCGCGAAAAAGGCCGGCGGCGAGTCGATCGGCCTGAACATAACGCTGCCCGAGGAGCAAAAGGTGAACAAGTACGTGACCTACCCGCTGGAATTCCGCTACTTTTTCGTGCGTAAGCTCATGTTCGCCAAGTACAGCAAAGCCTTTATCGCTTTTCCCGGCGGGTTCGGCACCATGGACGAGTTCTTCGAAGTGGTAGCTCTTATACAGACCGAAAGGATCGACCCGTTCCCGGTCATACTTGTCGGCAGCGACTACTGGAAAGGCATGCTGCACTGGATCAACAGCGTTTGCCTGAAGGCGGACGCGATGGAGAAGAAGGACCTGAACATATTTACGATCACGGATGAACCGAAGAAAATACTTGAATGTGTCAATAAGTTCTACCATAAAAAGGGAGGCAGATAACATGTGCGCCGAATACGAGGAAAAACGCGAATTCCTGCGCGTTGATCACGAAACACCCCTGAACTTCAAGATCCTCAAAGACGATAAGATGGTAGTGAAATCCGATATCTTTTCAAGGAACGTCTCAGCCTGCGGGATACTTTTCCGCACCGGATCGGAATCGTCCATACCGGCGCTTTCGAGCGTCGTTTGGCTCGAACTGGACGAGAAGATGATGAACATCTGTTCAGAGATAGAAAACGACCTGATAATCCATAACAACGGTATTTTCGGCAGGGTCGTCAGGATAGCGGAAGGGGAGCCCGGCAAGTCCTATGATGTGGGCGTGGCGTTCCTCAGAAGAAAGGACCTCACCGAGGAGGAGATAAAGGATCTCATGAAAGATTGACCGCCGCGCGCGGGTCAAGATCAAGGAGAGTACAATGGAGACCATTAAAAATTTTATTATCGGCCTTTTCGTAATAATACTGTCGCTTTTACTGTTCGTGCTGATCGGCCTTTCCTGGCCGCTGCTTGTGGGGATAGGTTCGATCATCCTTTCGATCATCGCGGCGGGCCTGTTCATAGTCCTCATTTTCTACGTCATCGTACTGGTCGGTTACCTCACCAGGCAGTTCCTCAAGCGGAAAGAGCTGAACGCACCGGAGAAATCGGAGAAATAGATGAAAGTAGCGATAATAGGTACAGGCTACGTCGGGCTTACGACCGGCGTCTGCCTCGCGGACATAGGCCACAAAGTCGTTTGTGTCGACAACGACCAGGAGAAGCTGAAAAAGCTGAAGAAGGGCATATCTCCGATATTCGAGCCCGGTATCGAAGATCTGATGAAGCGGAACATAAAGGAAGGCAGGCTCGAATTCATACACGAGATACCGCCGGCGGTAAACGAGGCCGAGATAATATTCATCTGCGTGAACACGCCGCCCAAAGAGGACGGCCAGGCCGACCTGAGATACGTCGAACGGGTGGCAAGGGAGACCGCGCTGTCGATGGGTTCCGACTACAAAGTGATAGTGGACAAAAGCACCGTCCCGGTGAGGACGGCCGAGAAGGTCAAGGAGACCATTTCGCGTTACAGCACGGCTGAGACCAGATTTGACGTTGTTTCCAACCCTGAGTTCCTCAGGGAGGGCACGGCCGTGAAGGATACCCTGGAACCGGACAGGATAATCATAGGCGCCGACAGCGACAAGGCGAAGGAAAAGATGCTCGAATTGTATAAGCCTTTGACCGGCGGTAAAGACGCTCCTATCCGGGTGGTCAACGTAAGGAGCGCCGAACTTATCAAGCACGGCGCGAACACTTTTCTGACCATCAAGATATCTTTCGCCAATCTCATCGCCCATGTATGCGAGGAAGCCCACGCGGACGCCCTGGAAGTGCTGGAGGCCATCGGCCTGGACAAGAGGATAGGGAGCCTTTTTCTCAATCCGGGCATCGGTTTCGGCGGGAGCTGTTTTCCGAAGGATATCGCGGCTTTCAAGAACACACTGGAGATACTGGGCATCGACAACACGCTTATAAAGACCATAGAGAAGATCAACGAACAGGCGCTCCACAATTTTCTCAACAAGATCGAAAAAGAACTATGGGTCGTTGACGGCAAGGTGATAGGCGTGCTGGGGCTGGCGTTTAAACCCGACACGGACGATATTCGCAACGCCCCCGCGCTGAAGGCGATAGAGAAGCTCAAGGCGGACGGGGCAAAGATAAAGGCTTACGACCCGCAGGCGATGGAGAGGGCGAAGGCCGTCATCCCGGACATCCGGTACTGTTCGGACCCCTATGAGGCCGCGAAGGAAAGTGAAGCCCTGCTCGTTTGCACCGAATGGGAAGAATTTCGCCGGCTTGACCTTGAAAAGGTCAAAAAGCTCATGGCCATACCGGTGGTATTCGACGGCAGGAACATATACGAGCCTTCCAGGATGGCGGAGCTGGGGTTTAAGTATTTCGGGATAGGCCGCTGAACGACCGGATCACAAATAATGGACAGCGAAAGGTACGAAAAATATTCGTCAGAAAAAGAAAGCGCGTTCGAAGCGTTATGTAAAAGATGCGGCGAATGCTGCGGCGCGAGCGGTGACCCCTGCGTGAATCTTGCCCGCCGCGACGACGGGACGTTCTTCTGCAGGGATTACGAGGGCCGGCTGGGCCCGCAGGTGACCGTCTCGGGAAAAAAATTCCACTGTATCCCTATCCGGGATTACATCAACCACGGGACCCTCAAGGACAACTGCGCCTACCGGGTAAAGCTCTAAGCTTTTTTCCTGTCAGTAAGAAGCCAGACGATCCCCACCAGGAATATGAAGAGGAACGAGTACATCGAGTACCACAGGCCGTCCATTATGGTTATCTGTACCACCTGGCTCGAGACGTCCATAGTGTAAAGATTGTAAAGGCCCGCTATGGATATCGCGCCCCCGATCAGAAGCATGGGTATCACGTACAACCTGTTCGAAAGGCCCAGGAAGGCCAGAAAAGCGCAGACAACGGCCAGGCCGGGCAGAAGGTAGACGAGGTAGCTTTTCTTGTCGATGCCTTTCGGGCTGTTGAACAATGTCTCGGCAAGCGAAAGGGCGACCTTAGAGCTTTCGTCGTTGACCATTTTCGGCACCTGGAAGCCTGTAACGGTCGTCTTGATCTCCACGTCCCCGCCGATGGCGCTTATCGCGTCTGTAAAGGCGGCGATCTTGCCGACCACTTTACTGGCATAGGGGGTATCTTCCACAGATTTGGTGACCTCTTTCGATATGCCGGTCACGGAAGTGGCGACTTTCGCCCACGGCATGAAAAAAGCGACAACGATCAACGCGCTCGCGGCAACCACCAGACATACGAAAAATAATCGTTTCATAACAAAACCCCCTTTTCAGGCAATTATACACCTTCTTATATCAGACCACAAGTATCGGTTTCAGGTTTCTGGTCCAAGGTCTCTTTTTAGTGTCAGAGTGTCACCACTCACTTCGTTCGTTAGTGTCAAAGTGTCAGAGTTTTCTGTGATACTATGACACTGGTGAGCATGACGAACGATGACGCTGTGACACTTCCCTCCGTCTCCTTTTTCCACCTACCACCTGATACCTGACACTTGATACCTGATACCTGATTTATTTCTTGACACTTTAACCGTCTGGCAAATAAAATAAAGTCCGAACAGCACAACAGAAACGGAAATGACATGCCCGCAAGTAAGTTTACGATGACCGACGAAGAGATCTTCGAATATCACCTCGGCGGCAAGATCGGCCTTGAGCTTCTAAAGGAACTGGCCGATCAGAAGGACTTGAGCATGGCCTATACCCCCGGGGTCTCGAAGATATGCCAGGCTATCCAGAACGACGGGGACCTTGTCTACAACCTTACCGCCAAGGGCAACCTCGTGGCGGTGGTCACCGACGGAACGGCGGTCCTCGGACTGGGGAACATAGGCGCCAGGGCCTCGATCCCCGTGATGGAAGGCAAAGCGGTGCTTTTCAAGGCGTTCGCCGGCGTCGACGCCTGGCCGGTACCGTTAGAAGGGGTCCTTGACGCGGGCGGGCATACAGACGTGGACAAGTTCACGGACGCCGTGCGGAAGATAGCCTGCATGTACGGCGGCATCAACCTCGAGGATGTAGCCGCCCCGGCGTGCTTTGAGCTGGAAGACCGGCTGGACGAGATGCTGGACATCCCCGTGTTCCACGACGACCAGTGGGGAACGGGTATTATAACGCTCGCGGCTTTTAAGAACTACTGCGTGGTTTCCGGAAAAAAAGCGAAGGACCTTTCAGTGGTCATAAACGGCGCCGGCGCCGCCGGCCTCCGAATAGCCGAGATGATCAAGACCGACGGCGTGAGAGACTGCGTCATATGCGATTCGAAAGGGGTGATGTACGAAGGCAGGGACAATCTCAACACGCGCAAGCTGGCGCATGCCGTAGACACCCCCAAGAGGACGCTTGCCGACGCCATGAAAGGCGCCGATGTCTTTATAGGCGTCTCCGTCGCCGATTGCGTCACCCCGGAGATGGTGGTTTCCATGGCCGACTTCCCTGCCATATTCGCGATGGCCAACCCGGTACCCGAGATACGCCCGGAGGCGGTGCAGGAATGCATGAAGGGCAGAAAATACGTAATGGCCACCGGGAGGTCCGATTACCCGAACCAGGTCAACAACGTTCTCGGGTTCCCGTTCATATTTCGCGGGGCGCTTGATGTCCGGGCCGGAAAGATCACGATGGGCATGAAGATAGCCGCCGCGGAAGCTCTCGCCGCCCTGGCACGCGACGGGAACGTCCCCGGGAAGGTCAAGAAGGCCTACGGCCACGATTTCGAATTCGGGCCGGACTACCTCATACCGACCCCGTTCGACCCGAGGATAATCGACTGGGAGGCGAAGGCCGTCGCGGAAACGGCCATCAAAGAAGGCGTGGCATCCGTCACCGAGCTCCCCGAACAATACCGCTGACAGGCCCGGGCTCTATCGCTTTGAGAAAAAGGCAGGTTAAGGTGGACAGCTTTTTTTACAATCTTGAGTCATTCCTCAAAGAGCGCATATCACGAAAAAGGTTCCTGAAAGTCTGCCTGGGCGGGTTCGTCCTTTTCCTTTCGAACAGCACCTTTCTGAAGGCCGCTTTCGCCAAAGCGGCCCCATCCAACGGCAGGCCGAAAAAGGACATAAAAGGGGACCACGACCTGGTGCTTGCCGGGGGCAAAGACCCGTACACGAACACGGTGAAAGCCGTGGAGAAGATGGGCGGGATGGGAAGATTCGTAAAGGAGGGCGACGTGGTGGTCGTAAAGCCGAACATGGCGTGGGACCGCACCCCGGCGCAGGCCGCCAACACCGACCCGCAGGTCGTGGCCGCGCTCGTCGATATGTGCTACGAAGCCGGGGCTAAAAGGGTGAACGTGTTCGATATTCCCTGCAACGAGGACAAGTTCTGCTATGAGCACAGCGGCATAGCGAAGGCCGCAAAAGAAAGCGGCGCCCACGTGTATTACGCGAACCACTGGAACGTGCTCAAAGCGCGTTTTTCATACAAGAGCCCCATGGAGAACTGGCCGATACTCAGGGATGCCGTGAAATGCGATACGTTCATAAACGTCCCCGTCCTTAAACACCACGGGCTTACGGGCCTGACGCTTTCGATGAAGAACCTGATGGGGGTTTGCAGCGGCACCAGGGGGCTGATACACATGGATATCGGAAGGAAACTGGTCGATCTTACCGATTTCATCAACCCCGACCTTACGGTCGTAGACGCGACGCGCGTGCTCGTGAAACACGGCCCGAGCGGGGGCAACCTTGAAGACGTCAAAGAGATTGACAAGGTCATAGTCGCGACGGATCCCACTCTCGCCGACGCTTTTGCCTGCACGCTTGTAAACCGCGACCCGATGACCGTTCCCTATATAAAGAACGCGGCCCAGCGCGGTTTCGGGAACACGGATATCTCGAAAGCCGACATCCTCAGGGTAAACACATGAGAAAACTGGTCATAGCGAGACGGGCTTCCCAGGCTTTTTTTCTTTGTCTTTTCATCTATATCCTGTGGTCGACGACGTATCCCCTGAAAGGGCTTTTTCCCACAAAGACGTTCTTCCACACGAACCCCCTCATCATGATATTCACCTCGGTGAGCGAACGCCTGCTGCTTGCGGGGCTTATCTTCGCCCTTGTGATGCTGGTCCTGACGCTTGTCGTGGGAAGGTTCTATTGCGGATGGATCTGCCCCCTGGGGACGATGATCGACTGGACGGGCGCGCTCAGGAAGAAGAAACCGCACCCCGGCGACCGGGTGAACCGCTGGATCAGGAAGGGGAAGTTCCTGACACTTGCCGTTATAGCCGGTTTTTCGCTGGCCGGCATACAGGCCGCGTGGATACTCGACCCGATGGTGATAACGGCCCGGTTCGTGTCACTCTTCCTGATCCCCACGATTACACTGCTTCTTAACAAGGTTTTCGTGATACTGATAAGGGACCTGGGGTTTTACGGCCGCGTCCAGGACGTCTATCACGGGCTGAGATCGTCGCTCCTGGGCATAGAGCCGCATTATTTCTCAAGTTCACCGGTAATATTCCTGTTCTTCCTGCTTGTGATCTCGTCGGCGCTTTTTATCTCCAGGCTCTGGTGCCGGGCCGTTTGTCCGCTGGGCGGCCTTTACGCGGTCGTATCCAGATTTTCTTTTATGAGCAGGGTGGTCGGCGACTGTGTCGGATGCCACACGTGCGTTCCGCTTTGCCGGACAGGCGCGATAATGGACGGCCGAAGTTACGCGAAGGGGGAATGCATACTATGCATGGACTGCGTCTACGCCTGTCCTCCCGGTGTCACGAAGTTCGCACTCCCGGCGGTCGGCAGGCGTGCCGATAAAGGCACTTTATCCCGTGCCGAAAAGGAAAACGGCGTCTCCAGGAAAAACTTCATATTTCTCATGCTGGGCTCATTTCTCGCGATGGGTTTCAACTGGCCCGAACGCGATCGGGCCACCGGTGCTGTCATAAGGCCGCCCGGGTCCCTGAAGGAAGATGAGTTCCTGTCACGGTGCATACGATGCGGCAACTGCATGAAAGTATGCCCCACGAACGGGCTCCAGCCGACAGTGCTCCAGACAGGGTTGGAGGGGATCTGGACGCCGCACCTCGTGCCGGAGATAGGGTACTGCGAATATAAATGCACCCTTTGCGGCGAGGTCTGCCCGACCGGAGCTATCCCGCAGATCGATCTCTGGAAAAAGAAAAGGACAAAACTGGGCACCGCCAAAGTGGACCGGTCTCTCTGTGTCGCCTGGTCGAAGAACTGGCACTGCGTGGTATGCGAGGAGCACTGCCCCGTGTACGATAAAGCTATAAGGGTGAAAGAAGAACTCGTGGACGGGGTTATCATCAAGAAGCCCTATGTCCTGCCGGACCTCTGCGTGGGGTGCGGCATATGCCAGGCCAAATGCCCGGTACGCCCGGTAAGGGCCATCAAGGTCAGCCCCGAGGGGGCCGACAGGACTTAAAGAGCCATACATGCTCACGTACAGGATAAAGCTCAGCAAATTCCTTTCATATGTCCTGAGGCACGCGCCGGAAAGGTTCGGCCTTGAGCTTGACAGGTACGGGTTCGGTCCGCTTGAGGATGTGCTCCATATACTGAAAAAGAGGTTCAGGAATTTCAAAAAAGAGGATCTTTTTGACCTCGTACGGGACGACCAGAAGGGACGTTTCCAGATCGTCCACGGCAGGATAAGGGCCGTGTACGGCCATTCCATAACGGTCATACCGAGATCCGGGAACGTAACGCCGCCGGAGACGCTTTACCACGGGACTTCCGCGGCAAGCGCCGATAGGATACTGAGAGACGGTCTTATGCCCATGGGGAGGCAGTTCGTGCATCTCAGCGTCAGCGACGAGGACGCTCGCATGGTCGGCAAAAGGCACGACGAAAGCCCGGTTATACTGGAGATCACGGCCGGGGAAGCCTCTCTCGGCGGTGTGGAGTTCTGGAAAGAAGGCAAACTTTTTCTTGCAAAACGTATCCCCGCGGAATATATTAGAAAAAGACCCTGAACAAGGAAGGCGGTGCGCATGTTGTCCAAAAAGTTCCTCGAGGATATACTTTGTAAATATCCCGAGCTTATCGATCCCGGTTGTACGGTCAGGGACAGAGGCGTGAACCTGTACGGCCAGGAAGTGGACATCCTTCTCGAGGACAGGGCGGGAAAAAGGACAGCCGTCCAGGTCAAGGCCAGCCCCATAGAGAAAGAGCACGTAGGCGAGATAGTCTCTTACCAGAACGCCATACTCGCGGGCGAGGCCCCTGACGTCAGCGTCATGATGGTATCCGACAAGGTGCCTCCGCATCTCCAGACGGCGTTCGAACACAACGGGGTGGCGTGGAAAGAGATAACTCGCTTTCAGATAAAAGAACATCTTTCCAAACGTAACGACCGGGAAATGCTCGGGCTTTTGGATTAAAGTCTATTCACAAAAAAAGGGGAGGGAACAATGGAGGAGAAAGAAATAGGCGTCATAACGCATTATTTCGGCCATATCAGTGTCGGCATAATCGAACTCACCGACACCCTTAAGGTGGGCGACAAGGTCCACATAAAGGGCCATTCCGAGGATTTCACGGAGACAGTGGGTACGATGCAGATCGAGCACGAGGACGTGGCCGAAGCGAAAGCCGGGGACCTCGTGGGCATCAACGTCACCCAGAAAGTGCATCCGCACGACAAAGTGTACAAAGTGACCGAATGACCGGAGAAAGGGCCTACTTTATCAGCTGATGAGCTTCCAGATATTCTACCTGCAGATACTCTGTTTCGGGGTGCTTCTTCTTGCCGCCAGCATAGGAGGGAGGATAGCCCGCCGCTTGCGTGCAGGCGAGGTGGTGGGGCAGGTCCTCGGGGGCCTGGTCGTCGGCCCCGTGCTCCTTTTCTTTCTGGAACATAAGATGCCGGGGTACAGGCAAGCCATACAATCCCTGCATTTTTTTACTTTTGTTTTCCTGAGCATAATCGTATTCGGTATCGGGGACGAGCTCAGTTCCGGAAAGATAAAGAGCGTCGGCAGGGATGTACTTATCATCTGCATCGTGCAGGCAGCGGCCACCTGGGTGCTGGTCAGCGCGACTTTCCTGCTTTTGGGATTCGAGCCGATAATCGCGCTTATCATCGGCAGTATAGGCATCGCCACGGCGCCCGCGGCGACCTTTGTCATAATGAACAAGCTCGATATCACCGGCAAGATGCGTAATATGCTCGGCGGCATCGTCGTTCTAGACGACGTCATAGAGGTCATCGTTTTTTCGATCATGTTCCAGGCGGCGTACCTCCTTCACAGGCACAGCGGAGTGTCCCTCCCGGACCTTGTCTATCCGATGGCAAAGGAATTCGGTTTCGCGATCCTTCTCGGCCTGGCGATATTTCTGGTCATCCGCATCACCCTGACGCGCAGGTGGCTTATGCCGAAGGGGGACAGGGCGCGCAGGGGAGTGGTCCTCGGGCCGGAGTTCCTGTCGCGCCTCATAACCGAGATGCCGGGACCTTCGGTCGAGGTGTTCGTAGTCGTCTGGGGCCTCGTGTCGATCGGCGTGGGGCTCGCCCTGCACTGGCATCTCCCGTTCCTGATCACGGCCGTAAGCGCGGGGCTCTTCGTTTCGAATTTCTACGGGCGGCATGTCTTCGAGTCCCTCAGGATCGAGAACGCCACCTCGATGTACACGCTGCTTTTTTTCGCCCTTATCGGAGCCAACGCCAACATCGAGGCGTTCCATCCGGAAAACTTGATTTTCATAGTCGTGTATATCGCCTCAAGATCGATAGGAAAGATAGGAGGGACCTGGCTGGGCTGTAAAATGACGGGCCAGGACCGGCGGCTCACCCATTGCCTGCCGAAGCTTATGCTCCCCCAGGCCGGGGTCGCGGTCGTGGAGGCGTTCTTCGTGGCGGTGGTCCTCGGCGCGCGTGGGGAGGCGATACTCGGCATCATACTCCCGGGCCTGATAGTGTTCGAGCTGGTCGGCGTACTCGTTTCCGAGAGGGCGCTCATCAGGTGGCGGTCATGGGTGACGGGCGGGGGGGATCTGATCGGCGAGGAAGAGATCATCCGGGACAAGATGCAGAAAGAGCGCCTGGACATATACGAGCTTATCCGTCCCGAATGTCTCAGGGTCCCGCTGGAAGTCAATTCCAAAGGCGAGGCCATCTGGGAGCTGATAAGGACCATACAGTCCGCAGGGTTCATCCAGAACGGGGGAGAAGTCCTCCAGATCATCCTCCAGAGGGAACGGCAGGGCGGGATAACGCTCGGCGAGGGAACGGCGATCCTGCACGGCAGGATACCCGATCTTAAGGAACCGGCGATAGCTATCGGGGTCCTCCCGCGGGACCACAGCGTCGATTTCGGCGGCACGGGGGATATACCGATAGATATCGTGTATATGGTCCTTTCGCCGCTTGAGAGGCCCGAACTTCACCTGCAGGTGCTCGCCGCGATCGCGCGCTTTTTGTCGGACTCCGACATGAGGACGCGCCTCAGGTACGCGAACAACGAGCTCGAGGCGATGGAGATAATGAAGGAACACCATGAAGGTCAGGCATAGTACGACATGAACATACGCAAGGTCGATAAGATACTGATACTCATAGTCCTGCTCGGTTTTGTTTCCATCATATTGGCGAACAGCACGTATCAGGGGCCCCTGGTAACGAACACCAGCCATGTTCTGGATGTCGTAGTGACGTTCCTCTTTATTTCGCTGTATTTTGCGGAACTTTTCAGGGCAAAACAAAAACTGCAGTACCTGAGAAGTAATATCTTCGAAACACTCTTCGTGCTGGCTTTCATAGGAGTACTAATATACGCCAAGTACCGTTATTTTTACGTGAACCCTTACGCGGGGCACAATTTCCCCACCAAGATAATACTCATTTTGAGTGTTTTTAACATCGTAAGGGTCCTGGCCAGGATAAAGAAGCTCAACTCCTACATCCAGACGCTCCTTACCCATCCGGCGCAGACCATCATGTACAGCTTCGTGCTCGTAATACTCGTCGGGACCATACTTCTGATGATGCCTTATTCGACAAGCGACCACTCCCGGATGGGCTTTATAAATGCTTTATTCACAGCTACTTCCGCGACTTGTGTCACGGGCCTAATAGTTGTGGACACCGCAACGAAATTCTCGCTCCTTGGGAAGCTCGTCATAATGACCCTCATACAGGTAGGGGCGCTCGGCATAATGATACTGGGTTTTTTCGTAGCGTTCCTCATAGGCAAGAAAATATCGTACGAGGAGCGGCAGGCGATGGCCTACATGCTCGAGCTCGAGAAAAAGGACGCCCGAAAACTTGCCTGGGGCATCAAGAACATCATCCTCGTAACGTTCATTTTCGAGATCACAGGCGCGCTGCTGATGTTCTTCTCGTTCCATCATGTACTCGGTTTCAACCTCAAAAACGCGTTCTATTCCATTTTCCACGCCGTGTCCGCTTTCTGTAACGCGGGTTTCGCTTTGTTCTCGGACAACCTCGCACAGTTCGGGTCATCCGTATCGATGAACTTTATAATAGCCGTTCTTATAATAGCGGGGGGGTTGAGCTTTGTCGTGATACTGAACTCGTTCGGTAACGTAAAGACCTCGTTCGAAAGAAAGTTCCTCAACAGGAACATCCCGCGGCAAAAACTAAAGCTGAACACGCAGATAGTCCTTACCGCGACCGTTATTCTGATCGTAACGGGGACCTTTATCATATACTGGATAGAGCACAAGCCTAACTTGCTGCAATACGGCCTGAAGACGCAATACCTCATGTCGTTCTTCCAGTCGGTCACCCTGAGGACCGCCGGTTTTAATACCATGGACATCTCTAAACTGTGCCCCGCGACCTATTTCATCATGATGCTTTTCATGTTCATCGGGGGCGCGTCCGGCTCCACGGCCGGCGGCATCAAGGTCAACACCCTCGGCGTGGCCTGGGCGTATATACGTTCCGTGTTCACCGGCAGGGAGGACGTGGTCCTGTTCAAACACTCGATATCAAAAGATCTTGTCAACCAGGCGTTCCTGGTAATATTATTGTCTTTGACGATCGTTTTCAGCGGGACGATGCTTCTTGTGCTGTTCGAGAACAAAAGATTTCTGCAAGTGGCGTTCGAGGCGTTCTCCGCTTTCGGGACCGTAGGCCTTTCGACAGGCATCACGCCGACACTGACGGGCGCGGGCAAACTGACCATAACGCTCCTCATGTTCATAGGAAGGCTGGGCCCGATGACCATAGTGGCCGCCGTGGCGCGGAAGGGCGAAAAATACGACATAAAATATCCCGAGAGCCAGGTAAGCATCGGATAATCAAGTCGCAAGTCGCAAGTTACAAGTCAAAGGAGAGAAAAATGGAAAAAGGAAAAGAAAAACTTTTCGCCGTGTTCGGCCTCGGGAAGTTCGGGTATGAGGTTTGCAGAGTGCTGGCCGATAGCGGCGCCAAGGTGATCGCCGTGGACAGGGAACAGAAGCGCGTAAACAAGGTAAGGGACATGGTAACGGAAGCGATCCTCATCGAGACCAACGACGAGGAGACGTTCCTCAACGCCAACCTGCAGGACGTGGATGTCGGTATAGTCGCCCTCGGTTCCAATATCCAGGGGAGCATCCTGACGACGACGCTCCTGAAGAACATAGGCGTCCCTTATATCATAGCGAGAGCGATGTCCGACGTGCACGCCCAGGTCCTGAAACAGACCGGCGCCACCGAGGTCCTGAACCTTGAGATAGAGGAAGGCAAGAGGCTGGCCAGGCGCATCCTCGCGCCCGATCTCATGGACATCATACCCGTTTCCGCGGACCAGTCCGTGGTGGAGATGCGCGTTCCCAGGGAATTCGTCGGCAGGTCCCTCATAGACCTCAAACTCAGACAGAAGTACCAGGTCAACATCGTATCGATAAAAAGGATAAAAACGACCATAGACGATATAGGCAACCCGGAAAGGGAAGAAACGGTCATAACGCCCGGGGCGGAGGACGTGCTGGAAGTGAACGATATTCTTGTGATGCTGGGCGCCGAGAAAGACATCGACAAGATCAAGGAGCTCTCAAGATGATCATCATAAAAAAGACAAGTCTTTACATCGTTACGGCCCTGGTGCTCCTGTTGCTGGTAGCCGGCGAGCTGAGGTTCTTCCTGGCCATCCAAAGCATCGAGACCCATACGAACCTTGACTTCAAATACGAGGTCGAAAGCTTCATATTCGCGTCGATCGTCCTGACGCTCGTGGTCGTCCTCTTTCTGGTGTATTTCATCAGGAAAAGCGAGAACATCCTCAAGCGGCTGGATAAGATGATCGAGCTTTCCGAATACGGCAAGCACGACATAAGCGCTCATCTCAAGAAGATAGGCAAACTGGGCAACAAGGTGGAGTACCTCTTGTACCACTACAAGCGGCTGAACGAGATGAAATCGCTCAAGATAAGTTCCCTGTCCGGCATGACCGGTTTTTTAGTGGCGAGGTGCGAGGCGCCGCTTTTTGTGCTGGACCGCAGCGGGATCGTTCAGAATTGCAGCGACGGCCTCTCGTCCGAGTTAAAGACCGAAAAAAAAGTTATAATAGGCAGCAGACTTAGCGTTCTTTTCAAAGATACCGACCCCGAGGAGCTTTTCTTTGACCTTGAAAAATCGCGCGTGCCCGTTACGAAAGAGTCCATGGGCAGGACGATAGTTTATTACCCGATAATGAACTCCGAGAACGAAGTCGCCAACGTCATAGGGGTGATCGAGAAATGAAGCCGCTGACGCTGTTCGTGATCCTGCTCTTTTGCGCAGGATGGGCCTTTTCGGACACCGAAGACCTGAAAGTACAGGTGTTCGAGATCGAGAACAGGAACGTCGGGACCATGTACCCGGTGGTGGAGCACCTTAAAAGCAGCGAGGGAAAGATAAGCATGGACCAGGGGGCGAACCGCCTGATAGTGATCGACTACCCCCAGAACATCAGCAAAATGGCCGAGGTGATAGGCCTTCTCGATATACCTGCGAAACAGGTCGAAATAAGGGTGGTCATAGTGGAGCTTACGGATGCTTTCCTGGGCAGGCACGGCATTATCCCGGGCAAGTCCGTCATAGCCCCCGACAAATTCGATGCGATGATCTACCTTATTTCTAACAGTAAAGAAACGCAGGTCCGCTCAAGCATGACGGTCCTGGCCACGAGCGGCGAGCCCGCCCGCATACAACTGTCCCGCGAGGAGGAAGTAAAAGGCGTCGTGGCAAGCAGGAACGGACGGACCGTGGTGGTCCAGCCGTCCGCCAGGTCAGCCGGGGATTTCCTGGAAGTCCTGCCGATAGTGAACGCTGACGGTACGATCGATATGTCATTGAGGCCGGTGATGAGCGAATTCCAGGACAGCCGGACGGTATATGAAAGATCGGTCGTAACGAAAGCCAGGATAATGGACGGGGACACCATCGTGATAGGAGACATGTACACTCAAGGAAGCGAAGCCTCTCAGGAAAGCCTGCCGCATGCCGGAATAGCACTGCCTGAAAGATACCAAAAAGACGGGAAAAGGGTAGTGATGTTCCTCACGGCCAGGATCACAGACCGAAGCCCCTCGAAAAATTAACCAAAAATTTCCTGGTTCATAACCTGTGCTTAATCTTAATATTATATACTTAAAGTGTAGGAGTACAGGCATAACCGGGAGGATAGAGATGAACGGCTGGTTTTATGACAGGAAAGGGAAACCCTGTGTATTTCTCTATGAAGACCGGTTCATCAGCCGGGACGGTCATGATATCGGGTGGCTGGTGAACAACAGGGATATCTATTCCCGGACCGGCGAGCACATAGGGTGGTTCGAGGCCGACGTCATTTTCGACGCCTGCAACCGCGTCCTGGCCTTCCAGCAGGGGGCGATAGTGAGCCTCCCGTTCGTTCCGTACACCGTTTCCATGCCGGAAAGCCCTTGCATACCGTCAAGGCCGGATCAACCGGAGTTCCACGCGGCGCCGATAAAGCCCGAATACTGCAGCGGCTGGTCGCATCTCGACGCCGAGGAATTATTCCTCAAAGAACACGGCCACGTCACGGCGCACTGATCCTGAGGCGCCAATTTATCCTTTTCATGAGCCCTTAGAATGGCGTATAATACCTTAACAAAATCGAAAGGAGCTGCCATGGCGGAAGGCGATCTGCTCAGGAGCATGACCGATGAGAAAAGGGAAGCGGTGCGGAAGCTGGCCGAAGAAAGAACGGGACACACGCTGCTCGCCAAGAAGGTAGACGAGATAGGCCTTTACACCCGCACCCGGAGCTACAAGTTCTGCACGATCGAGGTAGGTAAATATCTCGATGAACGCATCGCCGGCAGCCCCGGGGAAGAGGTCGGGGCCATTTTCGAGAGCGACGCTGACCTTCACGTAGTATGCACTGCCAACCACGGGATCGAAAAAGGAGACCCCTTTATCTTCAGGGACCAGGAAATATACGAAATAGTAGAGGAGATATGATGGTATCCATAATATCCTTGCCCGCAAAGATCATAAAGCTGCTTGAATCGAACGTATCGGAAGGGGAGATCGCCGCCGGAGTGTGCCTGGGGATGTACATCGGGTTCATACCGCTCAACGGGCCGATGGTGGTCCTCTTGATCCTCTTTTTCCTGTTCTTCAAGCTCAACCGGCTCTCGACCCTGCTCACACTGCCCGTCTTTAAGCTTTTCTACGTACTCGGGGTGAGCGCTCTCGCGGACGCCGTGGGAGGGTTCATCCTCATCGACTTCCGGTTCCTGACGGGCTTCTGGAGATGGGTCACGCATCTTCCGGTCGTAGCATATCTTGACCTGAACAACACGCTCGTGATCGGGGGGCTCGCCGTATCCACGGCACTCTGTTACCCGGTCTATCTGGGCGCTAAAAAAGTGACCGTCAAGATACGGGAAAAATACGGCGAAAAGATAAAGAACATGAAGTTCGTCAAATTCGTGAAAAAGATACCTATCGTGCACAAGCTCACGCTCGTGATCGGACGTCTTAGGGGGGAACAATGATGATGAAAAGGTTCAATATACAGGGAATTATAATCCTGGTCGTCGTGCTGGCCGTGATCCAGGTCGGGGTAGGCCTCTTCGTGAGCCCTTTTCTGGGCAAATTCGTCATCGAGAAGATAAACGACGCGAGTAATGCCAGGATCTCGATCGACAAGGTACACGTCTGGCCGGTGACGCTTTCCGTGTCCCTCAAGGGACTGGCGGTCTTCAATCCCGATAGCGACAACGAGCGTATCGTGAACATAGGAAGCGCCTCCGTGCGCCTAAGCCCGGTCGCCATGCTCTCCAAGCGCCTGGTCCTCTCCAGCGTCACTCTAAACGATGTCGACATCACCCTGGAGGGCGAGCCGGACGGCAGTTTTAACATACAGAAACTGGGCCAGCCGAAAGAGGAAGAAAAAAAGCCCTTCCGGGTCTCCGGCGTGCTTGACCGCTTCAAGAAGAAAAAAGACTGGTACGGAAGGGTCTATGACATGCTGAAGAAACGTTCTTCCAAGGAAGCCGTTGAGGAACAAAAATCGTCCCGGCAGGCCGCCGGGAAGGTGACCCGTGAAGTGACCGAACTACCGAGGGGCAGAAGGGTCACCTTCACGACCGTCAGGGACGACTACCTGTTCGCTATTACGAAGATGAAGGTCAATAACGGCCGCATCAGGATGATCGCGGATGACGGAGAGACCGCCGACGTGGACCGGGCGAACATAGTCATGAGCGGCCTGGCCGTAGACCCCAAAAAGGGCACGCGTTTCGATAAGCTCTTCCTGAACGGCATCCTGAAAAAGAAAGAAAAAGAAGCCGGGAACTTCGATATTTCCTACCGGCAGGCGTTCAAAAAGAACGACCTCGTAACCGATATCGACGTGAAAGCCAGGGGTATAGACCTCGCTGCGATCGGTTTCATATACGATGACTCGCTTCCGGTAATTGTCAAAAGCGGCAGGCTCGACATCCAGTCGAAGACGCGGATGCTGAACGACGGACTCGATTCGCACAATTACCTGGTCCTGAAAGACCCTAAGCTCGAACCCAAAAGCGGCCGGCAGGCGGTCGGCCTGGTCCCCATGCCGATGATCTGCCAGGCGCTTAACTCCATAAATCCCGTCAAACTTAAGTTCGATATAACGGGCACTGTGGAGAACCCGCAATTCTCGGGATTCCAGGACGTGCTCCTCGAGCTGGTCAAACCGGCCATGAAGGACCTGGAAGAGCAGGGGATAAAAGCCGGCGTGGACTTCCTGAAGAAAAAAGCGGGTATTGGCGGGACCGAAAGCGGCGCTCAGAATGAGGAAGACGCCGCGGAGAAGACGCTCGATTCGATAAAATCCCTCTTCAGCGGCCAGGAAAAGAAATGAACTTGTTGAGCGGCATAGGCATGCTACTTGGCGGGGCATGGGCCTCCGGCGTAAATCTTTACCTCACGGTCGCCGGGCTCGGCATAGCCGGCAGGCTGGGATGGATAGAGCTTCCCGCGGGGCTCGAGGTTCTCTCTAACCAGCTGGTCATAGCCGTCGCCGCACTTCTTTTCCTAATAGAATTCTTCGCCGACAAGATACCGTACGTGGATTCCGCCTGGGATTCCGTGCATACGTTCATACGTCCGGCCGGCGCGGCGGTCCTGGCTTTCATGGCGACGGCCGGCATGGAGAGCGCCCCCGTTCAGTTCACGGCAGCGCTTCTTTGTGGTGTTGTCTCGCTCGATGCCCACCTTACAAAGGCTACGACCCGGGTAGCGATAAACACGTCCCCGGAGCCCTTTACCAACTCGGCCGCCAGTGTTTCCGAGGACGCGCTCGTGATCGTGGCCCTGTGGCTCATAATGAAACACCCCGTGATAGCCGGGATACTCGTAATATCGTTCATAGTGTTTTCCGTCTGGTTCCTGAGGGTCATGTTCAGGTTTCTCAATAAAGCCGTGCGGGGCCTCAGGGGAAAAAGCGGCAGCGAAGAAAGCGGTTAGACCATGGCATACTATATCAAGACCATAGGCATAAGACGGCAGAAGAACAGCATCTTTGAAGGCAGATTCCCCAGGATGCTGCTTTCCCAGATGTGTTTCAAGACCGGTAAGGGCGCTCCGAGACGCCTTAAAAAGGGAGACAGGCTTGTACTTTACTGCGTGATAGGGGGAGCCAAAGAATTCCCAAAGGGCGGCTTTATCGGCACCCAGAGGGTCCTTGGCAAACTCCGGAAGAACGAAGACCTGTTTGAAAAAGAGTGGCGCAATGCCGTCGCCATACAGCCGGAGATATACTCGTTCCGGGACCTGGTAACACTGCAAAAGGTCAGGGGGTGGAAGGCCAAATCAAGGAAGCTTGATACGGCCTTGCGGGGTAATTTGCAGGCGATAGGCGGCCTCTGGGAGATCGACAGAGCCGATTACAGGCAGTTCCTGAGCGCATTTAAAGCGCACAGCCAGACCCCTCATGCACACTATTTTATTATTTAACCAAAAATTAATATTATTTTAACTTTTTTCTAACATAACCCAGATAAACTTCAGTGGTATAGGGAGCACTCCGGAACATAAAACGATATGCTGAAAAAGATCTGCACAGTCCTATTGGTGATAGGATGCCTGTTCCCGGCAGCCGCATTTGCTCAGGAATCCGACCACATTCCCGCTTCAATAAAGACCTCACAGGAACTTGTCGACTGGCTTTCCGAGGAATGTTCTTTCGAGTTCGGCCTGAACGACCGGTGGCAAAGCTCGTCGGAGACCATCAGATCGGGTAAGGGCGACTGCGAGGATTTCGCGACCGTAGTCTCGGAATTCATGACCGGACGGGGAATAGACAATGACGTCCTTATCATCAAGTTCAAAGGCATGAATATCTCACATGCCGTATGCGTCTGGAGGACGGAAAAAGGCACATACAATTTCACGTCCAACTCCAAGCTTTTCCGCACCGGTGCACGCGACATGCTCGACGCCATCGGAAAATATTACCCCGACTGGATCATGCTCACCTTCACCGGCCGCTCCGGCGCCCCCGGCAAGGTCATCGCCCGCAAATAGGGTCGTCTTTACCCTTCACAACCCCTGGTTTATTACGTATACTATTCAATACATAAGGGTTCTTTTGTCCCGGCTCTAAAAGATAAAAGGGGGCAGTTATGTTCAGGAAGAAGGATGAACGGGAAAAAGAGGTCAGAGAGAACATGCGAGGTGGCGCGGGAGCCGTAACCATCAGGCACTTCTTCAAAAAGGACGAGATGAACGCTCCGTGCCGCCTGTGCGCCGAGCTTTGCATCCCTCCCGGCGCGGGTATCGGTGTCCACGAGCACCAGAACGAGGACGAGATATTCATCATTCAGAAGGGCATAGGCATCGTTACAAGCGACGGCCGCGAGATCCCGGTCGCGGAAGGTGACTCCATCCTCACGGGTAAAGGAGCTTCTCATTCCGTCAGGAACGTCGGCATGGACGATCTGCTCATTACAGCGGTAATAATCCCATACTGAAAGAACATGGCCGAGGTATTTCCACAAGAGACGCTTCTTGCGCAAAAAACGCTGTTCAGCAGCGGGGCCGTCCTGCGACTGGCCGACGAGGCGCTCGAGTTCGGGGCCAGAGGCCTCATTGTCCACGGCAGCTCGTTCGAGAAGAGCGGCAAAAAGGAACGGCTGCTTTCGACGTTCGCCGCCGGGGCAGGAACGTTTTGCAGAAGGCCGGGCGAACCCACCATTGACGACATAACACATGTCATAGAAAAAGCGAAAGAAATGGATGCCTGCTGGATCGCGGGCATCGGCGGGGGAAGCGCTCTTGACCTCGCGAAGGCGGCGGCAGGCCTCTATAACGCGAAAGAAAACCCCGCCTTTTACCAGGAGGGCGGGCGCCTCGAGAAAAAAGGCATCCCTTTCATCGCCGTGCCGACCACCGCGGGGACGGGGTCCGAGGCCACGCCGAATTCCGTCATAACGAACAAGGCAAAAAAAGCCAAGCTCTCGATCAGGGACAAGAGCTTCATGGCGCGGAAGGTCATACTCGACCCGGAACTTTTAAGGGGAATGCCGTCCACGGTGATGAGCTACGCCGCGATGGACGCCATGGTACAGGCGTACGAGTCCTTCATATCTAAAAATTCCACGTGGTTCAGCGAGACGTTCGCGTTGAAGGCCCTGCAGCTCATCGACACTAATATCCTTCCCGCGTATGAAACAGCAGGGGGATCCGGCCTTCCGGACCTCCTTTTAGGAAGCCACCTCGCCGGGATAGCCCTCGCGTCGGCGAGGCTGGGGGTGATACACGGTATCGCTCACCCCCTGGGGGCGCTGTACGGCCTTCCTCACGGGCTGATATGTTCGGCATGTTTCCCGCCCTCGATAAAGCTCAACAAAGAGGCCATGGGAAAGAAATACGGCATAATAAGCGGCGCTATCGGGGCGGACCTTGCCGAAAGGGTGGAAGAACTGCTCGGGAGGATGAACATAACGTCTCCGTTCAAGGGCAAAGAACTGATAGATAAGGAAAAGACGATCGAGGCGGTCCTCACGTCGGGTTCGACGGCCGCGAACCCGAAAAAAATAGATCGGGAGGACGCGGAATTCATCCTGGGAGAGCTTTTCTGATGCGCGGGAAAAAATGGACCATAACCGGGTGGGCCCTGTACGATTTCGCGAACACCATCTTCTCGATGAACATCATATCCCTTTACTTCGTTCTCTGGGTGACCATCGATAAAGCGGGTGAAGATATCCTGTACAGCATCGCGCTTTCCGGGTCATTGTTCGTCGCGGCCGTCATGGAACCGCTCCTCGGGACCATTTCGGATATCTACAAAAAGAGGATGCCTTTTCTTATTTTCTTCACGTGCCTCGCGTGTTTGCTGACGATCGTTCTCGGAGGCGTAAAAGGGGTCCTTATCGGCCTTTTCGTCTTTGCGCTTGCGAATATCGCTTTCCAGACCGCGGCGGTCTTTTACAACGCTCTACTCGCCTTTATCTGCGACCGGAAGGAGATCGGCAGGGTGTCCGGCCTGGGCGTCGGGCTCGGATACGTCGGGGCTATTACGGGGCTTCTGGCGACCAAGCCCTTTGCCCTGAAATACGGGTACCAGGCGGCGTTCATTCCTACCGCGGTGCTTTTTTTCATTTTCTCGTTGCCGTGTTTCATACTCGTGAAAGAGACTCCCCCCGTGAACAAGCTCCGGCCCGAAATGAGCATGGGGAAGGTGTACAGGAGGATAAAAGGGACCTTCGTGGATTCCGAAAGATATCCGGGGCTCAGACGCTTCCTCCTTGGGGCGTTCATATTCCTGAACGCCGTCAACACGGCGATCGTGTTCATGTCGGTATACGTGAAAAAAGTGGGAGATTTTCCCGACAGCGAGCTCATACCGCTTTATATCGTATCGACGGTGATGGCGATAGCAGGGGCCCTTGTCTCCGGGATAGCGGCGGATAAACTTGGAGCGAAAAGGGCCGTTATCGCTTCTCTGGTGTTCTGGATGTTCGCGATCATCGCCGGTTCTTCCGCGTTCACCAGACCGATGTTCTGGACAGCCGGCCCGCTGATGGGGATCGCCCTCGGGTCGATATGGACCACCTCAAGGGCCTGGGTCGTCAAACTCTGCCCCGAAGAGAAAATAGGCGAGGTTTTCGGCCTGCTCGGGACGGTCGGCAAATCAGCCGCCATAGTCGGTCCCCTGGTGTGGGGGCTTTCTATCCTCGTTTTCGGTTTTATGGGCGTGGCTAAATACAGGATGGCAATGCTCATACAGGGTTTTTTCATCCTTTTGGGCTGGCTGGTAATAAGAGGCGTGCCGGAAGATAAGGCCGCCGCGGAGTGACGAATGACGAATAACCTGTGGAAAAGACTGGAAGGAACGGCGGCGGAGTACCGCGGTAAAACGGCCATCCGTTATTTAAAGGACGGGTCCTGGACAGGCATCACATACGACGGATTGCGGGACCGTATAAGGTCCCTTTCGCCCTTCCTGCTCGGGGAAGGGATAAAAAAAGGTGACAGGGTAGGCATCCTGATGGAGAACCGGCCGGAATGGCCGGTGGTGTTCTTTTCCGTCCTTTCTGTCGGGGGGGTCGTGATACCTCTTAACACCGATTCCCCGGCCGAGGAGATCGGCAACATCCTGAGCGATTCCGGAACAGTGATGCTGTTCACCGGCAGGGTTCTTTCCGCCCCGGCCGGCGAGATCCTGTCGCGAAGCCCGTCCGTAAAAAAGGTCATCTCTGTCGATTCTCCGGAATTCGCCGAAGCCGCGGCAAGGCCCGGTGGCGCGGCGGAAGAAGAGACGGCCGCCGGGGATCTGGCCTGCATTTTGTACACTTCGGGGACCACGCAGGCACCCAAAGGGGTGATGCTCACTCACGGCAACCTTCTTTCCAATTGCCGGTCGCTTTTCAAACTGGGCATCGTCACCCCGGAAGACAGCATTATTTCGATCCTGCCGCTGTTCCACACGTATCCCCTGACCAGCACCGTTCTCCTCCCGCTGTTGTACGGGGGCACTATAATCTACCCCGGCACCATGCGCGGCGAAGAGGTCCTCGCGGCGATGAGAGAGACGCGTCCGACCGTATTCGTGGCCGTTCCCCAGATCTACCATTCGTTTCACCGGAAGATCACGGAGGCCCTTAAGAAGGTGCCGTTCCCTCTGAACCTGTTCCTCGGCATGTCGACGGCGCTCCTTCACAAGCTCAGGAAGGCGACGGGCATCAACCTGTCACGGTACCTGCTTTATGGCGTCCACAAAAAGTTCGGAAGAGCCATGCGCCTGTTCATAAGCGGCGGGGCAAAACTTGACGAGGACGTCGGTCGGGATCTTTTCAGGCTGGGTTTTACGATACTCGAGGGGTACGGCCTTACGGAGACTTCGCCGGTCCTCACGTTCAACCCGCAGGAAAGGCCAAAAACAGGTTCGGTCGGCCTTCCGGTGCCTGATGTGGAGATCAAGATCGATAACATGAACGAGGAGGGTGTCGGGGAAGTACTGGCCCGCGGGCCGAACGTAATGAAAGGGTACCATAACAGGCCCGGACAGACGGCAAGCGTCCTGAAAGACGGTTGGTTCCATACCGGCGATCTCGGGTACCTGGACGAGGACGGTTATCTTTTCCTGACAGGTAGGGCCAAGGACGTCATCGTGCTGAGCTCCGGGGTCAACGTGTATCCTGAAGAGGTAGAGGAAGCTTACATGGCCCAGGCCCCGGTCAGCAAGATGTGCGTTTTCGACCTCCCCCAGAAAAAAGGCAAGGTCGCCGGCCTCGCGCTATGGGCCGTGGTGGTCCCGGACCTCGGGTTCTTCAGAAAATACGGCGAGGTGAACCTCCGCGCGGTGATAAAAGAGAGGTTCGATAACGTCTCCCGGGCGCTTCCGCCGTACAAACGTCTCATGGGTTTCACGATAACGCTCGACGAATTGCCGCATACACCCCTCGGGAAGATAAAAAGATACGCCGTAAAAGAGATCTACACGCAGGCGGCGCTGCAGGAAACACCGGAAGCGAAGGCGGGACCTTCACCGGAAGACCTCGAAATGATGTCAACGGAGACGGGAAAGAGGATCATCCGCTATCTGGAGGACCAGACCCGCGTGGAAGGAAGGATCATGCCGGCGGACCTCCTGGAGCTTGACCTGGGGATAGATTCGCTGGGAAGGATAGAGCTCGCGGCGGGGCTTGAGCAGGTATTCGGCATAAAGATAGAGGACGAGATAATAGGAAGATCTTTCACGGTAAGAGACCTGATCACGGGCATCGAACCCCTGCTCCGGGAAAAAGAAAGCCGTCCGGTCCTCGCCGGGAGAGAAGCGGTCGTCCCCGAAAGCTGGAAAAGAACCCTTGATATCCCGCCTGAAAAAGAGAACCTGGACAAGATCGACCTTGACCCCGGGCCGATATCCTGGTTCGGCGGGTTCATGTTCATTTGCCTTAATAAAGTTTTTTTCAGGATATTCAACAGTTTGAGCGCCGAGGGACAGGGTAACATCCCGAAGCACGGGCCGTTCATGATGTACGTGAACCATACCAGTTACTTCGACGGCCTTGTTGTCGCGTCCACCTTGCCGCGGTTCCCGAGGCTCGATCTTTTCTTTGTGGGGTTCAGGCCTTACTTCAATGTCCCCGTTATCCGCAATCTTATCAAGATAGGCAGGATCATACCGCTGGATTTTTCGGCGCACCTTTTGGAGGCGATGAGAAGCTGCTATTACGTCCTGAAGAACGGGAAGGCGCTGTGCCTTTTTCCGGAAGGATTGCGCACTCTTGACGGCCGGGTAGGCGTTTTCAAAAAAGGGTTCGGTATACTGGCGAAAGAGACGAACGCGCAACTGGTGCCGGTAGTGATAGAAGGGGCCTTCCGGTCATGGCCCAGGACCAGTAAATTCCCGAAGCGGCACCCGATAAAGGTCATATATGGCGAACCGCTGGACGTTGAAAAGGCGGAAAGGGAGGGCCTCGCGCTCGGCGCGAAAGACAGTTACGAAGCTATCTGCCTCGGCGCGCGCGCGGCCCTGGTAAGACTTCAGCAAGAGCGGCGCCCCTGATGCCTTGCAAAACCGATAGCCAATGAACGGAGGTGTAGCGTGAAGATCTTTAAAATGTTAGTTTCGGTCGCGGCAGTGATAGTTTTTCTTATATGCGTATATTCCTTCCTGCTGGGCAACGAGGTGTTCAAGGGCAATTTCAGGAACGACGCGATCGCCTGGTACTTCCTCGCGAAAGGGATATTCTGCTCGCTGGCGCTTTATCTCTTGGCGCGTATCCTCGAGTCGTTGGCGATAAAGAACAGGCAGTAAAAATATTTAACATTAATACTTGCCAAATCTTAAAGTATTGGTTAATATTACGTTAACGGAAAAAACTGTAAAGGCAGTAAAATGGATGACAATTTGATAGCCGTAGTTGACGATGACCCCGGTATCGTTTCCACGATAACCGAGTTCCTTTCGAAGCAGGGGTACCGGGTCAAAGGCCTCCATGACGGGAAAGCGCTTTTTTCTTACCTTGAAAAAGAGAGGCCCGATCTTATTATCCTCGACCTCGTACTCCCCGGGATGAACGGGTTCGAAATATGCCAGACCCTTAAAGGCAAAGAAAGGTTCTCGGGGATCCCCATTATCATACTTTCCGGGAAAACGGAAGAAGACGACAAGGTCTCGGGGCTGGACCTGGGCGCCGACGATTACATGATCAAACCTTTCTCCCTTAACGAACTCAAATCCAGGATAACGGCCGTGCTCAGGAGAGGCGGCCCCGAGGAGGTCGAGGAAAAGATAAGCGTGGGGGACATCCTGGAAATAGACCTGAAAAAATACCAGGTCAGGGTCAAAGGAGAGCTGGTAGACCTCACACCTACCGAGTTCAAGATACTGGAACTTCTGTCTTCGAGGCGCGGCCAGGTCTTCAAGAGGGACCGGATCCTCGACTATCTCTGGGGAGAAGAAAAAGTCGTTATCGAGCGCACTATAGACGTTCATATCAGGCACCTGAGGGAAAAACTCGGTGACGCCGGCGATTTCATCAAGAACGTAAGAGGGATAGGGTACAAGCTGGAAGAAGGACCCGAAAGCTGATAATCCGACGAAAATTCTTTTAAAGGCCGCGTTATCACGCGGCTTTTTGTTTTTATCGCTAAAGGACCAGGAGGAAAAATGAGCGTCTTTCCATACGGTAACAGGGTGATATCCGCGATAACGGTACTTTTCTTTTGCGCGGCCGTGATCCTGCCGGCAGGCGACCTGCCGGCCCAGGGCGCGTACACCACCCGGCAGGCGAGCAGGGCGGCAGACGACGCGGAACTGACCGACGACCTGGACAAAAAGCTCGACAAAACGATAAAAGTGCTCCAGGTGATAAAAAGGGAACTGAAGGATCTCGACCTCGGGGAAGAACCGGCCGCCAAAGCGGCGCCGCAGAGTGCCGCCGCCGCGCCCGAGGACGAAAGCGCCTGGGCCGACAACCTGCGCAGGCTGATAAGCAAGCTGCGCAAGATCCTTTCCGCGGTCAGGAAGGTCGCCGCGGAAGTGGAGGACGAGCCGCGCGCCAAAAGCTCCACCCCGGCCGAGCAGGAAGCCCTGAAAAAAGACCTGAGCGACAACCTGGATAAGACCATAAAAGCGATGCAGGTGATCAAGGAAGAACTGGACAAGGATTTAGACTGATGGAAACATTTGAAGCCATATCAAAAAGGGCCAGCGTAAGAAAGTACCTGGCAAGATCCATAGACAGACAGCTGCTGGAAAAGCTTGTTGACGCGGGAAGGCGCGCGCCGACCGCGCGGGCCGTGGAACCCTGGGAGTTCGTCGTCGTGACCGACAGGAACGTGCTGAAAAAGCTGGGCGAGGTGGCAAGCACCGGACCGTTCATCGGTGATGCGGCAAGCTGCATAGCCGTGTTCTCACAGGACACCAAGTATTACCTCGAGGACGGGTGCGCCGCCACGGAGAACATCCTGATAGAAGCGGCCGACCTGGGCTTGGGCGCCTGCTGGGTGGCCGGTGACAAGAAGCCGTATGCGCAGGAAGTAGCCGATATTCTCGGAGCATCCGGCAGCCTGAAGCTCGTAAGCCTTATATCGCTCGGCTGGCCCGCGGACGAGCCCCGGCAGACCAAGAACCGCAACACAAAAGACGTTATCCATTGGGAAAGATTTTAACGACCGGCCTTTGCATATGACGGCACGCACACTAAGCGTTTTGATGATGGCGGCTTTCTCCAGCATGATCGGGATGGGGGTTATATCCCCGTTCCTCCCGGGGTTCGCCAAAGAGCACGGAGCCAACGGTTTCTGGCTCGGCATGATCTTTGCCGGTTTCGGGCTCTCGCGCATGGTCATAATGCCTTTTGTCGGGAGGGTCTCCGACCGTATAGGACGAAAGGTATTCGTCGCGGCGGGCCTTGCGCTTTACACCGTGGTATCGATGCTTTATCCAAGGGCCGACAACGTCAAAGAACTGACGGCCATCAGGATGATACACGGGCTGGCAGTAGGCATGATCATTCCCATCGTCATGGCGTATATGGGCGACCTGGCCGAAAAGGGAAAAGAGGGTTTGAGGGCCGGGACCCTTAATATGATGTTCTACACCGGTCTTGCCGCGGGGCCTATCCTGGGCGGGTTGATATGCGAGCTTTACGGCTTCGCGGCGGTATTCCACGCGATGACCGCCCTCGGCGCTTTCGCTTTTTTAGTTGTGCTCATCTTTCTTCCGGCCCTTAAAGGCGAGGGCACACAAGCGGAGGTACCTCCTTTCAACTTCCACAGCCTGATAAGGTACAGCCTCATAAAGACCGTCCTTATCAGCGCGGTAGCGATCGCTTTGATGGTGTCCGTGTTCATGTCTTTTCTCCCGTCGCTGGCGGCGCGGATAAATATAGACCTTTACCATATCGGGCTGATAATCTCGGTCGGCATTTTTCTGGCGGGGCTCTTCCAGATCCCGTTCGGCCGGCTTTCCGACCGGCTCGACAGGACGGGAAAGATGATACAGGTCGGTATAGGTATCTCTGTCGGCATGCTCGCCCTTTTTGTGATGCCGTTCTGCCCGGACTTTCACATGCTTATTACCGCCGGCGCTATCCTGGGGATCGGCGCCGCTATATCGGCGCCCGCTCTCATGAGCGTATCCATCGGGATAGGGCGGGAATCAGGCATGGGCGCGTGGATGGGCGTATTCAACACGGCGATGTCCGTAGGCATGGCGATCACCCCCCTGATCGCCGGCATAGTGATGGACCTGCTCGGGATCGACTGTGTCTTTTACCTTTTCGGCATACTGGCCGCGTTCATCATACTCGGGTCTATCCATTTTTTCCGCAGAAGACTGTTCAAGCTGAACTGAACGTAGAATTAATATCATTTCATGTTATAATATATGACCGGTTGTATCGTACACACCCGATGTGTACACACCCGAAGTATAGATCGGAGGTCTTTTTATGGGGATGAAACACAGGAAAAGGATAAAATACAAACAGAGGCAAAAAAGGAAGAAAAAACGCCTTAAGCTCGCGGCCCAGGGCCTCGACCCCAAGGATTACTACTGCGGAAGGTTTTACGTGGGCACGAAGGAGGCCTAAACAGCGATGCGCACCTGGCAACATATCGCAATATTGCTGCTCGTGTCGTCGTTCCTGTACTTTTTCGCGCTGGGCGGCATGCCGTTAACGGACCCTGACGAGACTTTTTACGCCGAGACGGCGAAAGAGATGGCCGGTTCCGGCGAATGGATAACGCCGACCATATTCGGCAAGCCGCAGTTCGAAAAGCCGATTCTTTATTACTGGCTGGTCGAGATCAGCTATAAACTCTTCGGAGTGACCGAATTTTCGTCGCGGCTGCCTTCGGCCGTTTTCGGCGTGATCGGCGTCATAGGGGTATACCTTCTCGGCAGGGTATTGTTCTCGCCGCTGTGCGGCCTGCTTTCGGCCCTTGCGATGTCCACGTCCGCGCTTTACATAGTTCTGGCAAGGGCGTGCGTCACCGACATCGTGCTCACCGTCTTCATCCTTTTTTGCATGCTGCTTTTTATCCTCGGGTGGCAGAGCGGTAAAAAGATATGGTATATGGTGGCGGCGGCCATGGCCGCCTTCGCCGTCCTCACTAAAGGGCCGATAGGTCTGTTGATACCCGGCGCGGCCCTGGCAGCTTACGTCGCGGCAGGCAGGCGATGGAGACAACTGGGGCGTATACCGCTATTTTGGAGCATACTGGTCTTTTTGGCCGTAAGCCTTCCCTGGTACGTGATGGTAACGCGTATCCACGGAGGGGATTTTCTGTCTCATTTCTTCGGTTTCCAGAACGTGACGAGGTTCCTCGTGCCGGAACACCGGCTCGGGAGCACGCCTCTTTTTTATATACCGATCGTCCTGGGGGGGATATTCCCCTGGACGCCTTTCCTTGTTTTCGGCGCCTGGCATCTGTATAAAAAGGGCACGGAAGGCGCGCGTCTGGCCGGCAGCCGGCTGTTCCTCGCTGCCTGGTTCCTTACGGTATTTGTCTTCTTTACGGTAGCGCGCACGAAGCTGGTCACGTATATCTTCCCGCTTTTTCCGGTACTTGCCGTTGTCAGCGGCAGGTTCTGGGAGGCATATATCCGTGACGGCCGTAACAGACGCTCAGACGTAATGATGAACCTGTCTTTCGGCCTTTTGCTTCTGGTGAGCCTCGCGGGGCAGGTGGCAGCGTTTTTCGTGATAAAAGCAAGGTACGGCGATATCGCATGGCCCGTACTGTCGGTCCTTTCTTTTTTTACGGCGGCGGTAGTTGTCTCGTACCTTTTCGTCATTAAAGGTAAGGGATACAAGTCGTTCTTCACCCTTGTCCTCGCCGTCATGGTGCTTGTCCTGCCGTTCGGGGCGCGTATAGCGCCGGCCATAGCCACTATCGAGTCCAGTAAACCCCTTGCCGAGATCCTCGGGTCCGTTGCCGGGGCGGAAGAGGCCGTCGCGGGGGAATGCGACCACAGGCGGGGTATCGCTTTCTATTCGGGCAGAACGGATATAGAGGATGTTCACCCTTACCATGACCTCGGCCTTTTTGTCTCCAGAAAGGACAGGGTCTGGGCTATTATCCAGGACAAACATTTCGCCCAGCTGAAGATTAATAAATCCGATCTTCCTCTTGAGGTGGTAGCCGTATCAGGCGAATACGTGCTCATTACCAATAAACCTTATAAAAGACGGTAGGGAGGGCGGGCTTTTTCGTTGCTTTACGCCCGCAGTATGATATAATGTACCTGCTAAAAGCCCCGAAGATCAGGCTTCCGGGGGTCAAACACAAAAAAGGATAAAATGAATTACAGTATCTGCAGAAAATGCTCCAAAATAGTGCCTGCTGTGCATGTCCAAAAGGACGGCAAAGAGTATCTGGAAAAACAATGCCCCGATTGCGGTAACAACCTCGACCTTATATCGAACGACGCCGCGCGCTACAACAAAAAACGCGATATGATGGCCGACGTGGAATTCCCGGGCTGCGAAATGAACTGCCTCGAGTGTTTCCATAAGGTCCCCGACGTCCTGTTCGTCGAGACGACCAACCGGTGCAACATGAACTGCCCGATCTGCCTGACCAACGTGCCGTCCATGGGATTCGAGTTCGAGCCCGGCATGGACTACTTCGAAAGGCTTTTCAGCCATTACGCGAAATGTGATTTCCCGCCCCCGGTACAGCTTTTCGGGGGTGAGCCGACCATACGGGAAGACCTTTTCGATATAATCGCCCTTGCGCGGTCTTACGGCCTCTCGGCGCGGGTGGTCACCAACGGCCTCAAGCTCGCCGATCCGGAATATTGCGAAAAGATCATGTCAAGCGGCGCCTCGGTCCTGATATCATTCGACGGGCTTAAAAGGGAGATGTACGCGACGCTGCGCGGTCACCCTGAAGCGCTCGACTTGAAACTGAAAGCGCTCGAGAACATATCCCGGCGCAAAAAAGGCAAGGTCGTCCTGATGACGGTGGTCGACAAGAACTTTAACGCCGAAGACATGCCTCATTTCCTCGATTATTGCCTCAAGAACTCCGGCGTCGTCCGCGGTATATTCCTCATGCCGCTCACCCACGTGTGGTCAGAAGATCGCCTGAAGTATGATCCCGAAAGGACCACCCAGGAGGACACGGAAAGGATCGTCGAGGAAGCCGTGGGCGAGAGGATAGACTTCGTCCCGCTGGGGGCGCTCGCATTCTCGAACCTGGCGAAGATCTTCAAGGTAAAACGGATGCCGTTTTTGGGCGTCCATCCGAACTGTGAAAGTTTCGCGCTTCTCGTCTCCAACGGCGAAAAATACGTGCCGCTGAACAAATACCTCAAGACCGATTTTTTCGCGTTCGTGAACGACATGCGCGCGCTCGACGGTTCCCTGGAAAAGCCCGTTTCTTCGGGGGAGGCAGGCGCCTTGAGAAAGCTTCTTGTGCTTCTCTCTCTCGGGCGCTTATTTCTCAAGCATGTCGATTTCGGCGCGGTCGTGAAGGCGAGGGGGCTCAAAGCGTTCGGCCGGTGGATGGGGATCTTCGCCTCGGCCGCGACGGGCAAAAAGTTCAAGGACGTCTTCAAGGAAAGGACGGAGGTCAAGGACATCCTGCTGCTCATCCTTCTGCCTTTCGAGGACTCCGCCACGACCGAGACCGACCGCCTGGAGATGTGCAAATCATGCTTCGGGTACGTTGACGTGGCGACCGATACCATAAAAGCGATACCCGTATGCATATGGGAAAGGTTCAAGAACGTCGCCATGAAGGATATGGCCAGGAAATACAACAAAAAAGGGTACACCAAAGGCCTTTACGACGAACAGCCCGCTGAAAAGGTGAAAGAGGATGCTTGACCGGGAAGTCCACGCTCTATGCCCGACCTGTTCTAAATCCATCAAGGGAAAGATCTACGTAAAAGAAGAAAAGGTCTTTCTTGAAAAAGAATGCCCCGAACACGGGATCATAACGGACCTCCTTTCATCCGACTCGGCGATGTGGCTCGACCGGATGAGCCTGCTGGACCACGTATATCCCAACCCCTGCAGCGTCGAAAAGTGCAAGACAGGCATCTTCAGGTGCCGCGACCATGTGGCCAGAAAATCCCCGCTCGCCTTTATCGAGATAACTACCCGCTGCAACATGAAATGCCCGGTCTGTTATGCCGACGCCGAATCAAAGGGCAAAGACATGCCCCTCGGCCACATCGACCGTATCCTGGACAAGATCGTAGAAGAGGACCCGAAAACGCACGTCATCCTGATAGGCGGCGAGCCCACTATACACAAGGACTTTTTTGAGATCCTCGGCAAGATCAGGGCAAAGGGCCTGATGAAAAGGGCCTTCATCGCGACCAACGCCATCACGCTCGCCGACAGGGAATTCGCAAAAAAAGTCCATGAGGCGGGCATAAAGAAGTTCTTCCTGGCCTTCGACGGAACGGACAGGGAAGCCTGCAAAAAGATCCGGGGCAGCTACATCTCTTATGATTCTCTTCGAAAGGCCCTCCGGAACATCCGGGAGAACGGGAAGGCGTGGATAATCGCCTCGATCACCGCCGTGAAGGACTTGAACGTGGAAGATATCCCTAAGGCCATCGAGTTCGCGATGGACAACGCCGATATCGTCAGGAGGATCATGATCTCCCCCGAGGTCTATTGCGGCAGGATAGACCGCAAAGATGACCTTTCGAGTTCGCGCCTTACCGGCGACTGCGTGGAGACATACCTGAGGAAAGAGCTGGACGTGAAAGCGGCTACGGTATCCCTTAGTTTCATATTCGCGCTCCTCCAGCCCCTTAAATCGATGGGTTTTCTCGATCCGGAAAGCTGGATGGCTGCGGTGCCGAGCCCGTTCTGCGGGAACATGGGTTTCGTGTGGCAGGATAAAGAGAACAGGTTCCACTCGCTCATCGACCTTTTTGTCAGGGACGCCGATACGAACGTCTATGGGCTGGGGCGCGATATAAACCGCCTGGCAGACCAGATCGCGCGCGCGCGTTCAAGGTTCACCGGCGGCCTTTTAGGCCGTCTCGCCTGGCGAACGGCAGTGTACACGTATTATCTGCCCCGTTACCTTTTCCTGCTCCTGGGGCGCATGAACAAAAAGGGCGTTTTCGGGGCCCTCGGCTCACTTTTCAGGGCCGGGTTCAGCCTGAAAAAGTTCAAGGCCGGCTTTTTCGGGAAGAGGAGGATGGAGATAGTCTATCTCCTCGGTTCCGACAGGTACAATTATATCTGGGACAAGATGCCTTATTGCCTTACCCAGCATTACCGCATTCATCCAAGAACGGACGAGGTGGTGAAGATCCCGGGGTGTTTCGTTTTCGCGTTCAGGGAGGAACTAGAGTCATGAAAGTGCATTTAGCCGGTTTTAACGTCGACACCGCCGTCCTGCGCGAGATGGAAGAAAAAGCCGGGACGCGCGATGATATCACCCCCGAGGTCATTTCCGCGGCATACGCCCGGATAAGCAGGGACCCGCGTCCGATAAACGAGATACGGAAAGACGCGCGGGAAGAAGTGGAACGCGCCAGAAAGTCCAATTCTTCCATCATCTTCAAGATGGGGCACCATTCGGTCGCCGAGCACGCCGTCTTCAATTTGGATATTATCGGCCTCTCACGCCTCGCGATGGAAGAGGTGGAGAAATTCCGCCTTTCGTCCTATACCGAGAAATCACAGCGGTATATCACCCTGGAGAAGGATTTTGTGGTCCCCGGGGAGATCAGGGGCACGAACTTCGAAAATGCGTTCACGGACATGATCCGCGAGCAGAACGAAGCTTACTTCCGGTTCTTCGAAAAGTTAAAGGGCCACGTTTTCAAGAAATACGCCGGCCTGGCCGCCGATCCGAAAAAACACAACATGCTGGAAGGGTGGGCGAAAGAGGACGCCCGGTACATCACGGCCCTCGCGACCGGGTCGCAAGTGGGCCAGACGGTGAACGCGCGGGTCCTGGAACTCATGCTCAGGAGGTTCGCTTCCCACCCCCTGGCGGAAGTGCAGCAGCTCGGCCGCGCAGTCTACAAGGTGATAGCCGAGGTAGCCCCTTCTATAGTACTGTTCCACGAAGCCAACGACCGCGATCTCAGGACATATCCTGAGCTGAAAGAACTGGCCTGCGGCACGACGACCGGAAGTATCCCCATAGGACCGGGCAGGGCAGTGGAACTTCTCGAACATACCGCGGACGGCGACACCGTGGTGGCGGCCTCGCTCCTCCATTCGTCTTCCGATATGCCGTATGACCAGTGCAAGAAAGCAGTGGAGAGCATGTCCGAAGAAAAGAAACTGGAGATCTTCAAGGCGGCCTGGCGTAACATGCAGTTCTACGACTCCATGCTCAGAGAGTTCGAATACGCGGACCTGACGTTCAACATCGTTCTTTCGGCCGCCTGTTTCGGCCAGCTCAAGCGCCACCGGATGGCCACGATCACTTCCCAGTCTTACGACCCGGAACTCGGTATCACTGTGCCCGGGTCTATAACAGAGACCGGCATGGAAAAAGATTTCCGCGAGATCGCGGCGAAAAGCGCCGAACTCTACGAAAAGATACGGAAGGAGATACCCCTCGCGGCGCCGTATATCCTTACCAACGCGCACCGCAAGCGCGTGCTCATGCGCCTGAACGCGCGTGAACTTTACCATATATCCCGGCTCCGGGAAGACGCCCACGCCCAGTGGGATATCAGGAACATCTCCCGCGCCATGAGCGAAGAGGCCGGGAAGGTCATGCCGCTCACTTTCGCTTTCATCGGGGGCAAAGACAGGTACAATGAAATATACGAAAGCATATACGGCCGTCTCCCGAAGGTAACGGAAGCGGTACTGCCGGGAGCCAAAAAGATCAAATAGGGTTTTTGCACAAGAAAGGAAGAGGGCTGGAGATGGCGGACGAAAAACCCGTGGCAAATTGGCATTCTCTGGATATCGACGATTGTATAAAACAGCTGGAAAGTTCAACGAGCGGCATCTCTTCACAGGAGGCCAAAAAACGCCTCGACAAGTATGGTCTCAACAAGATCCGCGAGGAGAAAGCCATATCGGGCTGGGAGATACTTTTCCGCCAGCTCAAAGGTTTTTTCAATATCGTCCTTTACGTGGCCGCGGTGATCGCTTTCTGGGCCCACAAGCTCCCTGACGCGATCTTCATCTGCGCGATACTCGTGATCAATACCACGCTTTCCTTTTTCCAGGAATACAAGGCGAGCCGCGCGATGGAAGCGCTGAAGCAGTTCCTTGTCGAAAAGGTAAAGGTCTCGCGCGACGGCCAGACGATAGAGATCGACGTCACCGAAGTAGTGCCCGGCGACGTTATCGAGCTTGAGGAAGGCGAAAAGGTGCCCGCCGACGCCCGGGTCCTTGAAGTGTACGCCCTCCGTGTCGACGAATCGATGCTTACCGGCGAATCCACACCGGTCGACAAGATCACGGAAAAAACGAAAGAAGACGCCGATCTCGGTGACAGGAAGGACATGCTCTATGCGGGAACGACCGTTGTCAGGGGAACGGGTAAAGCCGTAGTTACCGCCACCGCCATGGATACGGAACTCGGAAAAATAGCCGAGGCGCTCGCCGAGACCAAGACTCCCCCAACGCCGTTCGAGATAGAGGTCGATTCGCTTTCCAAGCATATCACTTTCGCTATACTCTTTCTGGTAGCGGGCGTCGCTTCGCTTTTGTATTTCCGCCACACGATGCCACTGCCCGACATAGCCATATTCTCGCTCAGCCTCGGCGTCGGCGCCATACCGGAAAGTTTGCCGGTGGTCCTTTCGTTCGCCCTCGCTATGGGCGCCCAGCAGATGGCCACACGAAAGGCGCTCGCGCGGCGCCTGGCCATAGTGGAATCGCTCGGATCGCTCGACGTCATCGGCTCCGATAAGACAGGTACGCTCACAAAGAACGAGATGACCGTCCAGGCGCTTTTCCTTCCGGGCCACGGTATATATCATGTTACCGGCGAAGGGTATGACCCCACACATGGCCAGATCGAACATCTCCACGAAGGCAAGCAGGGCGCGCTGGAAAGGCTCCTCACAGCCAGCATTTTGTGCAATGACGCGAAAGAAACGGTAAAGGACGAGAAAAGCATCTACCTCGGGGACCCCACGGAAATCGCCCTCCTGGTAGTGGGCGAAAAAGGCGGCCTCAAGGTCAAAGGCACGATCTCGGATTCCCCGCGCCTCGACGAAATACCCTTTACGAGCGAACGCCAGATGATGACGACGATACACCAGATCAAGGGCGAAAAGACCGCCGTCTGTAAGGGCGCGCCGGAAGTGATCCTGGCGAAATGCACGCACGTGGCAAAGAACGGCGATAAACAGCCGATGGATGAGGCGAACCGCTCGGAGATATCAAAGACCCTCGAGAAGCTCGAGAACGACGCCCTGAGAGTCCTTGCCTTTGCCGGCCGCCCGGTAGCCGAAGGCGCGGACAAAGGCTCCATGGAAGAGGACCTTACCTTTTACGGCCTGACGGGCATGATAGACCCGCCGAGGTCCGAGGTCCGCGCGGCCGTCGCCGAAGCGAAGGGAGCTGGCATACGAACGGTCATGATCACGGGCGATCACGCGCTGACGGCCCGCGCCATAGCCGGCCGCCTGGGGATGGGGCAGAACGCCGTGACGGGCCGCGACGTCGATGCGATGAGCGACGACGAACTGCAGAAAAAAGTCCCCGGCATAGACATAGTGGCCCGCGCCACGCCGATCGATAAACTGCGCGTTCTTCAGGCGCTCCAGAGAAATAAACATTTCGCCGCGATGACCGGCGACGGCGTGAACGACTCGCCCGCCCTGAAACAGGCCGACGTCGGTGTCGCCATGGGTCTCAGGGGAACCGACGCCGCGAAGGAGGCGTCGGGACTGGTCCTTCTGGACGACAATTACGCTACCATCGTGGCCGCGGTCGAGGAAGGCAGGCGGATATTCGACAACATACGCAAGTTCGTGAACTACCTCCTTACCTGTAATATCGGCGAAGTGCTCACCGTCATGCTCGGCGCGTTCTGGGGCCTTCAACCGGTAACGGCAATAATGGTCCTTTGGGTCAACATACTAACCGACGTTCTTCCGGCGATATCGCTCGCGGTCGACCCGCCGAACCCGGGCCTCATGAAACGCAAGCCGAGACCGCACGACGAGCACATACTCAACAAACCGCTCCTTCTTACGACCGTCGCTATCGGCTTGAAAAAAGGCTGCATGCTTTTCGGCGTTTTTCTGGCCGGCTACTATTGGATAGGGAAGGGTCTTCCGCACGCGGCGCGTCTGGAATACGCCCAGACCATGACGTTCACCGGGATCATACTTTACTCGTTCGTCCGCATTTTCGTCATACGAACGTTCGATACGCTGAAATTCTGGTCGAACCCGTGGCTCGTAATATCACTGGGCGTCGCGGTTTTTCTCCAGGTATTCATCATTTATACACCCGATGTGAACACGTTCTTCGGGCTTCAGCCGCTGGGATATAAGGCCTGGGGGATACTTTTGGCGATGGCTACGGCGGCCGGCTTCCTCGGGGTATGGATCTCGAAATGGATCGAATCCTGGGCCGGCTCGGTCATAGACATAAGTGCCTCAAAACAAACCACTTAAACCCAAACCGAACCACTTTCATACATCGGGTGTATTATACACCCGATGTATGATGGATGTATGATGAAACTTTTCCTGCGCGAAACTTGTCTAATATAGTGAGACCATGATAAAAGCGATATCGAGAGAATTACTGGTGCGGGCCTCAGAAGGCGACATGGAAGCCTTCGAGGAGATATACAGGGCCTCTTCGGGTTATGTTTATACGGTCGCTTATGGGATAACGGCGAGCAGAGAGGACGCCGAAGAGGTGACCCAGGACGTCTTTGTAAAGATATACCGGAAACTCGGCGGTTTCGGTTTCAGGTCTTCGTTCAAGACCTGGATATACAGGATAACGGCGAATACCGCCATCAACCGGTACAGGAAAAAGGCCAAGAGGTTCCGCCGGGAGAGGCCCCTGGACGAGGTGCTATCCCGCGTGATCCCCGGGGAGAAAGGCGATGAAAAATTCGACGCCGATCACAACAGGACGCTGGTCGATTCGATGCTGAAGAGCCTCCCGCCGGATCAGCGCGCCTGCGTGGTCCTCAGGGAGATCGAGGGCCTGAAGTACGAGGAAATAGCCCGGACCCTGGAAATAAAGATAAACACGGTAAAGACGCGGCTCAAGAGGGCGCGGAAAAAACTTATGACGATATACGGAAAAGGAGAAAAGCCATGAGATGCTCTAAAATAAGAGAACTGGTCCTCACGGATTATACGGACGGGGAACTTAATGAACGCACGCGCGTAGAGGTCGAAGCCCACATGCGGACGTGCGAAAATTGCCGGCGGTTCGAAGCCCGTCTTAAAAGCAGGGTCTCCGACCCCCTGAGAAAAGCGCAGCGGCTCGAACCCCCCGAATACCTGTGGTCGCGCATCAAAGGCGCGATAGAGGAAAGGGCCAAGGAAAACCCGCTCACCGCGCTGAAAGAACGGCTCGAGTCCGTTCTCGTCGTCAGAAGGCCGGCCCTGGCCCTGGCATCCCTTGCGGTTATCCTGATCGCGGCTGTCTTTTTCACCGGGACGTTCATAGAAAGATCCCGGCTTAACAGTTATATTGAAGAACAGGTCGATTTTTTGGAGACACTTAACAACGGGAACGGCAACGGCTACACGTATGACGATATAGGCATCCCGATGGAAGATCTTTTCCTCTAGAGGGAACTTTTTCCGGAGCACCTTTGTCTAAGACAGTGAGAGGCGGAAAAAGGACGATCTTAAAAAAGGAGGAGAATGATGAAAATGACAATAAGGACATTTACGGCATGTTTGGTCGCGATAACTCTCTTGACCGCGGCGCCGCTTGCTTTAGCGCAGCCCGCTCAGGGCAGCGGACCCGAGGGCGCGGGAGAATGCTCAAGGGGCGGCGCGCGCGCCGGATTCCTCGAACAGCTCGATCTCACCGACGAGCAGAAAGAACGGATGAAAGAGCAGCGCAAGGCGAACAGGGAGAAGATGAAAGAGCTCATGGGATCCCTCAGGAACGAACGCAACGCCCTGCGGGACGAACTGAAAAAACCCGACGCCAGCATGGATTCGGTCGCGGGCACCGTCGCAAAGATGAAAACGGTGCAGTCAGAAATGATCGACCAGAGAGTGAACGGTTTTCTCACGATGAAGGAGATCCTCACCCCCGAACAGTTCCAGAAACTCCTCGAACTGAAGGAACAGAGGAAACACCGCGGCGGCAAACGCCGCATGGAAAAAAAGCACCACATGCGAGGGGACTGGGACTGATAACATAGAGCCCGGGCGAACACACCGAACATACATCGGGTGTATGACCAGGTTATACACCCGATGTATAAATGTTCATAACGAAGGGAGAACAAGATGAAGACCAGGAACGCGACGATCTTTGTCATGATCTTTTGCGCGGTATTAATGCTGGCCGAGACGGCATCCGCCGTTCCCCACAGATGGTATCCCCGAAGGAGGGTGGTCAAACCGGTGGTCGTGACCACCAAACCGCGAGTGGTGGTGACCAGCCCCGCAAAGACAACGAAAGTGGCCGAAGGCTGGGGATCGCAAGCGATCACCCAGGAACCCATATCCCCCGAAATCATTAAAGAACGCGGTATAAAGCCGGACCAGGGCCTTATCGACTTCGAGGTATACCCCACATCCACAAAGATATATCTGGACGGGTCCTATAAGGGAACGGCGGGAACGCTCAACAAGGAGAAACACTCGCTCAAAGCCACGGCCGGCAGACACACCATCGAGCTGAAAAAGAAACTGGCGCCGACCAAGATAGTGAGGATACGCGTCGAGGCGAGACACAAGACCCGGCTGGAACAATATTAACTTGAACTCTCCCATAAATCCACGTAGAATAAATAAAAACGGAGCATGAATGGGAGATCTAAGAGAACTTGACCTCAAGAGCTGTTACTGGTATGACCGGGATGACATCCTTTTCGACCTCTATCTTCCCGCGCTATCGGCAGCATCCGCCTGCAGCAAGGTAACCGGCCCTTTATCCTCCGAGACCCTTTCGGATCTCGCGAAGAACCTCCCTCAATTCGCCAGAAAAGGCGGACGCACTTTTCTTATCACCAGTATAGTCCTGCCCGGCGGGGGAACAGTCTCCGCGGAAGATATCGTGAAAAACACCGAGAACAGGGTCCTCAAAGAGATCGGCTATGTCAAGGACGAGGCAAAAAGGGACGGTATCGCGCTTCTGGGATGGATGCTGAAGACGGGCAACCTGCAGATAAAGATAGCCGTCGTTCCTGAGGGAGCGGAAGCGCCGGAGATAGGCATACTGGAAGATAATACAGGGAACCGCCTTTCCTTCGCGGGTTCCGGGAACTCGGCAGTGCATGCCTTCAGGAGCTGGGACGAGAGCGGAAAATACGTCGATGCTGATCTCGGTATCTTCGCGGGCCTCTGGAAATGCGAGGCAAAAAAGACAAAGGTCTATCCCGCGTCCGAGATGTTCACGAACGGCCTTATCCGGTTCGCCCCGGACGACGAGGCCGCATTCCTGCGCCTGGCACGGTCGATGTCCGAACGGCTGATGGGCCAGCGCAGGAAAAGCGTCGTAAAAAAAGATCTGAGAAAATACCAGGAAGAGGCCGTGAATGCCTGGCTGGATAGCGGCGCCAAAGGCATACTGGAAATGGCCCCGGCAACGGGCAAGACCTTCACGTCAGTCCATGCGATCGAGGCCCTGAGCATTAAAACAGGGAAACTCCTGGCCGTTATAGTAGTACCTCACGAGTACCAGATCTCACTGTGGAAAAAGGAATTAACGGATTTTTTCGGTTATGATTTCGCGGTCAAAGAAGTTCGCGGGGATATGTCCCAATGGCCTGAGATCCTTGAAGAAAACATTAAGAAATACGCCTCGGGTGAAATGGACCGGCTGGCGATCCTTACCATGTATAACACGTTTTCCACAAGCAGGTTCCAGGACCTTGCAGCCGGTCTTCCGGGCGGGGATCCCCAGACGCTGCTTGTCGCAGACGAGGTCCGTTTCATGAACTTCCCCGAGTTCAGAAGCGGCATGAAAGACACGTACAGGTACAGGCTGGGCCTGAGCGCCGTGCCGCGCGACTGGCTCGAAGACGCGGGGGAAGATACGCTAAAACAATATTTCGGCGGTACGGTTTACAGCTTTACTTTACAGGACGCTATCCCGGAATTCCTGAGCCCCTACAGCTATTTCCCGCAAACGGTCGAAATGGGACCCGCCGAGCTCAGCAGATACGCTGAAAAGGCGGGGGAGGATCTCGAGCGGCTATCAAGAGAAAGAGCAAGGGTCATTCTGGAAAACCCGGGGATACGTGCCGGGTTCGAAAGGATCATACAGGACCTTAAAGAAGAGGGTCAGGTAAACCATCTCCTGGTCTATTGCAGGCCGGAGCAGCTCGATTGGGTCACGGAAACGCTGAAAGGCAAGGACATCCCGTATCACCGCCTCGACCTGCGGGAATCCAGGGAAGAAAGACGCCTTATGCTCGAACGTTTTAAAAAAGGCTCTGTCGCGGCCCTTTGCGCCGCGCGCTGTCTCGACCAGGGACTTGAAATGCCGGCGGCGAAAACGGTCATCTTCCTGGCCGCCGATTCCAGCCCCGCGCAATACATCCAGAGGAGGGGAAAAGTGCTCCTCAAAGACGCGGATAAGGAACAAACGGACATCTATGATTTTATAGTTCTTCCCGCCGAAGGACAGACATTGAACAGGATGCTGTACCTCGCCGAAAGGAAGCTTTTCGATAAGCAGCTTGCCCAGGCCCAGATTTTTTACGTGAACGCCAGGAACAGTTCCGACGTGATGCCAAAGATGCGCCAGATCGCTTCCCGGTACGACCTCGAGCTTAAGGAAACATCTGCCCCTCCACGCAGGACCGCGCCCATGGCAAGGCTCGGGGGCCTGGGCCGGCAAAGCTACCTCAATTCACAGAACGGAAAATAACGAAATGCAGGTGAACGAAAAAAGGACCTTTATCGGCAGATTTTCTTCGAACGCGGACCTTTTAAGCTCCCTCACTGGTCTCTGCAAAGAGGAGAACATCAGGCTGGGCGTCTTCACGGTCATCGGCGCGCTGAAATGCGCTAAACTGGGCTACTATGACCAGGCCGCCAAAAGATACGTGACGAACGTGGAGCTTGATAAAAAGCTCGAGATCACCTCCTGCATAGGCAACATATCGCTCATGGATTCGGAAATATTCGTGCATGCCCATATCACCATGGCCGACAGGGAAGGGAAGTGCTTCGGCGGCCACCTCATGCCGGGCGCGACCATATTCGCCGCCGAATACCACATAAAAGAGCTCATCGGCGCTGAACTCTCCCGCAAACCCGACCCCGATACCGGCCTTTCTCTCTGGTAATCCGCTCCAGCCGTTTGCAAAACCCCCCGGCGCAAGGTAAAATTATGTAGAGGTTAACGTCAAAATGAGAAAACTTTTTATCTTGCTTACATGCCTGGCGCTGGCAGGTTGTGCTACCACTTCCTCAAGAAGCGGGTACACGGCCGGTGGTATCAATACCCCCCGGACCGGGGAACTTAGCGACGGCCAGATGATCGAGCTTTTTCACAAGGTCTATGATGAACCCGCAGAGGACCAGATCGACCGGATCGCCAAAGACATCACGATAACAGCGCTCACGAACGCCATGGAGGCCAGAAGGTCCCGGGAAATAAAAGGGTCCGGTGTCCTTAAGGCGGAACATAAAAAAGTGGAGCTCAAGAAATGGACCGATAACGATCTACTTGACACCTACCGTTCACTGCGGGTAAAGCTGGACACAGGGGCGGCGGAAGCCGCCGCTGACACGAATGGATATAACAGCGCTTACTGGGGCACGAGCTCGGCGCGGGACGAAGAAAAAGCAGCGGCCCCGGAGAACGCGGATGAAACGTTAAAGATAATGCGCCTGACCGCGGCCTGTTCGATAGAGAACGAACTGAGCCGGAGGGACAAGATCGCTTCAAGGTGGGCCGTCGTCGGCACGGCTGCGGGCGTAACGGCGACTATCGCGGCGCGGGTAGCCCTCATGTTGGCCCCATTCCTGATATGATAAAAAATACCGTTTTGATCCTCATCATGATCCTTTTGTCTCTTTCCGGGAACACTTCCGCTTCCGCGGAGAACTGGGAAGAATTCGCGAGATGGCACCAGGACCACGCGCCGTCCAGGTCCAAGAGACGGACACAGTCCGGCAGACGGCTCTTACGGGAAAAAACGGAAAGGATAATGCAGATAGACGTCCAGGCGCGGACCGTCCTCCAGAACGGCGACTACGCGCGCGCCGAAGAACTTTACAAGGAAGCCCTGGGCCTTACTATCGAAACATACGGCCTGGAAGATATCCGTGTCGCGAAAGCTTTACAATGCTGGGGATCATCTACATGGAGGCAGGTAACCCCGCCGAGGCGGAAGACGTCTTTACATGGGCTCAGCGCATAGGCGAGCGAACTGTAGGAGGCGACAGCCCCCAGATCATGAACATCTACAGGTTCCTGGCCGCGGCTTATTACCAGCAGGGCAAATACGAGGCGGCTTCCGCTTCCGCCGGCAAGCTTCTGGAAATAGCTATAGACGCGTACGGCCCCCGCAGCCCCCAGGCCCGCGAAGCCAAGGGCTTCCTGAAAAAAATAACGATCAAATAGAACGTTTACTGTTGAATTACTTGCATTCAGAGGGTATAATATTCCCGATTAAAAATAATATTCTTTAACTTAATAAAGGGGGGCAAGATGAAAAAGGTGGTAGCACTTTTAGTGGTATTCGTGTTCGTCGTGGGATGCACGGTCGCGTTCGCCGCCGAGACAACTTCAACGTCTCAGACACAGAAAAAGTCCATGGTAAGGACCTTTTTCGGCGACTTCAAGAAGCTCTGGACCAAAGACATTCCCAACACTCCTAACGAAAAGAGCCAGACACACAGGATATGGGAGCAGACGGAAGGCCGCGGCAAAACGGGCGCGCAGAATTAAGTTTGCTTATTGCATAGCTTGACGTAAGGACGCCCTCTCTCCGCATTTCAAAAAAGGGGAGAGGGCGTTTTTGAATTTTTCCCTAAAATGACGGAGGGACAGATGAAAAAGCCATTGAGCCTGCTATTGATCGCCATGTTGCTTGCCCTTACAGTACCGGCCGACTGCCACTCTCAGGAAAAGGCCTCCGATCAGGATACTCCCCAGCCTGTCGACCTGAGCGATATACCGGAAGAGCCCGGAGTGGCCGGTGAGGACGTAGAGGTCATCGACAGGGCAGACCGGGACGCGTTCGGCGACCCTTTTGATACCGTGGAAGACCCCAACCCGGTAAAGGACTATGTAGAGGACGACGGGACCGGCGAATACGACTGAAGCTCCACGGACTCACGTCCGTGGGTTCTCTCCTTTGCTTTCGCTGAAACGAAAGCCCGCCGTAGCGGAACTCGCTATCCATCCCCGCACTTACGTATGGGGATTTCCGCGAAGGCGGATTAAACTACCCGGCAGGTCGGCACCGATGGACCACTGGATCAGGAAATGCGGTATATTCATTCTGGCCGTGCTCGTATACGCGGCGATCTCCGGCTGCGCCAGCACCAAGGCGCATTACGGGTACAAGGTCGACGGCCAGCAATACGCCTCCTTCAAAGAGCTCGATGACGAGCAATCCCTCAAAATGGTGGTCATGCTTTATAACGTCCCGACGGAAACATATGAGGACAAAACAGCCAAGAACATCACTATCACCAAATACATGGAACTTCTCCAAAAGCGGAAGTCCGACTATATCGCCGGTTCCGGCGTATTTGACCTGCAATACGAAAAGATAGATCTCAAGGTCTGGCCGGAAGACGACCTCATAAGCGTTTACCGGGCCCTGGCCGAAAAACCGGGAGTGTACGATCATCAAACGACACACGAACTTTCCGAGAACGACAACGCCACAAAGATCGTCAGGCTTACCGGCATGGAAGAGATCGTCAGGGAGCTCCGCAACAGGCAGAACACCAGACAGGCCTGGAGCATCCTCGCGCAGGTCCTGACGATCGCCCTCAATGTGGCGCTCGCCGCTATCTGACCTTACTGTTTTATCTCGCCGGCTTTCTTGAGGGCTCTTTTGATGAAGAGGGGGCCCAGGAATTCGTTGATGACCGTCGCGGCCACGACGGTGCTTACGAGGAAATTGGAGAATTTGGAAAAGACGGGATCCTGCTCCATGATGAGCGCCAGGCCCACGACGATCCCTCCGTAAGGGATAAGGCCGCCTATCGTATACTTCTTTACGTTCGGCGAGGCATTTGCCAGCGACGCGCCCACGGCCGTGCCTCCCCATTTGCCGAGCATCCTGAACACGACGAAAAAAAGCACCAGGAGAAAAGTCGAAGCCAGCACCTTGAGGTCAAGCTGCATCCCGCTCAGCGCGAAGAACACCAGGAAGATCAATTCCTCCGAATACCTTTCCAGCATCTTGAATATCTTCTCACGGTGGTGGCTGAAATTCGTCACGAATATCCCCATCACCATGACCGAGAGGACCTCCTCGACGTGCGCCAGGGTAGCAAGCCCCCAGCAAACGGTTACAAAACTGATAATAAGCACGAACATGATGCCCTCGGTATCACGCATAAGGCGCCTGGCGATAAGGTTGAAGATGAACCCCATCGCGCAGCCCAGTACCACAGACCCTGAGATTATGAAACAGGGCACCACGAAAGCGTTGAAAACGCTGAAATCCTGGTGGGAGACAAGCACTTTCGCTATTACGACCGCGATACTGAAGTTCACTATCCCGAGCACGTCGTCGAACGCGGCGACACCCAGCATGGTGGACGACACCTCGCCCCGCGCGTTGTACTCATGGGTGACCGCCAGGGCCGCGGAGGGGTCCGTAGGGGACCCGAGGCACCCGAGTATAAGCCCGGCCGGTATCCACACCCCCAGGTACGTGGCGTTCGGTACGTGCGCGAAAAAGGGGAGCACGGCGACGAACCCCAGCGCGATCGCCAGAAACGCCACTTCGGCCTCAAAAAAAGTGATGAGAAGCAGACTCCTGCCCATCTTTTTTACTTTCGCGAATTCGATCGTGCCGCCGATGATGAAAGCTATGAAAGCGATAGAGATGATCTCTATCACGTTGGTCTTGGCGATGATGCTTTTGGGCACGAACGTGCATATTTGCGGGTTAAGCAGGACACCCGCCAGAAGATAACCGAGGATCTTGGGCATCTTCAACCGCTGGAATTCCTGTCCCAGGACGAAAGCGAAGAAAAGTATTATGCCCGTTATAAGTATAGCGCTCACTTATTTCTCCTTTAAAAAGTTACGCCCACCCGGAAACCCACCACGGTCGCGTTAGGGTAATTGCCCGTGCCTCCCGGGTGTATAATGTACTGGAAATCCGGCTGGATGTAAAAATAAGGCAGTATCACGGCCCTGTACGTCAATTCCAGCACAAGTTCGTACTCCTGCGGGTCCTGTGTAGAGCCGCCCGTGATATCGCGCACGTCAGCCTGTACGCGGCGCCGGTCACGGCTAAAAATGCCGTAAGCGGTGCCGAAAGCCGCGATATCATCATCCCGGCCCGGTATGGGGCCCTTGTAGAATATGCCGCCGTCCGCGAAGAACGGGTACTGGTTAAGGCTTTCCGGGCCGAACGTGGCGACCGCGAAAACGGTAAGCCCCTGGTCGCTCCCCGGGCCGCCTTCACGGTAGATCATCTGGTCGGCGTGGCAGTAGAAGTTGTAATTACCTACGTGCTTGGCGGGGTCGAGCCCGGAGATCACGTGCGAGTTCCCGTTCCTATCGTACAGAAACTCCCGGGTCACGCCGCTGTGGTAATAGACGCCTGCCTTGTAATGCCCGGGCATGCCTTCGGATCCTTTGGCATAATTGGGCGTAAAAGCGATCTCATGCGCCGTACCGAACCCTCTCTGCAGGCGCATGCTGAAATCCAATCCGTGAGCGGAATCGCGCCCCACGCGCGGGTCGGCGATATATATGCCGTGCGTGGAATAGAAGAGGTCAGAATACTCGATCCTCGCGCGCATGCCCCATATGGCCGTGGGATAGGTGATGAAGGGCAGGTTAACGGGCAAACTTACGGGGTTGCCGTCTATCGAGTTCTGCATATATATCCAGTAGATGGGGTCCGCGGCAAAATCGTCGCCGGGGCTTATGCGCCCGATCCTGAAATGCACCTTATCGTCGAAAAGCGCCTGGTCAAAGTAAAGCCCGTAGAACTTGAGCTCTTCCGACCCGTAGATACTGGTGACGGTAAAAACGTTGCCGATCTTTTTCTGCGAGAGGTTGACGCCGTTACGCCAGAGGCCGGACACATGGAACTGTAGCCCTTTCCAGCCGACAAGCTTTTCCAGGTCGTAGTTGATATCCAGGCCCCAGGAATGGTTATACCCGACACCCTGCACGTGCCCGCCGCTCGGGTTACCCTGAAAATCGGCCACGTAAGAACTGGTGACCGTCACGCCGCCGTCAGCGAGCTTGTCACGCATCCCGCCCCAGTTGCCCGTGAAATACGGTTCGGTAACGGGAGGGGGGAACCAGGGGGAGGCGGTCGCCGGTTTCTGCCTCGCCCGGGTTATGGCATCGGAAAAACTCAACGGAACGAACGGGGCCAAAACAAAAAAGACCAAAAAGAAAGAAATGAAAATAGTTTTTTTAAAAGATATTTTCATCGCGCCCCCTTTTCAGGTATATTTTATATAAGTATACTGTTATTAAAGGCAAAGACAAGTGGGCCGAAACGTAAAGGAAGCTTAATTGCGCACAAGAGGTAACGGACTCCTTTTCCATATAACTTCACTTCCCGCGCCTTACGGTATAGGCGATATGGGGCCTGAAGCTCACAAATTCGTCGACATCCTCGCGGAAGCAAAACAGAAATACTGGCAGATACTTCCGCTCAACTTTCCCATAGCGTCGAACGGGTACTCGCCGTACTTCAGCGATTCGGCCTTCGCGGGGAACCATCTCCTGCTCAGCCCGGACCTGCTTATAGAGGAAGGGCTCCTTCTTTTGGAAGATATCCCGCCCGTGCCGGGAGCCGACCCCGGGGAAGTCGACTATGACGGCGTGACGAAGCACAAGAAGCTCATCCTCGATAAAGCCTTCGAACGTTTCCGGAAAAAAGACCAAAAAAACGATTATGACGATTTCTGCCGCGGGCAATCGGGCTGGCTTAACGACTTCGCCCTTTTTGCCGCCATAAAGGAAGAGCAGAAGGGCAAGATATGGCATGACTGGCCCGCCTCCCTGAGGGACAGGCACCCGGAAGCCCTGGAAGAGGCGGGAAAGCGTCTTGCCGGAAAGATCGACCGGCAAAAGTTCATCCAGCACATGGTCTTCAAACAATGGTCCTCCCTGAAATCGTACGCAAACGGAAGAGGCATAAAGATAATAGGCGATATACCTATATACGTGAGTTACGACAGCGCCGACGTGTGGGTCGCCCCGCACATATTCAAGCTGGACAAGCGCAAAAGGCCCATGGCCGTCTCCGGAGTGCCGCCCGACTATTTCAGCGCGACCGGACAATTGTGGAACAACCCCGTCTACAGGTGGGACGTGCTGAAAGATACAAGATACGATTGGTGGATAGAACGCCTTTCGCACACCTTCAGCTGCGTCGACATACTGCGCATAGACCATTTCAGGGGGCTCGTCCAGTACTGGGAAGTCCCCGCGGGGGAGGAGACCGCGATGAACGGTAAGTGGGAGGACGTACCGACCTACGATTTCTTCGACACGCTGCTCGGGCACTTCAAGGATTTCCCCGTTATCGTGGAAGACCTGGGCCTCATAACGCCCGACGTGAAGGAGGCCATGGACCATTACGGTTTCCCGGGCATGCGGGTCCTGCAGTTCGCTTTCGGCGAGGACAAACCGGACCACCCGTACCTCCCGCAGAATTACGTAAAGAACTGCGTGGCATACACCGGCACGCACGACAATAACACGCTGATGGGCTGGCTGCGGGAAGAAGCCACACCCGATGTAACGCACAGGGTGCTGGATTTTCTGGGAGAACGGAAAATAAGCCCCGGTATCAACTGGAAAATAATAACCCGGCTCATGGGATCCGTTGCCGACACCACCGTCATACCCGTACAGGACATACTTGCCCTCGGCAGCGAAGCGAGAATGAACCAGCCCCGCGAGACCTTCGGCAACTGGAAGTGGCGCCTTCTTCCCGGACAGTTCACGAAGGAACACGCAGGGAAGCTTCGCGGGATAACCGAAACAACCGAAAGGAGCAGATAATGGTCAAGCCGCGCCTCAGTATATGGCAGATCATGAACATGAGCATAGGGTTCATGGGGATACAGTTCGGCTGGGGACTGCAGATGGCGAACATGAGCGCCATCTACGAATACCTGGGGGCCCAGCCCGATAAGATACCCATACTGTGGCTGGCCGCCCCGCTGACGGGCCTTTTGGTCCAGCCGTTCATAGGGCACATGAGCGACTACACGTGGTGCAGGTTCGGCAGGAGACGCCCGTATTTCCTCGTGGGGGCCATCCTGGCGTCGTGTTCATTGTTCTTCATGCCTTATTCCGGGACACTCCTCATGGCCGCCGGCCTGCTCTGGGTGCTGGACGCTTCCGTTAACGTGAGCATGGAACCCTTCCGGGCTTTCGTGGCGGACCTCCTGCCGGAAGAGCAGAGGACGTTCGGTTTTACCATGCAAGGCATGTTCATCGGGATAGGGGCCGTCACGGCTTCCGCTTTCCCGTGGCTCCTGGAGAACGTCTTCGGTTTCAGCGCTAAAGGCGGGCCGCACCCGCATGCGGCCGTCATTCCGGCGCACGGCGCGGTACACCATATACAAAAAGCGATCCCCGCGGTCCAGCAGGCCGCACACAACGTGATACCCGACATCGTACGGATATCGTTCCACGTGGGAGCGGCCGTGTTCATCGGCGCCGTCCTCTGGACCGTCTTCACTACAAAGGAATATCCCCCCGTGGACCTGGAAGCTTTCAAAAAGAGAAAAGCCGAAAAAGGAGGGCTCGGCAAGGCCGCCAGAGAGATATTCCGTGACCTTCTTCGTATGCCGCCCACGATGAAGGAACTCGCGTGGGTCCAGGTGTTCTCGTGGATGGGCCTTTTCTGCATGTTCATTTATTTCCCCGTCACGGTCGCGAACAACATCTTCGGCGCCAAAGAAGGAAGCGACCTTTACCTGAAAGGCATCGAATGGGCGGGGATCTGTTTCGCCACGTATAATGCGGTATGTTTTTTCGTTTCTCTTGTCCTGGCAAAAGTCGCCGGGAAGATCACCCGCAAATACACGCACATGATCGCGCTGTTATGCGGCAGCGCCGGCCTTATAGGCATAACCGCTGTCCACGACAAGAACATGCTGCTCCTTTTGATGATAGGCGTCGGTATCGCCTGGGCGAGCATACTCGCGATGCCGTACGCGATACTGTCAACGGCCATACCCAAAGAGAAAATGGGCGTTTATATGGGGATATTCAACTTTTTCATCACGATACCGCAGATAATCGTCTCGCTGGGGCTCGGCTGGGTCATGTTCCACTTCCTGGGCAACAACCGTCTTTACGGCGTCGTGATAGGGGGCTGCTGCTTTATCCTCGCCGCCCTGCTCATGTTGAGGGTAAGGGACAGGGGAGCCGAAAGGGAACGCGGCCATCCGCCGTCCTGGATCGCCCCGAGCGAGAACAACGAATAGAAATAGGCAACACACCGGGAGAGGCACGAAGTGCCTCTCCCGGTGTGAAAGTAATATTATGAAAACGCCCATAAAGATTTTACTCATTATAGCCCTGGTGGCCGCTCTTTTTGTCGGCGGCATCGCCCTGGCCATATTTTCCCTGACCCGCCGGATCGACAGGTCCGAACTATGGCTCTATGACCTCGACACCGGACAGACGGTACGCTTAACGGGGTCCGGCTCCAACGTCACTCCCGCTTTTTCGCCGGACGGCAAATTCCTGGTATACGCCCACAGGATCCCCGCATCCCGCGGCAAGGCGGCCTCATCCACGATCGAGATGCTGACGCTCGAAAAGGGCGCGGAAAACACCATCATCGATAACGGCGGCTACAACTACAGCCCCACCTGGAGCCCTGACATGAGATCGATCTACTACGCTTCCGACCATGGCGGCCAACGGGACATATGGGAACTCGAACTTGAAACCGCGGTCTCAAAAAAGATCACCGACGACAAGGCTTCCGAAAGGGAACCCCGCCTCTCCCGCGACGGAAAATGGATACTTTTTACACAGCGGGCCGAGACCGGGGGGATCGATGAGATCCATATCATCCCGTCAGGGGGAGGGGATAAAATACGCCTTACAGAGACAAAGAACATATTACAGATGCCCAAATCCCCGGCGTGGCTGCCCGATTCCAAGGGAATAGCTTTTTTTCGCCTGGTCGAGATCGCGATCATGGACCTTGAGGGCAACATAAAAGGGGTCATCAGTCTTGCCGGCCTCAACAATCTCGACGAACTCCGGTTCAACCCCACGCGGCCCGAGATCATATTCAAGGGCCGGCCCGCGAGGGAACTGTCTTTCCAGTTCTACTTGTATTCATTCACGTTCGAGAACAACGAGCTGCGTCCCGTCCGCAAATCCGGTTTCGTGGAGACCGGCTACACCTTCTCGCCGGACGGCCGCCAGATCGTTTTTTCGAAGTAACGAACAAAAGGAGCGAAAATGGAGACATCGGTGTTTTTGGCAAAACTTCTCGGGCCGTATTTCGTCATCGTTGGGATAGGGGTGCTGGCGAACCTCAAGTACTACCAGGGCATGATAACGGATTTCATGGAGAACAAGGCAATGCTTTACCTGGGCGGGGTGATGGCGCTGCTTTTCGGCCTTATCATCGTCCTCTTCCACAACTACTGGGCGCTCAACTGGGCCGTGATCATCACTATCATGGGCTGGCTGGGCATCTTGAAAGGCATCGCGCTGATCGTGTGTCCGGGCGCCATGATGAAACTGTCCAGAGCGTATATCGAAAATATGTTACCGCTCGCGACCAACCTGACGGTCATAATCATCCTCGGGGCGGTGCTGTGTTACATGGGCTATTTCGCCTGAAAAGTCATTCGCGTTTTCGCTCGGCGAGCAGAACGGCGTTCTTGAGATCAAGCTCGTTCGCCGCCTGCATCCATTCGTCCTCGAAATAAGGGTTCTGGGCGATCTGGGCGATGGCGGCCATTATCTTCAGTTTCATCTCCTCCTTACCGGGGGAGGTGACGATAACGAAGACGGCATGCGCGACACTGTCGTCGAGGAAGATGATCCCCGACCTGGCCCTGACCATGATAAGCTTAAGAACGTCCCTCTCCAGTTCGATGTGGGGGATAGCGAGGCCTTTCTCCAGGTACGTGCTCGACTGTTTTTCCCGTTCCAGGAGCAGCCCGGCCAATTTCCCGGGTTCCGCGCCGAGTCCGGACGACACCAGGCCCGCCAGTCTGCCGAAAAAATCCTCCACGTCGAGAGGCTCCTTTATTTCCATGAAAGTACTGGTCTTCACCAGCTCATGGAACTTATCCACGGCAAGCTGGTCCCTCTGCATCACTATCTTCCGCAGTTCCGAAAGGATGTCTTCCTGCGTGCTCAGTTCTTTGCTCCGGGATATCATCCTCTCCATGAAAAAGAAGAGCGCCGAGTTCTTCACGACCCTTTTTTGCACGTAATACCTGTACCACAGGGCGCAGACGACGACGAACATCATGGTCAGCGCTATGTAAAAATCGCCCATACCGACGAGCAGGAGAATGCCGCCCATCACGCCGATGATCTGCATGTACGGGTAGAGGGGGGCGACGAACTTGGGCTTATAGCTGGCGATCTTGCTTTCCCTGAAGAGCATTATGGTAAGATTGGCGAAAATATAGAGCAGTATGAGTATTGCCGATGCCACCTCGACCAGGATATCGAGTTTGATGAAGATCACCATCGCCATGAAGCCCCCGGTGAAAAGGACCGCTATGTACGGCACCCTGAACCTCTTGCTGATCCTCTGGAACGATTCGGGGAGCAGTCCGTCCCTGCTCATGCCGAACGGGTACCGCGAGGCGGTCATGAGGCCGGAATTCACGGTCGTGAGGAACGCCAGGAACGCCGCCACGCCTATCGCGATCTGGAACGCCCCGCCGCCGATAACGACGGAACAGTCGGATACGGGAGTAAGCGACTTCTGGAGGACGTTCGCCTTAAGGACCCCGACTGTGATAAAAACGGTAAACGCATAAAGCACGGAGGTTATGATAAGCGCCCAAAAGATACCGGCCGGGAGGTTCTTCTGGGGGTTTTTCACTTCTTCGGCCACGGCCACGATGGTGGTAAGGCCGCCGTAAGAGATAAAAACGAAACTCGCCGTGGTAAAAGCGGCGGTGTGCCCCTTGCTGAAAAAAGGCGTAAAATGCGTCAGGTCCACCAGTTTCATCCCCCAGGCGATATACAGGATAAGTATGGCGATAAGCCCCGCTACCATGACCAGCTGAAAACGCGCCGCTTCCTTGACACCGACCAGGTTCAGAAGAATAAAGAATATACAGAAAAGAAAAGCGATGAGACTCAGGGGCATCCCGACTATCTTCGTAAGGTAGGCCCCGATACCTATCAGGGCGAAAGCGCTTTTCATGCTGAGGGAGAACCAGGTGCTGAACCCCGCGATCGTCCCTATGGAAGGCCCGAAACCCCGCATGATATAAAAATAGTCACCGCCGGCCTTGGGCATGGCGGTAATAAGTTCGGACATGCTGAACACGGTAGGGACGCACAAAAGCCCGGCTATGATGTAGGAGAGTATCACCGACGGTCCCGCCTTGCCGAAAGCCATGCCCGGGAGGATGAAAAGGCCGGAACTTATCATCGCCCCGGAAGCTATACAAAAAACATGCCAGAATCCCAGGTCTTTCTTCAATTCCATCTGCATGATCCTTGCCCCCTTGAAAACGTCATTTTTTCAAGTATACCTAAAACATCATTTATAGCAAATAATGTTGGCAAAAGAGCTCATTTAAAAGTAAAATAATATAAATGGAAATAAAGAAAAGGGGGGAATAATGAAGAAGATCGTGAGCGTGGTTCTGACGGTTCTCTTTATCACCGGCTTGAGCCTGCTTTCCGCGCAAGGGGCGCAGGAAGACTTCCAGACCCAGCTGGACAAACTGAACCAGCAGATGAAGGACGCGAGGGACAGCTACAAACAGCAGCAGAAAGATGTCGACCAGGCGACACTGAAGCAGATGAAAGCGCTCGACCCGAAAGACAAGGACGGCCGCAAAGCTCTCCTGGACCAGAAAAGAGCCGAAAAGAAAAAGATCGAGGAAGCTTACCAGGAAGAACAGAAATCGATACGGGAACAGGTAAAACAGCTGAAAGCGGCCAACAAGGGTGTCGTAAAAACCAAAGAAGGGGACAAACCCGCAACGCCGGCGAAGAAAAAGGCCTGGACGCAATAAATAAGCGTCAAACGCTTGATCGCCCGGACCGGGCACGTCCCACGGCGGAGCGGGGCCCGGTCCCGGCGTCCTATCTTATTGCTGCGCAACAAGTTATACTCCCCGTTTTTTTAATAATTGCGCAATGTCGTATTTACGTTTATAATATGTGTCCGACTTGTTTTTAAAAATAATATCATGAAGAAAAAACTGAAACCTTTGATCATAGGAGACCTGGTGGTACCCGTACCCATAATCCAGGGGGGCATGGGTGTCAGGGTGTCCACATCGGCCCTGGCCAGCGCGGTAGCCAACTGCGGGGCCGCGGGCACGATAGCGAGCGTCGGCCTTCCTCCCGACACTGCGGAGAACAGGGCGGATGTCCCGAAATCCTGCAGGGAGCACCTCCAGATCGAGATCCGGAAAGCCCGTGAGCTCTCCGACGGCGTCATCGGCGTGAACATAATGGTCGCGCTGAGCAACTATGAGGACATCGTCCGGACGACCGTCAAAGAGGGCGCCGATTTTATAATCTCCGGGGCGGGACTTCCCCTGAGACTGCCCGAATACACGGAAGGATCGACCATAAAACTCATACCTCTCATCTCGTCGGCCAGAGCCGCGGAGATAATATTCAAAACATGGACGAGGCGCTATGACCGACTGCCTGACGCCCTTGTCGTCGAAGGCCCGTTATCCGGCGGGCATATCGCGGCGCATTCCGTAGAGGACCTTAAAGCCGGCAGGCTGACCGATCTTGAGACCACGCTGAAAGAAGTGTTCGAGGTCGTCGACAAGTACGCGAAGCCGGCGGGAGCGGATATACCCGTTATAGCGGCAGGAGGCATATTCGACGGAAAGGACGTCGCCAGATTCCTGAAACTCGGCGCGAAAGGCGTGCAGATAGGTTCCAGGTTCGTGGCCACGCACGAATGTTCGGCCGCCAAGGAGTTCAAACAGCTGTACCTGGACTCCGACGAGAAAGACCTCCTTTATATACAAAGCCCGGTCGGCATGCCGGCAAAAGTGATCAGGACAAAATTCATAGAAGAGATGCTTGCCGGCGGAAGACGGCCTATCAGCTGCAATTACATATGCCTGCGGACCTGTGACCCCAACGCCGTTCCCTATTGCATAGCCAAAGCCCTTATAGACGCGGTGGAAGGCGATATTGATAACGCGGTCGTATTCGCGAGCTCTTACATCGGCCGGATCGACAAGATCGTATCCGTGAAAGAGATGATCGACGAGATAACCCGCGAAGCGGCCGAACACCTTTAATTCTTTCAATACGGAAGGAGCGTGCAATGAACATCACAGAGATCAAACCCGAAGAACTTAATCCCCAGCAGTTTATCGACGAACAGATAGATGAACTTTCGTCCACCGTAGGCGACGGCCTGGCCATAAACGCCCTCTCGGGCGGGGTGGATTCATCGGTGGTCACCATGCTCGGGCACAAGGCCCTCGGCAATAAGCTAAAAACGTATTTCATCGACAGCGGCCTCATGAGGCAGGACGAACCCCGGCAGGTCCGGAGCTGGTTCGCCGAACTGGACGTCCCTGTAGAAATAATAGACGCGAAAGACGATTTCTTCGGCGCCCTGAAGGGCCTGACCGACCCCGAGGAGAAAAGGGAAGCCATCACACAGACCTTTTACAAGAAGGTGTTCGGCAAACTGGTCCGGGAAAGCGGCGCGAAATACCTGCTCCAGGGCACGAACTACACCGACGTGGAAGAGACCGTGGCCGGCATAAAGCGGCAGCACAACATACTCGAACAGCTCGGCATAGACACCCGGAAAGCGTTCGGTTACCATGTCCTCGAACCGGTCCTCCGGCTGAGAAAGACCGGCATCCGGCGCCTCGGCGAAGCGCTCGGCCTCCAGAAAGAAATTTACACCAGGCCTCCGTTCCCGGGGCCGGCCCTATCGGCACGCGTGATCGGCGAGGTCACCCGCCAGAGGGTAGAGACAGTGAGGCAGGCAACGGTCATCGTGGAAAAAGAACTGGCGCCGATAGGCGCGTTCCAGTACTTCGCCATACTTCACCGGGACCGCGTGACCGGCATGAGGGAAGGCAAAAGGGACTACGGGTTGCAGATAGAGGTCCGCTGCTGGGATTCCAAGGACGCCATAACCGCTGCCCCGACGAACGTGCCGTTCCAGACGCTCCGGAAGATCGCGGACGAAATAACCCGCAACGTGCCCGGCGTGGTCAGCGTGACCTATAATATCGCCACCAAGCCGCCGTCAACCATAGAGGTCGTCTAAAGGCGAGACGTTCATAACAAACGTCATGTATAAGAAAATATCCCCGAAAAACTTAACACTGTTCGCGATCGGGATCATTTTCATATCCGCAGGCACGGCTCTGGTCGTTTTCCTTTCTTACAGACACGGGGCCGGATCGGCCGTCGAACCGGCGCGGCGCGAACTGAAAGAACCGCTCCCGGCTGAAAGCCAAAATACCAAAAAAGAGGAAACACAGGCTAAAGGACCCGCCCTGACAGCGCACCCCGAAAAGGTCTTCATCGTACTGAACAACGGTGGCGAACTAAGGGGCGTCATAGAGCGCCAGACAGGGGAAAGCATAGCCTTGAATATCGGAGGAGGCACCGTTCTTCTGAACAAGAGCGACGTGAAAAGCCTTACCCCGCTCCCGGCGGATGAAACGGGCACCATCGTGTCGAACTCCTCGATCAGCGAGGAAGAGAGAAAAAAACAGCTGGATGAAATAAACGAACGGGACCGGATATACGCGGAGTGGAAAGAAAGCGTCGCCGAGTACGATCGCACTCAGAAAGAATACCGTGTGCCGTTCCGCGACAGGTCACGGATCATCGTCGACGTCATGCTGGACGATAAGGTGAAGACCAGGATGATAGTGGACACGGGCGCGCCCCTGGTATACATCCCCAGAAAAATAGCCATATTATTGCCGGATATAAACAGCAGGATAGGAAAACTCGAGCATAAGTTCATGTGGCCCGACGGGACCGTCTCGGAAGGGAACAGGGTGATCCTGAGGTCCGTCAAAATAGGGCCCGACATAGAAGCGAGGAACGTCGAAGCCATCGTCTATGACATAAAGAACCTCGACCACAAACACGCGGCCGGCCTTTTGGGCATGTCCTTCCTGGGCCAGTTCAATCTTACCGTGGACGCCCAGGAAAAAGAACTGGTGTTCCGGGAAAAATAGCATGCGCGGAGTGACCTACAAAGTGGATCTTTGCCCCGGGGACGACGACCCGGGAAAAGCCGAGATCCTGCGGACCGTTCTCCTGGGCGCCGGGGTCCCGCCCGAAAGAACAGCCGAACTTTACCGCGACGGAAGGGTCCATCTCTCGTTCTACACGAAAAAGCGTACCAGAGCCCGGTCCCTGGCATCAAAGCTCAGAAGGTCCGGACTGAAGGGGATAACGGTAAAAGGCGCCTCCCTCAAAGATTCGGACTGGAAAACAAAATGGAAAAAGACCTACAAGCCTTTCATGCTCACCCGTAACATCCTCGTGATCCCCGCGCGATTCAAGGATACATGTAAAAAGAAAGCGAAAAAATGCGTCTCTATCGACACCGCGCTGGCCTTCGGTACGGGGCTGCATTTTACCACCAGGTCCATGGCCGAGTTCATCGAGATGGAAGAGGGCAGGTTCGATGACTTTTTCGATGCCGGCACGGGATCGGGAATACTTTCCATCATAGCCCGGAAGAGCGGGGCCCGGCGCGTATGGGGTATAGATATCGATAAGGAAGCCGTAAAGGCCGCGAGGAAGAACCTTAAAGAGAACAGCTGCGGGGAGGGGTCCGTCAAACAGATGGATCTCAGGAGCTTCCCCGAAGGAGATGCCTTCGACTTCGTGGCGGCCAATATCAACACGAGGACGCTTCTTGCTAACCGGGGCAAGCTCATAGCACTTACGCGCCCCGGTAAATACCTGGCCGTATCGGGTGTAGCCGTTGAGAATTACGGGGAATTCCGCAGAAAATTCGACACAAAACGCCTCCGCTGCCTTAGGGTAAAAAAGGACAGGGAATGGACCGCGGTCCTTTACAAACGCACCTGGCGGGGTTAAAATATCGGATACCATGCAGAAAAGCGTAGTTACGAATAAGTATTCACTGGTCGACAGCCTGCCTGTATTCTCGGACCTGTCCCTTTTCCAAAAGATACTGGTGGCTTCAAGCTGCCACGTCGTTGAGTTCGAAAAAGGCGAGCACGTTTACGAAGAAGGCGACGCTCCCGACCATTTTTTCTGCGTGGTAAGCGGTAGGGTCGAGATATACCATCCCGCCGGCAAGACACGGACCGGCAGGAAGTTCATGCTCGAAGTTATCCGAAAAGGCGATTATTTCGGCCTGATATCCTCGCTGACGGGTAAACCCCATACCGTAAGCGCCCGGGCGCTCAACGATTCCGTGGTGCTCAGGATAAACAACAGGAATTTCAGCCGCATACTGAACAAGATTCCGGCCCTTGCGATAAAACTGAGCCGTTCCCTTTCCAGGAGGCTGGGCCGGAAACCTTTCAAGGAAATATTCGAAAGCCGGATAATCTCCGTTTATGGCATGACCGCCCCAGAAGACGCCGCCTTTTACGCCCGGAGCCTGGCGGAAAGCGTTAAAAAGGAATCCGGTAAAAAAGCGCTGGTCATACGGTCGACCTCGTTCTCAAAAGAAAAAGAGGTCTCTTCCAGGTTAAGCGCCCTTACGGGTGACCACCACTATATAATAGCGGATATATTCCCCGGCGACAGGAAAATAGACCTGGAGATCATCAGGCAATCCGACGCCTGCCATATCCTTAGCGCTTCCGATAAGGCCTCGCTCACGAGGACCGCGTCCTTTGTCAAACAGGCGGAAAAGCTCTTTGTAAAACATTCCGATCAAGCTGCCCTGGTCATATTGAAAGAGGACCGTCATTATCCGGACCTCTCTTATGAGGAAAAGGTCAAAGCGCTCTCAAAAGAAGTGTTCGCCACGCTTCCCGGACGCGGAGCAGTGTACAAAAAAGCGGTGCGCCGTATAGCCAGGGAGGTTTCCGGGGTGCGGGTGGGGCTTGCCCTGGGCGCGGGCGGCGCTATGGGCCTCGCCCACATCGGCGTCCTCAAGGTGCTGGAAAAAGAAAAAGTGCCCGTCGATATCGTCGCGGGCTGCAGTATCGGGGCGTTCATAGCGGCGTTATGGGCCGCAGGTTCCTCCGCCGCGGAGATCGAAAAACTCGTGTGCGGTTTTGACACCAGGCTCAAGACCCTCTTCTTGCTCGACCCGACCCTGCCCCTGCGGGGGCTCATAAAGGGAAAAGCGGTCAGGAAGGTACTGGAAAGATATCTGGGGGACAAGACCTTCTTCGACACGACCCTGCCCCTGAAAATAGTGACATGCGACATAAAGACCAGGGAGAAATTCGTGATAGATTCCGGAAGCCTCGTGGACGCTGTAATGGCCAGCATAGCGATACCCGGGGTCTTCGAGCCGGTGCCCTTCGGCGGCACACAGCTCGTCGACGGGGGGATCGTCGATCCTTTACCGGTAAGCGTGTTATCAAGGGCAGGCATCAAGAAGGTGGTCGCCGTGAACACGCTGCCTTCCCCGGAAGAGATGGCCGTCACGAGCCCCAGGAGTCTTAATCTCTATAACGTGATAGTGAACAGCTTTCATGCCGCCGAATACACCATGGCCGTCAACTCATGCCAGCAGGCGGACGTATACCTGCATCCCGTACTCGGGACCGCGGACTGGCACGAGTTCCATAAGGCGCGGCTGTTCATCCGGACAGGCCGCAACGAAGCGGTACGTATGCTGCCGCAGATCAAAGACCTCGCAAGGCAGAAACCCTGCGCTTAACGGTGCGGGATCAACCAAAAAGGGGTACAAATGAAGATAATAGCTGTCAGCGGAACCTACAGGAAGGGCAAGACCATCGACACACTGATAGATAAAGCTATCGAAGGCGTCAAACAGGTCGACCCTTCGGTGGAGGTCGAAAAGATCCAGCTCATCGATAAGGATATAAAATACTGCACCAATTGCGCCGCGTGTAAGACCGTTGACCCCGCCGAACCCATATCCAGATGCATTATACAGGATGACATGCAAAAGATCTGCCAGAAGTTGGTCGAAGCGGACGGGTACATACTGGGAACTCCCATAAACTGCGGCACGGTGACCGCCGTCTGGAAGGCGTTCTATGAACGCGCGGCCTGGATCCTGGCGAAACCGGGCACCAAACCCGTCAAGGGATGCCCGGCCCCGCGCACCGACAAGAAAAGAGCGGCGATGTTCATATTGAGCGCCGGGCTTGTACCGCCGATCCTGAGGTGCTTCTGTGACGACGCGACAAGGCTCCTCAAGGATCTCTGCGAATGCTGCCTCAACGCGAAGGTAACGGGGAACATGTACGCCGGCGCACTCGAAAAAAGAGGCATGTCCTATTATTTTGACCAGGCCCGCAAGGACGGCGAAAAACTCGCCCGGGCCCTGACGTCACAAAATATAGGTTGACACGGACAAAAGATAGTGTATAATAACCATGAACACAGTAGTAGTAAATAAAGGAGTAAAGTTTTGAACCACAAGGTTGAGAATGTAGCGCCTTGTGGTTTTTTAATTTCTGCCGTTATTTACTATGACACAAGAGCAAGAAAGGAGGGTAGTAAGTAATGGCAAAAGGAACAGTAAAATGGTTCAATAACCAGAAGGGTTATGGATTTATTACTCCTGAGTCGGGCGAAGATGTATTCGTACATCACAGCGCGATACAGAGCGAAGGCTTTAAGTCTTTGGATGAAGGCCAGGCGGTTGAATTCGATATTCAGCAGGGCCCCAAGGGCGCGCAGGCCGTCAACGTAGTAAAACTGTAACACAAAGAGCAGGGCCCGGCAGAAATGCCGGGCCCTGCTTCAAAAGGAGCTACAATGCGAGAGAAGAAGCTTTTCGTCGGAAATCTCAGCTATTCCACCGAGGAAAGTGATCTGAGAGATCTGTTCGCCCAGCATGGCAAGGTAGAGAGCGTCAACATAATTCCGAACAAAGGTTTCGGGTTTGTCGAGATGTCCAGCTCTTCCGAAGCGGAAGCCGCTAAGAACGCTTTAAACCTGACCCAGGTGGGAGGACGCAACATAAATGTCAATGAAGCCCGCCCGATGAAACCCAAACCGAGGCGTGAATTCAGGCGATATTAACAGTACGGAAAGATCGGTAACCCCCAGGGCTAATACCCCCGGGGGTTTTTTTGTTTTCGTTCCCGAGTGTCGAAGATATAATTGATCAATGACGATCCCGTTCCATAGAATACCCGCAACGAACCGTTTCGCGGTTGCCATTGCCGCGATTCTTATCCCTCTCGCGCTCCTGGCCTTCGGCGTGTACGGCACTTTTTCTTTTACGTTCTCGATCCCCCTGATCTGGCAGTTCTGCTTTCTGGGAGAGGGAATAAACTCTCTCGGCCTCAAAAGGAGGTCTTTCTGGCCTTCCGCAGCAACGGGCATACTAACGGGCATCGTCCTCGCTGTTTCGGGAGGATTTATCCTGAAGGCCCTGGGAATGACGGGTTATTCCCTGGACAAGGTCCACGAATTGAACAGTTTCCTCCGTTCCTTCGGGATAAAGATCACGTTCATGGGGGAGGCGGGATTCAAGCTTCTCTCGGCGGGGAATGAACTGAATTGGGTCCTGTTGTCCCTGATATACTGTGTGCTCCTCGTCGGGCTGGGCGAGGAGATATTCTGGAGGGGGTTCATCCAGCGGAAGATATCAAGAACTTTACCCGTGCCTGCCTCCATATGGGTAACAGCGGTCCTGTTCGCCCTGGTGCACAGCTACCTGTTCTTCATCATCCCTTTCAAAGAGGGACTTATTTTCCTGGGGCTCATAACCCTGGCCGGAGCGTTCTGGGGGTACCTGTATGAATACTTCGGCAACATCTGGGGGCCGGCCTTTTCCCACGGTATCATCGCTTTCATCGTGTGGAGATACTTCGTGTTCTCGACCGTTTAGAACTGGAAAAGGAGAACCTTTAGGTGTAAAATTAAACAAAACGATCCAAAAAGGAGACAACATGAAAAGGGCTATCACTTTTGCACTTGCGCTGCTTTTGGCTTTCAATGCCGGTCCTGTTTCTGGACAGGGTCCGGCCCAGCGGGAACTTATCGGTGAGACCCGCGTTAAGAGGGGAAGGAACGAAGCCGGTGTAGCCCTGATACGGCTGGGCCCGGAAAAACTCGCGGCGCTGGTGAGGACCCCGTTAAGGGCAAAAGCGAAAGTACAGAAGATGGAGCTCATAAGCCCGTCGGGTAAACGATACAAGTCCTCCAACACGGACCAGGTGCCTTCCAGGCAGCTCGGGCAGTATTTTGACCAGATCTCATCTGTCGGCAGGATATTCGGTGATTTTTGTAAAAGGGTCGATTCGATCCTGACCCGCGAGGCGTGCGCGGACGGCGGTTGTCCGAGTAGCGGAGGGACAGGCGGCGGCCAAGAACCTTGCCATGAGGACAGGGTCAGTGACAGAGAGCGCGCTGAGAGATTTGCCGCGTTCACGGCCCTGATAGGCCGTGCCATGATGGACAAAGACCAGTGGTTCACGGTACTCCTTTACGACAAAATAACGATAGAGCCCGGTTCCTGGGAGATCCACCTTGTGATGGTCGATGACCGCGGTAAGCGCGTGCGTGTGACCGGTACCCTGGAGGTTATCGGGCCGGCTGAAGGCGAGGAAATAGACCCCATGTTACTCAGATATATGACCGACTACGATAAATATTCCAGGCGTTTGCAGCAGATCGCCCCCGACAGTTACGAAGCACAGACTATAAGAAGGATCCTTCCCGGTCTTGAAGACTCAATAAGGTCAATGGGGGGGGAAGTGCCGGAAATACCTCAACCGCCTGTGGAACCGGTTCCTGAGGTCGACATGCCGGCCGGCGGAGCACAGCCGCCCGCTGGCGGCCGGGACCTGCCATGGGCAGAATCCACCAACCGCGCTACAGGCATCACTACGAGATCCGAAGCGAACCCTGACGGTTCGCACACCATTACAAGAACGGACAAAAACGGCAATGTGATCTCACGTGAAACAACACCCCCGCCGCGTGCACGGGGACCTCAAGCCGGAGCTCCGCCTGGCGCCGCCCAACCCGGTGCCCAACCCGGAGCGCCCGCGGGCCAGCCCGCCGCGCCTGCCGGCCGGCAAGACCGGCCGTGGGCCGAAGGTTACGACCATCCCCGCGAGGGCGTAACTACACGGTCCGAGGGACAAGCGGACGGTTCACACTCGATCACGCAAACTGATGACCAGACCGGCAGGGTGATCCAGCGCCGGACCACGCCCCCGGCGGGAACTGCGCCGCCGAGCGGACGCTCAAGTTACACGGACCCCGAAACCGGCGTTACGACGACCATTGACAGAACGGGGGCCGGTACACGGACCACCCAGACCGACCGAAGCGGCAGAGTAATATCGGACAAGCTTGATATTTGATATGATCGGCCCGGAAATAGCGTTAATTTTAAAAAAGTAAGCAATTTTAACTGGTCAGTTCACGATCACAAGGTAAACTATAACAAGATATAAAATATCCGATAGGAAAGGAGGGGAAAGATGAAAAAACTTATCGCGTTTTTGCTCATAGTCGCTTTAGTGATGTGCGTCACTCCGGCTTTTGCGCAGTCGAAAGCACGTCCGCCCGGCGATGGAGGGTTTTTCACGAAATTCTTCAACGGGCTTCTGGGCGATTCCTGGGCAAAAGGGGCTACGGGAGCAAAAGACATAACACCCGAGCAGACGAAAGAACAGGCCGAAAAACAGAGGAAGAAAATAAGCAAACCGCAATTCTAAGGATGCACGCGCCTGAAGTCACAACCCCCGGGGCCGGATAACAACCCCGGGGGTTGTTTTTTGTGATTTTCGGGTTTACTGCAGGTATACTATAGGTGTTTAATATGGGCGAGATAGCGACCGATAAAACGACAGGCATAAAGTACGAAAAATGGGTGTGCCCCGGGCCGAGGGCCGTGCTGGTCCTCGTGCACGGAATAGGGGCGCACACCGGCAGGTGGAATTTTCTTGCCAGGTTCTTCCGGGCGCACGGCATATCCTCTTACGCGATCATGCTGAAGGGTTTCGGGAAGGCAGCCGCCACGAACGGGCATGCGGATTCTTTAAAGACGTACCTCGGCGACATCCGCAAACTATGCGCTCTCGTTGCGAAAGAGAACCCGGGCAAAAAGGTGTTCATCCTGGGGGAAAGCCTGGGCGGGCTCATATCCTTCATCGCCGCGGGCCTTTTCCCTGACCTTTTTGACGGGGTTATCTGCATCTCACCGGCTTTCGGCAACAGGATGAAGTTCTCTCTTTTAGACTATATCCGGATATTCCTCTCAGGGATCTTCAACCCGAAAGAGCAGTTCGACCTGCCTTTCGACTCCGACATGTGCACGCGCGACGCGGAATACCGCAGGGCGATGGACCATGACCCCGATGAACACCGGTCGGCTTCCTCGGGGCTTCTTGTCGGGATCGCCGTCGCGCAGATACGTTCCCGGCGGCTCTGTGGCCGGATAACGAAACCGGTCCTTTTCCAGATAGCGGGCAGTGACATGCTGGTGGACCCGGAAGCGAGCGTCAGAGTGTTCAACTCGTTGAAAGTCGCCGACAAGACGCTGAAAGACTACCCGGAGATGCTCCACGCGCTATCCATAGACACGGACAGGGAAAAGGTGTTCGACGACGCGCTGAATTGGCTGGAACAAAAGTTATGAGGAACCGTAGATGAAATACGTTCTGTCGATAGACCAGGGCACGACAGGCAGCCGCGCGGTCCTGTACGACAAAAGCGGCGGGGTGAAAGCAAGCTGCTACCGGGAGTTCAGGCAGTATTTCCCGAAACCCGGGTGGGTGGAACATGATCCCGAAGAGATATGGCACAGCGTCAACGCTTCCATGCAAAAAGCCCTCTCAAGCGTACCGAAAAGCGGCAAAATAGAAGCGATAGGGATAACCAACCAGAGGGAAACCACGGTCGTGTGGGACAGGGTAACGGGAAGACCCGTGTATAACGCGATCGTCTGGCAGTGCAGGAGGACTGCCCCGAGGTGCGACCGGCTTAAGGGCGACCCCAAAGTCGCGCACGAATTCCGCGAAAAGACGGGGCTTAAGATCGACGCGTATTTTTCGGCGACCAAAGTGGAGTGGATACTGAAGAACGTGCCGAAGGCCCGGCAGAAGGCGAAAAAGGGCAGGCTCCTTTTCGGCAACACGGACACCTGGGTGCTCTGGAAACTCACCGGAGGCAAGGTCCATGCCACCGACTACACCAACGCCTCGCGCACGATGCTCTACAATATCGATAAACTGCACTGGGACAAGTCCATCCTTAGAAGATTCGGCATACCGCGCCCGATGCTGCCGGAAGTCAAGAACTCTTCCGGCATTTTCGGCAAGACCGTCAGGATAGGAAAGCTCCCCGCGGGCATACCCGTAGCGGGCGACGCGGGAGACCAGCAGGCGGCCCTTTTCGGGCAGACCTGTTTCGAACCGGGGACCATGAAGAACACTTACGGCACGGGAAGCTTCGTCCTGCTGAACGCGGGAAAAAAGCGGCCCCGCGGAAAGCACGGGCTCATAACCACCCTTGCCTGCGGCCCGGCGGGCGAACCGGTATACTGCCTGGAAGGGTCCATCTTCATAGCCGGCGCCGCTATCCAGTGGCTGCGCGACGGGTTAAAACTCCTGCACAAGGCCCCGGTCTCGGAAAAAATGGCCTTGTCCGTCAAAGATAATGCCGGGGTGTATTTCGTGCCCGCGCTCGTGGGGCTCGGCGCTCCTTACTGGGACCAGGAAGCAAGAGGGACCATTACCGGGCTTACCAGGGGCACGGCACGGGAACACATCGTAAGGGCGGCCCTCGAGGCCATGTGTTACCAGACCCGGGACGTGCTGGAGGTCATGGAAAGGATAGCGGGCCTGAAGATAAAAGAGCTTAAGGTGGACGGCGGGGCTGTGGCGAACGATTTCCTGTGCCAGTTCCAGGCGGACATACTCGGCATAAAGGTCATAAGGCCCAGAATAATCGAGACCACCTCGCTCGGAGCGGCTTACCTGGCGGGGCTCGCGACCGGTTTCTGGAAAAGGACGGCGGACGTAAAAAGATATTGGAAAAAAGACAGGATATTTTCTCCCAGAATGAGCAAAAGGGACGCCGACGCCTTATACAGGGGCTGGGAGAAAGCGGTGAAAAGGACGCTTTCGAGAACGACATGAAAAAATATGATTGCCTCATAATCGGCGGAGGGGCGACCGGGACGGCCATGGTCAGGGAACTGTCCCGTTACCGCCTAAGCCTGGCGCTCCTGGAAAAGGAAGAGGAGCTCGCCTTCGGCGTCTCGAAATCCAACAGCGGCATCATACATCCCGGCACGCAGAACCCGCCGGACTCCCTCAAGGGCAAGTTGTGCGTGGCGGGCAACACCCTGGTCAAAAAGATATCAAAAGAACTCGGTGTCGATTTCAAGGAAGTCGGGGAACTTATCGTCATCTTCGACCGGACGGACATGCCGCGCCTCCAAAAGATCAAGGAAGAGGCCGAGGTTCTCGGCGTGCGCGGGATGAGCATTGTCGACAGCAAATGGCTCCGCAGGAACGAACCCAACCTAAATCCCGAAGTAGTGGCGGCGCTTCACGTGCCCACGGCAGGTATAATCAGCCCTTACCGGTGGGCATACGACCTCGCGGAGAACGCCGCGAAGAACGGCGCCGAGATCCACCTGGAGACCACCGTGGAGGGTATTGCCGCCGCCCCGTCCGACAGGCACCGTTTCGTGATCAAAACGACGAAAGGCGAGTTCGGGGCCAGATACGTCGTCAACGCCGCCGGGCTTTTCGCGGATGATATCTCCCGTATGGCCGGAGTGGACGATTTCAAGATAAGCCCGAGAAAGGGCGAGGAGTTCCTTCTGGACAAGAAGAGACAGTACCTCACTAACCACCTTATATTCCCGCTGCCCACGAAGAGATCAAAAGGGATACTTGTAATAAAGACGTCCGACGGCAACCCGATGATCGGGCCTACGGCCCATGATATCGAGGACAAGCATGACCTTTCCACTTCCGATGCGGGTTTGGAGGAAGTGCTGGCCGGCGTACGGAAACTGGTGCCCGCGATAGACGGGAACGATATAATCGCGTATTTCGCGGGCCTGAGGCCCGCCGCCGGACATGACTTCATCATACGCCATGAAGAAAAAGTCCCGGGGTTCATCAATGTCGCGGGCATACAGTCGCCGGGGCTCACGGCCTCACCGGCCATCGCGCATATGGTGACGGGCCTTTTGAAGGACAACGGCCTCGCCTTAAGGCGAAAACTCTTCTACCACCCGCACCGCAAAAGGTCCGTGCACCTTTTCGGGATACCGCTGGAGAAAACAAAAAAGTTGATAAAAGAAGACCCTGCCTACGGCGACATAATCTGCCGGTGCGAGATGGTATCCGCCAAAGAAGTGACGGACGCGATAAAGCGGGGCGCGAGGACGCTCGACGGGATAAAGTTCCGGACACGCGCCCAGGCCGGAAGATGCCACGGGGGGTTCTGCACGACCCGTCTCATGAAAATACTTGCCGAAGAAACGGGTACCACCCGCACTAAAGTGACGAAAAGGGGCAAAGCCTCAGAGATCGTCAAGAAGGACAGGCGCGATGCATGAACGGGAACTCATAGTCGTCGGCGGCGGTCCCGCCGGCATGGCGGCGGCCATTTCCGCGCATGAGAACGGGGTGAGGGATATACTCCTCATCGAAAGGGACCAGTACCTGGGAGGGATACTCAACCAGTGTATCCACACCGGCTTCGGCATAGAGTATTTCAAAGAGGTCCTGGCCGGACCGGAATACGCCGAAAGGTTCATCGCGAAAGTCACCGCGATACCCGGGATCGAGATAAGCCTGCGGACCTTCGTGGTGCACCTTACCGGCGAAAAGGCCATCACATACCTGAAGCCGGGCCTCATGGAAGAGGTAAGGGCTAAAGCCCTCATTATGGCGACAGGCTGCCGCGAACGGACGCGCGAGATGATACACATCCCAGGAACAAGGCCGGCCGGCGTGTTCCCCGCGGGCCTCGCGCAGAAACTCATAAACATAGAAGGGCTCCTGCCCGGCAAAAAGATCGTGATAGTGGGCTCGGGAGACATAGGAATGATAATGGCCAGGCGGTTCCTCCTGGAAGGAGCCGAAGTCAAAGCCGTCGTCGAGATACAGAACAAGACCCGGGGCCTTACGCGCAATCTCGTGCAATGCATAGAGGATTTCGAGATACCCATCTATTTCGGCCACAAGGTAAAGCGCCTTCTCGGGAAGGACCGGACAGAGAAGGTAGAGATCGTAAAGGTCGACGAAAATTACCGGGAGGTGCCCGGTACCGGTTTTGAGATAGAGTGCGACACTCTCCTGGTCTCCGTGGGGCTTATCCCGGAGAACGAACTCGTCGAGATGGCGGGCGTCGAACTCGACAGAAGGACGAACTCACCGGTGTCGGACGAGGTCAACAAGACGTCCATACCAGGGCTTTTCGTGTGCGGCAATTCGTTCAAGGTATACGATATCGTCGATTCCGTCACGCATGACAGCGAAATAGCCGGCCGCCAGGCCGCCGAATACCTGAGGGGCCTTAAATGATAAAAAAAATGACCTGCATAGAATGCCCGGTGGGATGCCAGCTCGAAGTGGAGATCGGCGAAAGCGGCAAGGTGGTCACGGTCTCCCGCAACAAGTGCCCCAAGGGCGAGAAGTATGCGATAGAGGAGACGGAAAACCCCGTGCGCGTGCTCACGACGACGGTGCTGACCGAAGGCCTCCCGCTAAGAACGGTCTCGGTAAAGACCGACCGTCCGATACCCAAAGCGCGGCTCCTGGAGGCGATGCGGGAGATAAGCAAGGTAAGGCTGCGCAAGTCCGTTAAAGTGGGTGAGGTCGTGGTACCGAACCTGATCGGCCTTGACGCCAACCTCATCGCCACCCGCAACTGCTAAGTGATGGTAAGCTGTCTATCGAATCCCGCGATCTTGAAGACCTTCTTCACGTTGGGGTGCACGTTCATTATCGAAAAATTGGCGGGTCCGACTTCCTTCGCGACGCGCAGGCATAAACGCAGGAAAGCGGAAGATACATAGTCCACCTCATCCAGGTCGAACACGACCGGGATCTTCTCTTCGACCACCTTATCGAAAAGCTGGTCTTCGACTTTCTGGCATTCGGCCGTGTCCATCTTTCTGGAAAAGGAACACACCAGGGTCTTTTCCTGCGTTATGTTGTCTTCTATGTTGAAATCGACCATCTAATTTCCTCCTTGGCTTAAAAATCCCTGTTAAATTCCTTTTCCAGGGTCTTCGCGTCGAGCGTTTCGTCAAAATATTCGTTCATGTCGAAATGCTCCCAACGCCCGTCCACGCGCCGCCGCGCGATACGCTGGATATTCAGGTAATGTTCCACACTTATATTGTCGGTCGTCGTCGTCTTGGCGGCCGTGCCGCAGCCCGGCGACATGGAAGGGGTGAGCATGTTGTACATGAACCCCAGGGACCCGTGCGACGAAGGCGTGTTCACAAGGACGCGCCCCGTGTTCATGATGGCCGCGAAACGCATGACCTTTTCGTCATCGTTGGAGAATATGCTAGCCGTGTGGCCGGCGCCCCCGTGGGAGATAAGGTCTATGCACAGGTTGACCGCGCTGTCGAAGTTATGTATCGTGTAAAGACCGAGTATCGGCGCGAGGACCTGTCCGGAAAGGGGAACATGCGGCCCCACCTCTTCAAGCGGCGCTATCAAGAGCTTCACGCCCTCCGGGACGTCTATGCCGGCCCTCTCGGCGATGACCGAAGCGGGCTGCCCAAGGACCTGGACGCTTGTAGTTCTTTTTTGCCGGTCAACGGCTATCTCCCCGAGTTTCTTCACTTCTTCACGGGTGAGAACATGTCCCCCGAGCTGTTTGAACTCTTTGATGATCTCCCGGACTTTCTCGTGCATCACTACGACAGCCTGTTCACTGGCGCCTATCGTACCGTTGTCGAACGTCTTGGACAGCATGATCTCGTTAACGGCGAAGGGCACATCGGCGCTGTCCTCGATAAAGACCGGCACGTTGCCGGCCGTGACCCCGAGAGCGGGCGTGCCCGAACTATAAGCCTCTTCTACGATCTTTCTTACGCCGGTCGCGTGGATCAGGCGGACGTTCTTATGGCCCATGAAGGAGCGCCTCTGTTCGCGGGAAAGAGAGACCCACTGGACACAGTCCTCCGGGGCGTCTTCCCTGAGAGCGGCTTCATAGCATATACGGGCAGCCTCCTCCCCGCACTTCATCGCCCGGGCATTAGAACTTATGATGACCGGGTTCCTTGTCTTCATAGCGACGAGTATTTTAAAGATGATAGCCGACGTAGGGCTTGTGACAGGCACAAAGGCAAGTATCGGGCCGACCGGCTGGGCTATCTTCGTGATCCCTTTTACCGTGTTCTCGGACAGGATCCCGACGGTCTTACGGTCCTTGATGTCCTCGTAGGCGATCTGGGTCGCGAGCACTGTCTTGAGGACCTTATCCTGCCATTTTCCCATGCCCGTTTCTTCAGCGGCCATTTTCGACAGCCTCACGCGGTCGTTGAACGCCGCTTCATAGACCGCCCTGACTATGCGGTCGGTATGTTCCTGTGAGAGCTGGCTGAAAACGGCGGCCGCGTTTCTGGCCTTTTCCATTATTCTTTCGATATCGACCAACTTTGTAACGGCCATTTAGATACCCCCCGGGTTTGGTTCGAGCAAAACCGTTAAAGATGAAGATAAGCTTAATTTTATCAACCGCAACTGAAAAAGTCAAAAACTTTCCCGCCGGGGGAACATCCGCTAAGGTCTTGTAATAATTATTATTTAGATGTAAAATTACAATATGATATCTTTATTGCGGAACCGCAGCATAGCGTTCAAGCTCGTATTCTTCATCCTCTCAAGTTGCACTTTCATTTTCGCGGTCGTCTTCAGCTATAATTACGGTGTTTCCCGGGGAATAGTCTTAGACAGGATAGACGACCTGGCGCGTACCCTTACCGCCGGCGCTGTCAATAAGATAGAGTCCGTGCTGCTTCCCGTAGAAAAGATACCGGAACATCTCGCCCTCGCGCTGGGAAAGCACTTTCACACCAGGGAAGAGCTCGAAGAACTGCTTTTTTCCGTCGTGGACAAGAACCCCGAGATATACGGCGCCGCCATAGCCTTCGCACCTTACAAGTTCGACCCGAACGTCTCCGACTTGGCGCTTTACTTCTACAGAAGGGACGGCGAGGTGCGGTCCGCCGACCTCGGCAGCGATTCGTACTCGTACCGCAAATGGGACTGGTACACGGTCCCTAAAAAGCTCGAACGCCCGGTATGGAGCGAACCTTACTTCGACAAGGGCGGGGGCGAGACGCTGATGACCACCTATTCGGTCCCGTTCTACCGGGAAACGGGCGGGGAGAAGGAATTCCTGGGGATCGCCACCGCGGATATGTCCCTCGTCGGGCTCCAGAAATTCATCGCCTCCATCAAGGTGGGGAAGACCGGTTACGGATTTCTCATTTCCAAAAAAGGGACCCTGATCACGCACCCCGAGACGGACCTTGTCATGGACAAGACCATCCAGGAAGTGGCCAGGCTCCGGAACAACCCGGCACTGCTCAAGATCGGCGGGCAGATGATGCGGGGCGAAATAGGTTTCGCCCCCGTGAAAGATACATCCACCGGGAAAGAAACATGGATGGCCTTCGCTCCCGTGCCCGCCAGTGACTGGTCGTTCGCGGTCATGTTCCCTAAGGGTGAGCTCATGCAGGACCTCCACGCCCTCAACAGGGCCGTCCTTGTCATCGGCTTGACCGGACTGGTGTTCCTGGCACTGGCGATCACCCTTTTTTCGAACTCTATAACAAAACCCCTTAGGGTCCTGGCCATCAAGACAAAGGACGTGGGAAGCGGACATCTGGATTTCGAGCTCCCGCCGGCAAGATCGAAGGACGAGGTCGGCAGCCTTACCGAGTCCTTCCGGCACATGAAAGACGCGCTCAAAAGATACATAACGAAGCTGACCGAGACCACGTCCGAGAAGGAAAAGATCCAGAGCGAGCTGAAGATCGCGCAGCGCATCCAGATGGATATTCTTCCCAAGGTGTTCCCGCCCTTCCCGGAAAGGGAAGAGTTCGATATCTTCGCTATGATGAGGCCGGCCAAGGAAGTGGGCGGGGATTTCTACGACTTTTATTTCATCGACGAGGACCACCTCTGCCTCGCCATAGGCGACGTCGCGGATAAAGGCGTTCCGGCGGCGCTTCTCATGGCCATGACCAAGACCTACATGAAATCGACGGTGAAGGTGATACATAACGTGCCCGGCGTCATGTACAAGACCAACAAGGAACTCTGCATCGGGAACGATTCGGGCATGTTCGTCACCGCTTTCTGCTGCATCCTGAACGTCAAAACGGGCGAGGTCTTTTCCTCCAACGCGGGGCACAACCCGCCCCTGGTGATCCGCAAGGGAAAGGACCCCGAATTTCTCGAAGAGGATTCCGGTTTCGCGCTGGGCGCCTTTGAAGACGTTTTCTATGAGGAGCAGAAGATGGTCCTCAGGCCCGGGGACACCCTGCTTTTGTACACTGACGGCGTAACGGAAGCCATGAACAGGGAAAGGCAGCTCTTCTCCGAAGAAAGGCTGCGAAAAGGGCTGTCAAAACACCGTGACGACCCGATAAAGGAAATGGTCGAGAAGCTGGTGAGCGGAATAGATTCTTTCGCCCGGGGCGCTCCCCAGTCCGACGACATAACGGTCATGGTGCTCAAGTATTACGGCAAGGGAAGCACTGGCGCAGAACAAAAGAACAACGGTAAGATGACCCTCAAGAACGACCTCCCCGAGATCAGGAGGATGGCGGGCATCATGGACAGCTTCGGGAAAGCGAACGGCCTGTCACAGGAGCTGATAAACGACGCGAACCTCGCCCTGGAAGAGATCGTGAATAACATCATATATTACGCCTATGAAGATAAAAAAGAACACCTTATACACGTGCGCATGAACATCGAAAGCGGGGAGCTCGTCCTGGAAGTGGCCGACGACGGCAAACCCTTCGACCCCCTGAGCGCCCCGGTATCGGATACCGATAGGCCCATCGAAGAAAGGACCGAAGGCGGCCTGGGTATATTCCTCTCCCGGAGAATCATGAACTCGATGGAATACAAACGGGAAGACGGAAAGAACATCCTGGTGATGAAAAAGAAGATATGACCCCTAAAGAGCAGCGGATCAGTTTCAAGTCAAAGGACGGCGTTACCCTGCGGGGCATCCTGACAACTCCCGGCGAAAAAGCAAAAGAGGCCGTCATATTCGCCCACGGCATCACGGGGGAGAAGGACGAAGGCGGCCTTTACGCGAAGCTCTCCCGGCTCTTCGCCGGTAAAGGTGTCGAGAGCCTGCGCTTTGATTTCAGGGGACACGGTGAAAGCGGCGGAAAGCCGTGGACGGTAACGATAAAAGGGGAACTTGACGATCTCGCGGCGGCCGTGGACCTCGTCAGGGCCCGGGGATATGAGAAGGTCGCTATCATCGGCTTCAGCTTCGGGGGCGGGATAACCGTTCTTTATGCCGGCAGAAAACCCCGGAACGTTTCCTGCATCACGCTTTTATGCCCGGTACTCGATTACCGGAAGACCTTTCTGGAACCCGAGACCGCCGAAGCGGCGAAATGGTTCTCCCCGGAGGCGATAGCCCGGGCAAAACGAACGGGCAGGCTCGACCTTGCCGGGTTCCCCCTGGGGCATGGCCTCCTGAAGGAGCTTAGCAGGTACAAACCCGGCCAGACCCTTTTAAAACTCGAGGTGCCGTGCTTGATAATCCACGGGACAGATGATAATATGGTCCCTTATACCGTCGCCCGGTATTACGGCAGGAAATACGAAAAAGGCGAATTCCTGTCCGTCAAGCGTGCGAGTCACAGTTTTAAAGGGTTTGAAGGCAGGATCGCCCCGACGATCACCAACTGGGTCTTGAAATGGATATAGAACTTTATTCAGGTACTATAATATCTATCCCGTTCGGCAAGCACAAGATCGACGCTCGCTTGTACCACATCGTCTCCGACAAAGAACATTTGAAGGAAAAGCCGGTGATCCTGCGCCTTCACGGCACTTTGGGCAACCTCCTGGACGAGACCGAATATTACCTGCCGACCGTCCTTTCAAAGAACGATTATTCTTCGCTTACGACCAACACCCTGCTTTCCAATCTGGGGCTTTTTTTCGGGTTCGGGGTTTTCGACGATACCATGCCGCAGATAGAAAGGGTATGCGCGTTCCTCAAGGAACTGGGTTTCAAAAAAATAGTCCTTTCGGGCCACGGCGTAGGCGGCTGCATGGCGGTAAGATACGCGGCATGGAAGGCCGAGGAAGGTAAAGCCGACGAGATAGCCGGGGTCATAGCGGTAACGACCCCGTATTCCCTGCCGGAGACCACCCGCAACCGGTGGAAAAAGTTCGGAAGCGAACCTTCCTACGACGAGGTTCATGAAAAAGCCGACCGTATCCTTCATCCCGCCCCGGGGGAGGAACAACCGGGTGACGAGATAATCGTGGTAGAAAAAGCTCAGGGGCCTACGCGCCTGCCGAAGGACACCGAGGTATACACGCTGAGAACATGGTGGTCGCTCACCGGACCTGAGGCCGAGGGCACTAAGGTCTACAAGCATATAGGTAAGATAAAAGCGCCGCTGCTTTTGATACACGGCCTGCAGGACGAGTTCATCGGCCACAAAAAGACGGGCGAGCTGCCCATAATAGCCGCCGAGGCGGGGAACAGGGACGTGACGCAGATATTCCTTTCCACTGGGCATAAAATGGACGACATGCAGGACGAGCTCGGGGACATAATAATTAAGTGGCTCAATAAAAGGTTCACGAAAGACTAAGATGGAAATAAAGTTCAACGAGTTCCAGTATCTGATGAGGTTCAAGGCCGCGGACGGCTTTACGGTAAGCGCGTACCTTATGCCGGCGGATTGCGGGGACGACACGGACCTTATGGAAGTACCCGTCCTTTTGCAGATACACGGGCTTCTCGGCCATTTTCTCTCAAGAGGCACCCCGCGCCAGCTCCCGCGCGCTCTCTATAAAAAAGGCTACAGCTCACTTTCCATAAACACAAGGCTCGCTTACGCCGGCCAGATCAACGGCACAGGCATCTTCGACGATACCATCAAAGACATAGACGCCGCGATAGCGTTCCTGAACGACAGAGGTTTCAGGAACATTTTCATCCTCGGCTACAGCCTCGGGGCCGCGATGCTTGTGTACTGGGCCTCACAGAGAAAAGAAGAGAACGTGAGGGGTTTGATCCTCGAGGGCGCACACTACTCGATCCCGGATTCATGGAAGAACGATTTCCACAAGTGGGGCAGCACCCCGAGCTATGAAGAGCTTTACGAGAAAGCGAAAACCGTGCTGGGAGACGACCCGTACAACAGCCCCAACGACGAGACCTTCGTAGTGTACCAGTCCCGGGGGCCCAACCACGAACCCATAAGCAGCGAGATCTTCACTTACAAGACCTGGTGGTTCATGGCCGGACCCGAGGCCGGCAACGCCATGGCCTATAAGCATATCGGCAAGGTCAAACTGCCCATACTGATCCTGAGGGGCGTGGATGATTTCCTGGTCGAGGACTGGGAGCCCGGGGCGCTGAAAAAAATAGCGCGGGACGCCGGCAATAAGAACGTGAAGATGATCGATGTTCCCGGGGCAAGGCACGACTGCATGGAGAACTCGGTGGTAATGATGCAGCATATCGTCGAGATGTTCTCCGAAGACAGCAAATATAAGGAGGGGTCATGAAAAGGGCGGCTATTCTCTTACTGGTCGCGATCTTCACTTTTACAGGGATTTTTTCCGCGGCCGCGGCAGAGAAACAATTATCATCCATCACGATAAAAAGGATCAAGGACGCGATCGCGAAACTGGAAGACCCCGCGCGCGGCGTCCAGCGAAAAGGCTACAGGCAAGTAAAGGATTTCGGCGAGGCCGCGGTACCGTACATTACGGAAGAGCTGAAAAAGAAAGATGTCAATTTCGAAGCGAAGGCGCTCATGTGCGACATCTGCGGCGAGATAAAGGCGAAGGCCGCGGTGCCCGCTCTCATCGATACGATCAGGAACCCTTCGGCCACGGTGCGCGCGGCCGCGGCCAGGGCCCTCGGTAAGATCGGGGAGGCCCAGGCGGTCGACTCGCTTCTTCAAGCCACGCAGGACAAAGACGACCAGGTGAGGGCCGAAGCGATATGGGCGCTTAACCCTTTCGGCGACCTGCGGATACCCCCGAGGGCCGTCGAAATGCTCGGTGACGGCGACGATACGGTCCGTCTGAACGCCGCCAAGTACCTCGACGGCCACCCCTACACGGCGGCTTCCGGGCCGCTGCGCGAGGCGCTGGCCGGCGACGAATTCGCCTCCGTGCGCATGACGGCGGCGCAGGCCCTCGGCAACCTTAGGGACGATGCCGCGGTAGGCACGCTCTCGGAGTCGCTGGCCGAGGACACCTCAGAAGCCGTGCGCCGGGCGTGCGCGATCGCCCTCGGCACGATCAAAAGCAAGAAAGCTATCCCCGCCCTTATAGCGGCTCTTAAAGACGACTATAAAGACGTCCAGCTGAGCGCGGCCGAGTCCCTCAAATCGATCACAAAAAAGGATTTCGGCCGTGATCAAAAAGAATGGAACGAGTGGTACACCCGCAAAAAGAAGTAAGACGCAAACACCACCCTCCCGCGATCAAAAGTTGTATTTGACTTGATTTTTTAGCAGGATATATTACAATATACTCATATAGTTATATATCAATCTGTGTTTTTGAGCAATAAGAAAAGAGCCATATGGAAATCAAAAAAGCCCGGCAGATCCTGAAATCCTTAGCGGACGATACCCGCCTGAGGATAGTCAACCTGCTAGAAAAGCAGGAATTGACCGTGAACGAGCTTTGCCTGCTTTTGGATAAAAAGCAGCCGAACGTGTCGAAACATCTCACAAGGCTGCGGCTGACGGAGATCGTTCGGGACAGGCGCAGCGGCAACAAAGTATTTTATTTTATCCCCAAAACCGCGGGCGAAAAGCATAATAGGCTGCCCAAGGCCATAATGAAGGAACTTTCCGGGATGGAAAGGTTCAAAAGGGATGAAATGAGACTGAAAGAATTGATTAAGAAAAAAACCCGACAAAGGAGAGAGATCATGAAAAAACTGTTGGTGGCGTGCGTGGCAATAACGGCCGTTATTCTTTCTTTCGGGATGAACGGCGCTTCGTTCGCCCAGGAAACCGATTCGGACTGGGTGTACGGGGAGATCGTTAGCGTCTCGGGCAACAGGATCACTGTGAGCGAAACGGAGTATAACGAAGATACGGGCGAAAAGATCGAAACGGAAACGATCTACGCGGCGAACCCTGATATGGAGACAGAGAACATCACCTCCATCCAAGAGCTCAAGGGGGGAGAAACTGTAGACATCGAATACGTGGAGGTGGACGGCAAGAAGCAGATCACGTACCTGTACGTATATATTGAGGAAGAATAATAAAAAACCATATTTTCAGGCGGGAAAGATACTACCATGGGTAAAAAGAATTTTCTCTTTGTTTCCTGGGACGGGTATATAGGCGACATAGCCTGGCAGGTCGTCAAAGAAGGCCACGAGGCCAAGTATTATATCCGGAACGAGGATAACCAGGACATAGTCGACGGTTTCGTCCCCAAGACGGAGAACTGGGAAAAAGAGATCGACTGGGCTGATGTTATCGTCTTCGACGACGTCCTGGGGCAGGGCGCGATAGCGCAAAAACTGCGGGAGGCGGGTAAAAAGGTCGTCGGCGGCACTGAATACACCGACAAGCTCGAGGACGACCGCTCTTTCGGACAGGAAGAGCTGAAAAAAGCCGGCATAAACATCCTTCCATACCGTGAATTCTCCTCGTTCGACGATGCCATAGAATATGTCAATAACAACCCCGACAGGTACGTTGTGAAACCCAGCGGGGAAGCCCAGAACATCAAGCGCATGCTGTTCGTGGGGGAAGAAGAGGACGGCAGGGACGTCATCCAGGTGCTCGAGGCCTACAAGAAAGTGTCAACGGAAGACATCCGGGTGTTCCAGCTGCAGAAAAAGGTCACGGGGGTCGAGATCGCCGTTGGTGCCTTTTTCAACGGGGAACAATTCGTGTATCCCATAAACATAAATTTCGAGCACAAGAAACTTTTCCCCGGACAGATAGGCCCTTCTACCGGAGAGATGGGGACGTCGATGTACTGGGGCGGCGTGAACAAGATATTCAACTCCACGCTACTTAAGCTCAAACCCCGCCTGAAGGAAGAGAAGTACGCGGGGTACATAGACCTCAACTGTATCGTCAACGCGAACGGCATCTACCCGCTGGAATTTACCGCCCGCTTCGGCTACCCGACGATCTTTATACAGCAGGAAGGGATACAGATACCGATGTCCGATTTTCTGTACGGCCTCGCCGAAGGCACCCTCTCAGAGTTCAAGGTAAAAAAAGGGTTCCAGGTAGGGGTGAGAATAGTCGTTCCGCCTTACCCGTTCGAAGACCAGGACACTTTCGAGCGTTATTCCAACAATGCCGCCGTGCTTTTCAAAAAGCAGAACCACGACGGTATCCACATCGAGGACGTGAAGAACATCAACGGCCAATGGCTCGTCGCCGGCACTTCCGGCGTAGTGCTGGCCGTGGTAGGGACGGGACAGACCATGAAACAGGCCCAGAACCAGGTCTACGCCAGGATAAAGAACATACTGATACCTAACATGTATTACAGGACCGATATAGGCGACAGGTGGTTCGAGGACTGCGATAAACTGCATACCTGGGGTTACCTGAGAGAGGTTTGAAATGGACCCGCACGGCGCGTTCATCAACTACGTTTTTTTACCCGGCTTGATATTCCTCATGAGGATAGCGGACGTCAGCATGGGGACGATAAGGATAATTTTCGTCTCCAGGGGGATAAAGATATTCGCCGCTATACTCGGATTTTTCGAGGTGCTGATCTGGCTTTTCGCGATCAGCCAGATAATGAAGAACCTGAACAACCCCATGCATTACGTCGCTTACGCGGCGGGGTTCGGGATGGGCAATTTTGTCGGGATCTCGATAGAGAAATGGCTCTCGATGGGTAACAGGACCGTCAGGATAATCACGAAGAAAGACGCCGCCGACCTGATCAGGGCCCTGAGGGCGAAAGGGTTCGGCGTCACCAGTATCGACGGAGAAGGGGCCGACGGTATGGTCAAGCTCATTTTCACCGTGCTCAGGCGGAACCATGTCTCGGACGTGGTAAAATTGATCAAAAAATTCAACCCGAACGCCTTCTATACAGTTGAAGACATACGATATGTCCGGGAAGACAATATCTACCCCCTGAGATCGGATACAGGGCCATTCCGGAGACTGCTTTCTTCGATATACAAGAAGAAATGACCCGCGCGAAAAACTACAGCATCAAGCTAAGCTCTTCCAGTGACTTGCATTTGGTCTCGACCCTAAAGACGAGCGTGACCATGAAGGCAAGGACCGAGAATATCGCCAGCATCACGAGTGTGAAAGTGATACCCGCCGCCGCTTTGACCACGGGCAGCAGGAATATACCGAAAGCCGCCCCTATCTTGGCCACCGCCGCTGAAAAGCCGTGTCCCGACCCCCTCAAGCTTGTCGGATAAAGTTCGGCGGGCAGCACAAAGGTCGTCGCGTTCGGCCCCATGTTCATCAAGACATTGAATATGATAAATCCTGAGAAGACCAGCACGAGGTTCCAGGTATGGCCCACAACGACTATAGAGGATACCGCCAGAACCAGCAGCCCTAAGGCCATCCCGCCGAAACCGAAAAGCTGCAGTTTTATGCGCCCCCATTTATCGATCAAGAGGATGTTCAGCAAAAACCCTATCGCGAGAAAGATATCGAGGAACATCGCGCCCTCGGTGGCCTTGAAATCCCTTGCGATCGTGCCAAGGCCTTCTCCCGAAAAAGCCATGGACGCCAGGATTATCGGCGTAAAAATGCCCACGCCGTAAGTGGCGATATCCATCAGGAACCAGGGCACAGCCGAGAGGATCGTGCGCCTGATGTGCTTCCGGGAAAAGAGGGCCTTGTAGTCCACCTTTTTCACCTTAACGTCGCCGGGCAGACTGTGGGCTTTTGCCGCCAGCACGTGGAGTTCCTCCTCCTTGGAAGGCACGAGCTTCCTGATCACTTTCGCCGCGTCCTTGTTCTTATTGTGCAAAAGGTACCACCGGGCGCTTTCCGGCACGGTGGTCCTGAGGATTATGACCACGAGCGCCGGCAGGGCGCCGAAAGCCAGCATGTAGCGCCAGGCCTGGAAAGAGGGGAATACTTTCAAGATCACCAGGCCCATGAACGCCGCGGCGGCCATTCCGAGGGCCTGAAAACTGAAAGCGCTTATGAGCATCCGCCCGCGCACCCGGGCCGGCATGAACGCCGAGATATACGAAGCGCATATGGGATAATCCGCCCCGATACCGATACCCAGCAGAAACCTGAATATAATAAGCGAGGTCACGTTCCAGGATACGGCACAGAATAAAGATAAGATAATAAAAACTACAAGATCGAGTATATATAACGCCTTGCGTCCCCAGCGGTCGGTCAGGGTGCCGCCGACCGACGCGCCCACGACCGCGCCCAGGAGCGCCGCGGCGCCTATTAAACCGACGATCCGCGGGGTCGTCGGGAAAGTCTTCATGATAAGGGGCATGGCCACCCCTATAATGAAAAGATCGAACCCGTCCAGGAATATACCCATAGCGGACAGCCACCATATCCTCCAGTGGATCGGCCTCAAGGGGGCGTTATCCATCAGTTCCGTCATCTCTCTATGTATCAGATCGCGCTTATTCATGACGTTCAGTATCTTTTTCTGTTCCTTTCCGGCAAAAATAAGATATACTATATCGAAATGATGAGTTTCCTGGTCTTAATAATAGTCTCTTTAGCATGCCTGCTGCTGGGCCTCTTTTTGCTGTTAAACCCCGCCTCGGCCATCGAGATACAGGAGAAGTTCTATGAAAAACTGAACTGGCGCATGGAACCTGTCTCTATGGAAAAAGAGGTCCGGAACACCAAATTCATGGGGGTATTCCTGATCATCATCACTTTTCTGGCGGTGGTCATGGGCCTGTGGAAATAAAACGCGCCTATTTTCTCCATGATATCGGGGAAAGGGCGATAAGCACGGTGTATATCTCCAATCGTCCGAGCAGCATGCAAAGGGCGAGGACCCATTTCCCCGAGAGCGGGATCCACGCGTAATTCTCAGTGGTCCCTATACCCGAAAGACCGGGGCCGATATTGCACATCGTCGCGACTACCGACGTGACGGCCGTGGTAAAATCATCTATCACAAAGCTCATTATCGCGGAAAAGATCACGAAGCACCCCAGGAAAAGCCCTATGAACCCCACGATATTCGCCACCTGTTTTTCCTTCAGCTCCTTTCCCGCTATCTTTATGGGCAAGATGAGCCGCGGCTGAATGATCGTCTTGACCTCCCGCCAGGCGGTCTTGACGCCTACCATGATCCTCGTCATTTTTATGCCGCCGCCGGTAGACCCGGCGCACCCCCCGAAGAACATGAGCACCACCAGCATGAAACGTATGAAATTGGGCCACATGTCCGAATCGGCAGTGGAATAACCGGTAGTGGTCGTTATGGAGACCACCTGGAACGCCGCGCAGCGCACCGTATCGTGCAGTGAACCGATCTTTTTCTCTTCCTTGATCATTTTCTCCGCGAGCACCTCTTCGGAAAGAGGCCGGCTCCGGAAGCTCCTTTCGATCTGCTCCCGCGGGGCGATGCCGCGCGCGGCAAGCACGATAGTGGCGATCAGGACCGCCGATACAAGGACCCCGGCGTAAAAATGGAACTCCTTGTTGTTTTTCGCGAGGTTCCATTTCCTGGCGAACAGGATCTGGTAATGTATGATGAAGTTCATGCCGGCGAAGAACATGAAGACGATGACGACCCAGTCGATGTAAGCGCTGTTGTAGGCCCCGATAGAAGCGTTCTTAGTGGAGAACCCCCCGGTAGCCATGGTGCCGAAAGAGTGGCAGAACGCGTCAAATACCGTCATGCCCCCGAAATACAAAAGCGCCGTCTCCGCCAGGGTAAGCAGGGCATAGACCCCCCACAGGACCTTGGCGGTCTGGGCAAGGCGTGGTTTGAGACGCTCGGAAGTAGGCCCCGGGACTTCGCCGCGGAACATCTGGTAACTGGCGATTCCAAAAACGGGCAGTATGGCCAGCGCGAGCGTGACGATCCCCATGCCGCCCAGCCAGTGGGTCATGCTGCGCCAGAAAAGCACCCCGCGCGGGAACGACTCTATGTTGGTCAGGATGCTCGCCCCGGTAGTGGTAAAACCGCTCATTATCTCGAAATAGGCGTCGGTGAACGCCCGCGCCCCCGACTCCAGCGTGGCGGCCTCCGCCTGGGACATGAAATAGACGAAAAGGGGGATCGCCCCGAAAAGCGTCAGAACGATCCACCCGAAAGTGACGATCGCGAACCCCTCCCTGATGCCGGTCCCGGTCAGCTGGTCGCTCCCGATAAGCTTAAGCAGGTTGCCGCATATGAAAGAAGAGACTATCGCTATCAGGAACCCCAGCAGGCGTGGATCCAAAAAAACCTCCGGAAGGACCCTCGAAGGTATCTCGAAAAAAGCGATCGCGGCGGGTATAAAGAGGATCAAGGCAAGGATCTCCAGCAGCTTGCCGACCGAATATATTATAAAGCTCTTGTTCATCGGATATTATAAGGGTGTCGATCGAATTCAGTCCGTGACCCTGAACGCCTTTTTGACCAGACCGATATTATCCTTGTGGCTCACGATCATGACCTCGTCGTTCTCTTTGATAACGGTATCGCCCCGGGGGATGACAACGGAATCGTCCTTGATGATCGCTCCCACGACAATGGACTTTTTGAAAAGCTTGTCAAGTTGCGAGAGCGGCTTGCTCGTAACGGGGCTATTCTTCCTGGTCCTGACCCGCAGGACCTCCAGGTCGGCGGTCTTCAGCTTCAGGTACGTGTCCAAAGAGACCATCTGTATCTTCTCGATTATCGCGTTAAGCGTGATCTCCTGCGGGTATATGATGTGGTCTATCCCGAGAACGGTGAACAGCCTGTCATACCGCTTGTCGTCCCTTAAAGCGATGACATTACGGGCCCCTTCGACCTTTGCCAGGAGGCATGACATGATGTTCTCTTCCGCGTATTTACCCGCGGCTATAAAACAGTCGACGCTGCTTATATTGATCTCTTCGAGCATCTCGGTCTTCGTGCTGTCAATATGGAATACGTCCACGCCTTCCAGCTCGACCGCCGCCATGCGCCCGTGTTCCAGGTCGGGGTCGGCCAGAATGACCTGCTCTGAATACGGCTTCAAGGCCTCGGCCAGGTGCACAGCCGTAAGGGTATCGCCCGAGATCACTATTTTTTTCATTTTCGCGGGCTGGCTGTTGATAAGATCGCGGAACGCCCCGAAGGACTCCTTGGGCATGATGACCACTATCTTGTCGCCGGCCAGGAGCTTCTGGTCACCGGTGGGGGGAAGGCTCTTCCCGGACCGTACGATCACCACGAAGAGCATCTGCGACGCCCCGGTCATGTTCCTGATCTGGGCAAGCGTTTTATTGGCTATGGGCATATCCTCGGTCACACGGTAGCCCCGGAGATAGATATTGTTCGACTCGAAATTCGCGGTCTCTATCACGTCTGGCAGCTCCACGTACTGGAGGATCCTTTTCATCACCTCGCGTTCGGGTTCGATAACGCTGGTGACCCCCAGTTTTTCGAGATTGACATTAGGCGTGTTCTCGGTATAGATGTCCGATTTGAGCCTGGCGATCCGCTTCGGTACGCCGTTCTGCATCGCAAAGTGGCAGACCAGGAGATTGGTCTCATCACTGGGAGTAACGGCGATGACAAGATCGGCCGATCTGATGTCCGCCTGATCGAGAACGGCCGGGCTCGAACCTATGCCCTCGACCACGAAAACATCGAGCTTGCTGTTAATATGTTCGCAAAGCTCTTTATCCTTTTCGATGACCGTTATGTTGTGGTCAAGCCCGGAAAAATACTCCGCCAGACTGTATCCCACCATCCCGGCACCGACTATAACGATCTTCATGATCACTCCTTATATTTAGCTCCTGTATTATACAACGGTTTTGTCGCATATAAAAAGGGAAAAATTCGGACCTTTCACCTGAAAACCCGATCGGATCTTTCACCTGAAATTTCGAAAAGAATTGCACAACAGGCAGATATCAGTATAGAATAAGGGCGCGTATGGCTGACCGTACTACCTTTATTACGGACATCGAACGGGATTACCCCGATTACCTGCGTGACGAATCCCGCCGCGCAGGCAGGGCCGATTCCATTTCCTTCCCGCGGACGGAAAAGGAGCTCAAAGATCATCTTGCTGTCCTGCACGGGCTGGAGAGGCCTGTAACGATACAGGGCGCGCGCACGGGGGTCACAGGCGGAGCGGTGCCGGAGGGCGGCCATATACTCAATCTGAGCAGGATGGACCGGATACTGGACCTGCGGCACGAGGCCTCTTCGAACCTTTCCTATATTACCGTCCAGCCCGGTGTGCCTCTTTCCGAGGTCCAGGAAAAGGTAAAAGAGTTCAGGGCGGGGGGAGCGTACTTTTTTCCACCTGATGTCACGGAGAACTCGGCCACGATAGGGGGCATGGCCGCCTGTAACGCATCGGGCGCGGGATCGTTTTTTTACGGCCCGACGCGCGAGTTCGTGGAACGGCTCCGGGTCGTCCTTGCCGACGGTTCCGTTCTGGATCTCAAACGCGGCGATCAAAAGGCCGATAACCGCTCATTTTCCCTGGTAACCGATACCGGCAGGGTGATCGCTGGGGAACTTCCTTCCTACAGAATGCCCGAGGTGAAAAACTCCTGCGGTTACTTCGCGCGGGATAACATGGACCTTGTGGACCTCTTTATCGGCTCGGAAGGGACCCTGGGGATCATCTCCGAGATCGAGCTCAGGCTGATCCCCGCGCCGGCGGCGCGATGGGTGACAATGGCCTTCTTTCCCTCGGAAGAGACTTCCCTTAGTTTCGTAAAAACGATCCGCCGCGGCGCGCAGCATCTGGTCGCGATAGAATTCTTCGGCCACAGGGGGCTGGACCTCTTCCGCAGGCACAAAAAAGACATCCCGGCTTTCAAGGAAACCCCGGAGATGCCGCCCGAATGGCATACCGCGGTCTACCTGGAATTCCACGCAGAAAGCGAAGAAGCGGTAGAGAACGCCTGCATGGACATGTCGAGGATCATGGAAGAATGCGGCGGAGATCCCGACGCTATCTGGGCGGCAAGCAATGAGCGTGATATCGAAAGATTGAAAGATTTCAGGCACGCCGTTCCCGAGGCGGTGAACACGCTGATAGACGAGCGCCGCAAAAAAACGCCCCGGCTGACCAAACTCGGCACGGACATGGCAGTGCCCGACTCGATGCTGGGAGATGTCATTTCGCTTTATCACGCCGGCCTGGCCGAAGCCGGGCTTGAATACGTGATCTTCGGTCACATCGGGAACAACCACCTGCACGTGAACATACTCCCGAACAGCCTCGAGGAATATGAACGCGGGAAACAGCTGTACCTTGAATGGGCTCAGGAAGTCATTAAAATGGGGGGCACGGTATCCGCCGAGCACGGTATCGGAAAACTGAAAATACCGTTCCTTCGTAAAATGTATGGTGATGAAGGTATCCGCCAGATGCAAAAGGTGAAGGCATTGTTCGACCCGGACAACATATTGAACCGCGGGAACCTTTTCATATAGGGCGCCGGCCTTTGCCATTAACATCTTGCGCTATTCCGTAATAGGTGTAAAATTAAGAAGATCCTTAAAGGTATCCAAAAAGGAGGTTCGAGATGAGGTTTCTGCAGTATTTTCTGGTCGGGGCCATGCTGTGCCTTTTCATGGGTGTACATCCGGCTTCAGCCGACGTGATCGGTACAACGGATGAACAGGTAAAAGCTATCGCCGAACCGGTCTTGAACGGCATTCTGGAAGGTTTTAAGACCGACGATTACGCCCTGTATTCAAAGGACTTCGACGGCACACTTAAAGACGCCATCCCGGAAGGGGAGTTCGTCCGGGTGGACGGCCAGATCGAAGACATGTTCGGGAACTGCGAAAGCAAAAAGTACCTGGGGTTCCTCCGGAAAGGGAAGATGACGGCGGTCCTCTGGAAGGCAAAATTCGCGAAAACTGAAGACGACGTCCTGATCAAGCTCCTGATGTCCAAAAGGGGAGATAAATACGTCGTCACCGGGCTTTGGTTTCAATGACAATAGCTGAGATCAACGATATCGAATGTTACTATGAAATCCATGGGACCGGCCGGCCATTGGTTCTTATAGGGGGCCTGGCCAGCGACAGCCAGACCTGGCAGCTTGTCCTTGACCGGTTGAAAGAACTCTTCAGGGTCATTATTTTCGATAACCGGGCAGTAGGGCGCACGAAAGACGCCGGCAAGCCCTTGGATATTCCCGTCATGGCGAACGACACTGTTACGCTCCTTGAGCATCTCGGGGTCGGAAACGCCGCTATCCTGGGCCATTCCATGGGCGGATATATCGCCCAGGAGATCGCCATTACATACCCGGCGAGGGTGAACAAGCTCGTCCTGGCAAGCACTGCCGCATGCACATCAGGGAGGAATAAGCATCTTTTCCTGAACATGGCCGACATATACGAAGAAACCGCCTCGTATGAAAAGCTCCTGAAAGAATTCATGGTCTGGATGTTCACACCGGGATACTTCGATGATAAAGAAAGAACGGACGAGTTCATCAGATGCGCGCTGGATCACCCGTACCGGCAGACACCCGAAGACTTCAAAAGGCAGGTCGAGGCATATATAGAGTACAGTTCCCTAGACAGGCTGGACAGGATACAGGCCGAGACCCTGGTCCTCTCCGGCGAAAAAGATATACTCATAACGCGTGAGGAAACGGACCTGCTCGCGTCCGGGATACCGAACGCCCGGGTCAAGCACATAGCCGGCACTGCCCATTCGATACAGACCGAATCACCCGAAAAATTCGCCGACGAAATATGCGCGATCTGAAAGAAAACCTGAAGGAGCGGGAAACATGAAAAGATCCAAATTTTCTGTGAATATAGCCGCGATCGTGCTTTCACTGATTTTCTTCTGCCAAAATTCATACGCCGCGACCGCTTCTTATGACCAGGAAGTCATAGCCGGCGGGCAGCGCGCCATGACAAGCCGCGTCTGGATAAAGGATGAAAAGATGCGCATGGAGACCTCAATGGGAAAAAGAAAAGGGGTCATACTCATAAGGGAAGACGGCACCTACAACTACGACCCGGACCGGAACATGGTGATCAAGATGCCGAATTTCGGGGCAATGGAAGGGGGGAGCCCGAACTACGTGAAGGATCCCGCGGATTATATGGGATACCTCAAAAGCGTCGGTGCCGTAAAGACCGGCTCCGGGGACATAGACGGCCGGCCCTGCGACATCTACAAATACACCGAATCCTCGCACGGCATGGATGTCTCGGCGACCGTGTGGGTGTGGAAGAAACACCCCTTTCCTTTGAAAATGATAATGGAAAACCCTTTCGGGAATTCCGAGGTCTATTTCCGTAACGTCCGCATAAACGAGCCTATACCCGAGAGCATGTTCGAATTACCCAAAAACGCCCGGGTCATGGACGTGACAAAGCAGTTCAGGTAGTCGATTTCCTCCGCCCCGACAGATATAAACATACCCCTGGGGAACTTTTTCGCCTCCCGTACTGTCTAAGACAGTAGAAGGGAGGAGGTGCGTGATGAAAAAGTTGACCATGATCGTGCTCATTCTGGCGTTCAGCATGACCTTAGTACTGCCGTGCCCGGCCCAGGAAGACTCTGCTATAGCGATCATAAAAGCGGGCCTTTTGGGGGCAGGCGCGGGGGCTATCGGCGGGGCGGCTTCCGGAGCCAAGGGAAGGGACATCTGGAAAGGGGCCCTCGCGGGGGCCGGGACCAATATCATAGGGGGAGCCCTTCTGGACACGATTACCCGCAGTAGCACCACCACGCAGACCCAACGGTACTATGTGCAGCCTCAGCGCGCGGCGTATTCCCAGCCGGTAACGTATTCTCAGCCTTCGTACACCGCGCACAGCACCCCCGGTGAGAGCTTCGATGATTACTTCCAGCGGGGGTACTACCTGGGGTACAAGGAAGGGTATGAGCAGGGATTCCGTGACGGCATGCGGCAGTGACAGGTCCCCCCTGGAAATGGTATAATACCGGCAAAAGGGGGAGGTACAGAATGAAGAGGATAATCGTATTGGTAGTGCTGTTCGCGTTCGCAGCCGGTTCGGTGTGTTTCGCCGCCGAGGGCGCGAAAACGACAAAAGCGAAGGATCCGGTCACGGCCACCTGTGAAGTAGCCGGAAAGACCGTGGCAGCTCCCGTGGAAGCCGTATTCGGCGGAAAGAAAAAGACGGAAGAACCGGCAAAGACCGGGACGGAGAAAACTACCAAGAAGAAGTAATAATACCCTTATTTCAGGCTTCGACCCATTGCCAGGCCTCGTCGAGCTGGTCGCCCTCGAAAGTCCTGACCTCGGTATCCTTCATGAAATGGCCTACTATTTTAGTGGTCCAGTCGATCCACCTGGGGCCGCCCACAAGGGCTATTTTATCGAATTTCTCGTGGTGCCCGCCGGCGTACTTTATGTCATCCCACATGGCGCCCACTTCGAAGCCCTCGAACTCGTCCGAAAGGTAATACACGAACCTGGCTTTGTCATGATCGGCTAACATGCGGTCCATGGCGGGGATTATCACATCGGTGTAATCCGCGGCCGTGACCTTGCCGCTGGCTTTGACGCCTATAATATTATCGTGGCTCTGGGGAAGGATCTCTATCATATCGCACCTCCGGTTGGGGTTAGTAAGTTCATACGATTATACTCCCGGTAAGCTGAATAGGGAAGGGAAAAGTACCTCTCTTTTTTTGTGACACAGTTCTGTAACACAAAAATTGCAAGCGGCAACTAACAACTTGAACTATTCCGTAATAATAGTAAAATAAGAGCGTGAACGCGTTCGAACCCACAAGAATAACCTGGATCCTTAGCATCACGGGCCTGATCATTTATATTCCCCCGATCTACCTGGAAGTGCTCGCCATATGCAGGCCCCGCAGCCAGAAGACCAAAGACCTCCTGGTGGGAAAGGGGGAAGATTACAAGGACCAGACCCATGCCTCTTTCTGTCACGGCCACGGCTGGGCCGACATGCTCGTACCGATCCCTTTCGTGATAGCCGGCTGCATCGCCGTGCTGTTCGGGCGCCCGTGGGGTTACATGCTATGGTTCGCGGGGGCGGCCGTAACGATATATGCCCACCTCATCCTGCTGTTCCTGGAAGGCAGGGAGATCTACACTAAATGGGGAAAGCTGGCGTTCTTTACCTACGCATGGGGCATCTGGGTGTACTGGTCTGTGATCGTCATGGTTTACAGCCTGCTCCGCGTGCAGGGCGCGATCTTCAACACCGGTATCTAAAAGAAATAGGAGTGAAAAACATGAAAAAGAACCTCATTTATCTGGCCGGCGCCGTTATCATCATTATCATTGTCACTATCGGTTTTCTTGTATTCAGGCCGAAACCCCACCCCGCGATCGTCAAGAACGAAATAATCCTTCACAAAGGGCTAAATAAATACATGCAGGTCCGCCACATAGTGCTTAAAGGGTCCAACGGGGAGATCGGCGAGGCCCTGGCCGACATAGCTCGCAAGGATTACAGGGCCAAACTGATAAAATACGCCGCCCCGGTCTACGCTAAAGCCCGCCTCGAATACATGAAAAAGAACGACCCGGTCTTGCTTGAACGCATGAAAGGGGTAGCGCGTTACTACGGCCTTTCCTTAGATAAGACCGACTACGATACAAGCAGCCTGTACTATTGCGCGGGCCAGCCGGAATGTTCGGCGATCTTTTTTCCCGCTGCCGTATCCGCGAACGGCCACAACTTTTACGCCTGTAACAGGGACTACTACCTGGCAAGCATGTCGGAGGTCATGGGCAAGAAACGCAAACTGGGCGAGAAAGACATGCTGTCGCGCATGATCGTATTAGAAATGTACCCGGATAAGGGATACTCCTCTATCGGCATCGGCGCGCTGGACCTGCTCAATATGTATATCGACGCGGTAAATTCAAAAGGATTAAGCGTCACGGCCCTCCAGGACGATACTTACGGCATGGAACACACCCTCAAGGACCTCACCAGGCAATCCGGGCTTCATCTGTACCAGGCTATCCGGCTTATCATGGATACCTGCGCGACGCTGGATGAGGCGAAAGAGGTCCTCTTGAACAACAAGATATCGCTGTCCCTTATCCCGGCGCACATAATGGTCATGGACTCCTCCGGCGGTTCGTTCATTTTTGAGAAGTCTCCCGAGGATTTCAGTGACCATTTTACGGACAGCAAAGGAAAACCTGTCGTAATAACCAACCACTCCGTTCACGATTACCCGACGGTCGATAAATTCCCTGAAGCGGGCAAAGACGATTATGACACTTTTAACCGCTACCGCAGGCTGGAAAAATACGTCGAGGACCACAAGGGCAAATTTTCAGAAAAGGACGGCGAGCACGCCATGAGCCTGGCATACGGGCGCGTAGATGAAGCGTCGGAAGGGGGACATCATGACCTGCCCCTCAGGACGTTGTATACCGCGGTAGTCGATATTAACGAACGTTCGATGCGGGTCAGGTTCTATGAGCGCGACGGAAAACCCGACCCGGAAACCGGCCTGGCCACGCTTGTCTTCTCAAAACCGTTCGAATTCAAACTGAAAACGGATTAATTGAAAGGGGTCACGGGATGCTGACCAGAAAATACAACCGATTCCAGCGGGAGGTCAAAAAACAGATCAGCCCTCTCAGGAAGAAAAAAAAGATAGGGGAGGCCGAATTCGACGCTCTCGTCAAAAAGATACTCTCGAACAAAGACCTCGACGTGAAAGACAAGGTCTACTGCCGGGACGGCGCCGCTTACGTCCACAAAATAGACAAGCGCACCTTCCAGATACTGGCCTTCCAGATCAACACCTTCGGCAGCGGCGTGTTCGGAAGATCCATCGTCAAGCTCTGCACGCCGGTAATGCTGACGATAACCGCCCACGGGACGCACCGCCACCTCCAGCACAGCCTGAAAGATACCTGCCTTTCCATAGACGAGCTTTACCTTGGCAAGGACTATTCCGGCAGCAAAGGCCCCCTTTGCGACAGGGAAAAGTTCCTGCCTTACGCCAGGATGATGTTCCTTTCCAAAAAAACGGCTTATTCTTTCAACCACCAGGTGGTCTATAATATCATGAACGCGAACTACCTCTGCCACCACATAGCGGAGGTAATGGGCTACGCCTTCGGGGCCCTTGACATCTACTGGACACAGGCGAAGGACCTTTTCTTTTTATCGTCGGGTTCCTGGTTCAACCAGAACAGGCACAAGCTCTACATAAACATCATTGAGAACTTTTCTGGGGACAAGATGAGCGGCCACTTCCAGATACCCCATTACGCGGAGCTGGCCGAGAACATCACTAAGTTCAAGGAGGAATTCGACGTCCTGCTCAGCTCTATAGATTACAAGAAAGAGATAGAGACGTTCTGCCTGCCCGTCGGCTACCAGGTGATACGCAAGAAGAGGTTCAACAAGAACGTCAACGTTATCACGAGCCAGCATATCCTGGAACATCTCCTCTCGGAATACTACAAGCGCGAGAACATCTTCGTGGTCGCCAACACTTTCCAGACGCTTGAATACCTCTCCAGGGCGCTGATAGCCAAAGTGGAAGGCAGACAGGAGGAATTCGCGGATTACATGAAAACCGTCACGTCTTGTCTGGGATACTACCCCGAAAGGGATTTCGAGGCGTTTTACAGGCAGAAAGAGACCAAATTCCCGGAATTCATAAGCGAATATTCCCACTCCATGTTCTTCAGGGCTCCTGTACTAAGGTGATCATGAAAAGGCCCGGAGGCGGAAAACCCTTGAAATTTTCGCGTATATCACTAAAATATACTTGTTGCGTTAAATTCTGAATTGACATATAGATACAAATACGCAGGGGGTAAATGCCATGTCGGCAAAAATATCGCAAAATATTAACAGTTTTTTCACGAAACAGCTGATCAATTTTTTGCCTTTCTTTTTAAAAAGGGCGTCCAAGAAGAACCTTATAAGTATGTTCGAACTTGCGGCCAAATTCGCCCACACTGAAGAGGACAAAAAAGACATATCCGGAACTATCTGGCGATTGAAGAACAATTACGGGACCCTGGATTTTTTCAAACGCCTTATTGATGAACTAAATCCGCGATGCATGAAAAAGTTTTTCGAGAACGCGCATCTGGTCCATCACGATATCAGCAAAATAGGCCTGGAATTCCGGGAAAGGGAAGGTTTCCGCGGTCCCGATGTCCTGGTGCTCGATGTCACGGCCAGATGTAATTTGCGATGTAAGGGATGCTGGGCCGGGGAGTATGATAAGAAGGCCGAAGATCTCGATATGAAGCTGATCGAAAAAGCACTGGATGAGGCAAGATACAAAATAGGGCTTAACCATATCGCCGTAACAGGGGGAGAACCTCTTATAAGAGAAAACCTTTTTGACATCTTTGAGAAATACTCCGATTGCCAATTCATACTCTATACCAATGGGACGCTTTTAACGGACGAGAAGATAAAGAAAATAGCCGAATTAGGGAACGTTTATGTGCTTTTAAGCATTGAAGGCAATGAGGAATATACTGACGCGAGAAGGGGGGAAGGCGTATATAAAAAGGTCATTAACGCCATGGAGAGGTTGAAGAAAGCCGGTGTCATATTCGGCTTTTCAAGCTGTCCTACCCGCGAAAATATCGAATACCTGGCCAGTGACGAGTTCGTCGATACCATGCTTGAAAAAGGCTGCCATTACGGTTTCTATTTCCAGTATGTTCCGGTCGGAAGGGATCCCGATCCTGAATTAATGCCCACGCCCGAGCAAAGGAATGCCGTAAGGTATAGTCTTTACAGGCACAGGAACACAAAACCGATACTTTTGATCGATTTCTGGAATGACGGCCCTGAGGTCAACGGTTGCATGGCCGGTGGCAGGAAATACCTTCATATAACGAATAACGGTGACATTGAACCCTGTGTTTTTGTCCATTTTGCCGTAGGTAACATCAAGGATATGAGCATAACAGATGCGCTTAAGTCGTCTTTTTTCACTGAGATAAGGAACAATATTCCCTATGACGGCAATCTTTTAAGGCCATGTATGATAATCGACAGGCCTTACGTCCTAAGAGGCCTGGTCGAAAAACATAAAGCTTACGCTTCCGACAGGGATGCGGAACTTTTGTTCACCAAGTGCAAGGATGCGCTTGATAATTATTCCAAAGAATTAAGCGAAGTATTGGACAAGGAATGGGAGGCGGGAAAATGGATGTGTTTCTACCCGTCACCGGAGAGGCCCGAGATAATAGGCCTTGATAAAGACAAAGCCGATGTCACGGCCTCGCATGGAACCCGATCTCCCGTTTCCGCTTAGCCGGGGGCGGTTCCATTAGCTTTCTGATGGCTTCAAAGATCGCACAGATCTCCCCGTCATGTTTTTCAACTTTTCGTTCCAACTCGGCTAATTTATGCATTAGCTCCTTATGCGTGACGACCATTTCTTTGAGTTTCACAAAAACTCGCATAATAGCAATGTTTACCTGCGCTGCCCGTTCGCTGTTCAATACGCTGGAAAGCATCAAGATCCCATGCTCGGTGAATGTATAAGGTAGATACCGTCTGCCTCCTCGTTTTGAGGTTTCAAATTGAAACCTCAAACTTTCGCTTTCCGCTCTATTCAGTTGGAACATGAAGTCCTTTGGAAAACGATTTTTATTGCGCCTTACAGCCAGATTTAAAGATTTCGTGGGTACTCCATAAAGGATCGCCAGATCTTTGTCCAGCATCACTTTCTTGCCCCTGATCAGCAGTATTTTACCCGCGATGGTCTTCTGCGAAATCAGTCCTGTCATAACCGTTTTCTTCCGTTTCCCCATAAAACCTCCCTATCCTCAAATTTAATACTGTGGATTCCATACCCTCACAATATTAGACACATTTCCCGCCCAAATTCTTTCACTTTTTTTTGAATTATCCAGGTATATGCTTGCCATAAGAACGCCTTAGACTTATAATTTGTACTCAAGGCCTGTTAATAGGGCAGGGCACAAAACGTAAAGGGAACACATAATGCTGAAGAAAAAGGCTGAAGCGATAATCAGGGATATCGGCAGGGCCGACCGGGTATTCACGATCAACAGGAATAAAGCCGCTTTTATAGTCGTCGATATGCAGAACTTCGTCTGTAAACCCAAGAAAAGCCCCAAAAAGATGATCGGCATTAAAAAGGTCGTCACCAATATCAACAGGATCGCCGACCTGTGCCGCCGGACGAACATACCCGTAATATGGATAAGGCAGAATTTCACCATGAAAAAGGGCAAAAGCGACGGCGGCCTGTACGATAAATTCCACAAAACGCCTTTATCCCGCGAGATAACGAACCGAAGGCCCGGCACGGAGATCTACAAAGAGCTCCATTTCGACGGGAAAAAGGACCACGTCGTGTTCAAGAACAGGTACAGCGCTTTCGAGAGCAAAATATCAAAACTGGATAATTTGCTGAAGAAGCTCGGGAAGAAACAGCTGATCTTCGCCGGTGCCGCCGTGAACGTATGCGTTGAAAGCACCATCCGTGACGCCATGCAGAAAGGGTATGAAGCCACGCTGGTCTCCGACGCGACCACGACTTTCGACAAGGCGCTTTTGGAAGCCAGCCTGTTCAATATTAAAATATACTTCGGCGACGTCCTGGACACGGCCGGCGTCTTAAAAGAACTGGCATAAAAAAGGAACCCCATGAAAACACATCTTTTTTATTTTTCCGCTACCGGCAACTCATTGAAGATCGCCAATGACCTGGCAAAAGAGCTCGGAGAGACCCGGGTCTTTTCTATCCCAAAGGTCATACATGAAACCCCCGATCTATCGGCCGAGCGTATAGGCATTGTCTTTCCCATGTACTACGGGGGGATCCCCAATATCGTCAAAAGGTTTATTGGTACGATCACCCCTGAGCCGGGGAAATACCTGTTCGCCGTCACCAGCGGAAGAGACGAAAATTCCCCCATGGGCGCCCTGGACCTGGCCCGGAAACTCTTCAGGAAAAAAGGCCTGGATCTATCGGCCGGTTTCTTCGTCCGGATGCCGGGAAATTATCTTCTCATGTACGATATCATATCGAAAGAAGAGCAGGAAGACCGGCTCAAGGAAGAAGAGGCCAGGGTCAGGGAGATCGCGGGAAAGATCACCGCCGGCGAGCGCTCCATCGAAAAAGGCTCCTTTCTGGCGAACTGGCTGCTTTCCGGGGTAATGCACGGCATCGCCTCCTCAAGATTCGCGACGGCGGACAAATACCTCCGGGTAGACGAGAAATGTACGCATTGCGGTACGTGCGAAAAGGTGTGCCCTGTCCGTAATATCAGGCTGCGGGACGGGGTCCCGACCTGGCTGCATCACTGCGAACACTGCCTGGCGTGCCTGCACTGGTGTCCGGCCGGTGCGATCCAATGCGGGAAGAACACGGCGGGCCGTACCCGCTACAGAAATCCCCGGATAACGCTCGAGGATCTCACATGAAAATAATAATAGACACCAACCTGTTAGTGGCCTGTATGTTCAATAAAAGCAGCGCTTCCGCCCGGATCATACGCCAGGCCGAAGAGGGCGCTGTCGATGTGATGTGGCATCAAAAGACCCGGAACGAAGCGCGATTCATTGTAGACCAGATCCAGAGGGCGGTCCCGAAAGTGAAGATCGACCTGGACAAGGTGTTCAGGGAACAGAACGAAGTGAAAGATATGCCAAGAATTGAAGATGCTTCCGAAGACCCTGAAGACAATAAGTTCCTGGCATGCGCCGTAGCGGCCGGGGCCGATATGATCGTTTCGAACGACGCGCACCTCCGGAAGCTTAAAAAGTTTCAAGGTATTCCCATTTATACCTCTCGCCGGGCCCTGGAGATCATAAAAAAGGAACACGCGTGACGGAACACAAAGATGTCTCTATCACCCCTTCACATGAAACCCGATCCCCGTTTCTTTTTAGCCGGAGGCGGTTCCATTAGCTTCCTGATAGCGTCGAAAACGATCTTAAATTGTCCGTCATATTTCTTTTCCAAAGTTTCAATTTTTCTCCTTAGACTTTCATACGTCATGATCATTCTCCGCATACTCACAAATACCCGCATGATCTGAATATTCGCCTTAATTGCCCTTTTGCTGTTCAATACACTCGATAGCATTGCGACCCCTTGCTCGGTAAACACGCAAGGCAAGTATCTCCGTCCGCCCCAACTTGAGGTCACAAATTGTGACCTCAAGATTGTAACTTCTTTATTTGTAATGATAAACATAAAATCCCCAGGAAAGCGATCACGATTTCTCTTTACTGCTTGCAATAAAACCTTTGTTTGAACATCATAGAGTTCCGCCAAATCCCTATCTAGCATTACGTTATACCCCCGGATCCGATATATCTTGGTCTTAATGTCCTCCAGCGAAACCCTTTTTCCCATGCTTTTCCCCCTTCTTGATATCTTCCTTTTCATGAACCCTCACTATATTAGACACATCTCCCGCCCAAATTCTTTCAATTTTTTCGTTTTTTTAGTAAAATAACAATTGATGCCTACTAAACTCCGCTATGAAACGGACCCGTACAACCGGCTTATCCTGGCCCCCAAGGGCAAGAAAAGCCCCCTCAGGAAATACCGCCGCGTCCTGACCGGCCGCTTTAAAACAGACGCCAAAAACACCCTTATTTACACCGTAAGGGCCCCTCTGGCGGCCGAAGGGAAGGACCTGCCCCACCAGCTCCGCCTGAAGGGGAAATGGTCCCTGACAGAGGATCATGACCTGCGCCTCACCCTGGATAAGAAGGGCAGGGACACCCTCCAGGACAAGATAACCCTCAAGGGCGAGATACTGGACGTCAAAAAGAATTCGCTCCTTTTTGCCGTCACCACCAAGACAAAAAAGAACACGCGCCTCACGTACGTCCTGGAGCTCGGCGGCACCTGGCAGGCCGACCGCAACAACCGCCTGACCTTCCACGTCCAGAAAGAAAAGGGACGCCACGATATCCTCACCTTAAAGGGCGCCTGGGACATCAATAAAGACCACCAGATCACATACACCTATGAAAAAGCCTCCCTCCTCAGGAAAAAGAAAAAGACACACACCCTCACGTTCAAGGGCCACTGGAACGTCACCGAGAGACACCGCATATCCTACGAGCTCAGCAAAGCCTCCGATCCCGCCTTCACCTTCAGGACAAGCGCCGGCATATTCGAAGGTAACCGCATTATATACGAACTGGGTATCGGCTTATCCGGCAGCTCAAAGCCCGTCAAACGCACCCTGACGCTCTCCGGCAGGTGGAAACTGCTGAAAAACGTGGGCCTCGTCTTTGAGGTGAAATACAAAGATAAAAAACCGTACTCCATGGTCTTCGGGGCCGATGCCGAGCTCACCGACAAAGACACGGTCCTCTTCCGTCTCACCAACGACATGGAGAACAAAGACCTTGAACTGTCCCTGGAACTATCCCGCAAGATACTCAAGGGTGACGGTGAGGCGTTCGTAAGGTTCCTTAGGCGCAGGTCCTCGTCATTCCCGCGCAAGCGGGAATCTGCCGTATACGTAGGAGCGGGGTGGGGATTTTAAGTTAAAATACCAGCGTGAAAGGGAGGAGGGGCTTTTATGGCACTTTATAACATTATAGCAATAGGGATTATCATACTCCTGGTGGTCCTTCTTGTGTGGCAGCGCTCTAAAAAAGGCTAATTAGTAAGCTCTATGGTAGGGGGAATGCTTTAACGAAGGTTTATCGACCGGGCATGCGCGAGTTGTGAAAGGGGACAACGAATAGTTTTTTGGCATAACCCCTTGTATGTTCAGAATATATCATTAAGATATATGTGTTGTATGATACAATTTTATTAAAGTTAACAGTCCTGAGCATTTAATAATAAGAGGAGAAACCATGAAATCTAACAAAATTACTTGGCCGGTTTTGATCATTTCAGCACAATTTAATGCAACGAATGATGAAGGCTTCCGGCTGAGGGAGCTGGAAGAGGAACTTACAGAGGTCTGGCATTGCAGCGTTATCCCTTCTTTCAGTTATGAAGACGGGTATGAGGTGTTCCGGTCGAGGTCCGATTTCGGGTGTATAGTCATCGACTGGGATATACCCAAAGAAACCCCCAAAGAAAAGATCTCTCCCATGCAGATCGTAAGACTTATGCGGGAAAGGCATAAAAAAATCCCGATACTGCTTTTGACCGGACGCATGGAAACGGGAAAGATCCCGGCGGAGACACTTGAAGATATTAACGAATGTCTCTGGAAGACCGCGGATACGATCCAGTTCCTGGCAGGGAGGATAGACAGGCATATTGTAGAATATATTAAAGGAGTATATCCTCCCTTTTTCGGAGAGCTTGTCGAGTATGCCAGTGAATTCAAGTACGCGTGGCACACCCCGGGCCATATGGGCGGCACAGGGTTCTTGAGGTCCCCCGCGGGCGCCGCATTTTTCAAGTTTTTCGGTGAGAACATGCTCAGGTCCGATCTTTCCATCTCGGTGCCTGAACTCGGGTCTCTTTTGGACCACAGCGGGGTAACGGGCGAGGCGGAAAAAAACTCCGCAAAGGTCTTCGGGGCGGATCATAGCTATTACGTATTGAACGGCACGTCCAATGCGAACCAGATCATCTGGAGAAGCCAGTTGGTGAGGGATGATATAGCGTTCGTCGACCGTAACTGCCATAAATCACTCAATTATTCCATGGTGATAACAGATGCTTTTCCGGTCTACATGATACCCAGGAGGAACAAAAGAGGGATAATAGGTCCCGTGCGTCTTTCCGAGTTCACCCCTTCTTTTATCAAGAAAAAGATCAAAGAAAATAAACTTATCCCGTCGGAGCTCAAGAAGAACAAGGTCAAGATGTCGGCTTTGACGAATTCCACGTATGATGGTATTTGCTACAACGTTACCAAAATAAAAAAGCAGCTCGAGAAAAGTGTCGAAAACCTTCATTTTGACGAGGCGTGGTACGCCTACGCGCATTTCCACCCCGTATATAAGGACCATTACGGTATGACCGAGGGGAAGCTGGAGAAGAACCATCCGCCGGTATTCTGCTCGCAGTCGACACATAAACTTCTCACAGCGCTTTCCCAGGCGTCCATGATACACGTAAAGGACGGGGGAGAAGTAAAGGTGGAACCCGATGAATTCAATGAATCATACATGATGCATGGCTCAACGTCCCCCCAATACACGATGATAGCATCATTGGATGTCGCTACGCGGATGATGCAGGATAACGGCAAGGTGATGATGGACGATATCATAAGGGAAGCGATACACCTGAGGAAGAACGTTGTACGGGTAAAGAAAGAAATGCAGAAGAACAAGAAGGGCGACTGGTTCTTTGACATGTGGCAGCCGAAAAAGGTCAAGGTCAAGGGCCAGATGAAGAATTTCGAGGATGTCAGTACCGACTATCTTGCAAGACATCAGGATGCCTGGGTCTTTAGCAAAAGCAATAACTGGCACGGGTTCGGGGACATAGAAGAAAATTTTGTCATGCTGGACCCGATCAAGCTCACCTTTACGACCCCCGGCATCGATGGTAACGGAAAAATGGCCCCGGAAGGCATCCCGGCTTCCATAGTGACGAACTACCTGATAGACCAGGGTATTGTCTGTGAGAAAACCGATTATTATTCATTTCTCCTGCTTAATTCTCTGGGTACTACAGAAGCCAAGCAGGGGACACTTCTTTCGGCCATGATAGGGTTTAAACGGCTTTACGACAAGAACGCTCCCCTGAGCGAGGTCTTTCCGGAACTGGTCAAGGCTTACCCTGAAAGATACGAAAAGGTCGGCCTGAAAGACCACGCGGTCGCAATACATAAATACTTCAAGAAGCATGCCATACTCGACATGATGCAGGCGGCTTTCCAGGTCATACCGGACCAGGTCATGAAGCCGGCAGAGGCATATCACGAAGTGGTGCGTAAAAACGTGGAATACGTGGAACTGAAGAACATGATGGGACGCGTGCCCGCCGTTATGATGGTGCCGTATCCTCCCGGTATACCTATAATGATGGGAGGGGAGGCGATGAATAAAAAGGCCAAACCCATCTTCGAGTATTTAAAGAAGCGTCAGGACTTCGAGAACGAGTTCCCTGGTTATGAAAGCGATATACACGGGGTGGAACGGGAAGAGTCCGGCGGGAAAAAGTACTTCAAGACACTGTGCGTGAAAAAATGATCCTTATCAACATGAGAAAGGAGAGGCGTTATGGGAGAGGCTAAGAACGGGGCCAAACTTGGCATTTTTTCTCTGGCGATGATCAACGTCGCGGCTGTGCTTTCGCTGAGAAGCATGCCCGGTATGGCTGACTACGGGTACGCGCTGATCTTCTATCTGACGTTGGCATCTTTCTGCTTTTTCATACCATCGGCTCTGGTCTCGGCCGAACTTGCCTCGGGGTGGCCCAAGAAAGGCGGTGTCTTTCTCTGGGTAAGAGAGGCCTTCGGGCCCAAGTGGGGGTTTGTGGCTATCTTCATGCAATGGGTGGAGAACTTGCCCTGGTTTCCGGCGATACTTGCTTTTGCCGCCGCGGCCGTGGCATATGTCTTCAACCCCGCTCTTGCCTCGAACAAGCTGTTCGTTGTCGCGGTCATATGGGTCTCGCTCTGGGCGGCGACCTTCCTTAATTTCCGGAGTATGAAATTATCCGCTTTTCTAAGCTCTTCCGGTGTCATATCCGGAACTATCATACCGGGGATCGTGATCATAATTCTTGGCGCTATACATGTTTTTTCGGGTAAGGCCCTGGCCATAACGTTCTCACCCGAAGCGCTTGTGCCTAAGCTGGACAATTTGAACCAGCTGATGCTGCTTGCCGGGATGCTGATGGGCATATCCGGCATGGAGATGTCTGCTGTCCACGTCACTGACGTCGAAAACCCGAAAAAGAATTTTCCCAAAGCCATCTTCATAGCCTGCGCCATAATCATCTTTTTGAGCGTCGTCGGGTCTTTATCTATAGCCGTTGTGGTGCCTATCAAAGATATAAGCTTCAGCGCCGGTGTTTTCCAGGCGTTCCACGATCTTTTCCAGGCGCATGGCATCCCCTGGGCGACACCGATAATTTCTTTGCTTCTGGCGTACGGAGCGCTTACCATGGTGGTGACCTGGATGGCGGGACCGTCAAAAGGTGTGCTGGAAGTGGCGAAAGACGGGTATCTCCCGAAGTTCATGCAAAAGCAGAATGAATACGGAATGCCTATCGGCACCCTTATTGTACAGGCGGTCTTTTCGACGATCCTCTCTTTTGCCATTCTTCTCATGCCTACCGTGAGCAGCGCCTTCTGGATCATGAGCGCCCTGGCGGTCCAACTCTATCTTGTCATGTACCTTCTTATGTTCGCCGCGGCCATTAAACTTCGTTATTCCCAGCCGGAAGTCGAAAGGCCGTATAAGATCCCCGGGGGGAATATCGGCATGTGGATCGTATCAGGAATAGCTTTCCTGACGTCGCTTTTCGTTGCCATTTTCGGGTTTATCCCCACACAGGCGGTACGTGACAAGGGAATACCTGCCATGATAGCGTATGTCACGTTCCTTCTTGTGGGAGTGATAATTTTTGTCGCGATACCTATTATCTTTTATTCGAGAGCCGAGAAAAAAGAGACAGGAGGGCATCATGAAGCTTGAAGACATTGTAAATGGCGCGATCGGACCGTTCGATGACTACTGTGACGGTTATGGGAATGTTGGATCGAACGGGCTGGGTTATATCTCGGTCCTGAAACTGCAGACAGGGAAGGTCAAAGCAGATATGGATGTCGTTCTCGAAAACATTGTCTCTTATGATCGTGCCGAATCACTGGGGACCTATGTCGGGCAGATCAACATGGTCGCAGCGTCCTCTTTTAACGGTTTGAACGGAGCTGTCTGGGGGTATCACCTGTCAAAAGACGAATCTATCGCGGATGGGTCCATCAAGCCCATGTTCACCAATAAACGCAGTGACGGGGTGGATATCCCGGTATACTCGGTCGAACCGCTGCTGGAGGCGGGAAGGCGCCTGTTCGGGTCCAGCGAAGAGAGGAGGTTTCCGTTACTTCCGGGAGCGCATGTGAATTGTGCAGTCAAAGACCATACGGTAAAGGGCCCCACTACCATCTGGTGCGCGATAGCCCTGGCCATAGCGGAAGACCGTGAGAAGGATTCCAACCTCTTTATTGAGGATGCCGGGGATGTCGCGGATCTAAAGAATGATGAGGAGAGAGTGGCGTATCTGGATACCCTGATGCGTAATATAGCTCTCAGCATCGTACGCTGCGGTGACGATTCGGGCGTGAAGTATAAAGAGATTTTCGTCGGATATACGACTGAATGGATCCCGGAGGGCTATGTGGGTTGTGCTCTTACTTGTGCGCCTTATGTGGTTTTAGCAAAAAATGCAGTGCCAGAAGGTGCGCCGGCATCAGAAATGCTTTCAATGACTGTATCCGACTGGGAAAAAGCCAAGGGATTAGCTTAAAGCCTCAAATTCAAGAAGAAGCTGTAAAAGACAAAATGGTCATTAACATCCTGCGCCACACCTCTAGTGCCCGTTTTAAGGAAAGATCATGGCAAATAAGAAAGAGATGAACAAGGCGGTTTTAATACAGGCACTCGGTTTTGTCCTGATCTTCATAATTCCCCGTTTTTTCGGGGGAGTTATCGCTTTCATAGCAGGCGTGGTGATCGGGGTGCCCCTGATAGGCCTGGGATACCGAAAATACAGGAAAGCGAAGAACGCAAACCCATGATCGGAGCAGGGAAGATGATCTTTCCATCCCTGCCATTTCTGCCTCTTACGGCTCCCCGCTCCTGAACGGGACCTTTATCTTCCTGCTGTTAACACGAAAATTACCCTTGCCCTGATGATGAAGGGTCACCGGCTTTCTTTGCGCCGGGTCGACCCACGCCTTGACCGCCCTGAGTATGAAAAAGTTATATTTATTGACCAGGGCCGTATCCACTACCCTGCATTCGATGTTGGCGAAACATTCAGCGATAAGAGGCGCCTTAACGACCGATGCCCGTTCCGCCGTCAATCCGATCTTCTTGAATTTATCTACATTTTTACCCGAGACGCTCCCGACACGTACCACCTTCTTCGCCATTTTCGCCGCAGGTATGGCGATAACGCATTCCTTTGTCTTTCTCAGGACATCGAACGTGTAGTTCCTGTTACTCACAATGCATCCTATCAACGTGGGCGTGAACTCCATCATGGTATGCCATGACATGGTCATGACATTGGCCTTTCCGTCACGAGATGTCGTGACCATTACGACCGGACCCGGTTCAAGCAGCCTGTATACCCGTGATACGGGATATGCCTTCTTTTTCATGAGAATATCTCCTCCTTTTACGTATATTCTAACCTTTAAGGCGGTATTTACAAGCATTTTAGGGGAGGGGGGGGCGATAGTATCACGGCTTCACATGAAACCCGATCTCCCGTTTCTTCTTAGCCGGAGGCGGTTCCATTAGCTTCCTGATAGCTTCAAATATCGCCTGTATCTCTACATCATGTTTTCCCACTTTTTTCTCAAGTTGATCCAATTTATAAGCAAGTTCTTTATGGGCGGCAAGAAATTCCCTTATTTTCACAAAAGTCCGCATTATACTGATGTTCACTTGTATAGCACGCTTGCTGCGTAAGATACTAGACAACATCGCTACACCTTGCTCTGTAAATGCATATACAAGATATTTAGAATATTTACCCCGCTTAGAAGTCCCGTTTTTACCGTTTTCTAAGGTCACAAATTGTGACCTTAGAGACCGCATTTCCTCCCACGTTAACTGGAACAAAAAATCCTCAGGAAATCTTTCGATATTACGTTTTACCGCTTGGGTCAGCGCTTTCAGCTTCACACCATAAAGCTCAGCAAGATGGGGGCTAAGCATCACCCTGTGACCGCGTATCAAAAAGATCCTCTGCTCAATATCCTTCCCGGAAACCCCTTTTCCCATAAAACTCTCCTTTCCCTGAATTAGACCTTTTCATATAACCTCACTATATAAGACACATTTCCCGCCCAAATTCTTTCAATTTTTTTGGGTTTTTTAGATCGACCGGGTATGTGCGCGCACAATCAGGGGCTTGCGGCCGGTGGCAGGTGTTATAGCGAGCTCTGCCACCGCCGCAGAGCATTCGTGGTCAAGAGTAGGGCGCGCTGGGGTCGTGGAATTGGGTATAGCAATTTGCGATACCCAATTTGCTATTCCATATTGGAATATCAAACCGTTGCCAATTATGCACACACTGTGTGCCATTTTCCATAGCCATCTTAATTATAAGCTTTTAGGTGTTTATGGGGGGAGGGGAAACCGGTCGCATTTTGCGACCAGTTCTTTAAGGTGCCAATTTGGCACCTTAAGTCGTGGCTAGTTTTCCTGAATGTTTCCTGCGCAGGGGGATAATGGTTATCTGAACGCCATAACCCATAAGATAGAGAACCTTCTCAGCGGTCTCAAGGTTGGTAAAATCGCCTTCTTCGATCTTGGATATATACTGCTGGGTCACGCCCAGTTTCCTGGCGAGCTGTGTCTGGGTGAGCTTGTTCTCGATCCGGAATCTAATGATCTTCTTGGCTATCTCGGCCTTCTGCATGGTCCAGGTATAGCGGGCCTCAAAATCCGGGTCTTTCTTCATTTTCGCTTTTATATAATCATCGACTTTTTTCATTTTTTTTCTCCTATTTATGCCTTTCTAAATATTCTCTCATTCTTCTCTTGGCTATTTTGATGTCTCGATTAGGGGTTTTTCTTGTCTTTTTAATAAAGCCGTGAACAAGTATTATCTGCCTCTTATGGAAAAAGAAGAACAAAACCCTTATCTGGCCTTCTTTTCCCTTGAACCTTAACTCAAAGATCCCGTCACCGATACTGTCGGTGTGGGGGAGACGCAACCGAGCGCCGAATGATTCAAGCAGCTCCTTCTTGAAAATGAACTTATCCTGCGTCTCCTCATCCAAAGAACTGATAAAATCCTCGACCGGCGTCCCGCCATCAAGGGTCTGGTAAAACACGCACAGGTGCCTGTCTGACAGCATCTTTTACTCCTTTATTATACAACTATTTAGTTGTATTGTCAATGCTCTAAAAACAAGATATTCTAATACCTTCACTGTATTAGACACACCTCTTGTCCAAATTCTTTCAATTTTTTTGAGTCTTTTAGATTGACCGGGTAGGTGCGTGCCCCGTTAGAAAATTTGCTATTTACGGGGCTTTAACCGATATTTCTAACGGGGCGAGCCAAGTGTTTGGGGGTTAAATGAGGCCACAACTTACGGAGCACAGCGAACGTAAGTTGTATGGCCGAATTTATATCGAAACCTGAAAGGTTTCGATGAGCATCAGTACCGTCGAGGCACTGATGCAGAGCAGGTGCACGGGGGACACTGGTTTTGGGGAGGGGGAATTGGATATCGCATATTGCGATATCCAATTGGAGGCGCCAAAATGGCACCTCCAGTCTTTGATGCTTTTGGGAATAATTTTAAGAATAAAATTACACTACAATTTCAATTTTATGGTATAATGTAGTGTAAAGGAGGGATTGTAAAAATGAAAGTCTTAAAAGGGGTTCTGGCGGAAAGTAAACAATACTATCTTGACCTAAAAAAGAAAATACAGGTAAAACTGTCCCGTTTGCCTAAGGGAAGTGTTAAAGAGCGTAAAATACGTGGGAGAAAGTATTACTATCTCCAGGAACGAAAGGGAAAAAAAATAGTCCAAAAATATCTTGGAAAAAATAAGCCCGAAAAGCTCCTGGAACAGATCAAACAAAGGAGACTTTTACGTAAAGAGCTGAAAAAAGTCAATGAATCCTTAAAAATACTAGGCAGGGTGGAAGGGAAAAAACGTGACTAAAACAATAGCTAAGATCCTGAAGGTTTTTGCGGAAAATGGTCTTTTCGAAGAAGGTGTTGAACTTATAGGCAGCTGGTGTTTTCAATTATACCAAAAACATATGGGGGCCAAGAAATTCCCCCTGAGAACTCTTGATATCGATTTTCTTATACCAAATCCTTTTCGCGGCAAAAACCATCCTTCTTTTATAAACGAATTAGAGAACCTTGGCTTTAATTATGACTTTAAACGAGATGGCTCTTTATATCTTTGGAGCGAGGAAGTAAAGATCGAATTCATGACACCTGAGAAGGGCAGGGGCGCCGATAGTTCGATCAAGATCAAGAAACTGGGATTAAATGCGATCCCCTTAAGATTCGTTTCTCTGCTTTTGGATGACCCGGTCACTATCAACGAGAACGGCATAAAGATCCTGGTCCCGAACCCCGCTAATTTTTGTCTGCATAAACTCATAATAACCTCACGAAGAAGAAAATTCGATAAAAGCATTAAAGACCTGCAACAGGCCCTTTGTACGTCCGTGATAGTAAGCGATCAGGAATTTATAAAATTATTCACATCCCTTCCTAAAAAGTGGAGACTATCAATTCTTAACATGCTGAAAAAAGCGAGGAAAGAACTTGTTTTATATGCCGAAGAAATAGAAAAATTGCAACTTACACTACAAAATGCTAACAATTAACTATTGTAGTGTAATGCTTTGACTTAAAATTTATTACCATTTATTTTCATTCCCTTACATTCAATTATTTTCAATATTCCTCTCATACATACACCCCAGGGATATACCCATATTCCTGGGTTTTCCGTTTACTCCTTGTTTTTCATGTTCGCCTTGTCTATTGTGTTTTCCGTGTCTTTTAGTGTTGTGTTTTAGATTGGCCGGGTATGTGCGCGCCAAGTGTCTGGGGGGGGGCGGGCGAAGCCCTTGTGCCCTGTCACTAAAAATAGTAAAATGGATTTATTAGGGGATCAAGAAAAGTATTAGGAGCTGTCTTATGCCCTCAGTTAAAAGATACATTCCCGCATTAACCGCCTTAACGCTCACCATAGCCCTCTGCGCGCTCTTTCCCGGCACGTGTCATGCCGCAAACTATACCCGGTATACCTTCAAGAAAACAACCTACGACAAAGTATGGCAGGCGTGTATAGAGGTTCGTGACAAATACGCCACCAAGGGTCACCATAAATCCACCGCCGCCGGTAAGGTCACCTTTGAGACCAGGGCCGATAAAGAAGAGGGGATAATAGCCTTTGCTACTGACGAAGCCATCATAGCCAACACCCAGAACACCATAAAGCTTAAAAAGTACGGTAGAACGGCCGTTATGGTCCTGATAAGGTCGGTTCGTCACTTTGCGTTGACGCCGTGGGGTGACGAACGGGATAAAGAGACCGAGAAGAAGCTGATGGGGGCGATACGGGATATTATGGAGGAGAAAGAGAACGGGTAATGCAGAGCGTCTTGTATCTCTAAAAAGGAGAAGATATCATGGAACGTAAAAATGCAGTCACTCTCGAAGGGAACCCCGTAACACTTTTAGGGGAAGAGATCAAGGTCGGACAAAAAGCGCCCGGTTTTAAGGTGCTGGATTCAAAGCTGAAAGAGGTTGATCTAAGCGCTTTTAAAGGCAAAATAAAGGTCATCGCTTCGGTTCCTTCGCTGGATACCCCGATCTGTGACCTGCAAATAAAACGTTTTAATGACGAAGCCGCAGGACTGTCCAGGGATGTGTTCGTCATTTTCGTTAGCATGGATCTGCCCTTCGCGCAGGAGAGATTTTGCCAGGCGTATAATATAAAAAAGGTTAAAACATTTTCTGATCACAAAGACGGTCTTTTTGGCCTTAACTACGGTGTTTTGATCAAGGAACTGCGGCTTTTATCACGGGCGATATTCATATTGGACAAAGAGGATAAAGTGCAATATGTCGAATACGTGAAAGAACTCACTTCGCACCCGGATTATGACGAAGCTTTGAACGCGCTTAAGCGAATTGCGGGATAAAAACAAGACGCTTGGAGGATCTATGAAGAAAAACAAATGGGTCGATCTCGGTACCGTAAGCACATTAAAGAAAAGGCAGCTTCAACATCTAATTGTAGAAAACATACCGATAGCGCTTGTTTATCAGAAAGGCGAATTTACCGCCGTCTCAGGTGAGTGTAACCATAAAAGCGGCCCCCTGGGCAAGGGCCATATGGAGGGCGATTACATTGTCTGCCCCTGGCACAGCTGGCACTTTCACCGGCAGACCGGGCATGGTCATCCGCCTTTCGAGGCTTCATGTCTGCCCCGTCACGAGGTCAAGCAGAAAAACGGGCATCTTTTTGTCAACCTCAAGCCGCTTAACAGGCGCGCGCATTTCCCGCACCCGAAACACCCGCTGGAAAGAGAGGTCAAAAGGGAAAAAGGCCCCATAAGAGTGCTCGGCATATCTACGACCCCCATACCCACATGGCACTCAAGATACTCGACCTCCGAGAGCCTGCTGGATACAGCCCTTAAAAGCGCGAAGACAAAAATGAAAGCCGAAACAAAAATGATAAAAATAAGGGATATGAAATTCAAGCATTGCGGGGGGTTTTATTCAATAGATGAAAAGGCCTGCACATGGCCTTGCACTTACACCGAATCGGACGAAAAAGACCAGATGGACCAGCTTTATGAAGCGCTGGTGTTCTGGGCTGACGCTGTGATCGTGGCCACACCCATACGCTGGGGAAGCGCCAGCTCTCTTTATTATAAGATGGCGGAACGCCTGAATTGTATCGAGAACCAGCGCGTCATTAAGAACGAAGTTCTGATAAAGAACAAGGTAGCGTCTTTTATTATAACCGGGGGACAGGACAATGTGCAGTCAGTGGCGGGGCAGATGATGATGTTTTTCGCCCAGCTCGGCTATTGTTTCCCGCAATTCCCGTTCGTAGGCCACAGTCGCGGATGGGCCGCTGAAGATATGGAAAACAACATGGAATTCGTCAGATCCAGCAAAACACTAAGAAGCGAAGTACAGGCGCTGACGAAAAGGACCGTAACTATGGCCGAAACTGTCTTGAAAGAGGGTAGATAACACGAAAAAGGTGATGGGGAAGGGTTTCCTTCAGCAGCACAACACCCGAGGTCGAATAATACGCGAGATAATAGACCTCGGGTGTTTTTTTGTCTTCGGGAGTCTTTTTCGTGGTCTCCTTGTTTTTTAGATTGACCGGGTATTAGCGAGCACAATCAGAGGCTTGCATTAATGCGAGTGTGCCGTTCCTGTCCCGGACAGGAATAATACGAGAGATAATACGTCCGGGACTGGAACTTGGCCGACACGGCCATTAACGCAGAGCATTCGCGGTCAAGAGTAGGGCGCGCGGGTGTCATGGCTTAACATGAAACCCTATCTCACGTTTCTGCTTAACAGGAGAGTCCAGAAGTTCTTTTATTGCATCAAAAACACCCTTGAACTGGTAATCGTATCTTTTTTCCATATTCTCGATCTTCCGCTGCAGATCTTTATGGGTTCCGATCATTTCCCTTATCCTGACAAATGCTCGAACCACTAAAATACTGACTTCTATTGCAACAGAGCTCCTAATTACATTGGCCAACATTAATGCCCCATGTTCCGTAAAAGCATAGGGCAATGCGGTAGAATGTTTCAAAGGTTCGAACCGGTCACAATTTGTGACCAGTTCATCCTTCTCATCTTTAGTCAATTGGAACATAAAATCACCAGGAAAACGCTTACGATTTCTTTTAACAGCTTGATTTAGAACCTTAGTTGACACTCCATACAAAACCGCCAGATCCCTGTCCAGCATCACTTTCTTGCCCCTGATCAGCAGTATTTTGCCCTCGATGACCTCCTGCGGGACCATGCTCACAGTAGCCGCTTTCCTTTTCTTTTCCATAAAGCTCTCCTTTCCCTATATCTATTAGACACATTTTCGCCCAAATTCTTTCAATTTTTTGGGTTTTCTAGGTTGACCGGGTATGTGCGCGCACAATCAGGGGCTTGCGTTAATGGCTCCCATAACAACCCCCGAGGTTTAGAACAACACCCGAGGTTGAATAATATGTGAAATAGTAAGCCTAATAGTAAACCTCGGGGGTTGTTTTATCTCCACGGCCATCAATGCAGCAAAGTCCTCCGTAGCCCTTACAAGTCATTTCCGTATCGAAGGGCGAAGGAGGGCGAAGTCCTCCGTAGCCGTGCACGAAAGTAGCACGGCGGAGGAGGAAACATGTGTAGTAAGCAAGTAGGGCACACTGGGGCGTGGTTACTAACATCTTGCATTCCCTCTCGTAATGGGAGTAAAATAAAAGCCATGAGTAGAAAAGACCAGTCCTTAATAGAAGAGGCGGCGAACAGCATCACCCATGGCTTTGGCCTTTTGTTAAGCGTTACGGGTTTACTCATCCTCGTTGCATCGGCGGGCATAAGCGGAGACATCTGGCGGGTCGCCTGTTTCAGCATTTACGGCGGCTCTCTGATCATATTATATGCCGCTTCTACCCTGTATCATGCTTTTCCCCGGGGCCGCGCAAAGAACATCTTTAAAACAATAGACCATTCTGCCATCTATATCTTGATCGCCGGCTCATACACTCCTTTTGCGCTCATATCAGTGAGGGGAGCATGGGGGTGGGCCTTGTTCGGCGCGATCTGGGCCATAGCTCTATCAGGAATAGCATTCAAGATATTTTTCGACATAGACAGATTTATCGTTCTATCCACGGTTATCTATCTGATAATGGGGTGGCTTGCCGTTATCGCTGTTAAGCCTATTTTAAATAACGTTCCATTCAACGGGATCGTCCTGTTGATCGCGGGAGGAGTGCTCTATACATCGGGGGTCTTTTTTCACTTTTTTGACAAACTGAATTTTCACCACGCGATATGGCATATATTCGTTCTGGGCGGCAGTATATGCCATTATTTTGCGGTCCTGTTCTATGTGCTGCCTGTGGGGTAGGTATAGATAAGGGGTTTATGTTGCTTTGTATTTTAGATTGACCGGGTATTAGCGCGCCAAGTGTTTGGGGCTTGCGTCGGTGGCACATGTTTTAGCGAGCTCTGCCACCGACGCAGAGCATGCTGAGTAAGGTGGTAGGGCTGGGGAGGGGGCGCGGATATATCTATCGCTATTTCAGGCAAGACTTATGGGTACCACACTTGCCGCACTCCAATTGGGAGTCCCGGATAGGCCACTTTTTCCGCGCCTCTAGTATGCTAGACACGGATTAGGCTGGTTTTCTTTCAAAAAAGTGTGCATATCCTATGGATTACCAGGACAATTACCAGAAATGCCAATCCTACCATTAATCGTTTAAAATAAAATCGGAAGTATGGGTACATAGCTGAAATCCTTGATTTTAAAGGGTTTTGGAGTTAAAAT